>Ga0268288_10002_pt1 | contig 654385 bp, 611 predicted proteins | sample BraspS3V5C_FD_191349 | JGI IMG/M metagenome (GOLD analysis project Ga0268288, IMG submission 191349) | Soil microbial communities from Anza Borrego Desert, Southern California, United States - Bradyrhizobium sp. S3-V5C | ecosystem: Environmental > Terrestrial > Soil > Desert | place: USA... | reverse complement strand
AATGTCAGGGGCGCAAGTTGCTGGACCGCCATCAGATCCTCCGTCGCTGCTGCAGCCTCTATCCTTGCCACGGCGACGCGAATCTACTGCGAATCTGCGATTGCGAACTTGTGAATCAGGACACTAGTCCTCGGGCCGCTCGGCTATCGCGGCGAAGGCGTCGTCGCGGCGCTCCCGGCGACCATCGCCGACCATGGCGTCAGCGTGGTCGTCGGCCCGCCGACGGTCATGGCGCAACTTGCCGCCAACCTGCCCGATCGCGCCGGCCTGCCCCACCTCCGCCTGCTGATCAACGGCGCGGCGGCCTTGCCGCGCGCGGTCGGCGAACGCCTGAACGATGGCCTCGGCGTTCCCGTGGTCGAACCGTGGGGCTTGACGGAGGCGACGCTCGCCGTCACCAGCGGCCCCTGTCACGGCGTCAATCGACGGGGCTCCGTCGGGCTGGCGCTACCCTATTGCGAAGTCCGCGCCATGCGGACCGACGCGAACGGCCGTGCGGTCGGCGATGCCGGCGACGACATCGGCGTACTCGCGATCCGTGGCCCTACGGTGTTCTCCGGCTATCTCAACCGACATGCAGGCGAGCAGCCCTTTTTTTCCGACGGCTGGCTCGACACCGGCGACCTCGGCCGTGTCGATCGCGACGGCTTCGTCTGGGTGACCGGACGTGCGAAGGAATTGATCAAGCGCGGCGGGCACGGAATCGATCCCGGCATGATCGAGAATGCGCTCGCGGCACACGACAGCGTCGCCGTGGCGGCAGCGGTCGGCAGGCCCGACGCCTATGCCGGGGAAATTCCGGTGGCCTATGTCCAGTTGCATCCGGGTGCTGCCGCAGATGAAGCGGAACTGCTCGCCTTCGCATCGCAGCGCATCCAGGAGCGCGCCGCGATCCCGAAGGAGATCATCATCCTTCCGCAACTGCCGGTCACCGCCGTCGGCAAGGTGCACAAGCAGCCGCTCAAATTGGATATCACGCAACGCGTCGTCGAACGCCTCATCCACGCCATCACTGGCGCCGACCAGATGGCCTCCGTCGCCATCTTCCCTCATCCGCGCCACGGTTTCCTCGTTCACGTGCGCGCTGCTGCGCAGCACGTACAACCGATCGAGGACGCACTCGGCGCATTCGCGTTTGCCTTCGAAGTTACTCCCGCCAACAAGGTCTCTTGATCATGCTCGATGTCGATGCATTCCGCCGCATTGTGGAAACGGCCGCCTTTCACCAGTTCATCGGGCTGAAGCTCGACCGGGCCGACGATGTCGCCGGACTCGTGGTGCTGCGTCTGCCCTATAACCCGGCGCTCAGCATCTTCCCCGATGCCGGCGTCTACCATGGTGGCGTCATCGCTGCGCTGATCGATGTCGCCGGTGCGGTCGCTTGCGGCCTGAAGACCGGACGTCCGACCCCGACAGCGAACTTCCGCGTCGACTTCCTGAAATCGCCGGCGAAGATCGATCTGATCGCCACCGGACGGCTGGTGCGAGCCGGCAAGGCGTTGTCGGTCGCCGACGTCGAGATCAGCGACGACAAGGGCGAGGTCTACGCCGTTGGGCGTGGCACGTTCAGCACGACCGCGTCGTTCAAGGCGATCAGTGCCGGTGCAGCAAGTGCGCTGACCGGAAACCCGCCCACGGCCGGGACCGAAAACTAGCCGCCCTTCGTGATGGAGGCCCAGCATTTACTGAGATTTCAACAACTTACGTAGGCGCCTTTGCTGCGTGCCATGGCGCGCGCGTCTGGCTCATCACGCTGTTTCGTCCGCGGTCGAGACGACCGCCATGATCGAATCGCCCCTCGCCTCGCGGCGATAGCCACGGGAACAGCGCCGCATGTCCAAATGACCGGGCAGATCCGCTTTGTGAATGGCCTCGAATCCCGCCTCGAAGTCAAGTCATTATCCCAACAAGATCATAGGCTTGTGGATGGCTGGGGCGGGAGGGATCGAACCTCCGAATGGCGGAATCAAAATCCGCTGCCTTACCGCTTGGCTACGCCCCAATGCGCCGGTCGAAGGCCACGCCGGTCTATAGGGTGCAACAAACCATTTCAACAGGGCGGCGATCGAAAACGCGCGAAAGCCACGGGATGATGCCGGCACCCTTACTATATGACGACGTTGCGATGGCCGAAACTGACCGTGGGATGTCCGCTCGGACAGTTGAGAGCCCGGTGGTTTCATGGGAAGACAATTCACAAACGCCTCGTCGGGAGTAACGCCATGACCTACCGCGCACCCATCAACGATATCCTGCTGTCCCTCAATCATGGCGCGGGGCTTACTGCCGCAGTCGAGGCAGGCCATTATGGCGATTTCGACGGCGATATTACCGCGGCCGTCCTGGAAGAGGCCGGCAAGTTCGCCTCCGACGTGCTGGCGCCGCTGAACAAGGTCGGCGACGAGCACGGCATCAAGCTGGACAATGGCAAGGTAACAACAGCGCCGGGCTGGCCCGATGCCTATCAGCGCTGGGCCGCCGCCGGATGGAACGCGGTGTCGGGGCCGGAAGCGTTCGGCGGCCAGGGCTTGCCGCTTGCGGTCAACGCCGCCTGCACCGAGATCTGGAGCGCATCGAACGTCGCCTTCGGCCTCTGCCCCCTGTTGACGCTGTCGGCGATCGAGGCGCTCGACGCCCATGGCAGCGAAGAGCTGAAGGCGATCTATCTGGAGAAGATGGTGACCGGCGAATGGACCGGCACGATGCAGCTCACCGAGCCAAATGCCGGCTCCGACGTCGGCGCGCTGCGCACCCGCGCCGAACGGGTCCCCGACGGCACCTATCGCATCAAGGGCACCAAGATCTTCATCACCTACGGCGAGCACGATATGACCGACAACATCGTGCACTTCGTGCTCGCACGACTGCCCGATGCGCCGTCGGGCACCAAGGGAATCTCGCTGTTCCTGGTGCCGAAATTCCTGGTCAATGCCGACGGTTCGCTCGGCGAGCGCAACGACATCCATGCGAGCGGCGTCGAGCACAAGCTCGGCATGCACGCCTCCCCGACCTGCACCATGACGATGGGCGACAAGGGCGGCGCGATCGGCTTCCTGATCGGCCGGGAAAACGAAGGCATGCGCTGCATGTTCACGATGATGAACCAGGCCCGCCTCGGCGTCGGCCTCGAGGGCGTCGGCATTGCCGACCGTGCCTACCAGCAGGCGCTGGCCTACGCGCAGGAGCGACGGCAGGGCAAGGCGATCGGCCACAAGGGCGACGGCATGGATCCGATCATCGTGCATCCCGACGTCAAGCGCATGCTGATGCAGATGCGCAGCATGACGGCCGCGGCGCGGACGATCTGCTACGCCACCGCGGTCGCGCTCGATGTCTCGGTGCGGGCCAAGGACGCCGCGGTGCGTGCCGATGCCGCCGCGCGCGGCGCGCTGCTGACCCCGATCGCAAAGGCATTCTCCACCGATGTCGGCAACGAGGTCGCTTATCTCGGCGTGCAGATCCACGGCGGCATGGGCTTCATCGAGGAGACCGGCGCGGCGCAGCATTACCGCGACGCCCGCATCACCTCGATCTACGAGGGCACCAACGGCATCCAGTCGATCGACCTCGTCACCCGCAAGCTCGGCGCCAATGGCGGCGCCTCGGTGTGGGCGCTGCTCGGCGAGCTCGATGCGACCATCAAGCAGGTCGAGACCTCCAACGATCCGGCGTTTGGCACCACGGGCGCCAAGCTGCGCGACGCGCATGCGGCGCTCGAGCGCACCAGCAAATGGCTGCTCGAGCGGCTTGCCTCCGCGCCGAACGATGCCCTCGCCGGCGCCACGCCCTATCTACGGCTGTTCGCCGCGACGCTCGGCGGCAGCATGCTCGCCGGCGAAGCACTGGCTGCGAAAGCCAACGGCGAGGCGGAGCCGCAACGCTACGTCGCTCTCGCCCGCTTCTTCGCCGAGAACATCTCGGTGCAGGCGCCGTCGCTGGAGAAGACGGTGACCGAGAGCGCCGACGCCGTGACCGGCGCGGATGCGGTGCTGGCCGGGTAAGGCACCTTCGGCCGTCGTTGCTGTATCGGTAGCTCGTCCGTTTGGCGCACAGCTTGCGCCTCACTCACCGCTGCCGTCCCGGCGACGGCCGGACCAGTGCGCTCGACCGGCATGGTGAACGGGACTCGCCGTTTGCCGGTTTGCTTCGAAGAAACCAATAAGTTGCAAGATCAAATCTGGCAATCTGTTGGTGTTACGGTTCTCCAGCAATGATTGGCAACAAATCCGGCGGCAAAACCGGCTTTGTAAGCTTCATGTAAGCGATCGTAAGCTTCGTGTAAGCCGGTTGCAGTTTTTCTCGAAGCACCCGTTATTCCACCAACCGTGCGTAAGCATTGCTTAACGGCTTGATCTCCAAAAACGTCAGGAAGCGCCAAATACCGCCCAACGTCGCACGACGTGTGCGGCAAATCGCTTTGTTGAACCGGTGATCAAGATGAAGTTCATGATGCGCGGCTGGGTCAAACGCTTCGTCAGAGATCGCAGGGCCAATGTGGCCGTCATCTTTGCGCTCGCCACCATACCGTCGATCTACCTGTTGGGCATGGCGACCGACTACACGCAGGCACTGCGCAAGAAGAACCAGCTGGATGCCGCGGCGGACGCGGCGGCAATTGCGGCGGTCAGACCGGCGATGCTGCTGCAAACCGATGCCGCGGCGCAGTCGGCCGCCACCGCTGTGTTCGCGTCGACAGCGAACAATGTTCCCGGCTTGACCGGGGCACCGTCACCGACCATCACCATCGTCGACTCCGGGCTTCAGCGCACCGTGACGGTTTCGTACAGCGCGCGATCGATCAACAATTTCGGCAACGTGCTCGGCAGCACGGCCTGGCCGATCAACGGCACCTCGACGGCGCGGGCGGCAAGCGCGCCCAACATGAACTTCTACCTGGTGCTCGACGATTCGCCCTCGATGGCGATCGGAGCGACCCAGACCGACATCAACAATCTGATATCCTACACCTCCAGCCAGCCATCCGCCTCGAAGAGCTGCGGCTTCGCCTGCCATGAAACGCATCCCAACCTCGACAGCGGCGCCAACTCCTCGAGCGTCGACAACCTGACCGTTGCGCGCAACAAGGGCGTCACCTTGCGGATCGACCTGGTGATCAATGCCGTCAATCAGCTGCTCGTTTCATGGTCGAACTGCCCACAGGCAGGCGTTTCGGGCGGCGTCATGCAATGCATGTCGGCCCTGAACAACACCAGTTACAAGGCGGGCCTCTACACCTTCGACTACAACTTCAATACGCTGCAATCGCCGACCAGCCCGTCAACCGCGGGCAGCGCCATCTCGAACATCCAGCTCATGACGGTCGACCATCAGAATTGCGTCATCTTCGGCAGCTGCACCACCGACTACGGCACCGACATCGAGAACGCGCTCACCAGCGTCAACAACATCATGCCCAACCCGGGCCTTGGCAGCAATCAGACGGGCGACACGCCGCAGGAGGTCGTATTCCTCGTGACCGACGGCGTCGACGACAAGATCATCTCGTTGAGCTCGTCTTGCAACGCCAACGCGACATTGCAGTCGGTGGGTTCGAACTTCCGATGCCAGCAACCGGTCGACCCGACGGTCTGCACGACGATCAAGAACCGCGGCATTCGAATTGCGATTCTCTACACCGAGTATCTCCAGCTCCCGACCGACAGCTGGTACACGAGCCATATCGCCCAGTTCAACAACCCATCCTCCTCGACCGGCCAGATCGCGCAGAACCTGCAATCATGCGCTTCGCCAGGCCTGTTCTCCGACGTTCAAACCGGCGGCGACATCTCTGCGGCGTTGACGGCCTTGTTCATCAAGGTCGCCTCGAGCACCGCCAGCCTCACGCAGTAAGAGCGCGCCGTGGTCCAAGCGAACATCCGCTCCGCAGAACGCCATCGAAACCGGCCTGCCGGTTTCGCGAGGGATTGCCGCGGCGCCACCGCGGTCGAGTTCGCGCTGATTGCTCCGCCCTTCATCGCCCTGCTGATCGCGATCGTGCAGACGTTTCTGGTGTTCTTTGCGCAAGAAATGCTCGAAGCGGTGGTGCAGCAATCGAGCCGCCAGATCCTGACCGGGCAGACGCAATCGCAGCAGGCGACGCAGGCCGCCTTTCACCAGACCGTCTGCAATCAGGTCTCGGCCCTGTTCACTTGCAGCAAGATCATGGTCGACGTGCAGGTCGCCACCAGCTGGTCCACGGCCAATACGTCCGCTCCGTCTCTGACCTACGACAGCCAGGGCAACGTCAATAACGTCTGGCAATTCAACCCGGGCAACGCCGGAGATATCGTCGTGGTCCGGGTGGTCTATTTGTGGCCGGTCGTCCTCGGTCCTCTCGGCTTCAATCTTTCGAACCAGCCGAACAATACTCGATTGATTCTCGCTACAGCCGCTTTCCAGAACGAGCCGTCCTCGTAGGAGGTGATTCCGTGACCAGCCTGTCATTTCGAGTGCGGACGTTCTGGAAGGACAGCGAAGCCCTGGCCGCGATCGAGTTCGCCATGGTGCTGCCGTTCATGTTGCTGCTGTATGTCGGCGGAATCGAGCTGGCCAACGGCATGGCCATCAACGTCAAGGTCACCGCGGCCGCGCATTCCGTCGCCGACATGGTCTCGCAGAATACCCAGGTGAGCACGACCCAGTTGCAGACCATCCTCGGCGCGTCGACCGCGATCCTTGCGCCCTACCCGACGACCAGCGGCGGCACCTCGCTCACCACCGTGACCGTTTCCGAAGTGTCCACCGACAGCAACGGCAATGCCACCGTGCAGTGGAGCCAATCGTACAACGGAGCGAACTTCGGAACGGGCCGGCCGGTCGGTCAACGGATTACGCTACCCACCTCGCTCTCCGGATCACAGAACTACAACGTCTCCTTCATCCTGGGCGAAGTCGCCTACGGCTATACGCCCAATCTCGGCTTCACGATCAGCGGCACCCTGACGCTCAGCGACAGTTATTACCTGTTTCCTCGGTGTTCGACGAACAGCCCTGCCAACGCGAACTTTCCGTATTTCGACGTCAAGCTGACGACCTCGACAAACTGCACCTGCATCCAGCATCTGCAACAGAAGATCTGTTAGCCGGCTCATCCGCGACGAGCGCGCGTCGACAGCAGCGGTCGGGCAGCGGCCCCGGGGCGTCGCAAACTTCGCGCCGCACACCCCCCTCTCAAGCGCCGGGATGACCGGACAGGCTGCCGACGACCGATGCGCGGCGCGACAGTTCGATCCAGTTGCCGTCGGGATCGAGGACCATGGAGATCCGCGCGACCTCGCCGAGCGTAACCGGCGCGAGACCCTCGCGCACGCCTCTGGCGCGCAACGCATCATGCACGGCGTCGATATCCGCGACCTGCAACGTGATGTAGCGCCAGCCGCGCGCCTGCCGGACCGGATCGATCGTCGCCGCATGATCCTCGGCAAGCAGGAGCAGGCTGCCCCCCAGGCGAAAGGCCGGTCCGCCCGACCATGACTGTCCGGCGAAGCCGAGGATATCGCCGTAGAACCTGCAATGCGCGGCGAGGTCGCGGACGGCCACGGCAACGGCGATCCCCGTGACGCCGTCATGTCCCGGCGGCACCAGGCAAACGCCGTTGCCATCGGGATCGACCATGCGCCTTGGGGCCCCGACGCCATCGCGCGCAATCAAAAGCTCGCGGTAGCCGCTCGGCGCCGCATCCGGCAGCGGCTCGACATGATGGTTGAGCTTGATCACCGAACCATGCGCGTCGTGCCGGTACTGCTTCTGGCCGCGGCGGATCGGCTGCACGTGATCGGAGCGAATGCCGGCGTCCTGCTGCCAGAACCGCAGCATCGGCTCGAGATTGTTGGTGGAGAGGCCGATGTCGATGACGTTCTTTGCCAGTTGCATCCGCCTGCCGCCCCAAGACCAAGTGTCCGCGATGGACCGAGCCAGCTATGCAGGGATCACGTCATTGCGCAAGCACCACGGTCACTTCCTGAGCAGCGGGATCTGCAGATTGGTCGGCCGGTTCTGCTCGGTGTCGAAGCCGCGACCGTCGACATTGCGGGCGCCCCAGAACAGGAGATCGCCCCTGAGATAGACTAGGTCGTATTCCATGAAGTTGGCGCCCTCCTTCAGCGCGAAGGGGGCGAACGACTTGCCGAAGATGCTCTGCGGCGCGTCCACCGTCCACGGCGCGTAGCCTGCGGAGGCGACCTTGTTGAGGACGTCGGCGAAACCCTGCGCCAGAGGCGTGACCTCATAGGCCTCGTCGGCGACGAAATCGACCTTCTGCGCGCCAGGTGCGATCGGATGCGCGCCTTGCCACTGCATGTGCCCGACGATCCTGATCCGCGCCAACGGCACCTTGCCGTAGGGATCAGCCGAGTTGACGACCACCAGTTCGAAGCGATCGGAGGGTTGATAGATAAAGCTGCGCTTGAGATAGAACGGCTTGATCGAGCCATCCGGGTTCTTGCTCGGCCGAATCTCGGGCGCGATGCTCTCCCAGTTGCCAGCAAGGGCCTGCTTGATGGTGGCGACGTCGGTATCCATGGCGCTCATCCCTGGTTGATCGCCGGAAGATTGCGCGGCAGCGCCACCCGCCCCGGTCAGCGCCAGCAGCGACGACAGCAACACGGCAAGACCGCTCCGCATGCGACAGCTCCGGCTCGGCGATGCGGGCCCTCTGCCTGCAAGGCAGACCCACACCAGCATTGCGCTTCGCTATAGACAGTACTGGCCGGCTTGAAAAAGACTTTGTAAGCTGGCCCCATGCCTGCGAGATATGGCAGGCGCATCGACAGCTACGGTCGGCATAGTGTGATTGGGAGACGGTGATGGAGCTCCGGCATCTCCGCTACTTCGTTGCCGTGGCCGATGCGGGCAGCCTGACCGTTGCTGCCGAGCAGAAGCTCCACACCTCGCAGCCGTCGCTCAGCCGGCAGATCCGCGATCTCGAGGAGGAAGTCGGTGTTCAACTGCTGAACCGCGGCGCGCAAGGCATCGCGCTGACCGCGGCCGGCAAAGCGTTTCTCGACCATGCCCGCATGGCGCTGTTGCAGGCGGAGGCCGCCAAGGAGGCGGCGCTACGCGCGGCGCAGCCGCCGAAGCCTGTGTTCTCGCTCGGCTTCCTGTCGGGCGCCGAAATCGATCTGCTGCCCGAGGTGAACCGCATTCTGCGCGACGGATTTCCCGGCATCGACATCCGCCTGTCGAGCGACTACTCGCCCTCGCTTGCCAAGGCGCTGATGCGGCGCAAGCTCGATGCCGCCTTCATGCGGATGGACGAGACCATGGAGGACATCGCCTGCAAGCGCGTCCGCACCGACCCGTTGGTGTTCGTGCTGCCGCGCGACCATCGCCTCGCGGCGCAGGCCACAGTGGCGCCGGAGGACGTCGTCAACGAGACCTTCTATCTGCCGTCCAGATCCGCGCCGGCGGTGCGCCGCGCCGTGCTGGAGTATTTCGACCGCGCCGGCGTCGATCTCCGGCCGGAGCACGAAGTGCACAATGTCGTGCACGCGATCTCGATGATCACCTCGACGCATGCGGTGATGCTGCTGCCGGCCTACACCGCGCGCTATCTGCCCGACAGCATCACCACCCGCCCGGTGCGGGGCGAGGCGCCAATGCTCGATCTCGTGATCGCCTACCACAAGGCCAACAAGTCCCCGATCCTGAAGCTGCTGCTGTCGCGGGTCGGCCGGCTGGGAGTGCCTGCCTGACTCCATCAATCCAGTGAGGACCGATATGCCGGCGAGCCTCGTTCAGACCTTTCGTGCCTTTGCCTACAACAACGCCTGGGCCAATCATCGCCTGCTTGCCGCATGCGGCGAGCTCAGCCAGGCCGAATTCGCCGCCGCGCGCACCGGGTTCTTTCCGAGCCTGCAAGCGACGCTCAATCACATCCATGTCGTCGATCTGTTCTACGTCGACGCGCTCGAAGGCGGCTGGCTCGGGCCGAGGGCTTGGGCGAACGAAGTGCCCTGCCCGTCGGTCGCCGAGCTGAAAGTCGCGCAACGCGCGATCGACCAGCGGCTGATCGTTCACTGCGACGCGCTGACGGCGGAGCGGCTCGATGAGGACGTCAAGGTCAATCGCGACACGTCAGTGCAGACCGAGCGGCGCGACCGCCTGCTGATGCATCTGTTCCAGCACCAGATCCATCATCGTGGGCAGGCCCATGCGATGCTATCGGAAACCACCGTCAAGCCGCCGCAGCTCGACGAATTCTTCGCCGCCGGCGAAGCCCCGTTGCGGGCGGCGGAGTTCAACGAACTTGGCTGGCGCGAAGCCACCGTGTGGGGAGGCTGAGAACGCGGACTCCCGCTAACGCCACGCTTCAGACCGGCTCCGGCATCTGCGCAAGCAGCTTGTCGAGCGTGATGGGATAGTCGCGCACCCGAATGCCGGTCGCATTGTAGACCGCGTTGGCGACGGCGGCCGCAACGCCGCAGATACCGAGCTCACCGACGCCCTTGGCCTTCATCGGCGACGACATCGGATCAGTCTCGTCGAGGAAGATCAATTCCTGATGCGGAATGTCGGCATGAACCGGCACTTCGTAGCCGGCGAGGTCGTGGTTGACGAACAGGCCGTGGCGCTTGTCGACCACGAGCTCTTCCATCAGGGCAGCACCGACGCCCATCGTCATCGCGCCGATCACCTGGCTGCGCGCGGTCTTCGGATTGAGGATGCGGCCCGCCGCGCAAACAGCAAGCATCCGCCGCACGCGGATCTCAGCGGTCGCGGCATCGACGCCGACCTCGACGAAATGTGCGCCGAACGTCGACTGCTGGTAGGTCTTGTCGAGATCGCCATATTCGATGCCGTCCTCGGCCGACAGTCCGTCCTCGCCCGCGGCCTCCGCCAGCGGCACGCTGCGATTGCCTGCCGTGACCTTGCCGTCGGAGAAACTGGCCTCGGCCGAGTTGAAGCCAAGCTTCTGCGTCACCGCATCGCGCAGCTTGACGCAGGCAGCATAGACGCCCGAGGTCGCATTGTTGGCACCCCATTGGCCGCCCGATCCGGCAGAGACCGGAAACTCGGAATCGCCAAGGCGGACCCTGACCTGCTCGATCGAAACTCCCATCATCTCGGCAGCGGTCTGCGCGATGATGGTGTAGGAACCGGTGCCGATGTCGGTCATATCGGTCTCGACGGTGATGACGCCGCTCTTGTCGAGACGGACGCGAGCGGCCGACTTGGTCAGCAGATTGTTGCGGAACGCGGCCGCGACCCCCATGCCGACCAGCCAGCGCCCGTCGCGCACGCGTCCCGGCTGGGCGTTGCGCGCGCCCCAGCCGAAACGCTCAGCGCCGGTGCGCAGGCATTCGGTCAGCGCGCGCTGCGAGAAGCGCCGCTCGGGTTTTTCCGGATCGACCTGGGTGTCGTTGAGGATGCGGAGCTCGATCGGGTCGATGCCGAGGCTTTCGGCCAGTTCGTCGACCGCGACCTCCAACGCCATCATGCCGGGCGCTTCGCCGGGCGCGCGCATCGCATTGCCTTCCGGCAGATCGAGCATCGCCATCCGCGTCGCGGTCATGCGGTTGGCACCGGCATAGAGCAGCCGTGTCTGGTTGACTGCGGTCTCGGGCTTGCCGCCCGGCAAATTGCCGGACCAACCCTCATGGCCGATCGCGGTGATCTTGCCGTCCTTGGTCGCGCCGATCCGGATGCGCTGGATCGTGGCCGGACGATGCGTGGTGTTGTTGAAAATCAATGGCCGCTGCAGCGCGACCTTGACCGGTCGGCCGGCAGCGCGGGCGCCGAGCGCCGCGAGCAGCGCATCGGCGCGCAGGAACAATTTGCCGCCGAAGCCGCCACCGATAAAGGGCGAATCCAGCCGGACCTTATCCCTGGGCATACCGAGGGTCTTCGCCAGGTCGGCCGCGTTCCATGCGATCATCTGGTTGGACGTCCAGAGCGTGAGCCTGTCGCCATTCCACGCGGCGATCGAGGCGTGCGGCTCCATCATGGCGTGGGCTTCGTCCGGCGTGGTGTAGGTCGCGTCGAGCTTGACCGGGGCCGAGGCGAAGGCCGCGGCGAAATCGCCGACCGCGGTGTCGGGCGGCCCGCCGAAGCCGGCGACCGGTTTGCCGGTCTCGGCGACCGCGGCGAGATCGAAGGCGCCGTCGCTGCGCGCATAGTCGACGCGCACCAGTTGCGCCGCGGCACGCGCCTGCTCGAAGGTCTCGGCGATCACCACCGCGATGGCCTGATGGTAATGCTGAATCTCCGGGCCGCCGAGCAGAAGAGCGACGTTGAGATCGCCCTTGGTCAGCTTGCCGGCGTTCTCGGCGGTGACGATCGCAAGCACGCCGGACGCGGACCTTGCCGCCGCAACGTCCATCGCGGTGATCCGTCCCTTGGCGATCGCGCCGCCGACGACATAGCCATAGGCTGCGTTCGGCGCGACGTCGTGGCGCTCATAGGCGTAGGGCGCCGTGCCGGTGGTCTTGAGCGGACCATCGATGCGGCTGACGGGCTTGCCGATGATCCTGAGCTGGTCGATCGGATTCTCGGTGGCGGGTGTGTCGAATCTCATGATCAGCCTTTCGCTTCCGCCAGCACCGCATCGAGCGTGCGCTCGACCAGCGCGAGCTTGAATGCATTCTGCTGCGTCGGCCTGGCGCCGGCGAGCAGCCTTGCGGTGACGGCCCTGGCGCCGCGCGGCATCTCCGCCTCAGCCGCCTCGACGCGCCAGGGTTTCGGCGCGACGCCGCCGAGCGCGACGCGCCCGCTGCCGTCGCGCTGCACGACGGCGCCGACCGACACCAGTGCAAAGGCGTAGGAGGCGCGGTCACGCACCTTGCGATAGATGTGCGCGCCGCCGACCGGCTGCGGCAGCACCACCGCCGTGATCAATTCGCCCGGCACCAGATTGGTCTCGATCTCGGGTGTGTCGCCCGGCAACCGGTGGAATTTGCCGATCGGAATGCTGCGCGTCGTGCCGTCCGGCCGCATCGTCTCGACCTTGGCATCGAGCGCGCGCATCGCGATCGCCATGTCGCTTGGATGGGTGGCGATGCACGCATCGCTGGTTCCGACTACCGCGTGCGACCGGCTGAAGCCGCCGAGTGCGGCACAGCCGCTGCCCGGCTTGCGCTTGTTGCAGGGCAGATTGGTGTCGTAGAAATAAGGACAGCGCGTGCGCTGGAGCAGATTGCCGGCGGTGGTCGCCTTGTTGCGCAACTGGCCGGATGCACCGGCCAGCAGCGCCCGCGACAGCAAGCCGTAGTCGCGCCGCACCCGCGCATCGGCGGCGAGATCGGTGTTACGCACCAGCGCGCCGATCCGCAGGCCGCCGTCCGGCGTCGGCTCGACCTTGTCCAGCGCAAGCCCGTTGACGTCGATCAGATGCGCAGGCGTCTCGATCTCGAGCTTCATCAGGTCGAGCAGATTGGTGCCGCCGGCGATGAACCTGGCGCCGCTGGTGCGCGCGGCCGCAGCCGCCGCCTCGCGCGCGGTGCGCGCGCGCTCGTAGGTAAAGGCTCTCATGCATCCCTCCCGGCAACCTCGGTGATCGCCTCGGCGATGTTGGAATAGGCGCCGCAGCGGCAGATGTTGCCGCTCATGCGCTCGCGCAGCTCGGCGTTGGTGAGTTGCGGCTGCGTCGTGAGATCGGCGCTGACATGGCTTGGAATGCCGGCCCTGACCTCGGCGAGGACAGCGACAGCCGAGCAGATCTGGCCCGGCGTGCAGTAGCCGCATTGATAGCCGTCATGCTTGACGAAGGCCGCCTGCATCGGGTGCATCCGGTCCGGCGTGCCGAGCCCTTCGACGGTGGTGACACTGTCGCCCTCATGCATCACCGCGAGCGACAGGCAGGAATTGATGCGGCGGCCATTCACCATCACCGTGCAGGCGCCGCACTGGCCGTGATCGCAGCCCTTCTTGCTGCCGGTCAGCTTCAGATGCTCGCGCAGCGCGTCGAGCAGCGTGGTCCGGGTGTCGATCTCGAGGGCATGCGCATTGCCGTTGACGTTGAAGGATACTTTCATCATCGCGGGGGCTCCGCTCGGGGCTGACGGACCTTGCGCGCGCACCGGACGCGGAATCTCGGTCGCAAAGGCTGGCGTCGCCAACGTGCCTGCGCCGGCGATCAAGAGTTCGCGCCGGGAAAGTTCCAGACCAATGGGACCACCAGGTCCTGGACTGCGCCTTGGCATACCGTTCTCCATCGTCGTGATGCATTCCAACTTGCAGACCGGCCGGGTGTTTCAATTCGCGTCATCACCCGGGGCCGGCACACTCGGCGACAGCTAGGCGTGCGGTGATGAACGCGTTAGGTCCCGAAATCTGCATGCACCTATCGATGGGGCTCATGAATGCATGGGGCTTGGGGACCGCCCATGCGCGACATAATTGCGCAATCCGGTCCAATTGCCGGCTGTACGGATCGCTTTGGGCTTGCGCAGGATCATGTAGGATGCCGTCACGAACCCCACCGCCCGCCGACCCCATGGAACTGGCTGATGACTGCGCATGTCATAGTGACCGACGAAGCCGCCACCCGCGTGATCCGGCTGCGCCGGCCCGAGAAAAAGAACGCGATTACCCAAGAGATGTTTCGCGCGATCAGCGACGCGATCGACAAGGCACAGAACAATCCGAAGATCCGCTGCCTGATCATCACCGGCGGCTCCGGCGTATTCACCGCCGGCAACGACATCGAGGACATGCTCGCGCAAGGCACCTCGACCGGCGAGACGCCGCCCGCCTCCGACCTGGTCCGGTTCCTGTATTCATTGGCCCATAATGTGAAACCGGTCATCGCCGCGGTCGACGGCGTCGCGATGGGCATCGGCACCACCATGCTGTTCCACTGCGACTATGTGCTGGCCAGCAAGACCGCGCTGTTCTCGACGCCATTCTCCAATTTCGGCCTGGTGCCGGAAGGTGCCTCCAGCCTGCTGATGCCGCGGACGATGGGCCACCAACGTGCCTTCGCGATGCTGGTGATGGGCCGCACCATGTCGGCCGATGACGCCCGTGTCGCCGGCTTCGTCAACACCGTGGTGGCGCCGGGCCATGCCGAGGTCGAGGCGCACAAGGTGGCGCGCGAGATCTGCGCGCTGCCGGCCGAGGCGGTGGCGATCTCGCGGCGGCTGATCCGGCTGCCGCCGGAGGACGTCACCCGCCGCATCGAGCAGGAGAACCATCTGTTCAGCGAACGGATGCGCTCCAAGGAAGCGATCGGCGCCTTCAAGGCGTTCATGGCGCGCACGAAGGATTGAACGAAGCGTCGGGATTGAAACGAAGCGTCGCAAAATTGTAGTGGCGTCGCGCCATGATCGTGTGTTCCATGGACAGGTCATGAGACAGCCCCGCCTGACATTTCTCGCCGCGCTGTGCGCGCTCGAACTGGCCGCAGCAAGCCCCAGCCTGGCGCAGGGCGCCGCGCCGGTCGACCTGCGCATCCTCGCGATCAACGACTTCCACGGCTATCTGCGGCCGCCGCCGGGCGGCATCCACATCACCGACCCCGCTGATGCGACCAAGAAGATCATGGTGCCCGCTGGCGGCTCGGAGCGGATGGCCACCGTCGTCAAGCAGCTGCGCGAAGGACACAAGAACAACATCTTCGTCGCGGCCGGCGACCTGATCGGCGCGAGCCCGTTTCTGTCGGCCATGTTCCATGACGAGCCGACCATCGAATCGCTCTCGATGATGGGCCTTGCGATCTCCTCGGTCGGCAATCACGAATTCGACGAGGGCAAGGACGAGCTGCTGCGGATGCAGAACGGCGGCTGCCACCCGGTCGACAAATGCCAGGGACCGCACCCGTTCACGGGCGCCAAATTCCACTATCTGGCGGCGAGCACCTTCGACAAGGGCACCGGCAAGACGGTGTTTCCACCCTACGAGATCAGGGAATTCGACGGCATTCCGGTGGCCTTCATCGGGCTCGCGCTGAAGAACACCCCGAACCTGGTCTCGCCGGCCGGCGTCGCCAGCCTCGACTTCCGCGACGAGGCCGAGACCGTCAATGCGCTGGTCCCCGAATTGAAGGCGAAAGGCGTCGAGGCGATCGTCGTCTTGATCCACGAAGGCGGCTTTCCCATCGGCAATTACAACGAATGTCCCGGCATCTCGGGACCGATTGTCGACATCGTCAAGAAGTTCGACAAGGCGGTCGACGTCGTGATCTCCGGCCACACCCATCAGGCCTATATTTGCGAGATCGACGGACGGCTGGTCACGTCAGGCGACAAATACGGCACGCTGGTCACCGCGATCGATCTTCAGCTCGATCCGAAGACCCACGACGTGATCAGTGCCAAGGCCGACAACACCATCGTGCGGATCGCTGGCACGGCCAAGGACCACGAGCAAAGCGCGCTGCTGGAGTCCTATGACCGGCTCGCCGCGCCGATCGCCAACCGTCCGGCAGGCTCGGTCACGGAAACCCTGTCGCTTACGCCCGCCGAGACCGGCGAGAGCGTGCTCGGCGACATCGTCGCCGATGCGCAGTTGCTCGCGACGAGCGCCGAGCCGAACGGCGGCGCGGTGATCGCCTTCACCAATCCCGGCGGCGTGCGCACCGACATCACCAGGCGCGAGGACGGCGCGGTGACCTACGCCGACATCTTCGCAAGCCAGCCGTTCCGCAACCAGCTCGTGACGATGACGCTGACCGGCAAGCAGCTCAAGGACGCGCTGGAACAGCAATGGGCCGACCCGAAGCGCCCGCGCGCGCTCCAGGTCTCCAGGGGGTTCGCTTACGCGTGGGATGCGAACAAGCCCGACGGCGCGCGCATCGTCGCCGAACGGATGTCGCTCGACGGCAAGCCGATCGACCCCGCCGCGAGCTATCGCGTCACCGTGAACAATTATCTCGCCGAGGGCGGCGACGGCTTCACGGTGTTCAAGGCGGGAACGGCGCAGCAGTTCGGCATCTACGATGTCGATGCGCTGTATGCCTACTTCAAGGCCAACAGTCCGGTCGGCCCGGCCGCAGGAAAGCGGGTCGAGCGGATCAATTGAGCAAGACGACGCCGCGGAACGTATCCCTTCCCGTCATTGCGAGCCAACGGGTTGGCGCAAAGCGCCGCCCGATAACCGGCTCCGCGAAGCAATCCATTCGACCAAGCGAGCGGAGGCATGGATTGCCTCGTCACTTCGCTCCTCGCAACGACGCGGACGGAGCCCGGCATTGGAAGGGCAGGATCGGGAGATAAAGTCGGGCCTTTCCGGACGGCCGCTAAGGGCCTAGATTAGACCCGTCCTCGCACGCGCTTCCTTTGCGCCGGGAATTTGTATGACACTGCTTCTGACGCACGCCGCCTGCCTCAACCATTTGACCCCTCCCGGACATCCCGAACGTCCCGATCGGCTGCGCGCGGTCGCCGAGGTGTTGGGAGAGGATCGCTTCAAGGCACTGGTGCGCGACCTCGCGCCGGAAGGCGACCTCGACGCCGTGCTGCTCTGCCATGGCGAACACTATGTCGGCGAGTTGCGCCACATCGCGCCGACCTCCGGGATGATCTACATCGACGGCGACACCTCGATGTCGCCCGGAACCTGGGAAGCCGTGATGCGCGGCGTCGGCGGCGCGGTGGCCGCCACCGATGCGGTGATGGAAGGCAAGCACCAGAACGCCTTCGTCGCGGTTCGGCCACCGGGCCATCACGCCGAGAAGTCGACGCCGATGGGCTTCTGCTTCTTCGACAATGCCGCGATCGCGGCGCGCCACGCGCAGCGCAAATATGGCATCAAGCGCGCCGCGGTGATCGATTTCGATGTCCATCACGGCAACGGCACGCAGGACATCTTCTGGGCCGATCCGACCGTGATGTACTGCTCGACACATCAGATGCCGCTGTTTCCCGGCACCGGAGCCGCCGGCGAGCGCGGCGAGCACGATACTGTCGTCAACGCGCCGCTGGCGCCCGGCGACGGCGGTGCCAAATTCCGCGCCGCGTTCGAGAACCTGATCCTGCCGCAGCTCGAGAAGTTTTCCCCGGAGCTCGTTGTCATCTCGGCAGGCTTCGACGCGCATCACCGCGATCCCCTGGCCTCGATCAACCTGACGGGCGAGGATTTCGGCTGGGTCACGCGCAAGCTGATGGATCTCGCCGACAAGAGCGCCGGCGGCCGCGTTGTCTCCGTCCTGGAGGGCGGCTACGATCTCGAGGGCCTGAAAGAGTCGGTGGCATCTCACGTCACCGCATTGATGGGCGCGTAAAACCCCGCCACAATAAGCTCGCAAAAATTCGATTGATTCTGCGCACAGATACGTGCGCAGTCGGGAACACGAGATGGCCGAAAATACCCAAGCCGACGTCAAGAAGCTGTCGTTCGAGCGCGCGATCGAGGAACTCGAATCCATCGTCAAGCGGCTCGAGGACGGCAAGGTCCCGCTTGAGGAATCGGTCACGATCTATGAGCGCGGCGAAGCGCTGAAGCGGCGCTGCGAGGAATTGCTGCGCCAGGCCGAGGCCCGCGTCGACAAGATCACCACCGACGCCTCGGGTCAGGCGACCGGCACCGAGCCGCTCGACGTGCAGTAGCGCCGCGCGGCGACAACCGGCACGATCATGCGACAGAATGTCCGCAGTGGCGGCCGATTATTGCTGCGCATTGCCAGCAATCCGTGGGACTACGGGCCGACCGTGGCGGCCGGCCGCAGTCCCGGATCAGGCCGATCCAGACCAGCCGGCTGCCGTTAAATTGGGCGACATGGAACCCATCATCAGCCCCAAGCATTGAAAAGACTGGCTTTTTTAATACAAAGCATAGGAACCCAGCGCCCCTAGCGGGTTGGCTTTGGCTACGGCTTTGGTGTAATGCTTCCAGTTCTATGGGCATTTGAGGGTGGCGGGCGGCCCGGATTCTTCGGGCGGCAAGCATCTCAAATGGTTCGACAAAACTGAACCGGGACGGGTGAAGAGCGACCAAGGTGATGCATATCACGTGGTCCAATCCGGAGTGAATCTAGCTTTACAACCAGGCACCGGCCTGCCGGGGCGGCACCCAGTGTCTGGCATTCGCTGCGCGGTGAGCGCGCCAACCCATCTCGCGTCGGGCGATTCGTTCCGACAGGCAAAAATTGGAAATTCGCTGTGACCACATTTAGTAAAACGCCGCTTCTTGACACTATTCGCACGCCGGATGACCTGCGCAAGCTGAAGGTCGAGCAGGTGCGGCAAGTTGCCGACGAGCTCCGCCAGGAAACCATCGACGCCGTGTCGGTGACCGGCGGCCATTTCGGCGCCGGCCTCGGCGTGGTCGAGCTGACCACCGCCATCCACTACATCTTCGACACCCCGCGCGACCGCCTGATCTGGGACGTCGGCCACCAGGCCTACCCGCACAAGATCCTGACCGGACGCCGCGACCGCATCCGCACGCTGCGCACCGGCGGCGGCCTCTCCGGCTTCACCAAGCGCACCGAGAGCGACTACGATCCGTTCGGCGCCGCGCACTCCTCGACCTCGATTTCGGCCGGCCTCGGCATGGCTGTGGCGCGCGATCTCTCGGGCGGCAAGAACAACGTTATCGCCGTGATCGGTGACGGTGCGATGTCAGCGGGCATGGCCTATGAGGCCATGAACAACGCCGGCGCGATGAACTCGCGCCTGATCGTGATCCTCAACGACAACGACATGTCGATCGCACCGCCGGTCGGTGCGATGAGCGCCTATCTGTCGCGCCTGTACTCCGGCAAGACCTACCGCTCGCTGCGCGAGGCCGCCAAGCAGATCAACAAGCGCCTGCCCAAGATCCTCGCCAACCGCGCCAACCGCGTCGAGGAATATTCCCGCGGCTTCATGATGGACGGCGGCACGCTGTTCGAGGAGCTCGGCTTCTATTATGTCGGCCCGATCGACGGTCACAATCTCGACCATCTCTTGCCGGTGCTGAAGAACGTCCGCGACATGGAGACCGGGCCGATCCTGGTCCACGTCGTGACCCAGAAGGGCAAGGGCTATGGCCCGGCCGAAGCCTCGGCCGACAAGTATCACGCCGTCGTCAAGTTCGACGTCGCGACCGGCACCCAGGCCAAGGCCAAGCCGAACGCGCCGGCCTACCAGAACGTGTTCGGCCAGAGCCTGGTCAAGGAAGCCCAGAAGGACGACAAGATCGTCGCCATCACCGCGGCGATGCCGTCGGGCACCGGCGTCGACATTTTCAACAAGGCGTTCCCGGATCGCACCTTCGACGTCGGCATCGCCGAGCAGCATGCCGTGACCTTCGCCGCCGGCCTCGCCACCGAAGGCTACAAGCCGTTCTGCGCGATCTACTCGACCTTCTTGCAGCGCGGCTATGACCAGGTGGTCCATGACGTCGCGATCCAGAGCCTGCCGGTCCGCTTCGCGATCGACCGCGCCGGCCTGGTCGGCGCCGACGGCGCGACCCATGCCGGCTCGTTCGACAACGCCTATCTCGGCTGCCTGCCCAACATGGTGATCATGGCGGCCTCCGACGAGGCGGAGATGGTCCACATGGTGGCGACCCAGGTCGCGATCAACGATCGCCCGAGCGCGCTGCGCTATCCGCGCGGCGAAGGCCGCGGCGTCGAGATGCCGGAAGTCGGCATTCCCCTGGAAGTCGGCAAGGGCCGCATCATCCGCGAGGGCAAGAAGGTCGCGCTGCTGTCGTTCGGTACCCGCCTCGCCGAGTGCGAGAAGGCGGCCGACGAGCTCGCCGCGCACGGCCTCTCCGCCACGATCGCGGATGCGCGCTTCATGAAGCCGCTCGACGAGGACATGATCCTGAAGCTGGCGCGCGACCACGAGATCCTGATCACGATCGAGGAAGGCTCGGTCGGCGGATTCGGCTCGCATGTGGTGCAGTTCCTGACCGACCACGGCATGCTCGATAGCGGCATGCTCAAGTTCCGCTCGATGGTGCTGCCCGACGTGTTCCTCGACCACGACACGCCGGCGGCGATGTATGCCCGCGCGGGTCTCGACGCCAAGAGCATCGTTGCCAAGGTGTTCGAAACCCTCGGCAAGGACTACAAGACCGAGACCGTCAAGCTCGCGTAATCGCCTTCCACCTCTCCCCGCCGGGGAGAGGTCGGATCGCGCGAGCGATCCGGGTGAGGGGGTGAGGTCCCACGAAAGAGCATAACCCCTCACCCGCGCCTCTCCCAAAGGGAGAGGTTTCAAGTCGATCTTGTCCTGGGCAAGTCCATGAGAGTCTATCTGGCAGGTCCTGACGTATTCCTGCCGGATGCCGTGGAGATCGGACGCCGCAAGGCGGAGGTGTGTGCCTATCACGGGCTGACCGGGCTGTATCCGCTCGACAACAGCATCAATCCCACGACTGCCGGCGCTTCGCTTACCATTTTCAAAAGCAACGAGGCGATGATGGAGTCGGCCGACGCCATCATCGCCAATTTGACGCCGTTTCGCGGCCCCAGTGCCGACGCAGGCACCGTCTACGAACTCGGTTACATGGCGGGACGCGGCAAGCTGTGCCTCGCCTATTCGAACGATCCCACCTCCTACGCCAATCGGGTGGCGCGGCTACAGCAGGTGGTGCCGGCGCCCGACGGACGCCTGATCGACGCGGAGGGGCTGACGGTGGAAGAGTTTGGATTGCCTGACAATCTGATGATGATGCACGCGCTCGACCTGCACGGCAGTCCGCTGGTGACGCCGCGCGAGCCCGCGGCCGACCTCTGGCACGACCTCACGTCCTTCGAGGCCTGCGTGCGGCTCGCCGCGGCGCAGCGCCGGCAGGGCACCAAGTGAGCAAGGCGGGCGACGACGAGCCGTCGGCCGGCAAGCGCATCGATGTGCTGCTGGTCGAACGCGGCCTGTTCGAAAGCCGGGCACGGGCGCGCGCGGCCATCGACGCCGGCCTCGTGACGGCTGACGGCAAGCCAATCGCAAAGGCATCCGAGATCGTGGCGCCCGGCGCTGCGCTGACCGCCGAGCCGGCGCATCCCTATGTCTCGCGCGGCGGCGTCAAGCTTGCTGGCGCGCTCGAGCACTATCCGATCGACGTCGAGGGTCATGTCTGCCTCGATGTCGGCGCCTCGACCGGCGGCTTCACCGAGGTGCTGCTGGCCAACGGCGCGAGCCTCGTATTCGCGATCGACGTCGGTCACGGCCAGTTGCATTCCTCGCTGCAAGGCCATCCGAAGATCGTCTCCATGGAGGAGACCGACATCAGGAATTTCGAGGGCAAGCGCCTGCCGGCGCGGCCCGACGTCGTCGTGATCGATGTCAGCTTCATCTCGCTGAAGCTGGTGCTGCCGGTGGCGCTGTCGCTGGCCGCGGCCCCGATGCATCTGCTGGCGCTGATCAAGCCGCAGTTCGAGGCGGCGCGCAAACACTCCAAGCGCGGCGTCATCCGCAACGCGATGGTGCACCAGGAGATCTGCGACGATATCGCCGCCTTTGCCGCCTCGCTCGGCTGCACCGACATCCAGGTGTTTCCGTCCTCGATATCGGGCGGCGACGGCAATATCGAATTCTTCCTCGGCGCACGCCGTGGCTGAAGTCCTCACCATCGACCATGTCGGCCACCGCGGCGACGGCGTCGCGCTCGACGGCACGCAGTCGGTCTTCGTGCCCTACACGCTCGGCGGCGAAACCGTCGAGGTCGAGGACGTCCCCGGCAACCATCCCGACCGGCGGCGGTTGCTGCGCGTCACACAGGAAAGCCCGGAGCGGATCGCGCCGTTCTGTCCACATTTCGGCGTCTGCGGCGGCTGCGCGATCCAGCACTGGAGCGAAGCGCCCTATCAGGCCTGGAAGCGCAACATCGTGGTCGAGACGCTGGCGCAGGCGAAGATCGCGGCCGACGTCGCACCATTGCTCGACGCCCATGGCGCGGGCCGCCGCCGCATCACGCTGCACGGGCGCATGGCCACCCAAGATGTCCTCAAGGTCGGCTTCGCCGCGGCAGGATCGCACGACATCATCCCGGTCGACCGCTGTCCGATCCTCGATCCCGCGCTCGACGGCGCGATCGAGGCGGCATGGGCCACCGCCGAGCCGCTGATTGCGATCGGCAAACCGCTCGACATCCAGGTGACCGCGACCCTGAACGGCCTCGATATCGATGTGCGCGGTTCCGGCGCGCTGCCGACCGGCCTGATCAGTGCCTTGTCGCGCGTCGCGGAGAAGCACCGGCTGGCGCGGCTGACGCGGCACGGCGAGCTGGTGCTGCAACGCGGCTCTCCTGACGTGGCGATCGGAAATGCCAAGGTCGTGCTGCCGCCGGGCTCGTTCCTGCAAGCGACCGTCAAGGGCGAGGAGACGCTGGCGGCGCTGGTCCGCGCGCAATGCGGCCGCGCCAAGCATATCGCCGATCTGTTCTGCGGCGTCGGCCCGTTCGCGCTGCGCCTTGCGGAGAAGGCGCGCGTGACGGCCTTCGACAGCGACGCCGGCGCGATCACGGCGTTGCAGAAGGCGGCGCAAACGACGCCGGGATTGAAGCCGCTGAAGGCCGAGGCGCGCGACCTGTTCCGTCGCCCGCTGATGCCGCAGGAATTGCGCGACTATGACGCCGTCGTGTTCGATCCGCCGCGGCAGGGCGCGCAGGCCCAGGTCACGCAGCTGGCGGCGAGCAAGGTGCCCGTGATCGTTGCGGTATCCTGCAATGCCGCGACGTTTGCGCGCGACGCGAAAATCCTGATCGACGGCGGCTACAAGATCGCCGATGTCACCCCCGTCGACCAGTTCCGCCATACCCCGCATGTCGAGCTGGTGGCGCGGTTCGCGCGCTGAGGCGCCGCCGCTTCTATCGCGGCGCGCGGTATCCTCGCTATAATCCGCCGAGCATGTCCCACGACCCGCTGCTCGCGCGCATCATTCCCGTCCTCGCCGCCGTTCCAGGCGTCGCTGCCGTCGTGCTCGGCGGCTCGCGGGCGCGCGGCACGGCGCATCAAACCTCCGACTATGATCTCGGCCTTTATTTTGCGGAGGCCGCTCCTGTCGACACCGAGCGGCTGCGCATGGTCGTGCAAGGTCTGGTAGACGATCCCGCTGCTGTGCATGTGACGCCGGTCGGCGAATGGGGACCATGGATCGTCGGCGGCGCCTGGCTTGCGATCGGCGGCCACAAGGTCGACCTGCTCTACCGCAGCGTCGAACAGGTCACGGCTGTCCTCGACGCCTGCCGGAACGGCGAGATCGGCATGCACTACCAGCCGGGCCATCCGCACGGCTTCTGCTCGGCGATCTGGATGGGCGAGGTCGCGCTGTGCCGCGTTCTGCACGATCCCCAAGGCGTCGTCGCGGCGATGCAGGCTAAGACGGTGCCCTACCCGCCGGCGCTGCGCGACGCGCTGCTGCGGCGCTTTCAATGGGAAATCCGGTTCGCGATCGACAATGCCGAGCTTGCCGTACCGCGTGGCGACGGCACGCATGTCGCCGGTTGCGCCTATCGCGCCTTGGCCTGCATCGCGCAGGTGCTGTTCGCGCTGAACGGGCAGTATCTGATCAACGAGAAGGGCGCGCTGGTGCAGGCGGCGGATTTTCCGTTGACGGTTCGCGGCCTCGCCGGACGCGTTGCCGAGCTCTGGCGCCAGATCGGTGCTGCGGAGTACGCGGCTGCGTTGCGGACGCTGCGGACGCTGGAGAATGAGCTGCGGGAGATTTCAACGAAACCGTAGGATGGGTAGAGCGCAGCGAAACCCATCGACTTCTCTCCGCGCGGCGAGATGATGGGTTTCGCTGCGCTCTACCCATCCTACGAAATACTACCGTCCCCAGCGGTCCTGCCAGATCTTTTCGCCGATCATGCAACTGACCCGCGGCTCCTTCTCGGCGGTGCGCACGATCGGGCGATCGGGGGTCCGGCCGGCGACTTCGAGCAGCAGCTTGGTGCGGATCGCCTCCTTGAACTTCTCGCGATCCTTGATCGTGACCACGAAGGAACCGGGGCCGCCGATCACGCAATCTTCGTAATAGTAATCGAGATTCTCGATATCCATCGTCGAATAGGACGGCTCCTTCACCATGATCGGCAGTCCGTTGATGACGATGCCTTTCTCGAGCGCCGCGTCGCGCGCCGGCGTGATCGGCGTGCCGTTGTTGTTGGGTCCGTCGCCGGAAATATCGATTACGCGGCGCAGGCCACGATGCGGGTTCTCGTCGAACATCGGGATCGCAAAATAGATCGCGCCCGAGATCGAGGTCCGCGAGGCGCGACGCACCGGGGTCTTCATGATCTCGGCGGAAACCGCATCGGCGGATTCAGGGCCGTCGATCACCCGCCAGGGAATGATGACCTTCTGGTCGTTGGAGGCGGCCCATTCGAAATAGGTGATCGAGATCTTGCCGTTCGGGCCGGCCTTCAGCGCCTGCAGGAATTCCTTGGAGACGATCGCCTGCGCATAGCCCTCGCGCTGGATCGCGAGTTCGTCCATGTCCATCGAATAGGACACGTCGACCGCGATGATCAGCTCGATATCGACGCTCGGCGTGGATTCCTTTTCGGCCACCCGGCCGGTCTGTGTTCCCGGGCCAGGCGCGGCAACACCGGCCACATCGCCGCTGGCCAACATGCCCGCGACAAGCACCGCTCCGATCGAGACATACCAGCGCATTGCGGCCCTCCCGTCGTGTCGCGTCATGGTGACACGCAAATCTGGCGGCGAAAAGCGCAGATATCATCTCGCCTTCACATTCAGGTTAGATGTCACGCATGACGCAACACGCGCCGTGCCTTTGCCGCAATGACGCCGTGCAAATCGAACGGTTCCAAGATGTGCCTGAAGACGGTATTCTTACGGAGCAATCGCGAGGGAGTGCGATGCCCGATAGCGTCGTCAAGCCGAAAACCAGGACGAAGACCAAGGTCGAGCGGCCACGCCTGCACAAGGTGATCCTGGTCAACGACGATTATACGCCGCGCGAATTCGTCGTCACCGTGCTGAAGGGTGAATTCCGCATGACCGACGACCAGGCCTACAAGGTGATGCTGACCGCGCACCAGCGCGGCGTCTGCGTGGTCGCCGTGTTCACCAGGGACGTCGCCGAGACCAAGGCGACCCGCGCCACCGACGCCGGCCGCGCCAAGGGCTATCCGCTGCTCTTCACCACCGAGCCCGAGGAATAGCGCCAGATTGCCGCAGGCGTTGCCGCGCATTTTAGCGATCCCTGCCACTGCCGCTTTAGGGATCGCATGGCACGAACGCGGCATGTCCGTCGCATTGCGCCAACAGCTTTCACTGCGGAAGACCCGCCCCGAGACCTCGTTCGGCCCATTCCGCCCCCTGCCCGCTTTGCCCTGGCTCGTCATGGCGACGGCGATACGGATCGTCGGCTTCGGCAAGCCCGGCCTGGTCGTGCCCGCCCTGGTGCTGGCCGACATCTGCGTGCTGCTCGCCTTCTTCGCCACGGCGCGGGACTCGATCCAGGCTGCCGGAGGTCAATCGTCGCTCGGCGAATTGACGCTGGCCGAACAGACCAGGCTGTCATGGTCGATCCTGTGGCGGATCGCGCTCGTGATCATCATCGTCACACTCGCCACCGCCGCGATCGGTTTCACGTCGTTTGCGCCACACCTGCTGTGGGGCCTCGACGGCATGGCGTTCGATCAAGGCGCCGATCTCGGCCGGTTCTGGAGCGCAGCGATCGCAGCGCTGGTGCTGATGATCATCGTCAACGCGGAAGGCAATGGCGGCCGCATTGCGTTGTTCGCCGCCATCAAGGAACTCGGCCGACACGCGTTGTGGCTCGGCGCCGCGGTGCTCGTGCTTGGCGTGATCCAAGTTGGGCTCGGCTACGGGCAGCAGTTCGTGCGCACCGCGATCTGGCAATTCTGGCAAGCCTCGACGGTGGGCCAGCCGGTCAAGAGCCTGGTCTACGTCGTCTTCATCTTCAGCTTCGCAATGCTGCGGCTATGGATCACGCTGTCGATCCTGACCTTCGGCCTGAAGCAGTCCTATGCCCGCGGCGGCTGACCCGACGCTTGCGGCAATCACGGCCGGGCCGGCTGCGTCCGCTGGCTGACCACGATGTCGGCAACGACCGCCCCCATCACCAGCGCACCGCCGATGAGGGCGCGGAGCGAAGGCACCTCGGCGAAGGCGAGCCATACCCAGAACGGCATCAGCGGGGTCTCGAGGGTGGCGATCAGCGATGCCTGCCCTGATGGCAGCAATCTGGAGCCGACCGTGAACAGGGTGAGACCGAGGCCGACCTGGCACGCCCCGAACATCGCGAGCACGCCGAGATCGGCGCCCCCGACCGCGCCGATGCCGTGCCCGAGCGGAAAGCTGACCGCGCTGCCGAGAAAGTTCGAGAGCGCTGCGGCTGCGATCATCGGCGTACCCTTGTGCCGCCGGATCACCACCGTCATCAGCGAGATCGCCAGCACCATCACGCAGGCAAGGCCGATGCCCCTGTAATCCGTGATGCCCCCGGCGCCGCTGACGGTGACGGCCACACCGGCGAGCGCGATCAGGCTTGCCAGCAGCGTGCCGGGCCGCGCCCGCTCGCGCAGCCAGAGCCAGGCGATCGCCGCCGCTGCAAACGGCTGCATCGCGATCAGGATTGCGACGTTGGCGACGCTGGTCAGTTGCAGCGCCGGAATGAACGTCACCATGCCCAGGGTCGAGAGGCCCGCCACCAGCCATCCGCTCAACGGCATCGCGACGAGGTCCCGCACACCGCGCCGGCCCTGCATGGCGACCAGGAACAGCGCGATCGCGCCGCCGCCGAACAGCCCGCGCCAGAACAGGATGGTCCAGGAATCGAAGTGCAGCAGCCGGGTGAAGAACGGAGCGGTGCTCCAGGCCGCCGCGGCCGCGACGACCAGTACGATCCCGCGGCGATGCTGCGCGTCCGTGTCAGTCACATCGCACCGCAGCTAACCGGCAGCGGCGACAGGCGCCTCGTCGAACAGGCCGTAGACCCGCTCGGCCTTGGCGAACCCCGCGATCGGAAACTCGCCGAGATCGCTCCAGCCGCCATCATGGATACCGGCGAAGCGCTCGGAGGCGACGACGGTACGGCCGAGCCGGCCGGCGATCTTCTCCAGCCGCGCGGCGAGATTGACCGCGGGACCGATGCAGGTGAAGTCGAGCCGGTTGCCGCCGCCGATATTGCCGTAAAGCACGCGGCCGAGATGCAGCGCGACGCCGAAGCGGAACCGCTCGACGGCATCGCCATTGGCGAATTGCAGCGCCTCGACGCCGGCGCGCGAGACGCGCGCAGCCTCCAGCACCCGCGAGCAGACCTGCGCCTCGTCACCGAGATATTCGTCGACCGGGAACACCGCAAGCAGCCCGTCGCCCATGAATTTGAGCACCTCGCCGCCATGCTCGCGGATCGCGGTGACCTGGCAATCGAAGTAGAGATTGAGGATCTCGACCACGGTTTCGGCCGGCAGGCGGTCCGACAACGCGGTGAAGCCGCGCAGGTCGGACAGCCAGATCGCGGCATCCATCGTGTCGGCGTGGCCGCGCCTGATCTGGCCGCCCATGATGCGTTCGCCGGCCCGGTTTCCGACATAGGTGTCGAGCAGCAGCGAGGCGGTGCGGCGCAGCGTGACGATCTCGATGTAGCGCGCCAGCGGCACGGCGATCGAGCGGATCGCGTCGAGCTGCTCGTCGGTGAAGCCACCCGGTTGCCTGGTGGTCCAACTCGAGGCGTTGGGCGGACCGTCGGTGTTGATCAGCGGGACCGCGATGTAGTCGGTGACGCCTTCGGCCTGCAAATCCGCGACGATCGGAAAGCGCGTGCTGGTTGGATCATCGAGCCGCGCGCGGACTTCGACGCCCTGCTTGAGGACGATCGCCAGCGGGCTGACGGCAAATTCCGGGGTGTCGAGGATGTTGTGATCGACGGCGCCGGTCTCGACCTCGGCGCCCGGCTTCCAGATGAAATGGCGGCCGTAGATCTCGGGATGCAGGGTGCGCACGAAAACGCCGATGCGCCATAACGGCAGGCCGGCCCGCACCAGGCGTTCGCAGCATTCGGCCATCATCTGCGGCGGGGTCGGTGCGGATCGTGCGCCGCCGATCATCCATGTGATGATGTCCCGTAGCTCCGACGCATTCATGGCATTCCCCAAGGCGAGCACCCCATTAGCGACCACCACTATAATATAGGGTCCAGAAGATGATCCGGAAATGTGTGCGTGGCTTTCACCCCCGCCATTTCCCAAACAGGATGGCATCCAGGGCGAACGGACCGGATGAAGCTGCGGCTCTTGCGGCTGCATCGAGGCTGGCGACCAAGCCATTGTTCGGAAACCGCAGCGCGCCGATGACCAGCATCCGGTCCACGCCACTCACGATCTTGCCGTAATATTGCGCCACGTCGGGACAGGAAGCGGAATTTGCAGCGGTCACGACACCGCCGAACCCGGCTCCCTTCGCCAGGCAGGCATAGTATTGCGTAGCCGCCTCAATGGATTGCCTGTGCGCTCCACGATATCCGTAGGGATCAAACCCGGCATTGCGCAGGATTTCGGCCGCATCGTAAAGACGCTCCAGAGTGAACATCGGATATCCGATGCCTTGTCCGGGATCTGCATTGCGGTAGCGGTCGTCGATCTCGCCCGAAGCCACCGCCCGGGTCTGGAAGAACGGCCTGCTCGCAAAGCCATCGGTGGCCTTGTTGGCATAGCAGCCGTTAGGCGTATCTGCTGCGCCATAAACGGCCCGCTGGAAGAACGCGATCCAGGGCAGCGACACACGGATCGCGTCGTCGCCGCCGTTCAGGACCGCCACGAAGGCCCTCTGGTTGTTCTGAACGCGCGCGAGCGCCAACAACGCTGCCAACTGGTTTGCCGCATGGTTGCTGTAGTGATCGCAGGGCCACGCGTGGAGCTGCAAATTGTAGTTGAGCGCGTTGCGGAGCAGGCCGAACATCGCGGCATCGAACGCTTCGACCCGCGTCACATCTGCATCGCCAAGCGTGCCGACATACATCAACAGGTCTTCAGCCTGCACGGAATAGACAATGCCGCGAGAGACCACCAACCCCACGCCGGCAAAGGCAGCCTGGTCGAACTTGCCCTCCGCCCCACAAAATTGCGACGGATTCTCGCGAAACCGGCCGTGATCGTCGCGAAATCCGGAGGTGCTCCAGGCGACAAGTATCTTCGCGGCCACCGCCGCAGCGTAAGCCGGGTCGGGCGCATTGATCGGCCGCTTCGCCCCCGCCTTCATCAGGGCTGCATAGAGCGCGAGGCGCGACGCCACCACGGCAGCACCGCGCGGCGGGACAAGGTTTGCGGCAAGCCCCATGTCGGCACGCACTTCCGGGACGTGGTCTTCGCCATGAATTGTCTGGGGCTCGTAGGAAAACGCGTAATTGTAGGTGTCGGTGCTACAGCCGGAATAAGCGGCATCCCATTTGTTGCCGCCAGCAAGATCACGGGCCACCTGCCCGGCGAGTTGATCGAAGCGCCGCGCCGAATAGCTGCCAAGCTGATTGATCCGCCCCGCCAGATCGATCAGATCTTTCTCGGTCAGGAAGACATCGGGATGTCGCACGGAGCTGGCGTAGGCACCGCCAAGGATTGGCGTGGCCTGCGCGGATTTGGGACTCTGCGCCAGACCGGATGACGATGCCGACAGCCAGATCATGGACAGCGCAACGAACAACCGGTTCATTGGAACCTCCAAGGGCGACGGAAGCCGCCAGCCGACCAGCCATGACTGAGATTAGTCGGCTTCGCGTGACGCGATGACGTCAGCCTACAGGCCCGATCAGCGCCCGGTCTGCCCGCGGTCGCGCAGAAAATGATCCGCCAGCACGCAGGCCATCATCGCCTCACCCACCGGCACCGCGCGGATACCGACGCAGGGGTCGTGGCGGCCCTTGGTCAGGATATCGGTATCGGCGCCCTTGCGGTCGACGGTGCGGCGCGTGGTCAGGATCGAGGAGGTCGGCTTGACCGCAAAGCGCACCACCACCGGCTGTCCAGTCGAGATGCCGCCCAGCACGCCGCCGGCATGGTTGGACAGGAAACGCGTTCCGTTGTTGCCGGTCCGCATCTCGTCGGCATTCTCTTCACCCGTGAGCTCGGCGGCGCCGAAACCGGCGCCGATCTCGACGCCCTTCACCGCGTTGATGCTCATCATCGCCGACGCCAGATCGCTGTCGAGCTTGGCATAGATCGGCGCGCCGAGACCGGCCGGCACGCCCTCGGCAACGACCTCGATGACCGCGCCGATCGAGGAGCCGCTCTTCCGGATGCCGTCGAGATAGCTTTCGAAGAACGCCGCCTTGTCCTTGTCGGGACAGAAGAACGGGTTGTTGGCGATCTCGTCCCAGTCCCATTTCTCGCGGTCGATCTTGTGCGGGCCCATCTGCACCAGCGCGCCGCGCACCTTCACCTCGGGCAGGACCTTGCGCGCGATCGCACCGGCCGCGACGCGGGTCGCGGTCTCGCGCGCGGACGAACGCCCGCCGCCGCGATAGTCGCGCAGGCCGTATTTCGCCTCATAGGTGAAGTCGGCATGGCCCGGGCGGAACTTGTCCTTGATCTCGGAATAATCCTTCGAGCGCTGGTCGGTGTTCTCGATCAGCAGCGCGATCGGCGTGCCGGTCGTCACCTGCACCCCGCTCTCCGGATGCGCCATCACGCCGGACAGGATCTTCACCGCATCGGGCTCCTGGCGCTGCGTGGTGAAGCGCGACTGGCCGGGGCGGCGGCGGTCAAGGTCGTGCTGGATCTCCTCCACCGTCAGAGGGATCATCGGCGGGCAGCCGTCGACGACGCAGCCGATCGCGACCCCATGGCTCTCGCCGAAGGTCGTGACGCGGAACATATGGCCGAAAGTATTGAAGGACATGGCGTGTCGTAACGCGCAGGGTCGGCAGCGTCAAACGGGTTTCCTGCTCCCCAAGGACGTCCCCAACGACGCGGATGGCCCGGACGCCCTTAACTATATTTCCGCAGGCTGCCTTCGCTGAACACGTAGACCGCGCCCTGCTCGATATAGAGCTCCGCGGCCGAGGCCGGCGTCTCGAAGCCGAGCGCCACCATCAGCGCCCGCGCAGTGCCGCCATGGGCGACGGCGACCGTGTCCGAGGTCACCGAACCGTACCATTCGGTCATCCGCGCCTGCACGTCGACATAGCTCTCGCCGCCCTCCGGTGCGACCTGCCACTTCTCGGCCAAGCGGCGCGCATACACGACCGGGTCCGCCGCCTGCGCCTGCGCCAAGGTCGACCCCTCCCATGTCCCGTAGCCGATCTCGCGCAGCCGCGCGTCGAGCGCGTAGTCACCCGGCGCAAGGCCGAGCTCGGCGCGCGCCAGCTCCATGGTGGCACGCGCCCGGACCAACGGGCTGGCGACGAACGGCAGCGTCGCCTTGTCACGGCCGTCGCGGACCAACAGACCGGCGAGGATCCGCCCGGCATGCGCCGCCTGGGCGCGACCGCGCTCGTTGAGGGCGATGTCCTGCGCGCCCTGAAGCCGGCCTTCGGCATTCCACGTCGTCTCGCCGTGGCGGATGTAGTAGATCGTTGGCACCGGCATTCCCGTAACCATATTCCCCGCCCAGCGAGATGTCGGGCGCTTGCAGCAAGGCGTCGAGTTTTTCGGCTCGGAGGTACACCAGCCGTTTGCCCAGCCACAAGCCCAAATAAGTCCGCGCCGGGGCGCCATGCGCGCGGATCGACGCAGCCGGAATAGCGGCGCCGCGAGGGTGTTATGCTGAGCAAGGCGGTCGGCGCCGCCGAGACCATCGAAGACTGGGATACATGACCGCGTTTCGTCAAAGTGTCGAAGCCATGATTCCGGCGCTCCGTCGCTATGCGCGCGCGCTGGCGCGTGACAGCGATATCGCCGACGACCTGGTGCAGGACACGCTGGTGCGGGCGCTGCGCTCGGAGCGGCTGTTTCTCGGCGGCGACGTCAGGAGCTGGCTCTATACGATCCTGACCAATCTGAACAAGAACCGCAGGCGCTCGCTGGCGCGGCGGCCGCCCCTGATGCCGTTGCTCGACAACAATGCCGACGCCAGCGGCACCGAGGCCGAGGGACGCGACATCGAGCGCGCGCTGTCGACGCTTGTCGAGGAGCAACGCTCGGTGCTGCTGCTCGTGATGCTCGAGGGCATGAGCTATCGCGAGGTCGCCGACATCCAGGGCGTGCCGATCGGCACCGTGATGTCCCGCCTCGCTCGCGCGCGCGCCCATGTGCGGGCATCGATCGAGGGCCAGCGCCCGGCGCTGCGGCGGGTGAAGTGATGGACTGCGCGATGACCGGCGTGACGCGCCAAGGATTTTCGAACAGGATTTGGCAGAGACGACTGATATGACCGACCCGAACATTCCCGTCACCGAAGACGAGCTGCACGCCTATGTCGACAACGAGCTGCCGGCCGAGCGCCGCGGCGATGTCGAGGCCTGGCTTGCCACACATCCCGACGACGCAGCGCGGGTGCAGTCCTGGCGGACGATGGCCGAGACGTTGCATGCGCGCTACGACGGCGTGCTGGACGAGGCGGTGCCGAAGCGGCTCGAGCTCGAGCGCCTGGTGCGGCAGCCGCGCCGCTGGGTCTATGGCGCGGTGGCAGCGACGCTGATGGCTTTCGTCGCGGGCGGCGGCGTCGGCTGGATCGCGCGCGGCGCCTCGGCGACGCCCTCGACCTTCCAGAGCTTCACGCTGGATGCGCTCGACGCGCATCGGCTCTACGTGGTCGAAGTCCGCCACCCGGTCGAGGTCCCCGGCAGCGAGCGCGACCACTTGCAGCAATGGCTGACCAAACGCTGCGGCTGGGCCGTCCGCGCGCCGGAACTGACGGGGCTGAAGCTGGTCGGCGGCCGCCTGCTGCCGGGACCGAGCGGGCCGGCGTCGTTCCTGATGTATGAGAGCACGTCCGGTGAGCGCTTCACCGTCTATACCGCGAAGGCGAAAACCGAGACGACCCAGATGCGCTACGCGGTCCAGGGCAGCGACGGCGCGCTGTTCTGGGCCGATCGCGGCGTCGCCTATGTCGTCAGCGGCAGCACCGACCGCGACCGCCTGACCCAGGTCGCGCAAGCCATCTACGATCAGATGGAGAAGAGCGGCGGCTGAGCGCCCGTAATTCTACGGGACATGCCGCTCGCGAAAATCGCGCCGTGTCGAGTAAGTGAATCCGGCCTCACTCAACGTCCCAATTCCGACATTGAAAACTTCGATTCGCGTCATCGGCACGTCTCATTATCGCACCGCATGCTCACGCGAAGATGATGCGCGCCCGATCCGCCGATCGGCGCACGCGGCCTCGATTGGGGTTTTGTGTACCGCGCTGGTCCCCCTCTCGAGGCCGCACTCCTTTTTCCGCCGCCCGGATCGCCTGCTCGCCGCAGAATCAGGGCATCGGTGGATTGTTCTCTAAGCCGCTTGCGATGCCCCGTGTCTATTCCGGAAGCACCCGGGGATAGATACGAGACGTCTCGCAAGTGGTTTCGGCGGTCAGCCGAGATCGCTGCGCGGATTATAGGGGTGTTGATCCCGCCACGTTTGCATCAATGCCTCGAGCCCGGCATCGTTCCCGTCGGGAAGCATGATGCGGGTCGTGACATAGAGGTCGCCAGTGGCGCCGGCCTTCGACAGACCCTTGCCCTTGAGACGGAAGATGCGGCCGCTCGAGGTGTTCTTCGGGATCGACAGTTCGACCGCGCTGCCGAGCGTCGGCACGCGGACCTTGCCGCCCAGCACCGCCTCATAAAGCGTCACAGGCAGATCGATCCTGAGGTCATTGCCGTCGACCTTGAAGAACGGATGCGGCGCGATCGAGATCGTGATCAGGAGGTCGCCGGGCGGCTGGCCCTGCGCGGTGTCGCCCTGACCCTTGAGCCGGATCTGCTGGCCCGCGCTGACGCCGGGCGGAATCTTGACATTGAGCTCGCGGCCGTTCGGCAGGCGGACGCGCTCGTCGCCGCCCCTGACCGATTCCTCCAGCGACACCGTCATGGCGACGGAAAGATCGAGGTCGACGCCGACCCCACCGCCATCAAACTCAAACGGACTGGCTCGCCCCCCGCGCGCGGCACCGCCCCGCGTAGCATTGCCGAACATGCTGTTGAGGATGTCCTCGAAACTGCCGCCGCCCATGCCACCACCGGGACCGCCGCGGAAGCTGTATTCGAACCCGCCGGGACCGGCGCGGCCGCCAGCGGCGCCGCCGCCCGGGAAGCCCTGGAAGCGCGGCTTGCCCTCGGCATCGATCTCGCCCCGGTCGAACTGCTTGCGCTTGTCCTCGTCGCCGACGATCTCGTTGGCCGTGTTGATCTCCGCAAAGCGGGCAGCCGCCTTCGGATCGTTGCTGTTGTTGTCCGGGTGATGCTTCTTGGCGAGCTTGCGATAGGCGCTCTTGATCGTCGCAGCGCTGGCACTCCGCTGCACCCCCAAGACCTCATAGGGGTCGCGCATCCGTCACGTCTCCTTCACGGGAAAAAAGTCAGTCCTGACTGGGAGCCCATCCGGGCCCACCTTGCCTCTCATCTGGGGGCTCAGTGGCATTTTTGCAACTAGGCTGGCGCCGGCTTCTGCCGGAACTCTCAGGACTTTCTCCAAGGTGTCAAACTACGGATTTCCCACCGGCCTTGTCCAGCCTTGCAGGCAGCCCCTTGCAGCCAGCTCTCGCTGGCTCCATTGACGTAGCTGGCGAGGAAATCCCGGCACGTCTTGCCGTCCTCGCCTGAATAGGCCTGGGCCAGCGGCGTGACCGAGCCGCGTGCGCCCGTTTCGGGATTTTCCCAGGGCTGGCTGGAATCCTTGTCGCCCTTGGTAAGCACGTCGGAGGCGGCATTGCGGGCGAAGGCCAGATCGCTGTCGGTCGGCATCGCCATGCTGACCCGGGTCGGGCTGATCGAGCCGGTCACGTCCTTGTCGTCCATCTTGGCGAAAGCGTCGCTGCGCGACAGGCTACAGCCGCTTGCACCAACGCCGATCAGGATCAGCGTGACCGCCGCGCCCGCGCGGCGGATCGCCGATAGGCCAACGCGCTCCCATGCCCTATATAGGGCTGATAACGCGCGCTCGGACGCGGGCGGATGCAATCGGGACTCCTGAACATGACCGACACGACCTCCATCAAACACCCGGCACCGTTAACATCGGGTGATTTCACCGCGGCGGAGGAACCGTTCGCCCTGTTCGGCGAATGGTTTGCCGAGGCGGTCAAGTCCGAGCCCAACGATCCGAACGCGATGGCGCTGTCGACCGTCGACGCCGACGGGCTGCCCGACGTGCGCATGGTGCTGATGAAGGGCTTCGATGCCGACGGCTTCGTGTTCTACAGCCACATTGCAAGCGCCAAGGGCCGCGAATTGGCCGCAAATCCTAAGGCCGCTTTACTCTTTCACTGGAAATCGCTGCGCCGGCAGGTCCGCATCCGCGGGCCGGTGACGCCAGTGACCGATGCCGAGGCCGATGCCTATTTCGCCACGCGGCCGAAGCAGGCGCAGATCGGCGCCTGGGCCAGCAAGCAATCGCAGCCGCTGGAGAGCCGCTTCGCATTCGAGCAGGCGATCGCCAAGGCCGGCGCGAAATACGTGATCGGCGAGGTGCCGCGTCCGCCGGGCTGGAGCGGCTGGCGGATCACGCCGCAGCGCATCGAGTTCTGGCACGACCGCCCGTTCCGCCTGCACGATCGCATCGAATTCCGCCGCGATGGCGCCGGCAGTGCCTGGTCGAAGGTGCGGCTGTATCCCTGAAAATCCGCGGCTGTCATGGAAGGGCGAAAGCGCGAAGCGCGTCTTCGTGTAAGATGATCCCGGCCATCGACGTCCTGCCCCCTAACGACCGAGACGTCGATCCCCGGCGCAACGCCGCGCACGGCGAAAACGAAAGAAACCGTCGATGCCCCGCCCATCCAATGCACCGCGCCGCACGCTGCTCCTGACCGGCGCGAGCCGCGGCATCGGCCATGCCACCGCGATCCGGTTCTCGTCCGCCGGCTGGCGGGTGATCACCCTGTCACGGCATGCCTTTCCGGAGGTCTGCCCCTGGGGCGCCGGGCCGGAAGACCACATCGAAGTCGACCTCGGCAGTCATGACGACACCGTGCGGGCGATCTCCGAGATCCGGCGGCGGCTGGATAACGACGAGCTGCACGCGCTGGTCAACAACGCTGCGATCTCGCCGAAGGCCGCAGGCGGCGGCCGGCTCGGCACCATGGACACCGACATCGACACCTGGACCCACGTCTTCCACGTCAACTTCTTCGCCCCGATCATGATCGCGCGCGGATTGATCGAGGAGTTGAAGCACGCCAAGGGCGCGGTGGTGAACGTCACCTCGATCGCCGGCTCGCGCGTGCATCCGTTTGCCGGCGCGGCCTATGCGACATCGAAGGCGGCGCTCGCGGCGCTGACACGCGAAATGGCATCGGATTTCGGCCGCGTCGGCGTCCGCGTCAACGCGATTGCGCCGGGCGAGATCGACACCTCGATCCTGTCGCCCGGCACCGAGAAGATCGTCGATCAGCAGATCCCGATGCATCGCCTCGGCACGCCGGACGAGGTCTCCAAGATCATCTACGTGCTGTGCACGGAAACCAGCTCGTACGTCAACGGCGCCGAGATCCACATCAATGGTGGTCAGCACGTCTGAGCTTTGGTCTGGATGATTTTTCGGAGAGGTTCGAGGCGATCCCGGCCGCCGCCGCGGCCGTACTCCAGGATTGCTTCGATGGCAGGCGCAACAGCGCAAACGAGGCTTCTGCCTTGCGAGGCGTCAACCTCTAGTCTGCGTAAAACCGACGTGACTTCTTCTCGGTCCGCCGCAGCGCGATGTCGTTCAACGCGCTGGAGCACTCGTCTTCGTCCTCGCCATCAAGCAGCGCAGCGTCACAATAGCGGCAAAGTCTCGGCGAGATCGCCTGCACTTTGCCTGCGGCGCGGTCCTGTTGATAGCGCGCAAAGTCGATGACGTTACGCCGTGGCGTTATGATCTTCTCAACCATTGCTGTCCTCCGGCTTCGAGGCGGGCGTTATCGCAGACAAGTTTCGCCCAAACGTTCAGCGCAACACTCAAATTTTAGCAGAGGAAATAAGGCAGAAAACGCGTCCCAAAACGCGACGGATGGAACAGCGCTAGAGCCACTTCTTCCACCGGAAAATCCAGTACGGAACGATTGCCGCGGCGAGCATCATGACCAGCGCGAGCGGATAGCCGTGCGCCCATTCGAGTTCCGGCATCACCTTGAAGTTCATGCCGTAGATCGAGGCAATCAAGGTCGGCGGCATCAGCACCACCGCCATCACCGAGAACAATTTGATGATGTTGTTCTGTTCCAGATTGACCACGCCGAGCATGGCGTCGAGCACGAAGGTGATTTTATTGGAGAGATAGGACGCGTGGTCGGTCAGTGAGGCGACGTCACGCTGCATGGTCTTGAGCTGTTCGCGCATGTCCTTGGACCATTTCACGCCTTCGACCACGGCGGACAGGAAGGTGACGAGGCGGCCGATCGAGACCAGGCTCTCGCGGACCTTCGAGGTCAGGTCGCCCTTGCGGCCGATCGCGATCAGGATCTGGGAGTATTGCTTGGCGTGCCCGTGGCGCGCGCTCTCCGGCTCGAAGATGTCGTGGGAGACCTGGTCGATATCCGCCCCGCAGCGCTCCAGGATATCTGCGCAACGATCGATCACTGCATCCAGCAGTTCCATCAGCACCTGCTCGCCGGTGATGCCGGGGACGCAACTGCGGGCGAGCTTGTTCTCGACCAGCGCGAACGGCTTCGGCAGGTCGTAGCGCACCGTCACGAGCCGGTGGCCCGTCAGGATGAAGGTGACCGCCGTGGTCCGCGGCATGTCGGTGTCGGACTGGCACATCAGCGTCGCGGTCATGTAGCGGGCGCTGTTCTCGATATAGAGGCGGCTGGAGATCTCGATCTCCTGCATGTCTTCCCGGGTCGGAACCGCGATCCCCGCCAGCTTCTCGACGGCCCGGTCCTCTTCCACGGTCGGATTCACGAGGTCGACCCAGACCGCATTGTCGGGTAGCCCCGTCAGATCGGCAGCGGCGGCCTTCCTGAGGGCGGAATCGGTAGGGACGAACACCGACAGCATTAACAAGCTCCACGAGACGGGCGGCAGGGTTTGCGGACTTAGCGCGATTCTCGCTGGCGCTTCATGACCGGGACATTAACCGGACATCCATCCTGTGGTGGCCGGGTTGGGGTGACGCGGCAGTCGGCTTGGCGACCGTTGCCTGTTTGCACAAATACCGGTCCCGCGCCAGACGACTTGCGGCAAAAAAGCCACAGCCGACGTCCCGCGATGCGGGAAAGCCATCTAAACTCTGGGAAGAATGGCAGGTTTCGGCAATAATGCCCTTAATGGAATCGTGGCGTTTGGGGCGTAATCTTGACGCTTTGAGACGCAGATTTTCGATTGGACCGTAATCATGTCGTCGTTCAAAGTTACCCTTGGAATCCTGGCCGCGGGCCTGATGTTGTCGGGCTGCATGCAGGCCACGACCTATGAGGCAACCAACACTGCGGCCTTTAAGCCACGCGACAAGGAACTGCTGGCCAAGACCACCTACGTCAAGACGCCGGTCGCCGAACCGTTCCGCCGCGCCATCGTCGAATATCACCGCAAGGAAGCTCCCGGCTCCATCGTGGTCGATTCCGACAATCATTACCTCTACTACGTGCTGAACGACGGCAAGGCGATCCGCTACGGCATCACCGTCGGCGAGGAAGCCATGGCCTGGTCGGGCATTGCCAAGGTCGGCAGCATGACCGAATGGCCGGCCTGGCACCCGACCCCCGGCGAAATCTCGCGCCTGGGCGTTCCGACCTTCGTGGCCCCCGGCCCGGACAATCCGATGGGTTCGCGCGCGATGTATCTCTACTCGGGCGGCAAGGACACCCTGTTCCGTATCCACGGCACCAACCAGCCGGAATACATCGGCTCTTCGATCTCCTCCGGCTGCATCCGCATGACCAACGAGGACGTCATCGACCTCTACAACCGCGTCAAGCTCGGCACCATCGTCGTGGTGCTGGAGCCTAAGCATGGCGACTCGCCCTACAAGCCGCAGATGGCGCTCCAGGGCGGCTCGAACGTCACCTACTGATCCGAATTACATCGCAATCGCGATCAGAGGCGCCGGCTTTGCCGGCGCTTTTTTGTTGGCTGCGGCTTGGTCTCGGCCGCGCCTTCGGGCGGCGGCGCATCATCTGATTTCGCTGCATCCGGCTCGTCGGCCTTGCCGTGGTCGACCTTCGCTGCGTCGGGCTTGGACGCATCCGATTTCGCGGCGACCTCGCGCGGCGGCGCCTCCTCGGGGCGCCCGGCCGGCAACAGCGGCGCGACCCGCGGCAGCGGGTCGTACACGTTCCACTGGCAGATCCGGTAGTTGTTGCGACGCTCGATCAGGTCGAGATGGATGTGGTCCTCATGGTACCAGTCCGAGCCCGGACCGAGCACCGTCGAGAAGCGGGCACAGACCGAATGCAGTACGGTCTCCCGCAGATCACGCGGCACGCCCCGGTCGGTCAGCGAAATCGACTTGCCGTTGGCGAGCCCGAAGGCGCGCACGTCGAGCGCATTGGCGCGGCCGTGCTCGGAGAGCTGCGCGCCGGCGACGCGATTGCGGCCACGGCACTCGAACGAGTCGAAATTGTCGAGATTGCTGATCCCGCCGCCAAGCCTCTCGGCCAGCGGCGCAATATCGGTGCGAACCCAGTCGGCCACAGCACTCGCCATCTTGCAGCGAAGGATCGCCGCCGGCTTGACCGCGACCTTGCGCCTGTCCGGCAGCACGATGGCTTCGAGCCGCACCAGGTCCTCGCCGCCGCAGCCGCCGGCGCCATGGATATCCGGAATGCTGGGCGCGATCGCGATCTCCTCGGTGAGGGCCTGCCGGCAGGCCGAAGCCTGCGGCTTGGCAGGCTCGGGTGGCTTGGCGGCTTCAGCCGGTCCACCAGTCTCGTGCGGCTTTGCAGCCTCGGCAGGCGCGGCTTGAGGATGTGTCGCGGCCGCGGCCGGCGGCTCCGGCTCGGCCGCCACAGGCGCGTCAGTTGCCGCGGGTGCCTCCGCCGGGCGTGGCCTTGGCAGGGGCACACTGACGCGGCGGGCCGCCTTGTGCGCCCTTTGCGGCCGGGTACCGAACAGATCGTCCCAGGGAAAGCCCGGAGAACCGCGGGCGGCCTCCGCAGAACCCGCTTGCATGCCAAGGCAAAACAGCGCCGCGGCAGCGGTAACCATTGCCGCGCTCCCGCGACGAAACGCGCCAGCAGGCCATTTTCGGCTTGCTTTCTCCGCGCTACAGTTCATGTCAATTCCATGATTTTACTGCCGGCCGTCCAAGATGCCGGTGGATCATGCGCGAGGATTGAGGAGGGAATTGCGTATGCTTGGCTTGATGCAAGATTGGCCCCTGCTGTGCCACAAGATTATTGAGCACGCCGCCAAATATCACGGCACGCAGGAAGTGGTGACGCGGTCGGTCGAAGGCCCGATCCATCGCACCACCTACGCCGAAATCCATGCCCGTGCACTGAAGGTCTCGCAGAGCCTGGAACGCGACGGCATCAAGCTCGGTGATCGGGTCGCCACCATCGCCTGGAACACCTGGCGCCACCTCGAGGTCTGGTACGGCATCATGGGGATCGGCGCGATCTGCCATACGGTCAATCCGCGACTGTTCCCGGAACAGATCGCCTGGATCGTCAATCACGCCCAGGATCGCATTGTCATCACCGACCTCACCTTCGTTCCGGTGCTGGAGAAGATCGCGAGCCAGTTGCCGAGCGTCGAGCGCTTCGTGGTGCTGACCGACAAGGCGCATATGCCGCAGACCACGTTGAAGAACGCGGTCGCCTATGAGGACTGGATCGCAGCCTCCGACGGCAAGTTCGAATGGAAGACCTTCGACGAGAACACCGCGGCTGCGATGTGCTACACGTCCGGCACGACGGGCGATCCCAAGGGTGTGCTGTATTCGCATCGGTCCAACGTGTTGCACGCGTTGATGGCCAACTCGAAGGACGCCCTCGGCACCTCCGCCTCGGACACAATGCTTCCGGTGGTGCCCTTGTTCCATGCCAACAGCTGGGGCATCGCTTTCTCCGCCCCCTCGATGGGCACCAAGCTCGTGATGCCCGGCCCCAAGCTCGACGGCGCTTCGGTCTACGAGCTGCTGTCGACCGAGAAGGTCACCCACACCGCGGGTGTGCCGACGGTGTGGCTGATGCTGCTGCAATACATGGCCGCCAACAACGTCAAGCTGCCGGATTTGCAGATGGTGGTGTGCGGCGGTTCGGCGATGCCGCGCTCGATGATCAAGGCGTTCCTCGACATGGGCACCCAGGTGCGCCACGCTTGGGGCATGACCGAGATGAGCCCGCTCGGTACGCTCGCCACGCTGAAGCCGCCGTTCTCGGAACGCACCGGCGAGGAGCGGCTCGACATCTTGCAGACCCAGGGCTATCCGCCGTTCGGCGTCGAGATGAAGATCACCGACGATGCCGGCAAGGAGCTGCCGTGGGACGGCAAGACCTTCGGCCGCCTCAAGGTCTCGGGGCCGGCGATCGCCAAGGCCTACTTCCGGGTCGATGCCAACATTCTCGATGATGCCGGCTTCTTCGACACCGGCGACGTCTCGACGATGGACGAGCACGGCTACATGCGGATCACCGACCGCTCCAAGGACGTCATCAAGTCCGGCGGCGAATGGATCTCCTCGATCGATCTCGAGAACCTCGCGGTCGGCCATCCCGCGGTCGCGGAAGCGGCCGTGATCGGCGTCCATCATCCCAAATGGGATGAGCGGCCGCTGCTGATCGTGCAGCTCAAGCAGGGCGAGAGCGCCACCCGCGAGGACATCCTGAAGTACATGGACGGCAAGATCGCCAAATGGTGGATGCCCGACGACGTCGCCTTCGTCGACGGCATTCCGCACACCGCGACCGGCAAGATACTAAAGACGGCGCTGCGCGACCAGTTCAAGGACTACACCTTCCCCACTGCCGCGGCGTAGGACGGTCTTATCCTCCCCTGCGGGCGTCCGCGGGGGAGGCACGCTGCCAAAACATCGAAAACAACCCCATGCAAAGCAGCCAGTGGCCAGCGTTCGCCCGGGTTACTTGACACGTCGGGCAACTCAGGAATATTCTTCCAATATTCCGAAATTTCGCAAACGCACGCTCGCCCAGAGGGCATATGGCATGCGTGCTTTTGTCATCGACGTTTTCACGTCGTCGTGGCCGATAGCCTAATGCGATCGCCCTGCCCTCCAGGGGAGGGCGAATGGCAGCGCCCCAAATCCCTTGAATTCGCCGCAGGTCCGTGGTCTCACACCATCAGTGGCGGCGGCCGAGGTCGCCCGGGGACATCTCAACCGGCAGATTTTTCGACGATGGCACGCAGGTTTTCCGCTCCCTACCAGCAGGAGCCCGTGTCCGGCCTCGCCACCTGGTCGCGCAACCTCGCCATCTTCTCCGTCGTCGCGGTGGTGGTCTCGATCCTGATCGTCCGGTTCGGGTTCCTGGAGGTCAAGCCGGCGCTGGCGACGTTCTTCGGCGCGCTGGGCCTCGCCGGCCTCTCGATCCTGCTCGGCCTCGCCGCCTTCGCGGCGATCTGGCAGAACGGCACCCGCGGCATGGGCCGGATCCTGCTCGCGCTGCTGATCGATGCTGCGGTCCTCGCCTACCCGGCCTACCTGACCTACCAGTACAACAAGCTGCCGCGGCTCTACGACGTCACGACCGACCCGATCGACCCGCCGAAATTCGAGGCGCTGGCGCGGTTGCGCACCGGCGAAGGCACCAATCCCGCCGCCTACGCCGGCCTCGCTTCGGCCGAGCGGCAGCGCATCGCCTATCCGGATATCGAGACCGTCGAGCTCGAGGTCCCCGCTGACCGGGCTTATGAGATGACGCTGCGGCTGGTGAACCGGCGCAAATGGCTGGTCATCGACGCGCGCGCGCCGCAGCCGCCGCGCAACATCGGCCGCATCGAGGCGGTGGCACGCACGCCGATCATGGGCTTTCGTGAAGACGTGTCGATCCGGGTCACGCCTGACGACGAGGATTCGCGCGTCGATATCCGCTCGGCCTCGCGCTATTTCGACACCGATCTCGGCAGCAACACCGCGCGGGTCAGGAAGCTGATCGAGGACCTCAACACCGCCGCCGACAACGACAATGCCAAGCCGGCGAAGAAGGCAACCCCCGCCGCGCCCAAGGCACCGCCGGCGAAGACGGTGAAGAAGTGATCTCCCCTTTCGTCATTCCCCGGTGCGCAATTGCGCACCTGAGGGCTCGCGCAGCGAGAGCCCGGAATCCATTGAGCCGCACAGCTCGTGACCCGATGGATTCCGGGCTCGTGCTTCGCACGCCCCGGAATGACGGCCGATCACGCCATCCGGTACATGCCGCCGATCACCGGATCGCCATCAGTCGCGACGACGCCTCGCGCAACCAGATCCTCCAGATGCGCCAGCACGGAGTAACCGGCGGCATTGGCGAGCCGCGGATCGAGCCCGATATAGATCGCCCGCACCATGGTCGGGATATCGGCCTCGCCCTTGCCGAGCCGATGCAGGATTGAGGCCTCGCGTGCCCGGCGATGCCGCGCCAGGAAGCGCACGAAGCGTGGGCCTTCCGGAATCTCCGGGCCGTGGCCCGAGAAATAGAGCTGCTCCGGGCGCTGCTCCAGCCGCTCCAGCGAGGCCATGTAGTCGATCATCGAGCCGTCGGGCGGCGCCACGATCGAGGTCGACCAGCCCATCACATGGTCGCCGACGAAATTGATGCTGCGCTCGGTCCACGCGAACGCCAGATGATTGGCGGTGTGGCCAGGGGTGGCGACCGCCTCCAGCGCAAAGCCCGCGCCCTCGATGACGTCGCCGTGCTTGACCTCGATGTCGGGCCGGAAATCGCGGTCGGCGCCGGATTCCGGATTGTGCTTCTCGCTCTCGAAGCGCGGGCGCGAGGCGCGATGCGGGCCTTCGGCATAGACCGGCGCGCCGGTCGCGGCCTTGATCCGCGGCGTGTTCGGCGAATGGTCGCGATGGGTATGGGTGACCAGGATGTGTGTCACGGTCTCGCCCTTGACCGCATCGAGCAGCGCTTTCGCGTGCGCCTCGTCATCGGGACCGGGATCGATGATCGCGACCTTGCCCTCGCCCACGATGTAGCTGACCGTGCCGCTGAAGGTGAACGGGCTTGGATTGTTGCAGAGGACGCGGCGCACGCCGGGCCGGACCTGCTCGACCACGCCAGGCTTCAGCGGGAAATCGCGGTTGAACGGGATGTCGTCGTTGTCGGCCATGGGACCGCCCCTATTGGCTCTCGTAGGATGGGTAGAGCGAAGCGAAACCCATCACGCAACCGCGCGCTGGGCGGCAAGATGGGTTTCGCTGCGCTCTACCCATCCTACGCTGTCGGTGCGGCGTGTCCTTACGAGAACGCCTGGATGCCGGTAATGGCGCGGCCGAGGATCAGCGCGTGGACGTCGTGCGTGCCCTCATAGGTGTTCACCGTCTCGAGGTTCGCGGCATGACGCATCACGTGATACTCGATCTGGATGCCGTTGCCGCCGTGCATGTCGCGCGCCATGCGGGCGATGTCGAGCGACTTGCCGCAATTGTTGCGCTTGACGATCGAGATCATTTCGGGCGCCATCTTGCCCTCGTCCATCAGGCGGCCGACGCGCAAGCTCGCCTGGAGCCCGAGCGCGATCTCGGTCTCCATGTCGGCGAGCTTCTTCTGCACCAGCTGGGTGGCGGCGAGCGGCCGGTTGAACTGCTTGCGATCGAGCGTGTACTGGCGCGCGCGATGCATGCAGTCCTCGGCGGCGCCGAGCGCCCCCCAGGAGATGCCGTAGCGGGCGCGGTTGAGGCAGCCGAACGGACCTTTGAGGCCGGATACGTTGGGCAGCAGCGCGCTTTCCGGCACCACCACATTGTCGAGCACGATCTCGCCGGTGATCGAGGCGCGCAGCGAGAGCTTGCCGCCGACCTTCGGCGCCGACAGGCCTTTCATGCCCTTCTCGAGGATGAAGCCGCGGATCTGGTTGTCGTGCGCAGCCGACTTCGCCCACACCACGAACACGTCGGCGATCGGCGCATTCGAGATCCACATCTTGGCGCCGTTCAGCCTGTAGCCGTCGGCCACCTTCTCGGCGCGGGTCTTCATGCCGCCGGGATCGGAACCGGCATCCGGCTCGGTCAGGCCGAAGCAGCCGACCCATTCTCCGGTCGCGAGCTTGGGGAGATATTTCTTGCGCTGGTTCTCGTCGCCATAGGCGTAGATCGGGTACATCACCAGCGACGACTGCACCGAGTTCATCGAACGATAGCCGCTATCGACGCGCTCGATCTCGCGTGCGACGAGGCCATAGGCCACGTAGCTCGCATTGGCACAGCCATATTCCTCGGGCAGCGTCACGCCGATCAGGCCGAGCTCGCCCATCTCGTTGAAGATCTCGCGATCGGTCTTCTCTTCCAGATAGGCCTTGGTGACCCGCGGCAACAGCTTGTCCTGCGCATAGGCCCGCGCAGTGTCGCGGATCAGGCGCTCGTCTTCGGTGAGCTGGTCGTCGAGCAGGAACGGATCATCCCATTGGAAGCTGGCGGCAGCCGGCTTGTCCTTGGCCTGGGGGCGCACGCTCATGAAACATCCTTTCGCATCGTCACTCGGAATTTGGCGGATAAATTAAAGCGCTATGCTGCGAAGCGCAATTGAATTGGGCGGGTACCATGGCCCGGGGTGATGCGCGCATCACCCCGGAATGGCCCGCATCAGATGTCGAACTTTTCGTTCGACACGATCTCGATGCCGAAACCGGACAGGCCCTTGTAGTCATGCACCGACGAGGTCAGGTGCCGGATCGAGGTGATGCCGAGGTCGCGCAGGATCTGCGCGCCGACGCCGACTTCGCGCCATTGCTTGTTGCGATCGGCCTCCGCGGTCTTCTGCTCGCCGACCGGCTGGACCGGAACACCGGCGGCACCATCGCGCAGATATACCAGCACGCCACGGCCGGCATCCTTGAAGTGCCGCAACACGGCTTCCATCCGCGCCGGTCCGGTGAACAGGTCCTTCACGATATTGGGCTTGTGCAGCCGGGTCAGCACGTCCCGGCCGTCGCCGATGCCGTTATAGACGAAGGCGGCATGCATGATCTCGTCGAATGGCGAGCGATAGGCATATCCCTGCAACGGGCCGATCGGGCTTTCGGTGGTGAAGGTCGCAACCCGCTCGATCAACTTCTCGCGCGCCTGGCGATAGGCGATCATGTCCGCGATCGTGACATGCTTGAGCTTGTGGGCGGCGGCGAATTTCGCGACCTGCTCGCCCTTCATCACGGTTCCATCGTCGTTCATCAGCTCGCTGATGACGCCGACCGGCGGCAGGCCCGAGAGCCGGCAGAGATCGACCGCGGCCTCGGTGTGGCCGGAGCGCAAGAGCACGCCGCCATCGCGCGCGATCAACGGGAAGATGTGGCCAGGCCGCGCAAAATCGTTGGCGCCGGCATTGGGATTGGCGAGCGCGCGGCAGCAGGAGGCGCGTTCCTCGGCCGAGATGCCGGTACCGCCATCGGGCTTGTAGTCGATCGAAACGGTGAAGGCCGTGGTGTGGTTGGATTCGTTGTGCGCCACCATCGGGTCGAGCCGCAGCCTGCGGGCATCCTCGGTGGTGATCGGCGCGCAGACGATGCCGGAGGTGTGGCGGATGATGAAGGCCATCTTCTCCGCCGTGCAGAACGACGCCGCGACGATCAAATCGCCCTCGCCTTCCCGATCGTCATCGTCGGTGACGACGACGAGTTCACCCTTCGCAAAGGCTTGCAGCACTTCCTGGATCGTATCGGCCATTGTCCTGACATCTCGTTATGTGCAGGCAGTGGATTAGCCGGGTTCCGATGTCAGCGCCAGTATCATTATGCAACCCGCCATGCGTTCGGCAGGCATGCCAGGACGCTTCACCTCTCCCAAAGGGAGAGGTCGGATTGCATCGCCAGATGCAATCCGGGTGAGGGGCTGCTCTCCCTCGTGGGACCTAGGACCCCTCACCCGCGCCTTCAGCGCGACCTCTCCCCGTTGGGGAGAGGCAAGGGAAAGCTCGCCTACGGCAACACCTCGCGCCGGTCGCTGAGCTGGGCGTCCATCTCGGCGCGCTTGTCGTCGAGCAGGCCGGCATCGGCGGCCTCGATCACGGCATAGAGCTCACCGGCGTCGCTGAGCCGGGTCACCGTCACGTAATTGGCGCCGGCGGCGTAGAGGTCGTCGACACCGGACAACAGGTCCGCGGTGGCGACGATCTGCGCGGTCGGATTGAGGGCCCGGACGTGGCGCACCAGCTTCTCGTTGTCGGCACCGACCAACAGGAAATCCGGCACGCTCAGGATGATGATCTCGGCCTTGCCGATGCCGGCATGCACCAGCGTGTCGACATTGCTGATGTCGCCATAGATCACATGCATGCCGCGGTCGGACAGAGTGCGGAACACCAGCGGATTGAAGTCGACGACGCTGATCTGCTCGAGCAGCGACTGGTTCTGCCGCTCGATCTGGCTGACCAGGGCGCTCGCGGCGCGGAAGAAGCCGAGGATCACGATGCGCCTGATCTCACCATGCCCGCCCTCCTGCACCGCCTCGCCGCGGCCCTCGCCCTCCTGGTCGAGGTCGCGCAGCCCGATCCGCTTCAAGGGACCGATCAGGCCGCGCACGATCTGGTCGCTGCGGCCCATCGCGAAGGTCGAGAGCACCGCCAGCACCACGAAGGCGAACGAGACCGCATTCGCTGTTTCGGTGGCGATGTGATTGGCAGCGACGCCGGTCTGGATCACCACCAGCGAGAACTCGGAAATCTGCGCCAGGTTGATCGCCGGCAGCAGGCTGGCGCGCAGCCCCTGCTTCATCAGATAGAGCGGCGTGAATGTCGTGACCAGGCGGCTCACCACCGTGAAGGCTGCGATCACCAGCGCAAGCCAGATCACGGAGAGGCCCGGAATCGGGATCGTCATGCCGAGCGCGACGAAGAACAGCGTGATGAAGAAATCCCGCAGCGTCGTCACCTTGGCCGTGACGTCGAGCGCGTAGGGGAAGGTCGAGATCGAGACGCCGGCGACCAGCGAGCCCATCTCGCGCGACAGATGCAGCCGCTCGGCGATCTCGCCGATCAGGAAGCACCAGGCGAGCGCACCGAGCAGCACGAGCTCGGGCCGCCGTGCGATCTGGTGGAACAAGCGCGGCAGCACATAGCGGCTCAGCACCAATGCGGTGGCGACCAGCACGGCGACACGGGCGATCGACATCAGCACGACGCCGATCTGGAGATTGTCGAGGCTCGGCTGCACCGCCAGGAACAGGATCGCGAAGATGTCCTGCAACACCAGCACGCCGAGCGTGATCCGGCCCGGCAGCGTGTCGAGCTCGCGCTTCTCGTAGAGCACCTTGACGATGATCACGGTGGAGGACAGCGCGCAGGCGACGCAGAGATAGACCGCGTCGAACTTGCCGCCGCCGATCGCGAGCCCGATTCCGGCAAAGAACGCGATGCCGATCAGGCAGCCGCCGAGCAGCTCGCCGGCACCGGCAAACAGGATGACCTTGCCGGCACGGACGATCTTCTTGAGGTCGATTTCCAGCCCGATCATGAACAGCATGAAGATCAGGCCGAGCTCGGAGATGACGCTGATCGACTCCTGGGACTTGACCCAGCCCATGCCGAATGGACCAATGAAAAAGCCGGCGATAAGGTAGGCCAGTATCAGCGGTTGCCGGGAGAAATGGGCCAGCAGCCCGAGCCCCCAGGCAAACAGGATACAGAGCGTGATATCGCGAATTAGTTCATGCATGCGTCTAAAGACTTCCTGTTGCCGCAACCTAGAGGGCCGGGCGTGAGGATCAACCGAGCAATGTGTCACATCCGCGCAGGCGGCATTTTTCTGGCAGTGTTGGCCTGCCTGCTCACCGTGCGCATGTCCGAGGCGCTAGCACAATCCTCGGCAAGTATTGAGCAAAATTTTGCAAACTCGCTGACCGCGGTACCATCGGACGGCCTCACGGCCTCGGGTGCATTCTACGTGCCGGTCTATTCCAGCGTGTCGATGAGCCAGGGCAAGCTCAGGGCCGATTTCTCGGTGACGCTCAGCGTCCACAACACCTCGGAAACCAAGCCGCTGGTGCTGAAGCGGATCGCCTATTTCGACACATCAGGCAAGATGGTGGAGAGCTACCTCAAATCGCCGATCGCGCTAAAACCGTTTGCAACCGTCGAAGTCGCGATCGCCACCGCCGATACCCGCGGCGGCACCGGCGCGAATTTCGTGGTCGATTGGGTGGCCACAGGCGAGATCGCGGAACCGGCGGTCGAGGCCCTGATGGTCGGCAGCCTCGGCGCCGGGCACTATGCCTTTATCAGCCAGGGCCGGCCGATCCGCCTCGTCGGCAAGAACTGAGCGAGAACTGAATTGAACTGACTTCACGGAGGGTCCTTTCCCGCGGGCCTTCTCAACGAGAACAAATACGGAGCGAAACGTCCATGTCCACCTCAGCCCAGTTCGACTTTGCACCGCTGCTGCCCGCCGGCCTGCCTGCGCCGGCCGCGCGCTGGACCGGGCTCGCCAAATACTCCTTCGTCGGCGGCAACAATGATCCCGAGCAGGTGCCGGTCGATGGCCTTTTGGAGGCGATCAATGCCGTGCTGAAGCGCGAGGGCAAGAACCTTGCGACCTACAATCTCGCGCACGGGCCGCAGGGCTATCTGCCGTTGCGCCAGTTCCTGACCGAGAAGCTGAAGCGCGACGCCGGGATCGCCTGCACGCCGGAAGAGATCATGATCGTCTCCGGCTCGCTGCAAGCGCTCGACCTGGTCAATCATACGCTGCTCGCCAAGGGCGACACCGTGCTGATCGAGCAGGAAACCTATCAGGGCTCGCTGAACCGGTTGACACGGCTTGGCGTCAATGCGGTCGGCATACCGCTCGATGGCGAGGGCATCAGGATCGATGCGCTGGCAGCGGCGCTCGCCGATCACAAGCGGCGCGGCATCACGCCGAAATACATCTACACCATCCCGACGGTGCAGAACCCGACCGGCTCGATCCTCCCGGAGGGCCGCCGCGCCGAGATGCTGAAATTGTCCAGGGAATACGGCGTGCCGGTCTTCGAGGACGATTGCTATGCCGATCTGATCTGGAACGGCGAACGGCCCCCCGCGATCTACGCCATGAGCAAGCATGGCGGCGTGATCCATATCGGCTCGTTCTCGAAATCGATCGCGCCCGCGCTGCGGGTCGGCTTCATCGTTGCGCCCTGGGAGATCATGTCGCGGATGCTGCCGCTGAAGACCGACGCCGGCTCCGGCGCGCTGGAGCAGATGGTGCTGGCGGAATACTGCGCGCCGCATTTCGCGACCCACGTGCCGCGGCTGACCAGGGGCCTGCGCGCCAAGCTCGACACGCTGATGGAGGCGCTGAACGAGCAGTTCGGTACGTCAGCCGAGTTCGAGGCGCCGAAGGGCGGCATTTTCCTCTGGGTCAAGCTGCCGGACAATGTCGACACGTTGAAGCTCTATCAGGCCGCGCTCGCCGCCGGCGTCTCGATCAATCCGGGACCGGAATGGTCGACCAGCAAGGCGCATTCCGGCAGCCGGCTCCGGCTCTGCTTCGCGAGCCCCTCGCACCAGCAGATCCGCGAGGGCGTCGCCGTGCTGGCGGAGGTGTGCCGCAAGGAGTTCGGCGTGCCCGCGCGCAGCAGCAATGTGGAGAAGCGGGGCTAGCCGATCGCTCTCGGATAGGCGGATTGCTTCGCTACGATCGCAATGACGGATGCCTCCACGTCATTGCGAGGAGCGCAGCGACGAAGCAATCCATATTTCCACTCGCCTCTCAGCGCACCGAAAACGGCGCCTGATAGGGCCGGCCGAACGGCACGCCGTTGACCACGGTCTGCACCGGCTTCAGTTGCAGATTGCCGTCGCGCTTGTTGTTACGGGTGTCGACGAAGGAGACCGGGCCTTCGACGAGGTCCATGATCGCGACGTCGCCGGGCGCGCCGCGCTGCAACGTGCCGATCTTCGGGGTGCGGTTGATGATCCGCGCCGGCACCGACGTCGTCATCGCGACGACCTGATCCAGCGACGAGCCCATCGCCAGGAACTTGCTCATCACGTTCGGCAGGAACGGGATGCCGGGCGAATTGCCCGAGAAGACGTGGATGTCGGAGGAGATCGTGTCGGGCGTGCAGCCGGCGGGGATCGCGATCTCCGCCACCGTGAAATCGAAGCTGCCGCCGCCATGGCCGACATCGAACAGCACGCCGCGCTGCTTGGCCGCGAGCGCGGCCGGCAGCAGCTTGCCGTCCTGCACGATGTTGGTGAAGGCACCGGACATGTTCGGTGCGCCGGAATAGGCGTGGGTCAGGATATCGCCGGGTCGCAGCAGATTGAGGATGTCGGACATCAGCTCCCTGGTCTCGACGCCGCCGATATGCACCATCATCCGCGCCGGCCAGCCACACATCTCGCAGGCCTGGATGCCGCGCTTCAGCGGCTCGATGCCGTGCTTGAAGATGACGTTCTCCGACATCCGCACCTTGACGCCGATCAGGAAGTCCGGGTTCTCGGCCAGCGCCATCGCGCAGGCTTCGACCTGGGCGTTGTCGATGTTGTAGAGCTCGGCCACCGGGAATGCCGACAGGCCGTTATTGGCGATGTGGACGAAAGCATAGATCCGCGTCCGCGACTGCGCGACGATGAAGCGGCGCAGCGCCGCGAGATTGTTGACCCCTGCATCGCCTGCCGAGACCACCGTCGTGGTGCCCTGGAATTGCACCAGCTCGTCGGCGGGAATGCCGATCGCCGACCCGTAGGGGTAGACGTGACAGTGCAGATCGACGAGGCCCGGCATCACGAGCTTGCCCGACGCGTCGATGGTCTTGCTGGCACGCGCGGCCGGAATGTCGTCCTCGATCGCCTCGATCAGGCCCCAGCGCATGCCGATGTCGCGCTTGCCGCGTAGCGACTGGCTGGGATCGATCACGTCGCCGCCCTTGATCACGAGATCGAACTTGTCGTTCGGCCCCATCGCGGCGGCCGCCGGCCCGGCGAGTGAAATGGCTGCGGCCGATCCGGTCGCCTTCAAAAAATCACGGCGTGAAAATTCGCTCACGACAACGTTCCCCCGAATATTGTTTTTATGGCGCGATGATGCGTCGGACGCCGGCGTTAGGCAAGGCCGCCGCAGGGCGAGCATCGCGCGCACTCATCGGTTGCGGCCGCCTCACGGCAAACGCTGCGATCGCTGAACAAACGTTCAGAAAAATCGCCTGGTTCCCGGAGGAACGTTTCGACCCTTGCACGGTTCTTCCCCCGCTTCATTGAGGAGGATGCGATGAAAAAGATTGGTTTTGTTGTTGCTGCGATCGCTGCACTGGCCGTGGCCATTCCATCGATGGCAAGCGCCGAGACCATCGTGATCAAGCGCGGCGGCCATCATCACTGGAATCATGGCTGGGGTACGCGCGCCGAGATGCGCCATGACCGCGGTTGGCATCGCGGCTGGCACCACGACCATGACCGCACCGTGATCATCAGGCGGCACCGCTACTGACGACACCGCGACCAAAGACCGACACACACCAAAGACCGACACACCAAAGATCTGCACACCAAAGACCTGCACAACGGAAAATGGCTCCTCGCGGAGCCATTTTCTTCTTGTTCGATGTCCTTATCGGATGGTCGACGGGATCAATCCCAGTCCGGTGCAAACCCGGATTGACACAGCGCATGTCCTTGCGCAACGCGGCGATCGCCTTGCGGTCGTCGTCGTCGAGCTTGACCTTCAGCGCGTCGAGATTGGCTTTTTGGCTTTCGGCGCGCGAGGCTTTCGGGATCGCCACGACGCCGTCCTGATCGAGCAGCCATTTCAAGGCCACCTGCGCCGCGGTCGCGCCATGCTTGCTACCGATCTTCGCCAGCGTCTCGTCGGTGGCGAAGCGGCCCTGGGCCAGCGGACAATAGGCCACCAGCGGGATCGATCTCGCGGCGAGATATTTGCGCACCGCCGTCTGGTCCAGCATCGCGTGATATTCGATCTGGTTGCAGGCGATCGGCGCCCGGATGTCTTCGACCACGGTCTTGAGCAGCGCGGTGGTGAAATTGGCGACGCCGATCGCGCGGGTGCGGCCGGCTTGCTTCAGCTGCATCAGCGTCTCGAACACGGCGGGAAGCTTCATGCTCTTCGACGGCCAGTGCACCAGGTAGAGATCGACGTGATCGAGCCGCAGCTTGTTCAGGCTGGCGTCGAACGCTCTGCGGATCGCATCGGGCGCTAGATTCTCGTGCCAGACCTTGGTGGTGACATGCAGGTCCTTCCGCGCGACGTTGGCAGCCGCGATCGCCGCTCCGATCGCCTCCTCATTGCCATACATCTCGGCGGTGTCGATATGCCGGTAACCGAGCTCGAGCGCGCTCTCGACCGCAGCGCGGCAGGAATCGCCCTGCATGCGGAAGGTGCCGAGCCCGAGCTGCGGCAGGCTGATGCCCTGTGTTTGCAGATTGTCCATGGATAGCTCCTGACGCGTGGCACGCCGATGTCATCGACGACGTCACGCCAGCAAATCGGCTGAAAGGAAAGAATTGGCAGGACTGCCACGCGCAGTCTGCCCGCAAACCGGCCCCCAGGGCAAGGCGGCGGCCATCAAGATGTCGCGAAGCAGCTGGATATGCTGCGCCATGATCTGACCGGCCGCGCATCCGGCCGCGGCCCGATGTCGACCGACCAGAGGTCGTGGTTGCCGACGTCCTTCAGCATCACCTTCATCACGGCTGTCTTGCCGTCGATGTCGGCGCGGCCGAACTCTGAGGAGCGTGGAACGGGCGTCTCGAAGGATCGACGGCCCGGTCTGTGGCCGATCCATCCTTCAAGAGGCCAGAGACGTCTGCGGCTCCCTCACCGCTGCCAGTTGCAGATGCCGCCGGTGCGGCACGGCCAGGTCTGGATTCGTATATCGCGGGCTTCCGCGTCGAGCGGATTGGAGTGCCGCCGGGCAAGCTTGGCGCGGGCCGGAACGTGCGCAACCGCGCGTTTCCGCTCGCGCGGCGCGGTCACCCTGGTGGTGCGCACCGCCTTCTGCGGCTCCTCGACCTTCGGTTCCGCGGCCGCGTGCTGGTCCGGGGCGCCGTCGGTCTTCGCCTCGACCGGGACCGGCTCGAACTGCGCCGGCGGGCCAAGCCGCTTCGGCGACAGCACCACTTGCGAAAGATCGAGGCTGAAGAACTCGTTTGGGCGGTAGTCGTCGGCCAGCGCCACGCCACCCAAAGCCAGGCACGCGGTGCAAACGGTTGCAACGAAAACGCTTTTCAGGACCGTCAAAAGGGCCTCCTGAAATCACTCGAACAGAACAGCCATCATGTAGGAACCCGGCCACACGAATCCAGCCGCCGTCCGCGAGCAGGGTTACCGGTCAACCAAGGCGGCCGCGGAAAGTTCCGCGGCCGAGCCCCGTTCCGATGCAATCGGAACCGCTCTTCCCTATTCGGCCGCCTGCGCCAACGGCTGGCCGATCGCGCGCTCCAGCCGCGCGCATTCGGTGCGATAGCGGGCGACGTTGCCTTCCTTGATGTGGCCATAGCCGCGCACGAGGTCCGCAGCCTTCGCCAGCGCCACCAGGCGCGGCAAATCGAACGGCTTGTTGCCGTCGAGATGACGCAGGATCATCGCCGAATACTCCACCGGCAATGCGCGCTCCATCTTGCGTTCGGCGGTGTAGCCGAAGATGTCGAACCCGGTGCCGCGCAGGCCCTTCAGCCGCGCCAGCAGCCCGAATGCCTTGAAGATCCACGGCCCGAATTCGCGCTTCTGCAAGCGCCCGGTGACCGGATCGCGCTGTGCCAATAGCGGCGGCGCCAGCAGCACCTTCAGGGCGGAATTGCCCTCGAACTGCTCGCGCAACGCCTTGCTGAATTCGCCGTCGGAATAGAGCCGCGCGACCTCGTATTCGTCCTTGTAGGCCATCAGCTTGAACAGGCCTTTTGCAAAAGCCTCGGTCAGATCCTGCGAGCCCGGCGCCGCCGCGGTCTCGGCGGTGCGGACGCGCGCGACGTCGTCGAGATAGCGCTTGGCGTAGGCCGCGTCCTGATAGTCGGTGAGGAATTTGGCGCGGAACGCGATCGCCTCGTCGAGCGTCTTCTTCGCAGGTGCTGTGCCTGCATTCTTGAAGCGCGCGGCGCTGATCACGCGTTGCAGGTCGTGCGCGGCGAGCCGGCCCCACGAGAACGCGGTCTTGTTCATCTCGATGGCGGCGCCGTTGAGCTCGATCGCCTTCAGGATCGCCTCGAGCGAGAGCGGGATCGCGCCGCGCTGGAACGCGAAGCCGAGCATGAAGGCGTTGGTGGCGATGCTGTCGCCCATCAGCGCGGTCGCAAGCCCCGTGGCATCGAGGATGTCGAGATCGTCAGGCCGCACCGCGCCGTTCAGCGCATCGCGCATCGAGCTGGCCTCGAAATCGATATCCGGATCGATCACGAAGCTCGCGGTCGGCAGCAGGTCGGCGTTGACGACGGCGCGGGTGACGCCGCGCTCGGCACGGCTCAGCGCCGGCACGCTGGTGGCGACGACGAGGTCGCAGCCGAGGATCAGATTGGCATTGCCGGGCGCGATGCGGACCGTGGTCAGCATGTCGGAGGCGGGCGCCAGCCGGACATGGCTCATGACCGCGCCGTTCTTCTGCGACAGGCCGGTGAAGTCGAGCGTCGAGCAGGCCAGCCCCTCGACATGCGCGGCCATGCCGAGCAGCGCGCCGATGGTGATGACGCCGGTGCCGCCGATGCCGGTGATCAGGATGTTGTAGGGCGCACTCAACGCGCTCGCGGCTGGCGTCGGCAAATCGGCGAACAGCGCCTTGGGATCGGCGGCGGTGCGGTCGGCCTTGCGCAGCCTGGGATCCTGCACCATCACGAAGCTCGGGCAAAAGCCCTCGATGCAGGAGAAATCCTTGTTGCAGTTCGACTGATCGATGCGGCGCTTGCGGCCGAGCTCGGTCTCCAGCGGCTGCACCGAGACGCAGTTCGACGCCACCGAGCAGTCGCCGCAGCCTTCGCAGACCCGCTCGTTGATGAAGACGCGCTTGGCCGGATCGGGAAACAGCCCGCGCTTGCGGCGACGGCGCTTCTCGGCGGCGCAGGTCTGGTCGTAGATCAGGACGGTGAGGCCCTCGATCTCGCGCAAGGTGCGCTGCACGGCGTCGAGCTCGCGGCGATGGTGGATGGTGGCGCCGGACGGGAAATAATTGGCGGGATATTTGTCCGGATCGTCGGACACGATCGCAAGCTTCTTGGTGCCCTCCGCCCAGACCTGATGCGCGATCTGCGCCACGGTGAAGCCGCCTTCGGCGGGCTGGCCGCCGGTCATCGCCACGGCATCGTTGTAGAGGATCTTGTAGGTGATGTTGACGCCGGCAGCGGCCGCCGCGCGCAGCGCCAGCAAACCGGAATGAGTGTAAGTGCCGTCGCCGAGATTCTGGAACACGTGCTGTTCGCTGGTGAACGGCGCCTGCCCGATCCAGCTGACGCCCTCCGCGCCCATGTGCGAGATGGTCTGGGTGTTGCGGTTCGGCACCGACAGCGCCATGCCGTGACAGCCGATGCCGGCCATGGCGCGGCTGCCCTCGGGAATCTTGGTCGACGAATTGTGCGGACAGCCCGAGCAGAAATACGGCGTGCGCGCTAGCTTCGCGGCGCCGACGCCCTCGGCCGGGCGATCGAACGCCTCGAGCTTGGCGAGCCGCTGCTCCAGCAGCGGACTGCGATGGCCGAGCTTGCGCAGCCGCGCCACCACGGCAGCTGCGACCATGGTCGGCGTCAGCTCGCCCTCGCTCGGCAACAGCGGCGCGCCGCTCTCGTCGCGCTTGCCAACCACCGAGGGACGCCTGGAGGCGTCCATGTTGTAGAGGATGCGGATCAGTTGATCCTCGATGAAGCCGCGCTTCTCCTCGACCACCAGCACATCCTGCAAGCCTTCGGCGAAGGCGCGTGCGCCGCGCGCTTCGAGCGGCCAGGTCAGCGCCACCTTGTAGATGCGCAGGCCCAGCGCCTGTGCATCGGCATCGGTGATGCCGAGATCGGCGAGCGCCTGGCGCAGATCGAGATAGGCCTTGCCGGTCGCCATGATGCCGAGCCGTGCCGGTTTGGAATCCAGCACGATGCGGTCGAACCGGTTGGCGCGGGCGAACGCCGCGACCGCTTCCATCTTCGGCCCATGCAGCCGCCGTTCGGCCTCGAGCGGCGGATCCGGCCAGCGGATCGAGAGGCCGCCCGGCGGCATCTCGAAATCGTCCGGCATGATGATCCTGATGCGATCGGGATCGCTGACGATCGAGGCCGAGCTCTCGACTGTCTCGGAGATCGCCTTGAAGCCGACCCAGCAGCCGGAATAGCGCGACAGCGCAAAGCCGAGGATGCCGAGGTCAAGATAATCCTGCAACGTCGCCGGATTGACCACCGGCATCAGCGCCGAGGCGAACACCTGCTCGCTCTGGTGCGCAAGCGTCGAGGACTGGCAGCCATGGTCGTCGCCGGCGAGCGCAATCACGCCGCCATTCGGCGAGGTGCCGGCGGAATTGGCGTGCTTGAGCGCATCGAGCGAACGGTCGACGCCAGGCCCCTTGCCGTACCAGATGCCGAACACGCCATCGACCTTGGCGCCGGGAAACATGCCGACCTGCTGGCTGCCCCACACCGCGGTCGCCGCCAGATCCTCATTGAGGCCGGGAACGAAGGCGATGTCGTGCTCTTTGAGGAACGATTTCGCCCGCCACAGCGCGTGGTCGTACATGCCGAGCGGCGAGCCGCGGTAACCGGAGATGAAACCCGCGGTATTGAGCCCGTTGGCGCGATCGCGTTCGCGCTGCAACATCGGCAGTCGGACCAGCGCCTGGGTACCGGAAAGAAAGATTCGCTTCGTGTCCAACCGGTATTTGTCGTCCAGTCCAACGTCCATCAGCGTCATCAGTTTCCCCGTCGGTCAATCACGCCGGTCCGAACCGGTCTCATTGTCTGTCCATGATCATGCATCAGCATGCACTGCTTTTGTTATGCATGAACAGCCCTGTTCCATGGCCGGAGCACATATCTCGATGTTGCGTCTGCGAGACCTTGATTGCTCTGCGAGGCTTGCCGAACCCCGGCATCTTTGAAACGGTGCGCCCAGAGGGAGACCAAGGATGATCAGAGTCGAATCCGCGTTCACGACGGAAATCGTGGAGAAAGACAACCTGCTGGTGGGTCCCTGGCGCAGCCCGAAGCAGATGCTGCAAGCCCAGACCTACGACTCTCACGCGTCGATCCACGACGACGCAACCGCGCAGAAGCTCGGCTTCCGCGGCGGTACCATCGAGGGGCCGACCCATTTCAGCCAGTTCGCGCCGCTTTGCGAGCGGATCTGGGGCCGTGCCTGGTTCATGACCGGATGCCTGTCCGCACACTACCGCAACCCGGTGTTCGAAGGCGAGGAGGTGCAGGCCCAGATCGAGAAGCCGAAGCCGGGCCAGACCGTTTGCGCGATCGGCATGATCAAGCGCGACGGCACCGAGATCCTGCGCGGCACCGCCTCGATCGACGGCGACGGCACCGAGACAGCGCTGAGCCATCGGCTCGGCGAATTGAAGCCGCTGACCGATCCCGTGATCCTGGCCGACATCAAGGTCGGCATGAAGACGCCGCGCCAGGCGATCAAGATGGATTTCGACCAGAACATGGGCGATCTCTATCCGTTCTCGCTGGCCGACAAGCTCAAGGTGATCACCGAGCCGTCGGACTACTATTCGCTGGAGCATAATCCCTGGGGCCGCGCCATCATCCCGATGGAGATGCTGAGCGTGCTGTTCCAGTACCGCGCGCGCGAGGACCGGCTGCCGGTCCGCGGCCCCGCCGTCGGGCTGTTCGCCGACCAGGAGATCCGGCTGCTGCGCGGGCCGCTGTTGCCGGGCGAGACCTATTGGGTCGAGCGCGAGGTGGTGGCGCTCTCCGGCAGCAAGCGCACCGAAAGCATGTGGGTGCGCTCGACCGTGTTCGATGCCGACAACACCGTGGTCGCGACCATGCTGCTGAACGGCGCCAGCATGAAGGACTCCTACGCCAACTACGAAAGCGAACACAAAGCGCTCTACGGCTGACCCGACAGCCCCATTTCCGCAAGCCGCCGAACCAAGGACAACAACAATGGCCCGCCTGCCCTATCTCGAAGCCGATCAGGTCGCCCCCGAATATCGCGACATGCTCAAGCGCAACACCAATCTGCACAAGCTCCTGGTGAATTCGCCGGACATGGCGCGCGCCTTCAACGGCATCGGCGGCTACATCCGCTTCAAGAGCAAGCTCGATCCGCGATTGCGCGAGCTTGCGATCCTTCAGGTCGGCTGGCTGGAGAAGTCCGAGTACGAATTCACCCATCATGTGAAGATCGGCAAGGAGTTCGGCGTCACTGACGAGGACATCAAAGGCCTGATCGCGGAGACCGAGGGTAAGCCGTCCAGGCTCGAGCCGCTGGCGAAGGCGATCCTCAGGGGCGCCCGCGAGATGGTGCGCGAGCTCGCGATGTCGGATGCGACGTTCGCCGAGATCAAGCGAGAACTGTCCGACGAGCACATGACCGATCTGGTGCTGACCATCGCGTTCTACTGCGCCGTGGTGCGTGTGCTCGCCACCATGCAGATCGACAACGAACCCACCTACAAAGAGGTACTGCAACAGTACCCGATCCCGGGAGTGAAGTGAGATGCGCCTGAAAGATCGCGTCGCCATCGTCGTCGGCGCCGGCCAGAGCCCCGGCGAGGGCATCGGCAACGGCCGTGCCACCGCGCTGACATTCGCCCGCGAAGGCGCCAGGGTGCTGTGCGTCGATCACAATCTGGCATCGGCGCAGGAGACCGTCGACCTGATCGCGGCCAAGGGCGGCACGTCGGTCGCCTTCAAGGCCGACGTCACCAAAAATGCCGACATCAAGGCGATGGTCGCGGATGCGCATGGCCGCTGGGGCAGCGTCGACATCCTGCACAACAACGTCGGCGTCAGCCTCTCCGGCGGCGACGCCGAGCTGCTCGACATATCAGAGGAGGCGTTCGACCGCTGTGTGGCGATCAATCTGAAGAGCTGCATCCTCGCCGCCAAGCATGTGATCCCGATCATGCGCAAGCAACAGGGCGGCTCCATCATCAACATCTCGTCGATAGCCGCGATCACGACCTACCCTTACGTCGCCTACAAGGCAACCAAGTCGGCGATGATCGCCTTCACCGAGCAGCTCGCCTACCAGAATGCGCAATACGGCATTCGCGCCAATGTGATCCTGCCGGGATTGATGAACACGCCGATGGCGGTCGATACGCGGGCGCGGGAGTTCAAGAAGAGCCGCGCCGAGGTCGAGGCCGAACGCGACAGCAAGGTGCCGCTGCGCCACAAGATGGGCACCGGCTGGGATGTCGCCAATGCCGCGCTGTTCCTCGCCTCCGATGAAGCCAACTTCGTGACCGGTGTCACGTTGCCGGTCGATGGCGGCGCAAGCGTGCGGCGCGGTTAACCCGCCGCTTCGATCGAGATGATTAACCTATGTGACCGCGTGCGATTAATCTCTGTGACGAAATCACGTGGCATTGCATCGCAATGATTCGAAAAAATTGAATTATTCCAATGACACGGCGATGTGACGAGGCGTCCACATAAATCGAAATCCTGACTCGTTGTGGTCGCACGAAATTCATCTGCACTCTGTATCTGGCACGCAGAAATTCCTGGAGTGCCTAGACCAATGAGCGAAGAACTCGAACTCAGACCAGATCAGTGGGATGCGTTGAAAGCGTTGCGGGCGCCCGCAGCAAACCCCTCGCGGCTGAACCGCTTTGCCGTCGAAAGCCTGATCACGCTCGGCTATGTCGCGGTGCGAGGCGACTCGTTTGAACTCACACCCGCGGGCCGCAAGGTGCTGGTCCGCGGTTCGTCACAATTGCTGCTCGATATCGCAGCCTGATTCCTTCAAACTGACACGAGACTGACAGAAGGGAAAAACACACGCGGCATCATGCCGCGTGTGTCTTTCCAGGGATGGTCGCCTCGCCGTGCTGCGTCAACGGCTTCATACCGGTGAGGCTGCGCAGCAGAACGTAGAACACGGGCGTCAGGAACAGACCGAAGATCGTGACGCCGATCATGCCGGAGAATACCGCGACGCCCATCGCGCGCCGCATCTCCGAGCCCGCGCCAGTCGAGAGCACCAGCGGCAGCACGCCCATGATGAACGCCATCGACGTCATCAGGATCGGCCGCAACCGCAGCCGGCTCGCCTCGATCGCGGCCCTGATCGGTGAGCGCCCGGCGAATTCGAGCTCGCGTGCGAATTCGACGATCAGGATGGCGTTCTTGGCCGACAATCCGACCAGCACGATCAGGCCGATCTGGGTGAAGACGTTGTTGTCGCCCTTCGACAGCCAGACCCCGAACATCGCGGCCAACAGGCCCATCGGCACGATCATGATGATCGAGAGCGGCAGCGCCAGGCTCTCATAGAGCGCGGCGAGCACCAGGAACACCAAGAGGATCGCGAGCGGGAATACCCAGAGCCCGGAATTGCCGGCGATGAACTCCTGATAGGTCAGGTCGGTCCATTCGAAGGCGAAGCCCGGCGGCAGCACCTCCGCCGCGATCCGGGTTGCCGCCTCCTGCGCCTGGCCGGAGGAAAAGCCCGGCGCCGCGGCGGCGTTGATGTCGGATGACAGGAAGCCGTTGTAGCGGATCGCGCGCTCCGGACCCGCGCTCTGGCGGACCTTCAGCAAGGCCGACAGCGGCACCATGTCGCCGGACGACGAACGCACCTTCAACTGCCTGATGTCGTCGGCACGCGCGCGGAACGGCGCGTCGGCCTGCACATAGACCGAATAGGTGCGGCCGAATTTGTTGAAGTCGTTGACATAGTAGGAGCCGAGGTAGATTTGCAGCGTGTTGAACACCTCCGTCACGGGCACGCCGAGCTGCAATGCCTTGGTACGGTCGATGTCGGCGAACAGCTGCGGCACGTTGACCTGGAAGCTCGAGAACGCGCCAGCGATCTCCGGCGTCTTCTGTATCGCAGCCATGAACGCCTTGGTCGCGTCGTTCAACGCCTCATAGCCGAGGCCGGCGCGATCCTCGATCTGCAACTTGAAGCCACCGATGGTGCCGAGGCCGTTGACCGGCGGCGGCGGGAACATCGCGATGAAGGCATCCTGGATCCCTGCATACTTCTTGTTCAACGCCGCCGCGATCGCCGGCCCGGAGAGCGACGGGTCCTTGCGTTCATCGAACGGCTTCAAGGTCGAGAACACGATGCCGGCGTTGGAGGAGTTGGTGAAGCCGGAGATCGACAGGCCGGGGAACGCCACCGAGCTTTCGACGCCGGGCTGGGTCAGCGCGATGTCGCTCATCTTGCGGATCACCTCCTCGGTGCGGTCGAGCGTCGCGCCGTCGGGCAGCCGGGCGAAGCCGACCAGATATTGCTTGTCCTGACCCGGCACGAAGCCGCTCGGCACCTGCTTGAACAGCACGCCGGTGACCCCGACCAGCAGCACGTAGAGCCCGATCACGATGGCCTTGCCGTAGATCACCTTGGTGACGGTGCGGCCGTAGTTCTCGGATGACTTGGTGAAGACCTTATTGAATCCGCGGAAGAACCAGCCCAGCGACCTTTCCATGATCCGGGTCAGCCAGTCCTTCGGCTCGTGATGCCCCTTCAGCAGCAGCGCCGACAGCGCCGGCGACAACGTCAGCGAGTTGATCGCCGAGATCACGGTGGAGATCGCAATCGTCAACGCGAACTGCTTGTAGAACTGCCCGGTGAGGCCGGAGATGAAGGCCAGCGGCACGAACACCGCGATCAGGACCAGCGCGATCGCGATGATCGGGCCCGACACCTCGCGCATCGCCTGATTGGTGGCATCGCGCGGCGACAGGCCGGATTCGATGTTGCGTTCGACATTCTCGACCACGACGATGGCGTCGTCGACCACGATGCCGATCGCCAGCACCAGGCCGAACAGGCTGAGCGCGTTGATCGAGAAGCCGAACACATGCATCACCGCGAACGTGCCGACGATCGACACCGGAACCGCGATCAAGGGGATGATCGAGGCGCGCCAGGTTTGCAGGAACAGGATCACCACCAGCACCACCAGCACGATGGCCTCGAGCAGCGTGTGGACCACGGCCTCGATCGAGGAGCGCACGAATTGCGTGGGATCGTAGACGATCTGGTACGACACGCCTTCCGGCATGTTCTTCTTGATCTCGGCCATCGTCGCGCGGACATGGTCGGAGATCTCCAGCGCGTTCGATCCCGGCGCCTGGAAGATCGGGATCGCGACCGCCTGCTTGTTGTCGAGCAGCGAGCGCAGGCCATATTCGGAGGCGCCGAGCTCGATCCGGGCGACGTCGCGCAGCCGCACCACCTCGCCGGCCGAGCCGGTCTTGACCACGATGTCGCCGAACTGCTCCTCGGTCGACAGCCGGCCCTCGGCATTGACCGAGAGCTGGAGGTCGAGGCCCTTGACGCTCGGCGAGGAACCGACCACGCCGGCGGCGGCCTCGACGTTCTGCGCCTGGATCGCGCGCACCACGTCGCTCGCGGTCAGCGCATGCTCGGCGGCCTTCTGCGGGTCGACCCAGACCCGCATCGAATAATCGCCGGCGCCATAGAGCTGGACGTCGCCGACGCCGTCGATCCGCGCCAGCCGGTCCTTGACGTTGAGCACCGCGTAATTGCGCAGATACGTCATGTCGTAGCGGTTGTTCGGCGACAGCAGATGCACGACCATGGTGAGGTCGGGCGAGCTCTTCTTGGTGATGATGCCGAGCTGGCGCACCACGGCCGGCAGGCGCGGCTCGGCCTGCTGCACGCGGTTCTGCACCAGCTGGGTCGCCTTGTCGGGGTCGGTGCCGAGCCGAAACGTCACCGTCAGCGTCATCGCGCCGTCGGTGGTCGCCTGGCTCGACATATAGAGCATGCCCTCGACGCCGTTGATCTGCTCCTCGATCGGCGTCGCGACAGTCTCCGCGATCACCTTCGGATTGGCGCCGGGATAGGTCGCGCGCACCACCACCGAGGGCGGCACCACGTCGGGATATTCCGAGATCGGCATCGCCAGCAGCGAGATCAGGCCGGCCAGGAAGATCAGGATCGATAGCACACCGGCAAAGATCGGCCGGTCGATGAAGAATTTTGAGAGATTCATGGCTCCGCCCCCGCGCGCAGCGCCTAGCGCTGCACGACGTGCTGGTTGGTTTCAGTGGATGCCTGCTGCATGCCGCGGGCGCCCATCTCGGCGACTTCCATCTTCAGAAGTGCGCCGGGACGCACGCGCTGTAGGCCGTTGACAACGATTCGGTCGCCGGATTTCAGGCCGGCGGTGACGATCCGCAGGCCATCGACCGAGCCGCCGAGCGTGACGGAACGATAGACCGCGCGGCTGTCGTCGCCGACCAGCATCACGAACTTCTTGTCCTGGTCGGTGCCGACGGCACGCTCGTCGATCAGCACCAGCGTCTGCTGCTTGGGCTGGCCCATGCGGACACGGGCGAACTGCCCCGGAATCAACCGGCCGTCGTCGTTCCTGAACACGGCGCGGACACGGATGGTGCCGCTCTGTCCGTTGACCTGGTTGTCGATCAGCTGGATGTGCCCCTTGGCGCTGAGGCCGCCCGAGGTGACCATGTCGACCGGGATCTGGTCCAGATTGCCGCGCTTGCCGGACGCATCCGCGATCGAGTTCAACGCCCGCAGCACGACCTCCTCATCGGCATCGAAGCTCGCATAGATCGGATTGACCGAGACCAGCGAGGTCAGCACCGGCGAAGACGTCCCCGCCGCGACCAGGTTGCCGACCGTGACCTCGATCCGGCCGACCCGGCCGTCGACCGGGGCGCGGACCTCGGTGTAGTCGAGGTTGAGCTTGGCGGTTTGCAGGGCGGCTTCGGCGGCCTTGACGTTGGCGATCGCCTCGCGATTGGCGTTGTCGCGCTGGTCGAAATCGCGCTTGGTGACGATGTTGTTGCCGACCAGTTGCGCGCCGCGCTCGACTTCGCTGGTGGTGAACACGACGCGGGCCTTGGCCGCTTCGAGCTGGGCCTGGGCGCGGTCAACCTCGGCCGCATAGGGCGCGGGGTCGATCTTGAACAGGATGTCGCCGGACTTCACCAGCGCACCCTCGGTGAAGTTGGTCGACAGGATCGCTCCCGCCACCCGCGGCCTGAGCTGGACCCGGTCGACGGCCTCGAGCCGGCCCGAGAAGTCATCGAACAAGGTGGTCGGGCGTGGCTGGATCACGGCGACGGTCACCGGGACCGCCGGTTCAGGGGCGGCAGTAGCAGCCGTCGCCTGCGCAGCATGAAAATAATGGCCCGTCGCGATCGAACCGGCGACGGCGACGACGCCGAGGATCACGATACCGCCGACGACGCGTCGGAAGCGGCCGGAACGGGGATTTTGGGTTGACGAAGGCATTCACGCGCTCCACATATCTGTAGTGTTCGCTACAGATGTGGAGCTGGACGCCCGTCCGCAAGATACTTATGTATCGAGCACTATGAATTTATTATCTCATTCGTGGGGAAATGGGAAGACGCGGAAAAACATCACGTGCAACAAGAGGATAAGCCAGGGATAATCCGTCACAGAAACGGTGCCCGGCTTACGGAGTAACGAAAAATGGGAATGGGACGCCCCCGCGCCTTCGACGCGGATGCCGCTTTGGACCGGGCCATGGACGTGTTCTGGCGCCACGGTTACGAGGGTGCGACGATCGCGCAACTCACCGAGGCGATGAGCATCAATCCGCCCAGCCTCTACGCCGCCTTTGGCAGCAAGGAGGGCCTGCTGAAGGCTGCGCTCGACCGCTACACCGAAAAGCGTGACGCCTGGATGGACAGGGTGGTCGATGCCCCGACCGCGCACGAAGTGGCCGAGCGATTTCTGATGGAGCATGCGGACGCCCAGACCGACCCCGCCAACCCGCCCGGCTGTCTGCTGGTCCAGGGCGGTCTGGCCTGCGGCACGGGCTCTGAAAATGTTCCGTTCGAGCTGGCGGCACGTCGCACCCGGACCGAAGATCAGCTGCGCGAACGCTTTGTCCGCGCCAAGGCCCAAAATGACCTGGGCGAGAACGTCGATCCAGCCACGCTTGCGCGCTATCTGTCCGCGGTGACATCGGGGATGTGCGTGATGGCCTCCTCGGGTGCGGACCGCGAGGCGCTGCGCGAGATCGCGGCGGTGTCGCTGAAGGCGTTCGAGGAGCAGACGAAGGTCTGATCGCAACTTCAACGCAGCCGTTGCAAGTCACTCGCCCCGCGAAGAGCGGAGCGAGTGAGACGAGATGTCACCACATCGTCTGCCGCGCGCGCTCCGGCCATTCGCGATCATATTTCTCGCCACCGACCGTGTGCTCGCTCATCTCGGCAAGGATCTGGCCGGGCGTCGGCAATGCCGTCGGATCGATCCGTTTGTCCGGATTCCAGAGGTCGGAGCGCACGATCGCGCGGGCACACTGGAAGTAGATCTCGTCCACCGTCATCACGATCACCGTGCGCGGCGCCTTGCCTTCCATCTTGAAGGAGGCGAGCAGTTCCGGCTCGGCCGTGACATAGGCGCGGCCGTTGACGCGCAGCGTGCTGCCCGAGCCCGGAATCAGGAACAGCAATCCGACGCGCGGATCGCGAACGATGTTGCGCAGCGAATCGCAACGGTTGTTGCCGCGGCGATCCGGCATCATCAGCGTCTTCGCATCATGGATGCGCACGAAGCCCGGCAGGTCGCCGCGCGGCGAGCAGTCGAGCCCCTCCGGGCCCGAGGTCGCAAGCGACACGAACGGCGATTTCTCGATGAGCACACGGTAGAGCGGCGTCACGTGATCGGCGACCTTCACGGTCGACGCGTCGTTCGGAAAGCCGTAGATCGCCTCAAGCTGCTCGATCGTCTCGATCACCGACATCAGTGCCGTTCTCCTTTGCTGCTAACAATCCCAGCGCTCACCCCTGATGACGCGGACCAGCTGTCGCGCGTGATAGTCGGCGCTGCCTGAATTGACGATGGTGAAATCGGGCGTGGACGCGCTCTCGTCGACGGTGCGGGCCAGCCGTCGCTCGAGCTTGCCGTCGCTGCTGCGCGCCCGCGCGGCCAGTCGCGCCGCGAGCACCTCCGGCGGCGCCGTGATCGAGACCACGATGGGATTGGCATAGTTGCGCCGTGCCGACGCGATCACCGTGCGTGAGACATTGGCGATCACGGTGTGCCCGGCGCGGATCGCGTCGTTGATTGCGTTGGACAGCGCATAGCGGTGCCCGTGCGCGTCCCAGTGCATGGCGTAGCCGCCGGCCGAGGCCGCGCGCTGGAACTCCTCGGGACTGACCTGCTCATTGTCTTCCGCCGCCGAGGCCTCGCGCGTGATCAACCGGCGCGCGAAGATGACGCTGCGGTCATCGGCGCAGGCCGCCTTGGCGAGGCCCAGAAGCGTGTCCTTGCCGGCACCACTCGGACCGACCACCAGGATCAACCGGCCCGGGCCGATCGTGGTCGAACTCTGCGCGGCGACGGCAGGGAGTTCGGTCATGCGACCCTTGCTCCCTCGCGCCAGACGCTGCGCACCACCGGCAGCTCGCGCGCCACATGCACGCGGATCAGATCGGCGCGCCGGCCGACTGCGATCTCGCCGCGATCCGACAGACCGACCGCCTCGGCCGGCGTCTTGGTCACGGTGCGGACCGCGGAAGCCAGGTCGATCGCCGGCACGTGCCGCGGCAGTTGCAGCGCCGCCATCAACAGGCTCGACGGGATGTAATCCGACGACAGGATATCCAGCATGCCCTCATTGGCGAGATCGACGGCCGCGATATTGCCGGAGTGCGAACCGCCGCGCACCACGTTCGGCGCACCCATCAGGATGGCGATGCCGGCCGCGTGCAATCCGCGCGCAGCCTCCATCGTGGTCGGGAATTCCGCGACCGCGACCTTGTCGTTGATGGCGTCGACCACATTTTCCTCAGTGGTGTCGTCGTGGCTCGCCAGCGGAATACCGTGTTCATGCGCCAGCGCGACGATGGCGCGCATGTTCGGCGCGGCGTATTGCTTCTGATAGGCAAAGCGGCGCGCGAACAGCACGTCGAGCTGGGCGTCGGTCATGCCGCCGCCCTTGCCGCGGTAGTAGTCGCGCAGCTTGACCTCGTCGCGGAACTGGCGCTGGCCCGGCGTATGATCCATCAACGACATCAGCCGCACGTCGGGCCGGTCGATCAGCTCTTTCGCCTCGGCGACGACGTCAGGCATCGGCACCTCGCAGCGCAGATGCAGGAAGTGATCGGCGCGCAGCAGGTTTTCCTCGCGCGCGGCTGAGATCGCCGCCGCCAGCACGCCGGCGCGGCCGTCGACATCCTCGGCGCCGTCCTCGCGCCAGACCCGCAGCGAATCCAGCACCGTGGTGATGCCCGAAGTCGCAAGCTGCCCGTCATAGGAGATCACGGCGGCGACCGGATTCCAGAACACCTTGGGCCGCGGCACGTAGTGCATCTCGAGATGGTCGGTGTGCAGCTCGATCAGCCCGGGCATCACGAGATCGCCGGCGGCGTCCTCGGCGGCCTCAGGCGCCCTGCCCTCGCCGAACTCGGCAATCCTGCCGTCAGCAATCGCAACCCAGCCCTGCTCGATCACGCGATCGGCGAGGACCAGCCGGGCGTTGCCGATGATGGTGTCTTGCTTGGCGGTCATTTCCAACGGTCCTTCAGGCAGCAGCGGCGAACGAGGTCACATCGACGATGCGATCGGCAATCAGATGACGGATTTCGTCGTCATGGACAATCGCAACCATCGCGACGCCCTTGGTTTTCTTCTCCGCGACCAGTTCGACCACCACGGCGCGATTCGCCGCATCGAGCGATGCGGTCGGTTCGTCGAGCAGCAGGATCGGCAGGTCGGAGATGAAACCGCGCGCGATGTTGACGCGCTGCTGCTCGCCGCCGGAGAAGGTCGAGGGCGGCAGGGTCCATAGCCGCTCCGGAATGTTGAGCCGGCGCAGCAGTTTGCCGGCGCGTTCGCGGGCCTCCTCGCGCGTCACGCCATTGGCGATCAGGGGCTCGGCGACGACGTCGATCGTCGCCACCCGCGGCACGGCGCGCAGGAACTGGCTGACATAGCCGATCGTGGAGCGGCGGATGCTCAGCACCTGGCGCGGCTCGGCGGTGGCAAGGTCGATCACCTTGCCATGGTGGCGGATGCCGATCCGGCCGCTGTCGCAACGGTAATTGCCGAAGATCATCTTCAGGATGGAGGATTTGCCGGCACCCGACGGGCCCGACAACACCACGCATTCGCCTGCGACGACGTGGAACGACACGTCGCGTACCACAGGCAGCTCGACACCACCTTGCAGATGCATGGTGAAGGTCTTCTCGGCGTTGGCAAGTTCGATCATCGCGGTCATTGGCAAGCTCATGGCGGCAGAATCGAGGAAACGAGCAGCTGGGTGTAGGGCTCGCGCGGATCGTCGAGCACCTGGTCGGTGAGACCGGTCTCGATGACGCGGCCGCCCTTCATCACCATCACGCGGTGCGACAGCAGGCGCGCCACCGCGAGATCGTGGGTCACGACGATGGCGGCCAGGCCAAGCTCACTGACCAAATTGCGCATCAGATCGAGCAGGCGCGCCTGCACCGAGACATCGAGGCCGCCGGTCGGCTCGTCCATGAACACCAGCCGCGGCTCGGTGACGAGATTGCGGGCGATCTGCAACCGCTGCCGCATGCCGCCGGAATAGGTCTTCGGTGCATCGTCGATGCGACCGACATCGATCTCGACCCGCTCCAGCCAGGTCGAAGCGGTGTCGCGGATACGACCGTAATGGTTCCAGCCGACCGCCATCAATCGCTCGCCGACATTGGCGCCGGCCGAGACGCCCATGCGCAGTCCCTGCGCGGGGTCCTGATGCACGAAGCCCCAATCGGTGCGGAACAGGAAGCGCCGCTCCGCCTCGCCGAGCTCGGCGAGATCGCGCAACACGCCGTCGCGCATCCGGTAGGACACCCGCCCCGCGCTCGGCGCGAGCTGCGCCGAGAGCAGTTGCAGCAAGGTCGACTTGCCCGAACCGGATTCGCCGACGATCGCCAGCACCTCGCCGGGATAGAGCGCGAACGAGACGTCGCGGCAAGCCGGCAGCCGGCCGTAGTTCTTGGCAAGCCCCTCGGCCACCAGCAGCGGCTGGTCGTTGTCGAGGCTCGAGAGCTCAGACATGCGCCTTCTCCTTGTGCGGTGCTGCGCTCTCGGTGCCGCGATGGCCGGCGGCCTGGCGCTGCTCGCAGAAGTCGGTATCGGAGCAGACGAACATCCGGCCGCCCTTGTCGTCGGTGACGATCTCGTCGAGATAGGAGTTGTCGGCGCCGCACAGCGCACAGGGCGCGTTGAAGCGGTAGCGCGTGAACGGGTGATCCTCGAAATCCAGCGAGACCACCGTGGTGTAGGGCGGGATCGCGTAGATGCGCTTCTCGCGGCCGGCGCCGAACAGTTGCAAGGCCGCGCAATTGTCCATCTTCGGATTGTCGAATTTCGGCGTCGGCGACGGGTCCATCACGTAGCGCGCATTCACCTTCACCGGGTAGGCGTAGGCGGTCGCGATGTGGCCGAAGCGCGCGATGTCCTCGTACAGCTTGACGTGCATCAGCCCGTATTCGGCGAGCGCGTGCATGCGCCGCGTCTCGGTCTCGCGCGGCTCGAGGAAGCGCAGCGGCTCGGGGATCGGCACCTGATAGACCATCACCTGCCCGGCATGCAGCGTCGCCTCGGGAATCCGGTGGCGGGTCTGGATCACGGTCGCGTCCGCGGTCGAGGTCGTGGTCGCGACGCCGGCGGTCTTGCCGAAGAACTTGCGGATCGAGATCGCGTTGGTGGTGTCGTCCGAGCCCTGGTCGATCACCTTCAGCACGTCGTCGGGGCCGAGGATCGCGGCCGTCACCTGCACGCCGCCGGTGCCCCAACCATAGGGCATCGGCATCTCACGGCTGGCAAACGGCACCTGGTAGCCGGGAATGGCGATCGCCTTCAGGATCGCGCGGCGGATCATCCGCTTGGTCTGCTCGTCGAGATAGGCGAAATTGTATGTCGGCGCGTTCATTCCGCGGCCTCCTGGAGTTCGACCGCCTGATTGGCCTCGGCGAATTCCTGCCGCAGCTTGCGCAACAGGCCGAGCTCGGACTGGAAGTCGACGTAATGCGGCAGCTTGAGATGCTCGACGAAGCCGGTCGACTGCACATTGTCGGAGTGCGACATCACGAACTCCTCGTCCTGCGCCGGCGCTACCGCATCCTCACCGAGCTCGCGTGCCCGCAACGCGCGATCGACCAGCGCCATCGACATGGTCTTGCGCTCGCTCTGCCCGAAGGCCAGGCCATAGCCGCGGGTAAAGCACGGCGCCTCTGTGGTCGAGCCCTTGAACTGGTTGACCATCTGGCACTCGGTCAGCTCGATCGAGCCGAGCGGCACGGCAAAGCCCGCGTCCTCGGCGAAGAACTCGACCTCGACCTCGCCGAAGCGGATTTCGCCGGCAAAGGGATGGTTGCGGCCGTAGCCACGCTGCGTCGAGTAGCCGAGCGCAAGCAGGAAGCCCTCGTCGCCGCGCGCCAGGTTCTGCATGCGCAGATCGCGATCCGCCGGAAAGTTCAGCGGCTCGCGGGTGAGGTCGCCGACCGGCGCGTCGGCCTCCGCCTGCGGCGAGGATTCGATCAGCCCGTCGCGGCCGAGGATGTCGGTCACGCGCGGCGTCGCGGCCTGCGAGGCCTCCGCGGTCTCCGGCTGCTCCGGCACAAAACCTTCCGCGAGCTGCGGATCGAGCAGGCGGTGGGTGTAGTCGAAGGTCGGCCCCAGGATCTGGCCGCCCGGAACGTCCTTGAAGGTCGAGGAGATGCGTCGCTGCACCCGCATCTCGCCGGTGTTGACCGGCTCGGTGGCACCGAAGCGCGGCAGCGTGGCGCGGAAGGCGCGCGCCAGGAAGATCGCCTCGATCATGTCGCCGCGCGCCTGCTTGATCGCGAGCGCCGCGAGCTCGCGGTCATAGAGCGAGCCCTCGGTCATCACGCGGTCGACACCGAGCGCGAGCTGCTCGGAGATCTGCGCCAGCGTCACCTCTGGCACATCGCGATCGCCACGCCGCTCATGCGCGAGCAGCCGATGGGCGTTCTCGATGGCGCGTTCGCCTCCCTTGACGGCTACATACATCGCTCACACTCCGCTTGCGATCAGCCGCGTGGTGCGCGGGATCGCCACAATGGCATCGTCATGGACCAGCACGACATCGATGCCGCGCGGGAACAGGGCTTCGTTGATCGCAAGCCGGCCGAACAGATCGTGCGGCTTGATCATCGCTTGCAGCACCGCGCTGCCGTCGATGCCGGGTCCCTTGAGCTCGAAGGCCGGGCCCTGCGTCAGGCTGTCGACTTGCAGGATCAGCGTGGTCGAGCGGTCAGGATATTCGCTGCTGCCGAACGCGAAACGCTCCAGCGCCGGCAGGTTCGCCGCATCGCCGATCAGCGCGAAGCTTGCAATCGAAGCATCCGCGATCACCGGCGCGCTGGCATGAAATTTCAGCCAGCGGGCGACATCGGGCGTCGCGGCCATCGCGGCGTCGAGCCAGATCGGCGTGTCGTGGTCGAACAGCGTCAGCGCGATCGCTGCCGCGCCGCGCATCAGGCCGACCGGCGTGCCGACATCAGCGGCGACGCGCTGCACGCTGCCAGGGCGCGCCATCGCGTCCATCACGGAACGAAAGGTTGATTGCGCCGACAGCACCTTGTCGGCAAAGCCTGCGGGCATTTCGGCAATCGTCGTCATTGCATCATCCCTCACCGCGCACCATCGTGTAGAAATCGACCCGTGTCGCCGCGGTCTCGGCGGCCTTGCGGCTGCGCTCGGCATTCATGGCGGCGCGCAGCGGCGCGATCACCTTGGCCTCGACCTCGCCGGACAATTCCGCCGACTGCACCATGGCGTCGCACAGCGCGATCATCCGTGCCTTCTCGGCATCGCGGCCGAGCGTGTAGCCGAAGCCGACCTCGCCGCTCGCGATTCGCACCGCCGCGCGCGACACCGTCGCCTCGCCGAGATTGAACGGCGCGCCGTCGCCGCCGATCCGCCCGCGCACCATCACGAGGCCGTTCTCGGGCTCGCGCAGGTTCTCATGCGCGGGCACCGCGATCGCTGCCAGCCGGCCGGCGATGTCGGCCGCGGCGGCATGCGCCAGCACCGCCATCGCGGCCTTGCGCTGGGTCTGTCTGCTGTCTGGTCCGGTCGAACTCATGTGCAACCCTTGGGCAACCTTGCTCGCATCAAGTTGTCTATGATAATAGACAACTTGATAGCCGAGCGCCATGACTGTTTCGTGACAAATCGACGATTTCTGGTATCACCGCGCCATGAGCATGCAGGAAAGTTCCGGCGTCGCCTTGTGGCGGCAGGTCGCTGACGGCATCGAGCGCGGCATCGCCGACGGCCGCTTCGCCGCCGGCGAAAAGCTGCCAGGCGAGATGGAGATCGCCGAGACTTACCGGGTCAACCGCCACACCGTGCGGCGCGCGCTCGCCGCATTGGCGGAGCGCGGCCTGGTGCGCGCCGAGCGCGGCAGCGGCACCTATGTCGAGGCGCAGCGCCTGGCCTATCCGCTGCGCTCACGCACCAGGTTTTCCGAGATCGTCGGCGCCGGCGGCCACGAGCCGCGCGGCCAGCTGATCGATGCCGGCGAAGACACTGCCAATCGCGAGATCGCGCGCGAGCTCGGCCTGAAGATCGGCGCGCCGCTGATCCGGATCGAGGCCGTGCGCCTCGCCGACCGGACGCCGATCTGCGTGTCCACCACTTGGCTGTCGGCCGAGCGGTTTCCCGATGCCGGCAACGTGTTCGCCAGCGTTCGCTCGATGACGAAGCTGCTCGGGCATTACGGCGTCAGGGATTACCGGCGGGCCGCGACCCGAATCACCGCAGCGATCGCCGACGCCACCGACGCCGCGCGGCTTGATCTGCCGCTCGGACGCCCGGTGCTGGTGGTCGATGCCACCGATGTCGACATGTTGAATCAGCCGCTGGTGACCAAGCGCTCGAGGTTTGCCGCCGAGCGTGTGGAATTTCTGGTCGAGAACGGCTGACGTTCCCTTCGCGCCTCCCCGTTCTTACGGGGAGAGGCGAAGGAAAAACTACGCCACCGCGCGCTGGCCGATGATGGCGAAGCGCAGCTTGCTCGAGATGAAGTCGATCACGGCGACCGCAATCAGGATCATCAGGATCAGGAACGACACCTTCTGCCATTCCAGCACGCGGATCTGCTCGGCGAGTTGCAAGCCGATGCCGCCAGCGCCGACGATGCCGATGATGGTGGCCGAGCGCGTGTTCGACTCGATGAAGTAGAGCACCTGCCCGGCGATCACCGGCAACACCTGCGGCAGCAGGCCGAAGCGGATTTCGTGCAACGCGTTGCCGCCGGAAGCCCTGATACCCTCGACCTGCTTGCGGTCCGCCGCCTCGATCGCTTCCGAGAACAGTTTTCCGAACGCGCCGAAGTCCGACACCATGATCGCCAGCACGCCGGCGAACGGACCGAGGCCGACGACGTTGATCCAGACCAGCGCCCAGATCAGCGTATCGACGCCGCGGATCGAATCCAGGAAGCGGCGCACCGGAAAGCGGATCAGGTTCGAGGGGATGATGTTGCGCGCCGCCAGCAGGCTGACCGGCAGCGCCAGCACCGCCGCAAGCGTCGTGCCGAGCAGCGCGATCGACAGCGTCTCGCCGAGCGCCTGCATGTAGAGCGGAAATGACGAACCGGGATTCGGCGGGATCATCATCATGGTGATCCAGCCGAGCTGGCTGAGGCCCGAGATCAACCTCGACGGCGAGAAGTCGAGATCGACCAGCCCGAACACGAAAATTGCGAGGGCGCCAAGAATCATCGCCGGCATTGCCAGCCGCGCCGAGGCGGGCCGCTCGAACACGCCGGGATATTTCGCCCGAAGCTCGCCCGCATCAGGCCGCGGCATCTGGCTCATCGGCGGGTCTCCTTGCCGAACAGCCGGCCGCGCAGCCAGCCGGTCGAGATGTCGATGATGAAGACGGTGACGATGATGGTGACGAGGATGGCGCTGACGTCGGGATAGTAGAACTTGCGGATCGCGACCACGAGCTCCTGGCCGATGCCGCCGGCGCCGACGAAGCCCATCACCGAGGCCTCGCGGACATTGATCTCGAACCGCAGCAGCGCATAGCTGGCATAACCGGCCGAGACCTGCGGCAGCACGGCAAAGCGCATGCAGGACAGCCAGCTCGCGCCGGTCGAGCGGATGCCTTCGACCGGCTTCATGTCGGCATTCTCGACGATTTCGGCAAACAACTTGCCGAGCGCGCCGGTCGAGTGGATCGCGATCGCGAGCACGCCGGCCATCGGCCCGAGACCGAACGCGATCACGAAGATCAGCGCGAACACGATGCCGGGTACGGTGCGGGCGAATTCAAGCAGGCGGCGGATGATGAAGCGCACCCATGGTCCGGGTGAGGTGTTCTGCGCGGCGAAGAAATTCAGCGCAAAGGCGAACACGGCGCCGGTCAGCGTGCCGACATAGCTGATCAGGATCGTCTCGCCGAGCATCCTCAGCCATTTGTGCCAACCCCAGAACCATTCGACGGGATCGGTCCAGACCCGCGCGCCCGAGTCGAGCGTGAGGATGCGGTCGAAATAGCTGACGAAGTTGCCGAAATAGGTGAACAGCGTGCGCAAATTCACCTCTGCGCCGATTGCGGCGATGACCAGGACCACGCAGAACACCGCGGCGGCCAACGCGCCTCTCAGCCGCTTGCGCGCGACGGCCTTGCGGTACGTGTCTTCCAGCACGGCGAGTTGCTGCGCGGGAAGAATGGATACGGCGGTTGCCATGATGCTGGTCAGTCGAAGCTGGAGGTTGAAACGGAAAGAGCCGGGTCATGAAACCCGGCTCCGAGTGTCTCCGTGGTGCGATCAGCTCGCCTTCTTGCGCAGCCTGTCGACGAACTTGATCAGCTCGATCGTGCTATCCCAATCCTTGGTCGTGGCGGGGTGGAAGCCCTTCTTCTGGCCGTCGGAGAGACGGTCGAAGGCGGCCTTGTCCTTGGTCGGCGCGTCGAAGAAAGCCTTGGCGATCGCCGCCTTCAGGTCTTCCGGAAGGTCCGCGTTGTAGGCGTAGGGGCCGTTGATGATCGGCGACGACTTGTTGATGATGCGGAAGTCTTCCTTCTTCATCGCCGAGCCGTCGGCGTTCTTCAGCATGCCCTTGGTCAGCATCTGCGCGAGCGTCGAGTCGTCGTCGTTGGTCCACTGGTTGGCCGCAATGTCGACGGTGCCCTGCGCCAGCGCCAGCACGGCGTTCTCGTGGCTGCCGGTGAACACCACCTTGCCGAAGAAGCCCTCGGCATCGTGGATGCCCATCTTGTCGAGCTCGAAGCGCGGCACGTTGTTGCCCGAGGTCGAGTTCGGATCGACCAGGCCGAGGTTCTTGCCCTTCAGGTCTTCCACCTTCTTGTAGGGGCTCGAAGCCTTGACGTAGAACACCGAATAGTAGCCGGTCGAACCGTCGGCGTTCATGTCGTTGGCGAACGCGTCGGTCTTGACGCCGGTCAGGCGGGCCCGGGCGAACGAGGCCGAGCCGTAGCTGGCGATCTGGATGTTGCCGGCGCGCTGGCCCTCGATCACCGCCGCGTAGTCGTTGGCGATGCGAAGCGTGACTTTCGTGCCGAGCTCCTTCGACAGATAGGCCACGAACGGCGTCCAGCGCTCGGTGACGCCGGAGGCGTTCTCGGCCGGCACGACGGCGAAGGTGAGCTCCGGATACTTTGCCTTCCAGTCCTGCGCGGACGCCGAGCCGGTGAGCGCGAGCGCGGCAGCGCCGGCCAGAATGATGCGACGAGTGATCATGACTACCCCTGTTGCTTGTAGTTGCACCTGTTGGCCGGGCAAAATGCCCGGCCTCTCAGATTGAAAATGCGCGACGCTCAGGCCGCGGCTGCGGTGCCGAGTGCCGGAGCGGTTGCACCGTCGGGCGCGGGCAGCGGCTCCGCACCGATGACGTCGTTGGCCTCGAGGTCATAGAGCTCTCGGGCGATATGATCGGTGAGCGCCGCAGGGGCGCCGTCGAACACCACGCGGCCCGCCGCCATGCCGACCAGCCGGTCGCAATAGGTCCGCGCCAGGTCGAGCGAGTGCAGATTGCAGAGCACCGTGATGCCGAAGTGCTTGTTGATGCGCAGCAGCGCGTCCATCACGATCTTGGTGTTGCGCGGATCGAGCGAGGCGATCGGCTCGTCGGCGAGGATGATGTCGGGTTCCTGCACCAGCGCGCGGGCGATCGCGACACGCTGCTGCTGGCCGCCGGAGAGCTGGTCGGCGCGCTGCGCCGCGAGCTGGGCGATGTCGAACTGCTCGAGCGCGGACAGCGCCAGCGCCCTGTCCTGCTCCGGCCAGACCTGCGCCAGCGAACGCCACGACGGAATCTGGGCGAGCCGGCCCATCAGCACGTTGGTCAAGACGTCGAGACGACCGACCAGATTGAACTGCTGGAAGATCATCGCCGAGCGTGCCCGCCACTGCCGAAGCGCCTTGCCGCGCAGCGCGGTCACATCTGTGCCTTCGAACAGGATACGGCCGGAGGTCGGATCGGCGAGGCGGTTGATCATCCGCAGCAGCGTCGACTTGCCGGCACCGGAGCGGCCGATCACGCCGACAAAGCTGCCCGGCGCAATCGAGAAAGACGCGTTGTCGACCGCGGCTCTTGCACCGAAACGGCACGTCAAACCTTCCACCACCAGCATGTAATGCTCCAACCGCGTCACGTTGGGCCATCGCTATCCCCGGCGTTTTACAGTTATGTGACGCTTGCGCTGCGGTGCGGCGATCGTTCACACCCGTCTTTGTCGGCGCCTTGCCGTCATCGCGACGTCATGATGTTGTCATCAAGCATCCCGATGACGAGCGCGCTTCTCCCCGAACGCCAACGATTTGCAAGATTTTGCGGAGGCCCTGATGGCCGGAAAAACACTCTCGGTTGTGCCGACGATCGACCCGACTGCTTCGGTTCGCGAGAGCAAGCTCGGCAGATACACCGAGGTCGGCGCGCGCACGATCCTGCTTGAAGTCAGCATGGATGACTATTCCTACGTCGTGAACGACAGCCAGATCACCTACACGTCGATCGGCAAGTTCTGTTCGATCGCGGCGATGACCCGGATCAATCCCGGCAACCACCCGATGCATCGCGCGACTCAGGCGCATTTCACCTACCGCGCCAGCGCGTATTTTCCCGGAGAGAGCGACGACGCCGACTTCTTCAACTGGCGACGTGCGCACCACGTGCATATCGGCCATGACGTCTGGATCGGTCATGGCGCGATCGTGCTCGCTGGACGGAACGTCGGAACCGGCGCGGTCGTCGCCGCCGGTGCGATCGTCACCAGGGACGTGCCCGCCTACACCATCGTTGCCGGCAATCCGGCACGGCCGGTCAAGCGACGATTTTCCGAGGACGTCGCGGATCGCCTCGCCGCACTCGCGTGGTGGGACTGGGATCACGAGACACTTCGTCGTGTTCTGCCCGACTTTCGCAAGCTCGCGGTCGAGGAATTCCTCGACAAGTACGAGGCCGAAGCCGTATCTCAATCACGAACAGAACAACGGAGCGCGACATCGTGACGGACATTTTCATCGAGGGCGGGCGCGCGCTGGTTGACGGCGCATTCGTGGAGACCTCGCTGCGCACCGCGGGCCGCGACATCGGCGCGCTCGACGCCGAACAGGGACGCGCCGCACTCCACATCGACGCAAGCGGCCTGCTGGTGCTGCCCGGAATCATCGACCTGCACGGCGATGCGTTCGAACGGCAGATGATGCCGCGCCCGGGCGTCGACTTTCCAACCGACGTGGCACTGATCGACAGCGACCGGCAGGCGATCGCCAACGGCATCACCACCGTGTTCCACGGCACGACCTGGTCGTGGGAGCCCGGCCTGCGCAGCGCGGAGAACGCGCGCAAGCTGCTCGATGCGATCGAGCTGCTGCGGCCGCAGCTCGCCGCCGACACGCGCTTCCATCTGCGTCACGAGACCCACAATCTCGAAGCGGAGGGTGAGATTACGCGGTGGCTCGGCGAAGGCCGCATCGACCTGTTCGCCTTCAACGACCACAGCAACGTCAAGCCGAAGAAGCGTAACCAGCTCGCCGAGCGCGCCGGGCTCTCGGTCGAGGCCATCAACGAGATGCTCGACCGGGTGGTCGCGCGCCGTCCCGAGGTACCCGCCTCGATCGCGCGGCTGGCCGCCGCGGCGCGCGCAGCCGATATCCGTATGCTCTCGCATGACGACAACAGCCCGGCGATGCGTCAGGAGTTTCGCGCGCTCGGCGCCACGATCGCCGAATTCCCCGTCAATGAAGAGACCGCGCGCGATGCCGCCGCGGCCGGCGACTTCATCGTGTTCGGCGCGCCCAACGTGGTGCGTGGCGGCAGCCACACCGGCTGGACCAAGGCATCCGACATGATCGCGCAGGGGCTCTGCTCGGTGCTGGCGTCGGACTACTATTATCCGGCACAGTTGCTCGCCGCGTTCCGCCTCGCCACTGATGGTATCGTGCCGCTCGCGGCAGCCTGGAATTTGATCTCGTCGGCGCCGGCACGCGCGGCAGGGCTCGCCGACCGCGGCGTGCTTGCCGCGGGCCGCCGTGCCGACATCATCATCGTCGAGGACAAGGTGCCGCTGCGGCCGCGCATCGTCGCCGTGATCGCGGCCGGACGGCTGGTGCATCTGGCGGATGCGAGCTGCCTCGTCCACTCGGTCGCACCGCGCAAGACGGTTGCGGCGGCGTAACCCGGCCCTATTCTGCTGCCATGGCCAACGCTCCGCGCTACGCGATCTACTATGCGCCGTCGTCCGACAGCGCCCTGCACCGCTTCGGTTCGACGCTGCTCGGTTACGATGCGGCATCGGGCGACGACCTGCCGTTTCCCGACGGCGTCACGCCCGATTGGCGCGACGTGACGCAGGACCCGCGCAAGTACGGCTTCCACGCCACCTTGAAGGCGCCGAACGCGCTCGCCGAGGGCAGGACCGAGACTGGGCTGCTCGATGCCTGTGGCGCCTTTGCCGGCCGCGCGCGGCGCATCCCTGTGATCGAACCGGTGGTCGATGCCATCAGCGGCTTCATTGCGGTGATCCCGGGCAGCCGCTCGGACGATCTGCAACAGCTCGCCGCTGACTGCGTCACCGAATTCGACGCGTTCCGCGCGCCATTGTCGGCGGCCGATCGCGCCCGGCGCAAACCCGAACGGCTCACCGCGCGGCAATGCGACCATCTCGACCAATGGGGCTATCCTTACGTCATGGAGGAATTCCGCTTTCACATGACGCTGACGGGACGGCTGAGCGACGAGCGGCGCGGCCCGATCGTGGCGCAGCTGCGCGAACGGTTCGCCGCGATCGACCTCGCAAGGCTCCCCATCGACCGCATCGCGCTGTTCAAGCAGGACGATAGCGCATCGCGCTTCCGGATCATCGGTAGCTGGTCGCTGCGAGCCGCCTAGAGCCTTTCCCGTCCCGATGGAGTCGGGACGGGGTTCCAGGTTCTTGTCTTGACGTTTTCTTCACGCGAACCGATATCGACTTCGCTCGAAAACGCTCTAGTCGGACTTCGCAAGTTCGGCCAGCAGCCACTTCTTGAACGTCTGCAACGCGCGATTGCGTTGCGCGCCGGGCGGATGAACCAGCCAATAGCTACCGGTCACGTGGCCGACGGGCAAAAGCCGGCGGATCGTGCCATGCCGCTCGCTCTCGCCGATGAAGGGTTCGAGCGCGAGCGCGACGCCGGCACCGCGCTCAGCAGCCTGCAACGCGGCGACAAAGCTGTCGACCGAGATCGCGCGCGTCGCATGAGGCGTCGGCGCGCCGGCATGCTTGAACCAGAGCGGCCAGGCTGCGGGGAATGTCGTCACGTGAATCAGGACGGCTTGGCCAAGGTCGGCCGCGGTGCGCAGCTTCAACCGCCGGGCCAGCGCCGGCGCACCGACCGGAACGGTCCTCACCTCCATCAGGCGATGCGCGACGACGCCGTCGGGCTTGTCGGGCCCGAAGCTGATGCCGGCATCGAATGTCTCGGTGTCGAAATCGACATTGCGGTTCGAGGTCTCGATCGCAAGATCGAGCTCGGAATGCCGGGTGAGAAACGAGGACAGGCGCGGGATCAGCCAGGCCGACGCGAACTGCGGCAGCACCTTGAGCCGCAGCCGGCGTTGGCCTGCGGCCTCGAGCGCCGACTCGGCCCTTGCCAGCAGCGCAAAGGCGCGGCCAGTCGCGGCGGCGAGCTTTTCCCCGGCACGGGTCGGGCGAACGGCGCGGTGGCTGCGGTGAAACAGCGCGACACCGAGATGCGCTTCGAGGTTGCGGATGCGGTGACTGACCGCCGAGGCGCCGACGTTCAGCAGGCCCGCGGCCTCCTTGAAACTGCCGAGCCGGACTGCGACGTCGAATGCCTGCAGTGCCAGTAGATGCGCCGGCCGGAGGCTCGCCGCGGCGAGATCGTCGCTCCCCGGCGGGGGTGACGTGCGCCCCGGCCTCGCGTTGTTGCTGCTCATGAGCCGATCCTAACTTCCGGCACGGCCCGATGTCGCCCGGAAAATCGTCACGGATGAATGTCATTCATCCGAAACGAGCTGCTTTCGCTTGTCGCGCTCGGAGCAATGCGAAATTCTGTCTCTCGAACCGGACCGGGCGGCAAGCCCGGCCAACGAAGCGGGAGAACGGCGATGACGGTACAGCTTGCGGACGAAGCCTCCATCGTCGACCGCATCCTTGCGCACATCGACGCGAAATCGACCGATCTCAGCGCCGGCGTCTGGCGCGAACCGGTCGCGCATTATCTGTCGCATGATCGCTTCGCGGCCGAGATCGAGCAGGTGCTCCGCCGCACGCTCACCCCGTTCTGTCCCTCGGCCGCGCTCGCCGAGACCGGCGCTTATGTCGCGCGAGACGCGGCGCTGACGCCTGTTGTCGCGATCCGTGGCGCAGACGGCGTCGCGCGCGCCTTCCGCAATGCCTGCCGGCACCGCGGCGTCCAGCTTGTCGACGGCACGGGCTGCAAGAAAGCGCTGACCTGCCGCTATCACGGCTGGACCTACGGCCTCGACGGCCGGCTGCGCGGCATTCCCGACGATTACGGTTTTCCCGACCTCGACAAGACCACGCATGGCCTCGTGCCCGTCGCCTGTATCGAGCACGGCGGTCTTGTGTTCGTCTCCCAGGACAATTCCGACGCAACGTCGGACGCGAGCGAAATGCCCACCCTGTTCGGCGACGACTGGAGGCTCTATTCGACCGCCACGCAGGAGGTCGAGGCCAACTGGAAGATCGTCGCCGAAGGATTCCTCGAAGGCTACCACATCCGGTCGACCCATCAGGATACGTTCTATCCGTTGCAGTACGACAATCTCAACGTGATCGAATCGTTCGGCCGCAACAGCCGGATCAGCTTCCCCTATCGGCGAATCGAGAAGCTGCGCAACGTGCCGCGGGACGAGCGCCGGACGGCCGGCATGCTGACCCATGTCTATCACCTGTTTCCGAACGTGATGCTGTCGACCTTCCCGACCAATCGGTTGATGACGGTGCTCGAGCCGCTGGCGGTGGACCGCACCCGGCTCGTCACCTACACGCTGTCGAACCAGATCGCGGCGGACGATGGCCGCACCGCGGTTGCCCAGGGACGCGACTTCGTCACCGCAGGTGCGGCCGAGGATCGCGAGATGGCCTGCGCCGCGCAGCGCGGGCTGGCAACGCGGGCGAACGATCACTTCACCTTCGGCCTGTTCGAAGGTGCGATCAGGCACTTTCACCAGAACCTGGCCGCGATCATCGAGCGCGTGCGCTGATCCACACCAACATTGCGCAGCAAGGACCGAGCATGCTGGACCATCCGACCGTCAAATACCGAACCGAACAGGCCATCGCGATCGTGACCATCGATCGCTATGACGAGGCACGCAACGCGGTGAACCCGGAGACCGCGCAGGGCCTGGCCCAGGCGTTTCGCAGTTTCGATCGCGATCCGTCGCTCTCGGTCGCGATCCTGACCGGCGCGGGCGGCGCATTCTGCGCCGGCTTCGACCTCAAGCGCACCGCGGCCGGCCATCGCGGCCACCGTGTCGAGAATGGCGACGGCCCGATGGGCCCGACCCGGATGAAGCTGTCGAAGCCGGTTATCGCCGCGATCGAGGGGCCGGCGGTGGCGGGCGGGCTCGAGCTTGCGATCTGGTGCGATCTCCGCGTCGCGGCATCCGACGCCACCTTCGGCGTCTATTGCCGGCGCTTCGGCGTGCCGCTGATGGATCTCGGCACCGTGCGCCTGCCGCGCCTGATCGGGCACAGCCGCGCGATGGACATGATCCTCACCGGACGCGGCGTCTCCGGCGAGGAGGCCGGACGGATCGGGCTCGCCAACCGCGTGGTCGCCCCTGGCACGGCGCTCGCCGAGGCGCGCAGCCTCGCCCATGATCTGTGCCGCCTGCCGCAGGCGGCGCTGCGCAGCGACCGCCTCTCCGCCATCGAGCAATGGGAACTCGGCTGGGAGCAGGCCACGCTGAACGAGTTTCGCCTCGGGCTTGCGACGGTCGCCAGCGGCGAGACCGAGGCCGGCGCCCGCCGCTTCGCCAGCGGCAAGGGCCGGCACGGCGATTTCGCCGACATCGCGTGAGAACCGCACGCACCGGCGGCGGGCGCTATTCCTCTGGACGGGTACGGGCGATGATCTCCGCGGCGCCCTTCGCGAGCAGTTCCATGCCGACCGCGCGGCCGAGTTCGCGCGGGCGATCGGCCGGACCGCGCCGGGTCACCTCGATGAAGCCGGCACCTAGCTCATCGAGCACCGAAGCACGCAGCGTCATCTCGCTGCCTGCAAGCGTCGCGAGGCCGGCGATCGGCGAATTGCAGTGGCCGTTGAGCACCCACAGCACCTCGCGCTCGGCTTCAGCGGCAAGCCGCGACGCAGCGTTGTCGATCGCGGCAAGCCGCGCCCGCGTCGTCCAGTCGGTCTCGACGCATTCGACCGCGACGATGCCCTGACCGACCGCGGGCAGCATCTCGTCGACGGAGAAGTCATGCGCGATGCGTCCGGTCATGCCGATGCGCTCGAGACCGGAGCGCGCCATGACCAGCGCATCTGCCGGGCCGACCTCGCCGCCATCGGGCAGCCGCTGCTTGGCACCGCGATCGAGCTTGGCGAGCCGCGTATCGGCGGCGCCGCGATAATGGATCACGGTCGCTTCCGGAAACAGCCGGCGCAGATAGGCGGCGCGGCGCACCGCATTGGTGCCGATCATGAAGCCCTTGCCGCGCGCGGCGCGGATCGTGTCCAGCGACAGGCCGGGCCGCAGCACGAGGCTGTCGCTGGCGGCATCGCGCGCCAGCATCGCCGCGAGGACGAGGCCCGGCGTCTCCTCATTGCCCGGCACGTCCTTCAGCGAATGCATCGCGGCCTGCAACGTGCCGGCACGCATCGCCTCGCGAATCTCGGCGACGAAGGCGCCGCCCTTGCCGCCGTGGCGCAGCAGCTTGCTGGTCTGGTCCTGATCGCCGCGGGTCTCGAACTTGACGATGTCGACGGCAAGGCCGGCCGCCGAGGCGCGCAGCAGCCGCGCGACCTCGTCCGTCTGCGCGAGCGCCATCGCGCTCTTGCGCGTCCCGATCCGCAAAACCTGTCCCGACACGAAAGCCCCGCTGCGTGGTCATCAACGGCTGGGGATTAGAACAAAAAGCCAGTCAAAACAATGGTTTTTGCCCCCGTCTGGTCCTGCTCAGGCAATCTCCTCGACAAGCGCGACCCCGGCCTCGCGCATCGCCGCAATGGCGGCCGCGAGCGAACCACCGAGATCGATGGCACGGCAGGCGGACAGCACGACCGCGGTCTCGAAGCCGAGCCGCCGCGCATCGAGCGCCGAATACTGCACGCAAAAGTCCGTCGCCAGCCCCGCCATCACCACGCGCTTCAGGCCGCGCTCGCGCAGATAGCCGGCGAGCCCGGTCGGCGTCGTCCTGTCGTTCTCGAAGAACGCCGAATAGGAATCGATCGCGGCCCGGAATCCCTTGCGGATCACGAGCTCGGCGCGGTCGGTCGCAAGCTCCGGATGAAACGCAGCACCCACCGTGCCCTGGATGCAATGATCCGGCCAGAGCGTCTGCGGCCCATAAGGCATCGCGATCGAGGCGAACGGCGCCGCGCCCGGATGCGAGCTCGCGAACGAACTGTGACCGGCCGGATGCCAGTCCTGGGTCAGCACGACATGGTCGAACCGGATGGCGAGCCGGTTGACGACAGGCACGACGGCATCGCCGTCGGCGACCGCCAGCGCGCCGCCGGGGCAGAAATCGTTCTGCACGTCAATGATCAGCAAGAGATCGTCGGGGCCGGCCGTCATCACGTCCCGATCCGCAGCGATGCGCGCAGCTTGCGCAGGCAGGCGATCACCGACAGCGCGGTGATGCGGCCAGTCTTCGGGTTCTCCGAGGGAATGTTCTCGATCATCATCGAGAACCGCGCCGAATCGGAATCAACCTCGATCCGATGGGTGTTGCGCGTCACCGTCGGGTCGGCCCAGATCTCGACCCTGGTGCGATCGGGGCCGATGCCGGCGAGCGACAGCGCCACAGCGACGTTGAGATTGGCCGGAAAGCCCTTGGCGGCGTCGCGTGCGCTGCCCTCGAAGATGCGGAGCGGCTCGGTGATGCCTTCGATCCGGATGTCGTTCTCGACCAGATGCGGCGCGCCGAGCAGGCCCGCGACCGGCTTCCGCGTCACCAGCTTCACCGAGTGAATGGTCCCGATCGCCGCGGCAGTCACCGCGTCGAGCCCGATCAGCGCGCCGGTCGGCACGATGATCTGGCCGCCATGCGCCTTGGCGAGATCGACGAGGTCGCCATTTTGCAGCAGTGCGCCAACGCTGAGCACGACCGCGATCTTGCCGCGCTCCACCACCGGCGCCACGATCGAGCGAACCACCTTGCTCGGCGCGCACTCGACCACGATGTCCGCGATGTCAGCCAGCTCAACGATCGGCACCAGTTTCGGCGCAGATTTGAGCTCCGCGACCCAGCCACGGTGCTTGTCCGGGGTGTTGGCCGAGACCGCAACCAGCGTCAGGCCTTCGATGCCGTGATCGAGCGCCTTGACGACATCGGTGCCGATCGCGCCGAGACCGGCGACCGCCACCCGCAAATTTGCCTTACCTTCAGCCATCATTTCCCACCGGCGAGCATCTTGACCAGGCGATAGAGATAATCCTGGCCCTCGTAGAACGATTTGACGAGCACGCGTTCATCCTTGCCATGATTCCGGTTGTCATCGACATCGGCACCGAGCCCGGAATGGCCGTAGGTCGGAATTCCGGCATTGCGCAGGAACAGCCCGTCGGTGGCACCGGTGCTCATGACCGGCACCACCGCCGCATCCGGCCAGAATTCCTTCGACAGCTTCTCGATCGATCCCATGATCTCCTCGTTCAGCGGCGACGGCGGGCTTAGCGTGGCCTTGCCGCCCTTCACCTCGATCCGCTTGTCGGCGAGCACGCGCTCGATCTGGGCCTGAACGCCCTCGACCGGCTCGCCGGGCAGAATCCGGCAATTGACCCCCGCGGTCGCCAGCTGCGGCAGCGCATTGATGGCGTGGCCGCCATGCAGCATGGTCGCGACGCAGGTGGTGCGGAGCTGCGCGTTGTAGCCGGGAATCTCGGACAGCCGCGCCAGCGCAGCCGGATCCGGCTGCGGCGCCAGGATGGCGCGGATGTCGTCGGCATTCTGCTTGCTCTCGGTCTCGGCCGTCTTCGCGAAATAGATCCGCGTCGTTTCGTTGAGATTCATCGGGAAGTCGTATTTGGACAGGCGAACCAGGCCTTCGGCGAGGCGATAGATCGCGTTGTCCTTGCGCGGCAGCGACGAGTGGCCGCCGCGGTCCGTGACCGTCAGTTGATAGGCGGTCGAGATCTTCTCGCTGGTCTGGACGCTGTTGCGGATGGCCTTGCCGTTCTTCAGGCCGACGCCGCCGCCTTCATTGAGCGCGAACTCGGCATCGATCAGGTCGCGGTGGTTCTTGATCAGCCACTGGATGCCGAGGCCATTGGTGTCGCCGATCTCCTCATCAGTCTCCAGCGCGACGATGATGTCGCGGTCGGGCTTATAGCCCTCCTTCTTGTAGCGGATCAGATTGGTGACGAAGGAGGCGGCCATGTATTTGTCGTCGCTCGAGCCGCGGCCGTAGAAATAGCCGTCCTGCTCGGTGAGCTTGAACGGATCGACCGTCCAGTCCTCGCGGTTGGCGGGCACGACGTCGATATGGGCCATCAGCAGGATCGGCTTGCGCGCGCCGGAGCCGTGCAGCCGCGCCACCAGATTGCCCTTGCGCGGCGCCGGCGAGAACACCTGCACGTCGGCCTCGGGAAACCCCGCCGCGCGGAGCCGCGCGCCCATCGCCTCCGCCGCCTTCTGGGTATCGCCGGTCGCGGTGGTGGTGTTGATCTCGACCAGCTCCTGATAGATGCTACGGGCAAATTGCTGCTGCTCGGTCAGTCCTTCCGCGCTGGCGCCGGACGCGAGCAGGACCGGGGCGATCGCAACAGACAACAGCAGCGATCGAACCATGTTTTGAGCCTTGTGCGACATCGTACTCTCCCGGAATTCCACCACCTGATTGGCGACGAATTCAGACAGGCGCCACGCGCTTTGGCAAGACGGCGAGCCCTTCAATTTGCGCGCGCATGCTCCGCAGTTTCGCGCACTATTTGGAGTCCTTATTCGGTCTCCTTGGCCGCAATCACCTCGATCTCGACCAGGAAGCCGGTAACGGTCGCGATCGCAGCTAAGGCGGCGCCCAGTGCTCAGCGCCGCGCATCCTGGACATCCTTGGTCGTCACCGCGTCCTGATAGCTGTTGCCGAAATGCGTCCGCAGATAATTCACAACGGCAGCGACCTGACCATCGGTCATCATGTCGCCGAATGGCGGCATGCCGCGGCGGCCGTTGATGACGAGGTCGATCGGATAGCTGCCGGATTCGAGATTCTTGTTGCCGGCCAACGAGGGATAGGTGCCGGCGCCGGTCGCGCCCGTCGCATCCGGCATGTGGCAACCCTGGCAGACATTGCCGAACAGCTCCTCGCCGGTCATCTCCACGAAGCGGAAGCCCGACGAGAAGGTGCGCTTGCCCGCCCCGCTGTCCTGCCCAAGGGCCGCAGTTGCCGACAGCAACGCCAGCGCAGTGATCACAGATGTTCCTGTCCGCAGCATCACGTCTTCACCACGCGTTCGTGCAATCGGGAGATGGCGTCGAGCGCGGACAGGATTGCGCCCTCCTGCCAGGCGGGCAGTTGCGAGGCGTGCTCGCCCGCTAGCGCGATGCGGCCGTCGATCTGGCAGAGATTGCGGTAATGCTGCGCCCGCCCCGCTTCGGTCCATTCACCGGCGCAGCCGAGCGTGAATGGCACGCGATGCCAGGCCACCGCGACGCCGTTCTCGAATTCGCTTTTGTACTGCGGATGGATCGCGGAGCCGAACTCGACCGCGCTGGCGACCCGCTCGGCCGGCGTCATCGCGGTGAACTCGAACGAATTGGCGCCCTCATACATGTAGGCGCCGAGCAGGACGCCGCGGCCGCCGCGGTTGAAGCCATAGTTCGGATAACCGATATTCCGGATCGGCAGGTCGGTGTAGCTGATGCCGCCATAGATCGCCTCATCCTCCTCCCAGAACCGTCGCTTGAACTGCAACCCGACTTTCACCGAGGCGGCGTAGGGCAAGGAATCGATCGCATTCTTCATCGGCCCGCCGACGTCGACCGGCAACTGGCTCAGGATCGGCAGCGGAATGGTGCAGATGCACCAGTCGGCGGTCGCCTGCTGCACCGTCGACGGGCTGGCCGTATCGACGTAGCTCACGGTGACGCCGGAGCCGTTCTGCTGAATCTGCGTCACCCTGGCGTTGGTGCGGATGAGGTCACCGACCTCGCGCGCGAACGCCTTGCCGATCATGTCCATGCCGCCGACCGGCTGGAACATGGACATCTGGAAATCGTAGCGCGCAAACGATTGCAGATAGCGCCACATCCGCGATCGCAACAACTCCTGGAGCGAGATCGGATCGCTGGGCAGCGGATCGGGCATCAAGCCGCCGCCGGGATCGCGGGCATAGCCCCGGAACTCGGCGGAGCCGAGGTTGGCGTTGTATTTGTAATCGCGATCCAGCGCGCCCCACTCGCGCAACGCCTGGAGCAGGATCTCCTGATCTTCCTTGGTAACGATCTCGTCGAGCCGACCTTGCTGCGTGACCTTGGCGAGCAGTTCGGACACCTCACCCTGGAAATCCGCCTTGATGCTGCGGAAGCGCTGCGGCTTGCCGCCGAAGGCACGCGTCGCGTGCAGATAGGCGTTGTGGTTGAGCTGGATGAAGGGTTCCAGCGTCACGTTGAGCCGGCGGCAGTAATCGAGCAGTGCGCGATGATGATGGGGAATCCGCCACGGGCCGGGATTGAGGTAGAGCCCCTGCTCGAACTGGCAGGTCTGCTTGAAGCCGCCGAGTTCGGTAAAGCTGTCGCCGCCGCGGATCGACCAGTTGCGGCCGCCAGCGCGGCTGTTGAATTCGAGGATCTGGACCTTGTAGCCGGCCTTGCGCAGTTCCAGCGCCGCCGTCATGCCCGCAAGCCCGGCGCCGAGGATCAGCACCGAGGCGCCCTTCACGTCGCCGGTGAGCTTGAGCGGACCCTTGTAGGCAGACTCGGACGCGAAGCCGAGGCTCGTCATCGCCTGATACATCGCCGAACTGCCAGCGATGGTCCCGATCAGCGCCAGCAAATCCCGCCGCCTGATCACAGATTCGTTCTGCACCCGCGTTCACCCAGCCACTGACGTCGATGACGAAGGGAAACGGTTGACGCGATCCGTGTCAAGAAAGCGCATACGCTTCCACATGCAGCCACACGCGCTTTTGATGCGTGACGCGTCCTGCGCATCACACCACGCGCTCGCGATGCACACGCCGGCAATCCATTTCAAAGTCGAGCCCGACCACCGGCGGCCGGTCGAAATGCCAGGTCAAGCCGTTGCGAAGCACGCCACGGCGGCCGAACTCGCCTTCGAGCACCGGATAGGCGTCGTGCACCGTGTAGAGTTGCACCGCGGTGGTGTCCTGCCAGGAGCCGCCGAACGCGCTCATCCGCCGCTCCATCTCGCCAAGTACGAACTTCGCCTTGGCCAGAATGCCGGCCGGACTGGTGTCGCCGAGGGCCACGGTGTGATCGCGATAATTGGCCTTGCCCTCCACCGACTCGCCACTGCCGGCCACCACGAAGCTCGTCGGAGCGTCCTTCGCAGCCGGCACCGTGTAACAGAACGCATGGAACGAGGGCTCGCCCGGCGGATCGAGCTTCGGACAGACATTGCTGCGCGCCACCGGATTGACGCCGTCGCGCATCACACCCCAGGCGACCAATGTCTTGATGTAGATCTCGTTGAAAGCCCTGAACCCGGCCTCGGTGAACGGCGCCGGCGAGCGCAGTTCGCAGGCCCCGAATGCCGTCAGCGGGCGGCCAGCAGCCGTGATGATCTCGGCAATCCGCTCGAACCCGGCGCTCAGCGGCACCGGCGCGGAGAACCTGACCCGTTCGATAGCAAAGCCGGACAAGGCGCCGATGCCGCAGGAATACTGGCTGACGCCGGGCATGAAGCGATAGCCGCCGTCGGGAGTGTCGATGGTGCTGGTCATGGTGCCTCTGTTGGACGCGGTCGTAGCGGGGGTGTCATGCGATGCGGGACAAATACGAACCGCTCGATTTCATCACAGCTGTCGTCCTGGCGGAAGCCAGGACCCATAACCACCGTGCCTGATTGTGAACGGGACCGTGGCTCCAGCATCGCGCAATAATGCACCTCGCCAAATCAATGATAGCGAGCTTCACTTCGGATAGCGCGAAATATTCTGCGGCGGGAGCTTGCGCCGCCGGGCAACTCAGATGTAGCGGGCTGCGCCTCTTTGCACCTGTCATTCCGGGGCGTGCGAAGCACGAGCCCGGAATCCATTTCACCACAGGTGATGCGGCCCGATGGATTCCGGGCTCTCGCTTCGCGAGCCCCGGAATGACGAAAGGACGATCGCCTTAGTGCCCCTTCGCAACATAGGGACAACCGCCTTCGGCGAGCGGACGGAAGGCCTGGTCGCCCGGCACCGTCGCGAGGTACTCATAGAGGTCCCACTTGCTCTTCGACTCTTCCGGCTTCTTGATCCGCATCAGATACATGTCATGCACCATGCGGCCGTCCTCGCGCACGACGCCGTTCTGGGCGAAGAAATCATTCACCGGGGTCTTGCGCATCTGCGCGATCACGGTCTCGGAATCGACCGAGTTCGCTGCGGCGACCGCCTTGAAATAGTGCCGCAGCGCCGAGTTGACGCCGGCCTGGTAGGCCGTCGGCATCGCGCCGTGGCGCTTGAAGAACTCCTGGGCGAAGACGCGGGTCTCGGGCGTGCGGTCCCAATAGAAGGAATCGGTGAACAGCAGATCGTGCGCATGCGCGAGGCCCAGCGCAGGGACGTCGGTCAGCGTCACTTGCAGCGCGACGAGTTGCATGCTGGCGCGGATGTTGAACTCGTCGGCCTGCGACACCGCATTGCGGAAGTCGGAGCCGGCATTGGCGAGCGCCAGGATCTTGGCGCCGGAGGACTGCGCCTGCAACAGGAAGGACGAGAAGTCGGCGGTGTCGAACGGATGGCGCACCGCGCCCAGCACCTTGCCGCCGGCCGATGTCACGGCCTTGCTTGCATCGCGCTCCAGCGCCTGGCCGAAGGCATAATCGGCCGTGAGGAAGAACCAGGGCGTGCCGCCACGGGCGACCACGGCCTTCGCCGTCGCGTTCGAGGAGGCGTAGGTGTCATAGGTCCACTGCACGCTGGTCGGCGAACATTGCTTGCCGGTGAGATCGGATGAACCGGAGCCCGAGATCAGGAACAGCTTCTTGCGTTCGCGCGTCACGGTCTGGATTGCGAGCGCAACCGCCGAATTGACGCCTTCGGCGATCACGTCGACACCCTTGTTGTCGATCCAGTTGCGCACGATGCCGGTGGCGACATCGGGTTTGTTCTGGTGATCGGCCGAGATGATCTCGATCTTGCGTCCGGCGACCATGCCGCCGATCTCCTCCGCCGCCATCTGCGCCGCGATCACCGATCCCGGGCCGTTGCCGTCGGAATACTGCCCGCTCATGTCGGTGATGATGCCGACCCGCAGCACACCATCCTCCGCCCGGGCAGCGCCTGACGCAAGGGAGAGACACGCGGCGGCAATGGCGACCAGGAGATGCGAGCGTTTGGTGATGGACATTTCGTTCCCAGGGGTTCGGATGGTTCGGGCGATCTCCTGCAGGAATCAGCGATCACCGACAACCCCGCCACCGGGCATGGCGCTCTGCGATTCCTTTCGAGAATTCCGGGAGGAGGAACGCGACCGGTACAGCGGCTTGCGCGCCACGCCGATCACGCGAACGCCGCGGCGAGATTTCGCCGCGGCGCCCCTGGATGATACCAATGGACCATCTGAGATGGCGTCGAGAACGCCTCAGCGCCGTTCCCACAATTGCCTGGTTAGAATACCGGCCTTGCGCTCGATCGCCCCAGCGGCGTCGAGGCACATGTCCTCGCGATAGCGCGAGCCGACGATCTGGACACCGACCGGCAAGCCCTCATGCAGGCCGACCGGCACCACGGCGGCCGGCAGCCCCAACACGTTCATCGACGAAATGAAGCGCAGGTCGTTCCAGAACAGCTCCTTGACGCGCTGATCGCCACCGAGATCGGCGTTCACCTCCGGTGTCTTGCGCACCGTGGTCGGCATTAGCACCAGCGGGTACTGTTCGAGGAAGGTCATCCAGTTCCTGATATGGCCCGACCGCGCGGCGATCGCCTTCATGTAGCCGGCCTGGTCCAACTGATTTGCCAGCGCGATGAAGCCGTGGAACGACTTCTGGAAGTCGGGGCTGCTCACCGCCAGCATCTGGTCCTGCTGCAACACGCGAGTCTCGGTCATGATCAGGTCGCACCAGAGCTGCCAGACCTTGTTCAGATCGGGAACCTCGACCTCGCTGACGGCATAGCCCGCATCGGCGAGATGATCGGCCGCCTTGCGCTGAAGCGCGATCACGCCGCGATCGGTCACCATGTCTTCGGGAATCTTCGCAAGCGCGACCTTGACCGGCGCCGCCGGCTTCGGCCCCTGCAACGGCGCCGGCACGTACCAGGGATCGCGCGGATCGCGCTGCGCCATCACCTCGAGCCCGAGACGGACGTCGGCGACATGACGCGCCAGCGGTCCCTGCGATGACATGAACTGCGCCATCAGCGGCCGTTCCGCCGTGGCGCTGGGATTGAACGCGGGGATGCGGCCCTGGGTCGGCTTGATGGTGGCGATGCCGTTGCAATGCGCCGGCCAGCGCAGCGAGCCGCCGATGTCGTTGCCATGCGCGATGGTGCCGATGCCGGCCGCGATCGACGCGCCGGCGCCGCCCGAGGAGCCCCCGCAGGTCACCTCCGCATTCCAGGGATTGCGCGTCAGGCCGTGCAGCGGATTGTCGGTGAAGCCGCGCAGCGAGAATTCCGGCGTGTTGGTCAGGCCGATGATGACGGCGCCGGCCTTCTTGAGATTGGCCGTCACCGGCGAGTCGCCCGGCGCGATGTTGTCCTTGAAGGCGACCACGCCGTTCGAATTGGCCTGCCCTTCGACGTCGATATTGATCTTGATCGTCACCGGCACGCCGTGCAGCGGGCCGACCTCGCCACCACCGCGCTTGCTCGCGGCCAACGTCTCGTCCGCGGCCTTGGCGGCCTGCATTGCCGACGCGCCGAGGTCGACGACCACGGCGTTGAGCGCCGGGTTGGCGGCGTGCATGCGGTCGAGATGGGCGCGAACGACCTCCTCCGACGTCACCTCGTTGTTCCTGATCGCCGCCGCGGTCTCGACGGCGGACCATTGCCAGATCGGTGCATTCGTCACGTGGTGTTCTCCCGTTGTGTTCAGAGCTTTGTTGTTGATTCTAGTCGCGCGGATCGATCGGCGTCAGCGTCGCGGCACGCGCCTCGATCACCGCGGCCACCGCGAGACAGATGTCCTCCCGGAAACGGCCGGCGATCACCTGCACGCCAGCCGGAACGCCGCCGGCGGTCCCGGTCGGCACCACGACCGACGGAAAGCCGAGCGCGGGCACCGCGAGCAGCGGCCGCTGGGCGTCGAGCAGCGCCCGCACCACGGCAGCGTCTTCCTGATCCTGATCGAAGCGGAACGGCAGTTGCGCCGAGACCGGCAGGATGATGACGGGGCTGCGCTCCTGGAACAGCTGCCAGGCCCGCACGATCGAAAGCCGCTGCTCGAAACAGGCCAGCACCTGATCGCCGTCGAGCTCGGGCGCGTAGGCGATGTGACAGTCCAGGTTGTAGCGGGACTTCGCGTCGCCGAATTTTCGGATCATCGGCGCCAGCACGCGTCGCTCCTCATTGATGACGAGGCGATGCCAGAGATCGGCGGCCTCCGCGAGCCGCGGCGGCAACGTCTCCTCCACGGCGAAACCGGCCTCCGCGAGCCAGCGTCCGGCGGCGTGAACCGCAGCGCTCACCTCCGGCGCTTCGTCGCCGAACGGCGCCGGCGCGATCGCAACCCCGATCGGCCGCTTGAGCTGTGCACCTTGCAGCGGCACCGGCAGCCAGGTGCCGTCGCGCGCGTCCGGCTGCGCCATCGCGGCGAGCGCGACGCCGAGATCGGCAACCGAGCGAGCGAGCGGCCCCTGCACCGACATCATCTGCGCGGTAATCGGCCGATCACTGGTCGCGGACGGATTGAACGACGGGACCCGACCCGGGGTCGGGCGCAGCCCGGCGACGCCGCAGGCGTAAGCGGGATAGCGGATCGAGCCGCCGAAATCATTGCCATGAGCGATCGCGCCCATGCCGGAAGCGACCGCCGACGCGGCGCCACCGCTGGAGCCACCCGGCGTCAGCCGGCGGCTCCACGGATTATGGGTCGCGCCGTGCAGATCGTTGTTGGTGAACCAGCGGTGCGAGAACGCCGGCGTGTTGGTGCGGCCGACGATGATGGCACCGGCCTTGCGGACATTCGCGACCACGGGGCTGTCTTCGGTGGCAATGACGTCGCGGAATGCGACGACGCCGTTGGTGGTGGCGTGACCGCGCTGATCGACATTGACCTTGATGGTGACGGGCACGCCATGCAGCGTGCCGAGCTCGGCGCCCGATTTCACCTTTGCATCCGCGGCATCCGCCGCGGCCAGCGCTTCGTCGGCCAGCACCTCGACCACGGCGTTCAAGGCCGGATTGACCGCAGCAATGCGGTCGAGGCTCGATTGCACGGCCTCACGGCTCGAAATCGCACGCGTCGCGATCGCCCGCGCCAAGTCGATCGCCGACCAGCTCCACAATTCGTTGTCGCGCCGCGTGACCATGGTTGTTTCCTCCAACGCGTGATGCAGCAGTCGGCCGATGCGGTTCAGTCGAGCCGCAACGGCTGGTGAAAGACGGGCAGATCGATGCGCCGGTCTTCCTTCGGGACGACCACGGCTTCGGCGCTCAACACATGATCGAGCATCACGCGGCGGGCCCGCGCGGCATTGCCGGAGCGGAACGCGGCCATCAGGCGCTTGTGAAACTCGATGTTCTCGCAGGTGAAGCTCGATGCGAATTCCTGCACGCCGAGCTTGCCGATCAGATGGCGGATCGCCTCGTTGATGAAGCGGCAGACGAGGCCAAGCAGCGGATTGGGACAGGCCTCGATCAGGATGTCGTGGAAATCGATCTCGGCGTGGCGGTGATGCTCCCAGTCCGTGGGTCCGCCCGGATGATGCTCCTGAACCGCGATCGCCTTGTCGAGCGCCCTGAAATGCGCCGCCGTGAGGTGGCCGACCACGCTGAAGGCGAGCTCCGGCTCGATCAGGCGGCGGATCTGGTAGATCTGCGCGGTCGAGATCGACTGGAAATAGAAGTAGTTGCTGAGCAGGCCGACGATCCGGTTGATCGACACCGGCGCCACCCGCGCGCCGCCGCCGGGCCCGGTGGTGTTCTGCACCAGGCCCTGCACTTCCAGCGACTTGAGCGCCTCGCGGATGGTCGAGCGGCTGCAACCGAACATCTCGATCAGCTCGCTCTCCTGCGGCAGCCGGTCGTTGGGCTGCAACCCGGCCTGGAAGATGTGGCCTCGGATCAGGTCGGCAACGGCGTCGGAGCGCTTGCGCTTGATCGAGGCGCGGCGCGACGGGTCCAGGGCGGGCAGAGCCGATTTATCCATTTTATGATCATAAATAGGATCGGGACGGCTTCGCAAGCCCTTTGTGGCCGCCCGCTCTCCCTCAACCAGTCAGGCCCGGGCTTGTCCCGGGCATCCACGACTTGGTTTCTCGATGAAGGGGAGTGGATGGCCGGGACGAGAGATTGTTCAGAAGAGACGAAGAGCCCGGACCGCTCAGCCGGGGCCGCGCTGCGCCTCGAGGCTGCGGCTGTAGCGCGACATCGCGAAGCAGAAGATGAAGTAGATGACGCCGACAAAAATGTAGACCTCGACGCTGAACGACTGCCAGGCCGGATCGACGATCGCGGTCTTGGCAGTGGTCAGGAGGTCGAAGATGCCGATGATCAGGACCAGGCTGGTGTCCTTGAAGAAGGCGATGAAGGTGTTGACCAGCGGCGGGATGACGTGGCGGATCGCCTGCGGCAGCACGATCAGCGCGTGCTTCTCCCAATATGACAGCCCGAGCGCATCGGCCGCCTCGTACTGCCCGCGCGGCACCGCCTGGAGGCCGCCGCGCACCACTTCTGCGAGATAGGCGCCGGCATAGAGGATGAAGGCGATCTGCGCGCGCAGCAGTTTGTCGATGTTGACGCCGTCCGGCATGAACAGCGGGAACATCACGCTCGCCATGAACAACAGGCTGATCAGCGGCACGCCGCGGATCAGTTCGACATAGAGCACGCAGAGCGAACGGATCGCCGGCAGCTTCGAGCGACGGCCGAGCGCGACCAGGATGCCGAGCGGGAAGCCGAGCGCGAGGCCGAAGGTTGCGAGGATCAGCGTCACCGGCAGCCCGCCCCAGCGGTCCTGCGTGACGAAGCTGAGACCAAGGAAGCCGCCCCACATCAGGCAGCCGATCACGATCAGCGCCGCAGCCCACAGCAGGAACAATTCCTTGCGCCAGAAGTTGCGGCGGCTTGAGACCACGAACAGTGCGATGAAGATCATGACCGCAAGCGCCGGCCGCCACTGCTCCTCGAACGGATAGGTGCCGAACAGGATGAAGCGATACTTCTCCGGGACGACCGCCCAGCAGGCGCCGAGGCCACGCAGCGCGCGGCAGGCGCTGCTGTCGTTGCCGGGAACGATCCAGACCGCGTTCGCGATGCCCCATTGCCAGAACGCGACGCATGCCTTGCCGAGCAGGAACAGCAGCAGCAGCGTCATGATGCTTGACGGGATCGAGGCAAACAGATTGGCGCGCAGCCAGCCGGTGGGACCGCCGAGCGCGCGCGGTGCCGGCCGTGGCGCGATCGGCAGCCGATCCTGCGGCAGCTCTGCGACCGAGCTCATCTCAGCGCTCCACCAGCGCGATCCGCGCATTGTACCAGTTCATGAACAGGCTGATGCCGAGACTGATGGTGAGGAACACCATCATGATCAGCGCGATCGACTCGATCGCCTGGCCGGTCTGGTTCAGCGTGGTGTTGGCGATCGAGACGATGTCCTGGTAGCCGACCGCGACCGCGAGCGAGGAGTTCTTGGTCAGGTTCAGATACTGGCTGGTCATCGGTGGGATGATGACGCGCAGCGCCTGCGGCAGCACGATATGTTGCAGCACGAAGCCGCGCTTCAGCCCGAGCGCCTTGGCCGCCTCCGACTGGCCGCGCGGCACCGCCTGGATGCCGCTGCGCACGATCTCGGCGATGAAGGCCGAGGTGTAGGTGACGAGCGCAATCAGCAGCGCGAAATATTCCGGCGCCAGTGTCAGCCCGCCGACGAAATTGAAGCCGCGCAGCTCGGGCATCGTGACGCTCCAGCTCGCGCCCAGAAGCCATGACACCAGCGCGGGCAGCGCGACGATCAGGCCGAGCCCATACGGCCACACCGGCCGCGCCCGGCCGTCGCGCATCTGCTGCGCGATCAGGCGGCGCCTGACCACGGTGAAGACGATCACGCCCGCGACCAGCGCGAGGATCGTCCAGCCATTGGCCCCGTGCAGCGGGACCGACGGCAGGATCAGGCCGCGATTGGAGAGATAGACGCCCTCGACCGGCTTGAACGCCTGGCGCGCCGCCGGCAGGCCCTGCATCAGCACGTACCAGAACAGGAGCTGCAACAGCAGCGGCAGGTCGCGCAGCACCTCGACATAGACAGCGGCGAGCCGCGCCAGCAGCCAGTTCGACGACAGCCGCGCGATGCCGACCAGCGTGCCGATCACGGTCGCCAGCACGATGCCGATCACCGCGACGCGCAGCGTGTTGACGATGCCGACGATGAAGGCACGCAGGTAAGTGTCCTTCGGCGTGTAGTCGATCCAGCTGTCGGCGATCGGCATGCCGGCCTCGCGGCCGAGGAAGGCGAAGCCGGTCGAGATCCGCCGTACCGAGAGATTATGGAGGGCGTTCGACCACAGGAAGGCGACGATCGCGACCGCGATGGCGACCACCAGGATCTGCCAGAACAGGCCGGCGACGCGCGGGTCACCGAGCGAAAGCCGCCAGGGCCGGGCGGGAGGGCGTTTCGGCGTCGATGTCGTCACAGCACGAGGATCCCGGTGAGAAACGATCTTCTGCCATGCGCTGTATGCGCGCATCATATGTTGCACCAAATTGATAATTGTGCAACATATGTTTCATGGCCCAGGCTCAGCCGAAACCATCGCCCCTCAACGAATTGTGCAGCGCATTGCCGTCGCTGCCAATGCGGTTGCAGGAGGTCGGTCGGTTTGTCGCAGCCAATGATTACGACGCCACGACGCGCTCGATGCGCGAGCTTGCTTCCGTCGCCGGCGCCGATCCCGCCTCCTTTACCCGACTCGCAAAAGCGCTCGGCTACACCGGCTGGGACGAATTGCGCGCCGCACTCACCGAGGCGCGCCGGCCGGCGCAGGGTTCACCCTTCTCCGGCCGGGCCAAAAGCCGCCGTGTCGGGCCCAATGCCGATGTCAAACTGGTCCACGACAAGCTGGAGGCGGAGGCCGCCGGCCTCACGCGGATTTCAGCGAGCGCGATCGCGGACGCCGCGCGTGCACTGCACGCGGCGAACCGGATCTGGATCACCGGCTTTCGCAGTTGCCGCGGCGTGGCGGAACTCCTGACCTACCAGCTTCGCCTGTTCCGCCCGGACGCCGTGCTGTTGGTCGGCGGTTCCGGCCCGTTCGATCTCGACCACGGCGCCTTCCGCACCGAGGACGCGGTAGTCGTGATCGGCTTTGCGCCCTACTCCATTGCCAGCGTCGAAACCGCCCGCGCGGCGCACCAGGCCCGCGCGACGCTGATCGCGATCGCCGACACGATCGGCGCGCCAATGGCCGAAGGCGCCGACCATCTGCTGCTGTTCGAGGCCGCTTCCTCCCCGGGATTCTTCCCGAGCCTCACCGGCGCGATCGCGGTCGCGCAGTCGTTGGCCGCCGTCTGCTTCACGCTGGGCGGCGCGGGCGCAAAGCGCAAGCTGGAGGCGACCGAGGGCCGGCTTGCCGAGACCTCGCAGTATTTTGTCGAGAAAGGATCCGTGTCATGAGCGCCAACAAGAGCCGCGTGATGCATCGCAGCCTGCGCGAAACCCCGCCGAAGGCGGCAGGCGGCGATGGCGTCTTTCTGATCGCCGAGGACGGCCGTCGCATCCTGGATTCCTCGGGCGGCGCCGCCGTGTCCTGCCTCGGCCACCAGCATCCGCGCATCCTGGCCGCGATCGCCAGGCAGGCCTCCACGCTCGCCTATGCCCATACCGGTTTCTTCTCCTCCGCACCCGCGGAAGAGCTCGCCGAACGGCTGGTCGGCCACGAGCCCGGCGGTCTCGGCTATGTCTATTTCGTCAGCGGCGGCTCCGAGGCGATCGAGGCTTCGATCAAGCTGGCACGGCAGTATTTCATCGAGCGCGGCGAGCCGAAGCGCGCCCGCTTCATCGCCCGCAAGCAGAGCTATCACGGCAACACGCTCGGCGCGCTGTCGGCCGGCGGCAATGCCTGGCGTCGCGAACCCTACGCGCCGCTGCTGTCGCCTGCGTTCAGCCATGTCACCCCGGCCTTCGCCTATCACGAGAAGCGCGACGATGAATCGGAGGCCGCCTTCGTGGCGCGGCTCGCCGCCGAACTCGAAGCCGAATTCCAACGGCTCGGCCCTGAGAATGTCGCGGCCTTCATCGCCGAGCCGGTGGTCGGCGCTACCGCCGGCTGCGTGCCTGCGCCGGAGGGTTACTTCAAGGCGGTGCGCGATATCTGCAATCGCCACGGCGCGCTCCTGATCCTCGACGAGGTGATGTGCGGCATGGGCCGCACTGGCACGCTGCATGCCTGGGAGCAGGAAGGCATCGCGCCCGACATCCAGGCGATCGCCAAGGGTCTCGGCGGCGGCTATCAGCCGATCGGCGCGATGCTCGCGAGCGACCGCATCGTCGACACCGTGCGGGACGGCTCGGGCGCATTCCAGCACGGCCATACCTATCTGGCGCATCCGCTCGCCTGCGCCGCGGCGCTCGAAGTGCAGAAGACGATCGCGGAGGAGAATTTGCTCGACCAGGTCAAGGAGAGCGGCCGCCAGCTCGAGCAGCGGCTCACCGAACGCTTCGGCAATCACCGCCATGTCGGCGACATCAGGGGCCGGGGCCTGTTCTGGGCGATCGAGCTGGTCGCCGATCGCGGCACCCGCCAGCCGTTCGATCCCAAGCTCAAGCTGCATCAGCGCATCAAGTCCGCGGCCTTCGCGGGCGGACTTGCCTGCTATCCGTCCGGCGGCACCGCGGACGGCCAGCGCGGCGACCATGTGTTGCTCGCCCCGCCCTATATCGCGACTTCCGGCGACATCGACATGATCGTCGAAAGGCTCGGCGCTGCGGTCGACAGCGCATTGAAGGACGTTGGTCACTAGGAGGAGGACAGAATGTACAGGGCATTGATCACCGCAACCGTTCTTGTCGCGAGCATCGCGAGCGCAAGCGCTGCAACGCTCGACACCGTCAAGCAACGCGGCACGCTGGTGTGCGGCGTTTCCACCGGCTTCGCCGGCTTCTCGGCGCCGGACTCGCAGGGCAACTTCAAGGGCCTCGACGTCGACTATTGTCGCGCGCTTGCCGCCGGCGTGCTCGGCGATCCCGCCAAGGTGCGCTATGTCGCACTGACCGCGCAGAACCGCTTCACGGCGTTGCAGTCCGGCGAGATCGACGTGCTGTACCGCAATTCGACGCAGACCTATCTGCGCGGCACTACGCTCGGGCTGCGCCAGGGCCCGGTCAATTTCTACGACGGCCAGGGCTTCGTGGTGAAGAAGGACCTCGGCGTGAAGGAGCCGAAGGATCTCAAGGGCGCCACCGTCTGCGTCGCCCAGGGCACCACCCATGAAGTGACGCTCGGCGACTACGGCCGCGCCAACGGCATCGACTGGAAGCCTTTGGTGTTCGACCGGCCCGACACCATGTACCAGGCCTTCTTCGGCGGCCGCTGCGATGCCATGACCCAGGACGCCTCCGCGCTCGCCGGCGCGGTCGCGACCGCAGCACCGAAGCCCGACGATTACGTCGTGCTGCCGCTGACCATCAGCAAGGAGCCACTCGGTCCGTTCACCCGCAACGGCGACGAGGTCTGGAGCGACATCGTGACCTGGCTGCATTACGGCCTGGTCGAGGCCGAGGAGCTCGGCGTCACCCAGTCGAACGCCGACGAGATGACGAAGTCGCAGGCCCCGGCAATCCAGCGCCTGCTCGGCGTGTCGGGCGATCTCGGCTCGCGGCTCGGCCTCGACAACAAATGGCTGGTCGCGGCGATCAAGGCCGGCGGCAATTACGGCGAGATCTTCGAGCGCAATGTCGGCAAGGCAAGCCCCTTGAAGCTCGACCGCGGCCTCAACGCCACCTGGAGCAAGGGCGGGTTGATGTACGCGATCCCGTTCAAGTGATCTCCACCTCGCCCCGCTTGCGGGGAGAGGTCGTCATTCAAGCAAAGCTTGAATGACGGGTGAGGGGGAGTCTCCGCATATCCCCTTCTGACCTGTTACGACGATAGAGCCCCTCACCCCAACCCTCTCCCCGCGAAAAGCGGGGAGAGGGAGAAGAAAGACCTCATGCGCATCACCCTCATTCACGCCCTGAAGCACTCGATCGTGCCGATCGAGGCCTCGTTCGCGCGGCATTGGCCGGAGGCGCGGCTGATGAACCTGCTCGATGACAGCCTCTCCGCCGACCTCGCGCGCGACGGCAAGCTCTCCGAGCGCATGACGGAACGCTTTCTGGCGATGGGCCAATATGCGGCCAGCACCGGCGCCGACGGCATCCTGTTCACCTGTTCGGCATTCGGGCCCTGCATCGAGGCGGTGGCGCGCACGCACGCGCCGATGCCGGTCTTGAAGCCGAACGAGGCGATGATCGAACAGGCGGTCGCCAAGGGAAAGCGGATCGGCCTGCTCTCCACCTTCCCGCCGACGTTGGTGTCGATGCCGCCGGAATTTCCGTCCGAGGTCACGCTGGTGCCAAAACTCGCCGAGGGCGCCCTGGCGGCACTCGACGGCGGCGACCGCGCCGAGCACGATCGCATCGTGGTCGAGGCCAGCGAGGATCTGCGCGACTGCGACCTGATCGCGCTCGCCCAGTACAGCATGGCGCCGGCCGCCGCGCGCGTCGCCGAGGTCACCGGCCGCGAGGTGTTGACGACGCCCGACAGCGCGGTACTGAAGCTGAAGGCGATGCTTGGGGTCAAATAGGCGCGCGTTACACGCCGGGTTCCGACGATCGATCGAACGGATTTTGGCCGGTAGGCGACAAACAAGTCCGTCGATAGTGTACGACGCGGCGCCGCGGAGGCCCGTGGCGTCACCTTCTGCCGTCACACAAGCTTCCTAGACCGGGGCGGCCAACTCCCGGCTGAGACAAGGGCAAACTCCTGATGCGAAATACCTCTTTCCTTCTGATTGCGGCCGTCATTGCGTTGCTCGAACCGGCCGCGGCCCAGCAGGCCCCGCCGGCATCGTCGGCGGGCGCCTCCTCCGCGCAACTGACGCAAAAGATGAATGCCTATGTCGGGTGCATCAACCGTCTCTCGGCGCGATCCTACGAATCCCGCGACCGGTACTTTTCCTGGGCCGCCAAGAGCGGTCCGACGGGCAAAGAGCGGATCATCTACGGCACCTACACGATCTACGACACGTCCGACTGCAAGACGAGCGTCGCGGCCGCCAATGCGGCGGAGCCGCACGATGCCGGGCTTGAAGCCGCCGCGAATGCATATGTTGCGGCCGTCACCACACTCGAGCCGCTGTTGAAGGAGACGGACGACTACTACACCCAGGAGAACTACAAGGACGACAAGATGGCCAAGGGCAAGGCGCTGCATCCGCGCCTGGTCGCGGCCTGGGATGCGTTCGCCAGCGCCGACAAGGCGCTGCGCGCCGGCGTCGAGGCGATCAATGACAAGCGTGCCGCAGAGCAACTGGCCGCGATCGAGGCGAGCGAAGGCCGCAAATCGCACTATTATGTCGAGGCGCTGATGATCCAGGCCAAGCGCGTGCTTCGCGCAGAGCAGGCCGACAAACCCGACATCGACGCGATCACTCAGGCGCTCAACGAGTATGAGGCCACGGTGAAGGCCATGGAGGAGGCCTCGGGCAAGGACGGCGACGTCAAGCTCGGCTCGATGTTCATCGGCAGCGCCAAGTCATTCCTCACCACGGCGAAGCAACTGATGCGCCGCGTTCGCGACAAGGTGCCTTACAATTCAGGTGAGAAGATGATGCTGAGCAACGCCGGCGCGGGCTGGATGGTGGAAGGATCACCGGCCCGGCTGATGCGCGACTACAATCAGCTCGTCGACGGCTACAACCGCGGCGCCCGGATCTGAAGGACCGCCGCTGCGTAGCGGTGGATTAGCATAGCCTAATCCACCGCAACGCAGAGACCGCGCGTATTGCGCCGGAGCCTGTCGTCGGGCCGCGCTTTGCGCGGACCCGATGGGCTAATCCGCCCTACGGCTCTCCTTCTACGCTTTCGCGTCGTCGACGTTCAGATCGACACCCTGCGGATCCTTGATCGTCGACACCGTGATCAGCGAGATCAGCGCCAGCACCGCGATGTAGACGCCGACGCGCCAGGACTCGCCGTAGGTACCGATGATCCATTGCGCGATCATCGGGGCGAAAGCGCCGCCGAAGATGGCGCCGAGTGCGTAGCCGATCGAGACGCCGGAATAGCGCACCTTGGCCGGAAACAGCTCGGCATAGAGCGCCGCCTGCGGGCCGTACGACAGGCCGAGCGCGACAGTGAGGCCGACGGCGCTGACGAAGAACAGCAGCAGATTCTTGCTGTCGATCAAAAACCACATCGGCACCGCCCACAGCACCATCAGCGTGTAGCCGATCTGGAAGCAACGCACGCGGCCGATCTTGTCGCCGAGGATACCGCCGACCAGCGTGAAGACGAACCAGCTCACCGCCGCCAGCGTGCCGATCAGCAGCAGCTGCTCGGACGGCATCTTCAGCGTATTGGCGCCATAGCTGATCAGGAACGCGATCAGGATGTAGCCGGCCGCATTGTTGGCCATGAAGATCAGCGCGGTGCGGAAAATCTCCTTGCTGTGATTGCGCATCAAATCCCTCAGCGGCGCGGAGGATTCGCGGTGCCGTCGCTGCATCGCCTTGAACACCGGCGACTCCTCCACGGTGCGGCGGATCACGATGCCGACGACGATCAGGAGGATCGACAGCAGGAACGGAATCCGCCAGCCCCACTCCATCATCGCCTGCTTGCCGAGCGTCGCGGTGAGCACCCACAGCACGCCGGTCGCCAGGATCATGCCGAGCGGCGTGCCGATCTGCGGGAACGAGCCGAAGAAGCTGCGCCGATCGACCGGCGCCGATTCCACCGACATCAGCGCCGCGCCACCCCATTCGCCGCCGGCCGAGAAGCCTTGCAGGATGCGCAGGAGAATAAGCAGTGCCGGCGCCCAGGCGCCGATCTGCGCGTAGGTCGGCAGCAGGCCGACCAGCGCGGTCGCCGCCCCCATCAACAGCAGCGTGACCACCAGCATGTTCTTGCGCCCGAAGCGGTCGCCGAGATGGCCGCAGACGATGGCGCCGAGCGGACGGAACAGGAAGGACAGGCCGAGCGTCGCAAACGAGACGATCTGTGCCAGCAGCGGATTGTTCGCGTTCATCGGCGCGAAGAACAGCGCGCCGAACACCAGGCCCGCCGCCTGGGCGTAGACGAAGAAATCGTACCACTCGATGGTGGTGCCGACGAGCGTTGCGGTGAGGACCTTGCGTTCCTCATCCGACAGTTCCGCGCCGCGCGAACGCGCGGACATTTCGATGGACATATGGCCTCCCCAAACCCGTTCTTGAATCAGTTCTTGGCCGTGCCGGCATGATCGGCGCGATGCGCCCGCCCCGCACGGATGCTGGTACCGGGATAGCAGAGGTTTTCGCGCGGCACGAGTTAAATAGTTGCAGCAGCAACGATAATACCCTGACCAGGGCCCGCGGTCCGGTTCCATGACCTGACGACCTCAGCCCTCGCCGACGGTCTCCCATCTCGAAACGCCGATTGTGCAACGCAGCAACGCCATTATGATCGGAGGCTCTCCAAGAGGTCATAAGTGTCTGACATCAATGCCGATGCCTGGGTTTCCTCAGGCCACCGCCCGATGGGCTTTCCTGAATTCGTCGTCGTCATCGCCTCGATCATGGCGCTGAACCCGCTGGCGATGGACATGATGCTGCCGGCGCTGCCGAACATCCGCTCCGCGTTCCAGATCGCCGACGCCAACCGCCCGCAGATGGTGCTGTCGATCTTCCTGGTCGGCTTCGGCGTCGGCCAGTTCGTGATGGGCCCGCTGTCGGACCGCTTCGGCCGCCGCCCGGTGCTGCTCGGCGGCATGACCGTCTACACCATCGCCGGCCTGCTCGCGATCATGGCGCCCTCGTTCGAGACGTTGCTTTTGGCGCGCGCGCTGCAAGGGCTCGGCACTGCGGCAACCCGCGTGATCGCGACCTCGATCGTGCGCGACTGCTACGCCGGTCGGCGGATGGCGAGCGTGATGTCGCTGGCGATGATGGTGTTCATCGCAGTGCCCGTGATCGCGCCGTCATTCGGCCAGGCGGTGATGCTGCTGACCCACTGGCGCGGCATCTTCGTGCTGCTGATGATCTATGGCGTGATCGCGCTGGCCTGGAGCGCGATGCGGATGCCGGAGACGCTGCCGAAGGAGCTGCGCAAGTCGCTGGCGATCCCGGACGTGCTGTCGGCGTTCCGCCAGACCGTCACCAACCGGCAGACGCTCGGCTATGCGCTCGCCGCCGGCGGCGTGCAGGGCTCGCTGTTCGCCTTCGTGTTCTCGTCGCAGCAGATCTTCACCGAGATCTTCAAGCTCGGACATTATTTTCCGGTTGCCTTCGCGGCCTGCGCGGTCGGCGTCGCGATCGCCGGCTTCCTCAATTCGCGGATCGTCGGCCGCATCGGCATGCGGGTGATCTCGCACGCCGCGCTGACCGGCTTTGCCGTGGTCGCCGGTGTGCTGTTCCTCACGGTGAAGACCAACACGTTGTCGCTGCCGCTGTTCATGGTGCTGTCAGGCCTGATGATGTTCGCGTTCGGGCTGATGATGGCGAATTTCACCGCGCTCGCGATGGAGCCGCAGGGCAAGATCGCCGGCACCGCCTCCTCGCTGTACGGCACCATCACCACGCTGCTCGGGATCGGCGTCGGCACCACGATCGGCCAGGACTACGACGGCACGCTGGGGCCGTTCGCGACCGGCTTCTTCCTCTGCACACTGGCCGCGCTCGCCGTGGTGCTGGTGACCGAGAAGGGCCGCATGTTCCGACCGCATCATCATCCGATTTGATGAACCCGTAGCCCGCATGAGCGCAGCGATATGCGGGGCCGAAAAGAACCCGGATGTCGCTTCGCTCATCCGGGCTACGATGCCGTAGTCTGCCTCAGGCTTCCGCCTTCGCTCGCTGAGCTACGGCGGACAAGTCGCGGGTCCGCGCGACGACACGTCGCGTCGCCGCAAATCCTTCCATCCCGAGCTGCCATTGCAGGCCGACGATCGCGCCCTTGGTCGGTTGCAGCAGCGCGAGTGCGCTGAACAAGGTCACCGGCAACCAGATCGCAAGTTGCAGCCAGGCCGGCGGCGCGTAGGCCATTTCCATCCAGAGCAGCGCCGGCACCACGACGTGGCCGACCACGACGATGACGAGATAGGCCGGGAAGTCGTCGGCGCGCTGCGGCGTGAAGTCCTCGCTGCACACCTCGCAATGATCCGCCACCTTGAGGAAACGGCCGAACAGATGGCCGCGCCCGCAGTTCGGGCACTTCATCGTGAAGCCGCGCCACATCGCCTTTTGCAGGGAAACCGTCTCGGTCATTTGTCGTTCTCCTTTGGCCGTCTTCCTTTGGCTGTTGTCCTTGACCTGATCTGATGATCCATACAATATGGATTCAAGAGCATACAATCAAAGACAAAGCGTCGAATTGCATGGATTGGATCCCTACGGTTTCGGAATGGCACGGCCCGATGTTCCTGCGCATCGTCGATGCGCTCGCCGCCGATATCGCCAGCGGCCGGCTGGTCCGCGGCCAGCGGCTGCCGACCCATCGCGCGCTGGCGACCGCGCTCGACATCGACCTCACCACGGTGACGCGCGCCTATGGCGAAGCACGGCGGCGCGGACTGCTCGACGCCCGCGTCGGCCAGGGCACCTTCGTCTCGGAGACCACCGCGCGCGCGGCGTCCGACCTGCCCACGCCGGTCAATATCGACCTGTCGATGAACCTGCCGCCACAGCCGGTCGAGGCCAATCTCGACCTGCGGATCGCGCAGGGACTGGCGACCATCCGCTCCGAGGCCGGGTTCTCCGCCTATCTCGGCTATACCCGTCCCGGCGGCACCGCGGATGAACGCGAGGTCGGCGCGGCGTGGCTCGCGCCACGCGTACCTGACGCATCGGCCGATCGCATCGTGATCTATCCGGGTTCGCAGGCGATCATCTTCAACGCGCTGCTGGCGCTGACGTCGCCCGGAGACGTCGTGCTGACGGAGGCGCTGACATTCCCCGGCATCAAGGCCGCGGCGGCACGGCTCGACGTCCGCCTGGTCGGCGTTGCGATGGATACTGAGGGCGCGCGGCCCGACGCGCTCGACGAGGCCTGCCGCAAGCACAAGCCGAAGGCGGTCTATCTGGTGCCGACTCAGCAGAACCCGACCACGGCGACGATGGGGCCGGCGCGGCGCAAGGCGATCGCCGATATCATCAGGAAGCGCGGCTGCGTCCTGATCGAGGACGACGTCTACGGCCCGCTCGAGCCGCAGATGGCGCCGATCGCGGCCCTGATTCCCGAGCACACTTACTATGCCGCGAGCATCGCGAAATGCATCGCGCCAGCCTTGCGCGTGGCCTATCTGCTGGCGCCCGATGCGAGCGCCGAGCAGCGCATGCGCGCCGGCATGCAGGCCACCATGCAGATGCCACCATCGCTGATGGTGGCGCTGGTCACGCAATGGCTGCGCTCGGGGGTTGCCGCCGACATCATCCGTGCCATCCGCAACGAGGCGGCTGCCCGCCAGCAGCTTGCGGCGCGCTTCCTCAAGGGCGTGGCCTACGCGGCGCGGCCGGCGAGCCACCATCTCTGGATGCCCCTGCCGAAGCATTTCGACGGCACCGACCTGCTGTCGCATCTGATGCGCAATGGCCTCGCCGTGGTCGGCGAAGACGCCTTTGCGGCTGGAGAAGCCGCGCCCCGCGGCCTCCGGGTGTCGCTCGGCGCCGCGCGCAACCGCGCCGAGCTGAGCCAGGCGTTGCAGGTGCTGTCGAATGCCGTGCGGACGCCGGTCGGCGCCACGCAAATTGTATAAATTTCCGACCTTCGTTAAGGAATAAACTCGCTCAAAGAAGATTATGGTGCGCGGGAGCGCTCTCGCCACGCTTAGGCGCTCAAGGGCATCAGACAGGGGCAGCGTTCCAATGTCGTCCGGATTTGATCGAGCAGTCCATATCGCGATGCGGACGCGTCGGGCGGCAACGGCCGCGATCCTGTGTCTTGCACTTGTCACATCGGGCGCCGCGCGTGGCTCCGACGTCCCTGCCCCGTCGCCGGGAAAACTCGAACGCATTACCGAGTTCTTCGACGCCGAGGTCTCGAGCGGTCGCATTCCCGGCGCGGTCATCCTGATCCAGCAACACGGCAAGCCGGTCTATCTGAAGACCTTCGGCTATCGCGACGTCACGACCAAGTCGCCGATGCGCCTGGACACGATGTTCTCGCTGCGCTCGATGACCAAGCCCGTCACCAACACCGCCGCGATGATGCTGGTCGATGACGGCAAACTGTCGCCGCAGGATCCGCTGTCGAAATACATTCCGGCGTTCGCCGACGTGAAGGTCGGCATCGAGCCGGACGGCGGCAACGATCTGAGCAAGCTCGAGCTGGTGCCGCCGATCCGTCCAATCACGATCGAGGACCTGATGCGGCACACCTCGGGCATCACCTATGAATATATCGGCGCCGACTGGGTCCAGAAACTCTATCGCGCGGGACATCTGTTCGACGGACAGTTCGACAACAAGGAGTTCACGGCCAGGCTGGCCAAGCTACCGCTGTCGCGGCAGCCCGGGACATTGTGGCGCTACGGTCATTCGACCGACGTGCTCGGCCGGGTGATCGAGATCGTCTCGGGCAAGTCGCTCTATCAGTTCGAGAAGGAGCGGATATTCGATCCCCTGAAAATGAACGACACCAGATACGTGCTCGATGCGGAAGCCGAACGGACGCGGCTGGCGGAACCGCTGCCTTCCGACAAGATCCTGATCGACTCCGAAACCGAGCGGCGCGCGCATCCGGAGTGGGAGTCCGGCGGCGGCGGCCTGGTCTCGACGATTCTCGATTATGCGCGCTTCGCGCAGATGCTGCTCAATGGCGGCGAACTCGACGGCAAACGCTATCTCAGTCCGGCCGCCTTCAAGGACATGACGACGGACCATATCGGGCCGGGCTCCGGTGTCGGCCGCGACTATTGGTACTTCCCCGGCGACGGCTTCGGCTACGGCTACGGCGTCGCGGTGCGGACCGATCCCGGCATCGCCAAGCCGCCGCCACCCGGCTCGATCGGCGAGCTGAAGTGGGACAGCGGCAGCGGCACCTATTTCGGCGTCGATCCGAAACTCGACATGATCTACATCATGCTGGAGCAGACCCAGAACGAACGCCAGCGCATCACACCCGCGTTCCGAAAGCTGGTGTACGACGCATTCAGCCCGGACTGAGATCGGTCATCTTCGCGCTACTTCCGCCGCACTGTTTCCTGTCTGCGCCGCGCCGCGGCCGCGATCAGGCTTGCGGTGCAGTCGTTGCAGACGAATGCGCACTCGTCGGTAAACAAGCCGATGCGCGCGTCGAATTCGATCGCCCCATCGTCAGCGAGCCCATCGATGACGCCACCGCAGCACATGCATCGGCGCCACGACACCAATTCCCGTTGCATGGCGCGCGCTCCTGCCATCGCAGCTTCCCTCTCGCTATATACTATCGTATATATCGCGGTGACAAGGCAGGCGGTGACAATCCGGCCGGGAACCCTGCACACAACAACCATCGGCCGGAGACGATCGCCTCACAATCCTGCCTGGTCCAACCAGGTTCATTGAGGAAACGCGATCATGATAAAAAACAAAGGCGACGCGGGCCGTCCGCGCGCAACGGGAGAGACGTTCGAGATCCGCCGCGCCGCACTGGAGCGTTTTCGAGCGAAGTGGATACCGGTTCGCGTGAAGAAAACGCGAAAGAACAAGAATCTCGCAAGCGCTGCGGCTGCCATCCTTGCGCTCGGCATGGCCGGCGCGGCCCGCGCCGAAACCGCTCCGGTGGGCGTTCCTGACAAGAGTTTTCCGGAGAGCGTGACCTCGACCTCCGACGGGACGCTCTACGTCGGCAGCTTCAATCATGGCGGGGTGACCAAGATCTCGGGCGGCAAGGCCGAGCAGCTGGTCAAGCCGGGCGCCGGCGACAGCCGCTCGACGCTGGGCGTGCTCGCCGACGAGAAGAGCGGGACGCTCTATGTCTGCTCCAACGACATCAGCGCGATGGGCGTCGCGGGACCGAGCGACACCAAGGGCGCCTGGCTGAAAACCTTCGATCTCAAGAGCGGCGCGCCAAAGGGCAGCTTTGCCCTGAGCGATCCGAAATCGTTCTGCAACGACATCGTGGTTGGCGCCGACGGCACCGCCTATGTCAGCGATTCCTTCGCGCCGTACGTCTACAGCCTGAAGCCGGGCGGCACCGCGCTTGCGACCTTCGCCACCGATCCGCAACTCGCACCGGCCAAGGACGGCGTCGGGCTCGACGGCATCGCGATCGGCGCCGACGGCAATCTCTATGTCACGACCTTCATTCCGGCCAAGCTGTTCAAGATCGAGGTCAAGGACGGCAAGGCCGGTGCCGTGACCGAGCTGAAGCCGTCGCGGCCGCTCGATCACGCCGATGCGCTGCGCGCCCATGGCGGCGACTTCCTGCTGATCGAGGGCAACGGCAAGCTCGACAAGGTCACGGTGAAGGGCAACGAGGCGACGATCGATACCATCAAGGACGGTCTTGCCGAGCCCGTCTCCGTGACGCAGATCGGTGACGTCGGCTGGATCGCCGAAGGCAAGCTGTCCTACCTGATCGGCGACAACAAGGGCAAGGACCCCGGCTCGTTCAAGCTGACGCCGGTCGCGCTACCGAAGTAGGGAACCAGCCTCGTCATTGCGAGGAGCGACAGCGACGAAGCAATCCATCTTGCCGCATATGCGGTGACGTGGATTGCTTTGCGGAGCCTGTCATCGGGCGCGCGTTCGCGCGACCCGTTGGCTCGCAATGACGGGAATAGCCGCGACGCATGAACCGGGCCGCGCGCCGCTCAGATCACATAAAACCCGTGCGTGCCGTCGCGACGGAGCTGGTCGACGAGGCCGTATTCCCAATCGAGATAGGCCTGCATCGCCCGTTCCGCGACATCGGTGCCTTCATAGGGCCGCCGGTAGCGATGCGCGAGATCGGGCCGCGGCACCACGCGCGGCGGCCCGACTTCGAGCGCGCCGTCATAACCGCCCTCGAGCACATAGACCTCCCAACCCATCTGGGCGAGCCAGGACGCCGTCATGTCGGCGCGGATGCCCTTGTCGTCGGTCAGCACGATGCGTGCGCCGCGCACCGGGGCTGCCATGTCGATCTCCTGCACCAGCTGGCCGCCGGCATAATGCCGGAAGCCGGCCAGATGACCGGCGGCGTAGTCGTCCGCATCGCGCACGTCGAAGCGATACAGCGTGTGGTGCGCGTCGCCGTCTAGCGCGGCGAGCTCGGCCATGCCGATGTGACGGACGCCGGCGCGATAGGCGACGTCGCGCGCGCTATCCGCCGCGCCCGCGAACGGCCCGACACCGCCGCGCTTCTCCGCGCCGTGTTCGAGATCGTGCTTCGCGAGCGTCCAGCCGATCGTGCCGTTGCGCAGCGCCCGCACCTGGTTGGGCAGCCCGGCATTGATCAGCGATTGCGTGCCGATGATCGAGCGGGTGCGGCCGGCGCAGTTGACGATGATGGTGGTGTCGGGATCGGGCGCCGCGCTACCGGCGCGCAGCACCAGCTCCGCGCCGGGCACGCTGACCGAGCCCGGGATGTTCATGGTGGCATATTCGTCGAAGCGGCGGACATCGAGGATCGCGATATTGGCCTTGGCGGAGATCAGGGCTACGACCTCATCGGCGCTGAGCGACGGCGTGTGGCGCCGTGCCTCGACCAGTTCGCCGAACGCCTTGGCGTAGGAATTGACGTCCGCGAATAACTCGTAACCGGCTGCCTTCCAGCCCTGCAAGCCGCCGGCGAGCGTCGCAATGTTGCCATAGCCGAGCGCCTGCAACTGCTCAGCCGCGGCAGTGACCAGCCCCTCACCATTGTCATAGAGCACGATCGGCACGTCCTTGCGCGGCAGGCGCAGCTCGGCTTCGAGCACAATCCGTCCGGCCGCCATGTTGGCGGCGAACAGCGGATGGCCGGTGGCGAATTCCGCTTCATGCCTGACGTCGAGCAGCGCGATCTCCCGGCGCAGCAGCAGCGCCGAACGGATGTCCTGGGGGGTGACGGAAGAAACTGTCATGAGATGCCGGCCTGGGCAGGAAAAATGCGCAGGCTTGCTCTAGGCCGAAATCGCGCGTCGTCAATAGATTTAACCAAGTCGCAACCCCGCTTCCCGGGAGGCGAAACCCGGGGAACGAAAACCGTCATCCCGCTTTGCTCAACCGGGACGCAGTTGCTACGTTCCCGATCGGCCCCGCTGGCGCCCGATCAGGCCTTCCGGACAAGAGAAGGTAGCGGGGCCAGCCTGAAGCGGTAGCACGCCTGAAGTTCTGGGAGGATGACCATGAGATCCGTCGGAAATGAACCATTGTCGCGTCACGCTCTCGCCTATGTATTGGCCGGCGGACGCGGCAGCAGACTTCAGGAGCTCACCGACAAGCGTGCCAAGCCTGCCGTCTATTTCGGCGGCAAGTCCCGCATCATCGATTTCGCGCTCTCCAATGCGGTGAACTCGGGCATCCGCCGCATCGCGGTGGCGACCCAGTACAAGGCGCACAGCCTGATCCGGCACCTGCAAGGTGGTTGGAACTTCTTCCGCCCGGAGCGAAACGAGAGCTTTGATATCCTGCCGGCGAGCCAGCGCGTCTCGGAAACCAACTGGTATCTCGGCACGGCGGATGCGGTTTACCAGAACATCGACATCCTCGAGGCGCACGGCACCAAGTACATCCTGGTGCTGGCCGGCGACCACATCTACAAGATGGATTACGAGATCATGCTGAAGCAGCATGTCGAGAGCGGCGCCGACGTCACCGTCGGCTGCCTCGAGATGCCGCGCGCGGAGTCCTCAGGCTTCGGCATCATGCATGTCGACGACAACGGCGTGATCCAGTCCTTCCTGGAGAAGCCGGCCGATCCGCCGCCGATGCCCGGCAAGCCCGACAAGTCGCTCGCCAGCATGGGAATCTACGTGTTCGACTCGCAGTTTTTGTACGATGAACTGCGCCGCGATGCCGCCGACCCGAATTCCAACCATGATTTCGGCAAGGACATCATCCCCTACATCGTCAAGCACGGTCGCGCCGTCGCGCACCAGTTCAACGATTCCTGTGTCCGCTCCGGCGACGATCCGCGCTCCTACTGGCGCGACGTCGGCACCGTCGACGCCTATTGGGGCGCCAACATCGACCTCACCGACGTGGTGCCCGAACTCGATCTCTACGACCGCGCATGGCCGATCTGGACCTATGCCGAGATCACCCCGCCCGCCAAGTTCGTCCATGACGAGGACGGCCGGCGCGGCCAGGCCGTGACCTCGCTGGTCTCGGGTGCCTGTATCATCTCGGGCGCGTCGCTGCGCCGGTCGCTGCTGTTCACCGGCGTGCACGTCAATTCCTACGCCAATGTCGAGAACGCGGTGATCATGCCCTATGTCAATGTCGGGCGCGGCGCGCGGCTCAGGAACGTCGTGATCGATCGCGGCGTGCGGATTCCGGAAGGGCTGGTGGTCGGCGAGGATCCCGAATTCGACGGCAAACGCTTCCGCACCACCGAGAACGGGATCACGCTGATCACCCAGTCGATGATCGACAGGCTCGGCACATGACGCCGATCCGCGTCCTCGCGGTCGCCTCCGAAGTCTACCCGATCGTCAAGACCGGCGGCCTTGCCGACGTGGTCGGCGCGCTGCCGGCGGCGCTGAAAGAGCATGGCGTCACGACGCGGACGCTGGTGCCGGGATATCCCGCCGTACTCACGGCGCTGGCTTCCGCGGAGACGCTGCTGCAATGGCCGGAGTTCTACGGCGGCCCGATCCGCCTGCTCGCCGGCTCGCATGACGGCCTCGATCTGTTCGCGCTCGACGCTCCGCATCTCTATGCACGCCCTGGCAATCCCTATGTCGATCCCGACGGACGGGATTGGCCCGACAACGGCATTCGCTTCGCGGCCCTGTCACGAATGGCGGCCGAAATCGGCCAGGGCGCGATCCCGTCTTTCATTCCGGACATCGTGCATGCACATGACTGGCAGGCCGGCCTTGCGCCGGCCTATCTGCATTATGGCGGACAGCCGCGGCCTGGCACGGTGATGACGGTGCACAATCTTGCCTATCAGGGACAGTTCTCGCCGGACATGCTGGCGACGTTCGGCCTGCCCGGCGAGGCCTACTCGCTTCACGGCGTCGAATATTACGGCACCATCAGCCTGTTGAAGGCCGGCCTGCAATTCGCCGACCGCATCACCACGGTGTCGCCGACCTATGCACAGGAGATCCAGAGCGACGACGGCGGCATGGGATTTGGCGGCCTCCTCCGCGAACGCGCCGACGTGCTGAGCGGCATCCTCAACGGCATCGACATCGCGGTGTGGAATCCGGCCACCGATCCCGATATCGCAGCGCGCTTCAGCGCCGACAATCTCGCGGAGCGCGCGGCCAACAAGGCGGCGTTGCAACGGCGCTTCGGGCTTGATCCAGCGCCGGACGCGATGCTGCTCGGCGTCATCAGCCGGCTGTCATGGCAGAAGGGTCTCGACCTGCTGCTGGAGAATATTCCGACATTGCTCGGCGAAGGGATCCAGCTCGCGCTGCTCGGCAGCGGCGACCGCGATTTGCAGGATGGCTATGCCGCGCTGGCGCGCGACAATCCCGGCCGGATCGCGGTCGTGATCGGCTATGACGAGGCGCTGGCGCATCTGATCCAGGCAGGCGCCGACGCGCTCGCAGTGCCGTCGCGCTTCGAGCCCTGCGGGCTCACCCAGCTCTGCGCGCTGCGCTATGGCGCAATCCCTGTTGTCGCCAATGTCGGCGGACTGGCCGACACCGTGATCGGCTTCGACGAGGCCGCGGTGACCGGCGAGGCCGCAACCGGCGTCAAGTTCGCACCGGTGACCTCGGAGGCGCTCGCGCATGGCTTGCGCACGGCGAACCTGCTGTTCAACGACAAGGTGACCTGGCGCCGGTTGCAGCAGGCCGGCATGGCCACCGATGTCTCGTGGCACGATCGCGCCGGCCGTTACGCCGCGCTCTATCGCGAGCTCGCGGCAGCGCGCCGCTAGACCCAAAGCATCAGCCGCACTCAGTTCACCAGATCGCAGGACGCGATGCGGTTGATGTCGGCGAGACGGCGATCGGAATTGCCCTTGAGATCAAGGCTTGCGACGAGGTCGAGCAGCCGGCCATAGGCACGGTCGGCGACCGCGACCGGCAGCGGCTCCTCATCAAAGGTTTCGACGTAGTTGCCGACGAGACCGCTCAGCAGCCGGCAAACGCCGCGTTGCTCGGGGTCGTCCTTGCTCAAGATCTCGAGTTTTTGCTGGAAGGTCCTGAAGGTCCGCAAGCCGTGCGGCTGCTGCGAAAGCCAAGCATGCAAATCAGGAGCGTGCAGATCAGGATAGAGAACGGTCATATCAGCCTCTTCAACATGGAGAAGAAGCTACTGGCTTATACAGCCGATCACCGTTACGCGCCATCGCAATTTTTGCATGCTCCCCCTGCCGGGCCATGTCATGGGATTGGCACGCATTGTCGCTAGAATACCGGGGTTTGGTCAGAGCCGCGCGAGTGCCGGCAGTATTCTGTAGCGCGCAATCTCGTGCGGATACTCCCCGCGATTGGCGAGCAGCACGATGCCAAGCCTGCGCGCGGGCACCAGGCCGACATAGGCCGAGGCATTGTTCAGCCCGCCCGGCTTGTCGATGACGGTGACGCCGTCCAGCCGCACGTGCTCCCATGCCATCGCCTGGCCGAACTTCGCATCGACGCGAAAACTCTCGCGTTCGGTCATCTGCAACGCCGCACGCAATTGAGGATCGATCACAGCGTCGTCGAGGCAGGCGCGCAGCCAGATGCCGAGATCGCGCGCCGAGGAGAACATCTGGCCGGTGCCCGGAAAATCGAAGTAGCTCTGCTGGTTGCCGATTGGGCCGATCGGCGCGCCGTCGTGGGAATAGCCCTGAACCATGCGCTGCACGATCTCGGGCGTCGTTGTCGCGCGGTTGTCGTCGCCGCGATCCGGAACGAAGGTCGAGGTCATACCGAGCGGCTTCAGGATGCGGCTCTCGATCAGCGTCGCGATCGGCATGCCGTAGCGCCGCTCCAGCACCAGTTGCAGCAGCACATAGCCGGCATGGCTGTAGACGCGCTGCTTGCCGGGCTGCTCGCCGGCCGGTGGCGTCCATGCATTGAGCATCGCGATGAACTGGTCGCGGCTGAAGGTCTCGTTCGGCCATGGCGGATGATCGGTCGGCAGCAACACCCCCGACGTATGGGTAACGAGTTCGCCGATGGTGACGCGGCTGATGTACTCGCCGCGCAACTCGGGCAGGACCTCGCCGACAGGCTCATCCAGCCGCAATTCGCCCCGCTCGGTGCCGAGCGCGACCAGCGTCGCCTCGAACAGCTTGCGCAATGAGGCCAGGCTGAACAGCGTGTCCGAGGTGACCGGCCGTTTCGTCGCGGCGTCGGCAACGCCGTAGTTGAAGAACGCGAGCCGGCCGCCGGCATAGACCGCTGCGGCGAGGCCGCCGGGATCGGCCGCGGTCGCGGTCGGCGCAAGCTCTGACGCGACGATGTCCCTGATCTGCGCATCCATGTCGGAATCCGCACGTGCCACCACGAGCGCGCTAGCAACGACGGCAAGCAGGGCGACCGCGATCCGGACGGGGAACCATTGCTTCATCAAGAGTGAAATCGGGATGAGGTTGCGATCTGATCTGTAGCCGTAGCCGTTCAGCCATCGGCAAATGGCGACATCGCAATCCTAGCGACGGAACCTGCGCACCCGAATTCACGATTGCGCGCATCCATCGTTACCGCTCCCGGCTGGAAAGGGGCGGCCCGATCGCGCTCCGGGGGTCACTACCGGAGATCGCGATCGCGGCCGCCCTCCCACTCCAGCCACGGTGCGGGAACTGCAATCACCTTAAAAGATGCGGGACGGTTAAAAATGTCGGGTGCGCGGTTCGACGGACAGGCAAGAGCAACGCTGGCCTGGCAGATCGTCGATATCACTGACTTCGTCACATTCCGCTCCCAACCGGGGACGGTTTCTCTTTAGCAACAATTCGTCAATCAACGGTTGCACAGGCTCATCGGATTCGAGCGACAAGACACGGTTGGCTGCGACGAATTGTCCTGTTCCAGACCGCGCGACGCGCGTCCTGCCTGGTTAAGGCTGGGTTAACCACCGAACGGCGGAGACAGCCGCCTCAGGCCGCGGTGAGCAGTTCGCCGACCTTCTCATAGGCCTCGCCCTTGAACCGCATCAGCTGGAACTGCTTGATCGGCACATAGTCGGTCGGCGTCGTGTTGAGCGTGATACCGGGGATGAGCAGCGGCGCCGCGAAGGTCTTCAGGTTGCTCGCCTGGTGCATGACGTTGGCGCGCGTCAACTGATCGCCGCATTGGCTGATGACGTGAGCGGCGGTCGCCGCAACAGTGTAGCCGATCGCATAGAGATCATCGGCGCGATCGGCGTTCGGGACGTAGCGATCGAGGAACGCCATGTATTGCTTCATGTCGGCCGCATCGGCCCAGAGCGGATTGCCGGGATCTTTCCGGGTGGCGAAGGCGAGGATGCCCTGCGCGGTTTCGAACCCGGCGGGCTTCAGCGTCGCGCGCACCGAGGCATTGCCGGCGCCGAGGAACACCTGCGGCCGCCACTCCAGCGCCGCCATCTTGCGCAACGCCTGGCTCGCCATCTTGGGAATGGTGATGAGGAACACCACGTTGGCGCCCGCCAATTTCATCTGAACGATCTGGGAATCGATCGTCGGATCGCCGACCGAGTAGTTCAGCTCGGAGACGATCTGCGCGGTCCTGGCGCCCAGGCCGGTCTTCAGACCCGACAGCGTTGCCTTGCCGGCATCGTCGTTCTGGTACAGCAGGCCGATCTTCGCGTCCGGGAAAGTGCCTGCGATATAGCGGCCGACGACGGCGCCCTCGATCTCGTAGGTGGTCCCGCCAACCATCGTCCACGGATTGACCGCGGGGTCCGACAGCTTGCTGGCGGCGGCCGCCAGGAACAGCTGCGGGACCTTTCGCGCGTTCATGTATTTCTGCACGGCGATGTTGCCCGGCGTTCCCATCGCGCCCGCGATGAACAGCACCTCGTCGCCCTCGACCAGCCGCCGCGCCGCCTCGACCGATTTCGGCGGGCTGTAGGCATCGTCATAGTTGATGAACCTGATCTTGCGGCCGTTGATCCCGCCGGCGTCGTTCAGCATGCGGAAATAGGCGTCCATCGCATTGGCCAGCACGCCGAACGACGACACCGGACCGCTGAGCGGTCCGAACTGCCCGATGCGGATTTCCGCGTCACTGGCGCCGGGATCATAGGACGCGCCGGCAAATGCCTTGCCGCCAATGCACGCCGCGAACCCGGCCGCCGTCGTCCCGAGCAGCGTTCTGCGGCTGATCGTCATCATGGGTTTCCTCCGTTGGATTGGACGCCTTATGCGGCGCCTCTTGCGCACGCCAGTTGATACTGCGCAGCGACCTCGTCGACGATGTCGGCAGCTCCCGTCACTGCGCGGACGCCGGAGACCGAATGGCCGGCGCTCCAGACCTCGATCCAGCGCCGCGGTCCTTCCGCGTCGCTCTTGCCGCCGAACTTCTCGCGTGCGCGCGCCTCCGACACCTGCTCGTCGAGATTTGCGGGATCGAGCCCCGCGGCAACGATCGAAGGCCGCAGCATGCTGGCATCGAGGCCGGTGAAGGCCCTGGTCAGCATGACGTCGTCGAGCGTGCTGTCGACCAGCATTTTGCGATAGGCCTCGCTCGCCATGCTCTCGCGTGCGGCGATGAAGCGCGTTCCCATGTAGGCGAGATCGCAGCCGAGCAGTCGCGCCGCGGCGAGCGCGGTGCCGTCGCTGACGCCGCCCGCGAGCACGAGCGGACCGTCGAACATCGCGCGCACCGCGCGCACGAAGGCGAATGGATTGGCCCACCCGGTCTGACCACCGGCACCTGCGGTCAGCAGGATCAAGCCGTCAGCGCCCGCCTCGATCGCCTTCTCGGCATGCCGCAGCGAGGCGATGTCCGCGAACACGAGACAGCCGACATCGTGCAGCGGCGCGACCGCCGCCGCTGGCGATCCGACGCTGGTGATGACCATCTCGACCTTGTGCCTGACGAGGCACGCGAGATCATCCTTGAAGCGCGGCTGACGGATGATGAGGTTCGGACAATGCGGCGCGGCCGGACGGCCAAGCTCCGCGACACCGCGCTCGATCTGGTCTAACCAGGCATCGAGCTCCTCGACCGAGCGGGCATTCGCGGTCGGAAACGCGCCGATCGCGCCGGCCCGGCAGACCGCCGTCACCAGATCGACCCCGGATACGCGCAGCATCGGGGCTGCGATCAACGGCAGCCGCAGCCGCTCCGCGATCGCAGCCGGAATCGCGCCCGGGCGGGCAGCCGCCTGCATGATCAGCGCCCCTTCCACACCGGCTTGCGCTTCTCGGCGAATGCCTTCAGCCCCTCGACGCGATCCTCGGAATTGAAGGCGCGGTCCGCGATCGGCGCCTGCGCGGTCCATCCCGCTTCATCGGTCCAGTTCGCGGCCTGGAAGACGATCTCCTTCGAGGCGGCGAGCGCCGTCGGACCGTTGACGAGGAGTTCGTTGCCGAACGCGATCGCGGCCTCGAGCGCCTCTCCGGGTTCGACGATCCGGTTCACGAGCCCCAGGCGCTCGAAATACTCCGCGCCCTTGAACTGCCCGGTGAGTGCCAGCTCCATCGCGACGTGATAGGGAATCCGCTTCGGCAACCGGAACAGGCCGCCACCGACGGCGACGACATTGTGCCTGACTTCCGGCAATCCCATCTTGGCGTCACGCGCGGCGACGATCAGATCGCAGGACAGGCAAAGCTCGAGCCCGCCGCCGACGGCATAACCCTCGACCGCGGCGATCAATGGCTTGCGTGGCGGCCGGCGGAACAATCCAAAGCCGCCGCGCTCGGTGACGCCACGCTCGCCGCGCGCGACCGCCTTGAGATCGGCGCCGGCCGAGAAATTGCCGCCTGCGCCGGTGATGACGCCGACGAACAGTCCATCCTCCGCATCGAGCACATCCATTGCATCGGAGATGCCGCGCGCGAGTGCGAGATTGCACGCGTTGCGCGCCTCGGGACGATTCAGGGTGACGACGAGGATATGACCGCGCCGCTCGGTCAGAACGACCTGTTCGTTTTCAGTGGTCATTGATGCGCCTCACAATGCGAAGGTAAAGCCGCCATTGACCGGATAGGTCTGGCCGGTGATCCACGTACTCGCATCGGAGGCGAGGAACAGCACCATGTTGGCGACGTCGGACGGCAGGCCTGGGCGGCGGATGACGTATTTCTCCATCATCTTCTTCTGCATCTCGGGATTGGCCTTCAGCCGCGCCTCGATCGCTGGCGTCAGGGTGGCGGCGATCGCCACGCAATTCGCGGTGATGTTATGGCGGCCGAGCGAGCGAGCGACCGCGCGCGTAAAGCCCGCGGCGCCCGCCTTCGCGCCCGAATAGACCTCGAGGCCTGCTTCGCCGGCACGTCCGGCATCCGAGATGATGGTGACGATGCGGCCGCCCTTGCGCTCGATCATCTGCGGGATGCAGGCCGAAGCGCAGTTGATGACGCCGTAGAGGTTGACGCCGATAAAGCTGTTCCACACTTCGGGGCCGGTCTCCCAGAACGGCTTGCGCGCGTCGGGATCGGGGGTCGCGCCGGCATTGCCGGCATTGTTGACGAGAACGTCGACCGGACCGAAGGCCCGTTCGGCCTGGCCGATCATCGCCCTCACCGACGCGAGATCGGTGACGTCGGCCTGCGCCGCGATCGCCTTGCCGCCGGCGGCGTTGATTTCGCGCGCGACCTGCTCGGCGCGATCGAGGAAGTAGTCGTTGACGACGACGCCGGCAGCCTTGTGCGCGGCGAAGTGCAGCGCGATCTGGCGCCCGACACCCTGGCCCGCGCCGGTGACCAGCGTCACCTTGCCGTTCAGATCGAGGATATCACTCATACGTTTCTCTCCCGTCCCTTCCAGTAGGGCTCGCGCAATTCGCGCTTGAGCAGCTTGCCCATGGTGTTGCGTGGCAGTTCATCGACGATCGACAGCGTCCTGGGCCGCTTGTAGGACGCGAGATGGTCGCGGCAGAAATCGAGGATCGCGGCCTGGTCCACCGCGTGGCCCGGCTTCAGCTCGCAGAACGCCTTGACTTGCTCGCCGAACTCATCGTCGGGGATGCCGATGACAGCGACGTCCTGCACGTCCGGGTGCCTGAGGATCGCGGCCTCGATCTCGGCCGGGTAGATGTTGACGCCGCCGGCAATGATCATGTCCTTGGCGCGATCGGTGATGAAGAGATAACCGTCATCGTCGAGCAGGCCGACGTCGCCGACCCGGAAATATCCATCGGCGTCCCGCGTATCGGGTCCGAGCGGCTTGCCGTTCAGATAGGCGCGGATCGTCACCGGCGTCCTGATCCAGATCTCGCCGGTCTGGTTGCGCGGCAGCTCCCGCCCCTCGGCGTCGCGAATGCTGATCTCGACATGCTGGTGCGGACGGCCGCTGGAGCCGGGTTTGCGCTGCTGCATGTCCGGCGGCAGGAAGCTGATCATGCCGACCTCGGTGGCGCCGTAGCCTTCGCCGAGCACCCCGTCGCCGAAATAGCCGATGATCCAGCGCTTCAGTTCGTAGGGCACCGGCGCCGCGCCGACCGAGAGTGCGCGGATCGACGACACGTCGTAGGCGTCGAGCACGTCCTTCGACAGCGCCGCAAGGCGCTTGTACATGGTGGGAACGCCGGTCCAGTTGGTGACGCGATGCGTCGCAATCAGACGCAGCGCTGCTTCGGGATCGAAGCGCCGCATCATGATGGTCGGATTGCCGAGCTGGATCGCGCCCCAGACTTGCGACGGGCCGGCGCCATGGTGCAGCGGCAACGTCAGCAGCGACACGCCGCCGGGCTGGCCGCGCCGGGTCGACGCCACATCGGAGAGATACTCGCTGGTGCGCGCGTCCATCTGCACGCCCGGCTGCAACACCGAGACCACGCCCTTGGGCAGGCCGGTGGTGCCTGACGTGTAGAGGATCAGCGGCGGCCGGCCCGCGCTGAACGTCGCCGGTTCGGCCGGGGCGTCGAGAAGATCGGAGAATGCGACGAAGCCCGGCGCTGCGGCCCCGATCGCGACCGCGAGCTTGATCGGCAAGCCCTCGAAGGCCGATGTCAGGGCAGACGGATCCTCGTCGTCGCAGACCACGACCGTGGCGCCGCTGTTCGACAGCACATATTGCGTCTCCGACGGCGTCAGCCGCCAGTTGAGCCCGAGCAACGAGCAGCGCAGCTTGCCAATCGCCTCGCTCAGGATCGGCCACTCGATCCGGATCTGGGTCCGCAGCACCACGATGTCGCCGGCGGCCACGCCCCGCGCGGCCAGGCCATGCGCGACGCGGTTCGCCGCATCGTTGAGCTCTGACCATGTCAGCCGGCGATCGCCCTCGATGAAGGCGATGTCATCGGGACGATCGGCCGCCCAATACTCGACGCTGTTGGGCACAATGCTCATTTCGCCAGCCTTCCTTCGACGGTCGCAATGAAGCGCGCGCTGATGGCTTCGAGATCGACGCCCTCGGGATCGACCAGCCACTGCGCGACCGACCCGCGCAGGCCTGCGAGGATCAGTGCGCTCTCGGTTTCCAGATCGATGTCGGGGCGCAACCGGCCCGCGGCGATTCCCGCCTTGAGACCCGCGGCGATCTCGCCTCGCGTTTCGCGGTTGAGCTTGGCGACGGTGGCGGTGATCGGCGGCACGGTGAGCGCGCCGGCCAGCACGGCGTGAAACGCGCGCGCCATGACGGGCGTCCGGGCCGGCATCACGAAGTAGTATTTGAACGACGCGATCAGGCCGTCATAGCCGGTCAGTTCCGGCGACGCGGCGCGGCGATCGGCGATGAAGGAATCGATGATGTAGGCGCCGAGCGCCGACAGCAGATCCGCCTTGGTCTTGAAATAGTGCGACGGCAATCCGCGGCTGTAACCGGCACGCGCACCCGCCTCCGCCAGCGTGATCGCCTCGAGCCCGTTTTCAGCGACGATCAGCGCGGCCGCTTCAAGGATCCGCCGCTCCGCTTCATCGCGGCGCTCACCCTGCGTCCGCCGGGACACAGGCGCCTCGTCTCGCGATTCCGGCGCGCTTCGAACTGCTCGTGCCATTCAGCTTCGCTCCCTGTTGCCGTGCGGCGACTTCTTGCTTGCATTCAACCTAGAATAATGTTTGTTGGTCAGTCAACAAGTTTCTTTGGAGGAAACCATGCACCGAGACAAGCTGTTGAAACCCGGTCTCTATTCCGGGGGCATGCGTGACCAGGCCGGAACGGCAGTCCACCTCAAGGGCGGACGCTGCCGTTGCGGATACGTCTTCTTCCCGATGCAGACCCATGGCTGCGAGCGCTGCGGCAGCCATGGCGATGCGCTGACGCCTTGCGAGCTGTCGACCAATGGCACGCTGCTTGCGGAAGCGACCGTGCACCTGCACGCCGACAAGAACCGTCCTGCTCCCTTCACCATCGTCAAGGTCGCGCTCGACGACGGCCCTGTCATCCGCACCCTGCTGGCCGACGACAGCGCGCCGGTTGCGCCGGGGCAGCGCGTCACCGGCAAGCTCACCCCTGTGCCGAGCGAGAGCGGCGAGACCGTGCTCGATCTCCGCTTCAGCAATGCATCCTGACTGATCCGGAGATTTGCTATGACACGATCACTCAACGATCTGCGGCCGGTCTACGTCGTCGGCATCGGCTGGCATCGCTATCAGAACCCGAGCGAGACGCCCTATGTGGAACTCGGCCTCACCGCGATCCGCGCCGCGCTCGCCGACGCGCGCATCGAATGGCCGGCGGTGGAATCGAGCTATGTCGCGACCGCGCTGCTCGGCATGGCCTCGGGGCGCCCGATGCTGCGCCATCTCGGCGCGACCGGCGCCCCGCTGATGCATGTCGAGAATGCGTCGGCCTCCGGATCGACCGCGTTCCGGCATGCCTGCATCGAGGTCGCAAGCGGCATCTCCGATGTTGCGTTGGCAGTCGGCGTCGACAAGCGCAACCCGGTGCGGCGCTCGGACACCGGCATCGGCCACCTTGCCGAAGACGCCATCGTCCCCTTCACGCACTTCGCACTGCTGACCAATGAATACGCGGTTCGTCACAATGCATCAGCCGAGGACATCGCGCTGGTCGCGGTGAAGAACCACCGTAACGGCGCCAGGAATCCCAATGCGCAGCGGCAGCAGGAGCGCACGCTCGACGAGGTGCTCGGCGGCAAGCGGGTGTCGGGCTCGCTGACCGCGCTGCAATGCACACCGATCGGCGAAGGCGCCGCCGCCGTCATCGTCGCATCCGAGGACGGCATTCGCAGACTGGGCATCGACGCCGGCCGCGCCATTCGCGCCATAGCCTCGGTCGGCCGCAGCGAGCGGGTCTATCCGCCCGGCGCCGGCTTCGACGCGGCGCTCACCAAGGAGACCGCCGACCTCGCGTTGGCGCAGGCCAAGCTAACGGCAAAGGATCTCGACATCATCGAGTTGCACGATGCCTTCACGGTCGAGGAGTTGCACTATATCGAGAGCATCGGCCTCTGCCCCGAGGGGCATGGCGTTCGCATGCTGAAGGACGGCGCGCTCGATATCGGCGGGCAATGCGCGATCAATCCCTCCGGTGGCCTGATCGCGATGGGACATCCGATCGGCCCGACCGGCATCGGCCAGATCGGCGAGATCGTGATGCAGCTCCGTGGCGAAGCGGGCGCACGCCAGCACGCGGGGGCGCGGACCGGGCTGGCGCATATGGTAGGTGTGGGCGCGGTCTGCTACGTCCACATCCTGCAAAAGTGACGTCGCCGCTGCAAGATGCGCCAGCCTACGCGCGCTGGCGCAGCGGCCGCGCAGCATCCTTCGCCGGTACCGGCATCGCAAAGCCGTAAAGGAACAGGTCCACCACCATGTCGGCGAACTCGGTCGGATCGATCCCGCCCTTCGGATCGTACCAGGTGTGGCTGAAGTTCAGGATGCCGAACAGCATCATGCTGTAGATCTTCTTGGTCCGCCGGACGATCTTGCCCTCCTTGTCGAGCTTGACCAGGAGATCGGAGACCGTGTCGACGATCTGGCGCTCCAGCGCCTTGATCGCGTCCTGCTCGGTCTCGCCGAGGAACGAGAGGTCGTTGAGGATGACGCGCTGCTCGTCGCTCGAGCGCGCGTTGAGCGCGACGATGGCCTGGATCGCGGCGCGGAACTGCTCCAGCGTCGTCGCCTTGCCGGCCATCGCGACCTCCACATCCGCGATCATCTCGCGAATATGCGCATCGAGGATCGCGAACAGGATCGCTTCCTTGGAGTCGAAATAGTGATACAGCGCGCCGCGCGACAGCTTGCAGGCGTCCGCAAGGTCCGCGATCGAGGCACGCATGTAGCCCTGGCGCGCGAACAGGCCGCAGGCGGTGGTGAGGATGCCCCGCTGGATCTCGTCGTAATTTTCCGAGCGCGTTCGCGCCATACCCGTCTCTCTCGTCCACCGCTGATGCCGCCGGAATCGGGCGGCTTCCGTCTCTCTATACTATTGCCGCCGCGCGCTCCTCCTCTTTGCGGGCACCGTCCACCAGAACTCATCTACCCGGCGCAGCCGGATCATTGACCTGCGTCAAAAAATAATTTGAACGACCGGTCGGATTATATTATCGTGACCGTCATCAAGCAAGTGGATTGCGCATGCCGGGAGCAACCCGGCGGCATCGAGGGAGGCTGCGCGTGGATGCTCATAAGGTCGATGCTGTCGTGATCGGAGCCGGCGCCGGCGGGCTGTGCGCCGCGGCGCGCCTCGCCCATGGTGGCCTGCATACGCTCGTCGTGGACGACAAGGATCGGCTCGGCGGGCGTGCCTCGACCGAGGAGATCGACGGTTTCAAGGTCAATATCGGCGCGATCGCGATCGAGTTCGGTGGCGTGTTCGAGGAGACCTTCCACACCGTCGGCGCGCCGCTCGATATCCGCGCGCCGGAGCCGGCGAGCTCGTTCTTCATCGACGGCAAGGTGATCGACGTCGGCCGCGGTGGCTGGTCGCTGCTGCTCGGGCAATTGACCAAGCAGGCCTCGCGCATCCTGGAGAAATTCGCCGACGCCCGCTCCGGCAATCTGCCCGACGGACGGCAATCGACCGAGGACTGGCTGAAGGGCTACACCAGCAATGCCACGGTGCACGCGCTGTTCCGCAACCTCTGCGCGGCGATCTTCGCCTGCAACGCCGCCGAGCTGCCGGCGCGCGCCTTCCTCACCTATTTCACCAGCAAGGGCGCCTTCAAGAAGTTCGGCTTCTGCCCGCAGGGCACGATCGGCGTCTGGAACAGCCTCGGCAGCGCGATCAGGCGCAATGGCGATATCTGGCTTGGCACGCCGGCGACGACGATCCATACCTCGAACGGCAAGGTCGAAGGCGTCACCGTGCTGCGCAACGGCGAGAAGGTGCGGATCGATACCGATCTCGTCGTCAGCAATGCGGGTCCGAAGGCCACCGTCGCGCTGGCCGGCAACGAGGCGTTTCCGGCGGACTACATCGCGAAGGTCAAGAACGACCTGCGCCCGGCCGCCAATATCGTCATCAATGTCGCGAGCCGCGAGCCGCTGATCAACCATCCCGGCATCGTCACCTTCGGCAAGACGCGCCGGCTCTGCAACATGGCGAACCTCTCCGCCACCTGCCCCGAACTGGCGCCGCCCGGCTGGCACCTCTATGTGGCCTATGCCGTGCCGGTGCCCGCGCTCGGCGATTTCGATGGTGATGCCGAGGTTGCGCTTGCGTTGGAGGACCTGCGCGAGCAGTTCGCCAATTTCGACCAGGCCAAAATCCTGTCGATCCGGGTGATGCGGGACGACTGGCCGGCGCAACGCAGCTGCGCCGGTTACGACCTGCCGCGCGAAACCGGCATCGAAGGCCTGTGGTGCGTCGGCGACGCCGTCAAGCAGTATGGCAATGGCGGCACCCAGGCTTGCGCCGAAACGGCCAAGATCGTCACCGATGCGATCCTCGCCGGTCGCCCGCGTCGCTCGGCCGGCCGGGTCTGAACAAGATGCCGACCACCGTCCCGCACCCGACGCCGCAGCCAGCGTCACAGGCCACGCCGGCGCCGGATGCGCTGCTCGAATTCCGCAACATCCGGATCGTCTATGATAACGCGATCGAGGCGATCCGCGATGTCTCGATCGCGGTGCCCGACGGCAGCATCGTCGCCCTGCTCGGCTCCAACGGCGCCGGCAAGTCGACGCTGCTGAAGGCGATGTCCGGCATCCTCTACACCGAGGAAGGCGTGATCGAGAACGGCAGCATCCGTTTCCGCAACGACGAGGTGCATCGCCTGGCCCCGGACGAGCTGGTTCGCCGCGGCATCGTGCAGGTGCCGGAAGGCCGCCGCGTGTTCGCGGCGCTGACCATCGACGAGAATTTGCAGATGGGCGGCTACACCAGGACCGGCACCGAGGCGCGCGAGCGCCGCGACAAGGTGTTCGCACTGTTTCCGCGGCTCCATGAGCGCCGCGACCAGATCGCCGGCTACATGTCGGGCGGCGAGCAGCAGATGCTCGCGATCGGCCGCGCGCTGATGACCGATCCCGTGCTGCTGGCGCTCGACGAGCCGTCGCTCGGCCTCGCGCCGCTGATCATCGACCGCATCTACGAGGTGATCGTCCGCCTACGCGACGAGTTGAAGATGACCGTGCTGCTGGTCGAGCAGAACGCGCAGCGCGCGCTCGACATCGCCGACTACGGCTACATCCTGGAGACCGGCCGCGTCGTGCTCGACGGCACCGCGAGCAAGCTGACGGCCAACGAGGACGTCCAGGAATTCTATCTCGGGGTCTCGTCCGCCGGACGCAAGAGCCTGCGCGACGTCAAGCATTACAAGCGCCGCAAGCGGTGGCTGTCGTGACCGCGCTGCTCGCGATCGAGAACCTGTCGAAACGCTTCGGCGGCCTGCAGGCCGTCGCCGATGTCAGCCTGCAGGTGAGCTCCGGCGAGATCTGTAGCGTGATCGGCCCGAACGGCGCCGGCAAGACCACGCTGTTCAACATGATCTCGGGCGTGCTGCGGCCAAGCGGCGGCCGCGTCAGCTTCGACGGCATCGACCTTGCGACCATTTCGCCCTGGAAGTTCGCCGCCGTCGGCATCGGCCGCACCTTCCAGAATCTCGCGCTGTTCAAGCACGGCACCGTGGTCGAGAACATCCTGACCGGCCGCCACACCCATCTGCGCTCGACCGTGCTCGACGCCGTGGTGTTCTTCGGCTGCACCCGCAAGGAAGAGATCGCGGCCCGGCAGCGCGTCGAGCACATCATCGAATTCCTCGAGATCGAGCACATCAGGGACGCCGTGGTCGGCACGCTGTCCTACGGCCAGCAGAAGCGCGTCGAACTCGCCCGCGCACTCGCCTGCGAACCGAAGCTGCTGCTGCTCGACGAGATGGTCTCCGGCATGAACCAGGAGGAGACTGAGGATATCGCGCGCTTCGTGCTCGACATCCGCGACGAGCTCGGCATCACCGTCGTGATGATCGAGCACGAGATGCGCATCGTGATGGACATCTCCGATCGCATCCATGTGCTCAATTTCGGCCGCAAGATCGCCGAAGGCACGCCGGACCAGATCAGGCGCGATCCCGCAGTCGCGGAGGCGTATCTCGGCGGCCAGCGCGCCGAAGCGATGAAGGTGGGCGCGTGATGTCGACGCTGGACAGTTATCGCACCGTTCATCCGCCCTTGCAGGCCAGCGCCGCGCGCAGCGCGCCGGCGGCGGCCACCGATGCGTTGCAGGCGGCGCTCGAGGATGCCGCCATCACCATCCCGCAATTGCTGCGGCAGCGCGCCGCCATGCACGGCGAGGCGCTGGCATTGCGCGAGAAGGACTACGGCATCTGGAACCCGTATTCCTGGCGGCACTACTACGAAACGGCGCGCGCGGTGGCGCTCGGCCTGCTGTCGCTCGGCATCAAGCCCGGCGACCGCATCGCCATCGCCGGCGAGAACACGCCGGAATGGTTCTACGCCGATCTCGGCACCCAGATGATCGGCGCGGTTGCGGTCGGCATCTATCCGACCAATCCCTGGGTCGAGCTGCAATACATCGTCAAGCATTCGGGCGCCCGCATCGTCGTGACAGGCGACCAGGAGCAGACCGACAAGGTGCTCGACGCGATGGCCAACAATGGCGGCCTGCCTGATCTCGAGGCCATTGTCTGCATCGACATGAAGGGGCTGCGGCACTATCGCCAGTCGGAGCTGATGTCGTTCACGGCACTCTGCGAGCGCGGCACGACCTATGCGCAGGAGAACCCGGAGGCCAACGCCACCCTCGACCGCCTGATCGGCCAGGGCGCGCCCGACGATGTCTGCATCCTGGTCTACACGTCGGGCACGACGGGGCCGCCCAAGGGCGCGATGCTGACCCACCGCAATCTCGTCTACGCCGCCCATGCCTATGCCAAGACCGTCGGGATCGCCGACAAGCCGTTCGAGGCGGTGAGCTATCTGCCGCTGTGCCACGTCGCAGAGCGTTGCTACGGCACGGTGACGCATCTCGTGCTCGGCGGCACCGTCTCCTTTGCCGAATCGATCGACACCGTCGCGATCAACATCCGCGAGATCGCGCCGACCTTCTTCGTCGGCGTGCCGCGCATCTATGAAAAGCTTCAGCAGGGCTTCCTGTTCCGGCTCGGCGAGAGCGGCAGGCTGCGGCAGGGCTTTACCAGGGCGTGCCTTGCCTGGGGCCGCGCGCTGTCCGACCGACGGCAGGCCGGCACGGCCAACGTACTCGACCGTGCCGCGTTTGGCCTGCTCTATCTGCTGATGTTCCGCAATTTGCAGCGCCATCTCGGCTTCGCCACCAGCCGGCATCGGCTCTGCGCCGGCGCCTCGATTTCGCCGGAGACGCTGCGCTTCTTCGACATCATCGGTCGCCCGGTGTCGCAGGGCTATGGACTGACCGAGAGCGGCGGCGTCGCCTTCATCCAGACCGAGAGCCATCACCGGATCGGCGGCTGCGGCATCCCCTTGCCGCAGACCGAATGGAAGCGCGATACCGACGGCGAGATCCTGCTGCGCAACCCCGGTATCTTCAAGGGCTACTTCCTCGACGAGAAAGCCTCGACCGCTTCGCTCGAACAAGGCGGCTGGCTGCGCACCGGCGACATCATCGACATCCTGGACAATGGCGAGATCGCCGTGGTCGACCGCAAGAAGGCGATCATCATCACGGCCGGCGGCAAGAACATCGCCCCGTCGGAGATCGAGAACGCATTGAAGGATTCCGAGTTCATCAAGGAAGCGATCGTGGTCGGCGAGGCCAAGAAGTATCTCGGCGCCATCATTCAGGTCGATTACGACAATGTCGGCCGCTGGGCGCGCGACCGCGCGCTGGCCTACACCAACTACAAGTCGCTGTCGCAGCTGCCGGAAGTGCACGAGCTGGTTGAGCGGATCGTGGGCGAGACCAACAAGCGGTTCGCCCGGGTCGAGAACGTCCGCCGCTTCGCCATCCTGGAAAAGGAGCTCGACCACGACGACGGCGAGCTGACCGCGACGCAGAAGGTACGCCGCGCCATGATCGAGAAAAAGTTCGCCCGCGAGCTCGCCATCATCTACCAGGCGGAGGGCTGAATGCAGTATCTCATCCAGCTCCTGATCTCGGGACTTGCGATCGGCGCGATCTACGGCCTGATCGCAATGGGCTTTGCGGTGATCTACAAATCGACCGGCCTGGTCAATTTCGCCCAAGGCGAGATGACCATGATCACCGCCTATATCGCCTGGACCATCTCGACCACGGTCAGCGGCAACGTGTTCGTCGTTGCGACAGGCGCCATCCTGGCGGCCGTCGTGCTCGGCCTCGTCATCGAGCGGCTGGTGATGCGGCCGATGCTGGGCGAGCCGGTGTTCGCAACCGTGATGGTGACGATCGGGCTCGCGGTGATCCTGCGCTCGGCGATCAATTTCATCTGGGATGCCTACCCGCACGGCCTCGAACTCGGCATGGGCCGCGGCATCGTCCATCTCGGCGGCATCGGCGTACGAACGGGCCAGATTGCCGTGATCGCGACGCTGCTTGTACTGCTCGCGGCGATCTGGGCGTTCTTCCGCTACAGCAAGATTGGTGTCGCGATGCGCGCGGTCGCAGCCGACGACCGCACCGCGCTCCTGATGGGCATCAGCGCGACGAAGGTCCATGCGCTGGCCTGGGCCGCGTCCTCCGTGATCGCCGGCATCGGCGGCGTGTTCTTCGCGCTGTCCTACGATCTGTCGCCGGCCATGTTCCAGCTCGGGCTGAAGGCGTTCCCGGCGACGATCCTGGGCGGCCTCGATGCCGTACTGGGCTCCGGCATCGGCGGCCTCCTGATCGGCATCACCGAGAACCTGGCCGGTGGCTATCTCGGCTCCGGCATGAAGGAGGTCGCGGGCTTTGCCATGATCATCGTGGTGCTGATGATCCGCCCGTTCGGCATCTTCGGCGAACGCGACATCGAGAGGGTGTGATGCGGACCGGCGACTACAAGCAGACTTATGGCGAACTGGTTGCGCTGATCGATTCCCCGCCGGTGTGGCTGTGGTCCGCGGTGCTGCTGCTGGCGCTGGTCGTGGCACCTTACCTGCTGAACTCCTACGCGCTGTCGTTCCTGATGATCATCCTGATCACGGTGACCGGCGCGCTCGGGCTCAACATCCTGACCGGCTACACCGGCCTGATCTCGCTCGGCCATGTCGGCTTCCTCGTCACCGGCGCCTATGCCTATGCGGTGCTGGTGTCGAAATATCAGATGCCGCCACTGGTCGGCTTCCTCGGCGCCGGCGTGGTGCCGGCGCTGGCGAGCCTGATCGTGGGTGCGCCGTCGCTGCGGCTGAAGGGGCTCTATCTCGCCATCACCACGCTCGCCTTCTCCTTCATCATCAACACCGTGATCCTGGAGATGCGCTGGCTGACCAATGGCGCCCGCGGCATCCAGGTGCAGCGGCCCGAGATCTTCGGCATCAGCTTCGATGGCGACGCCGCCTTCACCTATCTCTGCCTTGCCATCGCGGCGCTGACGCTGCTCGCCACCCTCAACATCCGCCGCAGCCGGGTCGGCCGCGCCTTCGTCGCGATCAGGGACAACGACACCGCGGCCCGCGTCATGGGCATCAACCTGCATGCCTACAAGCTGTTCGCCTTCGTCACCTCGGCCTTCATCACCGGCATCGCCGGCGCGCTGTATGGCATCTATCTGTCGTTCGTCAGCGTCGAAGGCTTTCCGTTCCTGCTCTCGATCGAGGCACTGGCGATCCTGATCGTCGGCGGGCTCGGCTCGGCGCTCGGCGCGGTGCTCGGCACCGTCCTGATCGTGCTGCTGCCGGAGGCGACCAGGCTCGTCTTCAGCCTGTTCAGCGCGCAGATGGACGCAACGTTCACGACCGGCGCGCAGGAGCTGAAGAGTATGCTCTACGGCCTCGTCATCATCCTGTTCCTGCGCTTCCAGCCGAGGGGGCTGGTCGGCGCCTGGCACGACATCAAGCGAGCCTGGGTGCACTGGCCGCTGCGCTACTAACAAGAAAAGACACGACACCATGAGGAGGAGACCATGATCAAACATCTGGCGGCAGCCTCGCTGCTGCTCACCACCGCCTGTCTCGTCGCCGGCCCGGCGCGTGCCGCCGATCCCGGCATCACCGACACCGAGATCCTGATCGGCGACGTCGAGCCGCTGACCGGCCCGCCCGCCTTGCTCGGCGTCGCGGCCTCGCTCGGCCACAGAATCGCGATCGCGGAGGCCAATGCCGCCGGCGGCATCAACGGCCGCAAGATCAAATATGTGCTGGAGGACGACGGCTACGTCACCGCGCGCACCATCCAGGGCGTCAAGAAGGTGATCGACGTCGACAAGGTGTTCGCGATGATCGGCATCTCCGGCTCGGGCCAGTCGATCGCCGTGATGCCGGTGCTGGAGAAGTCGGGCATCCCGACCGTGATCGACGTCGCGCCGGTCAAGCACCTGTGGGAGCCGCCGCGCAAGAACGTGTTCGTGGTCGGACAATCCTACGAGGAGGGCATCGTTCACCTCGTCAACTTCCTCGCCGACAAGAACCCGGGCAAGAAATGGGGCCTGATCACCCAGGACGACGACTACGGCATCGCCGTGCGCGACGGCTTCGATAGCGTGGTCAAGGCCAAGAAGCTCAACGTCGTCTACAGCGGCAACTACAAGAAGGGCCAGCAGGACTTCTCGTCCGACATGCTGCAACTCAAGGAGTCCGGCGCCGAGGTGTTCCTGGCCGGCGGCATCATCGCCGAGAACATCGCGATGATGAAGGAGATCGAGAAGCTCGGCATCAAGCCGGCGACCGGCATCTTCTGGCCCGGCCGCGTCGAGCCGGTGCTGAAGCTGATGGGCCCGGCCGGCGACGGCATCTATGCGGTCGACTATGTCGAGCCGTTCGCGAGCCCGGCCGGCAAGGCGTTCCTGGAGAAGGCCAAGACCCTGGTGTCGGAAGCCGAGTTCAAGGGCATCAACCGCTACACCATGACCGGCTATGCCGCGGCCAAGGTGTTGATCGCGGCAATCGAGCGCTGCGGGAAGCAGCCGACCTGGGCCTGCACCATCTCGGAGCTGGAGAAGACCAGGAATGTCGAGACCGGGGTGATGGCGCCGATCAGCTTCGGCCCCGGCGTCCGCTTCTCAAACCAGAAGCTGCAGATCATGCAGGCCGACACGGCCACGCTCAGCTTCAAGCCGGTGGACTGAGAGCGATGAAGGTCCTGATCGTCTTTGCCCATCAGGAGGCGCAGTCGTTCAACAGCGCACTGCTGGCGCGGTCGGTGGCGGAGCTCACCGCGCTCGGGCATACGGTCAGGATCTCCGATCTCTACGCCATGGGCTTCAATCCGGTGGCGACTGATGCAGACTTCGGCGAGCGGCGGTTTCCCGACCGGCTGCAATATGACCGCGAGCAGAAATACAATCTGCAACAGGGCACGCTCAGCGCCGATATCACGGCCGAGATCGAGAAGCTATTGTGGTGCGACGCCCTGATCCTGCAATTTCCACTGTGGTGGTTCTCCGTCCCCGCCATCATGAAGGGCTGGATCGATCGCGTGTTCGTCAATGGTGCGGTCTATGGCAGCGGCCGTCGCTACGACACCGGTGGTCTCGCCGGGCGCCGGGCGATGGTCGTGACCTCGACCGCCGCCTATCCCGGCATGTGCGCGCCCGACGGGTTGGTCGGCGCGCTCGACGTGGTGCTGTGGCCGATCCAGAACGGCATGCTGGCCTATGCCGGCTGCAAGGTGCTGCCGCCCTTCGTGTCGTACTCGGTGAATTTCGTCGACGAAGCCACGCGCCATCGCTATCTCGACGACTACGCCGAGCGGCTGCGGCAGCTCGAGACCACCGAACCGCTGTTCTTCCATCCGTTGGCGGATTTCGGCGAGGACTGGCGGTTGAAGCCGGGGATCGCTGCGCGGGCGGTCGGCCAGGGCAAATCGGCAACCTCCTCGAACGGCGCAAAGTAAGGTTGCCGCGACTGACGTGCGCTCCCTCGCCCCGTTCTTACGGGAGAGGGTTGGGGTGAAGGGCTGGTTCGGTATACACGGCGATAGAGGCACTCGCGGAGACTCCCCCTCACCCGGATCTCATCTGCGATGCGATCCGACCTCTCCCCGCAAGCGGGGCGAGGTAACAAAGCGCACTGCTCTCACATCCGCTTCGCGACTTCCTCCAGCATCACCTCGGTAGCACCGCCGCCGATGGTCAGCACGCGGGCATCGCGCACCATCCGCTCGATCGGCGTGCCGCGCATGAAACCCGAGCCACCATGTAGCTGCAAGCAGCCATGCACCACCTCGTGCAGCACCTCGGGCGACAGCGCCTTCACCATCGACACCTCGCGCAGACATTCCTTCCCGGCCGCCGCGAGCTCGGCGGCCTGATAGGCCAGCGCCCGTGCGGCAGCCGCCTTCGCGGCGAGCTGGGCGAGCTTCATCCGCACGCCCTGCTGGTTCCAGAGCGGCCCCCCGAATGCCTGCCGCGTCTTCACATAGTTCGTCGTCAGTTCGATCGCCTTGGCCGACTCGCCGGCGCAGATGCCGCCGATGCAGATCCGCTCGTTTTGAAAGGTCTCCATGATGCCATAGAAACCCTTGTTCTCCTCGCCGAGCAGATTCTCCGCCGGCACGCGCACGTCCTGGAAGCCGAGCTCGGCGGTGTCCGAGCAGAGCCAGCCATGCTTGTCGAGCTTGGTCGCCGTGATGCCCGGCGAGTTGCGTTCCACGATGAACAGCGAAATGCCGCGGCTGCCCTTGGCATGCGGGTCGGTGCGCGCGGCGACGATCAGGATGTCGCCATAGACCGCGTTGGTGATGAACATCTTGGCGCCGTTGATCACCCAATGATCGCCGTCGCGCCGCGCACGTGTCTTCAGGCCGGCCACATCCGAGCCGGCGTCAGGCTCGGTCACCGCGATCGAGCAGACCGTCTCGCCGCGGATGATCGCGGGCAAGTATTTCTGCTTCTGCTCCGGCGTGCCGCGCAACGAGATGTGAACCGCCGACATGTCGGTGTGCACGAGGATCGACGAGGTGAAGCCGCCGAAGCTCGAGCGTCCGAGTTCCTCGGCGAACACCATCGAGGCCAATGGCCCCATGTCGGTGCCGCCATACTCAGCCGCGTGGCGCATGCCGAGGAAGCCGAGCGCGCCCATGCGGCGATAGATCTCGCGCGGGATCTTGCCGTCGCGCTCCCACGCCTCGGCATGCGGCACCACTTCCTTCTCGACGAAGCGGCGGACCTGGTCGCGCAGCATGCGCAACTCCTCGGGCAGGTTGGGCGGCTCCGAGAAATGGAATTCGGTCTCAGTCAGCTGGCGCGGGTCCGACGTCATGACGTTCATTGTGGCGCCCTCTCTTGGCCGATGTGAAGATGGTTGCGCAGGAATTTCGCCAGCGATGCGATCGCCTCTCGCGCCTGCGGAATCTCCGGGAATAGCTGGAACACGTGGATCATGCCGTCCCAGACCTCTAGCTCGACCGCGACGCCGACGGCCTCGGCCCGCGCAGCGAGGCCCACTGCATCGTCTCGGACGGTTTCGCGGTCGCCTGCCTGCACCAGCAGCGGCGGCAGACCAGCAAGATCGGCATAGAGCGGCGAGGCGAGCGGATCGCGGGGATCGCCATCCTTGCCGAGATAATTCTTCGCCAGCGCCAGGATCATCGCGCGCTGGTGGATCGGATCGGCCTCGGCCCTGCTCTCATAGCTCGCGCCCGTCGCGGCAAGATCGGTCCAGGGCGACATCAGCGCGCCGGCGGCGGGGAGCGGCCAGCCACGCTCGCGTGCCGCCAGCATCGCAGCGAGCACGAGATTGCCACCGGCGGAGTCCCCGACGAAGGCGATATCCGCCGCACGCAATCCTCGGTCACGCAGATATCGGTAGGCGATCAGCGCATCATCGAGCGCGGCCGGGAAGCGATGCTCCGGCGCAAGCCGATAGTCGATCGCGAGCACGCGGCAGCCGGATGCATCGGCGATGCGCGCGATCAGGTCGCGATGCGAGGCGACCGAGCCGATGCGGAAGCCGCCGCCGTGAAAATAGAGGATCGCCTTGTCGCGCGACGCGTTGGCCGGCACGATCCATTCGCCACCGACGCCGCCGGCCGAGACCGGCTGACACGTCACGGGCACCGAGCAGCCGGCAAAGGCGGCATCCCAGTCGCTGCGCATCTGCGCCACGGTGGTTTCGCGGGTCCAGTTCCGATAGATCGCACGCATGCGCTCGATCGCACGTTCGACAGGATCGATTGCGATATCGTCGCCCACGCTCGCCATCTCAACCGCCGATGCCCATGCCGCCGGACACGCCGAGCGTCTCGCCGGTGATATAGGCCGCCTGGTCGGAGGCCAGGAACAGCGCGGCGGCCGCGACCTCCTCCGGCTCGCCGAGGCGGCCGAGCAGCGTCGCGCCGGTCATCGCTTGCAGAATCTTGTCACCGCCCTTGGCGACCGCCTGCTCCAGCATCGGCGTGCGGATCGGGCCCGGCGCGATCGCGTTCGCGGTGATGCGAAACCGCGCATTCTCCCGCGCGATGCTCCGGGTGAAGGAGATCACGCCGCCCTTGGCCGCGGAATAGACCGCGCCGCCCTTGGAGCCGAGCCGCGCCGCTTCGGAGGTGACGTTGATGATGCGGCCGAAGCGCGCCGCCTGCATCGCCGGCAGCGCGGCATGGGTGCAGGCCAGCACCGAGGTGAGATTGACCGCGATCAGCCGCGCCCAATCGTCGGCCCTGGTGTCGGTGAAGAAGGCATGCTGATCGATGCCGGCATTGTTGACGACGATGTCGAACGGACCGTCCTGCGTCATCACGGCCTGCACCGCCGTGGCATCGCTGACGTCGAGCCCCGCGACGCCGGCCCCGGTCTCCCGCGCCAGTTCTGAAGCCGCGGCCACATCGAGATCGGCGATCACGACCCTGGCGCCCGCCCCGGCAAAGCTGCGGACAATCGCAGCGCCAATGCCGCGCGCGCCGCCGGAGACGAAGGCACGGCGGCCGTCGAGGCGACCGAATGGCAAGGTCGCCATTTCAGCGCCCCGTGAACAGGGGCTTGCGCCGCTCGATCACCGCCGCCAGTCCTTCGCGGGCGTCGGCCATGCCCGAGAGCTCCGCGACCGTACGCGCCTCTTCCGACAGGCATTGCTCGATGCTGGTGCCGGTGCCTGCCCAGACCAGCCGCTTGGTCGCCGCCAGCGCCTTCGGCGCACCGGCGGCAAGCTCGCGTGCCAGCGCCATCGATGCGTCGGCGAGTTCGGCATCGGGCACGACCTTGGTGACGATACCCATTTGCAGCGCTTCGGCTGCCGGGATCACCGGATTGGTCAGCAGGATCGACATCGCCCGCCGCAACCCGACCAGCCGCGACAGCGTGACGGAGACGCCGGCATCCGGCGCCATCGCCACCCGCGTCGCGCCGGCGAGGAATTTTGCTGATTCCGCGGCGATCACGATGTCGGAGGCGCAAACCAGGCCGAAGCCGCCGCCACCGGCCGCAAAGCCCTGCACCGATGCTATCACCGGCGCCTCGAGCCGCAGCAATCCGGTCACCGCATTTTGCAGATACGCGGTCGCCTGGCGGATATAGTCCGGCAGCTTCTCGCCCTTGGAAGCAAAGGCGCGGACATCGCCGCCCGCGCAGAAATTGGTGCCCTCGCCGCTCAGCAGCACGACGCGCAGATCCGGATGGCCGTGGCACACCATGATGGCGTCGCACAGCGCGCTCAGGAGCTCAGCGCTCATGCCGTTGGCGGCGTCGGGGCGGTTGAGCCGCAGCCGCGCGATGCCGTCGGTGATGTCGAGCAGGACGGGGCCCTTGTCGATCATGGCGAGACCTTCCCTAGACCAGGAACGAGAGCGTGTAGATCGCCTTGTCGTTGTTGACGAGAATGACCTTCTTGTGGGCCATCCGCAATTCGCCATCGACGTGACGCAGCCGGTATTCGTTGCGCGCCGCCCACAGCGTGTCGTCGCGCAGGCTCGACTCGAAGATCAGGCTGTTGCTGGCGACCGCGATGTCGCCATCATCAGGCTGCTCGTCCATCAATTCGATGTTGGAGATCAGCCGGCGCAGATTCGATTGCGGCGTCTGGGTGAAGTGCTTGCCGGTCATCAATTGACGGACCCGCAGCGCGATCCGCGAGCGGTTGTCGTAGATGATCGACATCTGCCGCTCCGGGTCGATGTCGGCGCCGTTGGCCGGCACCCAATAGACGCCGTCGTCGGTCCAGAGCTTTTCCCAGGCTTCGTATTGATGTTCGTCCTGCAACCGCGCCTCGCGATAGAGAAAGGCGGTAATGGCGCTCATCAAGGTGGCGCTGCTTTCGCGCGAGAGCATCAGGCCGGCTCCATCAGCTTGCGGTAATGGCTCCAGATGCCGCGCGACGGCACCTCGTCGGTGACGTGGCCGACGGTGAAACCAAGTTCATCCTGCCGCTGACGCTTCTCGCCTCGGCCAAGAAATATCCACTCCGGATTGCGCGCCAGCACGCCGCGATGGCAGCGCTCATACATCTCGGAATCGTCCGCGAGCAGGAAGCCGGCCGGACCGACCGAGCCCATGGTCTGCTGGCGCAACCGTCGATTCAGATCGGGCGCGCCCTTGAATTGCAGCGCGGTGACGTGCTGCACGCTGTCGTCGACGCCGAGCGGCTGGATCACGAACATCTGGATCTCGGCGATGAACAGGTTCGGGAAGATCATGACATGCGGGGTGCCGTCGATCATGATCTCGCGCGCCGCGGTATCGCCATAGGCCGCCTTCATCCGCGCCGTATAGTCCGGCAGCCGCTCCTCGCTGGTGCCGAACCAGCTCATCGGCGCATCGCGCTTGCGGAACTCGGGCCGCAAATCGATCTCGGTATGGCCGTTGCCGTAATCGCGGGTCAGCGCGGTCGAGGCGCCGCCATAGAGCTTGCCGATCATGCTGTCGGCGACGCCGAAGATCGAGGTGTGCACGAAGGCCGGGTGATAGCCGTCGCACTCGTTCTCCAGGATGAACTTCCAGTTCGCCTTGACGCGATGCTTGAGGAAGCCCGCCGTGATCTCGACCTCGCCCTCGGGCGAGGCGCGCACCAGGCGATCGATGGTCTCGGCGGCGCCGCCGAGATGCTCCTTCAGGGTCGGACCATCGGCCGCGAACGAGCCGAACACGAAGCCGCGGTAGGATTCGACGCGCGTCACCCGCCCGAGCGCGAGTTGCGCCTTGTCCTGCCCCTCGTAGCCATCAGGGAAAGCATAGCCGACCAAGCGGCCGTCATTGGCGAAGGTCCAGGAATGGAACGGACAGGTGAACGAGCGCGCATTGCCGCGCTCAAAGGAGCATACCTGGTTGCCGCGATGCGAGCAGCGATTGAGCAGCAGATTGACCTTGCCCTGCTCGTCGCGGGTCATGATGACGGATTGCGGGCCGATCGACTTGACCACGTAGTCATTGGCGTTCGGCACCTCGCTCTCATGGCCGACATAGACCCAGGTCCGGTACCAGATGTGCTTGAGCTCGGCCTCGAAGATTTCGGGGTCGGTGTAGAGCGATCCGTGCACCCGGTCGGGCCGGATCAGCCGCTCCCATGGCGAGACGCCGGTCATCATGTTCATCGCTCCGTCTCCCTCGCCCGCCGCTTGCCTGCGGATGCCTTGTCGGCCGTTAATAATAATCCGAACGACCGTTCGGTCAATGAATAACACGCTCGCGGCGGACCGGCAAGCGTCTTTGCCTCAGCCCTGCGCCGCGCCGCCGTCACCGCCCGCGATCTGCTGCAACATCGACTTCGGCGTCGTCGCGAGCTCGATCTTGAGCTGGTCGCAGATCGCGCGCCGCAGTAGGCGCTCGATCTCGTTCGCGGCAGCGCGGTCAGCCGCACGCGCGACCTCGCCGCTGGCCCATAACAGAAGCTGTCCGAGCTGCCGGTCGCCCTCATCCCGCAGCGCCTCGATCGCGGCGGCATCGGAGATGTTGCCGCGAACACGGGGCGTCGCGGGAATCTCCGGATGCGCCATGCCGTCGGCCAATTGCCTGATCGCGGCAAAGGTGCCGTCTTGCAGGCGCACCTGCTCCAGCAATGGCCCGGCCTTCCAGTCGGCGGCGAGCTTCAGCCCGTTCAGCGCGTAGATCGCGGAGAACACCTGGCCGCGGACGAAATCGTCGCTGGCGTTCGGCACGACGTGGCTTTGCAAGGCATCGATGATGCCGTCGATCAGCCGCTCGAAAGATGCACTCATGCCACAGCCTCCAATGCGCGCTCGAAGGCCCGCACGATCGAGGGCATCTGGCTTGCCATCACCGCGAGGCGCATGTCGTTGAAGCGGTCGACCTCGAAGGCGCGTACCGCGCACATCTGGATCGCGGCGGCCTGATACAGCGCATAGGCTTCGTAGAAGGCGAGACTGCGGTCGGAAACTGCAATGCCCGAGGCGCGCTGATAGAGATCGATCACCTCGGCGCGCTCGAGCACTCCGTAGAGCTTGCGGCTTCTGGCGTTGAAGGTCGGCATCATCGCCCAGGCCAGATCCTCATGGGGATCACCGAGATGGGTCAATTCCCAATCGAGGATCGCCGTGATCCGCCCCTCGTGCTCGATGAAGTTGCCGATCCGGTAGTCGCCATGCACGATGGTGCGGCGTGGCGGCTGCGGGCAATTGTCGTGCAACCAGCGGCCGCCCCAATCGAGCAGCGGATAGTATCGCGCCGTCGGGCGCGCGAGCGAGGCGCGCCAGCCACTGATCGCGCGCAGCTCGGCACGCTCTTCGCCCTGCTGCAACGTCGCAAACGGCGTCGTGCCCGCGTCGATCCGGTGCAATGATGCGAGGATCTCGACGAACTGCCGGGCGATCGCGCGCTTGTGCTCCGGATCGAGCTCGCTTGCCGCCCAGGGCGCCGGAACCTCGCCTTCGACATGCGCGCAGATGAAGAAGGGAAAGCCGATCTCCGCGCCATCCTGTTCTGATGACACCAGCGCCGGAACGGGAACGCCGGTGCCGGCCAGCGATTGCAACGCATAAACCTGTGGCAGCACAGTATATGGCGCAAATAGTCCGCTCGGCGGACCGACGCGGAGGATCAGCTTGCGGTCTCCCTCGGCCGAGCGCGCCACGAAAGCGTAGGTGATCCAGGAGAAGCCCGACGATTTGCGGCCGAAGCTCGTGATCTCCGTCCGGCTCCCGGATGTCCGCGACAAATGTCGTGCGAGCGCACTGCGCACCGCATCGTCATTGACGGCGGCCGGGCGCATGAGGTCCGGCGCGGCATCCGCCACATCGTCGGATCGTTTCGCAGCTTCCGGCATCAATTGACCGACCTCGTATAGCCCTGCCACTTCTCCTCGCGCAGCGCCGACTTCATGATCTTGCCGGAGCCGGTCAGCGGCAACGGCTCGAGCCGGATGTCGACCGAGCGCGGGCATTTGTAGCCCGCGATCAAGGTGCGGCAATGCGCGATCACCATCTCGGAATCGAGCCGGGTGCCATCCTTCGGCACCACGATCGCGTGCACCGCCTCGCCCCATTGCGGATGTGGCACCGCGATGACGGCGCATTCCTTGACATGCTCGTGCTGGAAGATCGCGTTCTCCACCTCGCCGGAATAGACGTTCTCGCCGCCGGAGACGATCATGTCCTTCAGGCGGTCGACGATATAGACAAAGCCGTCCTCGTCCATCCAGGCGCCGTCGCCGGTGTGCAGCCAGCCATTGCGCAGCACGCGGGCGCTTTCCTCCGGCTTGCGCCAGTAGCCGAGCATCACGCCGGCGCCGCGGATCGCGATCTCGCCGACCGTGCCGCGCGGCACCTCATTGCCCGCAGGATCGACGATGCGGATTTCGACGCCGGGCGCCGCCCGCCCCGCGGACTTGCGCTTGGCCGCCAGCGGCCCTTCCAACGCGTGATATTCCCAGGGCAGAATGGTCGCCAGTGCCGCGCTCTCGGTCATGCCGTAGCCCTGGTGAAAACGCCAGTTCGGCAACACCCGCATCAGCTTGACCAGCAGCGCGTCCGGCATCGGCGAGGCGCCATACTCGCAATCCCTGACGCTGCTCAGATCATACGTGCCGAACGACGGATGGTTGAGCATCATGTTGAGCATGGTCGGCACGAACAGGCAGTAATCCACTCTGTGCTCGGCGATCGTCTTCATCGCGAGCTCAGGCTCGAATTTCGGGATCGTGACATGCGTGCCCCCGACCAGCGTGAGCGCGATCATCGGCGAGGTGCCGGCCAGATGGAACATGCCAGCCGAATGCAGATACCGGGTGTCCTCGCGGAAACGGAGCGCATAGATCCAGACCAGCGATTCGTAGATGATGTTGGCGTGCGACAGCATCACGCCCTTGGGAAAGCCCGTGGTGCCGCCGGTGTAGAAGATGCCGGCGAGATCATTGTAGGAACCGGAGGTATCCTCGATCGGCGCATGTGCAACGAGCTCATCATAGCTCCGCATGCCGTCGGGAACCTCGCCCTCGTCGAGATAGATCGTCGCGGTGAGTGACTTCGCGCCCTTCAGCGCCGATGCGATCTCGGCAAAGGCCTTGTCGACCAGCAGCAGCTTTGGCGTGGAATCATCGATCGCGTAGGCGTTCTCGGCAACCGCCCAGCGCGTGTTGAGCGGCACCGCGACGGCGCCGGCCCAGGCGATGGCATAAAGCGCCTCGATATAGAGATCGCTGTTGTGCGCCAGGATCGCGACGCGGTCGCCGGCCTCGATGCCGAACCGCCGCAGCCCGCCCGCGGCACAGGCGACGCGGCGGCCGATCTCCTTCCAGCTCCGCGATCGTCCGGCATGGATGGTTCCGGCTGCGTCCTTGCGCAACTGCACTGCCGAGATGAGCGCCTGCGTCAGCTTCATGTTTCCTCCTCACCGCTAGGCGGCCGCGCACGCGCGGATGTTTCCGTCACGCGCGAAGCCGATCATTTCCGCCCGGAGATTCCAGTTGATAATCCGGACAGACGGTCTATTATTGCATGACCGACGCGACGGGTAAAGCCTCAAGGCACCGCCGCAGTGATCAACGAGCCCCGCGAAGAGGGCCGTCATGGGAGGGGATGATGCGGAAGCCAATCGTCACGTTTGCCGTGTGGGCGTTCGCGCTCGCCGGCGCACTCGCGCCAGCGAATGCAGAGAAGGCCTATGGTCCGGGGGTCAGCGACACCGAGATCCTGCTCGGCGCCAATGCGCCCTACAGCGGACCGGCGTCGATCTATGCGAGCTTTCCGAAGACCATGCTCGCCTATTTCACCATGCTCAACGAGAAAGGCGGCATCAACGGCCGCCACATCAACCTGCTGACCCGCGACGATGCCTACAGCCCGCCCAAGACCGTCGAGGTGACGCGGGCGCTGGTCGAGAACGACAAGGTGCTCGCGATCATGGCGCCGTTCGGCACGCCGACCAACGCCGCGATCCAGAAATTTCTCAACAGCAACGGCGTCCCGCAGCTGCTGGTGCAGAGCGGCGGCACGCGCTGGAACGATCCGAAGCAGTTCCCGTGGACGACGCCCTACTCGCCGACCTACGTCAACGAATCCCGGATCATCGCGCGCTACGTCCTGCGCGAGAAGCCGGATGCAAAGATTGGCGTGCTCTTGCAGGCCGACGATATCGGCAAGGATTTCGTGCTTGGCCTGAAGGAAGGGCTCGGCGCGAAAGCGGAGGCGATGATCGTCAAGGAGGCGATGTATCAATCGACCGAGCCGACGATCGATTCCCAGATCGTGAACCTGAAGGCCTCGGGCGCCGATACCATCCTGATCGCCGCGCAGAACAAATTTGCCTCGATGGCGATCCGCAAGATCCACGAACTCGGGTGGAAGCCGCTGATCTTCCTCGGCTCGACCGCGAATTCGATCACCGGCGTGCTGGTGCCTGCGGGGCTCGACGCCTCCACCGGTATCCTGACCACGACCTCCTACAAGACGCCGAACGATCCCGCCTGGGCCAATGACAAGGGCATGACCGATTATCTCGCCTTCGTCGCCAAATACATGCCGGGCATGGACCCGAACGACGTGATCGCGGTGACCGGCTACACCACGGCACAGCTCGGCGCGATCATCTTGCAGCGCTGCGGCGACAAACTCACCCGGGAGAACGTGCTGAAGCAGGCCACCAATCTCAGCGGCATCGAGCTCCCCATGTTGCTGCCGGGCATCACCATCCAGACCACGCCGCAGGACTACGCGGCGATCACCGAACGCCGCTTCGCCCGTTTCGACGGCAAGACCTGGGTGCTGTTCGGCGACATCGTGGGCGCTGGACCGGCCAAACAGGCCGCCAAGGACTGACCGCACCGCACATCGAACGACCGAGGCTCAAACACAAGGACAAGAACAATGCTGACAGCCCAGGATGATCTCATCGGCCACCAGACGCCGCAGCCGTTTGCCAAGGCGGGCGGCGGCGACATCAGGTTCACCGAGCGCTACTGGTACACCGCGCACCCGATCGACGGCAGCGAGCTCTTGATCGATATCGGGCTCGGCTACTATCCGAACCGCAACGTGATGGACGGCTTCGCCGGCATCACGATCGGCCGCCGCCAGCACAATTTCCGTGCCTCGCGCCGGCTCGGGACCCGCCCGCTGGAGACCGAGGTCGGCGGGCTCAGGATCGAGATCGTCGAGGGCAACAGCCTGCACCGGCTGTCGCTCGCCGAGAACCCGTCCGGCATCAGCTTCGCGCTCGAATTCAGGGCGAGCTTTCCGGCGGCGCAGGAGAAGCAGAACTTCCGCGAGCGCAACGGCGTCGTCGAGGAAGACCTCGCCCGCGTCTCGCAGTTCGGCCGCTGGCGCGGCTGGATCGTCGCCGACGGCAAGCGCTACGAGATCGAGCCCGAATTGTGGTGGGGACAGCGCGACCGCTCCTGGGGCCTGCGTTCCGAGATGCGCACCGACGAGGCGAGGCCGCCGGTTGCGACCCATCGCAATTTCTTCTGGACCTGGTCGATGTTCCAGTTTCCGCAGTCGGCGCTATCGATCTTCATCAAGGAGCGAACGCCCGGCAAGCCGCATTACCTCTCCGGCACCGAATTCCGCCGCGAGGCCGACGGATCGGTGTCGCATCGCGAAGTCACCTCGGTCGAGCACAGGATCGAGTGGGCCGACGATCCGCTCGGCCAGACCATTGCGACGGGCGACTTCACCTTCGCCTTCGATCGCGGCGCGCCGCGTCATGTCAGGATGCTGGGATTGCCGACCCGGTTCTATCTCAAGGCCGGGATGTATGGCGGGTTGCAGGGCTGGACCCATGGCGACGACCGCGGCGAGCACGATGCCGCGCACGACGTCTGGAACCTCGACGATGCCGCGACACGCGCCATCGCACGCACGCTGTCGGATCACGTCGTCCGGCTCGAGAGCGGCGGCGAGACCGGATTTGGGATCAGCGAATACGGCGTCGCCGCCGGCTATCCGCTCTATCCGGGACCGCAGAAGTTCCCGGCGATGTGATCGGGATGGACGGACAAGGCATCCGCATCGCGGACGGTGGCGCAGCCGCCTGCGATCCATGGGACAACCAGGCGGCGGAGGCGCTGGTCTCGCTCGAAACCATCGCCCCGTTTCGCTATCGCAGCCGTTACGGCGACGGCAATCTCAACGGACGGTCCTATGGCGGCCAGATCCTCGGCCAGGCGATGATGGCCGCGACGCTGAGCGCCCCCGAAGATCGCCCGGCGGCGATGTTGCAGCTGTTGTTCCTGCGCGGCGCCGATCCGGCCCGCCGCATCAGCTTCGACGCGCAAGTCCTCCAGGACGGCAAGCGATTCTCCTCGCGCCATGTCGTTGGCCACCAGGGCGACGGGCGAACGGTACTCAGCGCGCAGGCCACGTTCTGCGCGCCGCAGCCGGGTCCACACCACGCTGCGCCGTTCGCAGCCTCGGAGGACCCCGACAGCCTGCCCGATCTCTCCATGATCCCCGATGCACTGATGGCGCAGTTGCGGCCGCTCGGCCCCTACTCGCAGCACATCAAGCCGAGCATGGATTTTCGTATTCCCGAGATCGATCGTCAGCTCTCGGCCGCGTCAGCGGGACCGCGGCTGCGGTTCTGGATCAGATGCCGGCAGCCGCTTGCGGCGGGTTCCCGTGCCCAGGCGGCGGTGTTCGCCTATCTCTCGGATTGGTGGCTCAACTTCTCCAGCGTCGGCGGCCACCTCCGCGACCTGCAATCACGCGCACCACTCTATCTGTCGAGCCTCAACCACTGCATCTGGTTTCACCACGCGTTTTCACCTGACGCATGGATGCATGTGGAAACCGAGAGTCCCTGCGCCGATGGCGGCCGCGGGCTGTCGATCGCCCGGGTCCATGATCGCGAGGGAACGATGCTCGCGACCTCGATCCAGGAAACCCTGATGGTGCATCCGGATGGCGACGCATAGGCCACGCCGCGAAAGTTGAACCCACGCTGTGATCGCGGTTGGGTTGCAGTCGATGCGCCGCGCTGGTTCCAATGTCTGTTGAATCCCGGCAACACCGTCGGATAAAAATGCGCAATCGAGCAGATTGCGCGTCTTGAATCACGAAGGTGCCGCATCGCTGTCAAATCCTGCGCGCGGATGGCGCAACAAAAACACGATTGGGGAAAACCTACATGCAGCAGGTACCGTTGGGCGCACAGGGCGCGGAATCGTCTGGGTATGTCCTTTACTTCCAGCTCGCCAGCAACGGCGCGAGACGCGCGTGCAGCCTGACGATCCAAGCGGAGAGTGCCAACGAGGCGGCGCGCATCTTTCGCGAGAACTGGAGCGCGATCGAATCGATGGCGCGCGACGGTGTGAGCACCGGCATGGTCGGCTCGGCACCTGTCAGCCTGGCGATGTCGTGAGCGCTTTGCGCGACACGGTCTGCATCCATCGATGCGTGCGGCCTCGGGGGAGAGGCACGCGACCTATTGACGCACCGATGCGACAATCAGGCGACGATGTACAAGGCTCGCACACACGCGCGAGCTTTACTTCGCCTCAGAACGATCAAGTCCAACCCGGTTAGAGAGATTCAAGCCTGCTCCGGTTCTTTTCGCGCGCGCCGACTGCTAGAGGCCCGGCGTGAACGAGTTCGCGTGAATCGGAAGTCCAAGAGTGCCTGTGAATGCTGATGGCCGTGTTATCGGCGACCGTCGAAATGCCGCCGACAAGGGCCGCACCCATCTGCTGATCGGCGCGGCCTTCCTGTTCGCCGACCTCTCCGCCGCGGCGACGCCGGCAAGCGCCCAATCGAGCGTGCCATTGCCGCCGGTCGTGGTCGACCAGCCGACGCAGAAGCGCAAGCCGGCAGCCAGTTCGGCACGGCCGGCGCAGCGGACACAGGCTGCCACCGCGGCACGGCAGCGCGCCCGGAATACGCAGCCGACACCGCCAACGCCGTCGGAGCGCGCAGCCGCGGCCGCCGCGGCACTGAACGAAGCCAAACTCGGCTACCGCGCGATGCCGAGCTCCACCACATTGCGCAGCGGCGCCTCGCCGCTCGACACCTCGCAGGCGGTCAACGTGGTGCCGGAGCAGGTGTTGAAGGATCAGCTGCCGCGTAACCTCGACGACGCGCTGGCCAATGTCAGCGGCGTCACCCAGACCAACACGCTGGCCGGCACCCAGGACGCCGTGATCCGCCGCGGCTTCGGCGACAACCGCGACGGCTCGATCATGCGCAACGGCATGCCGCTGGTGCAGGGCCGCAGCCTCAATGCGGCCGTCGAGAGCGTCGAGGTGCTGAAGGGTCCGGCGTCGCTGCTCTACGGCATCATGGACCCCGGCGGCATCGTCAACACCATTAGCAAGCGCCCCGAGCTCTATCAGCACGGTTCGGTGACCCTGCTCGGCTCGACCTACGCCAACAACAAGAACGGCGCCGACGGCACCATCGACATCACAGGCCCGATCGGCGATCGCGGCCTCGCCTATCGCTTCATCGGCTACGGCGTGAGCGAGGACTATTGGCGCAATTTCGGGCGCCACCGGGAGATGCTGATCGCGCCGTCACTGGCGTGGTACGGCGAGAACACCACCGTCCAGCTCAACTACGAGCACCGCGAATTCATCTCGCCGTTCGACCGCGGCACCGCGCTCGATCCCGCGACCAAGGCGACGCTGGCGATCCCGGCGACGCGCCGGCTCGACGAACCGTTCAACAACATGTGGGGCACTTCCGACCTGATGCAGGCCTCGGTCGAGCATCGCCTGAACCAGGACTGGAAGCTGTTCGCAGCCTACAGCTACAACACAGAGACCTTCAGCGCCAACCAGCTCCGCATCACCGGCATCAAGTCAGGCGTCGAGACCCGCAGCAATGACGGCACGCAGGGCTCGCTCAGCAATGTCAGCTACGGCACCTCCTATCTGCAGGGCAATGTCTGGCTCGGCGGCTTCCGCAACGAGGTGGTGTTCGGCGGCGACGGCCAGTACCGCACGATCTATCGCGACAATCTGATCCGGCAATCGACGGCGAGCTTCAACGTCTACAATCCGGTGTATGGGCTGATCACGCCGGGGACCACGGTGTCCGCGGTCGACAGCGCCCAGACCGACAAGCTTGGCCAGTGGTCGCTGTTCTTCCAGGACACGCTGCATTTGACCGAGCGCTTCGCGCTGGTCGGCGGCGTGCGCTACATGGATTACGACCAGCTCGCCGGCAAGGGTCGGCCCTTCATCACCAACACCAACGTGTCGGCCGACAAGGTGCTGCCGCTCGGCGGCGCCATCTTCAAGCTCACCGACCAGGTCTCGCTCTATGCGAGTTACACGCAATCGCTGAAGCCGAACTCGACGATCGCGCCCCTGAGCAATGGCGGCGGTGTCGTGCTCGGCTCGAACATCGCGCCCGAGGAAGGCACGCAATACGAAGCCGGCGTCAAGTTCGATCTCAACAAGCGCCTCTCCGGCACCGTCGCGGTTTACGACATCGAGAAACGGAACGTGCTGGTGAGCCAACTCGATCCGGCGACCGCGCTGAACGTCTACACGGCGGCGGGCAAGGTACGCTCGCGCGGCGCCGAATTCGACGTCACTGGCAGGTTGACCGACAATTGGAGCGTGATCGGCAGCTATGGCTATACCGACGCCCGCGTGATCGAAGACCCGACCTATGCCGGCAAGCAGTTGCAGAACGTCGCCCTGAACACGGCCTCGCTCTATCTGGTCTATGATTTCGGCACCACCCTGCCCGGCCGGCTCCGGCTCGGCGGCGGCGCGCGCTATGTCGGCGACCGGCCAGGCGACGCGAACAACAGCTTCGTGCTGCCGTCCTACACCGTCGCGGACATCTTCGCGACCTACGAGACCAAGGTCGACACGCTGCCGGTGATCTACCAGTTCAACGTCAAGAACCTGTTCGACACCGTCTACTATCCCTCCGCCGTAAGCAACCTGGCCGTGGCGATGGGCGATGCGCGGCGCTTCTCGCTCTCGGCGACGGTGAAATTCTAGCGACGCGAATTCTGGTTTCGAGATGGCGCAGTATTGCCGGCGCGCCGCTCCGCAGCTGGCCGCCGCGGCAAAATCAGCGTTGACAAATTTCGAAGGATATTCGACTTTAGATACAGCTGCTGATGGTCCAGAAGGTGACGTCATGAGCAATGTGCTGTGCGATCCGCGCGCCGAAACGGTGTTGGCGCGGCTGCGAGACCTCGAGACCCAGCAATCCCCGGAGATGCGGCGATACTACGACGCCAAGCGGCGCGCCGGCAGCGGCCCAACCAATCCCGGCTCCGCTGACGACATGAGCTTCGTGCGCGACAAGCTGGTCGCGCTCGACCCGGAAAAGTGCGACCTTTGCTATCTGCTGTGCCGCTCGCTTCGCGCCACGCGCGTCGTCGAATTCGGCACCTCGTTCGGCGTCTCGACGATCTACCTCGCTGCGGCCGTACGCGACAATATGCGGGACTTCGGCGGCGAAGGCGTGGTGATCGGAACCGAGATCGAGCCCAGCAAGGCCGCGATCGCACAGCAGAACCTGTCCGATGCCGGCCTCTCCGACTTCGTCGAGATCCGCATCGGCGATGCCAGGCAAATCCTGAAGGACGCCGGCGGGCCGGTGGATTTCCTGCTGCTCGACAGCTGGATCCCGCTGGTGCGGCCGGTCATCGACGTGGTGGCCCCGCAGCTCCGGGCCGGCGCGGTCGTGCTGTGCGACAATGTCGAATTGTTCGAGCAGGATTATCGCGACTACACCTCCCTGGTGCGCGATCCGCGCAACGGCTTTCGTTCCGTGCTGCTGTCGCACCAGGGCGGCATCGAGCTGTCCGTCAAGCTGAGCTAGTACCCGCGCGTCACCCCGCCGACACATTGGAGCGTTCCGCGGCAGCTTGGATCGATTCCAAACCGGCGTGGGTGGCATCGCTGCGAGCTCTTCGGTAGGGTCCCGACGCGCTGTTGAATAGGCGGCGATTGCGACAAGCCCCGCTGGTTCCGGTGCGCCACATCTTCTGATCCCATGAACAAATCCTCGATCAGGGCCGCGTTGCTGCAGGTCCATTCCATCATTGGCCTTGCGCTGGCGCTGATCTGGGCGGTGGTCGGCATCACCGGCGCGACGATGAGCTTCGAGGACGAAATCGAAGCCGGCCTGAACGGCGACATCATGCGCGTCGATGCCAGTGCAACGCGGCGGCTGACGCCGGACGAACTGGTCGCGCGGCTGCAAGGCGCGGGCGACTTCGGCAAGGTCTCGGCCGTGACCATGGCCAGCGACCCAGCGGCCGCGGCACGCATCCGCTTTGCCCGCAGCGAAGGCGGTACGCGGCCGTCCTCGGTCTATGTCGACCCCTATAATGGGCACGTGCTTGGCTCGCCGCGCGGCGAGGACTTCTTCGCCACCGTGCGCAAGCTGCATCGCTGGATGCTGTTGCCGGGCGACGGCAATGGCATCGGCCGCAAGATCACCGGCACCGCCGCGATCTGCCTGATCGTGATGCTGATATCCGGCCTGGTGTTGCGCTGGCCGCACCGCGCCCGCAGCGTGAAGATGTGGCTGAAGCCAAATCTGGGCCTGCGCGGGCGTGGCCTGCATCGCTCCCTGCACGCCGTGATCGGCACCTGGGTGCTGCCGGTCTATCTGGTGATGACGCTGACCGGCCTCTGGTATTCGTTCGAATGGTACAAGGCCGGCGCCAACTGGCTGTTGGCGCGGCCCCAGACCACGGCGGCCGCGATGCAACCCAAGCCGCCGCGCGGCGCGGCGGCAACCGAGGGCAAAATTGACGCCAAGGCCGATGCCAACAAAGCTGATACGAACAAGGTTGATACGAACAAGGTTGATACAAGCAAGGCCGAGGCAAAGCCGCTCGGCTTCGATCGTGTCTGGACCGCGTTCCTGCAGCAGGAGAACAACGATTACGGACGGGCGCTGCTGACCCTGCCGGCGGGTGCGGGCACCGCCGTGCGCGTGCGGTCATGGTCGCGGGACTCGTCGCTTGAGAGCGTCCGTGACGAGTTCCGTATCGATGCCGTCACCGGTCGCGTCATCGCGTCGGATCGTTATGCAGACAAGACGTCCGGCGAGCGCGTCCTTGCCGCCGTGCTCGACATCCACCGCGGCGCCATCCTGGGATGGCCCGGCAAGCTCGCTTTCATGCTCGCCGCCGCCATGATGCCGCTGTTCGTGGTGACCGGCGTCCTGCTCTATCTATCCCGCCGCAGGCACCGGCGCCTCGCACGGCCGCCAGTCGGCCACCTCGTTCCGGGCGAATGAAGTTCATAGACCGGTGATCAGGTGAGATCGCATGCCGCGATCCGCGCGCGCAACGCGGCGTCGGTGGCGGCCGCAAGCTCAAGCAGTCCGCGGTAGGGATCTCCCGATATCCCGAGCACGGCGGCGAACGCAGGCTCGGTCTTGAGGCCACCTGCCCTCAATCTGCTGACGGCTCGCCGCAGCCGTCCGTCGTCCAGCGCAAGCAGCCGCCGTTCGACATCGAAATGGATCCAGCCCGGCTGCCGGTCGACCGGGCGGTGGTCACCGAACAGTTCGAATGGCCAACCGTCCCACATGAAGCGGGCAATCACCGGCCGCGTGTCCGAGGTCCATCGGTAGAGCGCAAAATCGGCGGCTGATCGATAGTGGGTCCAGATGATCTCGGCGAACGCGTCGGGATCGAACGCATGACAGACGATATCGATGTCGCTGCCCGGCACGGCCAGGTCGAGCGGCAGCGTTCCGACGACGCGTGGATCGAACGGCTTGAGCCGCTCCATCACGGCAGAGCTGGCGACGGCGGATGTGTAGTGCCCGACATTCATCGCGTGGCGTACCCTCGAATTGGCAAGGTATCATGCGCATGTCGAATGCGTGAACCTCCACACATGCGCCGGGTCTTGAGGGAAGGGTATGCAAACGCAACGGGGCGGCCCCGACCGCGTCAGCATGGTCGAAACCGCCCCGCCCAAAAAGAGAACAGGCGGGATTGCCGCGCAATCCCGCCTGTCCGCCGATATCTTGATCCGTTCGGGCGATTAGCCGAACTGGTTCATCGTGTTGTGGGCGCCGCCCGCCTTGAGGGCAGCCTCACCGGCGAAGTACTCCTTGTGATCGTCGCCGATGTCCGAGCCCGCCATGTTCTGATGCTTGGCGCAGGCGATGCCCTGACGGATCTCCGCGCGCTGCACGTTCTTGACGTAGCCCAGCATGCCCTGCTCGCCGAAATACTCCTTCGCGAGGTTGTCGGTCGACAGCGCCGCCGTGTGATAGGTCGGCAACGTGATCAGATGGTGGAAGATGCCGGCGCGCTTGGCCGAATCCGCCTGGAAGGTACGGATGCGCTCGTCGGCTTCGATCGCCAGCGGCGTCTCGTCGTATTCCGGCTTCATCAGCTCGGCACGGTTGTACTTGCTGACGTCCTTGCCGGCTTCCTTCATCGCGTCGTAGACCTGCCAACGGAAGTTGATGGTCCAGTTGAACGACGGCGAGTTGTTGTAGGCCAGCTTGGCGTTCGGAATGACCTTGCGGATGCGGTCGACCATCGAGGCGATCTGCTCGATATGCGGCTTTTCGGTCTCGATCCACAACAGGTCGGCGCCGTTCTGCAGCGAGGTGATGCAGTCGAGCACGCAGCGATCCGCACCGGTGCCAGGACGGAACTGGTAGAGGTTGCTGAGCAGACGCTTCGGACGCATCATCTTGCCGTTCTGGTTGATGATGACGTCGCCGTTGCGCGCATTGGCGGCCGTCACTTCCTCGCAATCGAGGAAGCTGTTGTACTGGTCGCCGAGGTCGCCGGGCTTGTGGCTGACTGCGATCTGCTGGGTCAGGCCGGCGCCGAGCGAGTCGGTGCGGGTCACGATGACGCCGTCCTCGACGCCGAGTTCGAGGAACGCATGGCGGCAGGCGCGGATCTTGGCGATGAACACCTCATGCGGCACGGTGACCTTGCCGTCCTGGTGACCGCACTGCTTCTCGTCCGAGACCTGGTTCTCGATCTGCAAGGCGCAGGCGCCCGCCTCGATCATCTTCTTGGCGAGCAGATAGGTCGCCTCGGCGTTGCCGAAGCCGGCGTCGATGTCGGCGATGACGGGCACGACGTGGGTCTGGAAGTTGTCGATCTTCTCGATCAGCGCCTTTTCCTTGGCCTTGTCGCCTTCCTTGCGGGCCGCATCGAGCGCGCGGAAGATATCGTTCAGTTCGCGGGAATCCGCCTGACGCAGGAAGGTGTAGAGCTCTTCGATCAGCGCCGGCACCGAGGTCTTCTCGTGCATCGACTGGTCGGGCAGCGGGCCGAACTCGGAGCGCAGCGCGGCGATCATCCAGCCCGAGAGATAGAGGTAGCGGCGATCGGTGTTGCCGAAGTGCTTCTTGACCGAGATCAGCTTCTGCTGCGCGATGAAGCCGTGCCAGCAGCCGAGCGACTGGGTGTACTTGGTGCTGTCGGCGTCATAGGCGGCCATGTCGGCGCGCATCAGCGCAGCCGTGTAACGGGCGACGTCCAGACCGGTCTTGAAGCGGTTCTGCAGGCGCATGCGCGCCACGGCCTCGGCGGTGACGCCGTTCCAGGTGTCCTTGGTCTTGAGCAGCGCCTCGGCCGCCTCAAGCTCGCTCTGATAGGAAGCCGGTCCCTGGATGGCCCGGTCGCTGATCCCGCGCGGTTGGAAGTTCATGTCCGTGATCCCTTCGGTGACGAAATAACTGGGCTCTTTTGTAAGCCCAGTCTCGCCGGGAGCTAGACCTGGCGCGGAAAACTTGTCATAACTTACAAGAAACCATTGTATTGTTGTAATAACCTTACAATCCATGAGTTAGGCGATGGCAACCTCAAGCGCCCGTTCCGTTTTCATGGGGCCCCGGCTGCGCCGGCTGCGGCGCGATCTCGGGCTGACCCAGGCCGACATGGCAGCCGATCTGGAGATCTCCGCCCCCTATGTCGCGCTGCTGGAACGCAACCAGCGGCCGGTGACCGCCGACATGCTGCTTCGCCTCGCCCGCACCTACAAGATCGATCTGGCCGATCTCGCCGGCGACGGCGGCGCCGATCACACCGCGCGCATGCAGTCGATCCTGAAGGAACCGATGTTCGCCGACATCGACATCCCCGCGCTCGAGGTCAGCGACCTCGCGGTCAGCTATCCCGGCATGACCGAGGCGTTCCTGCGCCTCTACACCGCCTATCGCGAAGAACAACTGGCACTGGCGGAGCGAAGCGCGCCGGACCTCGCAGGCGGCGCATCCTTTCCGGGGCAGGAGAATTTCGACGCCAATGATCCGGTCGCGGAGGTCAGGCGGTTCCTCGCCGCGCGGCGCAACAATTTCGCCAATCTCGACGACGCAGCCGAACGCCTCGTCCACGAGCCGGCCGGCCCGGCCGGATTTATCGAGCGACTGCGCGAGCGTCACAAGCTCCAGGTCCGCTATCTGCCGCCCAACGTCATGCTCGGCTCGATCCGGCGGCTGGACATGCATCGCAGGCAATTGCTGCTCGAGGACTCGCTCGACACCGCGGGCCTCAACTTTCAATTGGCCAAGCAGCTCGCCTATCTCGAACTCGAAGACGAGATCAGCGCGGCGGTGGAGGACGGCAAGTTCACCAGCAAGAGCGCCGAGTTGCTGGCACGCCGCGCGCTTGGCGCCTACGCGGCGGCCGCGCTGATCATGCCGTACTCCGTATTCGCAAAGGCAGTCGAGGCGCGTCGCTACGACCTGGAAGCACTGGCGCGCCAATTCGGCACCAGCTTCGAGCAGACGGCACACCGTGTCACGACCCTGCAGCGGCCGGGTCTCGAGAAGGTGCCGTTCTTCCTGATCCGCGTCGATCCGGCCGGCAACATCTCCAAGCTGCTCGACGGCGCCGGCTTCCCGTTCGCCAAGCATGGCGGGGCGTGCCCACTATGGTCGGTGCACGGCATCTTCAAGACGCCGCGCCAGATCGTGACGCAATGGCTGGAATTGCCCGACGGACAGCGCTTCTTCTCGATCGCGCGCACCGTGACCGCCGGCGGCGGCGCGTTCGGCGCCATCCGGGTCGAGCGCGCGATCGCGATCGGCTGCGCAGCGGAGCATGCGAGCCAGCTGATCTACACGCGCGAGGGACAGGGGCCGAACGCCGAAGAGCCCACACCGATCGGCGTCGCCTGCCGCGTCTGCCATCGTCCGCGATGCGCGGCGCGATCGGCGCCGCCGATCGGGCGCGAGATCCTTCCCGACGATTTCAGAACCTCGAGCGTCCCGTTCGGCTTCTCGGCGGACTGACCTGCTCGATCACCCCTGCGGCCGGTTCTGGTCGTACAGCACCCGGGCGCGGATGGTGCCGTCGATGGCCCTCAGATCGGCGAGCAGCGCCTCGCCCTCGCCGCCCACCACGTCGGTCTCCAGCACGACGTAGCCGACCTCCGGGTCGGTCTGCAGATACTGCGCCAGGATGTTGATGCCGTGCCGGGAGAGCGCGTCGTTGACCTGGCGCATGACGCCCGGCGCGTTGCGGTGAACATGGATGAACCGGGTGCCGGTCGGTCGCGCCGGCAATTGCACCTGTGGAAAATTGACTGCGCCGAAGGTCGAGCCGACATCGGAATAGTCGATCAACTTGCGCGCCACCTCGCCGCCGATGCGATCCTGCGCTTCCTCCGTCGAGCCGCCGACATGCGGCGTCAGGATGACGTTGGGCAGTCCCTGCAACGGCGAGACGAAGCGCGCCTCGTTCGACACCGGCTCGACCGGAAACACATCGACCGCCGCGCCCGCCAGCCGGCCCTCACGCAAGGCACTCGCCAGCGCGTCGAGATCGACCACCGTGCCGCGTGAGTTGTTGATCAGATACGCCTCGGGCTTCATCAGCCGAAGCTGGGCCGCGCCGATCATGTTGGCGGTCGCCGGCGTCTCCGGCACGTGCAGCGAGACGACATCGCTGGCCGCGAGCAGTTCGTCGAGCGTGTCGACCGGCTCGGTGTTGCCGTGACGCAGCTTGTCGGTGTGATCGAAATAGATCACGCGCATGCCCATCGCTTCCGCGAGGTTCGACAGCTGCGAGCCGATATTGCCGTAGCCGACGATGCCGAGCGTCTTGCCGCGCACCTCGCGGCTGCCGTCGGCGGACTTGTCCCAACCGCCGGCATGCGCGGAGACCGACCGCGGAAAGATCCGGCGGAACAGCATCACGATTTCAGCGATGGTCAGCTCGGCCACGCTGCGCGTGTTGGAGTATGGCGCATTGAAGACCGGGATCCCGAGCTTTCGCGCGGCGTCGAGATCGACCTGGTTGGTGCCGACCGAGAAGCACCCGACGACCAGCAGGCGGTCGGCGGCATCAAGAATCTCCGCGGTCAATTGGGTCCGCGAGCGAATGCCCAGCATATGGACCCCCGACAGCGCCTGCCTGAGCTCCGCAGGTCCGAGCGCCTTGGGCAGACGTTGCAACTCGGTATAGCCGTTCGCCTCGAACATCCGGACCGCGGAATCGTTCACGCCCTCCAGCAACAGGACGCGTATCTTGGTTTTGGGAAGCGACAGCATCATCGATATCCAGATTTGCAGGGGTCAGGGCCAATTCCGCGCGAGTGCAGTTTCGCGCCGGTCAGGCGACAATATAGAGGACAATTGCGTCGGAGACCGCCGGCTTGCCCCGACCGTCTGGCACAATCCGCATAGCCGTCCTGCCCCGATGTCCCGAAAGGAAACCGTTACCGCGAGCCACGAAAGACGTGCGGCACCCTCGGCGGCCAAGACCGCGGCCGTCAACTTGACCGGGGACGGGAATGAGAGGAAAAAACCCTCGGGGAAGATGGTCGGAGTGGCAGGATTCGAACCTGCGACCCCTGCGTCCCGAACGCAGTGCTCTACCGGGCTGAGCCACACTCCGACTAAGAGGCCCGGCTTATAGCGTCGGGTTTCGGGGACCGCAAGGCACCGAATTGAGGAATCTAGTCACAGTGGAAACAGGCCTGAAAACGCACGTTCTGCCCGCCGGCGCGGCCGCCACGGCCACCGCCGCCGGGGTTTTGGCCGAGGGCGGCCTCGTGGCGTTTCCGACCGAGACGGTTTATGGCCTTGGCGCCGATGCCGGCAATGCGGCCGCGATCGCCCGGCTCTACCAGGCCAAGGGCCGCCCGGCCTTCAATCCGCTGATCGCCCATGTCGCCGATCTCGGCGCGGCGCGCCGAATCGCCCTGTTCGACGGCCAGGCCCTGCGGCTCGCGGAGGCGTTCTGGCCCGGTCCGCTGACCCTGGTGCTGCCCAAGGCGCTGTCCTGCCCGGTCGCGGAACTGGCGACCGCGGGCCTCGATACGGTCGCGATACGGATCCCGGCCCACAAGGTGGCGCGCGACATCATCAAGGCGTTCGGCGGTGCCGTGGTGGCGCCGTCGGCCAATCTCTCCGGCCATGTCTCGCCGACCACCGCCGAGCATGTGAACGGCGATCTGGCGGGCCGAATCGACCTGATCGTCGATGGCGGCCCGGTCGAAGTCGGCGTCGAATCGACCATCGTCGGCTGCTTCTCCGATCCGGTGCTGCTGCGGCCGGGCGGGCTGACCCGCGCCGAGATCGAGCATGTGCTCGGCCATGCCTTGCAATCACCGCCGCAGGACGCCGAGGCCGACGGCCAGCCGGTCGCCCCCGGCATGCTCGCCTCGCATTACGCGCCGCGGACACCGGTCCGGCTCAATGCCAGCGACGTCCATGTCGGCGAGGCCTTGTTGGCATTCGGCTCAGGCAAGGTGGCACGGCGCGAATCCGCCTCCGTGGTCATGAACCTGTCCGAGCGCGGCGATCTCGCCGAGGCTGCCGCCAATCTGTTCGGCTACCTTCGCACGCTCGACAAGAGAAATGCGGATGCTATCGCCGTGATGCCCATTCCCGAGGACGGGCTGGGCGAGGCCATCAATGACCGGCTGCGCCGCGCAGCGGTTGGACGGGAAGCATGACCTGGAAATCAGGGTCATGCTGAAACAAAGCTTCCCGATCAAGTGAAAGACCAAGAAAAAATGAACATCGTCCAATCAGCGGTGCCGCCGCTTCCGCCCGAATTGCTTGCAAAGTTCCGCGCCATCGTCGGCGAGAAATATGCGGTGACCGACGCCGCCGACATCAAGCCTTACGTCACCGAGGAGCGCGACCTGTTCCAGGGCCGCTCGCCGCTGGTGCTGCGCCCGGGCTCGACCACTGAGGTCGCCGCGATCTGCAAGCTTGCGAGCGAGCACAAGATCGCGCTGGTGCCGCAGGGCGGCAACACCGGCCTGGTCGGCGGCCAGACCCCGCACAATGGCGAGGTGGTGGTGTCGCTGCGGCGGCTCGACAAGATCCGCGACATCGACGTCGAATCCAACACCATGACCTGCGAGGCCGGCGTGGTGCTGCAAATCGCGCAGCAGAAGGCGGCCGACGTCGACCGGCTGTTCCCGCTGTCGCTCGGCGCGGAAGGCAGTTGCACCATCGGCGGCAACCTCTCGACCAATGCCGGCGGCACCGCGGCACTCGCCTATGGCGTAGCCCGCGAGATGGCGATTGGGCTCGAGGTCGTGCTGGCCGACGGCCGCGTGCTCAACGCGCTGACCAAGCTGAAGAAGGACAACACCGGCTACAACCTGCACAACCTCTTCATCGGTGCCGAGGGCACGCTCGGCATCATCACCGCGGCGACCTTGAAGCTGTTTCCGCGGCCGCGCGCGGTCGAGACCGCCTATGTCGGCCTGAAGTCGCCGGCGGCCGCGCTCAAGCTGCTGTCGATCTCGCGCAACGAGGCCGCCGGTGCGCTGACGAGCTTCGAACTGCTCGCCGACATCGCGGTCGACTTCTCGATCCGACACGGCATCGACATCCGCGATCCCCTGACCAGCAAGCACCCCTGGTACGTGCTGATGGAGCTGTCGTCGTCGCGCGACGATGCGCGCGACACGCTGGAGGCGATCCTTGCCCAGGGCATGGAAGACGGCATCGTCGACGACGCCGTCATCGCCGCCAATCTGAGCCAGCGCCAGGCGTTCTGGAAGCTGCGCGACGAGATGTCGGCGGCGCAGAAGCCGGAAGGCGGCTCGATCAAGCACGACATCTCGGTGCCAGTCGCGGCGGTGCCCGCCTTCATCGCGGAGGCCAATGCGGCGGTCGTCAAGCTGATCCCGGGCGCAAGGCCGGTGCCGTTCGGCCATCTCGGCGACGGCAACATCCACTACAATGTCAGCCAGCCGGTCGGCGGCAACGCGGCCGACTTCCTGGCGCGCTGGCACGACATGAATGCCGTGGTGTTCGAGATCGTGTTGCGCATGGGCGGCTCGATCTCGGCCGAGCACGGCATCGGCGTGCTGAAGCGCGATGAACTGCCCGACGTCAAGGACAAGGTCGCAATCGAGCTGATGCGCTCCATCAAGGCGATGCTCGATCCGCACGGCATCATGAATCCGGGCAAGGTGCTGTGACCGTGCAGGCGACAGTGCCCTCTCCCTCCCTCGCCATCGCACCAATCGCCGACGCCGACATCCCTGACGTCGTCGCGCTGTGGCAGGCCTGCGGCCTGACACGGCCATGGAACGATCCCGCTTCCGACATTGCGCTGGCACGGCGAGGACCGAGTTCGACGGTGCTGGTCGGTCGCGACGCCGGCGCGATCGTGGCGACCGCGATGGTCGGCCACGACGGCCATCGCGGCTGGGTCTATTACGTCGCGGTCGATCCGAACAGCCAGGGCAAGGGCCTTGGCCGCGTCATGATGGCCGCGGTCGAGGACTGGTTGCGCGCCGCCGGCGTGCCGAAGCTGCAATTGCTGGTGCGGCGCGAGAACGCCAAGGCCGGCGCGTTCTATCAATCGCTCGGCTACGAGGAATCCACCTCGGTGATGCTGGCAAAATGGCTCGATGGCCGCGAAGCCACGCCGTGATCGAATTGAGGATTGACGCATGAGCATCGCCGACCGCGTCCGCGTCAAGGACGTCGAGCTGCTGTCGAAACGCCGCTACGAGCTGAAGAGCGCGACATTCGACTACCGCCGCAGCAATGGCGAATGGCAGACCCAGGTGCGCGAGGTCTACGACCGCGGCAATGGCGCGGTGCTGCTGCCCTACAATCTGAAGGCCCGCACCGTAGTGCTGGTGCGCCAGTTCCGCTACCCGGCCTTCGCCAACGGCTATGACGATCTGCTGATCGAGGCCGCCGCCGGCATGCTCGACGATGCCGCGCCTGAGGAACGCATTCGCGCCGAGGCCGAGGAAGAGATCGGCTACCGCCTCGAACACGTGCGCAAGGTGTTCGAAGCGTTCATGACGCCGGGCGCGGTGACCGAGAAGCTGCATTTCTTCGTCGCCGAATACGACGCCGCGATGCGCATCGGTGACGGCGGCGGGCTCGCCGACGAGGGCGAGGACATCGAGGTGCTGGAGCTTGCGATCGACGACGCCCTCGCCATGATCGGCGACGGCCGCATCGTCGATGCCAAGACCATCATGCTGCTGCAATACGCAGCGCTGCATTTGTTCAGGTAGACACCGCCGCGGTCACGCGCGGGGCGGCACGTTGCCAAAATATCGAAAACAACCCCATGCAAAGCAGCCGGCTATGGCCGGCGCTCGACTTGACACGTCGGGCAACTCACGGATACACTTCTAATATTCCGAAATTACGCAGACGCGCTGACCCCCAGCCCCGTCATCCTGAGGAGCGCGTCTTCGCGCGTCTCGAAGGATGCGCGGCCCGGCTGGTGGCCGATTCATCCATCGAGGCTCGCCGAAGAGGCTCGCACCTCAGAATGACGGGGATGGATTGAACGAAGCGCGCTACCGCATCGTGATCGCAAGACCGCTCAGATCGGCGTTGGCCATCAGGCCGACCTGGTGGCCGGTCAATTCGAGCACCGCACCCTTTTGATTGGTGAGCACGATCGCGCGGGCACCGCGGCCGATGGCGAGCCCCGCGCCCGCCGCGCCGTAGACGCCGGCAACGTCGGACGGCCGATTGATGTTGCTGACGCGGCCGCGCAGCACGGTCTTGGAGCCGCCGAACACCAGGCCGTAGTCGAGACCTCCGGTCGAGAGCGGATAGGAGCGGCCGCGGAAAGTCAGGACGCCGCTGCCGCCGGAGCCGCCGATGATCCATCCGGCCTTGTAGATCGTGAGCTTGACGAAGCCGCTATCGGCACGCGCCGCGGACGAGAAAGCAAACCCCGTGAACGCCATCAACGCGACCAGCGCGGCGCGGAGGGTGGACGAAAGCTTCATGCGCAGTCTCCCCAGGAATGTCTCACTCACGATGCGGATGCGAATCGCAACCCGCCGACTGTAGCAAGCGTTCGCCACGACGCAATTTGAGACAGCGGTCGCCGTTCACTCGCATGGTTTCGGTGCAACCCGGATTGAACCAGTTCCCGAGACGGCAACACTCACAGCATGTCCGGGGTGATCGGCCCCAGAGCTCCACGATTGCCGCGGAGCATTCACTTTTTTCGAACCGGAGATTTCCCATGCGCCGTCTTGCGATCGCCTGCGCCGCCTTTGCCGCGACCGTGTCCGTGCTTGCCGTGGCAAGCCCCGCCAGCGCCACGCCCTATCACCTGATCCGCTGGCAGGACACCGGCTTCTGCCAGATCTGGGACCAGAGCATCCCGACCGCGCCGTGGCCGGCGGACTACGCCGTGGTCAGCGAGGAGCTGCCGACCTTCGAGGCCGCGTTCAGCTACAAGACCGGCCTGCTGAACAACGGCACCTGCTCGTTCTAACACCTGATGAGATAGGTCGAGCTGGAACGGCATCGAAAGTTCACCTCTCCTTTGGGAGAGGTCGATTTGCGCAGCAAATAGGGTGAGGGGTTGCGGTCTATCGAGAGAGCAAGAGCCCTCATCCGGATTGCACTGGACGATGCTTCGCATCGCCAGGCGCAATCCGACCTCTCCCCGGCGGGGAGAGGTGAACCAAGACCGAGCAAAGCCGATTCAACCAAGACTCGTCCCGCTCCAGGCGATCGCCGACCACACGCAGGGACGTCACGCCGCAACACCGCGTCATTCGCCTTGTGCCGTCAGACGCAACGCGATCGAGCATCAGTGATGCTTGATCAAGGCATCGCGCGCGGCGGCGAGCTCGAGGAACGCCGCGCCGTTGCCGCCGCCGTCGGGATGCACCGTCTTGGCGGCGCGCTTGAACGCCTGATGGACTTCGGTCGCGGCGAGCCGGCGGCCGAACGGCAGGCCGAGCAATTGCCGGTGGCGCTCCTCCTCGGTCAATGCCTTCGGCGTCAGGCCACGCCGTCCGAAGCGCGGCGCGGACAATGTGTGCAGCGCATCGGCGACGATACCAAGACGGCGCAGCGACATCGACCGGGTCCTGCGGTCCGCCGATTTCAGGGCCGCCTGACGCAGGATCGGCAGCACCTGTGCGGCCGCATGCCGCAGCGTCTCATCGATGTCGGTCACAGCGATCTCCGCGACCAGTTTGGCGATCTCGCGATAATCGGGATCCGGCGCAGTGCAGAAGCGCTCGATCGCAACTTTCCAGTGTCTGATATGCGGGTCCATTTTGTCATCCGAATCTGGATGACAGCAACGCACAAACTCGGCTTGGCGTTTCGCTTGGCGCAGTTTTGAATAGTGTTGTCGGCAACACTCCCAAATCAGAACAAGGAAACGCCATGGCTCTTCTCGACAATCACATCGCCGTCATCACCGGGGCAGGCTCGGGCATCGGGCGCGCCATCGCACTGGGCTACGGTCGCGAGGGAGCGCGCGTGGTGCTGCTCGACATGAACGGCGATGCGGCAGCGGAGGCGGCCAGGGAGATCCGCGACGCCGGCGGCAAGGCGGAGAGCTTTGCGCTCGATGTGACCGATCGCGACGCCTGCATCGCGATGGCGAAGCAGATCGCCGACAAGGTCGGACCGGTCTCGATCCTGGTCAACAATGCCGGCATTGCGCGCCGCAACGGCATGCTCGGCACCGAGGAGGCCGTGATCAAGGATTGGGAAGACATCATCTCGATCAACCTCACCGGCGTCTTCAACGTGACGCATTCCTTCCTGGCGCCGCTGCGCAAGAACAAGGGGCGCATCGTCAACATCGGTTCGATCCAGTCCTTCGTGCATCTGCGCACGCCGAGTTCGCCGGCCTACACCGCTTCCAAGCACGGTGTGCTCGGCTTCACCAAGGCGCTGGCCGCCGAGCTCGGCAAGGACGGCGTGCGCGTCAATGCGATCGGCCCCGGCTTCATCGAGACACCGCTGAACGAGAAGGTGCGCGCCACCAATCCGGACCTCGTGAAGGTCTTCATGGACCACACTCCGCTTGGCCGCGCCGGCAAGCCGGAGGACATCGTCGGCCCCGCGATCTTCCTCGCCTCGGACCTCTCGGCCTATGTCTCGGGATCGATCGTGATGGTCGATGGCGGTTACCGGACCCTGTGACGGATGGAACCGCAATCGTGGCGATTTCTGGGTATTTTGCTTACAAAGCATGGAGTTAGCGCGGCGTTAAGGACTTGTTAACCAAACCGGCACACCGTGGATTTACGGGGTAGTTGGTTCTCGATGTCTCCGCCTCATCGACGAGGCGGGCGTTGATCGGGAGGAGTTCATGTCTTACGCGTCCACCGTACCGTCGCCGGAAGCTCTGCTGCCGTCGCTGGCTCCCAATGAAATCGTCCCATTGCTGATTGGCGCTACCGTCGACGAAGTCGAGCGGGAACTGGTGCTGCAAACGCTCGCACGCTGCGACGGCAACCGCACCCGCGCCGCGCGCGTGCTCGGGCTCTCGGTCCGGACCTTGCGGAACAAGATCCGCGAATATTCCGCCGAAGGCATCGACGTGCCGCACTACGAGCACGCCGCGGCATAGCGGCTCCAAAGCGGGATGAGTTCTGGTTGAGTCGGCTCGGCGCAGCCTTGATTCACCTCTCCCCGTCGGGGAGAGGTCGGGTTGCGCTTGGCGATGCGAAGCATCGTCCCGTGCAATCCGGGTCAGGGCTCTTGCGCTCTCGATTGACCGTCACCCGGCGCTGCGCGCCGACCTCCCCCAAGGGAGAGGTGAATTTCCGTCGCCGATTTAGCTCAGCCCGATCTCATCAGGCCCTAGATTGGCAGGTCGATCGCAAGGCGCCGCCAGCGCGTCAACAACGCGCGATCATCGTCACCGAGGCAGCGAGCGAGATGCACCTCGCTGGCTGCACGCAGCGTCTTGGCTGTCAGCGCGGTCGCATAGTCCCAATAGCCGCGCCGATCGTCCGGATCGGCTGCGACCAGGGACTTGGCCAGGATCTCGATGTAGATCGCCGTGACGGCCTTGTGCCAGAGCTTGCCGGCGCCCGTCTCCATGATGGGTGCGCCGGTCCGCGCTCGCCACATCAGCCAGTAATTCTCTTCGCCACCTGCCCATTGCGATGACGGCAGCGATGGATCGAGACATGGCGACCGGCACACGAGCGGCCGCATCGTCTGCACGCCGCAGAATACCGAATAATCGAGGCCGTCGTACCAGCTCACGCGGAGCAATCTGCGGATCTCGGCCTGCGTGTTCGCCGCGAGTTGCCGGCGACCTGCCCGTTCCAGATCGTCGATGATGACCTCAAGATGATCATGATCGAATGGCTCGACCTCGAGCACCACGCCGATGTTGCGCGGAAACAGCGCGTCGAGCATCTCGACGATCGCGCGGTAGAAGGCCCGCGCCAGTCCACGGCCGCGCCACGCCGCGCCGATTCCGACATGGTTGCAATAGATCAGGTCGCTTGCGTGATCGTAGGTGAAGAAGGCGAGCCCGACCGCACGTTCTGCGGCGCGCAGGATGAAGCAGCGCGAGTCCAAGCGATATGACATGGCACGGTCGCCGACATAGAAGTGCCTGATCTCGCCGACATCATCCGACAACAACCAGCGCAGCATGTCGTCCGGACTGTCGCGCTCGCTCGCTGGAAACAGCTCGGCATAGAGATCGAGCACGCCCGTGCCGCGAAAACTCGCTTCGTCACGCACGTCGCGGCGCGTCACCACGATGTCGAGCGGCTCGCCCATGGCTTCGCCGCATCTGTCGCGCAAGACCCGCAAGACGTCCTCCGCCGTCATAATGCCCATGGAATTATGACTGTTGATCGCTTGCGTCGGTGCCGACAGGCAGAATTGAAGCCGTCGTCCAACCTCTGTTACAAGCGGCTTCAAATCGCGACGGAGCAAATCAGTGGCTGACGAGACAGTTTCCCGCCAGGGGTCACGAGGGGCGCAGGGGCCGCAGGGCCGTCAGGGCGAGCCGGGAAAACCGGGACCGCAGGGACATCCCGGGCGGCCGGGGCCGGAAGGCGCGCGCGGCAAGCCGGGTCCGCAAGGCAAGGCGGGAGCGGTCGGAAAGGCAGGTCCCCAGGGCAAGCCGGGGGCGCAAGGCAAGGCGGGCGTGCAAGGTCCGCGCGGCGAGGCGGGTGCACAGGGACCGCAAGGTCCGGCCGGCCCGCGCGGAGAAGCCGGCCCGCCCGGCCAGTTGCCGTCGATCGAGCAGGTGATGCCGTGGCTGCACATGATCTTCGACGCCTGGGAAGACTACAAGCGCACCAAGGAGCGTGAGGCCGCCGAGCTGGCCGAACGCGACGCCGCCGAGCGCGCGGCAGCGGAAGCGATCGCCCTTGATGTCGACGCGATCGATTTCGCTGATGATGAGGACGAAGACGGCGATCACAAGAAAAAGAAGAAGCACCGCAAGAAGGACAAGAAGTAACCATCCCGTCATTGCGCGATGACGCGGCCGGCCAGGTCCGCGTCATTGCGGGCCAGCGCATTGCGCCCGACACTCACCGCTCGCCGCCTGGATTGGCCGGAGGGTCAGACGGCCGAACCAGATGCATCAGCTGAAAGACCCAGCGCATCGCGTAGTACCAGGCGACGCCTGCAAACGTCCCGCACGCCGACAGGATCGTGACATTGGCACAGTCGATCGTGCCGCTCGACCACAGCATGCCGCAGGTCCAGAGAACCGCGAACGCAATCGCGCTGGGGATGAGCAGGACGGCAGGCTTCACGGGGTTTGCTCCGGGATCGGGGTGAAGGCAGATGATGCCCCGGAGCGCGGCGCCGAACCGTGACCTGCATCACGGAATGCGCCGATCTCAGCCGAATCGCAGGCGCGAACGTTCCCTCGCCTTCTCCGCCTCGACCTCGCGATCGCGGGACGGCGCGGTGGTCTGCAATGAGACCAGCAGCTTGCGCGCGGCGTCCGAGACCTCGATCACGGCGAGGTTGAAGGCGGCCTCATTGGACTGCGACGGCTTGTTGAAGCCGGATAGTTTGCGCACGAACTGCAACGCCGAGGCGTGGATCTCGTCCTCGGTGGCGGGCGGCTCGAAGTTGAACAGCGTCTTGATATTGCGGCACATGGCGGTCTCCCTCGCCCGCAGCAACCGGGCGGCTCTGTCGATGTTTGCGCATGATCTTCTCGGAAAACCGGCTTCCACTTTTCCGGATCATGCTCAAGGACGATCGGCTGCTGCAAATACGACATCGTGGTCTATTCTGGCAGCCTCATCGTCCACGGCGGAAGCGAGGTTCCGGATGAGCCACGTGATCTACAAGGTTGTCCAGCACGACGGCGGTTGGGCCTATACCGTCAACGGGGTGTTCTCGGAACCGTTTCCTACCCATGCCGCGGCACTTGCCGCCGCCAGACGCGCGGCCAACGAGCAACGCGTTCCCGGCCGCACCGAGGCAATCCAGTATGAGACCCCGGACGGCAAATGGCTGACCGAGACCGCCTCCGGCAACGACCGTCCGGAAACCGAGGTCGAGGACGGCCGCTAGCGGCTTCAGAACGGAACCTGCACGCCGAGCCGGTCGAAGAAGGCGCGCCCCCGGTCGGTGATCCGCAGCGCGCGCGGAATCCGATGCGGCGCAACGCCGCGCATCTCCACGAGCCGCGCCAGCACGGCATTGGCAAACGGGCCGGCGAGATGCGGCACCCGTTCGGTCCAGTCGTTGCAAAGCCGCAGATGCGGCTGCCGCGCCGGATCGAACTCGATCGCTTCGGCGCGGCACCAGGCCAGCCCCTGCTCGGTCACGCGACCATCGCGGCCATCGATGATGACGAGCCGGCGGCGGATCAGCGCATTCGACAGCAGCACCCCGAGCTGACCCGCAAGGTGATGGTAGCAGGTGCGCGACTGCCTGAGCTGCTCGGCCGGCATCGCACGCTTGCGCCCGCCAACGGCTTTGGCCGCAAGGTCGACCAGGTGCTCGATCAGCGCCGCGACGTCGTCATCCCTGATCCGGTAGTATCTGAACCTGCCTTGCGCCCACACCGACAGCACGCGCGCATCGACCAGCTTCTGCAAATGCGCGCTGGCGCCTTGCGGCGAAATGCCGGCGACCGCGGCAAGCTCGCCCGCGGGGAGCGCCTTGCCGTCGGCCAGCGCGCTGACCATGGCCTCGCGCACCGGATCGCCCAAGGCCTCGGCGATCCGCGAAAATCCGGTCTGCACGGATTGGGATGACCCCACCGCTATCGTCCTCCATGGCAGACTGAAACGTCTACGCGCATTCGCAACATTGCGAAACTCATTTCAGATTTTCCTGAAACGTCGCGAGCACGTCTTCCGATCAAATCGGCGGCAGTCGACGACATGCAAGGAAACGATCATGACGGCAAACGGCAACGACGCGGAACGCATCTACCGGCTCTGGGACGAGGCTCTCGGCAACAAGGACCTCGAAGCGGCGCTGTCGCTCTACGCTCCGGATGCCTCGATCGAGAGCCCGCTGGTGCAGCATCTGATGCGGACCAGGGATGGGATCGTGCAGGGTCGGGAGGCGCTGCGCGAATTCATCACGCGCGTGTTCCGCACCAATCCGCCGCAACGGCGGCGGTTCAAGCAGGGCTTCTTCAGCGACGGCCGGATCCTCACCTGGGAATATCCGCGCCAGGCCCCTGATGGCGACCAGATGGATCTCGTCGAGGTGATGGACATCCAGCACGGCCTGATCCAGCGCCACCGCGTCTATTGGGGTTGGTATGCACTCGATGTCCTGAAGGCGAGTTAGCCGGACACATCTGCGCCAGCGCGCAGAGCTGCTCTCGGACAGCAGCCTGCGTCATGCTAGGCTTGCAGCGACGCGGCTGGACAAGGGCGCCGCGCGTGGGGGAGAAGCAGCATGATCCGTCTGTGCGCGGCGCTTGTGGCCGCTCTCGTCTCGATGTCGGTATCGGCCATGGCCGCAGATTATCCCGCGCCACAGGATGGCGAGTGGATCGCAAAGGACTTCAAGTTTCACAGCGGCGAGGTGATGCCGGAACTGCGGCTGCACTACACCACGGTCGGCGCGCCGACCGGGCAGCCGGTGCTGGTGCTGCACGGTTCCGGCGGCTCGGCCGCCAGCATGCTGACGCCGGCCTTTGCCGGCGAGTTGTTCGGACCGGGGCAACCGCTCGACGCGTCGAAATACTTCATCATCATTCCCGACGGCATCGGGCACGGCAAATCGTCAAAGCCGTCGGACGCGATGCGGACGAGCTTTCCGAAGTACGACTACAACGACATGGTCGACGCGCAATACCGGCTCGTTACCGAAGGGCTCGGCATCAAGCATCTGCGGCTCGTGATCGGCAATTCGATGGGCGGCATGCATACCTGGATCTGGGGCGTGCGCTATCCGCAGATGATGGACGTGCTGGTGCCGATGGCCTCGCAGCCGACCGCGATGGCGGCGCGCAACTGGATCCTGCGGCGGGCGATGCTGGAGACGATCCGCAACGATCCCGACTACAATGGCGGCAACTATGCGAGCCAGCCGCGGATGATGAAATACGCCATCGCGGCCTATCGCTTCGCCAGCGCCGGCGGCACGCTCGGCTACCAGACGCAGGCACCGACCGCGGCGCAGGCCGACAGGCTGGTCGACGAGCAACTGGCGCTGCCGGTCACCGCCGACGCCAACGACTACATCTATCAATGGGAGGCCTCGCACGACTACGATCCCTCGGCCGGCATGGAGAAGATTGAGGCCACCCTGCTTGCGATCAACGCGGGCGACGACGAGCGCAATCCACCGGAGACCGGCGTCACCGAGGCAGCGGTCAAGCGGATCAAGAACGGCAAGATCTACCTGATCCCGGCAAGCAGCGAGACGCGCGGCCATCTCACGACCGGCGACGCCAGATTCTACTCCGGTCAATTGCAGGAGTTGCTGCGAGTGACGCCGCAGCGGGCGATGTAGCCGAGACGCGCAGTCGACACTTATTCGTCTTGTGGTTGTCTCCAAATCAACTATATCCTAGATATTGTACGATCATTGCCTTGCAGCCGCGTTTCGGAGCGACGATGCCCGGCATTTCCAAAGACCAGGTTGCCCAGAACTGTCCATTTTCGATTGCCGATCTGGACGCCATGATTGCCGCTGGACGCCTGTCCACCGAGACCGCCGCCGACGGCACGGAGCTGGTCGATCCGGTCGCGGTGGCGCGATTGGCCGATCTCAAGGAAGCAGAGCGGCAGAACGATGGTTTGACGCGAGAGGTCGCGGCTCTCAGGCTGGCGTTGGCGCGTCCGCAGGACCGGGCCGTTCCGTGGCTGGCGCTTGGCGTTGCAGCCTTCGGAGCGGGGATCGCGATCATTCAGATCATGAATGCGATCGACTTCTATCGAACCAACAATGATTACAAGATGCAGTCGGACTATACCGACTTCTTCCGTGCCGTCATCGACGCCCCGCCCGAGAAGATGCAGTCCTACGCCGGACTGTACGACGCGAAGTTTTCCAACATCTACGATCTCTACCGGCACGGCGGCATTTCCGTGGAATCCTGGCGCGCAATCGCGACCCAGGCTTGTCCGAAGTTTCGCAAGGAGGGCTTCGCGCTCAGTGGCGTCAAGCTGCCGGCCGTCGAAAAGATCTGCGATCAGACCAACATACCGTAGGAGGCGACAATGCTGGTGCCAAGGATGGCGGCTCTCGCAATCATCGTGGTTGCCTGCTGCACGGGCGCTCACCGGATCGCGCTCGCCGACGCCCTGGACGATGTGATCACGAAGGGAAGGCAAGCCGATCAGGACAGGCAGGTCGCCCAACCGATCTCAAACCTGGCGCGAGCCAACTGCGCCGCCGGCAACGGCGTACTTGGCGGGATCGCCGAACAGAATCCGGAAGCGGTCCGGCGCGCGCTCAATTCGGCAAAAGAAGGATACGACTCCGCCTACAAGATTCTGGTCGATCAGGCTGGATCGCGTGCGTTCAAGCAGCCTTTCGACCAGACCAGGTTGCGGAACCTGCAGAAATACACCAGCACCGACCTGAGCAAGATCGTGACCCGCGAGGACCTGCTGCGCAGGATCGCCGCGATCGTCAAGCAATCGAGCGAAGCCCTGGAGCGGATCCAGTCCGGCAAGCCGGAGAAGGACGACCTTGCGCTGGTGATCGCGAACTCCACCGAGATCACGCGCCTGATCGCGGCATTCTACGATCTGACCGGCGTGTGACCGTCTGCGGCACGTGATAGGTTGCGCCGAAGAGACCGATGTTGGCGACCATGTCCGCAAATCGCTTCCGCCGCGCCGCGCTGAGCCTGCCCGATGTGGTTGAAGGCACCCATCACGGCACCGCCGACTTCCGCGTCGGCAAACGCATCTTCGCAACGCTCGGCTATCCCGACAAGGCATGGGGCATGGTGAAGCTGACGCCCGAACAGCAGGCTGTCGTGGTCGAGGCCGAACCGGAGATCTTCCGGCCGGTGCCGGGCGGCTGGGGCAAGGGCGGCAGCACCAATGTCCGCCTCGCCAAGGCCGATCAGGTCACGCTGCGCAGCGCGCTCGCGATGGCGCGGGACAACATCGCGGCGAAGCCCGTGAAGAAGACCCGGGCGAACAAGCCATCCTGAGCACTGCGATCCCGCACTGCATCAAGCTGGCGCCACGCTGCTTCGCTCATTCTTTGAGCATGCATCGCGCGCACGGTTCGTGCCTAATCGCGCCAATGCCGGATTCGCGCAACGCGACCTTGCGCGCGTCACACGCGAGAATTTCGCGGAGGAACGGGATGCGAAGGCTCACGCATATCGTGGTGCTTGCGTGGCTCGCCATGCTGGCGGGCGCCGCGCTGGCGTTCGACAACGGCCAATACGACAACGTGCCGCCCGATATCCGCGCCTGGTTCAAGAGCGTGATCGCGCCCAATGGCGTGCCGTGCTGCGACATCTCCGATGGCCATCGCACCAATTACGATGTTCGCAACGGCGCCTATTGGGTGCCGATCGAGGGCGAATGGATGATGGTGCCGGAGCGCGCCGTGATCCGCGACCGCGGCAATCCGGTCGGCGAGGCCGTCGTGTGGTACGTGCACCACGGCGGCAACATCATCATCAGTTGCTTCGTACCTGCTGATGCAGTTTAGGTTCCGCGTGTCGACGCGTTGAGCCTGTGTTAGCCCTCTCACCATGCCCGAACCCTCAGACGAACGTTTTCGTGCCGTCCTGCGCTGGATCCTCGCGGCGATCTATGCCGCTGCCGGCCTAGCGCATCTCTGGGTCCCTGAAAAACTGTTGGCCATTACGCCGTCTTGGGTGCCGTTCGCACCAACCGTGATTTTAGCCACTGGGATTTGCGAGATCGCCGGCGCTGTGGCGCTGGTGGCAGGGCCGTTGCGCCGATGGGCGGGCATCGGGCTCGCGGCATATGCGATTTGCGTTTGGCCGGCGAATTTCAAGCACGCGATCGACGGCATCGAGCTGCCTTACATCAGCAACAGTTGGCTCTATCACGGACCGAGGCTGGCGTTTCAGCCGGTCCTGATCTGGTGGGCGCTCTATTGCGCAGGCGTGATCGATTGGCCTTGGCGAAAAGCAAAATAGGTGTGCTGGCGTGAGAATTCCATGCGCCCACAACGCCCACCTGAAGCGGGGTCGCGCGAACTTGGAAAATATGCCCCCTGTTAACCTTACTTTTTAACCAATAGTTAAGGATGAGTTTGCGGGTGCAACGCGGCGCAGCCTAGCGTCCGCACAATGCTCCGTAACCGCGAGTTGGTGCGTGCCATGAGCTATCGAACAAATGGGGCGCTGATGGCGTCCCTTGGCGTTGCAGCGCTGCTGCTTGCTTCCCCGACCGAGACCTATGCGAGATCCGGAACCGCGGCGCGCGGCACGTTTTCTTCGCACCATCCAGGCTTCCGCCACCATGTACGCGTGCCCGGCATCGTGTTGCCGGGGACCGGCGGATATTACGACGATGCGCTGGCCGCCGCTCCCGTTGCCGAAGTCCCGGCGCCGGCGTCCAACGACGTGCGCTACACCTACACCCAGGACGTGCCCTGGGACTGGGCGCACCGCTATCCGCCGGCCGTGGTGCCGTCGGACCGCCCCTATGTATCGAGCTGTCCCACCGAGAGCGTCACGGTGCCCGGACGCGGCGGCGACCGCACCGTCAACATCACGCGCTGCTACTGACGACCGGCTCGATCCCGACAGCAAAAACAAAAGAGGCCGCCCGCAAGGACGGCCTCTCGTATTTCGGGCGCCGCGCTGTGGGCGCCAGGCCGATCAGGACTCCTCGCCCTTCAGATGGCCGACGTGCTTCTGGGTGTAGAGCTCAAGGCCGATGCGCTTGATCAGGTCGAGCTGGGTCTCGAGGAAGTCGATATGGTCTTCCTCGTCCTTCATCAGTCTCTCGAACAGGTCGCGGCTGACGTAGTCCTTGACGCCGTGGCTGTAGGTCGCCGCCTCCTGATAGAGCGTGCGCGCGCCGATCTCGGCCGCGAGGTCGCACTCGATGATCTCCTTGACGTCCTGGCCGATCTTCAGCGGATCGAGCACCTGAAGGTTCGGGAAGCCGTCGAGAAACAGGATGCGGTCGACGAACTTGTCGGCGTGCTCCATCTCCTCGATGGATTCCTTGCGCCAGACCTTGGCCATCTCCAGCAGGCCCCAATTGTTGAGCATCCGGTAGTGCAGCCAGTACTGATTGATGGCGGTCAGTTCGCTGCGCAGCCCCTTGTTCAGATAATCGATGACCTTCGGGTCGCCTTGCATGATCCACTCCACCTGTCGCGGCCAAACTGGTCCGCATTGAATTTAGAACGCTTCTAAATCAGATTGCCGACGAGGGCAAGCCTGCGCAGAAGCGGTGCGTGGATAATTGGATTCGGGAGATCTGGCTGAAATCAGCAGGCCGCGAGGGCGAACTCGCCCGCCTGGGCGTCCTGGTTGGCGGCGTGCGGGTGGCCGGCGTGGGGGCAGCCGGCGCAGCAGGCCTTGGCGCAGGGACCGAGCGCCTCGTCGATGATCGCCTTGATGGTGCGCGCGCAGCGGCCGCATTCGGCGCTACAGCCGAGGCAGCCGTAAACCTGCTTGGCATTTCGAGTCACGGACCCGCCGGCATTCACGGCATTGCGGACATCGTGGTCGCTGAGAACGTTACAGGAGCAGACAATCATCAGAGCAAGCGGGTCCAACGGGTGATGCTTGGCAATATGGATATTGTCGGGCCCGACCTGATGCAAAAGGAAAAGACGGTTTTTGTAGCAATTCCAAACTGATGCGGGATTCATATTGGAATGGGTCTAAATCAGATTGGCTCGCGCTTGCGCGACGAATCGGCCTCAAATGCCCGCCGGCGCCCGCTTCACCGCCGGCGCAACGAGCTTGTGCGTTGCAAGATATGTCAAAAGCTGCAAGCATTTGGACGTGAATGCGGCAGCGTCGTTCATTGATCATTCAAGCGGAATATGGAACCTTCAGGCGAGACAGATCGCCAACGCACGCTGTCCCAGCTCCCGTGAGAAAGGTGAGGTCATGAAGAAGACATTGCTGGCGCTTTGCGCCGCCGCCACTCTGGCGGTTTCGGCTGTGGCGGTGCCCGCCCCCGCCCAGGCACAACGCGGTGTCGCCGCTGGCGTCGCTGCGGGATTGATCGGTGGCGCCATCGTCGGCGGCGCGATCGCATCGCAGAACGGCTACTACGGTCCGGGCTATGGCTACTACGCGCCCGGTCCGGCCTATGTCGCCGAGCCCGGTTACGGTCCCGACTGCTACTGGCAACGCCAGCGCTTCTGGGACGGCTACAACTGGCGCATTCGTCGCGTTCGCGTTTGCGACTGATCGACGTTCATCTCGATTAATTCGAACCAGATGTCCCGGAAAACAGACTGTTTTTCCGGGACATCTGTTTGGGTGGCCAGAAAAAACCGCTTTTCTGCGCGATGAGCCTGCCGACGTTTACTTTCGGTTGACTGTTCTGCGCTGTTTAGCAAGACAGCAGTTCGAGATCAGCGTGCGAGTCACCTAAACCCGGCGTCGAGCCACGACGCCACCACCTTCCAGGAGAGCCAAAGACATGAAGAAGACTTTAGCTGCCCTTGTCGCCGTTACCACGATTGCCGGTTCGCTGGCTGTTGCTCCGCCTGCCAAGGCCGGAGACGGCGGCGCGATCGCAGCCGGCGTTGCCGGCGGCCTGATCGGCGGCGCCCTGCTCGGCGGCGCTATCGCAGGCGCGCGCCCGGCCCCGGTCTATGTTGCACCGGCGCCTGTTTACGTTGAAGAAGCTCCGTGCCGCTGGGTTCGCGAGCGCTTCTGGGACGGCTATGGCTGGCGCTTCCGTCGCATCCAGGTTTGCGATTGATCGACTGACACGGTTTCAGCATCACACTCGAAAACCCGGCCTGACGGCCGGGTTTTTGTTTGCGCCGCCAGCCGCTGGTCAGCGCCCGTTCATCGCGCGCAGCACCGCTTCGCTCGGCCAGCAATCGACCTTCAGCCCGGCCTGCTTCTGATAGGCGCCGAGCGCCGCGCGGGTCTGCATCCCGGCCTTGCCGTCGAGCTTGTCCTTGTAGAGGCCGATCTTGGTCAGATGCTGCTGCATCGCCTCGACATCGGTGGAGCGCAGCTGCTTCGAGGCCGACCATGGCGTCGCGAACGGCTGCGGGCTCGTCATGCGGTCGGCGAGATGGCCGACGAACAGCACGTACAGATCGGAGAAATTGTATTCCTTGATCACGAAGTAGTTCGGCGTGGTCAGGAAGGCCGGGCCGTAGATGCCCTCCGGTTGCAGCAGCGAGGCCGTCTGCGCCTGCTCGGTGGCGCTGAGCTTTTGCCCGCGCACCGGCACGAAGCCGGCGCGCAGCCACTGGCTGATCGGCTTCGTCACTTCGGGCACGCCCATCGTGCAGTCGGCATCGCCGGGTGCCGTGACCTCGTAGGCCCAGCGCACGCCGGGCTGCCAGCCCTTGTTGACGAGTTGCTGCGCGGCGGAGGCGAGCGCGTCCGGCACCGAATGCCAGATGTCGACCTTGCCATCGCCGTCGAGATCGACGCCGTGCTTGTAATACTCGGACGGCAGGAACTGGGTGTAGCCGGTCGCGCCCGCCCAGGACGAGCGCAGCTCCTTGCGCGTCACCACGCCCTCGCCGAGGATCTTCAGCGCGAGGATGAACTCGGTGCGGTACTGATCCTTGCGGCGGCCGACATAGGCCTGGGTCGCGACCACGCGCAGCGTGTCGTAGGGCAGCGCGTAGCGGCCGTAATCGGTCTCGCGGCCCCAGATCGCCAGCACGATCGGCGCCGGCACGCCGAACCGCTTCTCGATCGCGTCGAGCGAGGAGCGATACTTCTGCATCAGTCGCTGCCCCTCCGCCGCGAGCCGCGCGATCGACGCTTCCTTGATGTAATCGGCCGGCACCTGCACGAACTCGGCCTGCGCAGGCGCGCCGGTCTTCGGACGTCCGGGCAGGATCAGGTCGGGCAGCTTGTAGTCGGGCTCGAGGGAGCGCGTCTCGCGCTCGAAGGTTTCACGCGACACGCCGGCGGCCTTGGCTTCCGGCCATAGCGAGGCGACGAACTGGGTGAATGCGGCGTCGGCGGCGTAGGCGGGCCGCTGTAGCGGCGCGACGAGCAGCAATGCGCATGCGACGAGTGTGGCTGGCCATTTCATGATCGATCTCATCCGGCAGAAACAGGCATTGCAAGGCGGATTCCGCAATTGTCAGAATTCAATTCTGGGTGGTAGGTTTTGCCATGCGCATATTTCTGTCATTTCCCTCCGAATTGGAATCGCAGGCTGACAGCATCGCTCAGTCCCTGCGCAATTGCGACCATGACGTTTTCTTTTCGCACGACGATCTCCCGCCGGGCGACAGCTTCGATGCGCGCGTCGAAAAAGCCATCGAAAGCAGCGATTTTATGGTGTTCCTGATCAGCCCGGAATCGGTGACCAGGGGACGCTACACGCTGAGCGAGCTGGCCTTTGCCCGGACCAAATGGCCGAACCCGAGCAATCGCGTGCTGCCGGTGATGATGGCACCGACCCCACTCGACCAGGTCCCGACCTATCTCAAGGCGGTCACGATCCTGGAACCGCAGGGCAGCGCCGCGGCCGAGACACGCGCCGCGGTGGATCGCATGCTGGAGGCCGAGAGCGCGCAGTCGCGTGGGCGATCCATCATGCCGTTCCTCGCGCTTGCGCTCGCCTCGGCGGTCGCCTGCACCCTTACCGTGAAATATGCCACCGGCATCCTGCAATACTCATTCGTCGATACCGGGCCGGCCGGCGGAGTAACCGTGCTTCCCGGCCTGATCTTCGGATTGGTGGTCGCGACCTGCAATTTCATCTTCGGCATCAGGGATCGGTTTCAGTTGGCGCTGGTGGTTGCGATCACTGCGGCGGCATGGATCGCAGCCTTCGATGCCAGCAGCGTCACGCTGCAATCGCTCAGCCAGTATTCGAGAGCCGTCAACACCCCGGCTGATGCCGCCGCCAGCCTCGCGGACGCGACGACAGAACCCGCCGCCGAGGTCCGCGACACCCTCAGCAACAACCCTTTCATGGGCTACCTGATCGGCGGCGTCGGCGGCGCGGTTGGGGGTGCGATCACGATTCTTGGCGTGATCCTGACAAATCCCGGCTTCAGGCGGCTCGACAGCGTCGTCATCACCTGGCTCGCGGCGATCGCCGCGGGCACAGTCTACGGCGCGGTCGTCAAATTTCCGGATTGGCTGGGCTGGCTGGTGCTGTTCGGCGTCTGGCAGCCCGCATTCCTGCTCGCGATGGCCCGCGGATTCCCGCGCGGCGCGGCGCAGATTCCGGGTTGGCTTGGCAGGATCACCGCACCGATCCTCGCCGGCTCGCGCACGGCGCGGTGATCTTCATCTCACCGCGCCTCAGTGCCCGACCTGCTGCTTGGCGCCCTCGATCGAGTCGTTCGACAGCTTGTCGACGAAGGCGATGCCGATGGCCGACAGGATGAAGACGCAGTGGATGATGGTCTGCCACATCACGCCGGTCTCGGTGTAGGTGGCCTTGCCGGACGACAGCGCGCCGGCTTCGATGAAGGTGCGCAGCAGATGGATCGAGGAGATGCCGATGATCGCCATCGCCAGCTTGATCTTCAGCACACTGGCATTGACATGGCTGAGCCATTCCGGCTCGTCGGGATGGCCCCGCAAATTGAGGCGCGAGACGAAGGTCTCGTAGCCGCCGACGATCACCATCACCAGCAAGTTCGAGATCATGACGACGTCGATCAGGCCGAGGACGGCCAGCATGATCTGCTGCTCGCTGAAATCGAAGGCATGGGCGAACAGGTGCCACAGCTCCTTGAGGAACAGCACGACGTAGACGCCCTGGGCGATGATCAGGCCGACATAGAGCGGCAATTGCAGCCAGCGCGATCCGAAGATCAGCATGGGGACGGGACGCAGCGACCGGCCCTTGGAGCGGGCGGGCGCGTCGGAAACAGCGGACATGAGGGAGTGCTCGCGGGATTGGAAATTGCGGAGCGCTCTATCTACGCAATCCCGCGCGCTTGAAAAGCGACAACTGGCCGCAGATTACGCCGCGATCCGGTCACGATTCCGCAAATTTGCACGTCGTGACGCTCGCTCTTCTCACGCGTCATGGCCGGGCTTGTCCCAGCCATCCACGTCTTTGTCGCCGCGAAGCAAGACGCGGATGCCCGGCACAAGGCCGGGCATGACGGTGTCGCAGTTCAGCGCGTCAGCTTCTTGTACTTCACGCGGTGCGGAATGATGCTGTCCTGGCCGAGCCGGCGCATCTTGTCCTTCTCGTAGTCCTGGAAGTTGCCCTCGAACCATTCGACATGGCTGTCGCCCTCGAAGGCCAGGATGTGGGTCGCAATGCGGTCGAGGAACCAGCGATCGTGGCTGATGATGACGGCGCAGCCGGCGAAATCCTCCAGCGCCTCTTCCAGCGCGCGCAGCGTGTCGACGTCGAGGTCGTTGGTCGGTTCGTCGAGCAGCAGCACGTTGGCGCCGGACTTCAGCATCTTGGCGAGATGCACGCGGTTGCGCTCACCGCCGGACAGCGCACCGACCTTCTTCTGCTGGTCGGCGCCCTTGAAGTTGAACGACGAGCAGTAGCCGCGCGAGTTGACTTCCTTCTTGCCGAGCAGGATCAGCTCGTTGTTGCCGGAAATCTCCTCCCACACCGTCTTCTTGCCGTCGAGCGCATCGCGCGACTGGTCGACATAGCCGAGGTGAACGCTTTCACCGACGGTGATGGTGCCCTTGTCGGGCTCCTCCTGCTTGGTGATCATCTTGAACAGCGTGGTCTTGCCGGCGCCGTTGGCGCCGATCACACCGACGATGCCGCCCGGCGGCAGCTTGAAGGTGAGGTCGTCGATCAGCATGCGGTCGCCAAAGCCCTTGCTGAGGCCTTCGAAGTCGACGACGTTCTGGCCGAGCCGTTCGGCGACCGGAATCGTGATCTGCGCGGTCTGGGTCTGCTTCTCGCTGGCCTGCTTCAGCAGCTCCTCATAGCGCTGGTAGCGCGCCTTGGACTTGGCCTGACGTGCCTTGGGCGAGGATGCGATCCACTCCTGCTCGCGAGCCAGGGTCTTCTGATGCGCGGCGTCCTCGCGGCCTTCCTGCTCGAGCCGCTTCTGCTTCTGCTGCAACCAGGATGAATAATTGCCCTCGTAGGGGATGCCGCGGCCGCGGTCGAGCTCGAGGATCCAGCTCGTGACGTTGTCGAGGAAGTAGCGATCGTGGGTCACGATCAGGATTGCGCCCGGATAGTTGCGCAGATGACCTTCCAGCCACGACACCGACTCGGCGTCGAGATGGTTGGTCGGTTCGTCGAGCAGCAGCAGTTCCGGCTGGTCGAGCAGCAGGCGGCACAGCGCGACGCGGCGGCGTTCACCGCCCGAGAGCTTGGTGACATCGGCATCGTCGGGCGGGCAGCGCAGCGCGTCCATCGCCTGGTCGACCTTGCTGTCGAGATCCCACAGGCCCTGGGCTTCGATCTCGTCCTGCAATTTGGTCATTTCGTCAGCCGTCTCGTCCGAGTAGTTGACGGCCAACTCGTTGTAACGGTCGAGGATCGCCTTCTGCTTGGCGACGCCCTGCATGACGTTTTCACGAACCGAGAGCGAGGCATCGAGCTGCGGCTCCTGCTCGAGGTAGCCGACGCGGGCGCCCTCGGCGACCCAGGCCTCGCCGTTATATTCCTTGTCGAGGCCGGCCATGATCTTGAGCAGGGTCGACTTGCCCGAGCCGTTGACGCCGAGCACGCCGATCTTGGCGTCCGGGTAGAAGCTCAGATGGATGTTATCGAGCACCTTGCGGGTCGGGTACGCCTTGGTCAGACCCTGCATGAAATAGATGAACTGGCGAGCCATCCGCTGTCCCTGGAATTGATCCGATGTGTGGAAATTTTGCTGCCGCCGATGTAACGGCCGGCCCCCGAAAGCGCAACCGCGGGCCAGGCGTTTTCCGTCCGTTCACCACGTTTCATCGGTGCACCAGGGGTGATTACCGGATCGACACCATGTGTGCGCCGAATCACGACAATTGAAACCATCTTTTAATAAATCAGGCCAAAACTCGTTTCCAACGCCGGAAAAACGGCGGTTTTCGCGGCAGAACCGCGACCAGAACAGTAGAGGCCATGTCATGGCTACCATTATTTCAGCACCTCTCGCGCGCCCGGTAATCAAGGGCCAGGCGACGCCGTTGGCCGAATTTCGTGCCTTTTGGCGTGCCTTCTTCGTCAAGGCCTTCAATCCCTACCGCCCGGAACTGCACTATATGCGCGGTCCTGGTCCGGCCTGCCGGGCCAAGCAGATGGCGCTGTCGCCGGCGGTCCGATCGATGCTCGCCGATATCCGGTCCGCCAAGGCGCACAAGCCGTCCCGTCCGGCGTGACCGTCGCCGATTTTTGAAACCGCGGCCGCTTGCGCACCTGCCGATTGCGCGCGACCATCACGGGCGTTCCGACGGTTGATCTCCCGCCGTCATCCTCACCCTGATTGGACCTCCCGATGACGCGGCTGCGCTGTGCAATCCTCGACGACTATTTCGACATCGCGCTGTCGCTGGCCGACTGGCCACAGGTCAAGGACCGGGTCGACGTCACGGTGTTCGACAAGCCGTTCGCCAGCGAAGCCGATGCAGCCGGTGCGCTGAAGGATTTCGAGATCATCTGCGCGATGCGCGAGCGCACCCCGTTCCCGAAGGGCCTGCTCGACGTGCTGCCCAAGCTGAAGCTCCTGATCACGTCGGGCATGCGCAACGCCGCGATCGACATGGCGGCTGCCAAGGAGCGCAAGGTGGTGCTGTGCGGCACCCAGTACAGCCGCGATCCCACCGCGCCCCTGACCATGGGCCTGATCCTGGAATTGACCCGCGGCATCGGCCGCGAGAACGCGCGCATGCATGCCGGCGAGGCGTGGCAGACGTTTGCCGGCACCGAGATCGAGGGCAAGACGCTTGGGATCATCGGCCTCGGCAAGCTCGGCAGCAAGGTCGCCGGCATGGCCAAGGTGTTCGGCATGAACGTGATCGCCTGGAGCCCCAACCTGACGCCCGAGACGTGCAAGGAGGCCGGCGTCGGCTACGCCAGCAAGGACGAGTTGTTCGCGACATCGGACATCATCACCATTCATGTCGTGCTGAGCCCGCGCTCACGCGGACTGGTCGGCGCCGCCGACCTCGCCCGCATGAAACCACGGGCCTATCTCGTCAACACCGCGCGCGGGCCGATCGTCGACGAGGACGCATTGCTTGCCGCGCTGCGCGACAAGAGGATTGCCGGGGCCGGCATCGACGTGTTCTCGGTCGAGCCGCTGCCATCGGACCATCCGCTCCGCAAGCTCGACAACGTCGTGATCACGCCGCATCTCGGCTACGCGACCCGCGAGAGCCTCCAGGCGCATTATCAGCAGATGGTCGCCTGCATCGACGCCTTCACCAAAGGCGGCGAACCGCCGCGGCGCCTCGCCTGATCGCAGCATTCGTCGCGACTAAAGCGGGATAAGCTCTGATTGAATCGGCTTGGCGCGGTCTCGGTTCACCTCGCCCCGTTGGGGAGAGGTCGGATTGCGCTGGCGATGCGAAGCTTCGCCCAGTGCAATCCGGGTGAGGGCTCTTGCTCTCTCGATAGACCGCAACCCCTCACTCGATTTGCTGCGCAAATCGACCTCTCCCAAGTAGGGCTATCGCATATGACATCTAAGGGCTCTGGAACTGACGTTTCCACATCGTCATGCCCGGGCTTGTCCCGGGCATCCACGTCTTGTTTTCTTGTGAAGGAAGACGTGGATGGCCGGGACAAGCCCGGCCATGACGGCGTTCACATGGCTGCTCACACCATATGCGATAGCCCTGCTCTCCCAAGGGAGAGGTGAACTATCGACGCCGCTCCAGATCAACCTGATCTCATCATGCTCTAGCCGAGCCAGCGGAACGCTCGCTCGAGCTCGGCACGGCCGTTGCGGTCGTACCAGCGGCCATGGGCGAGGATGATCCGCTCCGGGTCCCATCCGATCATGCAGGTGACGGCGGCCTTCAGTGCCGCCTTGTCGCGCCGGAAGGTCAATCGCATGTCGCGCGGCGTACTGCCGTCCGGATCGCGCACGCCGCCGATCCAGGTCAGGAATCGCATCAACGGCGAACCAATTCGTTCGGTTTCGAAATTCTCGATCAGGTCGGTCAGCAGCAAGGTCCGTGACTTCAGGTGGAAGAACACAGCCTCCGTCATGTAGCTGCCGGCAACCGGAAGCGTCGCAATCCACTCATCCCACGGATAGCCCGATCGCCGTTCCAGCGGCTCGCCATCGAGGGCCAGCCGATCGCCGGCCTGCTGTGCGATCCCACGCGCGAGAAAGACGCGCGCGTCGGGATAGGCCGCATGCCATTCAGGGATCCACCAATAGTGCAGGCGGTTCGGCCCGATGATCCAGCGCGGCGTGCCGAGACGGGCAATCCCGGCCTTGAGCTCGTCCACCAACGGGGTTGGCGAGTGAATGAAGAGCTGCGCGCCGGGCAGACGCAGGATCGTTGCGCGGGTCGGAAACGGCATCCTGAAGCCGCGCGGGCCGAACCGGATCACCGGGCCGTCGACGATCCACACATCGTCGGCGACCGGCTTCGGCGTGTTCAGCGGCGGATAGGTCAGGCGGGTTTCCTGCCGAGCTTCTTGCATCGCATGCCTCATAGCAGCAACGTCGAAACAGACTGGCAGGTTGCAACAAAAAAAGGGCGCACCGTTGGCGCGCCCTTTTCAACAATCAATTCGCCTGGTTGGCCTAGCGCACCGTCACCGGCGCGGGCAGCGGCTGCACCGAGGTCGGCTGCGTGCCGGGCAGCGGCGCGACCTGGGCCTGCGCAGGAGCCATCGGGTTCGGCGGCGGCGCGGCGGAGGCCGTCGTCGTCCCCGGGGCTGCGCCGCCGGGCAGCACTACCACGCGGGTGCCGACCTTGGCGCGTTCAAACAGGTCCGAGACGTCCTCGTTCAGCATGCCGATGCAGCCCGACGACACGAACTTGCCGATGGTCGACGGCTGGTTGGTGCCGTGAATGCGGTACACGGTCGAGCCGAGATACATCGCACGGGCGCCGAGCGGGTTGCCGGGTCCGCCAGCCATGAAGCGCGGCAGATAGGGCTGACGCTCGATCATCTCCGGCGGCGGGTGCCAATCCGGCCACTCCGCCTTGCGGGTGATCTTCTGCACGCCGGTCCAGGTGAAGCCATCGCGGCCGACACGGACGCCGTAACGGATCGCCCGGCCATTGCCGAGGACGTAATAGAGATAGGTGTTCGGCGTATCGACCACGATCGTGCCGGCCGGCTCCTTGGTCGCGAACGCCACTTCCTGGCGGCGCAGGTTCGGTGCCAGCTGCGCCGGGCCGTCTTCCGGCTGGTCGTCGGGCGGCAGCGCTGCGATCTGCACCGGCTTGCCATTGGCATCGACCGGCGCCTGCTGCTGCGGCACCGCTCCGGTCACGCCCTCCGGCGGACGCATGCCGCCGCGGTCGTCGCCATAGGATACGCCAGCGGCCGGGACGCCATTGTCGCGATTGGCCTGCTGCGGGCCGCCACGATCGCCATAGATCACCGGCGGCGGCCCCATCGGCCGGCCGTAGCGCGGATCATCGGGCGACATCACGGGGCCGGTCGGCGCGCCGCGGTCGGAATAGACCGGTGCGTTCATCGGACGGCCATAGCGCGGATCGTCGGGTGACATCACGGGGCCGGTCGGCGCACCGCGATCGGAATAGGCCGGAGCATTCATCGGGCGGCCATAGCGCGGGTCGTCGGGCGACATCACCGGTCCCGGCGGCGGCAGCGCAGCGGAATTGCGCGGCGCGTCTTCATCGTCGTTGAGGGCGTCGAAATCCGGCATGTTGCCCTGCGGATAGGGCTGGGGCGCCGTCGAATAGGCAGTGCCCTGGGGGGCCGGATAACCCTGCTGCGCATGCGCGAGCGAAGTTCCCGCCACGCCGAGAGCCGCGGCAGCGCAAATCGTCAGAATGCGGTTGATCATCATTGCTCTTGTATAGTCCCCAAGCGACACCGGACCGTTAACGGCCCAATGCAGGAAGATAGCGGCGCATTCAAGACAATTCCGCGAAACCCGGGCTATTTCGGGCTTATTGTGAATTCGCATCAGCGCTGCGGCAAAGATGTCTCACGACCGGGCAAAGTCCGTCTACGTGGCCAAAGTCATCAATCGCTCGCATTTTGTAACAAACAGTCCCGAGACGTTGCGATATCCTCGAATCGGCCTGATTCGCGCTCGCGACGCCGGCTTTTTGTGTGGTCACCGCGTTCCCTCGACATCGACACCCTCCCGTAGAAGGGGGAACCCACGCTTATGCTCCCCGGCCTTCGTTTCCTGTTCGCTGCGATCGTGCTGGCGACGTCTCTTCTGGTGTTCGGGCTCGGGGCAGCCGCGCTGTTTCGCGCGGCACATGAGGAATTCGCCAGCATTCCGGCCCGCCGGGCGCCGCCCGAGCCGCAATTCGCCCGACAGGCCGAAACACAGCCTGTGCTGGCGATGGTTCGTGTCGAGCCGTCCGCGACCGACAAGGTGACCGCTGACAAGGTGGCAACCGACAGCGCGGCCCCTGCCACCCCGGCGGCGTCCGAGCCGGCCGCTGCCGCCGAGGCATCGCCTGCGGCCGAGCCGGAGAAGGTCGCCGCAGTGAAGACGGACGATCCAACCCCGCCCAGGCCGGACGCCCAGGCGGCGGAGACGCCTGCGCCGGCACAGCCCACCGAGGTTGCTCCGCAAGCGCCGGCCGCTGACCCGGCACCGCAGACCGCCCCGGTCGCCGCCGAGGCCAAGGTCGCCGCGATGCCTGATCCGCCGACCGCCGCCAGCGCCCCCGCGCCTGCCGCACCGACCGTTGCGGTCGCCACGCCGGAGCCCGCGGCGATGCCGTCACCCGGAGCAAGTGAGGCCGCAACGAGGATTGCGACACTCGGCGGCCCCGAGGTCGTTGTCGAACAGCCTGTGGCGCCGAAGACCAGCGAGGCGAAGAAGCCGGAGCGGAGCACGGCCAGCAAACCGGCGCCGCGTCATAAGGAGCGCCGGCGCATTGTCCGCACGCAGCCGGCGAGGCAGGTCGTTCAGCAGCAACTCGATCCGTTCGGCCAACCGACCCTGGTGCCGCTCACTCGGCGCTAAAGCGAGGTAAGGTTGAGCTGGAACAGCGTCGAAAGTTCACCTCTCCCCGCCGGGGAGAGGTGAAACAAGACCGCGCCAAGCCGATTCAACCAAACTCATGGCGCTTTGGGAGTATTGATCAGGCCGGCCCGGTCGCGATCGGCGGGCCGCTTGCCTGGCCCCATTCCGACCATGAGCCGTCATAGAGCGCGGTGTCGGTGACGCCGATCCGGTACAGCGCGAGCGTCAGCACGCCGGCCGAGACACCGGAGCCGCAACTGGTCACAACAGGCGCATCGAGCTTGACACCGGCACCGGTGAACGACTTGCGCAGATCGTCGAGCGGCTTCATCTCGCCGGTCGCGGCATCGAACAATTGGTTATAGGGCACGTTGCGGGCGCCGGGAATGTGGCCGGCGCGGATGCCCGGCCGCGGCTCCGGCGCGCGGCCCTCGAAGCGCTCGGCAGCGCGGGCATCGATCACCTGCTCGTTACGGCTTTCGACATTGGCGATCATCTGCTCGATGCTGCGCACCCGCTTCGGATCATAGCTCGCCGTGAAGGTCGCGGGCTTGGCCTTGATCTCGCCGCTCTCGACCGCCCTGCCCTCGGCGCGCCACTTCTTCAGACCGCCGTTGAGGATGCGCACGTTGCGATGGCCATAGGACAGGAACATCCACCATGCGCGCGGCGCCGCGACCCAGCCGCCGGCATCGTAGATCACGACGGTGTCTGCATTGCTGACGCCAAGCCCGCCGACGTCGTGGCCGAACTGCTCGGCGCTCGGAAACATGTGCGGCAGCGGATTGGCGTGATCCGACACCGCATCGACGTCGAAGAACACCGCGCCGGGCAGATGGGCTGCGAGATAATCGTCCTTCGGCAGCGGCAGCACGCCCGGCAGCTTGAAGGTCGCGTCGAGCACCTTGACGTTGGCATCGCCGAGATGCGCGGCCAGCCATTCGGTCGAAACGAGCGGATCGTCGGCAACGGTCATGATCTGATGTCCCTGCGGGCCTGAGGCCTTTCAGCCCTTCTTCTTCGGCTCCCACGCCTCGATCGGGCCGCCGGCCTCGCGCCAGGCGGCAAAGCCGCCGCCCATATGCGCGACCGGCTTCAGGCCCATGTCCTTCGCGGTCTTGGCGGCGAGCGCCGAGCGCAGGCCGCCGGCGCAGTGGAAGATGAACTTCTTGTCTTCCTGGAAGATCGGCTTGGCATAGGGGCTGTTCGGATCGATCCAGAATTCCAGCATGCCGCGGGTGCAGGAGAACGCGCCGGGGATCTTGCCGTCGCGCTCGATCTCGCGGGGATCGCGGATGTCGACGATGACGACGTCGTTCTTGCCGATCAGCGTGATCGCATCGGCCGCGCTGATGGTCTCGATCTCGGCATTGGCCTCGTCGATCATCACCTTGATGCCGCGATGGATGGTCTGGGGCATGGGGCTCTCCCTGATGTTGTTGGCGCGCCTGGCGGCGCGCGACGCGTTGTGCGTTTAGCGCACCAGCTCCCGCATCGCGTTCTCCAGACCCTCGATCGTGATCGGATACATGCGCTCGGAGAACAGGCGGCGGATGATGGTGGTCGATTCAGAATAGTCCCAGTGCTTCTGCGCCACCGGATTGAGCCACACCGTGTGCGGATAGGTGCGTGTGATGCGGTCGAGCCAGACCGAGCCGGCCTCTTCGTTGACGTGCTCGACCGAGCCGCCCGGCACCATGATCTCGTAAGGCGACATCGAGGCATCGCCGACGAACACCACCTTGTAGTCGTGCGGGTACTTGTGCAGCACGTCCCAGGTCGGGGTGCGATCGGTGAAGCGCCGCTTGTTCTGCTTCCAGACGCCTTCGTAGAGGCAGTTGTGGAAGTAGAAATATTCCATGTGCTTGAATTCGCTCTTGGCGGCCGAGAACAGTTCCTCGACCTGCTCGATATGCGAATCCATCGAGCCGCCGATATCGAAGAACACCAGCACCTTGACCGCGTTGCGCCGCTCGGGGCGCATGTGCACGTCGAGATAGCCGTGGTTGGCGGTCTCCTTGATCGTGGTGTCGAGGTCGAGTTCGTCCGGCGCGCCGGTGCGCGCGAACTTGCGCAGCCGCCGCAGCGCCACCTTGATGTTGCGGATGCCGAGCTCGACATTGCCGTCGAGATCCTTGAACTCGCGCTTGTCCCACACCTTCACGGCGCGGTTGTTGCGGTTCTTCTCCTGCCCGATCCGCACGCCTTCGGGATTATAGCCATGGGCGCCGAACGGCGAGGTGCCGGCGGTGCCGATCCACTTGCTGCCGCCCTGGTGGCGGCCCTTCTGTTCTTCGAGCCGCTTCTTCAAGGTCTCCATGAGCTTGTCCCAGCCCATCGCCTCGATCTGCTTCTTCTCTTCCTCGGTGAGGTACTTCTCCGCGAGCTTCTTCAGCCACTCCTCGGGGATCTCCGCCTTGCCCATGGCATCGAGCAGGCTCTCGAGCCCCTTGAACACGGTGCCGAACACGCGGTCGAACTTGTCGAGATTGCGCTCGTCCTTCACCAGGGCGGCGCGCGACAAATAATAGAAATTCTCGACCGTCTGTTCGGCGAGATCGGCGTCGAGCGCTTCCATCAAGGTCAGATATTCCCGTAGTGTCACGGGGACCTGGGCGTCGCGCAGTGATGTGAAGAACTGCAAGAACATGGTTACTTAAATCGCCCGCCCTGCCGGTGCCGTCAAGGGCCCCTGCCCCGGCCGTTCCGGCGGATCAGCCATTCACTTTCACTTAACCACCCTGGCCGGCTTCGGCCAAGGACCCGAAACGCGACGCTAGGATGCGGCGTTGATCACTGGAGGTAGTACGACGCCAGTGGACCCGACCGACCTGCCCCGCGCTTCCCCCAGGACGCCGAACCCGTTCGCGCCGGCGGTGATCGTCGCTGCCGTGGCGGTGGTGATGACGGCGTGCGTGCTGGGGCTGGTGGTCTGGAAGGCGGTCGACGCCCGGTCGATGGCGCTGGCGCAGGGCGAGCGCGATATCCGCAACCTCGCGCATTCGCTCGCCGAGCACGCCTCGCGGTCGATCCAGGCGGCCGACGTCGCGATGAGCGGCATGGTCGACCTGCTGAAGTATCAGCGGCCGCGGCAGGACCGCTTCAATCTCTATCTGCGCAACACCGTCGAGACGCTGCCGCAGATCCGCGAGATCGGCGTTCTCAACGCCGACGGCGACTGGATCTATTCCTCGCTCGACCAAAACCCGCATTACAACAACGGTGACCGCGCCTACTTCACCGGCCATCGCGACTCCACCGATCCGACGCTGCACATCAGCGATCCGCTGCGCTCGCGATTGACCGGACGCACGACCATCATCCTGTCGCGGCGCATCAGCAATCAGGATGGCAGCTTCGGCGGCGTCCTCGTCGCGGCGATCGACGCGGCGTATTTCGACAATTTCTACCAGGCGTTCCAGTTCGGCCCGCATGCCGGGATCTCGCTGCTGCGCACCGACGGCACGGTGCTGGCGCATTGGCCCGACGGCAAATGGAACAAGGACCCGTCGATCGCCTTCAAGGCGAAGATTTGGGACGCACCCAGCGGCTACACCAAGACGGTCTCGCCGTTCGACGGCTACACCAAATATCTCGGCTATGAACGCGCCTCGCTCTATCCCATCGTGGTGACGGTCGCACGGCCGGAGAGCGAGATGCTTGCGGCCTGGCACGAGGCGCTGCGCTACGACGCCATCGTCGGCATCATCATGATGGGCCTGGTGACGATGCTTGCGCTGATGCTCTCGGTCCAGTTTCGCCGCCGCGCCAGGATCGAGGCCGCGCTGCGCGAGCGCGAGGCCAGCTACCGCCTGCTCGCGGACAACGTCGCCGACGTGGTGATCAGGCTCGATCGCACCGGCAAGCTGCTGTTCGTCTCGCAATCGGTCGAAGCCATCCTCGGCCGCAAGGCCGCCGACCTGATCGGCCAGTCCTGCTTCGCCTTCGTGCATCCCGACAGCCTTGCCGATGTCACCAGGGCGACCTCCGAACTGACCGACTGGACCACCACCCGCACCGTCGAGTTCAAGACCCTGCGCGCCGACGGCTCGCATATCTGGGTCGAGATCAATCTCAAGCTTGCCGGCGCCGCCGACGACCATCACGGCATCGAGGTGGTCGGCGTGATGCGCGACGTGACCGAGCGCCGCAAGATGGAGGACGAGCTCGGCGAGCTGAACGCCCGCCTGTCCGAACTCGCCACGACCGACGGCCTGACCGGGCTCGCCAATCGCCGCAGCTTCGACAACGCGCTGCCGCGCGAGTTTCGTGACCGCGAGCTGATCTCGCTTATCATGCTCGATATCGATCACTTCAAGGGCTTCAACGACACCCAGGGTCACCAGGCCGGCGACGCGTGCCTGCGGCAGGTGGCGCGCGTGATCGCGGACGCCACCACCAGCACCACGGCGCTGGCGGCGCGCTACGGCGGCGAGGAGTTCGCGATCATCCTGCCCGGGGTCGATGAGCAGGATGCGCTGACGGTCGCCGAAGCGATCCGCCTCGCTGTGCGGTCGCTGGCGATCGCCAATCCGGCCGCGCGCCGCGGCGTGGTCTCGATCAGTCTCGGGATCGCCAGCCGATCGGCCGCGACCGCGAGCGAGAACGAATTGCTCGGCCAGGCCGACCTCGCGCTCTACGAGGCGAAGGGCTCGGGGCGCGACCGAACGGTGCTGGCCTCGTCGCTTTCGGGTGATGGCCATTCCGCGGGGCGGAAACAGTACGCCTGACATACTATGCGCCAGCCGCTTATGCGCCCGGTGCCGTCCAGGGTACCGCTGCGCTGCGGAATCCGCCCTAGACCGTGCGGCTTTTTCAATTACAATTGCGCCTGACAAGACATTGGGCAGGACGTTTGAATGGGCATCATTGCGGCACTGGTGATCGGTGCGATTGCCGGCTGGCTCGCCGGGCTGATCGTGCGCGGAGCGGGCTTCGGGCTGATCGGCAACATCGTTGTCGGCATCATCGGCGCGCTGGTGGCGAGCTGGCTGTTGCCGCGGCTCGGCGTCAGCCTCGGCAGCAGCGCGATCCGCGACATCGTCAACGCGACGATCGGCGCCGTCGTGGTGCTGGTGATCCTGTCGCTGATCAGGCGGGTCTGATCGAACAATTCGCATTTCCGGCGGCCGCTGCGAGAGCGGTCGCTTCATGTTGAGGTCCAAGCGGCCGACGAACGAAGCAAGGCAAACAGATAGATGAAATTCACCGGTACCAAGGACTACGTCGCCACCGATGACCTCAAGGTCGCCGTCAATGCCGCCATCGTGCTCGAGCGCCCGCTGCTGGTGAAGGGCGAGCCGGGCACCGGCAAGACCGTGCTGGCCGAGGAAGTCGCCAAGGCGATCGACGCGCCGCTTCTGACCTGGCACATCAAGTCGACCACCAAGGCGCAACAGGGCCTCTACGAATACGACGCGGTGTCGCGGCTGCGCGACAGCCAGCTCGGCGATGCCCGCGTCTCGGACATCAAGAACTACATCAAACGCGGCAAGCTGTGGGAAGCCTTCACCCACGAGAAGCGCCCGGTGCTCTTGATCGACGAGATCGACAAGGCCGACATCGAATTCCCCAACGACCTCCTGCTCGAACTCGACCGCATGGAGTTCCACGTCTACGAGACCGGCGAGACCATCAAGGCGAAGCTGCGCCCGATCGTGATGATCACGTCGAACAACGAGAAGGAGCTGCCGGACGCTTTCCTGCGCCGCTGCTTCTTCCACTACATCAAGTTCCCCGACGCCGACACGATGGGCCGGATCGTCGACGTGCACTTCCCCGGCATCAAGAAGCGGCTGGTGGAAGAGGCGCTGCGGATCTTCTTCGAGGTGCGCGAGGTGCCGGGCCTGAAGAAGAAGCCCTCGACCTCCGAGCTGCTCGACTGGCTCAAGCTGCTGATGAACGAAGACATCACGCCGGAGATGCTCAGGGAGCGCGATCCGCGCAAGCTGATCCCGCCGCTGCATGGCGCGCTGCTCAAGAACGAGCAGGACGTGCATCTGTTCGAGCGGCTGGCCTTCCTCAGCCGCCGCGAAGTCTAGTTACGAGATCGGCAAACGCCGGAGCAATGGCTCCGGCGTTTTGCCTCTCTGCCTCAGCCAACGATTCCTCAAGCAACAAGAAGACCAGGGAAGATGAACGTCCAGACCCAGATCCGGGCCGCCGAGCCCGTCACCACAGAGCATTTCGACGTCCTGATCGCGGGCGCCGGCATCTCCGGCGTCGGCGCCGCCTACCACCTCGCCACGCAATCCCCCGGCACCAGCTTCGTGGTGCTGGAGACGCAGAAGACCTTCGGCGGCACCTGGTCGACCCATCGCTATCCCGGCATCCGCTCCGACAGCGACCTGCATACCTTCGGCTATCGCTTCAAGCCGTGGACCAGCGCGCCGATCGCAAGTGCCGAAGAGATCCTGAAATACATGGGCGAGGTGATCGAGGAGAACGACCTCGCCCGCCACATCCGCTATCGCCACACCATCACCGCGGCGAACTGGTCGAACGAGACCAATCTGTGGACCATCGATGCCACCCGCATCGACACCGGCGAGCGGCTGCGCTTCACCACCAACTTCTTCTGGATGTGCCAGGGCTATTATCGCCACGACGCGGGCTACACGCCCGAGTGGACCGACATGGCCAAGTTCAAGGGCACGATCGTGCATCCGCAGACCTGGCCCGACGATCTCGATTACAAGGGCAAGCGCGTCGTCGTGATCGGCTCCGGCGCCACGGCTGCGACCCTGATCCCGGCGATGGCCGCGGACGCCGGCCATGTCACCATGCTACAGCGCTCGCCGACCTATTTCCGCACCGGCCGCAACGCGATCGAGATCGCCGAGGAGCTGCGCCGATTGCAGGTCGACGAGCACTGGATCCACGAGATCGTCAGGCGCAAGATCCTGTTCGAGCAGGACGCTTTCACCAAGCGGACCTTCGCCGACCCGGAGGGCGCCAAGAAGGACCTGCTGGCAGCGGTCGAGGCCGTTCTCGGCAAGGACTACGACATGGCCACGCACTTCACGCCGCGCTACCGGCCGTGGCGGCAGCGCATCGCCTTCGTTCCGGATGCCGACCTGTTCCAGGCCATCAAGAGCGGCAAGGCATCCGTCGTCACCGACGAGATCGAGCGCTTCACCGAGAAGGGCATCCTGCTCAAGTCCGGCAAGGAGCTCGAGGCCGACATCATCATCACCGCGACCGGCTTCCACCTCTCCGCCAATGGCGGCATCGATTTCGCGATCGACGGCAAGCCGCTCGACTTCAAGGACACCGTGACCTATCGCGGCATGATGTTCACCGGCGTGCCGAACCTGGTCTGGGTGTTCGGCTATTTCCGCGCCAGCTGGACCCTGCGCGTCGACCTGGTCGCTGACTTCGTCTGCCGCATGCTCAAGCACATGAAGGCAACCGGCGCGAACAAGGTGACGCCGGCGCTGCGCCCCGAAGACCACAACATGCCGCTGCTGTCCTGGATCGATCCGGAGAACTTCAACCCCGGCTACATGATGCGCGGCATGCACCTACTGCCGAAGCGTGGCGACAAGCCGGAGTGGCAGCACAACCAGGACTACTGGGCCGAGAAGGACGAATTCCCGGCGATCGACCTCAAGGACAAGGCGTTCGTCTACGGCTGAGCTGCTTCTTTGCCGTCAGCGAACGGCCACACCACCGCCGTCGTCCCGGCGAAGGCCGGGACCCATACTCCGCGGCGGATGTTGTCGACGGGACTCGTCATTCCACTAACGCTCAACAATCAGCATCGGTGGTTATGGGTCCCGGCCTTCGCCGGGACGACATTGAACGATTATCGTCGTGCGTATCGATCCCCTCATGCGTACTCCGGCAGTTTCGCCGCGGCCTCCGGCGTCTTGCCGCGGATCATGTCGGAGGCCTTGTCGGCGATCATCAATGTCGAGGCGTTGAGGTTGGCGGAGATCATGCGCGGCATGATCGAGGCGTCGATCACGCGCAGGCCCTCCATGCCATGGACCCGGAGCTGGTCGTCGACCACGGCCCACGGTGCGTCGGCCGGTCCCATCCGGCAGGTGCAGCCGGGGTGGAAGGTGGTGGTGCCGCGCTGGGTCGCGGCCGCCAGCAGCTCGTCGTCGCTCGTGACCTTCGGACCCGGAAAATCCTCATAGGCGTAATACGGCTTGAGCGGCTCGGAGGCGAGCAGCCGGCGCGCCAGCTTCATGCCGGCGACGACGACGCGACGGTCGATCTCCTCGGCGAGATAGTTGGTCTGGATGATCGGCGGTGCGAACGGATCGGCCGAGCGGATCCGGACAAAGCCGCGGCTCTCCGGCCGCTGCTGCCATGACGCCACCGTCATGCCGGGCTCGTCCTCGAGCTGGCCCTGCACGCCTTCCTTGTAGCTTGCCGGCGTGAAGGTGAGCTGCAAATCGGAACTCTCGGTGGTCTCGCCGGAATGCCAGAAGCAGTACACCATGGTCGGCGACAGCGACAGCAGGCCGCGCCGCGTCGTCGCCCATTTGATCGCCTCGCCCCACAGGCTGAGGCCGCGGCGCATCTCGTTGATGGTCCGGATGTTCTTGACCCGCGCCACCGAGCGCGGCGCGTAGTGGTCCTGCAAGCCTTCACCGACACCCGGCAGCGCGTGGCGGACCTCGATGCCGTGCGCCTGCAACAGCTCGGGCGAGCCGACGCCGGAGAGCTGCAACAGCTGCGGCGAGTTGTAGGCGCCGCCGGACAGGATGACCTCCTTGGTGGCGCGGATCTCGAGCGGATCGCCGTGCTTGCCGCCGCGATTATAGCGCACGCCGACCGCGCGCTTGCCATCGAAGACGATGCCGGTGACATGGGCATGCGTGCGCACGTCGACATTGGGACGGCGGCGCGCCGGATGCAGGAACGCGGTCGCGGCACTGACCCGGCGGCCGTTCAGGATGGTGCGCTGGCAGTACGACACGCCTTCCTGGATCTGGCCGTTGTAATCAGGATTGCGCGGAATGCCGAGCGAGACCGCGCCGGCCATGAAGGCCTCGCAGAGCGGATCCTGCCAGTCCATCGTGGTGACGGTGAGATTGCCGTCGCGGCCGCGATAGGTGTCGTCGCCCTCGCCGATCCGTCTCTCCATGCGCCGGAAATACGGCAGCACGTCCGGATAGCCCCAGCCGCGATTGCCGAGTTGCGCCCAGGTGTCGAAATCCTGGCGCTGGCCGCGGTTGTAGATGTGGCCGTTGATCGAGGACGAGCCGCCGAGCGTCTTGCCGCGCGGCGCGTAGATGCTGCGGCCGCCGGTGTAGGGGCCCACCTCCTGCTGGTAGGCCCAGTTCACGCTCTTCATGTGGAAGGTCTTGATGAAGCCGGCGGGCAAATGGATGTAGGGATGCCAGTCGCTCGGCCCCGCCTCCAGCACGCATACCCTTGTGCCCGCGTCTTCACTCAACCGGTTGGTCAGCACGCTCCCGGCGGAGCCTGCGCCGATGATCACATAATCGAACGTTTCCATCGTCTCGTTTCTGGCGATGACGTCGAGGTCAACGCACCTTTTCGTGGAGTTGATAGTTCAGATGAGCCTTCACCGTCGGCCACTCGCTGGCGATGATGCTGTAAACCACGGTGTCGCGCAACGTGCCGTTGGGCGCGATCTGATGGCTGCGCAGGATGCCGTCCTGCTTCGCACCCAGGCGCTCGATGCCGCGACGGCTCTGGTGATTGAAGAAATGCGTGCGGAACTCGACCGCGATGCAATCGAGCTTCTCGAACGCATGGGTGAGCAGCAGCAGTTTGCACTGCGTGTTGACCGCGCTGCGCTGCACACGCCTCGCGTACCAGGTCGAGCCGATCTCGACGCGGCGGTTCGCCGTATCGACGTTCATGTAGGTCGTCATGCCCGAGATCCGGTCTTCGACGTCGAACACCGTGAAGGGCAGCATCGATCCGGCCGCCTGCAAGCCGAGCCTGCGGTCGATCTCCTTGGCCATGTTCTCCGATTGAGGAATCGCGGTGTACCAGAGGTTCGGGAGACTGCCGTCCTTCACTGCCTCGACCAGCCCGTCGCGATGGTCATGCGACAGCGGTTCGAGCCGCGCATAGGGGCCGCGAAGGGTGATCGGTTCAAGCCAGGGCATTTTGTATCCTTTCCGTCATTGCGAAGAGCGAAGCGACGAAGCAATCCATTCTCTCCGCGTCCGTGGTGACATGGATTGCTTCGCGGAGCCTGTCATCCGGTGGCGCTTCGCGCCGACCGGGTGGCTCGCAATGACGTTCCTTACGTCACTTGTTCAGAAAATTCAGCGGCAATCCGGGCCGCGGCCAGTCCATCGCGATCAATTCGCCCTTGCCCGACAGCGTGATGTAGGCGGTCTTCAGGTCGGGGCCGCCGAAAGCGATGTTGGTGGTGACGCGGTCGCCGGTCGGTACCTGCTCGACCAATGTGCCGTCGGGCGCGATCACCGAGATGCAACCCGAGACCAGCGTGGCGACGCAGACGTTGCCATTGGCTTCGACCGCGAGCGAGTCGAACATCTGGTAGCCGCCGAGGCCCGCGATCGGCTTGCCGCGTTCGCCGCGATAGATCACGTCGCGCGGCTTGACGGTGCCAGGTTCGGACAGCTCATACGCCCACAGCCGCGCGGTCGGCGTCTCGGCGATGTAGACGGTCTTCTCGTCCGGCGATAGGCCGATGCCGTTGGCCGGCAAGATGCCGTGCACGGCCTCGACGATCTCGTTCATGCCGGGCTTCAGATAGTAGAACGCGCCGACATCCATGTCGCGGGCGCGGCGCTTGCCGAGATCGGAGAACCACAGGCCGCCCTGCCTGTCGAACACCAGGTCGTTCGGCCCGCGCAGCTCGTGCTCGCCGCATTTCGCCACCACGGTCTCGAGCTTGCCGGATTGCAGATCGACGCGCTGGATCGAGCCGCCGAGATAATCCTCCGGCTGCGGCCCCGGCATGATCATGTTGCGGGTCGGTATCCAGGAGAAGCCGCCATTGTTGCAGATGTACATCTTGCCGTCGGGGCCGAGTGCCGCGCCATTCGGGCCGCCCGGCACCTTGGCGACGATCTCCTTGCGCCCGTCGGGATACACCCGCGTCAGCCGCTGGCCGCGGATTTCGACCAGCACGACCGACCCGTCGGGCATCACGACCGGACCTTCGGGAAATTCGAGATCGGTGGCGAGAACTCGGATATTGGCCATGGCATCCTCCCGGCTCTTTGGCTGCCGGCGGTCCAACGGTCCCGCACGCGCAACGTTGTTGTTTCATCCCGTTATGGCAAACGGGGTTTGGCTTGCCAAGCAAGACGGGCTGCAACGCTGCCCGGCGTTGGGGTGGGAATGGCTCGACACATTCCCCGGTGTCGTCCTGGCGAAAGCCAGGACGACACCGAATGTGTTGCGCGGCCACCGAGTCACGAATTTGCATTCTCGCGACGCGATCTGTCCGAGTTGGATCAAACACGAAGCGAAATTTTGCTCGTCGGGGTGATTTGTCGCAGCCCTCTCGACGCCGTCATTCCGGGGCGCGCGAAGCGCGAGCCCGGAATCCATCGGGCCGCATCACGCGTGGAAGAATGGATTCCGGGCTCTCGCCAAGAGGCGAGCCCCGGAATGACGGAGAGAGAATGAGTCCCCTAGCTCAGCGTGCCCGCATGCACCCACCAGCCGGGATGCTGCGCACGGAGCCTTTCGCCGGCGGCCTGAGCGTCGGCGTCGGTGGCGTAGATCGCAAAGCAGGTCGCGCCGGAGCCCGACATGCGGACCAGGCGAACGTTGCCGGTCGTGCGCAACGCGGACAGCACGTCGCTGATCACGGGCTCGATGCGCGCGGCAGGGACTTCGAGATCGTTGGTGCCGCGCCTGAGCGCCGCGATCCAGTCGTCGACCACGCGGCCGGCGGCCGGCCAGGATGGTGCCTGCATCACCACATCGGTGGCGCCGATCAGGAGTTCGCCGTGGCGCAGGCCGAGCGCATTGAAGACATCCTTGGTCGCAACCGGCACGCGCGGGTTGACCAGCACGGCCGGCATTTCCGGCAGGTCGAGCGGCAACAGGCCCTCGCCCACGCCGGTCATGTCGCAGGCGCGCGAGGCGACGCAGACCGGCACGTCGGCGCCGGTCTGAAGCGCGACCTCCATGATCCTGGAATCGTCGAGCGACAGTTCGTTGAGCCGCGCCAGCAGCCGCAGCGCGGCCGCAGCATCCGCCGAGCCGCCGCCAATGCCGGCCGCAACCGGCAGCACTTTCTCCAGCGTGAAGTGGCCGACCTCGAGGTCCGCGACGCGCTCGCCGAGCAGGCGGGCGGCCTTGAGCACCAGATTATCGGAGGTATCGCCGCAGGCGTCGGCCAGCGGTCCCGCCATCGAGAGCGACAGTTCGGGACCCGGCTCGAGTGTGAGACGATCGGCGCAATCGGCAAACGCGACGACGCTCTCCAGGTCGTGAAACCCATCGACGCGCCGCCCGACAACCCTGAGCGTCAGGTTGACCTTGGCACGCCCTGCTTCAATCAGCGCCGGCACGGCGATAAACCCCTCAAAACAAACATTGCGATGCGATTAGCGTAAATCGCCGCACGATCCTATCCCTTTGTTTGGATGGAAATTCCGGGATTTGGGGGCGATTGACGCGCAGCAATCGTCATGGCCGGGCTTGCCCCGGCCATCGACGGCTTCCTGGCTGGTGGGCCAAAGACGTGGATGCCCGGGACAAGCCCGGGCATGACGTCAACTGACAATGCGACGCTGGCGACTTGCCTAGCCGCCCTTGTTACCTAGCCGCCCTTGCCGTCGTCATCCTTCTTCTTGTCGGCAGCGGCGGCGTTCGAGGTGTCGTCCGGCAGGCCGTTGTCGATCTTGGCCTGGATCTTGGGCAGCTCTTCCGGCTCGGGCTTCAGGTCGCGGGCATGCGCCCACTGGAACTTGGCTTCCAGCTTGCGGCCGACGCGCCAATAGGCGTCGCCGAGATGGTCGTTGATGGTCGGATCTTCCGGCTTCAGATCGATCGCGCGCTCCAGGTTCTTCACCGCCTCGTCGTAATTGCCGATGCGGTAGTAGGCCCAGCCGAGCGAGTCGACGATGTAGCCGTCGTCAGGGCGCTGATCGACGGCACGCTTGATCATCTTCATGCCTTCGTCGAGGTTGATGCCCTGGTCGATCCAGGAATAGCCGAGATAGTTCAGCACATGCGGCTGCTCGGGCTGCAACTCGAGCGCCTTGCGCATGTCGGCCTCGGCCTTGTTCCACTGCTTGGAGCGCTCCTCGCAGATGCCGCGGTAATAGTAGGTGACCCAGGCGTTCTTGTCGCCGCCGCCGGCCGGCAGCGCGTCGATCGCCTGCGAATAGGTGGTGGCGCAGTCGGCGAACTTCTTGCGGCCGCGCTCGATATTGCCGAGCGCCAGGATCGCCTCGATGTCCTTCGGCTGATCCGCGGTGACCTCCTTGAGGATCTTGATCGCCTCGTCGCTGCGGTCGGCGGCGTCGAGATTGGTCGCGAGCTGGATCTGGGCATTGCGCTTCAGCGGCGAGGACGCCGGCATCCGCTCGTAGACCTTGATCGCCATCTGCGGCTTCTTCACCGACTCATAGAGATCGGCGAGCGAGAGCAGCGCCAGCGGATGGTTCGGTTGCAGATAGAGCGCGAGTTGCAGATAGACCAGCGCGAGGTCCTCGCCGCCGCGGCGGGTCAGCGTGGCGCCGATGCCGTAGAGCGCCTCGGCGGCGCCGGCCTGCGGGCTGTCGACCAGCGGCGGCAGCTTCTTGCCGGCCTTGGTCTCCTTGATGCCGTCGAGCACCAGCGGATGGCGCGGCAGCTTCTTGTCGAACGCCTCGTAGATTGCGGTGGCGGCGGCGGCGTCCTTGTTGCGCGAGGTCCAGCGCGCATATTCGTCGACCGTGCGCAGCATCGAATCGTCGAGCTTGTAGACGCGCTCGAAGCGCGTGCCGGCATCCTTCTCCTTGCCGGCGAACTCGTAGATCATGCCGGCATGCAGGTCCTTGAAGATCGGATACCATTCCGGACCGGTCAGCTTGTCGATCGAGGCGACCGCGGCCTTGCTGTCACCGGCGCCGGCGGCGGCCCAGGCCGACAGCAGCGTGGCGACCAGATCGGTGATCGGACCGCGCACCGACTGGTTGATGTTGGCCTGCGCGGCGGCGTATTTCTTCAGCTTGAGGTCGCGCACGCCGACCACGAGGCGGGCGACGCGGTTGGCCTTGTCCTGGGTCAGGATGCGATCGGCGAGCTTGACCGCCTCCTCGATGTCGCCATCGGCGAGCGAGGAGATGAAGGCGCGATCGAGCAATTCGGAGTTCTTCGGGTCGGTGCGCAGCGCCGAGCGGTAGAATGCCGCAGCCGAAGACGCATCGCGCTCGACGCTGGCATGCCGGGCTGCCAGATAGCTGCCGGCGGTGGTCAGCGACTTCAGGTCGTTCTTGGTCGGGAATTGCGCGGTATTGTCGGTCGGATGGTCCGGCGTTTGCGCCGCAAGCTGCGCAGGCACGGCAAGCGCCGCAGCAGCGAGAAGGGCAATCGTCAGGCGGTTGAAACGGGTGGACAGCATCACGGTCGCCTTGCTCCAGGATTTACGCCAGGTGGATTTTACGGCCAAGATCTTGCGATCAGTCTCAAAATGCGAACCCAAGCGGCGGCATCACGACGAGCGACAATGCCGCTTTTGCTGTGCAACCGCAAGGACAGCCCAAAGGTAACCCGTGACGAATCAATCGGCAGATTAGGCCTTTACGCCCACCGATCCAGCCAGCCCCACCGCAAAACGCTCCCACTATGGCGGTATCGTGACCGGGCCGGGCACATTCGCGTGCGGACGCAAAAAGCGCCTGGTCCCGGCACTGCCACCCCAGTTCCGCCGCTCCCGTGACGGCGACGGATGCGATCCGGCCCGCCTGCGCGCCGCAGGCGCGCGGCGGGACCTGACACTTGGCTTACATCGCCTCGTAGTTCGGGCCGCCGCCGCCCTCCGGAGGAACCCAGGTGATGTTGCCGTTGGGGTCCTTCACGTCGCAGGTTTTGCAGTGGACGCAGTTCTGGGCGTTGATCTGGTAACGCGGGGTGGCGCCCTCCTCGACCCATTCGTAGACACCGGCCGGGCAATAGCGGTTGGAGGGACCGGCGAACACGTCGTGCTCCGACGTCTTCTGCAAGTTCATGTCGGCGACCTTGAGGTGGACCGGCTGGTCCTCCTCATGGTTGGTGTTGGACAGGAACACCGACGACAGCTTGTCGAACGAGATCTTGCCGTCCGGCTTCGGATAGGCGATCGGCTGGTGCTGCTTGGCCGTATCCAGTGTCTTGCGGTCCGGCTTGGCGTGCGACTGGGTGCCGAACAGCGAGAAGCCGAGCGTGTTGCACCACATGTCGAAGCCGGACAGCGCCATGCCGAACATGGTGCCGAATTTCGACAGCAGCGGCTTGGCGTTGCGGACCTTGAACAGGTCCTTGCCGATCGCCGACGAGCGCCAGGCGTCCTCGTAGGACACCAGTTCGTCATTGGCACGTCCCGCGCCGAGCGCGGCGGCGACGTGCTCGGCGGCGAGCATGCCCGAGCCCATCGCGTTGTGGACGCCCTTGATGCGCGGCACGTTGACGAAGCCCGCGGCGCAGCCGATCAGGGCACCGCCCGGGAACGACAGCCGCGGCACCGACTGATAGCCGCCCTCGGTGATGGCGCGCGCGCCATAGGCGAGGCGCTTGCCGCCCTCGAACAGCTCGCGGACATCGGGGTGGGTTTTGAAGCGCTGGAATTCGTCGAATGGCGACAGATAGGGATCGTCGTAATTGAGATGGACGACGAAGCCGACCGCGACGCGGTTGTCGTCGTAGTGATAGAGGAACGAGCCGCCGCCGGTGTTGTCCTTCAGCGGCCAGCCGAGGGTGTGCTGCACCCGCCCCTTCCGGTGCTTCTCCGGATCGATCTGCCAGACTTCCTTGAGGCCGATGCCGAACTTCGGCGGCTCGCTCTTGGCGTCGAGCTGATACTTCGCGATCAGCTGCTTCGACAGCGAGCCGCGCGCGCCTTCGGCGAACAGCGTGTACTTGCCGAGCAGCTCCATGCCGCGGGTGTAGGAATCCTTGTGGCTGCCGTCCCTGGCGATGCCCATGTCGCCGGTCGCGATGCCGCGCACCGCGCCGTTGTCGTCATAGAGCACCTCGGCCGCGGCGAAGCCCGGATAGATCTCGACGCCGAGCGCCTCCGCCTTCGGCGCCAGCCAGCGGCAGACATTGCCGAGCGAACCGATGTAGCAGTGATGATTGTGCATCAACGGCGGCATGATGAAGTTCGGGATCCGGAACCAGCCCTGCGACGTCGTCAAATAGAAGCGGTCGCTCTTGACCTGGGTCTTCAGCGGGCAGTCGGCATCCTCGCGCCAGTCGGGCACCAGCTTGTCGAGGCCGGCGGGATCGATCACTGCACCCGACAGGATGTGCGCGCCGACCTCGGAGCCCTTCTCCACCACGACGATCGAGAGCTCCGGATTGAGCTGCTTCAGCCGGATCGCGGCCGACAGGCCCGACGGGCCGGCGCCGACGATGACGACGTCGAATTCCATAGACTCGCGCGGAGGAAGGTCTTCAGCACTCATGATCTCTGTCTCAGCCCATTGAGAACGCTTCTAAGCTTTTCAAATGTCGTTGTTTCCGATTTTTGGCGGAAGGACAACCATGGAATTGCGCTTCGATCGGTTTGCACGGTCCGGATACCGCAGGGGAATAATCTTTTCCGAAATCGAGCCTCCACTTTTCCCCTTGATGCTTTAGATTGCAGGCATCATGGCCCTGACGCCCGAGCCCACCCCTACACTTCAGCAATTGCTGGCCTTTTACCTCGAGGCCGGGGTCGATTGCGCGCTTGGCGAGGAGCCGATCAACCGGCTCGACGAGGCCGAGCCAGTTCCCGCCCCTGCGGCACCGCGTCCACCAATTGCGCTCAATCCGCTGCGGCCTCCGCCGATGCCGGCTGTTCCGCGCAGCGAAATCACCGTTGCGCCGGATGCCGCGATCGCCTCCGCGCGCGAGGCCGCGCGGACTGCACCGACGCTCGATGCGCTGCGCGCGCTGATGGAGACGTTCGACGGCTGCGCGCTGAAGCATACCGCAACGAAACTGGTGTTCGCCGACGGCAATCCGCAGGCCAAGGTGATGTTCGTCGGCGAGGCGCCGGGCCGCGACGAGGACATCGAGGGCCTGCCGTTCGTCGGCCGCTCCGGCAAGCTGCTCGACCGCATGATCGCGGCGATCGGGCTCGATCGCAGCAAAGCCTATATCGCCAACGTCATCCCGTGGCGGCCGCCGGGCAACCGCACGCCGACGCCGCAGGAGACGCAGGTGTGCCTGCCCTTCATCCAGCGCCATGTCGAGCTGGTGAATCCGGATGTGCTGGTGACGCTCGGCAATCCATCGACGCAGGCGCTGCTCGGCACCCGCGAGGGCATCATGCGCACCCGCGGCAAATGGATCGACTACGACACGGGAACGCGCACGATCCGTGCCGTCGCCACCTTCCATCCGGCCTATCTGCTGCGCTCGCCGTCGTACAAAAGGTTGTCGTGGCAGGATCTGCGCGCGATCGCGAAAGTGCTGCAGCAGACGACAGCTTCGTAGGGTGGGTTAGCCGAAGGCGTAACCCACCATTCTCTCCAGTGAGCAAAGTCGGTGGGTTACGCTTCGCTAGCCCACCCTACACATCATTGCCCCTTCGGCCGCACGATGGCCCAGCCGATCCGCAGCACCGGCTGCCTTCCATTGACCAGCCGGTCGAACGAGCGCGGCACTTCGGGCACCAAGCCGGGGAAACGCTGCGCGATGTCGGGCGGCGGCGTGCCGGCGGTGTCCTGCGCGCGCCAGACCACGACGCCGCCGGTCTCGTTGAACTTCGCGACCGACAGCCACGGCGTCCGCTGCGGAGTGGCGTCGAGCAGAAGATGCGGACGACGGCTGTTCATCGCGATCAGGCTGGCGAGTTCGGGATCGCCGGCGACCGCGCGCAGGCGCTGGTTGGTGCGGCGCTCATAGCTGTCGTCGAAGAAGCGGCCCATCGCGGCCGCCGGCAGCGAGGTCGGCACCTCGGTGGTGCTGGTCCAGGGCAGGAACAGCGCCGCCGCCAGCGCCAATGCGGCGGGCGCCGCGACCGCGAACGCCCACACCGAACGCAACAGCCGCTGCCGCCGGAGATGGATCAGATCGCCGGTCGCGACCACGACGGCGAGGCCCGACATCAACAGCGCCACGCCGGCGCCGCCGAACGGTCGATCGAGATTGAACAGGCCCGACACGAAGCTGCTGACGAGCGCCGGCGCGAAGGCGAAGAAATAGACGAATTGCTGCGCCAGCGGACTGACCGGTGGACGATAGATGATCGGCGAATCGTCGGCGTCGCGGGCGAACCAGCGCGAGTTGAGGATCACCAGCAGCACGATCGCCGCCGTCGCCACGATCAACCCGCCGAGCACGACGCCCCAGCGCAGCGCGCGAGCCTTGAGATCGACAACTGCGGGCAACGCCGGCAGCACCAGCGCATCGGCGCGGACCAGCCAGATCAGATAGGGCAGCGCCAGCACGATGATGACCAGCACCGCATAGAGCGGATCGACCGCGCGCAACGTGCGTCGCCCACGCTCGGTCGCAAGCGCGAAGCCGACCACGAGCAGAATCATGCCGATCGCCGCCGGCGTCGTCAGCAGCAGCAGGCCGCAATCGATCGACCAGGCGAACCACGAACTGCGCCGGTTCTGCCCGATCAATTGCCAGGAGTGCAGCAGCAACAATGCCCACAGCGGGCGCGCCAGGATCAGCGGGCCGAACTCGACGCTTGGCGAGGAGAACACCACGACTGTCATCGACAGCAGCACCGCGAGCACGCCCTGCGGGCCGCCGACGATGGCGCGCGCCAGCTGGTAGAAGGCGATGAAGGTTGCGATCTCGCAGACCTGCGCCAGCAGATAGACGCCGAACACGTGATTGCCGGCGGCGCGGAAGGCGATGTCGGCAAGCCAGAACGCCAGCGGCGGGCCCATGTCGGTGCCGACCTGGTATTCGCGGCCGAAGGCAAGGACGGTGGCGAGATTGCCGGGCGGGCTGCCGTAGAAGATCAGCGGCAGCAACAGCCAGATCGCGGCCTGCGCCAGCACCACGATCCAGACCACGAGGCGCGGCCGGGCGCGGATCAGTTCGACAACCAGGGAGGTAAACCGCATGAAACGCCTGAAATGCCCCAGCGAGCCGCATCCAGCGGCGCAACTGATCCCGAGGGTTTTGATAACGGCAGGCGACGACGGAGGCAACCTGGGGCCGGATGAGTCTACGGTGCAAAATCAAATGCAGCTGTCATGCCCCGCGAAGGCGGGGCATCCCGTACGCTGCGGCCTCTCGATCGAAAACGACTGTCTCTGGAATGCTGGATCGCCCGGTCGAGCCGGGCGATGACACCGAGCGGGCGGGGCGTGATCGCGCTTTAGGCCGCTTCGGACGCCGCCGCGGCTTTGCTCTCGGCGTCGACCGTGAACAGGTCGGGCTCGACGGGAAGCGGAAAATGCTTCAGCCGCGCGGCGACGACGGGGGCGAACAGGCTGCGGTGATGGCTGCTCGGGCCGAGCCGGTCGAGCGCCTCGAGGTGCTCGGGGACCGCATAACCCTTGTGCTGCTCGAAGCCGTAGCCGGGGCAATCCAGCGCAAGCTGACACATCAGGCGGTCGCGCGTCACCTTGGCGATGATCGAGGCGGCCGCGATCGAGGCCACGATGCCGTCGCCACCGATCACGGCGTCGCAGTCGCAGGGCGTGGCGAGCTTGTCGCGGCCGTCGACGAAGACGTGCCGCGGCATCTCCGGCAGCGCATGCACCGCGCGCGCCAGCGCCCAGAGCGAGGCGCGCAGGATGTTGTCGCGGTCGATTCGCGCCGGCGAGGCCACCGCGACGGAGTACGCAGCGGTGGCGCAGATCTCCTCGAACAATTCCTCGCGGCGCTCGGCGGTCAGCCGCTTGGAATCGTCGAGGCCCTTGGGGACGCGATTGGGATCCAGCACCACGGCGGCGGCCACCACGGGGCCGGCCAGCGGACCGCGCCCGGCCTCGTCGCAGCCGGCGACCGGCCAGACGCCGCGCTTGATCAGCGCACGCTCGCGCCGAAAGCTCGGCCGCACCACGATGCGCTTCGCCGGCTTGGCTGGCGCGGCCGGTTTGGCCGGTTTGGTTGGCGGCTTTTTGGCTTTGTCCCGAATCATGCCGGGATGGTGCTCAACCAAGCTCCGCGGCGCAACCGGGAACCGGGCGCCCTTCCCCGCTATTCAATCCGGCCCGCGCCAAAGCGAGATGAGGTCGAAACGTCATCTCACTTCAGCCTCTTGTTTGCGCATGATCTTTTCGGAAAACCGCTTCGCACTTTTCCGGATCATGCTTAGTCGGGGATCGACACCCGCCCGTTCTCGATAACCGCGAAGCCCGGCGCTCGCACCACTTCCCAAGCGTGACCGTCGGGATCGCCGAAATATCCGCAATAGCCGCCATAGCTGGTGGGCTGCGCGGGCTTCAGCAGCTTGGCGCCTTTCGACAGCGCGAACGCCATCACACGATCGACCTCGGTGTCGTCGTTGCAGTTCCAGGCGATCGCAACGCCGCGGAACGCCGATGGCCGCGGCTGATCCGGCAGCCCGGCATCGGCGGCCAGCAGATGCCACGGGAACAGCCCGAGCACGGTGCCGCCGGTCTCGAAGAACGCGACCTCCTCGCCGGTCGCGCGCATCTTCCTGATGAAGCCGAGCGACTCGTAGAAAGCGATGCTGGCGCGCATGTCGCTGACGCCGAGCGTGAGGACGGTGAAGCGCGCGGTCGGGGCGTTACTCATGTTTACCTTTCCCGTCATTGTGAGCGAAAGCGAAGCAATCCATCGTACCTCATATGGCGAAGCGTGGATTGCTTCGTCGCGGCGCCTGTCATCGGGCCGCGCTCCGCGCGGACCCGTTGGCTCCTCGCAATGACGCCCGTGGCATCAGAACAAACTCAGTTGCTGGCCATTGCGCTTCGGCTTGGCGAAGTGATCCGTGGTCAGCTTGGTGCGCCGCTTGTTGAGGCCGAGCTTTTCGCAGGCGATCTCGAAGCGGCGGCCGATCATCCAGGCCATCGGGCCGGTGCCCTTCATCCGCGTGCCCCATTGCGAATCGTAGTCGCGGCCGCCCCGCATGTCGCGGATCAGCGTGAAGACGTGACGGTAGCGATCGGGATAGTTCGCCATCAGCCATTCGCGGAACAGGTCACGGACCTCGAGTGGCAGCCGCAGCAGCACGTAGCTCGCCTCCTTCGCGCCGGCGTGGGCAGCCGCATCGAGGATGCGTTCGATCTCGGAATCGTTCAGCGCCGGGATCACGGGCGCGACCATCACCGTGGTCGGGATGCCGGCCTCGGTGAGCCGCTTGATAGCCTCGAGCCGTTTCGGCGGGGTCGAAGCGCGCGGCTCCATGGTGCGGGCGAGCTTCGGGTCGAGCGACGTTACCGACAGCGCGACCTTGGCGAGGTTGCGCTTGGCCATCCGCGCCAGGATGTCGATGTCACGGGTCACCAGCGCCGATTTGGTGACGATGCCAACCGGATGGCCGGCGCGCTCCAGTACCTCGAGGATGCCACGCATGATCTTCCGCTCGCGCTCGATCGGCTGGTAGGGATCGGTGTTGGTGCCGATCGCGATCATCCGCGCTTCGTAATCCGGCGCCGCCAGCTCCTTCTCGAGCAGCGCCGGCGCATCCGGCTTGGCGAACAGTTTCGACTCGAAGTCGAGCCCCGGCGACAGGCCGAGATAGGCGTGGGTCGGCCGCGCGAAGCAATAGACACAACCATGCTCGCAGCCGCGATAGGGATTGATCGATCGGTCGAAGCCGATATCGGGCGAGTCGTTGCGGGTGATCACCTTGCGCGAAGTGTCGATCGCCACGCTGGTCTGAAACGGCGGCAGGTCGTCGAGGCTCTGCCAGCCGTCGTCGAAGGCCGTCCGCGCCTCGGCCTCATAGCGGCCGCTGGCGTTGGACTGCGCGCCGCGGCCGCGCCGCCGCTCGCGCTCGATCGCGACCGCAAGTTCGGGAAACGGGGAAGGTGCACCCGCCGGGTTATCGGAGGGCGCCGTTACCGGCGGGTGCTTGAGGGCATGAGAGGATGCTCGGCTCATGCTTTGAAGCTAACACAGCCAAAGAACAAATCAAGAACACGAGCGCAGAAATTCCACAGAACAGTGCTGCAAAATTCTACAGCCGAACAGGCTGCTTTGAATATGACAAGGTGATAACACGACCGGAGTTCTCCAATCGTTTGAGCCACCGAAGCCTCAAATCATGCTGAGCGTGATCATTCCGACCGACGGGGTCGAGCGCACCGCGGTCGCAACCCTGGCGGCGCTGGTGCCGGGCGCAGCCGCGGGAATCATCCGCGAAGTCTTGCTGGTCGACCGCACCAACACCGACATCATGGAGCGCGTCGCCGACGTCGCCGGCTGCCGCTTCGTGCGCTTCGAGGGCACCCGCGCCGCAGCCCTCGCTGCCGGTGCCAAGCAGGCGCGCTCGCCCTGGCTGATGTTCCTGCATCCGGGCGCCGTGCTCGATGCCGGCTGGATCGAGGAGACCACCCAGTTCATCCAGATGGTGGCGGCGAGCGGCAAGGATCGCGCCGGCATCTTCCGCTATGCCCGCGCGCCCTACTCCGACCCCGGCCTGCGCGACGGCCTCAAATTCGTCGCCCGGATGCTCGCGGGGCCCTCGGCCGAACAGGGGCTGCTGATCGCGCGCGACCATTACGAGCGGATCGGCGGCTATCGCCCGGATGCCCGTCGCTCCGAGGCCCGCCTGCTGCGCCGGCTCGGCCGCTCCTCGCGCACCATGCTGCGCAGCCGGATCATGGTCGCGTAAATGCGCTTGCATATTACTTGATTCCGTCAAATAATATGTTTGATGAAATCAAATTCCTATGACACAGCCCTCGAGAGCCAGGTCGCCGCGGTGCGCGGCTTCAGCCGGTTCTACACCCGCAAGCTCGGCATCATCGAGCCGAAGCTGCTGCATTCCGCGTTCACCTTGCAGGAAGCGCGGATCATCTATGAGCTCGCGCATCGTGCCGACTGCACTGCGACCGACCTGGTGCGCGATCTCGACCTCGATGCCGGCTTCGTCAGCCGGACGCTGGCGGCGTTGCAACGCCGGCAGATCGTGACCCGCAAGCCGTCGAAGGCGGACAAGCGGGTCAACGAGGTGGCGCTGACCGCCAAGGGCCGCGCGGCGGCCGCCGACCTCGACAGCCGTTCGCGCAGCGAGGTCGCAGCCTTGTTGAAGCAGATCGACGGCGACCGGCGCGCAGCCGTGGTGCGCGCCATGGGCACGATCGAGCGGTCGCTGGAGCCAGTGGCCGAAAAACCGGTCGGCTTCCTGCTGCGCAGCCACCGCGTCGGCGACATGGGCTGGGTGGTCTCGCGACAGGGACAGGCCTATGCGGAGGAATATGGCTGGGACATCAGCTACGAGGCGCTGGTGGCCGAGATCTGCGCGCAATTCCTGCGATCGTTCGATCTGGCTCGCGAGCATTGCTGGATCGCGGAGATCGACGGCGAGCCGGTCGGCTCGGTCTTCCTGGTCAATGGCGGCGAGGGTGTCGCGAAGCTGCGGTTGCTGCTGGTCGAGGACAAGGCGCGCGGCCTCGGCGTCGGCCGCGCCCTGGTCGAGCAATGCATCCGCTCCGCGCGCGAGAAGGGCTACAAGAAGATGACGCTGTGGACCCAGAGCATCCTGCTCGCCGCACGCGGCATCTACGCCCGCGCCGGCTTCCAGCGCGTCAAGGAAGAGAAGCACCACAGCTTCGGCGTCGACCTGGTCGGCGAGACCTGGGAGCTGGAGTTGTAAGCGCCCCCTCCCTCGTCATTCCGGGGCGCGCGAAGCGCGAGCCCGGAATCCATTTCGCCGCAAATTATGCGGGGCGATAGATTCCGGGCTCATCGCTGCGCGATGCCCCGGAATGACGGGATAATGCTTACGCGCTTGCCCCCTGCGCCTTCGGGCGGCGCAGGTGCTCGTCGAGCCGCGGCATGATCTCGACGAAGTTGCAGGGCCGCGTGCGGTAGTCGAGCTGCGCGGCCAGGATTCCGTCCCAGCCGTCGCGGCAGGCGCCGGGCGAACCGGGCAGGCAGAAGATGAAGGTCGCGCCCGCGACGCCGGCGGTGGCCCGGCTCTGGATCGTCGACGCCCCGATCTTGGCGTGGCTCAGCATGTGGAAGGCGATCGAAAAGCCGTCCATTCGCTTCTCGAACAGCGGCTCGACCGCCTCCGGCGTCACGTCGCGGCCGGTGAAGCCGGTGCCGCCCGTCGTGATGACCGCATCGACGCCCGCGTCGGCGATCCAGCGCCGGATCACGGCGCGGATCGCCTCGACGTCGTCGGTGACGATCTCGCGCGCCGCGAGCTTGTGGCCGGCTGCGGTCAGGCGGTCGGCCAACGTGGTGCCCGACTTGTCATCCGCCAGCGAGCGGGTGTCGGAAATCGTCAGCACCGCGATGTTGAGCGGGATGAATGATTTGGATTCGTCGATCGAAGACATCGTGCACCTCACACACGGACGTCATCCCGAGGTGCGCGCGCAGTGCGCCTCGAAGGATGGGCCACGGGCTCCGTCATCCTTCGAGGCTCGCCAAGCGGGCGAGCACCTCAGGATGACGCCACCGAGCAGCACGCCACTATAGATGTCGCGCTGCCGAAAAGCTGCCGGGCTACCCGCCGGCAAACGTGTTGCAGGCCTGCACGGTGCCCTGCTGGTAGCCGGTCATGAACCATTGCTTGCGCTGCGCGGCGGAGCCGTGGGTGAAGGAATCCGGCACCACCCGGCCGGTGGCCTGGCGTTGCAGCGTGTCGTCGCCGATCGCATTCGCCGTGGTCAGCGCGGCGTCGATGTCGCCGGCCTCGAGGAAGCCGGGCCGCTTCTTCTCCTCGCGGTTGACCCAGACGCCGGAGAGGCAATCGGCCTGCAACTCGACCTTGACCTGCAACGCGTTGGCCTCGGCCTTGCTGCCGGCCTGCTGCTGCAACCGGTTCACACGCGGGATGATGCCGAGCAGGTTCTGGATATGATGGCCGGCTTCATGCGCGATGATATAGGCCGCGGTGAATTTGCAGGCGTTGCCCGAGCAGCCGCGGAAGCGCGTCTCGACCTCGCGGAAGAAACCGGTGTCGAGGAAGATGGTCTTGTCCGGCGGACAATAAAACGGTCCCATCGCCGACTGCGCCATGCCGCAGCGGCCGCCATTGGTGGCGTTGCGGAACAGCACGATCTTCGGGCCGGTGTAGCTCTGGCCCGAGGCCTGGAAGATCTCGCTCCAGCGATCGTCGATCTCGCCGAGGATGCCGGCGATCATGCTGCCCATCTCGTCGGTCGGCGCGCCGCGCTTGGCCTGGCCGCCCGATGACTGCCGATCGGTCTGATAGGTCGGCGCCTGGCCACCGCCGGTGAGAATCTCGGCGCCGCCGATCAGGATGCGCGGATCGATGCCGAACGCATAGCCGAGCAGGCCGAGCACGATCACGGTGCCGATGCCGAGCCCGCCACCGCCGCCCATCGGAATGCCGAAGCCGCCGCCACCACCGCCCCCTCCGCTGTCGTCGCGACGGTCTTCGATATCGTCGCTGCGGCGGAAATCATCATAGCGCATGGCGGTTTCCCTTTATTCCAGTCGGCGCCCCAATGCGGGACACACCAACTTAAAATTTCCGTTCTGTTAATCAATATCCTGCCCGGCAAAAATTGCCTAGCCCGCAGACGTGCATTCGGTGCGGCGCGGACAGCTGCAAGCGGCAGCCGATCGACCCTTCGAATCGCGCCGGTTCGATGATCCGCGAAATTTTTCGCAGAACGCGCTGATGTTGCAGCACAACGCCAACCGCATTGCGCCACCTCACGCAAAAGCTGCTGCAATCTTTTGCATGAACATTTCCAATTAAGTCGATTTTTACTTTGCCGGGTCAATGTGGCGCCAGTCGGTTGTTTAGTCCCGCGTCGCCGACAGCGTCGCCTGAGTCAGAGTTCTTGAGTCATGGTAGTGTCGCGTCGCGGGGCGTCTGCAAGGGCGCCCCGCACTAAATTTGAGAGTGCCCCGTCGAGCCACATCGTCATTGGCGATTGCGTGGCCGAGTTGTCGAAGCTTCAGGCCGGCTCGGTCGACCTGGTGTTCGCCGACCCTCCCTACAATCTGCAGCTCAAGGGCGATCTCAAGCGTCCCGACGAGTCGCATGTCGATGCCGTCAACGACGACTGGGACAAGTTCTCGTCGTTCGCCGCCTATGATGATTTCACCCGCGCCTGGCTCCTGGCCTGCCGCCGCGTGATGAAACCGTCGGCCACGCTGTGGGTGATCGGCTCCTATCACAACATCTTCCGCGTCGGCGCCATCATGCAGGACCTCGGCTTCTGGCTCCTGAACGACATCGTGTGGCGCAAGTCGAATCCGATGCCGAATTTCCGCGGCCGCCGCTTCACCAACGCGCACGAGACCATGATCTGGGCCGCGCGCGACGAGAAGGCCAAGGGCTACACCTTCAACTATGAAGCGCTGAAGGCCTCCAACGAGGACGTGCAGGCGCGCTCCGACTGGCTGATCCCGCTGTGCACCGGTGAGGAGCGCCTGAAGGGCGACGACGGCAAGAAGGTGCATCCGACCCAGAAGCCCGAGCAGCTGCTCGCCCGCGTGCTGCTGTCGTCGTCGAAGCCCGGCGACCTCGTGATCGATCCGTTCAACGGCACCGGCACCACCGGCGCCGTCGCCAAGCGCCTCGGCCGCAACTATATCGGCTTCGAGCGCGACCGAACCTATGCCGCCGCAGCCGAAGCCCGCATCGCCGCGATCGAACCGCTGCCGGAGGCGACGCTCGCCCCGTTCATGACCGCGCGCGAGGCGCCCCGCGTGGCATTCTCCGAACTGATCGAGCGCGGCATGATCGTACCCGGTACCAAATTGGTCGACGCCAAGAAGCGCCATGGCGCGCTGGTGCGCGCCGACGGCGCCATCATGCTCGGCGACAAGGTCGGCTCGATCCACCGCATCGGCGCGGTCGCGCAGGGCGCCGGCGCCTGCAACGGCTGGACCTTCTGGCACGTCGAGACCAAGACCGGCCTCAGGCTGATCGACGAGCTGCGTGCCGAGATCCGCTCCGAGATGGCGGCGGGCTGAGCAAGCCGCACTGACTCTCCACTCGTCATTCCCCGATGCGCGATTGCGCATCGGAGGGCTCGCCGCTTGGCGGCGGCCCGACGCATGGAGAAAGATGACGCCCGCCGACCCGCGCGCTGCGCGCCCCTGCTTCACAAACTCGTCGCTTGCGCCGTGCAGCGAATTTTGCGCATGAGGGACGCTACGGCTTTTCCCGCCGTGTCCCGATCTCGCCGGCCACAAGAACCAAGGGAGTCCCCTTCATGATCAAATTCTATTTCAATGGCGCACCGAACCCGAACAAGGTTGCGCTCTTCCTGGAAGAATCCGGCCTGCCGTTCGAGGCGATCCCGGTCGACACCCGCAAAGGTGAGCAGTTCGCGCCGGAGTTCCTGAAGGTCAACCCGAACGGCAAGGTGCCGGCGATCGACGATGACGGCGTGCTGGTATTCGATAGCAACGCCATCCTGCTTTACCTCGCCGAGGAGAACGGCAAATTCCTGCCCGCCAACACCCCGGCCAACCGCGCCGCGACGCTGTCCTGGCTGATGTTCATCGCGACCGGCCTCGGCCCGTATTCCGGCCAGGCCGTGCACTTCAAGCATTTCGCGCCGAAGGACCTCGACTACGCCAACAATCGTTACCAGTACGAGGCGAACCGCCACTACAAGATCCTCGACGATCACCTCGCGAAGTCCCGCTACATGGTCGGCGACAGCTACACGATCGTCGACATGGCGTTCTGGGGCTGGGCGCGGATGGCGCCGTTCGTGCTCGGCGAGGAGAACTACGCGAAATATCCCAACGTGAAGCGCCTGGTCGACGAGATCTCGGCGCGGCCGGCCGCGGCTCGCGCCATCGCGCTGAAGGACAAGCACAGCTTCAAGGCCGAGATGGACGACGAAGCCCGCGGCATCATGTTCGGCCACCTCAAGAACAAGGTGGCGTAAGCAGTCCCCGATGCTGCGCGGGGTGGGCGCGCGGACGCGTCGCTCACCCCGCGCATTTTCGCTACGGCGGCCAGTACAGGCCGTGATCGCGCCGGCGATGATGAGAGACATCGGCGCCGCAGACGCCGATGTCCTGCAACTCCCGCTCGCTCATCGCAGCGAGCCGCCGCCACGAACGCCGGTTCTCGCGCCATTGCCTGAACCAGACCAGTGCCGCCAACGCGGCCGCCAACGGCTCAACCCGCCGCGCGAACCTCGGTCGACGGAAACGGACCGAGCGCCCTCTCGGTCAAGACCGAGTCGCAATATTCCCGCACCTCCTTGATCCGACCGCCGTCGAAGCGGAGCACCAGGCAATAGTCGTTGTCGTAGCGCCGGCCTTCCTTGGTGAGACTGTTGCCCTTGGCTTCGACCACCACGATGTCACCGTCGGCAACGATGCGGTTGGCGACGGTGCGGCCGCGCTCCGTCAGCCTCGAACGGACATGGCCGAGCAAATCCTTCAGGATCGACGGCTTGCCGGTGAAGGTGCGCGACCAGGAATATTGCCCGGTCACGGTCCAGATCGCGTCATCGGCGAGGGTTGCTATGAACAACGATTTCTCGCGCACCGCCGGGTCGGGATCGCCGGCGACGGTAAACATCTGCTGCACCAGTTTCTTGTTGTCGGCTGCGCTCATGGCGCGTCTCCTGTGATTGATTGGCTGACATCGAGGCGCTTCGCGTGAAACGCCGTGCCCACCAATCCTGCGGCGGCGACGCGCATTCTTCCAATCGATAGGTGGTATGATATATATTCACCTGATGAATTTGAATTCGCTTGACCTCAATCTGCTGGTCGCGCTCGACGCGCTGCTGCGCGACGGCAGCGTCAGCCGCGCCGCGCTGCGGCTCAACCTATCGCAGCCGGCGACCAGCCATGCGTTGCAGCGGCTGCGCGACCTGATCGGCGATCCGCTGCTGGTGCGCAACGGCGCCCGGATGGAGCTGACGCCGCGGGCACAGGCGCTGCGCTCGCCGCTGGCGCAGGCGCTCGACCAGGTGCGCACGCTGTTCGTGGCGGACGATTTCGACGCCGCACGCAGCGACCGGCACTTCCGCCTGATGATGCCCGACCTCGCGGTCGAGCTCCTGATGCCGCGGCTGATGGAGAAGGTGACCCGGCTGGCGCCGAACGTCACCATCGACGTGGTACCGTGGCGGAGCTCGACGATCTTCACGCCGGACTTCGCCCGCACCATCGATCTCGTGATCTCGATCGGCAACTCCTTCAAGGGCTTTCACCGCCAGCGGCTCTACACCGACATCGATGCGCTCGCGGTGCGCCGCGGCCATCCCGTCGGCACCAAGCTCAGGAAGCGCGAGGCGTTCCTCGCCGCACGCCATGTCGCCGTGATCATCCGCGGCCACAACGAGGATCTGATCGACACCTGGCTGCGCGCCAAGGGCATCGAGCGGCGGATCGCGCTGGTGGTGCCGGGCTATATCGAGGCGCTGCACGTCACCGCACGCACCGACCTCGTCGCCTTCGTGCCGCACCGGCTGATCGCGGCGCTGTCGAAGCAATTGTCGCTGATGATCGTGACGCCGCCGCTCGATCCCGGGATCGACGAGCAGTACATGTTCTACCCGACCCGGGCGCAGATGGACCCGGGCTCGATCTGGCTGCGCAAGCTGATGCTGGAGACCGGACGGGAGTTGGAGACGGGGAAGGTGTAGAGGTCCTAACTTTATCCTCACGTCGTCCCGGCGAAGGCCGGGACCCATAACCCCAAATCTTCGTATGGCACGACGCCGGGCCACAGCCCTGTCAAACGTCTAGCAGTGGTGGTTATGGGTCCCGGCCTTCGCCGGGACGACAACGAGGTATGACGACCGCTCCGCCCTACGCCCTCTGCTCCGCCAGCACCTTCTGCACCGCCGGGCGGCTCTCCATCGCCGCGCGGTGCGCCTTGACCTTGGGCAAGGTCGCGATGTCGACACCGTCGCCGTCGAGCCAGAGGGTGAGCGTGTAGAGATAGGCATCGCCGACGGTGTAGTTCTCGCCCATCACCCACGGCCCCCTGAGCATGTCGCGCTCGATCAGGTTGAAGCAGGCGCCCATGGTCTTCGGGATCATCGCCTTCATGTCGGCGAACGAGCTCTCCTGGGTCGCCCAGCGCGCGCCACGCATCTTGTGGGCGTGACAGACATGCACCGTCGAGCAGAGATAGGAATTGAACGACTGTAGCCGGGCGAATGCGAAGGCGTCGTCGAGCGGCGCAAGCTTCGCCTGCGGATAGGTCTGCGCGATATAGGCCAGCATCGCCGGCGTCTCGGTCAGCACGCCGTGCTCGGTCACCAGCGTCGGCACCCGGCCCTTCGGATTGATCTTGAGATATTCCGGGCTGTTCTGCTGGTTGTTCTTGAAGTCGAGCCGCTCGACCGTATAGGGCGCGCCGGCTTCGGCCAGCGCGATGTGGGAGGCGAGCGCACAGGTGCCGGGGGCGGTGTAGAGCTTGAGCATGTCGTTGTCCTCTGCGGGCCTTGTCGGTTCGTGGCGAACCCGGCCGTTGCCTTTTTATGAGATGCGGCGGACGTTAGCGGCACCACCCCTCGCCGTCCACCCCGCGCGGTGCCGCGGACTTGCCCGCGGCGGGGCCGCCATGCGAAGACCATGGCCAATCGAGAGGGCCTTTCATGACTGTACTCATTGCAGGTGGCGGAATTGGCGGGCTGACGCTGGCGCTCAGCCTGCATCAGATCGGCGTGCCCTGCCGCGTGTTCGAAAGCGTGCCGGAGCTGCGGCCGCTCGGCGTCGGCATCAACGTGCTGCCGCATGCGGTGCGCGAACTGATCGAGCTCGGCCTCCACGACGTGCTCGACGCGACCGCCGTGCGCACGCGCGAGCTCGCCTATTTCTCCAAGCACGGCAAGCCGATCTGGAGCGAACCACGCGGGCTCGAGGCCGGCTACAAATGGCCGCAATTCTCGATCCATCGCGGCCGCTTGCAGCAACTGCTGCTTGATGCCGCCACCGAACGGCTGGGACGCGACAACATCCTGACCAGCCATCACCTCACCGGCTGGACCGAGACCGCCGACGGTGTCCGCGCCGAGTTCATCGACAAGGCAACCGGCAAGCCGGCGGACAGCCATGACGGCGCGGTGCTGATCGCCGCCGACGGCATCCATTCGGCGGTGCGCGAGAAGCTCTATCCGCAGGAGGGTCCGCCGATCTGGAACGGCCGCATCCTGTGGCGCGGCATCACGCGGGCGAACGCCTTCCTGACCGGCCGCACCATGATCATGGCCGGGCACGAGACATTGAAATTCGTCTGCTACCCGATCTCGAAGGAGGCCGGCGCCGACGGCAAGTTCGACATCAACTGGGTCGCCGAGCGGCACATGCCGCCGACCTATCAATGGCGCCGCGAGGACTATAACCGCACTGCGAAGCTCGACGAGTTCCTGCCCTGGTTCGAGACCTGGAACTTCGACTGGCTCGACGTGCCCGGCCTGATCCGGAACTGCCCGCATGCCTACGAATATCCGCTGGTCGATCGCGATCCGATCCCGCAATGGACCTTCGGCCGCGTCACGCTGATGGGCGACGCCGCGCATCCGATGTACCCGATCGGCTCCAACGGCGCCTCGCAGGCCATCCTGGATGCGCGCACGCTGACGCGCGAGATCCTGGCGCATGGCCCGACGCAGGCGGCGCTGTCAGCCTATGAGGCCGAGCGGCGGCCGGCGACGACCGATCTCGTGATGCTGAACCGCCGCAACGGCCCGGAACAGGTGATGCAGCTGGTCGAAGAGCGCGCGCCCGATGGCTTCAGGATCGTCACCGAGGTGCTGTCGCAACAGGAGCTGGAAGACATCGCTGCCAACTACAAGCGCGTCGCCGGCTTCCAGGTCGAGGGCCTGAACGCCAAGCCGCCGATCGTGCAGCGGGCGGGCTCATACAATCTATCCCCGTCATCCTGAGGAGCGCGTAGCGCGTCTCGAAGGATGCACGGCCCGGCCGGTGGCCGTCGACCCTTCGAGACGCGCGCGAGATCCGCGCTCCTCAGCGTGACGGAATTGGGTGGAGCGCAAGTGGCGCTACCGCAGCACCCGCGCCGCTTCCACCAGGCGGATGCTGCTGCTCGCGGTCGCGAGCAAGGTGCCGTCGGCGGCGGTGAGCCGGCCCTCGACGAAGGCGATGGTCTTGCCGAGCTGGGTCACCGTCGCCTCGCCGGTGATCGGTCCGGGCTTGGCCGGCGCCAGGAAGTTCACGGTCATCGAGATGGTCGTGGTGAACAGCCTGCCCTCGGTCATCACGAACACCGCCGGCCCCATCGTGTCGTCGAGCATCGAGGACAGCATGCCGCCCTGGACGAAGCCGGCGGGATTGCAGAACTCCGGCTTGCCGTCGAAGACGATCTTGATCCAGCCGTCCTGCGGGCGGGCATCGACAAGCTGCCATCCCAGCAATTTGGCACAGGGCGGTTTCGGAATCTGGTCGAGCGCGGTTGCGATCATGGCGGCCTCCGTTGTGACGGAGGTCGTAGCCGGTCGCTGCTGCCAGCATGGTGTCAGCAGGTCAGAGATCGAGGCCGTGGGCGACCACCTTGCGCATCACATTCGGAAACGCCTCGCCATCGAGGGTTGCCACCGGCACCCAGCGCATGCCCTCCGGCGCGCGGGTCCGCGGCGGCACACTGGCGGTGTAGACGACGAGTTCGAGCGGGAAGTGGGTGAAGACGTGGCTGACGATGCCGGCCTTGCGGTGCCAGCGTATGACGCCCCTGAGCTCCGGGGCCTGCGCCAGCGCGGCGGCCTCCTCCTGCCCGGCCAGCCATTGCGATCCCGGCACTTCGGTCATTCCGCCGAGCAGGCCCTTTTCCGGGCGCGAGCGCACCAGCAGTTCGCTGCCCCGCGTCACCACGAAGGCGGCGCCACGGCGCAGCGTCCCGGTCTTTTTCGGCGCCTTGCGCGGAAATGTCTCCTGGTCGCCGCGGATGCGGCCGGCGCAATCGTTATTCAGCGGACATAATGCACAGGCCGGTTTCTTCGGCGTGCAGATCGTGGCGCCCAGATCCATCAATGCCTGCGCACTGTCGCCGGCACGCGCCGGGCCAAGCAACGTCGCGGCCATCTCCTTGATCAGCGGCTTGGCCTGCGGCAGCGCCTCCTCGATGGCGTAGAGCCGGCTGACCACGCGCTCGATATTGCCGTCCACCGGCATGGTGCGGCGGTCGAATGCGATCGCGGCGATCGCAGCCGCGGTGTAGGGCCCGATCCCGGGCAACTCGCGCAGGCCCTCTTCGGTGTCCGGAAAAGCCCCGGCATGATCGCCTAGCACCGCGACCGCGCAGGCGTGCAAATTGCGCGCCCGTGAATAATAGCCGAGCCCGGCCCACATCCTCAGGACATCGTCAAGCGACGCGCGGCCGAGCGCGGTGACGTCTGGCCAGCGCGCCAGGAACTTCTCGAAATACGGCCCGACCGCCCGCACCGTGGTCTGCTGCAGCATGATCTCCGACAGCCACACCCGGTACGGATCCGCCCGCTCCCCGGCCTTCGCGCGCCACGGCAGCGTCCGGCGATGCCGGTCATACCACGCAAGCAGCCGCGCCGGGCGATCGGCGGGCTGTTCGGTCGATTTGGTCATGGCGGCCGTGCGAGAGCTCATGGACGTATCTTAAGGCAAATCCCACCACGTCATGCCCGGGCTCGACCCGGGCATCCACGTCTTTCTTTGCGTGGCCCGGAAGCGTCACCACATTGATGAACACGGTTTCAGCGGCGTCGCCACCGCACTATAACCCTCCCATGTCCAAACCCGGCCCGATCAGCGCAAAGCCCCTGTCGATCCTGCTCAGCGACGTCTTCAAGGACGCCTATGCCAAGCAGGGCTTTGCCGCGCGCGAACTGGTGACGCGCTGGACCGAGATCGCCGGCGACCGGATCGCGCCCTATTGCGAGCCCATGAAGATACAATGGCCGCGCCCCGTCGAAGGGCAGCCGCAGGAGCCGGCGACGCTGGTGCTGCGGGTCGAGGGGCCGATGGCGCTGGAGATCCAGCATTCCTCCGACGTCATCCTGGAACGGGTCAACCGGTTCTTCGGCTGGCACGCGGTCGGCCGCCTGACCATCCGGCAGGCCCCGCTGTCGCGCCGCAGCCGCCCGGCGCGGCCGCGCCCGCCTGACGCCAAGAGCGTGGCCCGGGAGGCGGCAAACCTCGCCGCCGTGGAGGACGACGAGCTGCGCGCGGCGCTGGCCCGGCTGGGCGCCACGATCAAGCGAAATTGACGCTTTTCGATGGCGCTGCCGCAAGTCCCCGGCATTGCCACAATGGTCGTTTCAAGCTAGCGAAGGCTTCTTTTCGGGACCCCTTCATTCTGGCGTGAACGCGCCAATCCGGGAGCTGACCTTGATCATCACGCGCCGCGCTTTCAACACCGCTCTCTCGCTGACCGGCCTGGCCGCCCTCGCCGGCCTGTCGCCGCTGCGCCTGATCTCGGACGCATTCGCGCAGACCGCCGCCGAGGTCGCCAAGCCGCAGTCGCTGCCGGACATGGGCCTCGGCCCGCAGGACGCCAAGGTGACGATCGTCGAATACGCCTCAATGACCTGCCCGCATTGCGCCAATTTCAATGAGACCGTGTTCCCGAAGATCAAGTCGACCTACATCGACAGCGGCAAGGTCCGTTACGTGTTCCGCGAATTCCCGCTCGACATCAAGGCCGCCGCCGGCTCGATGCTGGCGCGCTGCATCGCCAAGGACGACGCGCCGAAATACTTCACCGTGATCGACCTGCTGTTCCGCCAGCAGAACGACTGGGTGATGAAGAACACCACCGAGACGCTGACCCGGATCGGCAAGCAGGCTGGCCTTAGCCAGCAGCAGGTCGAGGACTGCCTGAAGGATCAGAAGCTGCTCGACAAGATCGCCGCCGACCAGAAGTACGCCAACGAGGTGCTGAAGGTGAATTCGACGCCGACCTTCTTCATCAATGGCGAAGTGCTGAAGGGCGAGACCTCGTTCGAGGAATTCAGCAAGCACATCGACCCGCTGCTGAAGAGCTGATCACGCGCCTTCCGAATCCGACGTCATCGTGCCCCGCGTTCGCGCCGGGCACGATAGTTGTGGATGACTTGCGATCACGGCATGCAGCGGTCGCATTATTTCGTTGTTGAAAACCTGATTCGCGCGATGCGAATCTTCAGGGACGTGCAGCGAGGGCAAAACCCCTGCAAATCCCTTGGGAAAAGCTGGGTCAAGCGGTTGCCCTGACGCGCGGGCATCGCCATTGTCGCCGCTCATGAGAGCTGCACGCAGCTATTCACCCCAGACACCGACATTGCCATCCATGGTACTGTCACGGCAGGGAGATTCGCGCCCGGCCAAGCGAGATTTGTGTACATGAAGCTCACGCGCCTCCGCCTGCACGGTTTCAAGTCGTTCGTTGAACCCACCGATTTCATGATCGAGCCGGGCCTGACCGGCGTCGTCGGACCGAACGGCTGCGGCAAATCCAATCTCGTCGAAGCGCTGCGCTGGGCGATGGGCGAGACCTCGCACAAATCGCTGCGCGCCGCCGACATGGATGCAGTGATCTTCGCCGGTTCCGGCAACCGTCCGGCGCGCAACCACGCCGAAGTCGTGATGACGATCGACAATTCCGATCGCTCGGCGCCGGCCGCCGTCAACGACAGCCAGCTGCTCGAAATCTCCCGCCGCATCGAGCGCGAGGCTGGCTCGGTCTATCGTATCAATGGCCGCGACGTGCGCGCCCGCGACGTGCAGATCCTGTTCGCCGACGCCGCCACCGGCGCGCGTTCTCCGGCCCTGGTCCACCAGGGCAAGATCGGCGAGATCATCCAGGCCAAGCCGGAGCAGCGCCGCCGCGTGCTGGAAGACGCCGCCGGCGTGGCCGGTCTGCATGCCCGCCGTCACGAGGCGGAACTGCGGCTCAAGGCGGCCGAAACCAACCTGACCCGCGTCGAGGACGTGATCGGCCAGCTCACCGGCCAGATGGAAGGCCTGAAGAAGCAGGCCCGCCAGGCGATCCGCTATCGCGAGGTCGCGGCCAAGGTGCGCAAGTCCGAAGCCATGCTGTTCCACCTGCGCTGGATCGGGGCCAATGCCGACGTCAACGACGCCGCGCAGAACCATGATCTCGCCGTGCGCGAGATGGCCGAGCGCACCCAGCATCAGGCCGAAGCCGCGCGCATCCAGGCGATCCGTGCCACCGAACTGCCGGCGCTGCGCGATGCCGAGGCGCGCGCCGCCGCCGGCCTACAGCGCCTGACCAATGCGCGCGAGATGCTCGACCGCGAGGAGCAGCGTGCCAAGGAGCGCGTCGGCGAGCTCGACCGCCGCCTCACCCAGTTCGCCCAGGACATCGCGCGCGAGCAGCAGCAGACCTCCGACGCCGACATCGCGTTGCAGCGCCTCGACACCGAAGACGCGGAACTGAAGGAAGAGATCAAGTCGCGGGTCGAGAAGCGCTCCGGCGTCGACGAGCGCGTCTCGGAGGCCGAGGAGATCCTGGCCGCCACCGAGCGCCAGTTCTCCGAGCTGACCACGCAGCTCGCCGATCTCACCGCCAAGCGCAACCAGCTCGAAGCCGGCGTCCGCACCCATCGCGATCGGCTGGCGCGGCTGGATCAGGAGATCGCCAGCGTCCAGGCCGAGGAGTCCAAGCTCGCACAGGAGACCGGCAATCTCGGCGACATCGACGCGCTCGCCGCCGCCATGGAGATGGCGCAGCAGACGCTCGCCGAATCCGAGGCCGCCGTGCAGTCCAGCGAGGCGCATCACGCCGCCGCGCGGCAGACGCTGGAAGCCTCCCGCAATCCGCTCGCCGAGGCGGAGAAGCGCGTGCAGCGGCTCGAGACCGAAGCCCGCACCATCTCCAAGCTGGTCACCAGCGAAACCAAGAATCTGTGGCCGCCGATCATCGACGGCATCACCGTCGCCAAGGGGTATGAGAAGGCGATCGGCGCCGTGCTCGGCGACGACCTCGATGCGCCGGTGGATTCCTCGGCGCCGATGCGCTGGACCAATGTCGGCGAAGCTGCCGAGGATCCTGCGCTGCCCGATGGCGTCGAGCGGCTGGCCGATCACGTCCAGGCCCCGCCGGAACTGGCGCGCCGCCTCGCGCAGATCGGCGTGATCGCCAAGGAGCGCGGCGCCGCACTGGTGTCGCAGCTGAAGACCGGCCAGCGGCTGGTGTCGCTCGAAGGCGACGTCTGGCGCTGGGATGGCTTCGTCGCCGACGCGCATGCCCCGACCGGCGCAGCCCGCCGCCTCGCCGAGCGCGCCCGCCTGGTCGACATCGAGCATGAGCTGGAACAGGCCCGCATCGATGCTGCCGCCAAGCGCCAGGCGCTGGAGACGGCCGAGGAAGAACTGCGCTCTGCCGCGGCAGCCGAGGGCGCCTCGCGCGAAGCCGTGCGCGCCGCCCGGCGCGAGACCGATGCCGCGCGCGAGCGCCATGCCGCGACCGAGCGCGAGATCAATCGCCATGCCGCGCGCAAATCGGCGCTAACCGAGGCCCACAGCCGCGTTGCCGCCGACCGTGCCGAGGCCGAAGCCGCGCATGAGAGCGCTGCTGCGGCGCTCGCCGAATTGCCGCCGGGTGTCGAGACCGAGGCCCAGCTCGCCGCAGTGCGCTCCGAGATCGACAACCAGCGCCGGGCCGCGGCGCAAGTCCGCGCCGAGGCGCAGGCACTGGCCCGTGAGGCCGAGCTCGCCGACCGCCGCGTGCAGGCGATCCTCGCCGAGCGCAACGAGTGGCAGACCCGCAAGACCAGCGCCGCCTCGCAGCTCGGGACGATCGAGGCACGCATCGCCGAGGTGTCGATCGAGCGCGAAGAGCTCGCCAACGCGCCGGAAGTGTTCGCCGAGAAGCGCAGCGCACTGATCACGGAGATCGAGCACGCCGAGGGCGATCGCCGCATCGCCGCCGATGCGCTGGCAAGCGCCGAAGCCGCGATGGCAGAAACCGACCGCGTCGCCAAGGCCACGCTCGAAGCCCTCTCCTATTCCCGCGAGGCCACCGCGCGCGCCGAGGAACGCATGGAAGGCACCCGCCGCCGCCTCGCCGATATCGAGCGCGAGATCCACGACATGCTCGAGGTCGAGCCGAGCGCGGTGGTCGCCATGGCCGAGATCGAGCCGGGCGCGGAGCTGCCGCCGGTCGGCCAGGTCGAGGAAGAGCTCGAGAAGCTGCGCCGCGACCGTGAGCGGCTCGGCGCCGTCAACCTGCGCGCCGAGGAAGAGCTCAAGGAAGTCGAGACCCAGCACACTGCGCTGACCACCGAACGCGACGACCTGGTCGAGGCGATCAAGCGGCTGCGCCAGGGCATCCAGAGCCTCAACCGCGAAGCCCGCGAGCGGCTGCTGACCTCGTTCGAGACCGTCAACAACCACTTCAAGCGGCTGTTCACCGAGCTGTTCGGCGGCGGCGAAGCGGCGCTGCATCTGATCGAGAGCGACGATCCGCTGGAAGCCGGCCTCGAGATCATCGCCAAGCCGCCCGGCAAGAAGCCGCAGACGCTGTCGCTGCTCTCGGGCGGCGAGCAGGCGCTGACGGCGCTCTCGCTGATCTTCGCGGTGTTCCTCACCAACCCGTCGCCGATCTGCGTGCTGGACGAAGTCGACGCGCCGCTCGACGACCACAACGTCGAACGGTTCTGTAGCCTGCTGCATGAAATGACCGGCTCGACCGACACGCGCTTCATCATCATCACGCACAATCCGATCACGATGGCGCGGATGAACCGGCTGTTCGGCGTCACCATGGCCGAACGCGGCGTGTCGCAGCTGGTCTCGGTCGACCTGCAAGGCGCAGTGGACATCCTCGACCAGAACGTGGCGTAGGGTTGCCACGGAGTTTTTGGGCGCAAGCGTCTCAGCGTCGTCATTGCGAGGAGCGTAGCGACGAAGCAATCCATGCCTCAGCAAGCGGGTGATGGATTGCTTCCGCCTTCGCCGAAAGGCTTCGGCGGACAAGTCGCCCCGCTCGCGATGACGTGCGATAATCGGTCGTATGACCTCACCTGATCTCCCTGTCGAACTGCGCGCCGCGCTCAACGCCCGGCTCGTCGGCCTGTCGCGCAATGACGCCGCCGGCCGCGCCGCTGCGATCTCGCGGACCTATCGCGAAGGCGGCAACTCAAGGACGATCAGGACCGAGACCGATGCACTGGCCTACGCACTGGCGCGGATGCCTGCGACCTATGCCGCCGTGGTCGCAAGCCTGAATGCGCTGGCGGAGATCAGGCCCGACTTCGCGCCGGCGAGCCTGCTCGATGTCGGCGCCGGCCCGGGAACCGCGACCTGGGCGGCGGCGGAGACCTTTGCCCCGCTGCGCGGCTTCACCCTGCTCGACGCCAACGGCGCGCTACGGACGTTGGCGGTGGAATTGTTTCGCGACAGTGCACGGCTGCACAGCACCAGCTACGAACTCGGCGAGGCCCGCGCCCTGCTCGACAAGGCCGCCCCCGCCGACCTCGTCGTCGCCAGCTACATGATCGGCGAACTCGGCGAGACCGAGCGGACCGCGCTCGCCGATGCGCTGTGGTCGAAAACCCGCGACACGCTGCTGGTCGTCGAACCCGGCACCCCCGCAGGCTACGCGCGGATCATCGCACTGCGCGGCCGACTGATCGCCGCCGGCGCGCATGTCGCCGCCCCCTGCCCGCATGACCGCGGCTGCCCGCTGGTCGCGCCCGACTGGTGCCATTTCTCGCAACGCCTGCAACGCTCGCGCGCGCACAAGCAGGTCAAGGGCGCCGAGCTGCCGTTCGAGGACGAGCGCTTCGCCTATATGGCGCTGAGCCGTGCACCGGTGGCCGCACGGCCGTCGCGGGTGTTGGCGCAGCCGGACGTCGGCAAGGTCGAGATCGCGGTCAAACTATGCACGCCGGAGGACGTATCGGTGACAAGGGTCCCACGCCGCGCCAAAGCCGATTACGCCAGCGCCCGGCGCTGGCGATGGGGCGATGCGGTGCAAATGTCCGACGCTCGTCGTCCCGGCGAAGGCCGGGACCCATAACCCCCGACCCCGATCTTGAAGCGAAGCCGGCGCCGCTTGCGCCCTTTCCACGGGCCGCGGCGTATGGGTCCCGGCCTTCGCCGGGACGACGCAGAACCAGCGGGGCGACGATGTTGAACCAGTTCGCGTCCATCCCCGACCAACCTGTGCCCACCTCTTCGCGGCGGGCTGCCCTGTGCCCCGATCCTGGGTTACGGTGCCGCCGTCTCATCCATCAGGAGCTGCCCTGTCATGTCGACCAGCTGGATCGTTATCGGCGTCATCGTTCTTCTCGTGCTGTTTGCGTTCGGCGCCTACAACCGCCTCGTCGCGCTCAGCCAGCGGGTCGGCCAGGCCTTTGCCGACATCGACGTGCAGCTCAAGCAGCGCCACGACCTGATCCCGAACCTGGTCGAGACCGTGAAGGGCTACGCTTCCCATGAACGCGGCACGCTCGAAGATGTCATCAAGGCGCGCAATTCGGCGATCTCGGCGCAGGGGCCGGCCCAGGTCTCGGCGGCCGAGAACCAGCTCTCCGGCGCGCTCGGCCGGCTGATCGCGCTGTCGGAGGCCTATCCCGACCTCAAGGCCAATGCCAACTTCCAGCAGCTCGCCTCGGAGCTCTCCGACATCGAGAACAAGATCGCCGCCAGCCGCCGCTTCTTCAACAACGCGGTCCAGGAATACAACACCGGCATCCAGCAGATGCCAGCCGCGCTGTTCGCCGGCATGTTCGGCTTCACCCGCAAGGATTTCTTCGACCTCGGCGCCAGCCGCGCCGAAGTCGAGACGGCGCCGAGCGTGAAGTTCTGAGGCGCACAGCGCGCCGGCGAGAGGCTGCTCCGTCATGGCCGCCTATGGTCTCTACACGCACATCGCATCGAACAAGTTTCGTTCGATGCTGCTGCTCGCCGGCCTGTTCCTGCTGATCTACGTGCTGGTCTATGCCGGCGCGCTGGTCGCGGAGGTGATGACCGATAGCGGCCGCACGGTCGACTATTACCTTGCGCGGGCCTGGCGCGACCTGGTCTCGGCCTTCCCGTGGGCGACGATCGCAGCCGTCGCCTGGATCGTGATCGCCTATTTCTTCCACCAGAACATGATCGATGCCGTCACCGGCGGCGAAAGCGTGACCCGGCAGCAAGAGCCGCGGCTCTACAATCTCCTGGAAAATCTCTGCATCTCGCGCGGCATCCCGATGCCGAAGCTGAAGGTGATGGACAGTCCGGCGCTGAATGCATTCGCGGCCGGCCTGAACCGGCGGCAGTATTCCATCACGGTCACCACGGGTCTGCTGAACGCGCTGAACGACCAGGAGATCGAGGCCGTGCTCGGCCACGAGCTGACCCATATCAAGAATGGCGACGTGCAGCTGATGGTGGTCGCCGTGATCATCGCCGGCGTGGTCGGTTTCTTCGGCGAGCTGTTCTTCCGCCTGTTCACAAATCTGTCGTGGAGCGGCGGAGGCTGGTCGTCCTCGTCATCCTCCCGATCGTCGTCATCCTCCTCGGACCGCGACAGCAAGAGCTCGGGCGGCGGCGCGATCATCGTGATCATCATCGCGGTCGCGCTGATCGTGCTGGCCTGGCTGCTGTCGCAGGTGGTCAAGCTCGCGCTGTCGCGGTCGCGCGAATATCTCGCCGATGCCGGATCGGTCGAACTGACGAAGAATCCCGATGCGATGATCTCGGCGCTGCGCAAGATCGAGAACCGCGGCGAGCTGCCGGGCGCCACATCGGCGGTGATGGAACTCTGCGTCGACAATCCGCGCGAAGGTTTCGCCGACCTGTTCGCCACCCATCCGTCGGTGAAGTCCCGGGTCGATGCGCTGGTGAAATATGCCGGCGGCCACGATCCCGGACCGCTGGCGCTGCCGGATGAGACGACGACGCAGGACCAGCCGCCGGTGGCGGGCGACCAGCCTCCGCCGGTGACCCATGGCCCGTGGGGCGACGTGCCGCCGGCGCCGTCGAACAATCCGCCGCCGCTGCCGGGCGTTGGCCCGGCACAGGGACCATTTGGACCGCTTCAGGGACCTTGGGGCCGGCATCGCTGATCGACCCGCACAGGCTTGCGCGCATGTCGCGGCGGAAATCGTCACGCACATGGCCGGATCATGCGCTAGGCACCTCAGTCCATTAAGGAAATCCCTACCAAACCGAATGTGGGCACCTTAAGGAATTGAATTCTCCCTCGTTTCTGCCATGTTCGCGCCCAAAGCAGGTGTGGGGACTTGCCGATCGCCATCGCGATCGGGAGCGCGCTTTTAAGGGATTTCCATGGCAAAACCGGTCGTGATCGTGGTGGGCGCAGACAAGGGCGGGGTCGGCAAGACCACCGTCTCGCGGACGCTCCTGGACTATTTCAGTGCCAATAACGTGCAGACCCGGGCGTTCGACACCGAGTCGCCGCGCGGCACGCTGAAGCGCTTCCATCCTGACATCACCGAGATCGTCGACATGACGACGACCGCGGACCAGATGAAGATCTTCGATACGCTGAACTCGGGACCCGCCGTCACCGTGATCGACGTCCGCGCCGGCCTGCTGTCGCCCGCGCTGGCCTCGCTGCGCGACATCGGTTTCCTCGATGCGGCGCGCTCCGGCCAGATCACCTTCGCCGTGTTCCACATCCTGGGTCCCTCGATCGCCTCGCTGGACGAGATCGCCGAGACCGCCAACTTCATGACCGGCGCGAAATACTTCCTGGTGAAGAACTTCATCAACGACACCCAGTTCTTCCAGTGGGACCAGGCGACCTACAACTCCTACTTCCACCGCATCAAGGATGCGACCGACCTCACGATCCCCAAGCTCAACGAAATGGCCTATGAGCAGGTCGAGGTCTCGTCGGTCCCGTTCCTGAAGTTCGTGGCGAACAAGGGCATCAACGACGACGCCGCCAACTACTCTTTCGTGCTGCGCGGTTATGTCCGGCACTGGCTCGCCAATGTCTGGAGCGAGTACGACCGGATCAAGCTGACCGACCTGGTCGGCGCCAAGTCGGCCAAGGGCGAAAAATAGTCGCGGCTGCGGCCGCGTTGGGGCTGGATTGGGTAGAAATTTGGCCTGATATAGCGGGCGATGTCATCGACGCCCGTCTACATCATCTGCTCGCCCCGCCCGCAGGTCGGCAAGACGCTGATCGCGCGGCTGCTCGGCGAATTCCTGCTGTTGAAGAACGGCGACGTGGTCTGCTTCGACATCAATCTGAAGGAGCCGTCGCTGCTCGACTATTTGCCGCGGATCACCGAGACCGCCGACGTGATCGACACCTACGGCAAGATGCAGCTGATGGACCGCGTCATCGTCAATGACGGCATCGCCAAGGTGGTCGATCTCGGCTACCACGCCTTCGACGAGTTCTTCAAAATGTGCGACCAGATCGGGCTGATGAAGGAAGCGCTGCGCCGCCGCGTCGCGCCTGTCATCCTGTATGTCGCGGATACCGACCGCGCCTCGGTGCGCGGCTACCAGACGCTGGCCGGCATGATCCCGCCGAACGGGCTCGTCGTGATCGACAATGAATTCGTGGTACGCGGCGAGCTGCCGCCGGTCATGACCGCGAGCCGGGTGCTGCGCTTCCGCGCGCTGCCGGTGTTCCTGAAGACCTATATCGACCGGCTGAATTTCTCCTTCACCGGCTATCTGCGCCAGGAGAAGGATTCCTCGACCGAGCTGCACCAGTGGGTCCGGAGGAACTACACCACGTTCCGGGATCTCGAACTGAGCATGCTGCTGCAACGAGGTTAGCCGTCGTCCCGGCGAAGGCCGGGACGACGTGTGGAGAGAGCGGGGCTAATGCCCCTCGAACGCCATCAGCGTGCGCACGGATACATCCATCGCGCGCAGCTTGGCGGCGCCGCCGAGATCGGGCAGGTCGACGATGAAGCAGGCGGCGACCACATTGGCGCCGATCTGGCGCAGCAGCTTGACCGCGCCCTCCGCGGTGCCGCCGGTCGCGATCAGATCGTCGACCAGGATCACGCGCTCGCCGGGCTGCACGGCATCGGCATGCATCTCCATCTCGTCGATGCCGTACTCCAGCGAATAGGCGATCCGCACCGTGGTGTGCGGCAGCTTGCCCTTCTTGCGGATCGGCACGAAGCCGGCCGAAAGCTGATGCGCCACCGCGCCGCCGAGGATGAAACCGCGCGCCTCGATGCCCGCGACCTTGTCGACCTTAGACCCGGCCCAGGGATGCACCAGCTCATCGACCGCCCGGCGGAACGCGCGGGCATCGGCCAACAGCGTCGTGATGTCGCGAAACAGGATGCCCGGCTTCGGGTAGTCCGGGATGGTGCGAACGGTCGCCTTGAGGTCGTGGTCGAAGGTCATTGGTCTCGCAATCCTCAATTGGCCGGCGGACTAAGCCGGAATGCATTCTCGACAATGCGCAGGCCCACCTCGTTGCCGAGCGACATCAGCGATTCCGGATGGAACTGGACGCCGCCGACCGGCAAGGTCTTGTGCTCGATCACCATCGCGACGCCGTCCTCGGTGGTCGCGGTCACCGCCAGTACCTCGGGCACGCTGTCGCGCTCGACATAGAGCGAATGGTAGCGGCCGATCACGATCTCATTGGGCAGATTATGCATCAGCCTGCCGCCACGCACCTGGACCCGCGAGGGACGGCCATGCGCCGGCTGGGCGAGCTGGCCGAGCTCGCCGCCGAAATATTCGCCGATCGCCTGCACGCCGAGGCAGACGCCGAAGATCGGCAGCTTGTCCTGAAGCGCGGTGTCGATGGTCTTCGCGATGCCGAAATCCTCCGGGCGGCCTGGTCCGGGCGACAGCACCAGAAGGTCCCAACCCTTCCGCTTCAGCATGTCCTGGGCATGGATGTGCCTGACCACGGTGACGTTGGCGCCGACCTGGCGGAAGTAATCCGCCAGCATGTGCACGAAGCTGTCGTCGTGGTCGATCAGCAGCACGTTCTTGCCGGAGCCGGTGGCGTCGGGCGCCGAGTCCGACAGCGGCTTCGGCGGATCGCCGCGCAACGCCTGGAACAGCGCCGCCGCCTTGACCTGGCACTCGCGATCCTCGGCCGCCGGATCGGAATCGAACAGGCAAGTGGCGCCGACCCGCACCTCGGCGAGGCCGTCCTTCATGCGGATGGTGCGGATGGTGAGCCCGGTGTTGATGCTGCCATCGAAATTGACGCAGCCGATCGCGCCGGCATACCAGCGCCGCGGCGACCGCTCATGGTCCTCGACGAACTGCATCGCCCAGAGCTTCGGCGCACCGGTCACGGTCACGGCCCAGGCGTGGGTCAGGAAGGCGTCGAGCGAATCGAAGCCCGGCCGCAGCATGCCTTCGACATGGTCGACGGTGTGGAACAGCTTCGAATAGGTCTCGATCTGGCGCCGCGCCAGCACCTTGATGGTGCCGGGCACGCAGACCCGCGCCTTGTCGTTGCGGTCGACGTCGGTGCACATGTTGAGCTCGAACTCGTCTTTTTCCGAGTTCAGCAGCTTGCGGATCTGTTCCGCGTCGTCGATCGAGTCCGAGCCGCGCGCGATGGTGCCCGAGATCGGGCAGGTCTCGACCCGGCGGCCGTCGGAGCGGACGAACATCTCGGGCGAGGCGGAGACCAGGAACTCACCGTCGCCGAGATTCATCAGCGCGCCATAGGGCGACGGGTTGATGCGGCACAGCCGCTGGAACACTTCCGCCGGCGAGCGCTCGCAAGGCTCGGCGAACAGCTGCCCGGGCACCGCCTCGAACAGGTCGCCGCGCGCGAATGCCGCACGCGCGACCTCGACGGTCGCCTGGTATTCACCCGGGGCGTGATCGGCAAAGCCCTGTCGTCCGGCCATTGCATAGAGGCTCGGCGCGGTCTCGTTCGGCTGGCCGGCGGTGGATTTGCCCTTCCACGCGAACTCGTAATTCAACGCCACGCCGCGGCCGGTGGCGCGGTCATAGGCCAGCAGGCGGTCCGGCACGTAGAGCACGATGTCGCGCTGGTCGGCCTCGCGGGCGCGCTTCTGCTTGAGGTCCTCGATCTGGAACACGAGGTCGTAGGCGAAGGCACCGAACAGGCCGAGCAACGGGTCGGCATTGGAGGTGAACGCCGCCACCATGTCGCGCACCAGCGACATCACGCTGGCGCGGCGAGTGCGCTGGTCTTCATCGACCGGCGCCTCGCCGCGGATGATATGGCCGGCGAGCTTTGTGGCGCTGCGCTCCGAGATCACGACGCACGGCTCGCGCAGCACGTCGCCGAGGAAGGCGATCAGCACCTCACCGCGCGGGTTTAGCGCCTGTAGCGAGAAGTCGGTGCCCGAGGTCTCCAGCACCAGCGGCGGATCGGCAAAGCCGAGGTCGAAGCTCTCGTAGCGGCCCGGCACCGTGGTGCCCGAGGACAGCACCACGCCGCGGCGGCGGTCGAGCAATGCGATCAGATCGTCAAGGCGGTTGGCGCCGCCGGTGAACTGTTCGACCACGCGCGCGACCGCGAGGCCGCCATTGGTCAGATACTCGCTCTTGGCCGGCAGGGAGAAGACTGTCCTGTTCATGTGATCCTCTTACGAGACTTGGGAAGAGAGCGCCACACAGGACAAGGGAAGGTACCGTCGCACTGCGATGGCGACCTTCGACGTTTGTGAAAAAAGAAAACGCACCGGCCACCTATGAGAAGGTGGGCCACCAACGACGGGATGGACTGGCGACGGTGCTCATAGCAGTTACACACCACCCGGCGCGGGCCGTGTCAAGGGAGGCCCCGGCGCCCTGCCCCGGACCGGGACGTCATTTTCGGGGTTTGAAGCGACCGGATTCCGCGTAGGATTTGCTGAAATGGCGACCGATCGGCCGCCCAAAAAACAGACAGATGGCGGAGACGCGCAGATGACGATTTTGGGTCTCGGATATGCCGGCTTCGGCTCCGACGCGCTCGACGACTGGCGACAATTCGGCACCGGCCTGGTCGGGTTGCAGGCGGTCGAGCGCGGCAATTCGCTGCTCGCGTTCCGGATGGACGACCGCAAGCAACGCATCGTGATCGACCGCGCGCAGGGCGAAGGCACCAGGTTCTTCGGCTGGGAGGTGGCGGATGCCACAGCCCTCGATGCACTGGCAGCGCGGTTGGAGCAGGCCGGCGTGGCTGTGACCGCCGAGCCGCAGGCGCTCGCGGAGAGCCGGCGGGTGCGCAGCCTGATCTCGTTCCGGGACCCCGCCGGCAACCGGCTCGAGGCATTCCACGGCGCCGAGATCGACGACACGCCGTTCAAGCCGGGCCGCTCGATCTCCGGCTTCCGTACCGGGCCGCTCGGGCTCGGCCATGCCGTGCTGACGGTCGAACGGATCGCGCCGGTCATGAGCTTCTATGTCGATGTGCTCGGCTTCGGCCTCAGCGACTACATCGAAAAGCCGTTCCGCGCCTATTTCTTCCACGTCAATGCGCGGCACCACTCGCTGGCGCTGATCGAGACCGGGACGAACGGCATGCATCATCTGATGGTGGAGCTGTTCTCGCTCGACGATGTCGGCCAAGCCTACGACATCGCGCAGCAGGAAGACCGGGTCAACGTCACGCTCGGCCGTCACACCAATGACCTGATGACGTCGTTCTACGCCAAGACGCCGTCGGCCTTCATGGTCGAGTGCGGCTGGGGCGGCCGCGAGATCGCCCCCGCGAACTGGACGCCGTTCGAGATGCATGACGGTCCGAGCCTGTGGGGCCACGAGCGGGTCTGGCTGTCGCCGGAGGATCGCGCCGTCGCGCGCGAGATGCGGATGCGCGCCGCCACCGAGGGCAAGCGCGCACCGGTGCAGGTGATGGAAGGCAATTTCAGGCTGATGTCGGGCACCTGCCCGTGGTGGGACGGGGTGCGCGGTTCGTAGCACCTGCGTCGTCCCGGCGAAGGCCGGGACCCATAACCACAGGGTGTAGTTGTTTTGGCGCGATGACTGCCAATGCACCCATTACCGCCGCCGCGGCGTAGGGGTCCCGGCTTTTGCCGGGACGACGCGGAGTTTGCGGCTAGCTCGCTTACCCCAGGTGCTTCCGGAAGAACTCGGTCGCGCGGTCCCAGGCCAGTTCCGCGCAGTGGCGGTCGTGCACCGACAGGCGCTGCTCGTTGCCGAAACCGTGCTCGGCATCGTAGCGGAATAGCTCCAGCGACTTGCCCGCGGCCTTCATCCCCTTCTCGAAACCATCGACCAGCGCCGGCGTGCACCAATCGTCCTTGGTGGCGAAATGCCCTTGCAGCGGAATCCGGACGTCCGCGGGCTTCGCCGCCTGCTCCGGCGGAATGCCGTAGAACACCACGCCGGCGGTCAACTCCGGGATCTTGGTGGCGCCGATGATGGTCACCGCGCCGCCGAGGCAGAAGCCGGTGAGACCGACCTTGGCGCCGTTCTTGGCGAGGTACTGCGCGGCGCCGCGCACCGTCTGGGTGGTGGCGTCCATGAAATCGAGCGAGTTCATCTCTTTGCCCGCCGCGTCGGTGTCGTGATACGGCACCACCGTCCCCTTGTAGAGATCGGGCGCCAGCGCATCGAAACCGGCCCGCGCGAAGCGGTCGCACATGCCCTTGATCTGGTCCTGCAATCCCCACCATTCCTGGATCACGACCACGCCCGGCGCATTGCCGCGCGCCGCGTTGGCGAGATAGCCCGACGCTTCCTTGCCGTCCGGACGCTTGAAGTTGATGATCGTACCCATGGGTTCCTCCGCAATGTTTGCCGGCTGATTGACCGGCATTTTGTCCGCACTCGGTGGCGGACGCAATCCATTCGCCGTCATTGCGAGCGCAGCGAAGCAATCCATGCCTGCGCATCAAGGATAGGTGGATTGCTTCGCTGCACTCGCAATGACGCAGGTCAACAAAAAAGCCCCCGAAGGGGCTTTTTCAAACTCGCGATCACCGAAGCTCAGTGGGCGTCGGCCCAGACCTTGCGCTTGGTGAAGTACATCAGCAGCGCGAAGATGATCAGGAACACGAACACCTGCATGCCGATCCGCTTGCGCTCTTCCAGGCGCGGCTCGGCGGCCCACATCAGGAAGGTGGTGACGTCGTGGGCGTACTGCTTGACCGTCGCCGGCGAGCCGTCGTCGTAGGTCACCTGACCATCGGACAGCGGCTTCGGCATCTTGATGGCGTGGCCGGGGAAGTACTTGTTGTAGTAGGTGCCCTCCGGGACGGTGACACCGGCCGGCGGCTTGTCTTCAAAGCCCTGCAGGATGGCGTCGACGTAGTCCGGTCCCTGCTCCTGGTACTGGGTGAAGAAGTCGAACACGAACTGCGGGAAGCCGCGCTTGTAGGACCGCGCCTTGGTCATCAGCGACAGATCCGGCGGCGCCTTGCCGCCATTGGCCGCGGCCGCGGCCTGCTCGTTCGGGAACGGCGCCGGGAAGTAGTCCGCGGTGCGGCCCGGACGCTCGAACATCTCGCCCTGGTCGTTCGGACCATCCTTGATCTTGTAGTCGGACGCGAAGGCGGCGGCCTGTGCCTCCGAATAGCCGGGACCACCGGGATCGGCGAGGTTGCGGAACGCAATGTAGTTCAGGCTGTGGCAGGCCGAGCAGACTTCCTTGTAGACCTTCAGGCCACGCTGCAGCGAGCCGCGGTCATACTTGCCGAAAGGGCCGGAGAACGACCATTTCTGCGCCGGCGGGACGTCGCCGCCCTCTTCGGCCTTGGCGTTCTGGGTGCTGCCGGCGAACAGGCCACCGGCCAGCACCAGCGCGAGCACCACCGAAGCCGCGGTCGCCGCCCTGCCCTTGCTCTTCGCCAGCACGTCGTCGGCGATCGAGTTCGGCACCGGGCGCGGCGTCTCGATACGGGCGAGCAGCGGCAGCACGATCAGGAAGTAGGCGAAATAGCAGACCGTCAGGATGCGGCCGGCGATCACGTAGATGCCTTCCGGCGGCTGCGAGCCGAGATAGCCGAGCAGGATGCAGACCACCACGAAGATCCAGAAGAACTGCTTGGCCAGCGGACGATACTTCGACGACCGGGTCCGTGCGCTGTCGAGCCAGGGCAGGAAGCACAGGATGATGATCGCCGAGAACATCGCGACGACGCCGGCGAGCTTGTTCGGGATTGAACGCAGGATCGCGTAGAACGGCAGGTAGTACCATTCGGGCACGATGTGCGCCGGGGTCACGCCGGGGTTCGCCGGGATGTAGTTGTCGGCGTCGCCGAGATAGTTCGGCATGTAGAAGATGAACCAGGCGAAGAAGATCAGGAAGCAGGCCACACCGAACGCGTCCTTGATCGTCGCATAGGGCGTGAACGGCACCGTGTCCTTCTCGGTCTTGGCTTCGACGCCGGCCGGGTTGTTCTGACCCGCGACGTGCAGCGCCCAGATGTGCAGCACGACCACGCCGGCGATCACGAACGGCAGCAGGTAGTGCAGCGAGAAGAAGCGGTTCAGCGTCGGGTTACCGACCGAATAGCCGCCCCACAGCAGGGTCACGATGCTCTCGCCGAAATACGGCACGGCCGAGAACAGATTGGTGATGACGGTGGCGCCCCAGAAGCTCATCTGGCCCCACGGCAGCACGTAGCCCATGAAGCCGGTTGCCATCATCAAGAGGTAGATGATGACGCCAAGGATCCAGAGCACCTCGCGCGGCTCCTTGTAGGACCCGTAATAGAGGCCGCGGAACATGTGGATGTAGACAGCGAAGAAGAACATCGACGCGCCGCAGGCATGCATGTTGCGCAGCAGCCAGCCGTAATTGACGTCGCGAACGATCAGTTCGACCGACTTGAAGGCGAGATCGGCATGCGGCGTGTAGTGCATCGCCAGGATCACGCCGGTCAGGATCTGTAGACCCAGCATCATCGAAAGGATGGCGCCGAAGGTCCACCAGTAGTTCAGGTTGCGCGGCGTCGGATAGGCCACGAACGAAGAGTGGATCAGGCCGAAGATCGGAAGGCGCCGTTCGATCCACTTCAAGGCGGGGTTGCTCGGTTGGAAATCAGATGGTCCGCTCATTGATGCGATCCTGAAGAAGAAAAACGACGCGATGGGTCCAAGTGGAAGCCGCAGCCCCGGGGGGTCCGGGACTTAGCCGATCTGGATTTTGGTGTCGGAAAGGAAGGCGTAGGGAGGTACCGCCAGATTGGCGGGCGCCGGCCCCTGGCGGATACGACCGGAGGAGTCGTATTGCGAGCCGTGGCAGGGGCAGAAGAAACCGTCGTAATTGCCCTCATGGGCGATCGGGATACAGCCGAGGTGGGTGCAGATGCCGATCACCACCAGCCACTGGTCGTGGCCGGCCTTGACGCGCGCCGAGTCGGGCTGCGGATCGGGCAGGCTGGAGAGCGCCACGCTCTGGGCCTCCTGGATCTGCTTCTTGGTGCGATGGCTGATGTAGATCGGCTTGCCGCGCCAGAAGACCTTGATGTCCTGGCCCTCGGCGATCGGCGTCAGGTCGACCTGGATCGGCGCGCCGGCCGCGATCGTCGCGGCGTCCGGGTTCATCTGGGCAACCAGCGGCCATACGGTGGCGGCTGCGCCAACGGCGGCGGCAGCTCCGGTTGCTACGTAAAGAAAATCACGGCGTGTCGGATGGTCCGCCGAAGACGCTGTCGTCACGATTCCTAGCCCTTTCTTTTCTGCAGCCGGTGGAACCGCCCCGGAGACGCGGAGAGCGCCCCAAGAAAGGCTGCCGGCGCCCGCGGCCCCCGCGGCGGCAGAAAACTGCTATTCCCCACCCCAAATGGCGGAACAGCAGTCCAGAATCGTTCTATTGGCACCCTTGCCGGACGAGCGCAAGCCCGCTATCGGCTCGCACACGTGCAATGCACGAAATCCGCGCCGGGCGATGTTTTATTGAGACAATTTCATCCGGATTTCACAGGTCGTCCGCACCATGCAGATCGCGCTGTTCCAGCCCGACATCCCCCAGAATACAGGGACGATTCTGCGCCTCTGCGCCTGCCTGGACGTGGCAGCCCATATCATCGAACCGGCGGGATTCGACACCTCGGACCGGAATTTCCGCCGGGCGGGTATGGACTATCTCGACCATGTGCGGTTGAAGCGTCACGACTCATGGTCGAAATTCGAGGAGTGGCGGGCCGAGGCCGGCTGCCGGCTGGTCCTGTTCACGACCAAGGCCGCGAAATCATACCTTGATTTCACCTATGCGGCCTCCGATGTGCTGCTGTTCGGGCGCGAAACGGCTGGCGTGACCGATGCGGTGGTGACCGCTGCGGATGCACGGCTGGTGATTCCGATCAGGCCGACCATGCGTTCACTCAATGTGGCCGTCTCGGCGGCCATGGCCGTCGGCGAGGCGCTGCGGCAGACGGGTTCAGGATTTGCCGGCTCGCCGTCCGCAGGTTCGGCAATTTAAGGGATTTTTGGTGAGCTACGCGGTCAAGGAGATCTTTCTCACCCTGCAGGGCGAAGGCGCCCATGCGGGCCGGGCCTCCGTGTTCTGCCGCTTCGCCGGCTGCAACCTCTGGAGCGGCCGCGAACAGGACCGCGCAGGCGCCGTCTGCCGGTTCTGCGACACCGATTTCGTCGGTACCGACGGCACGCTGGGCGGCCGCTATGCCGACGCCGCCGAGCTCGCCGGCACCATCGCGGCGCAATGGACCGGGGGCGATGCCGACCGCTATGTGGTGCTGACCGGCGGCGAGCCGCTGCTCCAGGTCGATACCGACCTGATCGAGGCCCTGCACGGCCACGGCTTTGCGATCGCGATCGAGACCAACGGTACCATCGCGCCGCCCGACGGGCTCGACTGGATCTGCGTCAGCCCCAAGGCCGCATCCGAACTCGTGGTCCGCAGGGGGCACGAGTTGAAGCTGGTCTATCCGCAGCCGGAAAACAGACCAGAGGATTTCGCGGGGCTGTCATTCGAACGCTTCTCGCTGCAACCGATGGACGGCCCCGACGTGATCGAGAATACCGAGCGCGCGATCGAATACTGCCTGAAGCACCCGCAATGGCGCCTCAGCGTGCAGACGCACAAGACGCTCGGAATACGTTGAACCAACCGGAGCGTTTTCAAGCGAAGTGGGTACCGGTTCGCATTGAGAAAACGCGACCAACCTAGAGACAGAACTGGATTGTTGAGAGAGATGTGGGAATTGACGAAAGCGTTTCGGTTCGAGGCTGCGCATGCGCTGTCCGGAACGACCTTTGGCACTGCCAGCGAGGAGATCCACGGTCACTCGTTTCGCGCTGAGGTTACCGTGCGCGGCACGCCCGACCCGAACACCGGGATGGTGGTCGATCTCGGCCTGCTCGAGCGCGCAATGGCCGAGGTGCAGAAGACGCTCGACCACAAATTCCTGAACAGGATCGAGGCGATCGGCGTACCGACGCTGGAGAACCTCTCGCGCTTCATCTGGGAGCGGTTGCAGCACGCGGGCAAGCTGACCCGCGTCAGCGTCCATCGCGACAGCTGCAACGAGAGCTGCACTTACTTCGGCCCGCAAGGTTAGTCATGCTGCCCACAGACCCCGCCATCATCGAAGACCGCAAGGCGCGTGCGCGCAGCTGGTTCGAGACGCTGCGCAACCAGATCTGCGCCGCGTTCGAGCAGCTCGAGGACGATGCCCCCGCAGCGCTCTATCCCGGCGACGCCGGCCGGTTCGTGCGCACCCCCTGGGACCGCACCGACCACACCGGCAAGCCCGGCGGCGGCGGCGTGATGTCGATCATGAAGGGCCGGCTGTTCGAGAAGGTCGGCGTGCACTGCTCGACCGTGCATGGCGAGTTCGCTCCCGAATTCCGCGCCCAGATTCCCGGTGCCGCCGATGATCCGAGGTTCTGGGCGTCGGGCATTTCGTTGATCGCGCATTTGCGCAATCCGAACGTGCCAGCGGTGCACATGAACACCCGGTTCGTCGTCACCACCAAGGCGTGGTTCGGCGGCGGCGCGGATCTGACGCCGGTGCTGAACCGGCGGCGCACCCAGGAAGACCCCGATACGGTCGCCTTCCATGCCGCGATGAAGGGGGCGTGCAGCGGGCCGAACGGCGTCGCCGACTACGACAAGTACAAGAAATGGTGCGACGAATATTTCTATCTGCCCCATCGCAAGGAAGCCCGCGGCATCGGCGGCATCTTCTTTGACTGGCACGACAGCGGCGACTGGGAAGCCGATCTCGGCTTCACCCAGGACGTCGGGCGCAGCTTCCTGGACATCTATCCCGACCTGGTACGGCGCAATTTCGCGGCGGCCTGGAGCGCGGAGGATCGCAACGAGCAGTTGGTCCGCCGCGGGCGCTATGTCGAGTTCAACCTGCTCTATGATCGCGGCACCATCTTCGGGCTGAAGACCGGCGGCAATGTGGATTCGATCCTGTCGTCGCTGCCGCCGGAGGTGAAATGGCCGTGACCAAGCTGCCGCGCGCGATGCTGATCGACATGGATGACACCATCCTGTCGGCCTACGGACGTCCCGAGATCGCCTGGAACACGATCACCACCGAATTCGCCGCGGAGCTCGCGCCCCTGCCCCCGGATCAGGTCGCCACCGCGCTGTTGGCCTACGCCCGGCAATTCTGGTCGACCGCCGAGCCGATCTGGCGGATCAAGCTCGGCGAAGCGCGCCGGCTGACCGTGAAGGGCGGCTTCGCCCAGCTCGCCGCGGCCGGCCACCGCGCGCTGCCGGACGACCTCGCCGACCGCATCGCCGATCGCTTCACCGCCTATCGCGAGGAAGAGATGTTCGTGTTCCCCGGCGCGCATGAGGCAATTGATAGGTTCAAGGCGCTCGGCATCAAGCTCGCGCTGGTGACCAACGGCGCCGCCGACATGCAGCGCGCCAAGGTCGAGCGTTTCGCGCTCGGCCATCGCTTCGATCACATCCAGATCGAAGGCGAGCACGGCTTCGGCAAGCCGGAGGAGCGCGCCTATCTGCACGCGATGGACGCGCTCGGCGTCACCGCGGCGGATACCTGGATGATCGGCGACAATCTGGAGTGGGAAGTCGTGGCGCCGCAGCGGCTCGGCATCTACGCGATCTGGATGGACGTGCACGGTGTCGGGCTGCCGCCGGGATCGACCATCAAGCCCGACCGCATCATCCGCTCGCTGACCGAACTGGTTCCTGCCGCGCAGTAGAGCATGATCCGGAAACGTGGAAGCTCGTTGTCCGAGAAGATCATGCCTAAACAAGCATCGCGGCTGTTTTCCACGTCAATTCCATCGATCCCGCCGCCGGTCGTGATTTGACTGTCATCACCGGTCGCTAGCGTGCCGATCGCGTCATCATGCGCGGAGGGAAAATCATGGAACTGAAACCAGGCGATGTCGTCATGCTGAAATCCGGCGGCCATCCGATCACGGTGGTGGAAGTCGACGAGGACAAGGTCGAGTGCCTTTGGATGGGCACGGACGGCGACCTGTTCCGCGAAACCCTGCCGCTCGTCGCACTCGAATCGCTCGATCCCGAAGACGACGACGAGGAAGATGACAAAGAAGACGACGACGAGGAAGAAGAGGACGACGAAGACGAGGACGACGACGGCGACCGCAAGAAGAAGCGCAAAGCGGCGTGAGATTCGTTGGCGCGATGCTGCCCGGCAGGCGCCGGCGGCATCGTCTGCCTTCCGTCTCAGAACGCGCGCAGCGCGTTCGTGATCATCACCGCGCCGCCGGTGATCACGGCGGCATCGAGGATCGCGGTGTGGATATGCACCGGCATCCGCTCGACAAAGGCCTTGGCCAGGAACGCGCCGGGAATGGCGACCAGGCCGATCAGGAATGCGAGCGCCAGGACTTGCGCGGTGATGATGCCGGTCAGGCCGAACACCGAAATCTTGACCGCGGCACTGGTCAGCGAAATCACAGCATCGGTCGCGACCACCGCGGCGCCTTCGAGCCCCGCCGCCATCAGCAGCGATAGCAGGATGACGCCGGAGCCCGCGGTGCCGCCGACCAGCACGCCGTAACCAACGGCACCCGCCGCCAATCCACGTTCCCCGATCCTGACGCTGTGCTTGCGCAACAACCGCCTCAGCGGCACGCTCAGGATCAGCATGCTTCCGATCACCAGCGACGCGCCGGCGCCGGTCAGCCGCGAGTAGCCGTAGGCGCCGAGCGCCGTGGTGAGCAACGCCGCCACGATCACGATGATCGCCTTGCGGCGGTCGGCAAACCTGACGAAGGCGACGAAGCGGCTGGTGTTGGTGAAGATCGACGAGATCGCGATGATCGGCACCACCGGCTCGGCGCCGACCAGCGGCACCAGCACCAGCGGCATCAACGCGCCGGTACCATAGCCGGCGAGACCGCCGATCACGGAAGCAAACAGGGCGACGGCGGCGACGAGAACAAGCTGAAGGAGCGAGATGTCTGAGAAGCCGGAGAGGAAATTCAAAGCCGATGGTCGCGGGTGAAACGGGAAACGGTCTGGTCGGCGATGCCAGACAACACCTGCGGATCGAGCGGAAAATCCGCGGCTAGCCAAGCATCCTCGGCCAAGGTCAGTACATGCCCCAATGCCGGCCCTTCGGCAATGCCGCGCGCGATGAAATCCGACGCCCTCAAGGGAAAGTGAGGCGCGCGCCAGCGCTGCGGCAACGTCGCGAGCGCGCGCCACTGCTCGACATCGGGGCCCGCGCCGGTTCGCGCCCAGGCCAGCAGCAGGCGATCACGATAGGGCCCCTCGTCGAGCCGGTAGAGCCGACGCCTGGCATGCGCTTCGTCCATGCCGGGCAGGCGCCACCAGCGATGGCCCATCGAATCCAGCGCCTTGGCCTCCGCGTTGGAGAGCCGCAGCCGGCTTGCGACGCGGCGCGCGTCCTCGGTGACGGCGACCGTCAGCGCGGCGAGCCGGCGCATCGCGCTCGGCGCAAGCGCCAGCAGGCCCTCGATCCCGATCATCGCCGCGAACGGTCCGGTATAGGCGACCCCGCCGAACAGCGGTTGCAGCAACCCGCCATCCGCCATCGCGACCACCGCGCCCGCGGCGCCGTTCGCGACCACGAGCTTGAGCATCTCCATGCGGATGCGCTCGGCCGAGAGGCCGGCTAATCCCGCGCGGCCGCCGATGCAGGCGAGATAGCCGGCGCGATCGACTTGGCCGGCGCCATAGGCGGCGTGGAAACGGAAGAAGCGCAGGATGCGCAAGTAATCTTCGGCGATCCGCTGCGCGGGATCGCCGATGAAGCGGAGCCGCCTTGCCTCGATGTCGGCAAGGCCGCCGACATGATCGTGCACCACGCCCGAGGCGTCGACCGACAGGCCGTTGATGGTGAAGTCGCGCCGCTCGGCGTCGCGCACCCAGTCGCGCCCGAACGCCACCTTGGCCTTGCGACCATAGGTCTCGGTGTCCTCGCGCAGTGTCGTCACCTCGAAGGGCTGGCCGTCGACGACAAGCGTCACCGTGCCGTGCTCAATGCCGGTCGGCACGGTCTTGATGCCCGCCCGCTTGGCGCGCCGGATCACCTCCTCCGGCAGCGCCGTGGTGGCGATGTCGATGTCGGCGAGCGGAATCCGCATCAGCGCGTTGCGCACCGCGCCGCCGATCACCCGCGCCTCCTCGCCGTCGGCATTGAGCAGGCCGAGCACGCGCGCAGCCGGCCCCGAAGCGAGCCACGGCGCGTCGGACAGCAGGCGCACTCCGCTCATCTCTCAGCTCCCGGCACCAGCCTGCCGTTCTCGATATGGGCCGGAACGTAGGTCGAGTTCGGCGGCGCGCCGGTCAATTCGGCGAGCAGCAGGAAGCTGATGATGACCAGCACCAGCGCCGCCAGCGTCAGCTTCGCCAGCATGTCGAGCGGCCAGGATGCCGGCAGCATCACGCCGGACCGCGTCGCGCTGAGGAAGATGGCATAGACCGCGAACGGGATCAGAAAGACTCCGATCTCGGTCAACACCGTGCGGATCATGACAGATAGATCCGCTCGTAGAGCACACGCAGGATGCCCGCGGTCGCGCCCCAGATGTAGCGCTCGGCGAACGGCATCGCATAATAGGAGCGGTCCATGCCGCGGAATTCCTTAGTGTGGATCTGGTGATTCTCGGGGTTCATCAGGAAGGCGAGCGGCACCTCGAATGCATCGACCACTTCGGCCTCGTTGATCTTCAAGGTGAATCCCGGCTTCACCTTGGCGACCGTCGGCAGGATGCGGAAGCCGAACGCGGTGCCATAGAGGTCGAGATAGCCGACCGGGTCGATGAATTCCCGCTTCAGCCCGACTTCCTCGCAGGCCTCGCGCAGCGCGGCATCCAGCGGCGAGGCGTCGGTGGCATCGATCTTGCCGCCGGGAAACGAGATCTGGCCGGCGTGGCTCGACAGATGCGGCGAGCGCTGCGTCAGCAGCACGGTCGGCTCGGGATGGTCGACCACCGGGATCAGCACCGCGGCCGGCCGCACCGGCTGCTCCTGCGCCACGATCTCGAGCATGCGGTCGTTGCCGGAATCGCCGGTGCGCGGAATGATATGCGGATCGACCAGGCCCGGCGGCACTTCGAAATTGAGCCGCATATGGGCCCGCGCGAAGAATTCCGTCGAGGTGATCGTCGCCGGCTTCACCTTCAGCAACGGCTCGTTCAAAGTGCGTCCCTCACCTGGCTGGCATCGGCCATCGCGAAGAACTCGCCGCCGGACTCGATGCCGAACATCTGCTGACCATCGACCATCCGCTCCTCGCCCATGTCAACCAGATCATAATAAAGCGCGCGGGTGACCTTGGCCCAGAGGTCGGCGCGGACATGCAGATAGGGCGTCAATCCGCCATCCTCGGCCGCCTCGAATCGGAGGCCATGCCCCTTCTCGCAATCGACCCAGTCGTCGACATTGGTGCGGAACTTGAGCAGCCGGCCGCGCGCGTCGGCCTCGGTCTGCATTTCCACGGCAAGGAACGGCGCGTCGTCGACGCGGATGCCGACCTTCTCCACAGGCGTCACGAGAAAGTGCTTGCCGTCCTCGCGCTTCAGGATCGTCGAGAACAGCCGCACCAGCGCGGGCCGGCCGATCGGCGTTCCCATGTAGAACCAGGTGCCGTCGGGCGCGATTCGCATGTCGAGATCGCCGCAGAATGGCGGATTCCACAAATGAACCGGCGGCAGGCCCTTGCGTCCGGCCGTACCGGATGTCGCAGCTTGATTGGCGGCGGTGGTGAGCCCTTCGAGACCCGTCTTTCCGAGACCCGTAGTTTCACCGCCGGGATCGCTCTGCCCTTGCTTCGCCATTGTTTGCCTTAAATTTCCTACCCTCAATCTGGCACATTTGGTGCACGTATCCTGAGATGTGGTCGGGATGTCATTCTCGCCACATCGTGATGCCGTTCATACTCTGAAATACCGATAAGGTGGGGATAGTTTAATTCAACGAATACATGGCCTTCGTGCAGGTTTAGCATGTGGGCCAGGCGATGACGACAGATGGCGACGCGGGAATCACGCGGATCGTCAAGTAAGGAGCGGACCGAATGGCTGGTGCAGACAGCGTCGAAAAACTGGAGGATGTGATCGTCCGCTCGGCCGAACAGGTCGCCGGCCAGATCAAGGCCGCCAAGGAAGCGGTCTCCACGGTGATTTTCGGCCAGGATCGCGTGATCGAGAACACCCTGGTGACGATCCTCTCCGGCGGCCATGCACTCCTGATCGGCGTGCCCGGCCTCGCCAAGACCAAGCTGGTCGAGACGCTCGGCGTCACGCTCGGGCTAGATGCCAAGCGCATCCAGTTCACGCCCGACCTGATGCCGTCGGATATTCTCGGCGCCGAAGTGCTCGATGAGAGCTCGGCCGGCAAACGTTCGTTCCGCTTCATCTCAGGCCCGGTGTTCGCGCAGCTCTTGATGGCCGACGAGATCAACCGCGCCAGCCCGCGCACCCAGTCGGCGCTGCTGCAAGCCATGCAGGAGCAGCACATCACCATTGCCGGCGCGCGGCATGATTTGCCGAAGCCGTTCCACGTGCTCGCGACACAAAATCCGCTCGAGCAGGAGGGTACCTATCCGCTGCCCGAGGCGCAGCTCGATCGCTTCCTGATGGAAATCGACGTCGACTATCCCGATCGCGACGCCGAGCGGCGCATCCTGTTCGAGACCACCGGTGCCGAGGAGGCAACGGCAAAGCCGTCGATGGACGCGGAGACGCTGCTCACGGCACAACGCCTGGTGCGGCGCCTGCCGGTCGGCGATTCCGTGGTCGAGGCGATCCTGACGCTGGTTCGCGCCGCGCGTCCCGGCACCGAGGGTGGCGACGCCGGCAAGCTGATCGCCTGGGGACCGGGCCCCCGCGCCAGCCAGTCGCTGATGCTCGCGGTGCGCGCCCGCGCGTTGCTCGACGGCCGGCTCGCGCCGTCGATCGACGACGTGCTCGATCTGGCCGAGCCCGTGCTCAAGCACCGCATGGCGCTGACCTTCGCGGCGCGCGCCGAGGGCCGCACCATTCCCGACGTGATCAAGCAATTGAAGACGCGGATTGGTTGATGGCCGCTGACACCAGGCAACAGAACGGGGAGATCCTTGCGGTTCGACGTGCAGATGGCGAAAGCCGTACGCTCGCCGCATCGCTGCCGCGCCTGGTGCTCGAAGCCCGCCGCATCGCCGCCAACGTCATCCATGGCCTGCATGGCCGCCGTCGCGCCGGCACCGGCGAAAGTTTCTGGCAATATCGCCGCTTCGTCTCGGGCGAGCCGGCGCAGCGTGTCGACTGGCGCCGCTCCGGGCGTGACGATCATCTCTATGTCCGCGAGCAGGAGTGGGAGGCTGCGCACACGGTGTGGATCTGGCCCGACCGCTCGCCGTCGATGGCCTTTGCCTCGCGCGAGGCGCGCGACAGCAAGCTCGAGCGCGGCTTGATCGTCGCCTTTGCGCTGGCCGAACTGCTGGTCGCCGGCGGCGAGCGGGTCGGCGTTCCCGGCCTGATGAACCCGACCGGCAGCCGCGCCGTGATCGACAAGATGGCGCAGGCGATGCTGCATGACGAGACGACGCGCGCCAGCTTGCCGCCGTCATTCGTGCCGTCGTCGCTCGCCGAGATCGTGGTGTTATCCGACTTCTGGTCGCCATTGACCGAGATCACGACCATGCTGGCCGGGCTCGCCTCGTCAGGCGCGCATGGCACGATGGTCCAGGTGGTCGATCCGGCCGAGGAGACCTTCCCCTATTCCGGCCGCGTCGAATTCGTCGAGCCCGAGGCCGGCAGCGTCATCACCGCGGGCCGCGCCGAAAGCTGGGCGAGCGATTACGTCGCCCGGGTCGCGCTGCATCGCGACCAGATTCGTGCCGAGACCAATCGGCTCGACTGGCTGTTCTCGACCCATACCACCAGCCGCTCCGCCGCCGAACTGCTGCTGTTCCTGCACGCCGGCATGATGGTCAGCAAGGGTGGCGGCCGCTCACCCGTCAAAGCGGGACGCAGCGCATGATCGCCGGCCTCCCGCTCTCCTTTGCCGAACCGCTGCTGCTCTTGGGGCTGGTCAGCCTGCCGGTGCTGTGGTGGCTGCTGCGGGTGATGCCGCCGCGGCCGCGGCGGGTCGAATTCCCGCCGACGCGGCTGTTGTTCGACATCGCGCCCAAGGAGGAGACGCCGTCGCGCACGCCGTGGTGGCTGACATTGCTGCGGCTCGCCGCCGCCGCGCTGGTCATTCTCGCCGCCGCCGGTCCGATCTGGAATCCGCAGACCGGCGTTGCCGCCGGCAAGCAGCCGCTGGTGATCCTGCTCGACGATGGCTGGAGCGCGGCCTCGAGCTGGGACGCGCGGATCAGGGCCGCCGACGAGCTGATCGCCAATGCCGACAGCGACCGCCGCGGCGTCGCGCTGGTGCCGCTGTCCGAGCCGGCGCGCGACATCACGCTGATGCCGGCCGGCACCGCACGCGTCGCACTGCGCCAGCTCGCGCCGAAGCCGTACTCGGTCGACCGCGTCGACACCCTCCCGACGCTGGAACGTTTCCTCAAATCGACCGGCGACTGCGACATCGCCTGGCTGTCGGATGGCGTCGATACTGGCCGCGGCAGCGAGTTCACCGAAGGCCTCGGCAAGGTGATCGAGAACCGCAACCTGACGATCTATGCCGGCGGCGCGCAGCCGGCGCAGGCGCTGGTCGCGGCCGAGAACGCGGCGGCGAAGATGACAGTGAAGGTCTTGCGCACCGAGAACGGCCTCGCGGCCGGCACGGTGCGCGCGGTCGATGCCAAGGGCTCGCCGATCGGCGAGGCGCGCTACAATTTCGGTCCGCAGGAGCGCGAGACCGAGGCCGCCTTCGATCTTCCGGTCGAATTGCGCAACGACATCGCGCGGCTCGAGATTTCCGGCGAGCATTCCGCCGGCGCCGTGCAGCTGCTCGACCGGCGCTGGCGCCGCCGCGCCATCGGCGTGGTCTCGGGATCGAGCAGCGACACCGCGCAGCCGCTGCTGGCCTCGACCTTCTATCTGTCGCGCGCGCTGTCGCCGTTCGCTGACGTCAGGCTCGGCGATCGCGGCGCGCCGCAGCAGGTGATCGCGCAATTCCTCGACCAGCGGCTGCCGATGATCGTAATGGCCGATGTCGGCACGCTGTCGCCGGAGATCCGCGACCGTCTCAACGCCTGGATCGAGCAAGGCGGCGTGCTGGTGCGCTTCGCCGGTCCCCGCCTCGCCCAGGCCGATGACGACCTCGTTCCGGTCAAGCTGCGCCGCGGCGGCCGCACGCTCGGCGGCAGCCTGACCTGGGAGAAGCCGCAGCACATGGCCTCGTTCGCAGCCGACGGTCCGTTCGCGGGCCTCAACGTGCCGAAAGACATCACCGTCAACCGCCAGGTGCTGGCCGAGCCCGACGCCGTGCTCGCGACCAAGAGCTGGGCCTCGCTGGAAGACGGCACGCCGCTGGTCACCGGCGAGCATCGCGGCAAGGGCGTGGTCAGCCTGTTCCATGTCGGCGCCGACATGCGCTGGTCGGATCTGCCGATGTCCGGCACCTTCGTCGAGATGCTGCGGCGGCTGATCGACATGTCCGGCTACACCTCGAAGCCCGGCCCCGGCGTCGCCAGCGACCCCAACGCCGAGACGGTTGCGCCGCTGCGCACGCTCGACGGTTTCGGCGCCTTCGGCCCGCCGCCCTCGACCGCGCGGCCGATGTCGGCGGACTATCGCGACCGCGGCACCGCGGAGCATCCGCCCGGCTTCTACGGCACCGCCGAGAGCCCGATCGCGGTCAACACGCTCGCTTCCGCCGATCGCATCGCGCCGCTCGACACCTCCGCGCTGCTCGCCACGCATGCGAGCTACACCAACGCCGAGCCGCGAGACCTGCGCGGCATCATGCTGTCGACCGCGCTGGCGCTGTTCCTGCTCGATGCGATCGTGGTGGCGATGCTCGGCGGCGGACTTGCGGCGCTGATCCGGCGGCGCGCCGCGCCGGCGGTGCTCGCGCTCGCCTTCGTGCTCGCGACGACGATGGTGCCCTCGCCGACACGCGCGCAGAACAGCGCTGCCGACGACTTCGCCATCAAGGCGGTGTCGCAGACCCGGCTCGCCTATGTCGTCACCGGCAATGCCGACGTCGACTCCATCGTCAAGGCCGGGATGTCCGGACTGACGCTGTTCCTCGGGCAGCGCACCGCGCTGGAAGCCGGCGATCCTGTCGGCATCGATCCGGCGCGCGACGAGCTGGCGTTCTTCCCGCTGATCTACTGGCCGATCGTGCCGGGCGCGCCGAAGCCGCCGCAGGACGCCATCAACAAGATCGACGCCTACATGAAGCAAGGCGGCACCGTGATCTTCGACACCCGCGACGCCGTCGAAGCGCCGCCGGGCGACAACGGGGCCTCGCAAACGCCGGGCATGCAGACGCTGCGCGAATTGCTGTCGACCCTCGACGTGCCGGAGCTCGAGCCGGTGCCGCGCGAGCACGTGCTGACCAAGACATTCTACCTGCTGCGCGACTTCCCCGGCCGCTTCAACACCGGCCGGACCTGGGTCGAGGCGCTGCCGCGCGAGGATGACGAGGAAGCCGCGCAGCGCCCGGCGCGCGGCGGCGACGGCGTCTCGCCGATCATCATCACCTCGAACGATCTCGCCGGCGCCTGGGCGATCCGTCCCGACGGCCAGCCGATGCTGCCGCTGACGCCGGGCGAGCCGCGCCAACGCGAATTCGCTTTCCGCGCCGGCGTCAACATCGTGATGTACACGCTGACCGGCAACTACAAGGCCGACCAGGTGCACGCACCCGCCCTGATCGAGCGGCTGGGACAATGATGCGTATCATGAGCAAACATTGTCTCCACAACTTCGCCGTCATGCCCGGGCTTGTCCCGGGCATCCACGTCTTCCTTGCTGTAGAAGGAAAGGCAGACGTGGGTGGCCGGGACAAGCCCGGCCATGACGACGCTGATAGGTTTGCGTCATGAACTACGGTATCGCGTTCACACCGCTGGTTCCTTCGCTCGTGCTGTGGCTCGCGCTCGGCGCGATCGTCGTCATCGCGCTGTTGCTGCTGGTGTCGCGCGCGCGCGGCGCCGCGGTGCGCGTTGCTGCGCTGGCGCTGATCCTGCTCGCACTGGCCAATCCCTCCTTCACCCGCGAGGACCGCGAACCGCTGTCCTCGGTCGCCGTCGTCGTGGTCGACAAGAGCCCGAGCCAGAACTTCGGCACGCGCAACCAGGAGACCGAGAAGGCGCGGCAGGCGCTGGTCGACAGCCTGAAGCAGATCAAGGGCCTCGAGGTCCGTGTCGTCGAAGCCGGCCAGGCCGACGGCGAAACCGACGGCACCAAGCTGTTCGGCGCGCTGACCTCGGCGCTGTCGGATGTTCCGGTCGAGCGCGTCGCCGGCGCCTTCATGATCACCGATGGCCGGGTGCACGATATTCCGGCCAACACCCAGGCGCTCGGCTTCCAGGCACCGGTGCACGCCTTGATCACCGGCCGCAAGGACGAGCGCGACCGCCGCATCGCGATCACGGCGGCGCCGCGCTTCGGCATCGTCGGCCAGACCCAGACCATCACCTACCGGCTCGACGACCAGGGCGTCACCGGCGAGCGTGCCAAGGTCACCGTCCGCCGCGACGGCGAAGTGATCAACGAGCGGACGCTAACCTCGGGCCAGACCTCCAGCGTCGACATCGACATCAAGCATGCCGGCCCGAACATCGTCGAGATCGAGGCCTCACCGCTCGAGAACGAACTCACGCCGGTCAACAACCGCGCCGTGGTCTCGATCGACGGCGTGCGCGACAAGCTGCGCGTACTGCTGGTCTCCGGCGAGCCGCATGCCGGCGAACGCACCTGGCGCAACCTGCTGAAGTCCGACCCCAGCGTCGATCTCGTGCACTTCACCATCCTGCGGCCGCCGGAGAAGCAGGACGGCACGCCGATCAACGAGCTGTCGCTGATCGCGTTTCCAACCCGTGAGTTGTTCCAGCAGAAGATCAACGAATTCCAGCTGATCATCTTCGACCGCTACGCCCGCCAGGGTGTGCTGCCGATCGCCTATTTCGACAACATCGCGCGCTATGTCCGCTCCGGCGGAGCGGTGCTGGTGTCGGCCGGCCCCGACTATGCCTCGACCACCAGCATCTGGCGCACGCCGCTGGATTCGGTGCTGCCGGCCGAACCGGTCGGCGTCACCGAGAAGCCGTTCTACGCACACTTGAGCGACGCCGGGAAACGCCATCCGGTGACGCGCGGGCTGGAAGGCTCGAACGCCGAGCCGCCGCATTGGAGCCGGTTCTTCCGCACCGTCGACACCCGCAACGCGGTGACGCCGCCGGTCATGACCGGCGCCGACGGCAAGCCGCTGCTGCTGCTGTCGCGGTTCGGCGAAGGCCGCGTTGCGCTGCTGCTCACCGACCACATCTGGCTGTGGGCGCGCGGCTATGAGGGCGGCGGCCCGCATCTCGATCTGTTGCGACGGGTGTCGCACTGGCTGATGAAGCAGCCCGATCTCGATGAAGAGGCGCTGCGCATGCAGGTGCAGGGCAAGGACCTGATGGTGGTGCGCCAGACCATGGCCGACACCGTCGCGCCGGTCACCGTGACGTCGCCGAGCGGCGCCACCCATGAACTGACGCTGACTGCCGGCGATCCCGGCGAGTGGCGCGCCACGCTGCCGGCAAGCGAGCTCGGTCTCTGGCAAGCCACCGACGGCACGCTGAAGGCACTGATCAATGTCGGCCCGACCAACCCGAAGGAATTCTCGGAAGTCACCTCGACGACCGAGACCCTGAAGCCGCTGACGCAGGCGACCGGCGGCGACGCGCGGCGCATCGTCGACGGATCGAGCCTCGACATGCCGCGCATCGTGCCGGTGCGGGCGTCCTCGATCTTCCGCGGCGACGGCTGGCTCGGCGTCAAGATGCGCGACGCCAGCGTCGTGAAGGGCGTCGGCGTGCTGCCGATGTTCGCCGGCCTGGTCGGCCTCTTGCTGTTGCTCGGCGCATTCTCCGCAACCTGGCTGCGCGAAGGGCGCTGAGAACTCCCGACATCCAACCACGGCCGTTGCTGCAATCACACACCAGCAACGGATCGATACAGTGTGTCTGAACCACCGTTGACATCGCGGCCTGCCTCCGATGTTATAATGTAACATCGGGCCGCTGGGGTGATGAGCGCCGTCCCGATCGATGGGGCTCAATCGGCATGAAATGGTTCCTGAGACGCATCAGGACTGGCTCGCGGCTGGCGCTGTTCGCGCTCGCCGTCCAGTTCGTGCTGTCGTTCGGGCATTTCCATCCGATCGCGGCTGCGCAAGCAGCCCCCGCGATCCAGAACGGCCTGACGCTGACCGATCTCGCCTATATCGGGACTTCGGCGACGCCGGACCTCGCAGTCCAGGTCACCGGGACACAGCCGCCCACCGAACAGGACCGCGAACGGCATCCGGCCGACCATTGCGCGATCTGCGCCGTCGTCTCGCTCGCGAGCAGCATACTGTTCACGGCACCGCCGGTCCTGCTGCTCCCCGAAGCCGTCGAGCTCCTGTTTCGCACCACCAGCGCCGAATTCCTCCATCTGAAATCGGCGCCCGCGGCCTTCCATTCCCGCGCACCGCCGCTGTCCTGACGTCCAACTGATTGCTGCACGCCCTGAGCTGACTGACGAGTGTCGCGTCGCATACGCGACCCGTTGCAGCGGGGCACATCGGAATCGATCCGTCATGTCGACGGACCTGGATCGGGACAATGACACTTCAGAAGAAACGAGCACTCCACATCGGGGGCGTGAGCTGGCTATTGCTTGGCGCAATGCATGGCGGCGCGCTGGCCGACGACACGCCGACGCAACTCCCTGACGTCACGGTGACGGCGCCAAGCCCGATCCAGCGGCATCGGATCGTGCCAACACGCACGCCGACCCGCGCGGTCCGGGCCGCTCCGAGCCGCAACAGCGAACGCGCCGCAGCGGTGCAACCGGCACCCGCGGCAGCGGCGCCGCAGCAGGGTGTGCTGCCCGTCGTCACCGACCAATTCGCGACCGTCACCGTGGTGCCCAACGAGGAACTGCGGCGCGCCGGCGGCGCCACGCTCGGCGACCTGCTGTTCTCGAAGCCCGGCATCACCGGCTCGAGCTTCGCGCCCGGCGCATCGAGCCGGCCGATCATCCGCGGTCTCGACGTCAACCGCGTCGGCATCGTCGAGAACGGTCTCGGCGGCGGCGGCGTATCCGATCTCGGCGAAGATCATTTCGTACCGATCGATCCATTCTCGACCAATCAGATCGAGGTGGTGCGGGGACCCGCTGCGCTGCGCTACGGCTCGACCTCGATCGGCGGCGTGGTCAGCGCCACCAACAACCGCATTCCCGACGCGATGCCGACCTGCGCGGCAACGCCGTTCCAGAGCTATGGGCTGCCGGTAAAGGCACCGCTGGCCGATGCCGGCGGTCCCGGTTGCCTCAATGTCGAGACCCGCACGTCGGTGAGCTCGGTCAATCGCGGCGTCGAGGGCGGCATGCTGCTCGACGCCGGCGGCAACAATGTCGCCGTTCATGCCGACGTCTATGGTCGCACCACCAGCGACTACAGCATCCCGAGCTATCCCTATCTGTTCGACCAAACCCGATCGGTGAACGGCCGCCAGCCGAACTCCGCGACGCAGTCGGACGGCGCCTCGGTCGGCGCGTCGTATTTCTTCCAGGGCGGCTATATCGGCGCGGCGATCACCCAGAACGACTCGCTGTACCATATCCCCGGCATCGACGGCTCCGATCACCGCACCCGGATCGACGCGCACCAGACCAAGATCGCGGTCAAGGGTGAGTACCGGCCCGACACGGCCGCGATCGACGCCGTGCGGTTCTGGGTCGGCGCGACCGACTACCGCCACAACGAACTCGGCCTCGCCGATCCGGCCAACCTGTTCAGCGACGGCGTGCGCCAGACCTTCACCAACAAGGAGCAGGAAGCCCGCCTCGAAGTGCAGATGATGCCGTTCAACGCGCGGTTCGCCACCGTGACCACGGCGTTCGGCCTGCAAGCCGGGCACCAGGAGCTGACCGCGCCGAGCCCGGACGATCCCGGCGCGCTGTTCAACGGCCTGTGGAGCCCGAACAACAACAACCGCGTCGCGGGTTACGTGTTCAACGAGTTCAAGTTCACGGACCAGACCAAGGCGCAGGTCGCCGGCCGCATCGAGCATATCGAACTACACGGCGCGACGCCGGATTTCCCGGCCGACTTCCTGCCCGACGGCGCGGCGCAAAGCTCGATCACACGCAACCCGTCCTACACGCCGGTCAGCGGCAGCATCGGGCTGATCCAGAACTTGCCCGGCGATCTCGTCGGCAGCGTCACCGCGCAGTATGTCGAGCGCGCGCCGAAGCCCGCCGAGCTGTTCTCACGCGGTGCGCACGATGCGACCGCGACCTTCGACATCGGCAATCCGAACCTGACCATCGAGACCGCGAAATCGGTCGAGATCGGCCTGCGCAAGGCGACTGGCCCGTTCCGGTTCGAGGCCACCGCCTACTACACCCGCTTCAGCAACTTCATCTATCGTCGCCTGACCGGGGTGATGTGCGGCGAGGACTTCGACTCCTGCGGCAATGGCGATCCCAACAACGAGGGACGTCAGGCGGTCTATTCGCAGCGTGATGCGATCTTCCGTGGCGCCGAATTCCAGAGCCAGTTCGATATCGGCGCGTTCAATGGCGGCATCTGGGGCATCGAGAACCAGTTCGACGTGGTGCGCGCCACCTTCACCGACGGCAGCAACGTGCCGCGAATTCCGCCGGTGCGGCTCGGCGGCGGCGTCTACTGGCGCGACAGCAACTGGTTCACCCGGGTCAACCTGGTGCACGCTTTCGCGCAGAGCAATATCGCCGACATCGGCGAGACCCCGACCGCAGGCTACAATCTCCTCAACGCGGAGATCACCTACAACGCCAAGCTCAGTCAGTCTTGGATCGGCGCGCGCGAGATGACGCTTGGCCTGGTCGGCAACAATCTGCTCAACCAGAACATCCGCAGCTCCGTCTCCTACACCAAGGACGAGGTACTGATGCCGGGCCTCGGCGTACGGGCCTTTGCGAACTTGAAGTTCTGAGACGACCCTATCCCTCTGCCGCATGCGGCAGAGGGATCACAATCCAACGTCCGGCTTCAATGCCCGACGACGACTTCGCTGATCTGAATCACCGGTTGCAGATCGGTGTAATTCGGGATGTCGCCCATGATCTCCTGGGCGTGCTTGCCCATGGCGGCCCCGAAGGCTTCGACCGAGTCGCAGAAGATGTGGCACATGCCGACATAGGTGGCGGGCGTTCCAGGGGCGCCGCCGGCGAGCCCCTTGTCGACGGTGTAGTATTTGCAAGCGTCGCCCAGCCGCGCCTTCACCAGCGGCATGTGCTTGTCGCGGTAATAGTCGTGATCAAAGCGTGCGCCGGGGTTGTTCGGATACATCACACTGACCTTGATCATGGCGCGCACTCTCCCTGTTGATATGACATGCGCCGGTCTGCCCCGGCGCTTGCCTCAACTGTGCTTCAGTTTCCAAGAGCGCGCAACCGTTCCGGCAGCGCTCGCGGGAATGTCAGATCGCCTTGCTCCAGTCCGGCTGGATCGGGCCGGACACGCCCTCGGATGCGCCGTCGACCAGTTCCATGACAAGCAGGCGACTGTAGTCGACAGGTCCGGGCATCGTCATCCGTCCCTTCGGCACCGGCTTGAAGCCAACGCGAGAATAGTACGGCTCGTCGCCGACCAGCACGATGATCCGATGGTCCTTGGCGCGGGCATCATTGATCGCGCGCTCGAGCAGCGCACGACCGACGCCGCGGCTGCGGAACGGCGGCTCGACGGTCAACGGCCCGAGCATCAAAGCCGGCGTCTCGCCGATGCACACCGGCAGCTGCCGCACCGAACCGACCAGCAGCGTGCCGATCCGCGCCGTGAAGGAGACATCGAGCAGATGATCGACATGCTCGCGCAGCCGGTAGGCACTGAGCGCGAAGCGGCCGGGCCCGAAGGTACGCTCGTGCAGGCGTTCGATCGCCTGGGCGTCTTTCGGGGTCTCGGGCAGGATGGTCAGGGTCAGTTCGGTCATCGTGGGGCGGGGGATAGCATCTGGCGCGGGCGCGGTCCATCACCGCCATGTGGCGGTCGGCGGCTTGCCGTCGAGCACCTCCGATATCCGCAGCCGCGTCCCGGGAGTGGTGTCATGGGGCAACTCAGCCGGATCGAAGAAGCCGCACGCCACGATCTCGCGATTCGGCTCCGGCAACCGGTCCTGCCGGTAGTTTCTGACGACATAAACAGCGACATGATCGCGCGGCGAGACGTGGCTGTTGTAGAAGATGCCATGCAGCGCCGGCGTGCCAACGAGCTCGATCCGCCCCTCCTCCTCGAGCTCGCGCCGCAGCGCTTCGATGAAACTTTCACCAACCTCGACCCCGCCGCCGGGCAGATACCAGCCCTGGACGTAGCTGTGCTTGACCAGGAACACCTTGTTGTCGGCGTCGAGCACGACGGCGCGGACCCCGAGCGTCATGCTGCGGACCAGCCGCCAGTAGAAATGAAACACCCACCTGATCTGCGGCTCGCAGCGCTTGCGTAGATCGTCAAGGATCGTCACTGAGTCCTCGCCATCCGGTGTTTGATCCTTGCTTTGATCCTTGCGCACCCGCGCAGCTCTTGCCAATACAGGGCAGGACGTTCGGGATAGCACGACATGACCGATTGCCGGCCAGTTTTCACGGACAATCCTTAAGGGAATCGCATGATGGCGGCAGCATTCCGGCTCGCGCATCTGTCGGATCCGCATCTGCCGCCGCTGCCGGCGGCGCGGCTGCGCGATCTCGCCGGCAAACGCGCGCTGGGTTATCTGAACTGGACGCGCAACCGTCACAAATATCACCGCCGCGACGTGCTCGACGCGCTGGTATCGGACATGCAGGCGCAGCAGCCGGACCATATCGCCGTCACCGGCGACCTCGTCAACCTGGCGCTCGACGCCGAGTTCAATCCGGCCCGGCAATGGCTGGAGGGCGTCGGCGCGCCCGCCGATGTGACCGTGGTTCCCGGCAATCACGACGCCTATGTGCGCGCGACCCGGCACCGCTTCGTCGGCATGTTCGGCGACTATCTGCGCGGCGACGCCGACGGCGCCACGCATTTTCCGTTCGTGCGTCGGCGTGGCCCGGTGGCGCTGATCGGCGTCTCCTCGGCGGTGCCGACGCCGCCGCTGATGGCGACCGGCTGGCTCGGCCATGCCCAGCTCGATGCACTGGATGCGATCCTTGCGCAGCTGTCGCGGGAGGATGCCTTCCGTGTCCTCCTGGTGCATCATCCGCTGCACTCCGACGGCCGCGCCAAGCGGCTGACCGATTCGCACCAGTTGCTGGCGCTGCTGAAGCGGCACGGCGTCGAGTTGGTGCTGCATGGCCATGACCACATCCATTCGACGATGTGGTTCGACGGCCCCGAGCGGAAGATTCCCGCGATCGGCGTGCCGTCGGCATCGGCGCTGGCGCGCAAGCACTATCCGGCGGCGGCCTACAATCTGTTCTCGATCGAGCGGGACGGCAATACCTGGCGCTGCGAGCAGACCGTGCGCGGCCTCGGCGATCACGACGGCATTCGCGAGCTCAAGCAGGTGCGGCTGTCCTAATCGCCTCCGCCGCCGCCACCACAACCACCGCCGCAGCCGCCTCCGCCGTCGCCACCGCCTCCACCATCACCGCCGCCCCCACCATCGCCACCGTGACCACCGCCGTCGCCACCATGGCCGCCGGCATCCCCGCCGTGGCTACCGTCGCTGCCGGCATCGCCAAAACCCGCCGACGAGCCGTCGATCGATGAATCCGAGAAATCACCGCCGCAATACGGACTGCTGCCGCCAATGCCGCTGCGGCGCAGCGCCTCGCAATCGGTGTGATAGATGAAGCCGCCCGCGATGTTCAGCTTGGCGTCGAGCGCGAACAGCAGCGGCAGCCGCGTCGGCCTGACCGGATCGATGTTCTCGTATTTGCAGCAGTACCACCAGACCCGCCGCAAGCCCTCATTGCTCTGCCGTCGCTCCTTCACCAGCACGACCGCGGGCGTGTGATGCAGGAAGCCGCCGAAGGCGCGGCGGCAGAACGCATCGTATTCGCGGGTGTAGAGAATGAACTCGTGCCAGAGGTCGTCGGCAGCCTGCGACGGCATCGCAACGTAGCGCTTGCCGCTCATCAGATAGGCGAGGAAGAACTGCCGCAGGCCGCGCGAGACCAGCGCGCTGTCCTTGCGGGTGAAGCCGGGATGGCGCTTCTCGAGCCGGGCCAGCAGGCCGCGCGGGAGAGCGAAGGTGCGGATGTATTCGGCGCGCCGCAGCGCCTGCCATTTGCTGAACAGCACGGCACTCCCGACCACCGCGGCCGTCGCCAGGATGCCGAAGAACGCCGAGGCGGGCGTTATGACCACGATGCCCCCGGCCGGTATCTGAGCATGATCTTCTCGGAAAACCACTTCGCACTTTTCCGGATCATGCTTCAGAAATTCTGCCAACTCGTGAGCAACGCGAGGCCGAACAGCGCCAGCGCGCCGACGACGAAGCCGAACACGAACATGCCGATCCCGCCGCGGCGCTTCGGCACGACCGCGGGTGCGGGCGGCGGCGCCGCCGGCGCTTCGGCGACCGGAAGCGGCGTCGCCACCATCGCGTGCTCGCGCTCGATCATGCGGCGTGCGACATAGTCAGTGACGGCGTCGACGATGACCGGCACGTCGTGCGATTCGGCGAGCACGATGCGGCCGAACCTGGTGTCCTGCACGAAGCGGTAGATGCGCTTGTCGCGCCCCATCAGCACATGGGCGACGACGTCGATCCATAGCCGCGGGGTCTCGCCCTGGCTGATGCCGCGGTCGAACAGGTCGACCTTGTCGGGCACCTGCGCGAACAGGGGATCGAGCGCCTCGTTGAGGATCTCGAGCCGCGCCACCTCGGCATCGCGCAACTCGACCACCACGCCGGTGCGGTCGGCGGCCTCGATCCGGGCCCGCCGCAGCGCCTCACGCAGCGTCGGCCGCATATCGCGCGCCTCGCTGCCGGTATTCTGCGGATCGGACATGCCTTGCGGTCTCGCACTGACGGGTTTCCGGGACGTTAACCTATCAGCAACCATGACGCCCGCAAAGGGCGTTGGTTCCCAAGCACTTAGGCCGCCACTTATCCCCAGATCAAATGCCCCGGGCCGGGTCCCGGAAACGGTCGACCCCACCCGGATGAACCGGATGGGGCCGCCGTCCTTGGACGTCTTCTTAGCTCTGATGATTTTGGCGGTTACGCCGAAACCCGCGACGGCTCCTCAACGATGGAGAAGCGCACGCCGGCCTTGTGGCGGCTCTCCTCGGAGACTTCCTTCCAGCACTCTTCGGCTTCCTTGCGGGTCTTGAACGGACCGCGGACCTGAGCCGAGCCTTCGACGAGCTTGTGGAAGTTCATCGAGCCGAACTCGCCGCCGATCACCCAGAAATTGCTGCCCTTGCTCATCGTCAGTCTCCTCTAAAATTCGGGCCGCCTCTGCTCGGCCGCCTGAAACCTGATCCTCGCCGCCTGTTCGCCGGAGCGACATTCTTGACAGAGCATCGCGAAGCGCGTGTCAGGAGATAAACGCGAAAAGGCGAAGTTCGTATAGATAGCTTGTTTCTTATTGGTGATGTCATGTAACATCTGAACTTGTAATAAATGTCGATTTGTAAATTTTGTCACAAAATAGGTCAGGAAGACTGCCATGCCCGGCGAGTCCGGAAAGAAGCTGTTCGTCGGGCCGCGGTTCCGGCGGATCCGCCAGCAATTGGGGCTGTCGCAGACCCAGATCGCCGAGGGGCTCGGCATCTCGCCCTCCTACATCAACCTGATCGAGCGCAACCAGCGCCCGGTGACGGCGCAGATCCTGCTGCGGCTGGCCGAGACCTACGACCTCGACCTGCGCGACCTCGCCACTGCCGACGAGGACCGCTTTTTCGCGGAACTTAACGAGATCTTCTCCGATCCACTGTTCCGCCAGATCGACCTGCCGAAGCAGGAGCTGCGCGACCTCGCCGAGCTCTGCCCGGGCGTGACCCATGCGCTGCAACGGCTCTATGCCGCATACACCGAGGCGCGCCGCGGCGAGACGCTGGTGGCGGCGCAGATGGCCGACCGCCGCGAGGGCTCGCAATTCGACGCCAACCCGATCGAGCGGGTGCGTGACCTGATCGAGGCCAACCGCAACTATTTTCCGGAGCTCGAGACCGCAGCGGAAAATCTGCGCGACGAGCTCAACGTGCCGACCGAGGGCCTGTTCACGGCGCTCGCCGCGCGTTTGCGCGAAAAGCATTCGATCGTCTGCCGCGTGATGCCGGTCGACGTGATGCGCGAGACGCTGCGCCGTTTCGACCGGCACCGCCGGCAGCTCCTGATCTCCGAACTGGTCGACAGCTCCGGCCGCAACTTCCAGCTCGCGCTCCAGATCGGCTTCGTCGAATGCGGCGCCGCGATCGACGCCATCGTCAGCCGCGCCGGCGCACTCGACGACACCGCGCGCAGGCTCTACCGCATCACGCTCGCCAACTACTTCGCGGCCGCCGCGATGATGCCCTATCCGACATTTCATTCCGCGGCCGAAGCGCTCAGCTATGACGTCCACGTGCTGGCGCAGCGCTTCAACGCCGGCTTCGAGCAGGTCTGCCACCGCCTCACCACGCTGCAACGGCCGAACGCGCGCGGCGTGCCGTTCTTCCTGCTGCGGGTCGACACCGCCGGCAACGTGTCGAAACGGTTCTCCTCGGGTACCTTCCCGTTCTCCAAGTTCGGCGGCACCTGCCCGCTCTGGAACGTGCATTCGACCTTCGACGTGCCCGACCGCCTGCTTAGCCAGGTGATCGAGCTGCCCGACGGCACGCGCTACTTCTCGATCGCGCAGACCGTGCGGCGGCCGGTGGCGCCCTACCCGCAGCCGCAGCCACGCTTTGCGATCGGGCTCGGCTGCGAGATCCGTCATGCGGCAAAGCTCGTCTATGCGACCGGTATCGACCTGGAAAAGACCGAAGGCACCCCGATCGGCGTCAACTGCCGGCTCTGCGAGCGCGAGAATTGCAGCCAGCGCGCCGAGCCGCCGATCACGCGCACCTTGATCCTGGACGAGACCACGCGTCGGGTGTCGTCGTTCGCATTCTCGAATGCGCGGGAATTGTAGGCTCGTCTCAATTCTCCCCTGGAGGAGAAGGGCTATGCGTCAATCGACCGCGGCAAAGGCCTTGCACCAGCCGTCCTTGCTGATCGTCCCCTCGACCACCTTGCAGCCATCGGGCGCGACGAACAGCGTGCACAGGCCGCAGGAGTAGATGCCGTTCGGCGCGCCCTGATATTCGGCCTGCGGCTTTGTCATCTTGTCGGAAGCTGCCGCAGTTCGCAGCAGAAGTGCGGCGGGAAGTCCTGCGATCGCGACACCGATGAAGGCGCGCCGCGAGCGCCCGGCTTGTTGTTTGGCCATTGGAGTTGTGTCTCCATTTGCGAGCGGCTGTCATCCTACCGATCATTGCGAGCGATGCGAAGCAGTCCGTCCGGTAGCCGCCAAGTTCGGTGTCATCACCCGCGAAAGCCTTGCGGGTGATGACACCGAAGGAGCTGTGTGGCCATAGCGCCAGCTACTCGCCGTCGTCCCTGCGCAGGCAGAGACCATACTCTTCACGAAGAGGCTTGCGTCATCGGCAAATCAACGCTAGGGGGCCGCGCCCGGCAGGCCAAACGGCGCGGCGATCGCGCGGGCCCATCGCGGCCGCCAAGCCAGGGTGAGCGTAACGGCGATCGCCGCAACGCTGATCGTGGTCGCCCACAGCACAGTGCCGAAACCTGCGCCATCGCGCAGCAGCGCGAGAGCAAGGCCGAGTGCCAGCAGCCCGTAACCGCCGACGCGAAGCCGCCAGACCTGCCGCCGTGATGGCGCACCCTGACCGATCGCCCGCCCCCAATGCCGCGGCTGAGCGAGCGCCAACGCGGCAAAGCCGCAATAGGCGGCCGCAAGCAACGCGACGAGCAACATCGCCTCACGCATGCTCCGCCGTCCCTTCCACTGCAAGCGGTGTCAGGCGCGCCGCCGCGCGTAGCCGCCATGCCGTAACAGCGGCGATTGCTGCGCAGAGTAGCAGGAGGATGTCCATTCCTGCGACAGGCCAGAGATAAGGTTGCGTCAGGCTACGGAGCAGATGATCGCCGGTGGTGACGGCATTGAGCGTCACAGCGACGATGGCGAGAACACCGATCGCACCGGCCTGCTCGCGCCAGGCCCGCACGCCGGGCCGCACTCCGGCATGCACAAAGGTAGCGAGCCAGGCCAAATAGAACACCCAGACCTCGAGCGCGGCCTTGTCTGCCAGATTGGCCGGCAACGCCCGATTGGCAACGAAGAAAGCCAGGGTCGCGGCGATGATGCCGCTCGTGCCGCCGACCGCGAGCGCCTCAACGACGCGAACGCCGTGCAGCCCGAGACTCACATGCCGCTTGCGCCGGGATTCCAGCCAGAACAGAAATCCGGTCAGGATCAGTACGCAGCCGGCAACGCCCAGCACAAAGTAAATCCAGCGGAGCGCCCAATTCTGGAACTGGATGACGTGGAGCCCGAACAGAAAGCGAAAGCTCGTCATGACCGGCGCCAGTTCGGAACGCTGGAACAGCAGCCTTCCAGTGGCACCGTCGAAGAACGCGGTACTTGCCGCGCTGGTGATGCGATCGGCATTGGAAACGTTGAGCTGGACATAGGCCGCGGCGTCGCCGGGATTGAAGACCGTCAGCGACGCCAGTTCGCTACCAGGCCACAGCCGGCGCACCTGCTCGGCCATGGCATCGAGCGATGCCAGTTCGCCGGGCCTGTTGGCCTTCGGCCGCGCGAACGAACTGAAGGCCCCCTGGTTGAACGTGCGCAGATTGGTCACGCCATACGCCGAAACCCAGCCGCTCATGAAATACAGATTGTAGAAAATGACGAGGCCAGACAGCGTGATGACGAAATGAAAGGGCAGTCCGAGCACCCCGGCTATATTGTGCAAATCGAGGATCGCGCGTCGTGGCCTTCGTTCCGGCCGAAAGGTGAAGAAGTCTGCAAAAATTCGGCGATGGATGATGACGCCGGACACGCACAGCGCCAACATCGCCATGCTGGCGGCGCCGACCAGCCACAGGCCGAGATTCATGAAGCGCAAATGTAGATGGTAGTGGAACGGATACAAGAATCCGCTCGCCGCCAGTGTCCCGGGATCCCCAAGCTCATGCCCGTCTGCGGGATCATGGTAGTGCGACTGGATTCCCCGCGCGCCAAACCAGGCGGTGCGCGCCACCGGCAGGCGATCGTTGGGGAGGAACACGTTCCAAGTCGCGGCCCGGTCGGCCACGGCATCGCGATAGGTCGAACGCTGGGCGTCGAGCGACAGCGTGCCGGACGGCATTGCGAGCCGGGTCGACGGCGCCATCCAGCGGTCGATCTCCTTGTCGAATACCGACAGCGTGCCCATCCAGAAGATCGCGAACAACAGCCCGCCAACCACCACGCCCGCCCACGTGTGCAGCCAGTTCATCGATTGCCGGAAGGTCGGCTCCATCCTATCCACCGTGACGATGCAGCAGTGCGACCAGCGCGAGGGCCACGGCCGCGAACCCGGAAAGTCCGAGCACGAGCCGCGACAGTTTCTGCACCGAGAAACCCCAGAGCAGCAGCGCCAGATAGATCAGGAAGCCGAGCATCGAGGCCAGCACCACGGCCTCGCTGCGCGCCAGGCCAGTCGACAACGGCAGCCCCACCGCAAGCAGCGCGACGATGACGGACGTGGCGCCGTAGCCGCCGACCACGACAGTGATGACGCGCAACGATGTCTGCAACCTGCCCCGGCTCATGTCCCGTCAGAAGTTGAAGGTGGTGGAGACGAGGTAGGTACGCGGCGCGCCGAGCGTGATCACGCCGCTATAAGCGGAAGCCCAGTAGGCTTTGTTGAACAGGTTCTCGATATTGGCGCGGACCACGATCGGCTTGCCGTTCCAGGGCGAGATGAACGTATAGCGTGCGCCGAGATCGACCCGCGTCCATTCCGGCAGCGTGACGAGATTGGCTACGTCGACATATTGCGACGACGTGTAGATCACCCGCCCGGTCAGCGTCAGGTCGTGCAGGAACGGGGTGTCCCACTCGGCGCCGATATTGGCGTTGAAGCCGGGCACGCCGACCGCCTTCTTGCCGTCGTTGATGCCGCCGGCGGTCTTCTCCTGCACGCCGTCGATCATGGCTACGCCGCCGAGCAAGCGGAACGATGGCGTGAGCTCGCCGAACACGTTGAGCTCGACACCGCGGTTGCGCTGGCGGCCGTTGAGTTGCTGCGTCGCCAGCAAGCCGGAGCCAACAGTGATGATGCTCGGCTGCGAAATATCGAAGTAACCCATCGTTGCGGTGATCCGGCCCATATCGACCTTGACACCGCCCTCGGCCTGCGTGGTCTGGGCCGGCGGAAACACCGTTCCGGCATTGGCGAAGGTGCCGCCTACGACGACCGGCGTCTGAAGCCCTTCGATGTAGTTGGCATACAGCGAGACGTTCTCGACCGGCTTCACCACCAGCGCGTAGGCCGGGGTCCAGACCGAGGTGTCGGTCTCTGGCCGGCTCAGCGTCGGCGTCAGATAGTTCGTGACCTCGCTGCCGGCGGTCTGGCGACGTACGCCGACCGTGAGCTGGACGCGCTTGTCGAGGATCGACATGGTGTCGGACACGCCGACGCTCCACAGGTCGACGCCGGTCAACTGGTTGGCTGCGAGCGTCGTGAAGTTCGGCAGCGGGATATTGGTCGGTTCGGTGTACAGATTCCAGAAGATCTGACTACCGGGAATCCGGACTCGCTGCGTGTAGGTGCGGTCATTGATCGCGTAGTTGAGGTTGACCGCGTGATTGACCGGCCCGGTATCCACCGTGGCGCGGACGCCGGCTTCGCCCGCCAGCGTCTCGAAGGTCTCCTTTCCGGTGAACGGCGTCGACCGCAGGCCACCGAGCTGGAAGGCGCCGGGAGGCGAGGCCAGCGCGCCGGGCACGGCGTTGCTGAGGATCGGCGACGGATAGGCATAGTTGATGTTGCTGTCGTGATAGCCGAACGCCGCATAGGCGGTCACCTGGTCGGTGACGTCGACCTCACCGCGAACCGTCGAGAAGAAATCGGTCGGCGCATAATACGCCCACGGTACCTGGAAATTGCTACCCGGCTTGGGCGGTGGCGGAATGATGCTGGAGCCGACGGTGAAGAAACGCAGCGGTGGGTTGAGATTGTCGGCCTGGTAGCCGATATCGACGGCCAGGCGCGCGCGCTCGCCGCGATAGTCGATGCCGATCACAGCGTTACCGAACTCGTCAGTCTGGCGATTCCACGGCGTGTTGCCGTTCGAATAGGTGCTGTTCAGCCGAACACCCCACTCCTTGTTCTCGCCGTAGCGCCTGCTGACGTCGATGGTCTCGCCGAACTGCGACTTCGAGGCATAGGTCGTGGTGAGCTGGGTGATATCGACGTCGGGCGCGTGCTTCGTGACCAGATTGACGCTGCCACCGACCGCCCCGCCGCTCGATACGCCGGTACCGCCGGTAGTCATGCCGTTGAGCAGCGCGCTTGGGCCCTTGAGGACTTCGACGCGCTCGACGAAATTGGCGCCGGTCGAATAATATGGCGCGATTCCGTACAGGCCGTTCAGTCCGTAGTCACCGCTGTCGTAGTAGAAGCCGCGGATGAACAGGCTGTCGGCGCCGCCGCCGGCTGCCTGGATCACCCGCACCGACGGGTCGTTGATCAGCACGTCGCGGATCGTGCGCGCCTGCTGGTTCTGGATCAGCTCGGCGGTGTAGCTCGTCTGGTTGAACGGCGTGTCCATCACGCTGCGATTCCCAAGCAGCCCGAGGCCTGCGCCGCTCGCGACCTGGCCGCCGGCGTACGGCGACGGCGGCGCGCCAAGCGTTGCGGTCGGTGGCGTCAGATAACGAACCGGCGCCGTCTGCCGTAGCGGCGCAGCCGCCTGCTGCCGGCGCACCGGCGCGCGCGCCGTCGCACGCCGGGTCGGCGCGGCGCGGCGCACGGTCGGGGCTTTCGGCTGATCAACCGTGACGGGAGGGAGCGTTTGCGATTGCGCATGCGCCGGCTCGAATGCGCTGATTGAAACCATGGCACAGCTCGCCGCACTCAGGCTTGCCGCCCGACCAAACGTCTTGAAAAAAATTCACTTGCCCCATCCCCGTCACGCCGACTGCGTCAGCAACGGTGATGATCTAGCGCAACGAAAATTGTGGGGCCTCGATTCGAAACCTAGAACCTCTCCACATCAGCGCTTGCGCGACGAAGTGTTGCGCATCAAGCACGCGACAGTGCGTCTCTCGGCATGCTTTGCAAGCGCGCGTCGACACGACGACACCCCTGTTTTGAATTAGACAAAATCTAAAGCAACCGGAACTGCGACGCTGATCAGGCGTTATCTGCCGCGGGGCGATTCCCTGAAGATTTGAGTGGCATTCCGAGCAATGAAGAACTTTTCCAATGCAGCGTTTGCGCCCGAGGTGATCGAGTTGATGACACGGGCGCTGGAGTCTTCGGTTGCGACGCTGCCCGATCCGGTCAGCAGTTCGCATATCAAGACGATCGCGGAATCGATCCTGCGCACGGCGAAGGACGGCGAGCGCGAGATCGATGCGTTGCAGCGTATCGCGTTGCTGGAGCTCGCGCTGGCGCCGCGCGACTGAAGCCGCTCAGGGCTTCTTCAGGTTGAGCGAGAAGCGCAGGTTGAGCGGCTGCAACATTTCCGGCGGCGGCGCCTCGCCGACATTGCCGCGTTTCAGGATGGTCCGCAGATCCTCGGTCGCGCCGGCGTCACTGAGCGCAGCAAACGTGACGCGCTCGACGGTGCCGTCCGGGTTGAGCCAGGCGCGCACCACGAGCGTCGGCGGCGGCCCGTTCTCCTTGCCGGAATGCTCGATGACCCAGTTGCGGAAGCGATTGGCAACCGTCTCGTCGGCCGCGATCCATTCCTCGAACCGGTACTTCACCAGCTTGGCGAACTGCGCCCAGGATGGCGGCGCCTGTTCAGGATTGCGAAAGTCGGTGTTCTGGGCATGGCCCGGCGCTGGGGAGAGGATCAGCAGGCCGAACGAGAGCACGAGCGTGCCCCGCAAGATGAGCATGGTTCTGGACAAGGGTTGACCGCAGGCAGCAGCTGACAGGACGACGCGCGAACATCGATCCGCGAGCAACTAGTCGCTCATTGTTGCAGGCATGTGACGCGCGCCGAGATGCTGGCGGCGCGATGCGCCCGTGACGCGGTGCCGCTCATCTGTGGCCGGTCGTCTTCCTGGATGCGGACGCCTTGGGTCTCGAGAAACGACTTGGCGTGCGCGGCATCGACCGCCAGCACGCGATCGATCGTGGTCCGGCGGCTCACCACGCCCTCGACCAGGCCGCGGGAATCCAGCACCGGCGCACCGCTGGTACCGAATGTGACATTCGAGCGCAGCACGAGATGCTGGGGATCGCGCTGAGTGCCATCGACGAACGCATTGCCGAGCGCACCGCCATGCGCAAGCATCGGCTTCAGCCGGTCATAGGCCTCGGCGAACACCATGTCGTTGGCTGCCGACACAGTCGCGCGCGGGAATACCGCTGCAAGGCCGAGCGTTCGCGGAACCTTGATCAATGCAATGTCGGTCGCGGCCAGCGCCACCAGGCGCGCAGTGACGGAGCGGCCTTCCTTGCTGACGACAATGCGGACGCAGTCCGCGACGGCATGGCGCGCGGTCAGCATGTGGCCGAGATCGTCGACAAAGAACGCAGTGCCGTCGAGCCGCTGGCTGACCGTCGGCGGCCCGGTGACGTCGCGCACCAGCGGCTCCGCCAGTTCGATCTGCCGCGCCGGCTGAAACAGCGCGAATGGCACCTGCGCTGCCGCCTCGTGTGGGGCAACGCCATCGAGCACACAACCGATCGCAAGACTGCAGGCCAGCCCGATCATACGGACAGGCAATCCCGCGCGCACCGCCGCTGCCGCGCAGCCAAAAACCGAGTGATGCACCTTCAGACCCCAACCCCAAGCCATGCCGCCGCGCAAATCGCCGCCAGCAACGTCTGTACATACACCGCACTCTCTACTTCATTTCGCGCGTCGTAGCTGGTTTCCGATCGACGTCTTGCGCGAGATTTGGAACCACCAGGCTCTAGCAACGTGCTCTCTAGGTCGTTGTTCTGGCTACGAAATAAGCCCATCGCGGCAATGTCATCGCATGCCGGCTTCTGCACTTCGTTATTTTATGATATCAAAAAATATCAGCAATTATGCTGGATGCATCAGGGGTTTGCTCCCATGACCATGCAAGATCATTCCAGTTCGGGCCTTTCCACGATCAAGGTCAGGGTCGATGACCGCCCTGCCAGGCTCGTCGGCAGCGGCTATGTCGCGCTTCTGATCGCGCTCGTGCTTCTCGTGCTCACCTGCTGGATCACCTATGGCGCTTTCTCCCGCGATGGCCATGGCGATCTCCAGGTCTCGAGTTGGTCGTTGCTCGGCGCGCTGCTGTGTCTCGTCGGCGCCATCCTGTCCGGCTGGTCGATCTATTCGTTGCAGCCGAACGAAAGCGCAGTGCTGACACTGTTCGGCGCCTATGTCGGCACGGATTCCGCGCCAGGCCTGCGCGCCACCGTGCCGTTCTTCAAGATCGCGAGGGTGTCGCAGCGGGTGCGCTACCATGAGTGCGGCAAGCTGAAGGTCAACGACCTGATCGGCAATCCGATCGAGATCGGCGCCGTGGTGGTCTGGCGGGTCGAGAACAGCGCCAAGGCGATCTTCCAGATCGACGACTATGCCGACTTCGTCGGCGCGCAGACCGAATCGGCGCTGCGCCACATCGCCGGCCGCCATCCCTATGATTTCGACGAGGCGGTTACGCATGCCGGTCCCGAGGAAGTCGTCAGCCACGACCAGGTCGCCGCGCGCACGCTGTCGCTGCGCGAGAGCGGCGATCAGGTCACCAACGAACTCGTCGTCGAGCTCAAGGAGCGGCTTGCGGTGGCCGGCGTGACCATCGACGAGGCCTGGATCAACCACCTCGCCTACGCACCGGAGATTGCCCCGGTGATGCTGCGCCGCCAGCAGGCGAGCGCGGTCATCGCCGCGCGCAAGCTCGTCGTTGCCGGCGCGGTCGACATCGTCAGGGAAGCGCTCGAGAAGCTGAAGGAGCAGACCGACATCGACCTCGATCCCGAACGCAAGGCGGCGATGGTGTCGAACCTGCTGGTCGTGCTGGTCTCCGACAAGGACGCCACCCCGGTCGTCAACACCGGAACGCTGTATGCCTAAGCGCGGGCGCCCGAAGGGGCCGGACAAGGAGCCGATCCTGCTGCGGCTCGGCAGCCCGCTGCTGGATATCCTCGATCGCCTGGCCGCCGCGGAATTCCGCTCGCGCCAGGGCCAGATCGAGAAGCTGCTGCACGAGGCGCTGGTCCGGCGCGGTGCCTGGCCGCCGAAGGCCGACTCGGGAGAGGAATCGGGGGACGACGAGACGGCGAAGCCAAGCTGAGCGAAGCACACGTATGTAATCGGCGCTGTCCGGCTGCCGGAATGCGGATGGGCAATCCCGGCGCGGCTTGCGGACACCCGTATAACGAGTATGATCCGGGCCGTTAAACCAGCCTGCGTTCTTCAAGCATTGCAGCGGAGGTCGGCTTGCTCGACTTGCTCCCGATACCCGAAGGTCGCGAGCAATTGCACGACCTGCTGTTCAATTTCGACGGGCGGATTTCGCGAGCCGGCTACTGGAGAGCGTGCATCGCCTGGGTGATCCTGCTTCTCCTGCTGTTGTTCGTCATGATCGTGTTGGGAAGCTTGATGCCGTATCTCGCGGTCTGCGTCGCGTTGATCGCGGGCGTCCTGATGTTCAACTCCCAAATCGCGGTGAGCAAGAAGCGTCTGCACGATCGCGACAAGAGCGGCTGGTGGCTGCTGTTGTTCTTTCTCGGCCCTGTGATCCTTGCGGCCATTGCGATGCTTGGAGGTGCGATTGCGAGCGTGTGCGACTTGGCTGCGCTTGCCGTCAGCGTCTGGACGATCGTCGAGCTCGGCTGCCGCCCCGGCACCACCGGTCCGAACCGCTATGGGCCCGATCCCCTCTGATCGCGCCAGCCTCTCCTTTGCTCGGCAAGATTGGCATGGCCGCCTCGGTGCGCCGCACTCGTTGTTTCCGGCCTTCCTGATGACGATCGGAACTGCGTCTTGCAAACAAACGCGATCCGTCTCACTGTCTACGCGTCGCCTGCGATCAGTCAATAATCGAAAGAACAAGCATGAAGCATCGTCCGCTCGGCCGTTCCGGCCTCTCCGTTCCTCCGCTCTGCTTCGGCTGCAACGTGTTCGGCTGGACCGTCGACGAGACGTCGTCGTTTCGCCTGCTCGACAACGTGCTGGACCACGGGCTGACGTTTCTGGATACGGCGGATGTCTATTCGCGCTGGGTACCCGGCCATAGCGGCGGCGAGTCCGAGGTCATCATCGGCAAATGGATGAAGTCGCGCGGCAACCGCGACCGCATCATCCTCGCCACCAAGGTCGGCATGGACATGGGCGGCGGTAATGTCGGACTGAAGCCGGACTACATCGCGCGCGCCGTCGAGGACTCGCTGCGACGGCTGCAAACCGAGACCATCGATCTCTACCAGTCCCACAAGGACGACGAGACGACGCCGCAGGAGGACACGCTCGCGGCCTATGACAAACTGATCAAGGCCGGCAAGATCAGGGCGATCGGCGCCTCGAACTTCTCGGCAGAGCGGCTCCAGAGCGCGCTCGATATCGCCAAGGCAAACGGGCTGCCGCGCTACGAGAGCATGCAGCCCGAATACAGCCTGGCGGAACGGTCGAGCTATGAAGGCGCGCTCGAGCGTGTGTGCCGGGAGAACGACGTCGGCGTGATCACGTTCTTCTCGCTGGCCGCCGGATTCCTCACCGGCAAGTATCGCTCGGAAAGCGACTTCGCCAAGAGCCCGCGCGGGTCACGCAGCATTCCGAGATACATGAACCCGCGCGGCATGCGCATCCTCGCCTGTCTCGACGAGGTCGCGGCGGAAAGGCGCGCCGAACCGGCCTCGGTCGCGCTCGCCTGGCTGATGGCAAAGCCCTCCATCACTGCGCCGATCGCCAGCGCGACCAAGCCCGAGCAGGTCGCGACCCTTGTCGCGGCAACCAAGCTCGAGCTGAGCAAGGAACAGGTCGAACGACTGGATGCTGCCAGCGCGCAGTAGGATTTACTGGCCCATTCGTTCCGGCATGGCCGGGCTCATCGACGGTCGGGATGCGATCGCGGACCAGCGTCTTGTCTGCGCCCGGACCTTTCGCAGGCAATCTCGATAAAGCCTCACTGTTGCGCGCAGATTGGGCAATCTTCCCCAATCGTCAGGTGCCTGGGAGCTACCGGTGAACATCCTTGGAATCAACTCGGTCTATCACGAGTCCGCCGCCGCGCTGCTGGTCGACGGCAGGCTCGTGGCGGCCGTCGAGGAGGAGCGGTTCAACCGCATCAAGCACGGCAAGCCGGCCGAGTTCGACAACCCGCACCAACTCCCCGAACGTGCGATCCGCTTTTGCCTGAAGCACGCCGGGCTCACCGCACGCGACATCGATCATGTCGGCTTCTCGTTCGATCCCAGGCAGCGCCGCAAGCGGTATCGCGCCGACTGGTGGGACCCGCGACTGGAGGAGACCTTCCGGCTCCGGCTCGGCCAGGTGCCCGGCGCCGTCGACGAACTGCTTGGACGATCGCTGGGACAGCGGCTGCATTTCGTGCCGCATCACATGGCGCACGCCGCTTCCGCCTATTTTCCCTCAGGTTTCGAACGCGCGGCGATCCTGACCATCGACGGGATCGGCGAGACCGCGGGCACCTCGCTGGCGAAGGCCATCGGCACCCGGATCCAGACCATCGAGACCTTCGAGTATCCGCACTCGATCGGCTTCATCTGGGAGGTGTTCAGCGGCTATCTCGGCTTCTCGCATTACGACGCCTCGAAGGTCATGGGCCTCGCCGCCTACGGCGATCCGGACGTGTATCGCGAGCAGTTCCAATCGATCATGCACGCCAACGAGGTGAACTACGGGGTGTCGCCGGATTATCTCGGCAACAGCCCGGAGCGTTACGCCCGAATGGAAGCCGTGTTCGGTCCGGGCCGCTACGAGGACGACGAGATCCTGCCGCGGCATGCCGACATGGCGGCGGCATTGCAGGCCGCGACGGATGCCGCTGTCATCGCCGCGGTGCGCCGCCTCAAGCGCAGGGTGCCGTTCGACAATCTGTGCCTTGCCGGCGGTGTCGCGCTGAATTGCGTGACCAACGAGCTGGTCCGGCGCTGCGGCGAATTCAGCGATGTGTTCATCCCGTCGGCGCCGCACGACGCCGGCACCGCGATCGGCGCCGCCTATGCCGTGCATTGCGTCAAGCAGAAGCGCCCGCCCGAGCGCGGCAACGCGACGCCCTATCTCGGGCCTGGATTCAAGCGGCCAGCCATTCTCGCCGCGGTCAAATCCGCCGGCCTCAAGGCGCGGCGCAGCAAGACGCCAGCGCGCGATGCCGCTGGCATGATCGCCAGCGGCAAGATCGTCGCCTGGTTCCAGGGCCGCATGGAATTCGGGCCACGCGCGCTTGGCAACCGATCGCTGCTCGCCGACCCGAGGCGGCCGGACATGCGCGACATCCTCAATCAGAAGGTCAAACACCGGGAAGATTTCCGGCCGTTTGCGCCGAGCGTGCTGGCTGAGCATGCCGAGGAATGGTTCGAGATCGGCCCGCTGACGGCCAGCCACGAATTCATGCTGTTTGCCTGTCCGGTGCGGCCGGAGCGGCGCGATCAGATCCCCGCGGTGCTGCACCGGGACGGCAGCGCTCGGGTGCAGATCGTCAGCCGCCGATCAAACCCGCGCTTTCACCAGCTGATCTCCTGCTTCTTCGCCGAGACCGGCGTGCCGCTCGTCGTCAACACGTCGTTCAACGACAGCGAACCGATCGTCTGCACGCCTACCGACGCGATCGTCACCTTCCGCAAATCCGGCATCGACGCGCTGTTCATGGACGACGTATTGCTTACGGCGCCGGCGTGAGCCTGCATCCGGACGCGAGCTTCAACCCCGAGGCTTCAACCTCAAGACTTCACCCCCAAGGCCCGCGCTGGCCCGATGATCCGCCCCATGGACTGCGCTGCGGATAGGTCGCGCCGGTGTTGCGCGGCGCGGTCTGGGTGCCGAGCTCGGCGGCGAGCTGCTGGAGCGCGGCGATGCGGTTTGCGGTCGAGGGATGGGTCGAGAACAGATTGTCGACGCCGTGGCCCGATAGCGGGTTGATGATGAACATGTGCGCGGTGGCCGGATTGCGTTCGGCCTCCATGTTGGTCACCTGGTGCGCGGCGTTCTCGATCTTCGCCAGCGCGGACGCCAGCCACATCGGCTGGCCGACGATGCGCGCGCCGAAATTGTCGGCGGCGTACTCGCGGGTGCGGCTGATCGCCATCTGCACCAGCATGGCGCCGAGCGGCGCCAGGATCATCATCGCAATCGAGCCGATGATACCGGGACCGTTGTTGTTGCGGTTGCCGCCGAAGAACATGCCGAACTGAGCCAGCATCGAGATCGCACCGGCGATCGTCGCCGTGATCGTCATGGTCAGGGTGTCGTGATGCTTGATATGCGCTAGCTCGTGCGCGATCACGCCAGCGAGCTCCTCGCGGCTGAGCTGCTGCATCAGGCCCGTGGTGACGGCGACCGCCGCGTTCTCCGGATTGCGGCCGGTCGCGAACGCATTGGGCTGCGGCTGGTCCATCAGGAACACACGCGGCATCGGCAGCGCGGCGCGCTGCGCAAGCTCCGCGACCAGATTGTAGAGTTCGGGCGCCGTGCGCGCATCGACCTGATGGGCGCCGTACATCGACAGCACCATGCGATCGGAATTCCAGTAGGCGAACAGATTTGTCGCAGCCGCCACGATGAGGGCGAGCACGGCGCCGGTGCCGCCGCCGATCAAATAGCCGACACCCATGAACAGGGCGGTGAGGCCGGCAAGCAGGAGCGCGGTACGAAAATAATTCATCGTGGTTCCCTGACGGCAGGCGGAATGCTGCCACAACTGACGCCGTTGAGGTAGTGATTTTGCCGCGAGCGTCGCAAGGGCACGCCGTGCGTCGCAGCGACGCGGCGCGGATTAACGATTGGTCATGTGCGGCGATCCGTAGGCTGGATGGAGCGCAGTGACATGCGGGGAGACTGCCCCGCACGTCGCTTCGCTCATGCGGGCTACGAATCCGTCTTCCGGGTCGCGCCTACTCCGCCGGCTCCTGCTGCGCGATCACCGTCTCCTCGTCGCGCAGCGCGACCCGCAGCAAGCGCGCGAGCTCGGCGCGGCTGTAGGGCTTGGCCAGGAACAGGATGCCCTGCTCGAGCTTGCCGTCCTGGTCGATCGCATTCTCGGTGTAGCCCGACGTGAACAGCACCCGCAAACCGGGCCGCCGCTGCTGCGCTTCGGCGGCAAGATCGCGCCCATTCATGGCGCCGGGCATGATGACGTCGGTGAACAGCAGATCGACCGGGGCGCCGCTGTCGAGCACGGCCAGCGCCTCCGCACCGTTGTTGGCCGACAGCGTCGTGTAGCCGAGGCTGTCGATCTGGGCGAGCACATAGGTGCGCACCAGCTTGTCGTCCTCGACGACCAGCACCACTTCCTGCGCGCCGCGGACCTCCGGATGTCGCCGCTCGGGCACCACGACCGGAGCGACTGCCGCCGCGCGCGGCAGATAGAGCATGACCCTGGTGCCGCGGCCGACCTCGCTCTCCAGCACGATATGGCCGTTGGACTGCTTGACGAAACCGTAGACCATGCTGAGCCCGAGGCCGGTGCCCTTGCCGACGTCCTTGGTGGTGAAGAACGGCTCGAACACCTTGGCGAGATCGGACTCGGCGATGCCCTGGCCATTGTCGGCCAGCGTGATCGCGACATACTCGCCGGCGGCAAGCCCGTCATGGCCCTGCACGTCGGACGGCTTCAGCTCGGCGGCGCGGGCCTCGATCGTGAGCCGGCCGCCCTTCGGCATCGCGTCGCGCGCGTTGAGCGCGAGGTTGATGATCGCGGTGACGAGCTGGTTGGCATCGACCAACGCGCGCGGCAGATCGGGCACCGGGCGGAATTCGATGTCGACGTGATCGCCGATGGTCGGCCGCAGCAGCTCGATGGTGTCGACCATCAGCGCGTTGACGTCGACGTCGCTCGGCTGCAACGGCTGCTTGCGCGCGAAGGCGAGCAGATGCCGGGTCAGCGATGCGCCGCGGTCGGCGGCATCGCGGATCAGGCCGGTGATCTCGGTGAGCTGCCGGTTATGGGTGACCGCATCCGACAGGATGTCGATGGTGCCGGTGATGACGGTGAGGATGTTGTTGAAGTCGTGCGCGATGCCGCCGGTGAGCTGGCCGACCGCTTCCATCTTCTGCGCCTGGCGGATCTTGCTCTCATTGACCTCGGCCTCGCGGAACCGCTCCAGCAGGAACTCGGAGCGCTGGCGCTGCCGCCCCTCCTCGGCAAGCGCGACATGCGCCTCGTGCAGCTGCGCCTCGGTCGGGATCGCGAGGATGCGCGGGATCAGCGGCCACAGCAGCACCGCGGTGAAGATCGAGGCGATTGCGGTCAGCGCCTTGACCAGGCCCTCGAGGCCGTAGATCGGAACCCACAGCGTATAGATCGAGAACACATGGGTCAGCCCGCAGGCGAGGATGAAGGCGGCAAACGGCCAGGCCATCCAGCCGAACTGGAAATCGCGCCGCTTGGAGACGAGGATCGCCAGCGCAAACGGGATCGAGAAGTACGAAGCGGCAATGATGGCGTCTGAAATCACGTGGAGCCAGATCAGCTCCGGCTCCCACAACAGGCAGATGCCATGCGGCGAAAGCGTCGACGAATCCAAGAGACGCTCGAGAAAACTCCACATGGGTCCCTCCGGGCGTGATCGATCCGCCGACACCCCTGCCCGCGAATCACTTGTCGATCATAGCGGCGACGACTCACTCTGCCGAAGCCCAATTGGTCTAACGGCGATGCCCCGTTGTTGCCCGGTATCGCCCTGGTGTATGCAGGAGGTCTTATCCCCCTATTCAAGCCGGTGATATCGATGCCAGCATCTTCCCCCCGCGTCCCGATCGTGATCGCTGTGTTGGCGGCGGCGCTGGCGCTCTCGACGACCGCCCTGGCGCAGCAGCTACTGCCCAATCCCGCTGCCCCGGCCCCGGCCAGGGCGCGCCCGGCCGCAGTAGCGATGCCGAGGGCGGCGTCCTGCCACAACGGCCAGAGCTTCGATCGCTTCCTCGCCGAGCTGAAGCAGAAGGCGGTGGCCGCCGGCGTCTCGCAGGCAACCATCGCGGAGGCCGCGCCCTATTTGGTCTACGACCAGGGCATCGTCAATCGCGACCGCGGCCAGCGCGTGTTCGGGCAGATCTTCACCCAGTTCGCCGGCCGCATGGCCGCAAACTATCGCATGCAGCAGGGCCAGCAGCACATCCGGACCTACGCGGCCGCGTTCGCACGCGCCGAGAAGGAATATGGCGTGCCGCCGGCGGTGATCGCCGCGTTCTGGGGACTGGAGAGCGATTTCGGTGCCCAGATGGGCAATCTGCCGACGCTGAGGTCGCTGGTGTCGCTGGCCTATGACTGCCGCCGCTCCGAGATGTTCCAGGGCGAGACCATCGCGGCACTGAAGATCATCGAGCGCGGCGATCTCTCGCCCGACGAGATGATCGGCTCCTGGGCCGGCGAGCTCGGCCAGACGCAATTTTTGCCGACGCATTATTTCAACTATGCGGTCGACTATGACGGCGACGGCCATCGCAATCTGCTCGCCAGCGGCCCCGACGTGATCGGCTCGACCGCGAACTACATAGCCAACGGGCTGAAGTGGCGGCGCGGCGAGCCGTGGCTTCAGGAAGTGCGCGTGCCGCAGGCGACGAGTTTTCCGTGGGACCAGGCCGACCTCACGATCAAGCTGCCGCGCTCGAAATGGGTCGCACTGGGCGTTACCTCGACCGACGGCAAGGCGTTGCCGAACGACGAATTGCCGGCCTCGCTGCTGCTGCCGATGGGGCGGCTGGGTCCGGCGTTCCTCGCCTATCCGAATTTCGCCGCCTATACCGAGTGGAATAACTCGCTGATCTATTCGACCACCGCGGGTTATCTCGCCAGCCGCATCGCGGGCGCGCCGCCGATGCAACGGCCGCACGCCCCGGTCGCGCAACTGCCGTTCAACGAGATCAAGGAGCTGCAATCGCTGCTGGCGCGCGCGGGCTACGATGTCGGCAAGATCGACGGCGTGCTCGGCCAGGCGAGCCGCAGCGCGGTGAAGGCGATGCAGATGAAGTACGGCCTGCCGGCGGATTCCTGGCCGACCGCGGAGCTGCTGGCGCGGATGCGCGGCGGCGGTCGCGCCCAACCGGCCGCCGACGCCGCGGTGCCGGGGATGCGGTAGCCTCGCGGCTCACATTCCGTAGCCCGAATGAAGCGAAGTAAGATCTGGGAGGACAAACAACGTGGCTCCCCGGATTGCGCTGCGCCCCGCCGGGCTACGCCCTCTCTTTCCCCGTCACCCTGAGGTGCGAGCGCAGCGAGCTTCGAAGGGTCGACGGCCCGACTGGGGCCGTGCATCCTTCGAGACGCGCTTCGCGCTCCTCAGGATGACGGGAAAAACAAAGAATATTTGACCGACTGTTACAGCGGTCCGCAGTTGTATTCTTCCAACCGCGGCCCCACTTGCAGCATCGCCGTTCGGTCACATCCGGATTTTCATCAGACCCAGGGAGCATCACATGTCCTTTTATGACGCCGTCGTCCCCGCTTATCTTCAGATCCTCAACAGCCTCACCGGCGAATTGACCAAGGCCGAGGCGCATTGCGAGGCCAAGAAGATCGCCCCCGAGGTGCTGCTGGAATCGCGGCTCTATCCGGACATGCTGCCGCTGACCAAGCAGATTCAACTGGTTTGCGATCATGCCTCGCGGGGCTGCGCGCGGCTGACGCACAGCGACGTGCCCTCGACGCCCGACACCGAGAAGAGCTTCGCCGAACTGAAGCAGCGGCTGGCCAAGACGATCGACTATGTGAAGTCGTTCAAGCCGGCGCAGTTCGACGGCGCCGACGCCAAGGACGTCACCTTCCCGATCGGCGCCGAGCGCACCATGACGTTGAAGGGCCAGCAATTCCTTAGCGCGTTCTCGTTCCCGAACTTCTATTTCCACGCCGTGACCGCGCACGGCATCCTGCGCCACAACGGCGTCGAGGTCGGCAAGCGCGACTTCCTCGGCGTCAGCTGACGTCATATTCCCCGCCGCGGGATTTTCGTCTTCGCCGAAGATCAAGCGGTCACGTCGCCTCGCGCGCGCCGGCATGCTACTGCTCCCTGACAACAACAAGACGTCAGGGAGCACGCTCATGTCGACCACAACCCACGCACCGAAAGCCATCGATCCCTCCGCCTCGCTGCATGCCGAAGCGCTCGGGCTTGCCAAGAACCATGGCCGCCTCGCCGGGCGGCGCATCATCGTCGTTGGCGCGGGACAGCGCACCACCGTCGACGCGGAGCCGCCGATCGGCAACGGCCGCGCCATGAGCGTGCTGTTCGCGCGCGAGGGCGCCGCGCTCGCCTGCCTCGACGTCAACAAGGAAGCCGCCGACAACACCGTTGCGCAGATCACCGGCGAAGGCGGCAAGGCCTTCACCGACGTGGTCGATGTATCCGACATCGCGGCGATCGCGCCCGCGGTCGAACGCTGCGCCAAACAGCTCGGCGGGCTTGACGGGCTGGCGCTGAATGTCGGGATTTCCTCCGGCCTGTCGCTGCCCAAGATGACGGCGGAAGCCTGGGACCGCGACTATGCCGTCAACGTGCGCAGCCACATGTTGTTCGCGCAGAAGGCGCTGGATCTGATGGCGCCGGGCGGCGCGATCATCCTGATCTCGTCGATGGCGAGCCAGCGCGCCGGCGGCCGCAATCCCGCCTATGAATCCTCCAAGGCGGCGCAGATCGCGCTGGGCCGGGCGATCGCACGGGCCGGCGAGGACAAGGGCATTCGCTGCAACGTGATCGCGCCCGGCTTCATGGACACGCCGATGGGCCGCGATGCCAGCCGCCGGCGATCGGATCGCGCCCTGACGGTGCCTTTCGGCCGCCAGGGCACCGGCTGGGAGGTCGCCTATGCCGCGCTGTTCCTGATTTCGAATGAATCCTCCTACGTGAACGCGCACACCCTGTTCCTCGATGCCGGCCACATGGGCGGAATCGTGCGCAGCTAGCCTGCAAACCGCGCATGGACAGGCCATTGCGCTGACCGCGACAATGCACAAGTCTCCTGCATCCATCACATCCGGAACATTTGCCCATGAGCCAACCGACCAAACTCTTCGAGCCCTTCAAGCTTGGCGCACTGACGCTGCCGAACCGCCTCGTCATGGCGCCGCTGACGCGCAACCGCGCGGTGCCGCCCGGCATGGTGCCGAGCCCGCTCGCGGTGGACTATTATGGCCAGCGCGCCTCGGCCGGCCTTCTGGTCACCGAAGCCAGTCAGGTCTCGCAGCAGGGCCAGGGCTACCAGGACACGCCCGGCATCTATTCGAAGGAGCAGGTCGCGGCCTGGCGCAAGGTCACCGATCGCGTGCATGAGCGCGGCGGCCGCATCTTCATCCAGCTCTGGCATGTCGGCCGCATCTCCCACACCTCGTTGCAGCCGAACGGCGGCGCACCGGTGGCGCCGAGCGCGATCCGCGCCAAGACCAAGACCTTCGTCAACGGCACCTTCGCCGACGTCTCCGAGCCGCGCGCGCTCGAACTGTCGGAGATCCCCGGCATCATCGAGGACTTCAAGCGGGCGACCGCGAATGCGCTGGCGGCCGGCTTCGACGGCGTCGAGATCCACGGCGCCAACGGCTATCTGCTCGACCAGTTCGCCAGGGACAGCAGCAACAAGCGCACCGACGCCTATGGCGGCGGAATCGAGAACCGCGCCAAGCTGATGCTGGAAGTCTCCAAGGCGGTCACCACCGAGGCCGGCGGCGAGCGCACCGGCATCCGCATCTCGCCGGTGACGCCGGCCAACGACGTCTCCGACGCCAATCCGCAACCGCTGTTCGACTACATCGTCGACCAGCTCAATGCGCTGAAGTTGACCTATATCCACGTCATCGAGGGCGCGACCGGCGGCCCGCGCGACAACGCGCCGTTCGACTACGCCTCGCTGCGCAAGCGCTTCAAGCAGGCCTATGTCGCCAACAACGGCTACGACGTCGCGCTGGCGGAGAAGGTGCTGGAGGCAGGTGCGGCCGACCTGATCGCGTTCGGCAAGCCGTTCATCTCCAACCCCGACCTGGCCGAGCGGCTCAAGGCCGGCGCCCCGCTCAACGAGTGGGACAAGGCGACCTTCTACGGCGGCGGTGCCAAGGGCTACACCGACTATCCGACGCTGAAGGCGACGGAAGCGGCGGAGTAAGATCGGGCTTGATCCACCTCGTCATTCCGGGATGCGCCGCCAGGCGTAGACCCGGAATCCATTGATCAGCATCACACGCGTCGAAATGGATTCCGGGCTCGCGCTTCGCGCGCCCCGGAATGACGAAGGAGAAAAGGCCGGGATCTCGCTCCCGGCCTTTTCGTTGCATGGCCGCACGCCCGACTTCCTACGCATCGACGGCTTCCCCGCTCTCGACCTCTTCCGCGACCATGCGGTCGAGGTTGCGGTTGAGCCGCCGCAGCAGATCGAGCAACGTCGCTGCCTCGGCCGCGCTGAAGCCGGCCAGCGCCTGGTCCTGGCTGCGATGGAGCGCCTTGCGCGCGGCCGGCAATCTCGCCCTCGCCGCCTTGGTCAGCGAGACCAACTGGCTGCGGCCGTCGCCCGGCATCGGCGTGCGCTGTATGAGGCCGTCGCGCTCCATCCGCACCAGGATTTGCGCCATCGATGGCTGCTCGACCTTCGCGGCGCGAGCGAGATCGCGCTGTGACATCGCCTTGCCATCACGCAGCAGATACAGCACCGGCAATTGCCCGATGCTGAAGCCGAGCGGCTTCACCCGCCGCTCGCCGAGCCGCAAGAAGCTGCGCGAGGCCATGTTGACCAGCGGTGCGGGACGATCGAACAGGTCCCAATCGGTCACAATCCCTCCATTTACATAGGCACCTATTTATACTACATAGTCTCCTATGTAACTTGATGTCAGCGTGGTGTCCATGAGTTCCATTCGCATCGCGATTATCGGCGCCGGCCCAGGCGGCATGACCCTCGCACGCCTGCTGCACCTTGCCGGGATCGAGGCAAGCCTGTTCGAGCGGGAAGGTTCGGCAGACGAGCGGCCGCAGGGCGGCACGCTCGACCTGCATGCCGACAGCGGCCAGCTGGCGCTGGCGCGCGCCGGGCTGACCGAGGGATTCCTGCGCATCGCACGTTACGAAGACCAGGGCAGCCGGCTCTACACCGACGATGGCCGGCTGCTGCTGGCGGATGACGACATGACCGGCGACCGTCCCGAGGTCGATCGTACGGCGCTCCGCGACCTGTTGCTGCGTTCCCTGCCGCCTGGTGCCGTGACCTGGGGCCGTGGCCTGCGCGTGGTCCAGCCGCGTGATGACGGCCGTTACGATCTCGTCTTCGACGGCGCACGCGAGGGGCCGTTCGATCTCGTGATCGGGGCCGACGGCGCGTGGTCGCGGGTGCGGCCGCTGGTGTCGCGCTATCAGCCGCAATATAGCGGGCTGACCTTCATCGAGTTCGGCATCGACGAGGTCGATACGAAGCACCCTACCCTCTCGCAGCTGGTCGGCCGCGGCAAGATGGGCGCCGAGAGCGCCGGCCGCAACCTGATCGTCCAGCGCAATGGAAGGGCGCATCTGCGCGGCTATGCGATCTTCCGCGTGCCGGTCGAATGGGCCGAACGGCGCTTCGACGTCAGCTCGCCATCCGCGATGCGCAGCGCGCTGCTCGGCGAGTTCGACGGCTGGGCCGATGCCCTGCTCGATCTGTTCCGCGCCAGCAACGACCAATTCGCCCTCCGCCCGATCCACGCGCTGCCGGTCGGCCATCACTGGACCAACCGCCCGGGCATCACCCTGCTCGGCGATGCCGCGCATCTGATGTCGCCGTTCGGCGGTGAAGGCGTCAACGCGGCGATGCTGGATGCGGCGGAGCTGGCACGGCACCTGGTTGGAACGCTGGATTGGCGCGAGGCGGTTCGCACCTATGAGGCCGAGATGTTCGCCCGCGTCGCCGGGCCCGCCGGTGAAGCCGCCGAAGCCGCCGCGACCGAGCTGTCGCATATCAGCCAGCAACTGACATTGGCGCATCACCAAGCGCACATGCAGATGCGCGCGGCGGCCGTCTCCTCCGTTGCGCGAGGAGACGAATCGTAACCTCACTAACGAGCAACTCTAGTTTGATTGACTCAGGTTCAACGGCTGCGAGCCAGAGGGCGCCTGAGTGGATCGCCAAGGTGCAACCATGTCGAATGCTACGTATCGAGCTCCACGAAAAAGGCGTCCATCGGCAGCCCGAATAATCGAGCGATCATACAGAGTTTCCTGGCAGAAATTCCGTCGGCCCCATCCTCGTATCTTTGCAGTTGCAGCAACGAAACCCCAATGAACCCGGCGAGCGCTGCCTGCGTCAGACCGCCTAAAATGCGTCGCTGTCGAATATTCGCACCGATCATCCGATCGATCTCATCAAGACGACTACGCGCCATATCGGCCTGCGCTTGTTACCGGCGTCGTTCTCATCCACCATTGATGTCGGCGTAGCTGGTCAACTTCAATACATCGCCTGCGCAGATTATTTTCATCAGTGTGAATTTTATTTGCCGTGCTTTCGGTTCAAGATTGTACGAATCTTGAAACGGTTTGCGGGGATTCGTTGAGGAACTTTTTGTCCCGTTTATTCGTTCGGACACCCCCGAATCGGGGAACACGCAGACGGGCGCTGGATATACTCCATCGGTCAACCTTCGCGGAACCGGCCGCGGACTCCCTTGTTTCCAACCTTCCGTCACGGCCCCGGTCGCGCCTGCGGCCTGTATACCTTGGCGGATGCGGATTGCGATTTGCCTGCGGAGCCAGGCTCGAAATTGCTAGGCATCGCGCCGGCGACAATAATGCCAAACGCCCCGTCGGGCGGCTCGCGTATCTGAAATGTCCATGAGGATGACGAGATGTACCTGCGTCGCTATCAGGTTTACGAAGCCGTTTTTCGGTTGAAATCATTCTCGCGCGCGGCCGAGGAACTCAACATAACCGCCAGCGCCGTCAGTCATCAGATCAGGATTGTAAGTGAAGAAGTTGGCCGAACTCTGTTTGTACGCGACGTCGATGGAATTCAGTTCACGGAAACGGGGGCGCTGTTGGGGAACCGTTTGATGGAGTCATTTACGGACATCAAACACTCCATCAATGATGCGTCGCGGGAGAGGCTAGACCAGCTGCGCATAACCTGCTGCACGTCAATTTCGGCATCGATCATGCCAGGCATAGTCAAGGAACTGCTGGAAAGCGGCTTGGATGTCGATGTCGCGACAAATACAACGATTGACGACGTGGTGAGTCCAATCAATTGCGACGTCTTCATAACGACGGGAAATTCCTATCGATTGTTCGAGTATGAGGAATTGATGAGCGAGATCGTCGCGCCGGTGACTTCGTCGAAATCGACCGACGGCAATACATTCATTACGACAAAGGGCGTGGAGGCTTTGCTCCCGCTCCTGGGATTCGAGCAGCCATCCGACGTGCGACAGGTGCGATGCTCACTCTACGTCGCGGCTCTGGCGATGTGCTTGCAGGGGGTTGGCGTTGCCATTCTTCCGCTGTTTCTGGTTCGCCCGCATCTGGAGAGTGGAGAATTGATTCTCTGGAAGGAGGCATTCCTTCCGTCGGGACGCAATTATTCGATGGCTGTGAATAAATCGACCAACTTTGACAGCCGGATTTCTAAGGTACGAAAGATCATTCGGAGGAACTTCGCCCAAGTCGCGGGTTCCACTTTGGAGCACCGATCCGCGGCCGGTTCGAATGACAGGCGCCAGCTGTAGTCGTTGCGCAGGCAACCTTCTGCCGCTGCCCTGGGGAATGAAACGACTTCACCGACATGAATTCATTTGATCCCCGGGCCAGCAGCTCTTGCAGGAAGCATTAAAGAGTCCGTCGCTACGGTCGGTCGGAGCGCCCCCGCGGACATATCCTGCGTGGGAATCTCGATGTGTCCGCGCAGAGGTTGGTAACTTTGATGACAATACTCAATTGTGTTTTCCTCACACACAATATCTGGCTTGTGCTGATTGCGGCGCTCATCTGCGCAGGAGGCTCGTGGACGGTCATCCGCCTGTTCTACCGAGCATCCAACACCCAGGGAGCGCAGCGCCTCGGCTGGCATTTCCTTACGGCCGTCGCCGCGGGGGCGGCGATCTGGTGCACGCATTTCGTCGCGATGCTGGCCTTCGACCCAGGCGTGCCCGTTGGTTTTGATCCGATCCTGACAATACTGTCGCTCTTGATGGCCATGGCCGGCACATTCGCCGGCTTCCTCTTGGCGGCGACCAGCTCAACGCAGCCCATTCCCGCGATCGGAGGTGGCCTTGTTGGCCTGACCATCTCCGCCATGCACTATGTCGGCATGATGGCCTACCGGGTCCAGGGGATCGTGTCGTGGGATATGGTCTACCTGGATGCCTCGATTGTGCTCTCAGTCGTTCTTTCGGGCTTGGCGCTGCACTTTGCGATGCGCCGCGCCGCTGAAGTCGACAAGTATCTCGCCACCGGCCTCCTAGCGTTGGCAATCACCAGCCTGCACTTCACTGGCATGACGGCGTTCCAAGTCTTGCCGATGCGCATGGACGGCTCGTTTTCCGATCCAGCGGCGTTGTGGACATTGGCCATTTGTGTCGCCGGCGTGGCGCTGGTAGTTGTCGGCGCCGGGCTCGCCAGCTACCTGATCGACAATAGCACGCGCGCCGCTTCCGACGAGCAGCTCCGCTACATGGCGCTGAATGACACCCTGACCGGATTGCCGAATCGCGCGAGCTTTAATGCGCGCCTCGACCACGAACTCGACTTCGCCCGCAGGACAGGCGCCAGGATCGCCCTGATTGGCATCGACCTCGATCGCTTCAAAGAGATCAACGATCTTCGCGGCCATGCAGCGGGTGATGAGGTATTGAGGGTCATTGCGCAACGCATCGCAAACCTGCTCCGCGAAGGTGAGTTTGCCGCGCGGCTCGGTGGCGACGAATTCATGGCCATTCATCGACTGCGCGATGTGACCGCTCTAGAGGATTTTGTTAAACGGCTCGAAAACGCCTTCTCTCGACCGATCCAGCTCGATAACGTTGAGATCGCTCCGGGGGCCAGTCTCGGGATCGCGATCTACCCCGACAATGGCTCTGACAAGGCTACCTTGATCAGTAACGCAGACTTGGCCATGTACAGCGCCAAATCGGATATTGCGCGAGCCGCCTGCTTCTACGACCCATCCATGGGTGACCTGGTCCGTGCGCGACGAAATCTGGTCGGCGAGTTGCGCGATGCACTTGAGAACAATCAGCTGGATATTCATTATCAGGTGCAGACGTCTGTCACGACAGGGGAAATTTGCGGCTACGAGGCGTTGCTGCGGTGGGAGCACCCGCAGCGCGGATCTATTCCGCCGTCGGAATTCATTCCGTTGGCCGAGCAGAACGGTCTCATTCTGCAGATCGGCGAATGGGTGCTGCGAACCGCCTGCGCGAAGGCAGCAGTCTGGGAGCCTCAATACAAGGTGGCGGTCAACCTCTCTCCGATTCAGCTGGTGCACCACGATCTGCCCAAGCTCATTCTCGAGGTTCTGCTTGATACGGGACTGTCGCCTGAAAGGCTCGAGCTTGAACTGACCGAATCGACGATATTCGTGGACAAGGATCGTTCGCTGCACATTTTGCGCCAGATCCGAGCGCTCGGCGTCAGCATTGCGCTTGACGACTTTGGAACGGGATACTCTTCGCTCGAAACGCTGCGCGCATTTCCGTTCAACAAGATCAAGCTCGATCGTTCATTCATGCAGGAGATCGAATGCAGCCCACAGGCCAAGGCGATCATTCGTGCCGTTCTGGCGCTCGGCAAGAGCCTTGATATCCCAATTCTGGCGGAAGGGATTGAAACGGAAGGGCAGTTCGCCTTACTGAGCGCGGAAGGATGCGACGAAGCACAGGGCTATCTATTCGGGCGTCCTGCGCCGCTTCATCAGATCGTATCAAGCGGCCAACTGGCAATGACCGATCCACATGAAAGTGGGACGTTGGGAGATCGCTCGCCTGCTGTGCCGCTCATTTCTCCGAGCAGCGGGCCATCTGGTCAGGCCGCAATCCAAGCGGCCGACGGCGAACAAGTCAATGGTGCCGCCTGGCATCGTCTTCAGACCGGTTAAGTAGCCAGATCCTGCTGGCATGATGCTTGTGCGCGCGCTCGCAGTTGACAGGTATCGCACGGACTAGCCATCAACTCTGACGCCGCATAGCATGCCTCGTATCGGGCAAACCTGAAGACGGTCACGCGCGGGAATGAGCAAGGACAACGCCGAGGATATCGTTCGACGCGCGACTGTGGCCTTCAACGCCGGCCGGCACGGCGAGGCAATCGAGCTCTGCAGGCGCGGCCTTGCGCGGCAACCCGGCGAGCCGATGCTGAGCCATCTGCTGGCCGCGGTGCTGTTCGCTAAAGGCGAGATCGCGCCGGCCCGCAGGCATGTCGAGACCAGCCTGGCGCGGCGCCCCGACAATGCCGCGGCGCGGCTGCTCGCCGCCCGCCTCGCCCGCGCCGACGGCGAAGTCGATGCGGCACTGACACATCTCGACCACGCCATCGCGCTAAAACCGCAGCGCGATGCCTTCGTCGAGAAGGCGCGCACGCTGGAGCTCGCCGGCCGCAAGGCAGAGGCGCGCGAGGCCTGGGAGGCGATCCGGAAGGCCATTCCCGAGCATCAGGAAGCCAATGCACGGCTTGGCCGGATGACTTGGGAGGACGGTGACCTGGCCGGCGCGGTGAGCCTGCTCGCGCGCGCCACCGCGAGCGCGGCACCGGCCTCGGTGTGGTTCGATCTCGGCGTGGCACGGCAGGATTTGCGCGACCATGACGGTGCCGCGAGTGCCTATCGCAAGGCGCTCGAGATCAGGCCCGACTATGCCGAGGCGGCGCTCAATCTGGGGATCGCGCTCCAGGAGAGCGGCAAGCCCGACGCGGCGATGCCGGCCTTCGCGCGCGCCTATGCCCTGCGTCCACAACTGTTCGGGTCGATCGCGATGGCGCTGACCTCGGCGCCGCACGGCCGGCTGTGGCTCGATGAACGCGCGCTGCGCACGGCGTTGGAGGGATAGCGCGAGCGGCGCACGAAAACACCGCGCACTCAGGCGGCGACGCGGTTGATCCAGGCCTGCAAGACCGCCAGGACTTCCGACCGGTTGGTCTCGTTCAGCACCTCGTGGCGCGCCCCGCCGAATATATGTGAGGAGACGTCCTTCAGGCCCGCTTCACGGTATCGGTCGATCAAGGGTTGCAACCACGCCAGGCCGGCATTCACCGGATCGCAGTCGCCCGCGAACACAAACAGCGGCAACTCCTTGCGGATGCGCCCGAGTTCGGACGGATCAGCGAGCCGCGATGCGATCGAGAACAGCGATCCGTAGGATCGCTCGTTCACGTTGAAGCCGCACAAGGGATCGGCGATATACGCATCGACCTCGGCCGGGTCGCGGCTCAGCCAGTCGAATGGCGTCCTGGCCGGCGCAAAGGCGGCGTTGAGATCTTCCAGCCGCCAGCGGCCGGTAGCGGCCGCAGCGCCAAGCAGGTCGAGCGCGGTCGAGCCGGACAGCGCAACGCCATCGACGAGATCGCTGTGGTCAAGAACATAGAGCTGGGCGGCAAACGAACCCATGCTGTGTCCGAGCAGCAGCAGCGGCTTTGCGCCTTCTTCCTCGCGCGCGGTCCTGGTGACTTGCACCATGTCGTCGACCACGCCGGGAAAACCCTGCGATCCGAAGTCGCCGAGTTCGCCGGCCTCGGAGGCCGATTTGCCGTGGCCACGATGATCGTTGGCGTAGACGGTGAAGCCATCGCCCGCCAACGCTTGCGCGACCGGACCATATCTGAGGGCGTGTTCGCCCATGCCGTGCGCGATCTGGACGATGCCCCGGACTGGCGACGCCGCCTGCCAGCGATACACGCTGATCGCCTTGCCGTCGGATGCACGCACTGTTCTTGTCGATTCACTGATCGCCATCGCAGCTCACCTTGTTGCCATCAGAGGGTCTTGACGCTGTTCACCTGCGTCGCCAAGATATCGTACATTAGCGTACCATATCGCCGCAATGTCGTGAGATCAAGATCAAGTCGCTTCGGGCGAAGCGATTTCCTTAGAGCCCGCATCAGGAGGGCATGAGGCGCCCGCGCTTGGCGCGGAAATGCTTGCGATAGACGTTCGGCGCGGCCAGCACCTCACCGACGACCTTCGCATAGGCTTCGCGGTGCGCGTCGTCGAACGCCTCGAATACCAGTTCCGGCGCTTCGCGCGGCACCGCGAAACATTGCACCACCGGCGTCCCCTTCGGCAGCACACCGGCAAAATCGGGCCGGGTCCAGAGCGCCGGGAAATTGATGCCGCCGTCGTGAAACCGGTCGGCGTCGACAAGCCCCGAGATCGATCGGAACGGCAGGTCGTCGCGGTTGACCGGATGCATCGCGAACAGCGACCAGCCCGGCTCGAGCTCGATGGTCCAGAAACTGTTGAACTTCAGCGCGGCCTGCCCGTTGGCGAACGGCGCGCCCGCAAACTGCGCAACCGGATGAAAGCTGAGCGGCGCACGCGGATGGCCCGACGTCGCAGGCTCCGGAATCTCCCAATCCCATGCGAAAGCGCCGCGCTCGACCCTGACGTCGCAAGGCAGCGGGATCATGACCCCGTGGGCCATCGCATCGACGAACGGCGGGCATTGCTTGACCGTGCGGATCTCGCGGTCGTGGATCTCCGAATGCGCCTTCGCCGGCATCGCACGCAGCCAGTCCGGCAGCGCGCTGCGCGCGGGGTATGGCCGCGGCAGATGCTCGGCAAGCCGTGGATCGCAGCGAAAGATCATGCGCATGGCGAAACTCCCCGGTCATGATGCGACGACGCGCGGACGCATGATGACCTCACCGCCGCATTTGAGCACAATCCCGAACCGGCCTCCACCGCCCACGACAAAGCAAAAGGCCGGGATTGCTCCCGGCCTTCTGTGGTTTTCGGATGGCGTGGGCTGGTACGCCGTCTTACTTGGCTTCGGCGCGCTTGGGCGGCGAGGCCGGCCACGACTTGATCAGCGTGTCGTAGTCGATCGTCTCGCCCTTCGGCTTCTCGTTCGCAAGCTTGCGCTGCGGAGCGATGGTGCCGTCCTTCTCGGCCTTCTTGTACCAGTACTCGGCGGTTTCCTTCTTGTTCAGCTTCGGTCCGCAGGCACCCTGCACACCGGACTTCTCAAGACGTTCCATCACCGAGTCCTGGGCCGCGGCGAGCGCGTCCATCGCGGCTTGCGGCGTCTTCGCACCGGACGACGCATCGCCGATGTTCTGCCACCAGAGCTGGGCCAGCTTCGGATAGTCGGGCACGTTGTTGCCGGTCGGGGTCCACTGCACGCGCGCGGGCGAGCGGTAGAACTCGATCAGGCCGCCGAGCTTCGGCGCACGCTCGGTGAACGACTTGTCCCAGATGTCGGATTCACGGATGAAGGTGAGACCGACATGGCTCTTCTTCAGCGACACCGACTTGGAGACGATGAACTGCTGATAGAGCCAGGCCGCCTTGCGGCGATCGACCGGGGTCGACTTCAAGAGCGTGAGCGAACCCACGTCCTGGTAGCCGAGCTTCATGCCGTCCTTCCAGTACGCGCCGTGCGGCGACGGGGCCATACGCCACTTCGGCGTACCGTCCGCGTTCATCACGGCGATGCCGGGCTTCACCATGTCGGCGGTGAAGGCGGTGTACCAGAATATCTGCTGGGCGATGTTGCCCTGCGACGGCACCGGGCCCGACTCGGAGAAGGTCATGCCCTGTGCCTGCGGCGGAGCATACTTCTTCATCCAGTCGAGATATTTGACGATCGAGTAGACCGCCGCCGGGCCGTTGACGTCGCCGCCACGCTCGACCGACGAGCCGACCGGACGGCAACCTTCCATGCGGATGCCCCATTCGTCGACAGGCAGGCCGTTCGGAAGGCCCTTGTCGCCGTTGCCGGCCATCGACAGCCAGGCGTCGGTGAAACGCCAGCCGAGCGAGGGATCCTTCTTGCCATAGTCCATATGGCCGTAGACCTTGACGCCGTTGATCTCCTTGACGTCGTTGGTGAAGAAGTCGGCGATGTCTTCATAGGCCGACCAGTTCACCGGCACGCCCAGGTCGTAGCCATACTTGGCCTTGAACTTGGCCTTGTATTCCGGGTTGGTGAACCAGTCGTAGCGGAACCAATAGAGGTTCGCGAACTGCTGGTCGGGCAGCTGATAGAGGTGACCGTTCGGCGCCGTGGTGAACGACTTGCCGATGAAGTCGTCGACGTCGAGCATCGGGTCGGTGACGTCCTTGGCTTCGCCCTTCATCCACTCCGTGAGGTCGACCGCTTGGCCGTAACGGAAGTGGGTGCCGATGAAGTCGGAGTCGTTGATCCAGCCGTCATAGACGTTCTTGCCGGACTGCATCTGGGTCTGGATCTTCTCGACGACGTCACCTTCCTGGATGATGTCGTGCTTGACCTTGATGCCGGTGATCTCCTCGAACGCCTTGGCGAGCGTGCGGGATTCGTATTCGTGCACGGTCAGCGTTTCGGAGACGACGTTGATCTCCATGCCCTTGAAGGGGGCAGCGGCCTTGATGAACCACTGCATCTCCTTCATCTGGTCGTCCTTGGAGAGGGTCGACGGCTGGAATTCGCTGTCGATCCACTTCTTCGCAGCCGCCTCGTCGGCGCGGGCCGGCGCGACAAGCGTGATCGATGCTGCGGCCAGCGCGACCGCGCTGGTCATCGTCAAAAGTCTTTCTCTAGTCATTCGTAATTGTCGCATGTGATTCCTCCGGTTGCAGCGACTAAAATCCAGGCCCGGGTAGACCCCGGATCTGCTCTTTTTCGCGTTCTTCAGACGGTGCGAAAGATCACCACGGCTGAAAGAAGCGAAATTACCGTTCCGAGCCACAGGCTCGAAATCTCAACGCCCTCCCCGATCGGCAGGGTGAAAATCGGATCGGTGCCGACGAGCCCGATCCACAGCAAATGGATCACCGCCGCCAGCACCAGCGAGACGAACAGGCGGTCGCCGCGCGTGGTCGGGATCCGCAGCACGCCGACCCGCTCCGCCTCGGGATAGGCGATCGCGAGCCAGGTCATCATCCCGAGCGTGCAGGCCAGCAGCACGAAGAAGACCGCGGTCGGCCAGGTCCATGCCATCCATGCGATGCTATCCATGCCTCAGCTCCTTCCGCACGGCGCGGCACGCCCCCTCTCCCATGGGGAGAGGGGGTACGGTCTATCGATCGAGCGGAACCCCTCACCCGGATTTGCCGCTTCGCGCCAAATCCGACCTCTCCCCCCGGGGGAGGTGAAATCCGGCATCGAGATGCTCGTTCGTCGATTGATCATTGAATTACACCCGGCCGAGCGCGAAGCCGCGCGCGATGTAGTTGCGGACGAACCAGATCACGAGCGCGCCGGGGATGATGGTGAGCACGCCGGCAGCGGCGAGCAGGCCCCAGTCCATGCCGGCGGCCGACACCGTGCGCGTCATGATCGCGGCGATCGGCTTTGCCTGCACCGAGGTCAGCGTGCGCGCCAGCAGCAGTTCGACCCATGAGAACATGAAGCAGAAGAACGCGGCGACGCCGATGCCGCTCGCGATCAGCGGCACCAGGATCTTGATGAAGAAGCGCGGGAACGAATAGCCGTCCAGGAACGCGGTCTCGTCGATCTCGCGCGGCACGCCGGAGACGAAGCCTTCGAGGATCCACACCGCCAAGGGCACGTTGAAGATGCAGTGCGCGAGCGCGACCGCCCAGGGCGTATCGAACAGGCCGATCGCCGAATACAGGTTGAAGAACGGCAGCGCGTAGACCGCCGCCGGCGCCATGCGGTTCGACAGCAGCCAGAAGAACAGATGCTTGTCGCCGAGGAAGCGGTAGCGCGAGAACGCGTAAGCCGCCGGCAGCGCCACCGCGATCGAGATCACGGTGTTGATGACGACATATTCCAGCGAATTGATGTAGCCCGAATACCAGCTCTCGTCGGTGAAGATGCGCCGGTAGTGCTGCAGCGTCGGCGTGTGCGGCCACAAGGTCATCGTCGAGACGATCTCGGCGTTGGTCTTGAAGCTCATGTTGACGAGCCAGTAGATCGGCAACAGCAGGAAGATCAGGAACAGCGCCATGATCAGGCGGCGGCCGGGGATCGAATGCATCACGCCGCTCCTTCCTTGACCGGACGCTCGGAGCCGGCATTGGTCATCACGGTGTAGAACACCCAGCACACGATCAGGATGATCAGGTTGTAGACCAGCGAGAGCGCGGCGGCCTTGCCGAGGTCGAACTGGCCGAGCGCGATCTTGACGAGCTCGATCGAGACGAAGGTCGTCGAGTTGCCGGGCCCGCCGCCGGTGACCACGAACGGCTCGGTGTAGATCATGAAGCTATCCATGAAGCGCAGCAGCACCGCGATCAGCAGCACGCGGTTCATCTTCGGCAGCTGGATCGCCTTGAACACCGCCCAGCGCGAGGCGCCGTCGATCTGCGCCGCCTGGTAATAGGCGTCGGGGATCGACTTCAGGCCGGCGTAGCACAGCAGCGCGACGAGGCTGGTCCAGTGCCAGACGTCCATCACGATGACGGTGACCCAGGCATCGACCTCGTTGGAGACGTAATTGTAGTTGAGGCCGAGGTGGTTCAGCACATAGCCGAGCAGGCCGATGTCGGGCCGGCCGAATATCTGCCAGATGGTGCCGACCACGTTCCACGGAATCAACAGCGGCAGCGCGAGGATGACGAGGCAGGCCGCGACGCTCCAGCCCTCACGCGGCATCGACAGCGCGACGATGATGCCGAGCGGCACCTCGAGCGCGAGGATCACGGCGGAGAAGAACAGATTGCGGCCGAGCGAAGCCAGGAAACGGCCGCCGAGATCGGTCGAGGGATCAAGCAGCTCCTTGAACCAGCCGACGCCGTTCCAGAAGAACTGGTTGTTGCCGAAGGTGTCCTGCATCGAATAGTTCACCACCGTCATCAGCGGCAGCACTGCCGAGAACGCGACCACCAGGAACACCGGCAGCACCAGGAACCAGGCTTTTTGGTTGATCGTCTTGTCCATCAGGCGACCCCTTCCACCAAATGGCTATCGGCATAGACGTGGACATAGGCGGGATTGAAAACGAGACCGGCGGTATCGCCGGAGACCGAGAAGCCCGGCGGCACGCGCGCCGCGAGCTTGGTGCTGCCGACGCGCACGCGCGCGAACTGGATGCGGCCGAGATCGTCGATCCGCTCGATGGTGGCCGAGAGCAATCCCGGTGCCGGCGGCGCGATATCGACGAATTCGGGCCGCACGCCGATCTCGATCTTCTTGCCCGCCGGCAGGACGCCGTAGTTGCGGCGCAGGCCGATGACGTGGCCGTCGATCCGCGCCTCGTGGCCGCTGACCTCGGCGGGCACGATGTTCATGCCCGGCGAGCCGATGAAATAACCGACGAAGGTATGTGCCGGCTTGTCGAACAATTCGGCCGGCGTGCCGCTCTGCACCACGCGGCCGTCATGCATGACGACGACGGTGTCGGCGAAGGTCAGCGCCTCGGTCTGGTCGTGGGTGACGTAGATCATCGTGAGGTCGAGCTCGCGATGCAATGCCTTCAGCTTGGAGCGCAGTTGCCACTTCAGCTCGGGATCGATCACCGTCAGCGGCTCGTCGAACAGCACGGCGGCGACGTCGGAACGCACCAGGCCGCGGCCGAGCGAGATCTTCTGCTTGGCATCGGCGGTGAGCCGCGTCGCCTTGCGGTTCAGGTAAGGCGTGAGGTCGAGCAGATCGGCGATCTGCCTGACCCGGGCATCGACCTCGGCCCTGGCGACGCCGCGGTTCTTCAGCGGGAACGCCAGATTCTCGCCCACCGTCATGGTGTCGTAGATCACCGGGAACTGGAACACCTGCGCGATGTTGCGCTTCTGCGTCGACAGCGGCGTGATGTCCTTGCCGTCGAACAGGATCTGTCCGCGCGACGGCGTCACGATGCCGGAGATCAGATTGAGCAGCGTGGTCTTGCCGCAGCCGGACGGCCCGAGCAGCGCATAGGCGCCGCCCTGCCGCCAAGTCATGGTGACCGGCTTCAGGGCGAAGGATTCCAGCGGCGCGTCATTGCCGTTGTAGGACTGCGCGAGATCGACGAGGTCAATGCGGGCCATGAAGCATCTCCCTCACTTCGAGAAACTTGTTGCGGGCGAAGCGACGAGGCGATCGGCCGCGTCGAACACGAAGATGTCGTTGGGATCGAGCGCGGCGTCGAGCACCTGCCCGGGTTCATATTCGTGCACGCCGTGCAGCACCGCGACCCAGTTGGAGTCGTGGACATGGACGTGGACGAAGCTTTCCGAGCCGGTGATTTCGGTCACCGTCACGGTCGCGGAGAATTTGTGGCGGCCGGCCGCGACATTACCGACATCGAGCTGGTGGGCGCGGAAGCCGATCCGGTAGGTGCCATCAGGCAGGCCGGCGTAGAGGCCGGCCGCCGGCGCCTGCTCGCCGCCGGCATAGATCACCCGGTCGCCCTTCTTCTCGATGCCGATGATGTTGAGCGGCGGATCGGAGAACACCTGCGCAACGCGCAACGTGTCGGGATGGCGGTAGACTTTCGGGGTTGCGCCGGTTTGCAGCGCCTGGCCTTCCCACATGCACACGGTGTCGCCGCCGAGCAGCAGCGCTTCCGACGGCTCGGTGGTGGCGTAGACGAAGATGGCGCCGGAGGCTTCGAAAATCCGCGGCAGCTCGGCGCGCAATTCCTCGCGCAGCTTGTAGTCGAGGTTGGCGAGCGGTTCGTCGAGCAGCACGAGGTCGGCGCCCTTGACCAGCGCGCGCGCAATCGCGGTGCGTTGCTGCTGGCCGCCGGAGAGCTGCAACGGCGTGCGCTTGAGAAACGGCTCGAGCCGCAACAGCGCGGCCGCTTCCGCCACCCGCTTCTCGATCTCGGCCTTCGGCTTGCCCTGCACCCGCAGCGGCGAGGCGATGTTCTCGTAGACCGTGAGCGAGGGATAGTTGATGAACTGCTGATAGACCATCGCGACCGAGCGCTGCCGCACGTCGGCGCCGGTGACGTCCTTGCCGTCGACCAGCACGCGGCCGGTGGTCGGCTTGTCGAGGCCGGCCAGCAGCCGCATGATCGAGGTCTTGCCCGACAGCGTCGGTCCGAGCAGCACGCTGAGCGTGCCACGCTCCAGCGTCAGCGACACGTCGCGGATGGTCGGAACGCCATCCACCGTCCGCGTGACGTTTTGCAGTGTGACGCTCATGCCCGTCCTCCCGCTTCGCGGAGGGGACGTTCACCGGACACGCGGTTGGCGGCCATCCACTCTTCGAGCGCGGCGATTTCACCCGCCGTCATCCGCAGGCCCAGCTTGGATCGTCGCCAGACGACATCTTGCGCGGTCCGGGCCCATTCGTTCGCCATCAGGTACCGGACTTCACTCTCCGTCAAGGTGGCGCCGAAGGCGCGCCCGAGATCTTCGGCCGATGCTGCATTGCCGAGGACTTTGCGGGCGCGCGTGCCGTAGGCATGCGCGAGCCGGTTGGCATGGGGCTGCGCGAGGAACGGATAGGTACGAACCAGTTCGGCGGTCAGCGCCGCGACCGCGGAAACATCCATGTCGCCGCCGGGCAGCGGCGCCTTGCCGGTCCAGCCCTCCTGCGCTTTCGCGCCGTTGAGATAAGGCGCGAGCCGCTCCAGCGCCTCTTCGGAGAGGCGACGGTAGGTCGTGATCTTGCCGCCATAGATCGACAGCAGCGGCGCGCCGCCGGGCGTATCGAGCTCGAACACATAGTCGCGGGTCGCAGCCTTGGCTTCGCTCGCGCCGTCGTCATAGAGCGGACGCACGCCGGAATAATCCCAGACCACATCCTCGGGCTTCACCGGCTTGGCAAGGTACTCGCTGGCGGAGGCGCAGAGATATTCGATCTCCTCCCGCGTCGCCTTCACCTTGGCCGGATCGCCGTCATAGTCGCGGTCGGTGGTGCCGATCAGCGAAAAATCGCCTTGATAGGGAATGACGAAGATGATGCGGCCGTCGGCGTTCTGGAAGATGTAGGCGCGGTCGTGGTCATAGAGCTTGGGCACCACGATGTGCGAGCCCTGCACCAGCCGCACCTTGGCGCGCGCGTTGACGCCGGCGCCCGACGCCAGCACCTGCTCGACCCAGGGGCCGCCGGCGTTGACCAGCACGCGCGACTTGATGGTGTCGCGCGAGCCGTTGGTGGTGTCCTCGACCGTCACATGCCAGACTCCGTCGACCTGCCTGGTCTCGACCGCGCGGGTGCGGGTGCGAATCTCGGCGCCGCGGTCGGCAGCATCGCGCGCGGTCAGCGCGACGAGCCGCGCGTCGTCGACGAAGCAATCGGAATATTCAAAGCCCTTGCTGTAGCGGCCCGGGATCAGCGGCTTGCCGACCACGTCGCGCGTCAGATCAACCGAGCGCGTCGCCGGCAGCAGATGCCGGCCGCCGATATGGTCGTAGAGGAAGAGGCCGAGCCGCAGCAGCCAGGCCGGGCGCAGGCCGGCATGGTGCGGCAAGACGAAACGCAGCGGACGGATGATGTGGGGTGCGATCTGCCAGAGGATCTCGCGCTCGATCAGCGCCTCGCGCACCAAACGAAACTCGTAATATTCGAGATAGCGCAGACCGCCATGCACGAGCTTGGTCGACCAGGACGACGTCCCGCTCGCCAAGTCATTCATTTCACAAAGGAAAACAGAGTTACCCCGGCCCGCCGCATCGCGCGCGATGCCGCAGCCATTAACGCCGCCTCCGATGATGGCGAGGTCGTAAATTCGATCCAAAGAACGCTTCCCCCGGCAACCGCCTTCGCTTTAGCGGTTTTACTTTCGAATATGAGTAGATCACAAGCCAAAACGAAAGCAAAGCGAAAACGGGGAACTTATGTTGGGGATTTTTTGGGCGGGACGCTCTTCGGAACGGCGGGATCGGGATGACGGAGTGCCTATGCTGCGCTCACATCAGACGTCGCGCTCCACCGCGATTGGATGCGGTTGCCTTTGGAACGGATCTCGGCCCGCGCGCCGTTGGTCTTGATGGCGCGCCGTCGGTCAGCGTCGCCGCGACTCGGGATTGACCGCCGCTACGGCGACCAGCGCAACTTCGACGACAGCATCTCCCGGCAACGACGCCACTCCGACCGCGGCGCGCGCCGGAAGCGGACTTTCGGGAAGGCAGCTTTCCAAATGCCCCGACGCAAAGTCGGCAATTTGGACGTGGTGCAGATAGCCCGCAGCAGCGTTGATGTAGACGGTCAAGCTCAACGCCGATGCAATCCGCTCTCCGTCACCCAACGTCGCTTCCGCAGCTTGCAGAGCGTTCTGCGTGGCGAGCTCGACGGCGGCACGATAGCTTTCGATCACGGCACCCGGCGCGACCTGCCCCACATGGACGAGCTTTCCATTCCTTCGTGGGGTCATGCCCGATACGAAGATCAAGTCACCGTGACGCCTCGCCGAAACGTAGCGCCCTTGCGGTGTCGGAAGCCGTTGCTTGGTCATCCGTCGTCACTTGCGATAGCGCTTCACCATCTCGGTGATGCGGCGGCAGGCTGCGACCGCTGCGCCGTGGTCCTGAGAGAAGTTCAGCCTGATACTGTCCGGGTACGGACCAAACTCGGTGCCGGGTGTCACGATGATGCCAGCCTGATGTCGGAGCAATCGGACGAAGTCCTGCAATCCGACCTGAAGCGGAGGCAATTTCGGAAAGAGATAGCTGCCTGCCTGCGGTCGACGCGTCGGCAGAGCGCCGTCTCGGAAGATGTCCAGCAGATCATCGCGGATCGCCTCATGCTGCCGAACCCGCTGCTCCATCCAGCCCTCGGGCTCCCGGAACCAGGTTCGGAGCACGGCTTGATTGTAGCCGGCGGCGCGCAACGAGACGATGGCTTGCAGCTTTTCCATCCGCTCGACGATCCAGCGAGCGCCAAATGCGATGCCAAGCCTGTAACCGCTCAATGACTCGGTCTTCGACGGCCCCATGATGGTGATCACCTGCTCCTCGGGCAGTCCTGCCGAGCGGATGTGGGTATATGTTTCCCGGGCGTAGAGAAGCCTCGAATAGAGCTGGTCGGCGATGACCGTGACGTCGAATGCCCTGGCAAGCTCGACGATCTCCCCGATCTCGCGCCTGGAATAAACCGCGCCGGTCGGGTTGTTGGGATTCGAGAACAGGAAGACCCGAGCGCCCGCCTCAAACGCGAGCTTGAGCTGCGCGAGGTCGAGCCCCGCCTCTTCGGATCCACTCAGATAGTCCATGGACACGGGCATCGCCTGCCCGCCGAAGAACTCCACGAGTTTTCGGTTGGCAAAGTAATCAGGCTGCACGATCGCGACCTTGTCCCCAGCACTGACCAGGGCGGCGACCGCGAGGAAGAGCGCGCCCTGCGTCCCCGGTGTCAGGATCGTGCCGTGCTCGGCCGAGACGGGCGCGCCGGTGAAAGCGGCGAGCGCTTCGGCAAGCTCCGCGCGTATGTCGACCGAACCTCGGTATTCGGTGTAGGCCTGCAACCCGCCAGCCGCCAGCGCTTCGGAAAAGCGATCGGAGGCGCCGGGTGTCGGCAAGAACGCGTCGACATCGCCGTGCGAGAAGTCGACGGGGCGACCGGCAATGATTGGACCACGCATCAGATTGCCGATATTGCCTGCGGCCTGGCGAACCTCCTGCCCCGGCGCGTTGTCGGTGGCCAGCGCGGTGAACTTGTCGATGATCATCTTGTTTGTCTCGTTTCCTGTCACGCCGCTCGAACCGGCTCGTTGACGTCGAAGTCCAGAGCCTGCTTGAAGACGGCCGGATCGACGTTTCCACCGGAGACGACGACCAGCACATTCCTGCCGCGCACCAGCGTCGGATCGCAGAGCAGCGAGGCCAACGCGATGACGCCGCCAGGCTCCGCAACCAGTCTCAAATCCTCATATACAAAGCGGATGGCCCGTCTGACGTCGTCGTCCGAGACGGCCAGAACGCGGGCAAGGCGCTTGCCGTTGATCGCAAACGGAAGTTCCGCGGGCGTCGGTGCCAGCAACGCATCGCAGATGGAGCCCGACAGCAATCGATTGACCTCTCGGCTGCCGCTCGCCAGCGAGCGCCGCGTGTCGTCGAACCCCTCCGGCTCAACGGCCCAGATGTCGGATCCCGCCTGCATTGCCTCGCTCGCAAGGCAGGAACCGGCGGCGAGACCGCCGCCACCACATGGCACGACGATCGTCACGTCACGGGCGGATCCGATCTGAGCCAGCCCCTCCGCAACGGCGGTGCCCTGTCCCGCGATGATGAACGGATCGTCGCCCGGCGGGATCACGGCCACCGGCGATCTTGCGGCGATCTCCGCCGCGATGTCCTCGCGTGACTGCGTGTTGCGGTCATAAAGGACGATCTCGGCGCCATTCTCCCTGACCTTGCTGACCTTCACGCCGGGCGCGTCGCTCGGCATGACGATCGTTGCCCGGATTCCCAGCATCCTCGCGACGGTTGCAACTGCCTGGCCATGATTTCCCGTCGAATAGGCCACCACGCCGCCCGGGAATTGCTTGCCGTCCAACCTCGACAGGCAGTTGTAAGCGCCGCGAAACTTGAAGGCTCCGGTTCGCTGCAAGTTCTCGCATTTGATATGAATCGAGGCGCCGGTCAGGCGGTCCAGCCGTTCGGAGCGCAGAACAGGCGTCTCGACGGCGATACCAGCGAGAGCGCGGCGCGCATCGAGAACGTCTTCAGCCGAAGGAACCGTCAGATGTGTCATGTCAATGTGCCAGGATTTGCGAGAGGAAGCGGCGGGCGCGGTCCGAGACCGGGGCTTCGAAGAAGCGTTTCGTTTCGCTGATTTCGACGATCGATCCCTTGTCCATGAAGACCACCCGATCGGCGGCAGCCTTCGCAAAGCCCATTTCGTGGGTCACGACGACCATGGTCATTCCATCCCGGGCGAGTTCGAGCATGACGGACAGCACCTCGCCGATCATTTCGGGGTCCAACGCGGATGTCGGCTCGTCGAACAGCATCGCGACAGGATCGACCGCCAGCGCTCTCGCGATGGCGACGCGCTGTTGCTGGCCGCCGGACAATTGAGACGGATACCTGTCTTCCTTGTCTGGAAGCCCGACACGCGCCAACAGGTCCCTCGCCTTTGCGACCGCCATCTCCCTGGGACGTTTGAGGACGTGCACCTGGGCCAGGCAAATGTTCTGAAGCACCGTCAGATGCGGATAGAGTTCGAAATGCTGGAACACCATTCCGATTCGTGCCCGCAGTCGCGTCATCTCCGCCGCAGACCTTCCGACCGAGACGCCATCGACGACCACGGACCCCGCACGGAACGGCTCGAGGCCGTTGACGCATTTGATCAGCGTGCTCTTGCCGGATCCGGATGGACCGCACACGATCACCACTTCACCCCGCGCGACCGTGAGATCGCAGTCCTTCAGCACGTCGAGCTTTCCGAAGCTTTTGCAGAGCCCCTTGATCTCGATCATCGGAACGGGAGCTGCTCCTTCGGTTTCCACCGGCGATTCGGCGCTCGGCTCGAACAGCGTCTTGACGATGGCTCCGATCATGCGTGCCTCCTCTGCCGGTTCAAGATCGACGCCGTGCGGGAGCCGATCGCGCAGATCACGAAATAGACGACTGCGGCGAACAGATAGATTTCGACCATGCGGTTGTCTCGGGTAGCGACGATGCTGGCCGACGTCATGAAATCGCGAAGTGAGATGACGTAGACAAGGGACGTGTCCTGGAACAGGATCACGGCCTGGCTGACCATCAGCGGCAGCATGTTGCGGAATGCCTGCGGAAGGATCACGAGCCGCAGCGCCTGCATCTGACCAAGGCCGGACGAGCTGGCCGCCTGCCACTGACCCGGGCGCACGCTTTGAAGACCGGCCCGAATGATCTCGGAATAGTATGCGGCTTCGAACAGCGTGAAGGCGATCAACGCCGAGTGCAGCGCATCGACGCTGTGCCCCAGCGCCAGCGGCACCAGAAAATAGAACCAGAAGATGACCAGGACCAGCGGCACGGCGCGGAAACCGTTGACGTAGGCAGCCGCGAAGGTTGCTGCCACTCGCCAGCGCGACAGGCGTACCACGGCCAGCACAAGGCCGAGCGTAATCCCTCCGGCCATCGCCGCGACGGTCAGAAGCAGACTGAGTTGCAGGCCATCGAGCAGAAACGGCAGCGACCTCCATATGACGGCGAAGTCGAGGGTCATGGCACCGCTCCGATCATGGTCGGCAGTGCCGTCCGGCGCTCCAGACCGCGCATAAGCGCGGTCACGATCAGCGCGATCACGAGATAGACGAGGGTTGCGGCCGTGAACGCTTCGAAGCCTTGAAACGTGTAACTCTCGATTTGCCTGCTTTGCGCGGTGAGCTCAAAGACGCCAATCGTCAATGCCAGGGCAGAGTTCTTGAAGATCGTCAGGAAGTCGGAGGTCAAGGGCGGCAGGACGATACGCAAGGCCTGCGGCAACAGGACGAGCCCGTAGATCTGGGCTGTATTCATGCCGCTCGCCGTCGCGGCCATCTGCTGCCCGCGCGGCACCGCCGAAATTCCCGACGTGACCTGAACGGCGACCCGGGCCGACGTGAACAGGCCGAGCGCGACGATCGACGTCCAGAACTCCGGGAAGGGCAGATCGCGCTTCAGCCAGTGGCCCCAAGCCGGGGGAAGAAGCTCGGGAACGACGAAGAACCACAGGAACAACTGAAGCAGCAGCGGGACGTTGCGGAAGCCCCCGATATAGACCGCAGTCGCGGACCGGATCGCCCGGTTCGGCAGCGATGCCGCGATACCGACCACGGTTCCGGCGATCAACGCAACGAGCCAGGCGACGATCGAGATCGTCAGGGTCAAGCCTATTCCAGTGAGAAGCCACCCACGGTATGGCTCCTGGAAAAGGACAGCCCAATTCCACGAATAGTTCATGAGTGATCCTCAGCCGGGCCTATTCGGGGATCGCCAGAATCTTGAATGTCGTTGCGAGATCGGCCGACAGCGGCACCTCGAGCGGATTGAACCATTTGTCATAGAGGCTCTGCATCGTGCCGGCGCGGATCAGCCGGGCGATGGTCGCGTTGACCAGGCTCAAGAACACGGTGTTGTTCTTCTGGACGAGCAGACCATATGAATCGAACGACAGCGGCCGGCCGACGATCTTGAAGTCGGACGAATTGGACGCGGTCTTCTTGAGCCCGAAGAGCAGGATGTCGTCGGTCGCGAAGGCGTCGGCGCGGCCGGTCGACAGGGCAAGGAACCCTTCCGAATTATCGCGCACAGGGACGATCTTGATGTCGAGCTTCTTCTCCTCGATGATTGCTTTGATGAGCCGCTCGGGCACCGAATTGATCGGAAGGGCGATGACCTGGCGGTCGAGATCCTCGACCTCCTTGATGCTTGATCCGCCTTTGACCAGCAATCGCGTGTGGGAGATGAAGTAGGGAGCGCTGAAATCGACCTGCGACTGGCGGGCGATGGTGTTGACCGCGGATTCGCAGGAGATGTCGACGGTGCCGTTTGCGACCAGCGGAACCCGGTTCTGAAGATTGACGGGCACCCAATTGACGGCGAGATTTGGCAGATCAAGTTTCTTGCGGACCGCTTCCACAACCGCGAGGCAGATATCGGTCGAATAGCCGACCGGCTTGCGGGCATCGTCGAGATAGGAAAACGGGATCGAGGCCTCGCGGTAGCCAATCGATATCGAGTTGTTCTTCTTGATGCGGTCCAACACCGCGTCATTCGACTGTGCGACGGCAGCTGTGGTCGTCGCGCAAAGCAGGCATAGCGCAGCAGCTAGAACGGGCTTCATCATCGATCCGCCTCCAATATTGATCAAGCGTGCGTTGGGTCGCGTTCGGTGATTGCCGAAACCAGCTCGGCCAGGCTGCTGACGGTGAGATCGGGGCGAGCCTCGGCGGCGCCCTCCCCCGCTAATCCCAGTGCGCGGCCGGGACGGTTGATCCAGGCGCATTTGAGGCCCAGCCGGTTAGCCGGCGTAATGTCGGCACGAAGACTTTGCCCCACATGCAGAATGCGCTCTCGCCCGATGCCACGGGATTGGAGCCGCTCGATCGCCGTATTGAAATGCGGCCAGTCCGGCTTGTAGGCGCCAACGCCCTCGGCCGTGACAACCAGATCGAAAGTGATCTCCAGCTTGCCGCATGAACTGGCAAGCGACGCATTGTCGATGTTGCTCAGCGCGCCGATCTTCGCCCGCGCCTGAAGCGCCTTGAGGCCGGCATGGCTGTCGGAATAGGCCGGCCATCGATGCGGCGAGGCGGCGAATTGCTCCCGCTCGGTCGCGTCCGGCTCGACGGCGAATTCCTTCGCGATCCGATCGAAGCAACGCCGCAGCACGTCGGGATAGAGATGGGCCGGCCGCTCCTTCTGGATATCGGCGCGAGCGCGATCGAACGACATCAGGAGGTCCTGGTCGCCGGCCTTCACGCCATGACCCGCGGCCCATTTCGACAGAAAGCCGATGATCGACGGCTCCCAATCAATCAGGGTGCCGTAGACGTCAAACGTAACGGCGTCGAAGTCGGAAAGGCGGATCGGCATGACGTCTCCAAATTTCGGTTACAAATTAGCGATAATCGTTTATCGTTAGATCGTCAACCGAAAATGACTGGTGATCTGCTGCCGGGCAACCTGAAAGTCACCGAGTGCTGGACCGATGCAGAGATCGATCGCATCGTGCTAAGTTGTTGATGGGTCGCGGGATGCGGCCATGTGCGAGGAAATTGTGGTGCCGGAATTATCCTGGGATAGAGGTCAGTCCGATGACACGGTCGAAGGCCGCTCGGCCTCCGTTGTGGTCGCCGATGCCCTGCGCGAGCGGATCCTCCATGGGACGATTCCTGCGGGCGAACGACTGCGCCAGGATGCGATCGCCACGCGGTTTGGTGTCAGTCAGATGATCGTCCGCGAGGCCTTCCGGCAGCTGACCAGCGAAGGTTTCCTGAAAGCCGAGCCGCGGCGCGGGGTCAGCGTCGCCTCGATGAGCGCGGAAGAAGCGCAGGAGATCACCGAGCTCAGAAGCGCCATTGAATCCAAGGCGCTTTCATGGGCGATCCCGCTGCTGTCAGAGTCCGACCTCGAGGGCGCGAACCGCATTCTGACCGAGCTGGACAAGGCGAAGGCGACCGACCGCATCATCGCCTTGAATGCCCAGTTCCACGAACGGCTCTATGCACCGTCGCAGAAGGAACGCACCTTGAGCCTGATTGCGACGCTCCGGCTCAACTTCGAGCGCTATCTGCGTTTCACCTGGGAAGAAACCCACCATATCGAGCAATCCCAGCAGGAACACCGCGAGATCCTCAGGTTCTGCCAGGAGCGCGACATCGATCGGGCTTGCGCCCTCCTGCAACGCCACATCGCGGCCACGGGAGCGGTTCTGGTTCAGCGGTTGCTGGCAAGGACGTCCTTGCTCTAGGCGCTGCGCAGCGTCGCCGGTGCGACGTCTGTGCCGGTATCGTCGATGTCGCTCGACGGCTTGTCCATCGCCACCACCACCTCGATGCCTCTGCTGTGGCAGATGTTGGCGAGGCCGGCGGGCAGCGGCGAATCGGTCACGAAGGTCTGGATCTGGCTCATATGGGCGATGCGCACCGGCGCGCTGCGGCGGAGCTTGGTCGCATCCGACACCAGCATGACGTTGCGCGCATTGGCGATGATCGCCTGCGCCACCTGCACCTCGCGATAGTCGAAGTCGAGCAGCGCGCCCTCCTCGTCGATCGCGGATGCGCCGATGATGGCGTAATCGACCTTGAACTGGCCGATCAGCTGCGTCGCGGTGGAGCCGACCACGGCACCGTCGGCGCGACGCACCGTGCCGCCGGCGACCACCACCTCGATGCGCGGATGGCGATACAGCAGCATCGCGACGTTGAGGTTGTTGGTGATGACCAGGAGGTCCTCGTGCGAGGTCAGCGCGCTGGCGACCTCTTCCGTGGTGGTGCCGATGTTGATGAACAGCGAGCAGCCGTTCGGAATCCGCGCGGCCGCGGCGGCGCCGATCGCCTTCTTCTCCTCGGCGGCGACGAAGCGGCGCGCCTCGTAGGCGAGGTTCTCGACGCCGGAGGCGATGATCGCGCCGCCATGGATGCGGGTCAGCGAGCGCTCGTCGCAGAGATCGTTGAGGTCCTTGCGGATGGTCTGCGCCGACACCTCGAATCGCTTGGCGAGGTCCTCGACCATGACCCGGCCGAACGCGCGTGCAATGTTGAGGATTTCAGTCTGGCGATGAGAGAGTCCGGCCACGGCGGCACCCTTGAAAAGGCAATTGGTTGGAGCACGATCGTTTCAGAAAACCGGTTGCCACTTCTCCGGATCATGCCCAGCCCATGGTGCGACCGTTCGGCGCGGAGGTCAACGTGCTTCGCCGGCTGCGCCGCAGCAATCACACCGGCAACGCCGATTCACCATGCCATGATGGATGCGACCAGCCCGATCAATTCGGGATCGTCGAATGCCCGAGCGCTGGCGACTGCGCCGGCCGCGATCAGATCGGCATGGCTCAGTCCGGTGCGCATCCCGATCGTCGCGATGCCGGCGGCAGTGGCGGACTGGATGCCGGAACGCGAATCCTCGAACGCAACTGCGCCATCGGCGGAGGCGCCTGCGAGCCGCAGGCCTTCGAGATAGGGTAACGGATGCGGCTTGCCATGCGCCAACTCGTCGCCGATCACGATCGCCTTGAAGCGGTGCGTGATGCCAAGTCCCGACAGCAGCAATTCGGCATTCGGGCGCGGCGCGTTGGTCACCGCCACCATCGGCACGCCGGCGCCGTCGGCCTGGTCGAGCAATGCCGTCAATCCCGGTACCGGCACGATCTGGCCGCGGACCAGTTCGCGGAATACCCGCTCCTTCTCGCCAAGGATGATGGCGCGGCGTTCCGGCGGTTCATGAGCAAGAAAGCGCTCGCCGATCGACGCGTTGGAAAAGCCCTGCAATTCCTTGCCGAAGCGGGCGTGATCGAACGCATGTCCGTGCGGGCCGAGCACCTGGTTGAACGCGGCAAGATGAAGCGGATCAGTATCGGCCAGCGTGCCGTCGATATCAAACAGTAGCGCCTTGCCAGGTGTCTGCGACGCTTTGCCTTGTGCCTGCGACACCGTGCGTACCTGCGACATCCGGGGATGATGTTTCCGTGAGCCCGGGCGCATCAATACAGAATCTTGCGGCGCGCGCAAACCGCGCGCCGCAGCGGCGGCGTCGATTCAGGACGCGAACTGCAAAATTTGCCCAGTGACGAGACGGCGCGCCGCGCGTTCGGCCTCGCGCGCATTGCGAAACTTCTGGCCTTCGAGGGCCAGGAAGCGTCGCGAAGACGCAAAGAACTGGTAACCACGCACATCACGCACCACGATACCCGCGGTCTCTGAACTCACTTCGATGACATAGCTGTCGGACATTATCGGCCTCGGTTGGACTCCGGGCCGACAACGGCATCACGAACGGTTTGTTCCTGAGCTTTTTTGTCGCCGTGGCCCGGGATCGATCACGGCCGGGCCCGGTTTTGACACGTTTTGTTGACGCAAGCCGGCGCCTGATTCGTACCGCGGCGCATCACGTCGCAATCGTCGCGCCGTCGCGCTGGATCGGTTGCGGATGGCCCTGATCGTCGATCGAGACGTAGGTGAAATTGCCGTCGGTGACCAGGATCGACTGCTGCTCGCGGCGGCGCAGCACCCAGGCTTCCAGATGCACGGTGATCGAGGTGCGGCCGACCCGCACGAGATTGGCGTGCACCGAGACGAGATCGCCGACATAGACCGCCTTGCGGAAGTTCATCGCGTCGATCGCGACCGTCACGGTGCGCGACTTCGCGACCTTGGAGGCGAACACGCCGCCGCCGACGTCCATCTGGCTGAGCAGCCAGCCGCCGAAAATATCGCCATTGGCGTTGGTGTCGGCCGGCATCGCCAGCGTGCGGATGCAGAGATCGCCCTGCGGCTCGTTGCCGCTGATTGGCGGCGCGTGGACATGAGTTTCGGGCGTTTGTGTCTCGCTCACTTGAAGCCCTCCCAGCCGGTGTCCGGCGCAAATCGTCCGCCGAACTTGCGCATCAAGGTTTGCATCGTCGACACGATATTGTCGACGCCGCGGCTGCGCGCATAGTTGAGCGGGCCGCCGCGGAACGGCGCATAGCCGGTGCCGAAGATCATCGCGCCGTCGACCGTATCGGGATTGTCGACGATGCCCTCGCGCAAAGCGGCGACGCAGACATTCGAGATCGGCAGCACCAGGCGGTCGATCATTTCGTCGCTGACCTTGGGGCCGGTGTCCGGCAGCGGCGCCTTCTCGGCCTTGCCGTCCTTCCAGGTGTAGAAACCCTTGCCGGTCTTGCGGCCGAGCTCGCCCCTGGCGACTTTTTCCCGCAGCCAGGCCGGCGTCGGCGGCAAGGTATCCCCGAACTTCGAGCGCAGCATGTCGCCGACATCGAGGCAGATATCGAGGCCGACCTGGTCGGCCAGTTCGATCGGCCCCATCGGCATGCCGAACTCGATCGCGGCGGCGTCGATCAGACGCTGGTCGGTCTTCTCGTCCAGCATCATCATCGCTTCCAGCATGTAGGGCGTCAGCGCACGGTTGACGAGGAAGCCCGGCGAGCTCTTCACCGGCAGCGGCAGGCGGTCGATGGCGCCGACGAAGGCGAGCGCCTCCTTGAGCATCGCGGCGTCGGTGCCGTCATGGCTCACGACCTCGACGAGTTGCAGCCGCGACACCGGATTGAAGAAATGCAGCCCGAGCAGCCGCTCCGGCCGCGCCAACGTGGTGCGCAGATCCTGCAACGGAATGCTCGAGGTGTTGGTGGCGAGGATCGCGCCCGGCTTCATCTTCGGTTCGAGGCCGGCATAGACCTTCTGCTTCAGCTCGAGCTTTTCCGGCACCGCCTCGATGATCAGGTCGGCGTTGCGCACGCCCTCGCCGTCCATGTCGGGGACCAGCCGGTCGAGCGCGTCGCGCTGATCGATTTTCTTGCGCATGATCTTACCGAACAGCTCGGCGGCGCGCTTCATCGCGCCCGCGATCGGCTCGGCTTTCATGTCGGCGAGCGTGACCCGCATGTCCTGGTTGGCGCACCAGGCGGCGATGTCGCCGCCCATCGCACCGGCGCCGATGACATGGACGTGCGCAACCTTGTTGCCGGAGCCTGCCATCTTCTTCATCTGCTCGCGCAAGAAGAAGACGCGGATCAGATTCTGCGCCGTCGGCGTCACCATCAGCTTGGCGAACGAGGTCTTCTCCGCATTCAGCATCGCCGTGCGATTGCCAGCGTGCTTCTCCCAGAGATCGATCAGCGCATAGGGCGCCGGATAGTGCTTGCGCGGCGCCGCCTTCTCGGCCTCGCTGCGCATCCGCGAGGCGAGCAAGCCCCTGACCGGACCAAGATTGAGCAGCGAGTTGAGCGCACCTGGCTTGGCGCGCTTCAGCCGGCCGAACACCGCATCCTTGACCGCGTTGCGGACGTGGCGTTCCTGCGTGACCGCATCGACCAGGCCGAGCGATTTGGCGCGGCGCGCATCGATCGTCTTGCCGGTCAGCATCAGGGTCATCGCCTGCATCGGGTTGACCAGCTCGGTGAACCGCACGGTGCCGCCGAGGCCGGGATGCAGGCCGAGCATCACCTCGGGGAAACCGAACCTCGCATCGTCGATCGCGATCCGCATCTGGCAGGCCAGCGCGACCTCGAGGCCGCCGCCGAGGCAGAAGCCGTGGATCAAGGCGACCGACGGCACGCGCAGCGCCTCCAGCCGGTCGATCACCGCGTGCGCCCGGCCGATCTGGGTCTCGACCGCGCCGGGATCGCTGACGCCGCGGAATTCATTGACGTCGGCACCGGCGATGAAGCCGCTCTTTTTTGCTGAGCGCACCACGAGCCCGGTCGGCCGCTGGCTTTCCAGCGCCGAGACGATGGCGTCGAGCTCTTCGAGCAGGTCGGCCGACAGCGTGTTGGCGCTGACGCCGGCGCGGTCGAACAGCAGCCACGCGATGCCGTCCTCGTCGCGGGTCAGCTTGAAATTCCTGTAGGGGCTGTCGGCGGCCGGCTTCGGCCCGAGTTCGAGCACGCGATCGGCGAGAAGGTCCATGATCCGTGAATCCATGATCACACCGTCTCTATCAACATCGCGCCGCCCTGCCCGCCACCGATGCATTCGGTGGCGACGCCGCGCCTGGTGCCGAGCCGCTTCATCGCATTGACCAGATGCAGCACGATACGGTTACCGCTGGTGCCGACCGGATGGCCGAGGCTGATCGCGCCGCCATCGACGTTCAACCTGGCGCGGTCGATCTCGCCCGCCGCGCCGTCGAGCCCGAGGATCTCGCGGCAGAATCTCTCGTCGGCCCACGCCGCGAGGCAGCCGAGCACCTGGGTGGCAAAGGCCTCGTTCAGCTCCCAGGTCTCGACATCTTGCAGCGTCATCCCGTTGCGCTTCAACAGCGCACTCGCCGACAGCACCGGGCCGAGGCCCATGATCGAGGGATCGAGCGCGGACCATTGGCTGTCGAGGATGACGGCCTTCGGCGTCAGGCCGTGCTGCGCTACCGCCTTCTCCGACGCCAGGATCACCCAGGACGCGCCATCGGTGATCTGCGAGGAATTGCCGGCGGTGACCTGGCCCCAGGGCCGCTCGAACACCGGCTTCAGCTTCGCCAGCGTCTCCGATGTCGAATCCGGGCGGACGCCATCGTCATGGTCATAGAACTTGCCGTCACGGGAGAACGCGGTCTCGACCTCGCCCTTGAGGAAGCCGTCCTTCTGCGCGGTGGCGAGCCGCTGATGGCTTTCGGCGGCGTAAGCATCGGATTGCGCGCGGGTGATGCCGAAGAGATGGCCGACCTTCTCGGCAGTCTGCCCCATGTTGAGCTCGGTGATCGGGTCGGTCAGCCCGCGCTCGAGGCCGATGATCGGCTTGAAGTAGCTCGGCTTCACCTTCAGCGCCGCGGCGATCTTCGCGCCCAAGCCCTTGGCGCCGGCGAAGCCGGCAAACCAGCGCACGCCCGAGTTCGGCCAGACCAGCGGCGCGTGGCTCAACGCCTCGGCGCCGCCGGCGAGGATCAGATCGGAGATGCCCTCGCGGATATAGCGATATCCAGTATCGATCGATTGCATGCCGGAGCCGCAATTGATCTGCACCGTGAAGGCTGTCATCTGCTCGCCCATGCCGAGCCGCAGTGCCGCGACCCGCGCCGGGTTCATCTCGTCGGCGATCACGTTGACGCAGCCGAGGATGACCTGGTCGAACGCGGTGGGCGCGAACGGCTGCCGCGCCAGCAGCGGCCGGCCGCATTGCACGGCGAGATCGACCGGGGTGAACGGGCCGGGACCGGAGCGCGCCTTCAGGAACGGCGTCCGGCTGCCGTCGACGATAAAGACTGGTCGCGCCATCAGCTCGCCGCCCTCTGCTCACCCAGTTCCTGGAAGAACTGATGCACGTCGGCGGATTTCTTGTAAATCGGGGACAGCGCCTCCGGCGCAAAATCATCGACCTCGATGACCTTCGCGACGGCCTCATGGGCGGCGGCGAGCTTCTCGCCGTCATCCTGGGTGATGACGCCCTTCTTGACGCCCTCCTTCCAGTCCTGAAGCCGCGCCGCACGCAGCTGCTTGGCGGCATCCTCGGCCGCGGTGACCAGGCAGAAGGCCTTCTCCAGCCGCGCGATGCCGCCGTCGTCCTCGACAAAGGCGAGATCTGGCGTCAGGCGATCGCGCGCCGCCGATGGCGACAGCACGAGCTGGGCGCATTGCTGCACGACACGGTCCGACGGACCGGTGACGCGGGCGCCGAACGGCTGGATCAGGAATTTCAATAGCCATGCCACGGGGCGGTTGGGCAGATTGGCGAGGATTTCCGCGAAGCGATTCTCGATGGTCTTGAAGCCCGATGCCATGCACCATTCGAGTGCGGGAAGATCGTCCTTCTGTCGGCCCTCGTCCTGCCAGCGCTTCAGCGCAGCGGACAGCAGATAGAGCTCCGAGAGGATGTCACCGAAACGCGCCGAGAGCATCTCCTTGCGCTTCAGCGCGCCGCCGAGCGTCAGCAGCGCCATGTCGGCGCACAGCGCGAACGCCGACGAATAACGCGAGAGCTGGCGATAGAACTCGGTCGCGTCGCCGGCATCCGGCGCCGGTGCGAACAGGCCGAAGCTCCAGCTGCGGCCCCAGGCGCGGAACATGGTCGCGAAGCTGTGGCCGACATGCTTCCAGAACGCGGTGTCGAACGCGGTAAGGCCCTTGTCGCGATCGGTCTCACCGAGCGCGTTCATCTCCTGCAACAGATAGGGATGCGCGCGGATCGCACCTTGCCCGAACACGATCAGGTTGCGGGTCAGGATGTTGGCGCCCTCGACCGTGATGCCGACCGGCACCGAGCGGTAGAGCCCGCCGAGATAATTCTGCGGCCCGTCGATAACGGCCTTGCCGCCATGGATGTCCATCGCGTCGTCGATCGCGATCCGCATCCGCTCGGTGGCGTGCAGCTTCATGATCCCGGAGATGACGGCGGGATGATGCCCCTCGTTCAGCGCCGCGCAGGTCAGGCGCCGCGCGGCGTCGAGCAGATAGGCGGTGCCGGCGATGCGCGCCAGCGGCTCCTCGATGCCCTCGAACTTGGAGATCGAAATGCCGAACTGTTCGCGGATGCGGGCATAGGCGCCGGTGGTGCGCGCGGCGTAGGCAGCACCGGCGGCCGACAGCGACGGCAGCGAGATGCCGCGGCCGGCGGCAAGCGCCGTCATCAGCATCTTCCAGCCCTGGCCGAGGCGCTCCTGGCCGCCGATGATGTAGTCGAGCGGGATGAAGACGTCCTTGCCCCAGTTCGGGCCGTTCTGGAACACCTGCATCGCCGGCAGATGTCGGCGGCCGATCGAGACGCCGGGCAGATGGGTCGGGATCAGCGCGACCGTGATGCCGAGTTCGTCCTGGGTACCGACCAGGTGATCCGGATCATAGGCCTTGAACGCGAGCCCGAGCAGCGTCGCGACCGGACCGAGCGTGATGTAGCGCTTGTGCCAGTTCAGCTTCAGCCCGATGACTTCGCGTCCCTCGAAATTGCCTTTGCAGATGATGCCGCTATCGATCATCGAGGCGGCATCGGAGCCGGCCTCCGGGCTGGTCAAGCCGAAGCAGGGAATGTCCTGGCCGGCGGCCAGCCGTGGCAGCCATTTGTCCTGCTGCTCCCTGGTGCCGAAGCGCATCAACAATTCGCCCGGCCCGAGCGAGTTCGGCACCATCACGGTGACGGCCGCGGTCAGCGAGCGCGAGGAAATCTTGCGCACCACTTCGGAATGCGCATAGGGCGAGAAGCCGAGGCCGCCGAATTCCTTCGGAATGATCATGCCGAAGAATTTCTTGGCCTTGATGAAAGCCCAGACCTCGGGCGGCAGATCGCGCCATTCCCAGTTGATCTTCCACTCGTCGAGCATCTTGCAGAGCTCGTCGACCGGACCGTGCAGGAAAGCGCTCTCCTCGTCGGTCAGTTTCGCCGGCGCATAGGCCAGCAGTTTCGACCAGTCGGGATTGCCGGTGAACAGATCGGCGTCCCACCAGACGTCGCCGGCTTCCAGAGCCTCGCGCTCGGTGTCCGACATCGTCGGCAGCACGCCACGCGCCCAGGAGAAGATCGGCTTGGAAAGGTAATCGCGGCGGAAGCTCATGGTGGGGTCCTCATGGATCGGCGCGGATAGCTGATATTATCGGAAAGTGCCGGTCGCGGGTGAACACTTCGCCCTGCAAATAAAGCGAAATTGACGCGGCCAAGCCGCCGTTTGTTAACGGCAGGCCGCGCGTTGAGTTCCGAAAGTTGAGCTGCGACAATCAGGTAGCAGGGGATGGCGCCGGCGGATTACGCCGACGCCAAGCCTCCCGCAAGCTAGGCCGGCCCTGCCCCCTGGGTCGCGGTATAGACCGCGTAGAGCGACTGACTTGCCGCCATGAACAGGCGGTTGCGCTTGGGGCCGCCGAAGGTGATGTTGCCGCAGACCTCGGGCAGCCGGATGCGGCCGAGCAGCTTGCCTTCCGGCGACCAGCAGGTCGCACCGTTATAACCCACGGCGCGGCCGGCATTGCTCGAGCACCAGACATTGCCGTTGACGTCGCAGCGGATGCCGTCCGGCCCGCACTTCACGCCGTCGATCGTGAAATCGCTGAACCGCTTGCCGTTGACAGGCTTGTTGTCGGCGCCGACGTCGAACACGAACACGTCGCCCTTGCCGCCGGGACCGGTGTCGCCCGGTCCCTTGCCGGTCGAGACCACATAGAGCTTCTTGTAGTCGGGCGAGAAGCAGATGCCGTTCGGGTCCGGCACCTGATCCTCGGCCACCACGAGATCGATGCGGCCGGACGGGTCGATGCGATAGCAATTGGTCGGCAGCTCGCGCTTGAACGGCGCGAAACCCGGCGGCTGGCCGATCCGCGGATTGAGCTTGCCGGCCGAATTGCCCGGGCCGCCGGCCGCATCGGGCTCGCCCTCGTAGAGCTGGCCGCCGTAGGGCGGATCGGTGAACCAGTAGCTGCCGTCCGGATGCGCGACGATGTCGTTCGGCGAGTTCAGCTTCTTGCCGTTGTAGCTGTCGGCAAGCACGGTCGCGGTGCCGTCGTTCTCGTAGCGCACGACGCGGCGGGTGAGATGTTCGCAGGACAGCTGACGCCCCTGGAAGTCGAACGAATTGCCGTTCGAGTAGTTCGACGGCATACGGAAGACGCTGACATGGCCGTCGTCCTCCGACCAGCGCATCTGCCGGTTGTTGGGAATGTCGCTCCAAAGCAGATAGCGGCCCTGCGAACTCCAGGCCGGGCCTTCCGCCCACAACACGCCGGTGTAAAGCCGCTTGATCGAGGTGTTCGGCTGGGCAAGGTCGTTGAAGGCCGGATCGACCGCGATGACGTCGGGGTCCCAGAAATAGGTGGTCGGCGCACCGCGCGGACTGAAGTCGCGCGGCGGGCTGGTGATCGTCGTCGGTGGCCCGACCGGAGCCGGCGCGTTCTGCGCCAGCGCGCCGCGAGCTCCCGTGGCGGTGGCAGCGGCGGCAACCGCGAGCCCCTGGACCAGCGTTCGTCGTGATACGTGTGGATCGCGTTGCGCTTCGTCTGGATCGCGCTGCTGTTGGCGTGTCATCGCATCCTCCCACTCTGTCGGCCGGCCGTTGATCCGGCCTGGCACGCGGGAGGTTAGACTGCTCGCGCCGAGGTTGCGAGTGACGGTTTTTCATCACCACGCGCGGAAATTTCACATTGTTGTGGTTCCCGCTTCCGTCACTGCGAGGAGCGAAGCGACGTCCCTCAGCTCGCCCCGCCTGCGGGGAAAGGTCGGATCGCATCGCAAGATGCGATCCGGGTGAGGGAGCACAGGTCTCACGACGTTCGCAACTCGCGGAAGCAGCCCCTCACCCCAACCCTCTCCCCGCAAGAGCGGGGCAAGGGAGAAGGAAAGCGATCAATCCGGCCGGATCATCTCGAACATGTTTTCCGGTTTGATCTCGAAATAGTCCCCTCGCCTGCCGGCACGGACGATCGGGTGCGCGAGACCGGTCTGGTAGACGCCGTCCTTGATGAAGGCCTTGTCGATGTGGACGGCGACGACCTCGCCGAGCGTCAGCCAGGCCTCGGCCTTCTTGCCGTCGGCGCCCTGCAACTGGATGATCTGGCTCACCTTGCATTCGAACGACACCGGGCTTTCGGCGACGCGCGGCACGTTGACGAGCTTGCCGGCGATCTGCGTCAACCCCGCCAGCTTGAACTCGTCGACGTCGCGCGCGACATGCGCCGCGGTCGCATTCATGTGCTTGGCGAGATCCATCGTCGCCAGGTTCCAGACAAACTCGCCAGTGTCCTGGATGTTGGCGACGCTGTCCTTCCAGTTAGTGGAGGAGAAGCCGATGATCGGCGGCACGTAGCAGAACGCGTTGAAGAAGCTGTAGGGCGCGAGGTTGACGTTGCCGGCCTCGTCGCGCGAGGAGATCCAGCCGATCGGGCGCGGCGCCACGATCGCGTTGAACGGATCGTGCTTCAGGCCGTGGCCGTTCTTCGGCTCGTAGAAATGCAGGTCTTTCGCGGTCACTGGCGGCCCCTCGTCGTTCCAGGTTCGATGCCTACGCATCGCCCCGGAACGACAAGGAAGTCAACTGACGAAAACGTCAGCCCGGACAGCTCAATGAGCGCGGGCGCGCGGCGACAGGCCGGCGATGACGAAATCGATCATCTGGTCGATGGTCGGGCCCGGCTTTTCCGCGCATTGGGCAATCATCTGCGGGTGGAAGAACCGCATCATCGCCGTGCAGGCGCACAGCGCGGCGACCTCGAGATCCTCGACCTCGAACTCGCCCGAGGCCACGCCCTGCGCGATCACCTCACCGATCGTCTGGCCGATCAGTTCCATGTGGGCGACGCAGACGTCCCAATCTTCCTGCATCGCGATCTCGACCATCTCGTGCAGTTTGGAATCGCCGACATAGCGTTCGGTGTTCATGCGATTGATGGTCGTCATCATCTGGCGCAAGCGCGTCGCCGCTGGCCCCTCCGATCGCGCGATGCGCTGCGCCTCGACCTCGACCTCGCCCATCAGCCTGCGCGCCACACTTTCGTGGATCGACTTCTTCGAATCGAAGAAGCGGTACACGTTGGCGGGGCTCATCCGCAGCTCTTTGGCGATGTCGGCGACCGTGGTCTTCAGGTAGCCGATCTGCCGGAACAAGCGCTCCGCCACCACGAGAATCCGTTCGCGGGTGTCGGTTTCGCTATGTTCCGAGATCAGTGTCATGTTGGCCTGCTCAATGTTCAATTATTCAGCCGCCTCAGCAAGCGGAAATGCGTGTTGCGCATCGCCGGCATGCTGCGGCGCAGTATCGGCATGCTCGCCGCCGCTCTCCTCGAGGGTCTTGCGGAACCAGAGGGCGTAAAGGCCCGGCAGATACAGCAAGGTCAGGAAAGTCGCAACAAACAAACCGCCCATGATGGTGATCGCCATCGGACCCCAGAACGCCGAGCGCGACAGCGGGATCATGGCCAGGATCGCGGCGAGCGCGGTCAGCACCACCGGCCGGGCACGCCGGACGGTGGCCTCGACGATCGCCTCGCGCCGGGTCAGGCCGGAGGCTACGTCACTCTCGATCTGATCGACCAGGATCACCGTGTTGCGCATGATCATGCCGGCGAGCGCGATCAGGCCGAGCAGCGCCACGAAGCCGAACGGCTGGTTGGCGACGTTGAGCCCGAGCGAGGCGCCGACGATGCCGAGCGGCGCGGTCAGGAACACCAGCGTCAGGCGCGAGAAGCTCTGCAACTGGATCATCAGCAGCGTCAGCATCACCATCACCATCACCATCACCGGGAACAGGATGAAGATCGACGCATTGCCCTTGGCGGATTCCTCGAACGCCCCGCCCGGCTCGATCCGGTAGGCCGGCTCGAGATGATCCTGGATGTCCTTCAGCTTCGGCGAGATCTGGTTGGTGACGTCGGGTGCCTGCACGCCGTCGACGACGTCGGACCGCACCGTGATCGCCATGTCGCGGTTGCGCCGCCACAGGATCGGCTCCTCATGCGCGTATTCGATTTTTGCGATTTGCTGCAGCGGCACCGCCACGCCATTGCGTGACGTGATGGTGAGGTCGCCGACCCGGCCGAGATCGAGCCGCTCGGACTGCACCGCACGGGCGACCACGCCGACCTTCTCGATGCCGTCGCGGATGGTGGTGACCGGCGCACCCGAGATCAGCATCGCCAGCGCCTGCGAGACGTCCTGCGGGGTCAGGCCGAGCGCGCGGGCCCGATCCTGATCGACCACCAGCTTCAGGTAGGGCGACTGCTCGTTCCAGTCGAGCTGGACGTCCTTGACGTTCTTGTTCTGACGCATGACCTCGCGCACCTGATAGGCGATGTCGCGCACCTTGTTGGCGTCGGGGCCGATCACGCGGAACTGGACCGGGAAGCCGACCGGCGGACCGAAGTTGAAGCGGTCGACCCGGACCCGCGCCTGGTTCAGCGCGCCGTCGGCGGCGGCCTGCTCGATCTTCGCCTTGACGCGCTCCCGCGCCTCGACGTTCTTGGCGAGGATCACGATCTCGGCGAAAGCCTCGTTCGGCAGCTGCGGGTTGAGGCCGAGCCAGAAGCGCGGCGAACCCTGGCCGACATAGGACGTGTAGGTCTGAATGTCCTGGTCGTCCTTCAACAACCCTTCGGCCTGCTTCACCGCCTTTTCGGTGACGTTGAAGGCGGTGCCTTCGGGCAGCCGGAGTTGCAGGAACAGCTCGGGCCGCTCCGACAGCGGGAAGAATTGCTGCTGGACATGGCCGAAGCCGATGATCGAGGCGACGAACACGCCGACGGTCGCCACCACCACCTTGATGCGGTGATCGACGCACCACTGCACCACGCTGCGCAGGCCGCGATACATCCGCGTCTCGTAGATCGCGTGCGGATCGTGGTTCTGGTGCACCTTGATGTTCGGTAGCAGCTTGACGCCGATATAGGGCGTGAAGATCACCGCGACGAACCACGAGGCGACCAGCGCGATCGCCACGATCCAGAAGATGCCGCCGGCATATTCGCCGACCGCCGAATTGGCAAAGCCGATGGGGAGGAAGCCAGCGGCCGTGACCAGCGTCCCCGTGAGCATCGGAAACGCAGTGGATTCCCAGGCAAAGGACGCCGCCTTCATGCGGTCCCAGCCCTGTTCCATTTTCACCACCATCATCTCGACCGCGATGATGGCGTCGTCGACCAGAAGGCCGAGCGCGATGATCAGCGCACCGAGCGTGATGCGGTGCAGGTCGAGCGACATCGCGTTCATCACGATGAAGACGATGCCGAGCACCAGCGGCACCGACAGCGCCACCACGATGCCGGTGCGCCAGCCGAGCGCGACGAACGAGACGAACAACACGATCGCGAGCGCCTCGACGAAGGAGTGCACGAACTCGCCGACGGCGTGCTCGACCACCTTGGGCTGGTCGGCGATCTGCTGGATGTCGACGCCTTGCGGCACCGCCTTCAGGAACTCGGCGGTCGCCTTCTGGACCTCCTTGCCAAGCTCGAGGATGTTGGCGCCCTTGGCGGTGACGACGCCGATGCCGAGCGCGGGCTTGCCTTCCTGGCGGACCTTGAAGGTCGGTGGGTCGACATAGCCATGGCTGACGGTCGCGATATCGCCGAGCCGGAACACGCGGCCGTTGCTCTCGACCGGCGTCTCGGCCACCGCCTTGACGCCATCAAGCGCGCCGGTGACGCGCAGCGGCACGCGCTGCGACGAGGTCTCGACGGTGCCGGCCGGAGTGACATTGTTCTGCTTGGCAAGGGAATCGAACAGCGCCTGCGGCGTGATGCCGAGCGTCGCCAGCTTGGCATGCGAGAACTCGACGAAGATCCGCTCGTCCTGGGTGCCGTAGAGGTCGATCTTGGTGACGCCAGGCACCTTCAGCAGCCGCTGCCGGAAGCCCTCGGCGACCTTCTTGAGCTGCGCATAGTCGGCGCCGTCGCCGGTCATCATATAGAGGATCGAATCGACGTCGGAGAATTCGTCGTTGACCACCGGGCCGAGGATGCCGGAGGGCAGCTCGCCCTGCACGTCGACCAGCTTCTTGCGCAGCAGATAGAAAAGATAGGGCACATCCTTCGGCGAGGTCGAATCCTTGAAGGAGACCTGCATCGCCGTGAAGCCCGGCTTGGAATAGGTCTGCACCTTGTCGAAGAACGGCAGCTCCTGCAGCTTCTTCTCGATCGGATCGGCGACCTGCATCTGCATTTCCTGCGAGGTCGCGCCCGGCCACATCACCGAGACGTTCACCACCTTGACGGTGAAGAACGGATCCTCGGCGCGGCCGAGCTTCTCGTAGGAGAAGAAGCCGGCGGCGCCGAGGATGATCATCAGGAACAGCACCAGCGTCGGGTGACTGACCGCCCAGGCCGAAAGGTTGAAGCGCTTCATCGAACTCTCCAGGTCCAAATCGTCTCGACTTCAATCGTCATTGCGAGCGAAGCGAAGCAATCCATTCTTCAGTGTACGGCGACGTGGATCGCTTCGTCGCTTCAGCGCAAAATTGCTTTGCAATTTTGTCGCGGGCTCCTCGCAATGACGCGGGACTAGAACGACAGCGACGACACGACCCGCACCTTCTGGCTCGGATCGAGTTTCTGCACACCGAGGGCGACCACCTTGGCACCGTCGTCGACGCCGCCGGAGATCACGACGCAATTGCTCTCATAGGCCTTCACCTTGACCGGCTTCAGCGCGATGTCGCCCTTGTCGTCGACGATGTAGAGCGAGGGATCGCCGCCCTGGCTGTAGAGCGCCGACAGCGGCAATTTGGCGACGCGCTCGCTTGCCTTGTCGGCCAAGGTCAAGGTTGCGGTCATGCCGAGCGACACGGCGTCGTCGGCATCCGGCAGTGAGAATTTCGCGAGATAGGTGCGGGTGGCGGGATCGGCCTGCGGCGCGACCTCGCGCAGCCTGGCGGCATAGGTCTTCTTCGCGTCCGACCACAGCGTCACCGTGGCAACGCCCGACCTGGCACGAGCAAGAAGCGTCTCTGGGATCGCGACGACGGCTTCCTTCTCACCAAGTCGGGCGACACGGATCGAGGCCTGGCCCGCGGCAACCACCTGGCCGGGCTCGATCATGGTCGCTGTGACGACACCCCGGGTGTCGGCCACCAGCGTTGCATAAGAGAGGGAGTTCTTGGTCAGCTCGACCGAGCGCTCGGCGCGGTTCAGCCGCGCCCGGGCCTCGTCACCGGCGGCCTTGGCGGAATCGAGCTGCGCGTCGGTGGTCCAGCCCTTGGCCTTCAGGTCGATCGCGCGCTGCTCGGCAGCCGCTGCCTGCGCCAACACGCCGGTGGCGGCGCGAAATTCGGCCTCCGCCTGCTCGGCCTGGAGCTTCAGATCGACCTCGTCGAGGGTGGCCAAGGGCTGGCCGACGTCGACTGTCTGTCCGACCTCGACCAGCCGCTTGGCCACCTTGCCGGCAACCCGAAAGCCCATGTCGGCTTCGATCCTGGGCTTGACGGTGCCGACAAAGCTGCGCTCGGGGGTTTCGGCCTCGTAATGGACCGTCGCCACCAGAACCGGGCGTCCCGGGTCGGCCTTCTCGGCGGCTTTTTCGTTACAGCCGGTCAGCGCGAACACGGCAAAGGCCAGCGATGCTCCGGTCAAGAGCCTGTAATAGCTCGACAAAACGGAACGAACGAACATCTGGGATCTCCATCGGGCTGACGACTGATGAAGATTATCAATTTATCACTGACGATTGTCAATATTCGTCAGTGATAACCTGTTCGTGAGCGAGAGCCCGCGACCGGAGTTCCCTCGCCGGATATCTCGACTTTCGCGGCACCCCTTTACTGTCCCTGAAGCACGGGCATGCGAGGTTGGGCGATGTCGTGGATCCTGGCTCTTGGTTACGCCGGCTTCTTGATCTGGTCCGTCGGCCGAGCGCGCGAGCGCGCGGCCGAACACGCCGCGACTGGAATGCTGCGCTCGCCGCTCTATTGGTCGGGCACAGGGCTCGTCGCCGTCCTGGTGGCCCTGACATTCAGCGAGCACCACGCGCTGGCACGGGGTGGCTCCCTGATGTGGGCGTGGCTTGCGGCAGTTGGCGCCACGCTGGTCGCGATCTTCTTGGTCCGACGCGCACTGAAGTGGCGCTATCCGATTTGATCAGACACATCGTGGATCGGAGCGATCGTAGGATTCCTACGCGGACGAACCACGCATATGTTTCCTACTTCGCGCTCGCGAACTCGGTCTTGGTCTCGTGGCTGCCGAGGAACACCAGGAGGCCGGCGATCAGCGGCAGCAACGACAGCACCAAGAGGCCGGTCGATGTGTTGCCGGTGCTCTCTTTCACCCAGCCGATCAGATAGGGCCCGAGGAAACCGGCGAGGTTGCCGATCGAGTTGATCAGCGCGATCGCGCCGGCGGCCGCGGTGCCGGACAGCCAGGCGGTCGGCAGCGTCCAGAACACCGCGAAGGTGCAGAAGATGCCGATCGCGGCGACCGTCAGGACGACCATGGTCAAGGTCGGATCGGAGATGTAGCTGGAGACCGCGAGCGCCAGCGCGGTCAGCAGCAGCGGCGCGCCGACATGAAACACGCGCTCGCGCGTGGCGTCCGAGCGGCGCGCCCACAGGATCATCGCAATGGTGCCGAACACATAGGGAATCGCGGTGACGAAGCCGGTCTGCGCATTGCTGAGGCCGAACGCCTTGACGATCTGCGGCAGCCAGAACTGCATGCCATAGAGTGCCGCGACGAAGCCGAAATAGATCGCGCTCAGCGCCAGCACCTTCGGCGAGCACAACGCCTCGAACAGCGTGAAGTGCCTGGCCGCCTGCTTGGCCGCCACCTCGGCATCGAGTTTCGCCTTGAGCCAGGCCTTCTGCTCGGCCGAGAGCCAATCGGCCCGCTCCGGCCGGTCGGTGAGATAGAACCAGGTGACGATGCCGAGCAGCACCGAGGGGATGCCCTCGATGATGAACAGCCACTGCCAGCCCTTCAGTCCCATGGCGCCGTCGAGCCCGAGCAGCAGGCCCGAGATCGGCGCGCCGATCGCGGTCGAGACCGGGACGGCGATCGCGAACGCGGCGAGGAAGCGGGCGCGATATTCGGCCGGATACCAGTAGGTGAGATAGAGGATGATGCCGGGGAAGAAGCCGGCCTCGGCCACGCCGAGGAAAAAGCGCAGCGCATAGAAGCTGTGCTCGTCATAGACCGCCGCCATCAACGCCGAGAGGATGCCCCAGCTCACCATGATGCGGGCGATCCATCGGCTGGCGCCAAATCGCTCCAGCGCCAGATTGCTCGGCACCTCGAAGATGAAATAACTGATGAAGAAGATGCCGGCGCCGAACGAGAACACCACCGGCGAGAACTTCAGCTCGGAGTTCATGGTCAGCGCCGCGAAGCTCAGATTGACGCGGTCGAGATAGGAGAAGAAGTAGGCCAGGATCAGGAACGGGATCAGCCGCCAGGAGATCGCTCGGATCGTCGAGGTCTCGACTTCGCTGCGGGCGCCGCGGTCAGGCGTAAGGGTTGCGGTCTGGCTCATCTGTTTCCCCCAAGGCGATTGCTTGCCTTGAGGAATATTGGCTGGCCCGGCATTGGGCAATGGCAAAAAGCCGCAGCACACAAGGCAAACGGGAACACCGAGGCGACGAAAGACGTGGATGGCCGGGACAAGCCCGGCCATGACGGCGTGGTGGACTTAGTCCGCGAGTTGGAATCGCTCGAAGCGGTCGAGCTCTTCCTCGATCCGGCGCTTCAGCTCCTTGCGCCCCGCCTGCTTCTTCCCATTGCCGATCCAGCTCCATTTCTGCATCAGCAGTTTCCTGTTCTGCCGGTCGGTCTTGAGGTCGAGCGCGGCCACGATGTCGTCGCCGACCAGCACCGGCAGCGCGAAATAGCCGAACAGGCGCTTCTCCTTCGGCACATAGGCCTCGAACCTATGGCCATAACCGAAGAACAGCTCGGTGCGCTTGCGCTGGATCACCAGCGGGTCGAACGGCGACAGGATGTGAACCAGCGCGGGATCGCCCTCGCCGGTCGCTTCGAGCACCTCGGGCCGCGCCCAATGCTCCTGCTTGCCGGCACCGTCGAGCGCAATCCGGACCAGCTCCTTGCGGCGGACGCGCGCCTCGATCAGGCCGCGCACCGCCTGCTTGCTCGGCGCGTCGAGATGGCAGATCGAGTCGAGGCTGACGATGCCCTGCGAACGCAAGGCGCGGTCGAGCAGATACGCGATCCTGGCCGAAGCCGGCGCGGGCTTCGGCGGTTTGTCCCAGCCGAAATGCCGGGCCATCAGCTCGTAGGTCTTCAGCATGCCGGCGCGCTCGGAGACCGTCACCACGCCGCCATAGAAGGCGAGTTGCAGCGCCCGCTTGGACGGTTTCCGGCTCTGCCAGAGGTGCTCCTTCTCGGTCAGCACGTCGTCGTCGATATCGCGGATGGTCAGCGGTCCGGCGCGCAACAGCCGCATGATCTTGCGCGTGTCCGCCGGCGTGACCGAGGCGAACCATTTGTGGCCGTCGCGCTTATGCGCCCTCATCGCCGGCAGGAAGATTCCGATGTCCTTGGACGGCACATAGGACAGCGCGTGCGTCCAGTACTCGAACACGCTCTTGTCCTGGCTCTGCGCCTGCTTGAGGTCGGCGCGGCGGTAGTCCGGGATGCGGGTGAACAGGATGTGGTGATGGCAGCGCTCGATCACGTTGATGGTGTCGATCTGCACATAGCCGAGATGGTCGACCGCCGCCGCCACCGCAGTGGCCCCCTCCCCGAACGGCACGCTGGTATCGAGCCGTTGCGCCCGCAGCCAGATGTGGCGGGCGGCGGCATTGTTCAACGAAAGCGGTTCGGCGGCGCGGGGCATTGCGTCAGCAATGTAGTGAGATTCGCGCCGCTGTGGAGAGCCGAACGGCGCAAATCAGCCGCGTGATCGTGCAGGCTTCCGCGCGCCGGCGCAGCGGTTCGGCTATTCGGCCCGGACTGCCTGTCGCAGCCAGGGAATTTCGCGCATCGCCGCCTCGAGCGCAGCGCCCTCCTCATGGAAGACCCGCGACGAATGACCGCCAACCGCAAACCAGCCGCGGCCGTCTTCGACATCCCGCCGATACTCCTCGAAGCCGATCGTCCCTTCCGGGCGAACGAAGAGATCGACGCAGCGCGTAGCACCCTCGTCATTGATCGAGCGCAGGACGCGATTGGCGTGGGCCATGGCTCCTCCCTCCCGATGGCGGCCAACCCCCGAGCGTGACCCAAATCACATTCGGGACTTTGAACCGGGTCTAGGTTCCCAGCATCAAAACGACAGCAAGCCGCATTGGCTAGCCCTACATTTCAAGGACCGAACCATGACCCGCTCCCTCTCCTTGTCTGTTTTGACAATCGGCGCCGCGCTGTCGCTGACGGCGGGCGTCGCACTGGCCGGCAGCGACACCGTCCCGGCTGCCCAGATCCTCAATGCGCTGAAGCCGAAGTCCGCCACCCGCGGCCTCTCGGCTGGCCCCCAGGTCGACCCGGCCGCCTCCGCCAAGGAAGCGAGCTTCCTCAACACCGTTCGCAACCGGCAGAGCCGCTCGCTATCACTTGGCGAACGCCAGGAGATCGCCGACATCGCGGCCAGCAAGCCGAAGATCGATCTGGAGATTCACTTCGACTACAACTCGGCCGATATCAGCAAGGGCTCGACCCAGGCGGTGCAGGAGCTCGGCAAGGCGCTGTCCGATACCAGCATGAAGGGCTCGACCTTCGTGCTCGCCGGCCACACCGACGCGATCGGCGGCGAAGCCTATAACCAGGACCTGTCGGAACGCCGCGCCGATACCATCAAGAAATATCTGGTCGAGCATTACGGCCTCAACGGGTCCGACCTCGTGACCGTCGGCTACGGCAAGACCCGGCCGAAGGACCCGAACGCACCGATGGATCCGACCAATCGTCGCGTGCAGGTCGTCAACATGGACACCAAGACCGCGCAGCAGTAGCCGCCCCGCAATATCGGACCGCCTGCCTCGCGCGGCAGGCGGTTCGGGACAATTTCAGATCCAGTTCTGGAACAGCATCAGCCGATTGAAGGTCGCCATCGACGTCCCGATGATCGCGGCCGTGACCGGCAGCATCGCGATGAAGCCTGCGCATCCGACCGCCACGAACGCCCACAGCAGCCAGCGCGGCGCGCGCTTGCGCGTCAGCGCATAGACCAGCACGAAGCTCGCGGTGGTCGCCGCCGGCAGGTAGTAATAGATGAAGCCGAGCGTGCGCGGCAGCAACGCCCAGGCGAGATACGGGCCGAGATAGAACGCGAGCACGAGAAACGCATCGCGGCGGCGCTCGACGATCCAGTCGCGCAGCGCGACGATCAGCGCGATCAACGCCGGCCACAGCACCAGCGGATTGCCGAGAAACACGATCGCCGCGAACCGGTCGTCGCCGACCTTCTCGAACAGATACCAGACCGGGCGCACCAGGAACGGCCATGACGGCCACGAGCTCATATAGGTGTGCCCCGCGATCGCGGTCGTGGTGTTGTCGGCGAAGATGCGGCGTTGCGCCTCGATGAGACCGGAGAACGAGAGGCCGTACAGCGGCACGAAGCTCGCGAGATAGACCACCGACGGGATCAGCACGAAATAGACGACGAAGTGAGCCAGCCGGAAATCCGGCCACAGCTCCGGGCGGTACCAGTCCGCCGCATCGGCGTCGGCAAAGCGCGCGCGCCAGCCTTGCAGCAGGCGGATCGCCACGACGATCGCGATGCAGGTCGCGAGCACGAACAGCCCGCTCCATTTACAGGCACTTGCAAGACCCGCCGCAAGTCCCGCCAGCGCGAAAGCAGATTGCGGCCGCGCCTGCCTGAAGCCGTGCACGAAGGCCGCGATCGCGAACAGAGAGAAGGTGAGCGCGAATATATCCAGCATCGCGATCCGCGACTGCACGAACAGCATCTGGTTGAAGAAGGCAAGCAAGGCCGCGGCAATCGCGTGCTCCTGCGACTCAAACAGCGCGAGCCCGCCGAGATAGACGGCGACCAGCGCGAGCGCACCGAACAGTGCCGCAGGATAGCGCCATCCCAGCGGCACGTCGCCAAACGTCCTGATCGAGAGCGCGATGATCTCCTTGGCGAGCGGCGGATGCATCGGGTTGAGGATCGGCTCTTGCAGCACCGGCAATAGCATCTGGCGCGCCGCCGGGACGTAGTGCACCTCGTCGAAGTAGAGCTTGTCGGGCAGCGTAATCCCGAGCAACAGCACGATATGGGCGACGATGAAGATGATTGTCGCGACGATCGCCGTGCGCGTGACAGGACGTCGCAGAACAGAATGGGATTCGGATGCGATATTCAAAGGACGAGCACGCTGCGAGAGGAAGATGTGTGAGCGAAGTGTGAGCTACGAACGCGATGTGTGAGACGAGTGTGATCGGAACTCACCTTGATCTCCGCAACGGTGAACATTCGCAAGTCCATCGACACTAACCATCAAGCTCAACTCAGCAAAGCTTGTGACAATTATACAATATCAGCTGCATCTGCGATCCGGTACGGTGTCGGCGAAATTCGATCGGTATTGCAGATGAATTCGCGTAACAGCTTTTTCTCGGTATTTGCACTCGGTCTCGCCGTCGCGTTGACGGCGCATCCTGCTCAGGCGCAATCGCGCGTCGGTGAAGCGGCGATGGTGAAGAACGAGGTGCTTCGCGTCGCGGCCTCGGTCACGCCGATCAATGTCGGTGACGCATTGCTGCGCGATGAAACGGTGCGCACCGGTCTCGAAAGCGCCGCGCGACTGGTGATGGCCGACAGCACCAACCTCTCGCTCGGGCCGAATGCATCGCTCAAGCTCGATCGCACCGTGTTCGACGACGAGCATCACTATCGTGATGTCGCGATCCGACTGACGTCAGGTGCATTCCGCTTCGTCACCGGCCATTCGGACAAGGCCGCCTACAAGATCACCACGCCGTTGGCGACCATCGGCGTTCGCGGCACGGTGCTCGATATCCGCTCGCAGCGCGGCCAGACGATCGTCGTGCTGCAGGAAGGCGCATCGACCGTCTGCACCACGAGCCGGCAGTGCATCGACCTGACGCAGCCCGGCGACACCGCGATCATCACATCGAGCGGCGGCCGCAGCACGATCCAGAAGACCAACAACCCGCCATGGACCTTCGCTGCGACCTGCAACGCAGCCGCCGGCCTTTGCGCGGTCACGCAATACGCGGATGCAATGCCGGCCGGCGCTGATCCCACCGGCATGCTGTGCGGACGGTGAGCATGGCACGCGGTCTCCGTCACCTGGGCCTGTCGATCGCTCTGACGACGGCGTTGTCGCTCGCAATGCTACAGGCGTTCGCCACAGTGGCCCATGCTCAGACGCCGACGCCGACACCGACCCCAACGTCGACATCCACGCCTACGTCGAACTGCACGTCGGTCCCCTCGGAATCACTATTGCCGTCGTCGAACTGCTCGACGTCCACGCCGACACCGACGCCGACGCCTACTCCGACCCCCACCGCAACCCCGACGCCAACGCCAACACCGAGCCCTTCGCCGACACCGACGCCGATCACCGGCGCACCGTCGAGCGGCAACTCGATCAACGGGCTCGCGGACCAGCGCTTCAATCAGATGATCACCAACCGCGTGCTCGGTACGGTGCTGCTCGGCGTCAATGAACAGATCAATTGCGACGACTGCATCAGCGCCTTCGGCTCGGCCGGCTCGTTCTCGGCCGGCATTCATGGCCGCAAGACCATCACGCCGAATCTGTCGCTGCTAGCCGGCATCGCCTACACGCAGTATGGCGAGGGCGGCTACAACGTCACCAGTGCGCCGATCGGCGCCTTCGCGCTGCGCTACGACTTCGTCGACTGGGGCTCGTCGCGCCCGTTCTTCGACGTCGGCACCATCCTCTCGCCATCCGAGAAGGTGCGCTACACCCGCAGCTACACGACGAGCCTCGGTCCAGTGTCGGTGACCGGCCAGACCTCGAGCGAGAATTACGGCGTGTACGGCCGCGCGGGCTGGATCAGCCGGCTGTCGGCGCGCGACGAGGTCGCGGCATCCGTCGAGGTCTGGCAGCTGTGGCAGCGGGTCAAGGGCTACAGCGATCCCACCGTCGCCTTCAATCCATTCGATGCCAGCATTGCGGACGGCACCGACCGCACCAGCCTGGTCAAGATCGGCGGCCAATGGACGCATCTGTTCGGGTCGAACGTCGAAGCCAATATCAACGGCGGCTGGGTGCAATCCTTTGCCACCCGTTCCGGCATCGTCGCCACAGTCACCGGCGAAGGGACCGTGGTGCCGACGATCGGCAACCAGGGTTGGTTCGAATATGGCGGCAGGGTCGGCTTCCGCATCACCAAGGGCTGGATCGCCGACCTGTTCCTCAACGGCACCGCGGGACCGCAGCCGGTCGGCAATACGCTGCACGGCGGCATCGGCCTCCGGATCAATTACTGACGCGCGGCCTTTCGTCGGGACGCGCACGGTCCAGCAATCGGATCAGCGCCAGCAGCGACGTAAAGAGCATGGTGAACACCATGATCACGACGGTCGCGCCACGGATATCCTGCAAGCGCCAGGACTGGCCCGCGGCGTCCGCGATGTCACCGGATTGACCCAACATCCACGGCACGACATGCGTGATGCCGCCGCAGACGTAGAACAGGATACCGACGAGGCGAAGCCTCCGATCGGCGACCTGATCGGGTCTGGCCCGATCGTCGCGAAAGTGCAGGTACAGGGCAAAGCCCTGGAAGAACAGCCATGACGTCAGCAGCCAACCGAAGAAATTCGAAGGCGGCACGCCGAACAGGGCTCCGCCCTCGTGCCAGATCCATGCCTTGGCGATCGTCGCGCTGGGCGGATCAATCACCAGATCCCACTGCGCTGTGACGAATGCCGCGACGACCGGCAAGACGATCACGTTGAACCGGCGATCCAGCCGGCGATCGACGCCGCCGAGCAGCGTCGCGGCGACCACCCAGGAGAAATAGCCCGCACCGAACCACATCGGGCCGACGACGAACGGGATGGATCCGACCTTCATGAGGTCGGATCCGATCTCGAAATGATATCGGCCGAACGGGAAGCCGGTGGTGGTACCGATATTCTCCATCGCGAATCCGACCCCGACGGACATCGCGACGAAAACCAGCGCCGACTTCGTCCCGTAGCAGGCGATAGCGTGCACGATCCCGCACGCGACGAAGAGGGCCGCGAGCAACTGCGCCATCGGCGTCGGATTCCAGGATAAGGCAACGCCCGCCGCGAGGATGATCGCGATGGCCGGCCAGGTCACCACATCCATCTTCGATCCGAAGGTGAAACCGTCAGTCCGACCGCGCATCGCCCTGCCCCGCGCATCCGCACCCATATCCACCGAACGACGATAGTCATTCGATCCGGTGGCGACAAGCCGAGCCGGCAATCGCCACCCGGGCGGCAGCGCCGAAGATCAATTGCAGGCTCGGCTGTTCATGGTCGGTAGGCGTGGCCGTGCAGCTATTCGTTGTCCCAATAGCCATCCGAGTACCCTTCCCGGTACCCATAGGCATAACCATGATCATATCCGCCGGGATAATCGTCGCCATATTCGTAGACGTGACGATGGTAGTGGACGACGGGCGGCGGCGAATAATAGTCCCTCTCGTAGACATAGACGGGAGCGGCCCTGGCACTCATGGTGGAGCCCAACAAAGCGCCGACGGCCAGGCCGCCAACGATGCCGGCGGCCACGGAGCCCGCCCGCCGGTCACCCGCCGTGGCGTCGGTCGAGCCAAGACACGCCATCGCGACGACCGCGACCGCGGTGAAAACAGCTACTCGTTTCATTTCACGCATATCCTTGTTTGAGTTCAGCAACCGCGGCTTCTGATCGCCGGACGATCGACGCGCGGCCGGTGGAGATCCGCTAGAATGTGACGAGGTCCTTGATCTCGCTCCTGACAAATCGCGGCACGACCCGTCGGCCCACGAAATCATTCCAGTCCTTGAACTTGGACTTCGTCCTCGCCTCCGTGATGGCAGTGACGCCACGCGCGCTGAGATGCGGAAGCTTCACCAGCTCACTGACCGGAGCGGTATTGAGGTTGATCTTCTCAGCCTGACTGACCGGCTGCCGTGTCGCAGGTGCCGGGCGGGTTGAACCGGTTGGGGATGGCGATGTCTGCGCGAGCGCGGTCGCACCGACGATGCAAACACCGAGGCAGATGCAAACGAACCGAGTGAACATGGACCGTTGTCCTTCGTGATATGACGCCCTTGACCCGGCCGCCGGTAAAGCGCGCGTCGATTACCGCAAGCTTACCGTCCCATCGCCTCCGCAAGGATCAGAGCAGCCAACCAAGACGAATGGGCCCGCGCCCCTCAGCGGGCTGCGGTGAATCTGCTCGCGGAGACACGTATCCTGGTCCCGCCCTGCATGATGGCGAGGCTTGACGCTGCGCTGTCCGGCTCGCGAAGCGGCGCCACCAGGAACACGACGATGTTGCGCTTGACGCCCGGAATTCCAAACAGGCTCGATTGAACGGACAATTCGCGTTTGAGATAGCTTCCGGCCTGGGCCGCCATTTGCTCGGTCCATTCGAGACAATCGTCCTGGTCGTCGAAGCAGAGCGCGGCCCAGCCGCGCTCCGGTCTCACCTCGCGAGGCAACGCCAATGAATATTCGTGGGCGAATGGGTCGCCGTAGTGCGGGTGATCGGAGCTATAGAACGCCACCGCAAGCCCGAGACTATCGTTGCCTCCGACGATCGACAGAGGGATCCCCATCTGTTCGTGCCACAAGCGGGTGAGTTGGTCTGCTGCCTGGTGGTAGAAGCTGCGTCCCTCCTCATAGCCATGGCTGTTGCGGTAGAGCACATGAACCGGGGCCGCGATCACAGCGGCAACGATCGCTATTCCGGCGACGAGCAGCGTTGCGTTGACCGCATAGAAGCGCTCGATCCGGTAGCGCGTGCTGCAAACGACCGGCACGGCAAGCAGGAACAGTCCCTGAAGTGCCCAAAGCGACGGCAAGTCGGTGCGCAGGAATATCGATGTGATGACGGGAAGCACGGTCGTGCCGATCGCGATGTGGCAGAGCAACTTCAGGTTCGGATCCGACGCCGAATAGTCCCGGGAAAAGCGTCTTATTCGATAGCCTGCGATCAACACCCAGGTTGCGGCCGACACGCTCACCGCCGCGGCGAGGCCCAGCAGGAAATTGGCCGCATCTCGCAGCGACGCGAACAGATCGGCCCGGACATGGGTCGCTGCATAGCGGATGGGCTCCGCGCCTGTCGTCACCAGCCAGTGGAGATGCGGAAACAGCGCAAGCAGACCGACCGCGGCCGATATCCAGGGTGAAGCGGAGCTGAAATAGGCCCGTCGCGCGGGATGGATCATCGCCGACAACGCAAAGCTCGCCACCAGAAAGATCGAGTAGTACTTGCCCAGCATCGCGAGGGACGCGGTCAGGCCGGCGGCAACCGCCCAGAGCGGCGTCCTCGTTTCGAAGGCGCGGAGGAAGCAGTACGTCGCAAGGGGCCAGACCGCGAGCAACACCGCGTTGGCATTGAAGCGCTGCGCATGAAACTGGTACGCCGGGGTCAGCATCAACAGGAGCAGCACGATCAGGCGCTTGTGCCCACTGGTAAACCGTCTTGCAATCAGGTCGACGAACCACAATGCCAACGCCGCATTTGTCATCGCCATGAGCTGCAACGACCAGTCGGTCAGCGGAAACACCGAGGTCCACGCGCCGGTCATCCACCCCATCAACGGCGGGTGCTTGGGATATCCCCATGCGAAATGCCGTCCATACGTCCAGGTCTCCAGCACGTCGGGATGCAGGCCGGCGCCGTGATAGGCCACGACCAGATAGACCATCCAGATGCCGACGAAGCAGGCGAGCAACAATGCTATCGACCACCCGGCTTCGACTCCCTCCAGCCACCGGTCGAACGGGCGGCGCCAACGCGCGGGGCAGCGATCCGACCGCTTGGCCATCGCAGACAACGCAAAATCTAACGGCATGAAGTCTTCGTTCTCGTATCGCTAACGCCATGTCGGCGACTTCCATCGACATGCTCTTCACAGCGAGCATTACGGTAGCCTGACGTTGCGCGGCCCAAGTCACCGCCGTTGCGTCGTCGCCGATCGCTGTCATTTGCTGGTAATGTTGATCGATGCCTCTAGCGAACGAGTTTCACGGAGGAGGCACGGATGCGAAGACGCGCCACGCTGCTCATGTCACCGACCGGCCATCGAACATCGGTGTCCGGAGCTCGCGCTGGTTACGAGGCGGCAGTCGGCGCGAGGTCATCGACGCTTTGGTGATCGGCGCGCTCGCCGGCGCCGCGATAGCAAGCTGCCGGCGCGCACACGCTGATCAGCATGACGACCACGATTCCATTCTCGCTCATCGAATTGGTCGAACCGCTCCTGCTCACGCGTGCAGGTCACCAGCAGGGCGCGACGCGCCCCGGCAAGCATCTGAAATCCGGCCGCCGCGGAAGAGGTCGAGCGAGATCGACGGCGTTTCGGCGATCGCCTGACACCCGGACGTCCCTCGATCGGGCCTCCATCGCATCATTTCCCGGCCCGGAACGGTCGACAAATCCTCGGAAAAACATCAATTGAATCAATATACTGAGATGAAATATTGCATATTTCCTGCCGGCCGTAATCTTATTGTAATCCGTCCGTAATGGAACAAGCCGCGTCTCATGCTTGGGAGAATACGGTGCGCGTTCTGGTCGTGGAGGATGATCCTCAGCTTGGGCCATGGCTGCAAGATACTCTGGGAGCGGCCTTCGGCTCGTCTGACATGGTCACGACGCTGGAGGAAGGCCGCGCCGCGGTGGCGGTGCGGAATTTCGAGCTCGTCGTGATTGATCGCGGACTGCCGGATGGCGATGGCTTGGCCTTGCTGCGCGACCTGAAGCAACAGAAGCCGAGCCCTGCGACGATTGTGCTGACGGCGCTCGATGATCCCATCGACATTGCCCGCGCCCTCGACGACGGGGCGGACGATTACGTGGCCAAGCCATTTGAGCCGATCGAGCTGGTTGCGAGAGCAAAGGCCGTGCTGCGGCGCCTGTTCCTGGATCGAGGAGCGGTCGTCCGGATCGGAAACCTGAGCTACGACGTGCTCAATCGCGAGGTCTGCGTCGATCAACGGCCGATCGTCGTGCCACGGCGCGAACTGGCGATTCTGGAAGCGATGGTCCGGCGCATCGGACGCGTCGTCCTGCGGGAGACGCTCGAAGTTGCGGCTTATGATTTTGACGATGAAATTCAATCGAACGCGATCGAGGCACACGTTTCGCGGCTGCGCCGACGCCTTCGCGCGGCCAACTGCAAGATCGTTATCAAGCCGGTCCGCGGCCTCGGATATCTGTTGAGTGGCGAATGATGATGTTCAAGTGGCAAACGCTCAAGCGCATCCATCGCTCGATCACGGTGCTGTCCGCGACCCTGATCGGCGCCGTGACGACCATCATGCTGCTCTGCGCGGCGGCACTGCTGATCCGGTTCGGCGGTGACGATGACGGCACCTGGGCGGCCGCCGACGTCGCCGACGCCCTGAAGGCAGCCGTCACGCGCAACTAGGCGGGGCAGCTCGCCCTCAAGCAGACCTCGAGACTGGACGAGATCATCCGCGAATTCCCGACGTTCTGGTATGTTGTCTCCGACAAGAGCGGCGAGGTCAGCTACGGCCCGGTGCCGAAGTGGCGTCCGCAAAAGACCCCGACGTCACGCGATGGGACGAGCTTCCTCGCCTATGCGATCGACGGCGAAACCACCAAGCTGAAGAAGATGGCCGCGGTCCGGAATACGCCAGTCGGCGAGGTGTGGATCGAGACCGGCGGCGTCGCCTATACGGCAACCCAACTGACGCTCGGCACGCTCACCGATGCGACGATCGTCGCGCTTCCGATCATCCTCGTCCTGGCGGCGACGGCGTTTGCCGCCATGGTGTTCGTGCCGACGCTGATCGCGCGGCCGGTTCGAGCGGTGGCCGCCGCCGCGGAGATGATCGACGGCGTTTCGGATGGCCGCCGGCTGCCGGAAGACAATGCGCCGGCCGAATTGTTGCCGCTCGTCGTGGCCTTCAATCGCGCACTGTCACGAATTGACGTTGCTTCGAGAGCGCAACGGAATTTCCTGTCCAACGCCGCACACGAGCTCCGTACGCCGCTGACCAATGCGCGCACCATGCTCGAGCTGGTCCAGGATTCTCCGCTGCGCGCCAGGCTCATCGCCGAGAACCAGAAGCTGTCGTCGATCGTCACCATGCTGCTTCAGCTAGCGCGCATCTCGGTCGAACCTGCCGAACTGATCGAGATGGATCTTGCCGCGCTTGCGCGCAGGGTCGCAGCCGAACACGTGCCGATGGCGCTGAACAATGGAAGCGACATCGAGTTCACCGAGCCTGGTCACCCGATCCGGGTGCGCGGCTCGGAAGCCGCGATCGCCGTCGCGCTCTCGAACCTGATCCGGAATGCCGTGACCCATGGCAGCGCGGGCGGCTCCGTCCTGATCAAGGTCGAAGCACCGGCGCGGCTGAGCGTCATCGACTTCGGGTCCGGCCTCCAGCTTGGCCAGCCCGAGCTTCTGCTCGAGCCGTTCAAGCGTGGAAACACCCATGCGGAAGGGACGGGGCTGGGGCTTTCAATCGTTTCCCAGGTGATGACCACCCATAACGGCACCGTTTCCCTTTGCGAGACGCCGGGAGGCGGCACCACGGTCGAGCTGAACTTCCCACCCCTCGTCTGTCAGCCGTCGGACTTGCCTCCAGGGAAACGAGCCACCGACGCCATCACCGATGCTCGCACCAACAGCGTCCCCGCTGCCTGAGGTCTCGCGCCGGACCACAGGCAGGGTGACACCTCGAACTCCTGGTCGACCAGGATCAGGCGGTCGCCGCGACGGACTGCGCCTTCATCGCAGCCTCGACGTCCATCCACATCACCTCCCAGACGTGACCGTCGGGGTCCTCGAAGCTGCGGCCATACATGAAGCCGTAATCCTGCGTCGGCGACGGATCGGCGGTGCCGCCCGCACCCTTCGCTCTGGTCAGATAGCCGTCGACTGCGTCGCGGCTGTTGGCCGATAGGCAGATCAGCACCTCGCTGGTGGCCTTGGCGTCAGCGATCTTCTTCGGCGTGAACTGGCGGAATTTGTCATGGGTCAGCAACATGACGTGGATGGTTTCGGAGATCACCATGCAGGAGGCGGTGTGGTCGGAGAATTGCGGGTTCTTGGTCGCGCCGATCGCCTCGTAGAACGCGGTGGCGTGGGCGAGGTCGCTGACCGGCAAGTTGACGAAGATCATCGTGGGATTGGCCATCAAAGGCGCTCCTGTTTGCGTGGTTATGCCCGGAGGACGAACCACATGGCCGGCTCCCGACATCGCGACAATGATTCTTCCTGGATTTTTGTGCGGCGTCCTGCCGCACGCCGCCTCAGGTCACGATCGGCGCCGGCATCGTCAAGAACGCCCGGGTCACGTGCCAGAACAGCTCCCGATTGACGGCGAGCGCCACCGAATGCGCGGTGCCGGGCAAGATGGCGAACTGCCGGTCGCCGTTTGGCAGCTTGTTGAAGAACTCCTCGAGATCAGGCACCGCCGCGATCCCGTCATACTCGCCGCGAACCAGCAGCACCGGCGCCAGCACCTTCTCCGGATGCACCACCGGCAGATTGGCGGTCATGTCGAGATAGGTGCCGGTCGGAATCTGGTCGCCGAACTGCATCTCGACATCGGCCAGCGCTTCCATCACGGCGGGATCGGATGTGCCGGGCTTGTCACGGGTCGCGATCGAGCGGATCATGTCGCGATCGCGCTTGCGCATGTTGTGGCTGCGATAATAGGCAAGCTGCTCGGCGCGTTTCGCAAGCGTCGGCGAGCCCTCGCCCTTGTAGGTGAAGGCGGCGAACACCAGCCGGTCGATCCGCTCGGGCGCGGCCATCGCGAACGCACCGGCACGCAGCGCGCCGGAGGATTCACCGACGAAATGGTACCTGGTCTGCCCGGTCTCGCGCGCGATCACCTCGACCGCGGCTTTCAGGTCCTCGACGCCGCTGGCGATGTCGGCATTGCCTGAGGTGCGGCCAGACTTGCCGTAGTTCTCGTGATCCATGGTCCAGCAATCAAAGCCGTAGCGTGCGAAGACATTGAGCAGCGAGTACTCGCCCTTGCCTGGCACCGTGAGGTCGAACGCCCGCGATGTCACCGACGAGCCGTGGACGAAGAACACCACGGGCCGCGCCGGCTCGCCCGGCTTGGGCGCGCCGATCCGCTTGCGGAACATCCATAGCGGGACGTCGCCCTTCTTCGCCCAGTATTCGTTGCTCCATATTTGTCCCTCGGTTGGAATCGGGGTTGCGGCCTGCACCGGCGCTGCGCCGAACGCACCGGCGGCTGTTGCAACGCCGATGCCCTTGATGATGGTGCGCCGCGAATGGTCGGAATGCGTCATTGCCTGCTCCCTTCCGGATTTCTTCGGCCGATCCGGTGCGCCGGAGCATAGCAGCGCCCATGTCTGGTGGCGCGACGCCCGCATCTCGCGGCCGCTGATCCGATGCACGATTTTGTGAATGCCAATACCGGCGATCGACACGGACGACCGGCTGACTTGGTCCTAGTCTCCGCGGCGGTCCGACCGGAAACATCCGGCGAAAAGCGGGAGCAAAGAATGAGCAGCAACCTGACCGATGAAGAACTTGCCGCCTTGATGCCCTCCGAACTGTGCCAGTACCAGACGCCGATCCCGACCCAGATCGTCTCCAGCGACGAGTTCTATCCCGACCCGCAGAACGAGCGACAGCGCGAGGTCGAGGCGCGGTTGCTCGCGATGGCTGACGATCTCGGCGGCAAGCAGGGTCTCGACCGCCGCAGGTTCTTCCAGACCGCGGCCGGCATGGCCGCCTCCTTTGTCGCGATGAACCAGGTCTACGGCGAGTTGTTCGACGTGACGCCGGCGGAAGCCGCGACGCCCGCGATGGCGCAAGACCGCGCCAACGCCCTGAAGGACCAGTTCATCATGGACATGCACACGCATTTCCTGCGCGACGACACCCGCATCATGGGCTTCGTCGAAATGCGCAAGGCGGTCGGCAAGGCCGGCTGGAACAAGGAGCTCAACGACCACGAGCAGACCATCGAGGATCTCAAGTTCAACAACTACAAGAAGGAGATGTTTCTCGATTCCGACACCAAGATCGCGCTGATCTCCTCGGCGCCGTCGGATATCGAGCAGGACTGGTTCCTCACCAACGAGCAGATGGCCGACGCGCGCAAGAAGATCAACGACGAGGCCGGCTCGCGGCGGGTGTTCTGTCACGCGATCTTCACGCCGGGGCAGCCCGGCTGGCTCGACAAGCTCGACGCAGCGCTGGCTTTGAAACCGGAATCCTGCAAGGGCTACACGATCGGCGACAACACCCACAAGGAGATCAGCCGCTACCCCTGGCGGCTCGACGACGAGAAGGTCGCCTACAAGGGCTACGAGAAGATGGTGAAGGCGGGCATCAAGAATGTCTGCATCCACAAGGGACTGTTCCCGCCCGGAATCGAGAAGCAATATCCGAATTTGCGCGGCTTCGCCGACGTTGCCGATGTCGGCCAGGCCGCCAAGGACTGGCCGCAGCTCAACTTCGTGATCTATCACTCGGCCTATCGCCATGTCGGCGGCGATCCGCGGGTCGCACTCGCCGAGTTCGAGCGCACCGGCCGGATCGCATGGACTTCCGATCTCGCCGACATCCCGGCGCAGTACGGCGTCAACAATGTCTATGGCGATGTCGGGCAGTTGTTCGCGACCACGCTGGTCGCCGAGCCCAATGTCTGCGCTGCGCTGATGGGCACCCTGATCAAGGGGCTCGGCGTCGATCATGTCTGCTGGGGCACCGATGCGCTGTGGACCGGCGCGCCGCAATGGCAGATCGAGGGCCTGCGCCGGCTGGAGATCCCCGAAGTGATGCAGAAGAAGTTCGGCTATGCGCCGCTCGGTGCTGCCGACGGGCCGGTGAAGACCGCGATCTTCGGCGACAACAACGCCCGGCTCTACAACATCCAGCCGAAACGCGCGATGCTCGACATCAAGGGCGACCGCTTCGCGATGATGAAGGCGCGGTATGACAAGGCCGGCCCCGAGCCGTCGCATACGCGCTACGGCTATGTGGTGCCGAGCGGGACGATCGATCACCGGGTGTTTGTGTAATCCATCCCCACGTCATTCCGGGGCTCGCGAAGCGAGAGCCCGGAATCCATCGGGCCACAACAAATGCTGCGAAATGGATTCCGGGCTCTCGCTTCGCGAGCCCCGGAATGACGGGGAGAGAAGACCTTCCTATCTCCCCGTGAACCTCGGCGTCCGCTTCTCTGCGAACGCCTTGACGCCTTCCTTGAGATCGTCGCTGTCCCGCACTTCGTCGAGCAGCCGTCGCACGTCGGCGACGGTTTCCAGCGGCCCCTTCGGCATCGCTTCACGGGCGAGCTTCTTCAGGGCGCGGACCACGAGCGGGGCGTTGGCCGCGATCTTGGCGGCCATCTGCTGCGCCATCGCGACATGCTGGCCGTTTGGCGCGACCTTGTTGACGAAGCCGATCTGCCAGGCGCGCTCCGCCGACATTTCCTCCCCGACCAGGAGAAATTCCATGGCGATCTTGTGCGGCATCCGCGCCATCACCGACGAGACGCCACCAGCCGTCGTGCCGATCTTTCCCTCCGGATAGATGAACCGGGTCGTCTCGGATGCCACGCACAGATCGGCCATCTGAACCAACACGAAGGCCCCGCCAACCACCCAGCCCGAGGTCGCTGCGATGACCGGCTTGTCCAGCTCGACGCCGAGGCCGGGCACCGCGTGCCACATGTTGACGGGAAGATCGGCGACATCGGCGCCGACCGAGAAATACTTCTCTTCCGCGGAAGCCAGCACCGCGACGCGATCGTCGCTGTCGCGAAACCGCAGCCAGGCATCACGCAATTCCGTACACAAGGCGTTATTGAGCGCATTGTGCTTTTCGCTGCGTGCCATCGTGATGGTGGCGACGTGATCCGCGCTCTCGTAACGAACGAGCGTCATGCTGGCCTCCCTGCTTTGTTGTCATTCCGGGGCGACGCGCAGCGTCGAGCCCGGAATCCATTCATCCACCAACGCTGCGGCCCGATGGATTCCGGGCTCTCGCTTCGCGAGCCCCGGAATGACGAGGCTCCATTATTTCTTCTCGTCAGGGTGCCGGTGCACCGGGTCGACCCACAACACGTTCTCCGGCTTCTCGACCGGCTCGATGTCGAGATTGATCGCGACCGCCTCGCCGTCGGAGCGCACCAGCACGCATTCCAGCACCTCGTCCGGACTGGCGTTGATCTCCTGGTGCGGCACGTAGGGCGGCACGAAGATGAAATCGCCGGGACCGGCTTCCGCGGTGAATTGCAGCTTCTCGCCCCAGCGCATCCGCGCCTTGCCCTTCACGACGTAGATGATGCTTTCAAGATGGCCGTGATGATGCGCACCGGTCTTGGCGTCCGGCTTGATGCTGACGGTGCCCGCCCACAATTTCTGCGCGCCGACGCGGGCGAAATTGATCGCGGCCTTGCGGTCCATGCCGGCGGTCGACGGCACGTTCGGGTCGAGCTGGTTGCCGGGGATCACGCGGACGCCGTCGTGCTTCCAGCGCTCGTCGTCGTGATGGTGGTGATCATGGGAATGATCGTGGGAATGGGTGTGATCGTGGGAACCGGTCATCGTTCTTGCTTTCGGTGCTCAAGTTTTCGTGCACGGAACGCTAGCGAAAACCAGGCCTCCACGCGAGCAGAAAATCGGAACCATCGTCGTCAGCCGGACGTTGTCTTGGCGAAGTCAGGAAGTCTTGGCGAAGTCAGGAACATCAGAGGGAGACAGTGATGAGCAGCACCACCGACAAGATCAAGGGTACCGCGAACGAGGCGATGGGCAAGGCCAAGCAGAAGATCGGCGAGGCCACCGGAGACCGGAAAATGCAGGGTGAAGGCGCGCTCCAGGAGGCCAAGGGCAAGAGCCAGAAGGTGCTGGGCGACGCCAAGGATATTGCCAGGGATGCGGTCGACAAGGCCACCGGCGCGGCCAGCCACAAGCACTGATCTCTTGCGCGATCGAGTACCGAGAGGACCGGCCCGTCGGGCCGGTCTTTTTCGTGCCGCTTATCGGCTAGCTGTGCGGACGCGCATGCGATAGCACGTCCGGATTGACCACGTTGGTCGGCGCGCCGGCCGCGTAGGCCACGATCTGGTCGAAGATATCGGTGAACTGGATCTCGTATTCGTCGCGCGACACGTAGCCGAGATGCGGGGTGCAGACCACATTGTCCATGTTGAGCAGCGGATCCGACGTGTCGCGTAGCGGCTCCTTCTCGTAGACGTCGATTGCCGCCATGCCCGGCCGGCCGGCGCGCAGTGCATTGACCAGCGCGCCGGGCTCGATCAGCGGCGCGCGGCTGGTATTGACGATCAGTGCAGTCTGCTTCATCCGCGCGAGGTCTTCCGCCTTGACGATGCCGCGCGTCGCGTCGACCAGCCGCATGTGCAGCGACAGCACGTCGCAGCGGGCAAAGAAATCCGCCTTGCTGGCTGCGGTCTCATAGCCATCGGCGCGCGCCTTCGCCAGCGCGGCCTCGCGCGCCCAGACCAGCACGTTCATGCCGAACGCCCTGCCGTAGCCCGCGACCACCGCACCGATGCGGCCGTAGCCATAGATGCCGAGCGTCTTGCCGCGCAGCGTATGGCCGACGCCGATCTGCCACTTGCCCGCCTTCAGCGCCGCCATCTGCTGCGGGATCGCGCGCATCGCCGCGAGGATCAGGCCCCAGGTGAACTCAGCGGTCGCATAGGACGGCGTATCGGCATGCTGGCTCGACGACACGATGATGCCGAGCCGCGTGCAGCTATCGATGTCGATATGCGGATAGACGCTGCGCTGGCTGATCAGCTTCAGCTTCGGCAGCCGTTCGAGCAGCGGCGTGCGGATCTGGGTGCGCTCGCGGATCAGCACCAGTGCGTCGGTGTCGCGCAGCCGCTCGGCGAGCGCATCGACGTCCTGGACGTGATCGTTCCAGACCTTGACGTCAAAGCCGTCGAGCTTGCGGAAGCAATCGAGGGTGCGCAGCGTGTCGAAATAATCATCGAGGATCGAGATCTTCATCGCTGCGCCTCCTCTTTTCCTGTTGTCCGGCGTTACTTCACGCCCAGCAGCTCGACGTCGAACATCAGCGTGGCATTCGGCGGGATCACGCCACCGGCGCCCCGCGCGCCATAGCCGAGGTCCGGCGGGATGATCAGGGTGCGCTTGCCGCCGACCTTCATGGTGGCGACGCCCTCGTCCCAGCCCTTGATCACGCGCCCCTGGCCGATCGGAAACTCGAACGGTTCGTTGCGGTCGACCGAGGAGTCGAACTTCTTGCCCTTCTGGCCGTTCTCGTAGAGCCAGCCGGTGTAGTGCATGACGCAGGTCTGACCGGTCTTCGGCGAGGCGCCGGTGCCGACCTTGCTGTCGATGATCTGGAGACCTGAGGCTGTCGTCATGGGCTTTCCTGCCGTTTGCGCTGTTGCCGTTCCGCCGGCAACGGACGTGGAGACTGCCGCCGCAAGGCCGGCAAAGGCAGTCTTGATGATCATACGTCGTGAAGATTGCATCCCGGACGTCCTTCCTTGATTGATGTCGATGCCGATCAGTAGCCGAGTGCGCAGCCATCCTTGCGCGGATCGGAGCCGCCGGTCAGCGTGCCCTTGTCCCAGTCGATCCAGATGCCCTGGCCGCCGCCGAGCGGCGCGACCACGCTGGTGGTCTTGTGGCCGATCTTCTTGAGGCCCTCTACGATCTCCGCGGGCACGCTGTCCTCGAGCTGGTAGACGCCCTCGTAATGCAGGCCGCGCGGCATGTCGATCGCCTCCTGCACGTCGCAGCCATAATCCAGCATGTTGGTCAGCACGTGGGTCTGGCCGACCGGCTGATATTGCCCGCCCATCACGCCGAACGACATCACCGAGCGGCCGTTTTTGGTCGCCAGCGCCGGAATGATGGTGTGCAGCGGACGCTTGCCCGGCGCGATGCAGTTCGGATGGCCGGGCTGGATGCGGAAGCCGCCGGCACGGTTCTGCAACAAGACGCCGGTCTTGTTGGAGACGATGGCCGAGCCGAAGGAATGCGCGATCGAGTTGATGAAGGAGCAGACGTTGCGATCCTTGTCGACCACGGTGATGTAGACCGTCGACGGATTCATCGGCGGCGCGACGTTCGGCAGGTCGAGCAGCCCGTCCATCCTGATGTTCTTGATGTGCTCGTCGGCGAATTCCTTCGACAGGATGCCGGCGACGTCGACATGGGCATGCTGCGGATCGCCGATATGCTGCTCGCGCATCATGTAGGCGATGCGCGCCGCCTCCGCCTCGAGATGGAAGCGTTCGACGCTGAGCGGTTTGAACTTCGTCAGGTCGAAGCGCGACAGGATGTTGAGCATCACGAGCATGGTGATGCCCGGGCCGTTCGGCGGGCACTGCCAGACGTCATGGCCCTTGTAGATGGTGCCGATCGGCGCGGTCGTCTCGGTCGAGTGCGCGGCAAAATCCTCCAGCGTGTGCAGGCCGCCGATGCCACGCAGCGTGTCGACCATGTCGGCGGCGATCTCGCCGCTGTAGAAGGCGTCGCGGCCCTTCTGCGCGATCGCGCGCAGCGTCTTGCCGAGCTCGGGCTGGCGGATCACGTCGCCGGCCACCGCGGGCTTGCCGTGCGGCAGCAGATAGCGCTCGGTGTTGGTGCCGTTCTTCAGCTTCTCGAAGCCGTTCTTCCAGTCGAATGCGATGCGCGGGGCGACGACATAGCCCTCTTCGGCCGCCTTGATCGCAGGCTGCAGCAGCCGGTCGAAGCCGAACTTGCCGTGATCCCTGAGGATCACGTCCCACGCATCGATCGCGCCGGGAATGCTGACGGCATGCGCCGAGGTCAACGGCACCGAATGGATGTTGCGTTCGAGGTACCACTCGGCGGTGGCCGCCATCGGCGCCCGGCCGCTGCCGTTGTAGGCGGTGATCTTGCCTTCGCCCTTGGGCTGGATCAGGGCAAAGCAGTCGCCGCCGATGCCGGTCGATTGCGGCTCGATGACGCCGAGCAACGCGCAGGCCGCGACCGCCGCATCGGCAGCCGTGCCGCCCTCGCGCATCACCTCGATGGCCACCAGTGCCGCCTCCGGATGCGAGGTTGCCACCATCGCGTTCTGGGCATGGACCGTGGAACGGCCGGCGAAATGGAAATTCCTCATAACGAAGCGCTCGCTCGATTGTAATATTTTGTCGCTGCTGCGGCGGATGCCAAGTAGATGCGGAGTACATGGCACATTCATCCCCGGCAGGGCAATGGCTGGCATGCCAGAGGAATTATCCCGATAACGCATGGCTTTGCGGGGTTTCGCCGGCCTGACCGGCCTGATACACCCCCGCCATGCCGCTCAAGGTCGCCGCCTTCTACCAGTTCGCCGCGCTGCCCGATTTCCGTGCGCTGCGCGAACCGCTGCGCGCGCTTTGCGCACGCCTCGATCTCAAGGGCAGCGTGCTGCTCGCCCATGAGGGCATCAACGGCACCATTGCCGGCACCGAGCAGGCCATCACCAGCTTCGTCGCGGAGCTCAGGCATGGAGCGCTGTTCGGCGGCCGCCTCGACAACCTCGAACTGAAATTCTCCGAAGCCGCGCAGATGCCGTTCCAGCGGCTCAAGGTCCGGCTGAAGAAGGAGATCGTGACGCTCGGAGACACCACGGTCGATCCGACGCGGCAGGTCGGCACCTATGTCGACGCCGTCGACTGGAACGAACTGATCGCATCACCCGGCGTGCTGGTGCTCGATACCCGCAATGCATTCGAGGTCGCGATGGGCACGTTCGAAGGCGCGGTGGATCCCGGGATCGCGAGCTTCGGTCAATTCAAGGATTTCGCCGCGCGCCATCTCGATCCCACGACGCACCGCCGGATCGCGATGTTCTGCACCGGCGGCATCCGCTGCGAGAAAGCCAGCGCCTATCTGCTCGCGCAGGGCTTCGCCGAGGTCTATCACCTCAAGGGCGGTATCCTGAAATATCTCGAGGACACACCGGCCCAGGACAGTCGCTGGCGCGGCGATTGCTTCGTGTTCGACGAACGTGTCGCACTCGGCCACGGCTTGCGCGAACGCGGGAGTGCCGCCCATGAATGACGCGACACGACTGAGCGAGCGGATCGACGCGCTGGAGGTCCGCCTGACCTACCAGGACGAAACCATCGAGACGCTGAACCAGACCATCACGGCCCAGTGGAAGCAGATCGACGCGCTGACGCGCCAGATCGCCGAACTGCGCGACCGGCTTCAGGAAGCCGAGCGTCACGCGCCAGGCCCCGTCAGTGAACGCCCACCACACTATTGATCGGCGCCGCCGGCATGCCGCGGCACCGATCATCTACATGTTGCTCACCTGACGCATCGGCTTCGCGCCGCTGAAGAACAGGCTGGACAACCGCTGCACCATCGCCGTCGCACGGCTTCCTTCGAGGCCGGGACGAACGCACAGCAAGCGCTTCTGCGTCGGGAGTTCCGGAAGATAGTAGTCCTTCGCCGAAATCAGCGAGGACGGGATCATCCGCTCGGGACACGCCGTCAGGCCGTATCCGGCCCGTGCGGCTTCCAGTCGCAACTGGTGGTTCGGGCTCCTGAACACGATCTTGTACGAGATGTTGTGCTTGGTGAGCGTCCGGATCATCCAGTCGTCGCCGGGCCACGCCAGGATCGGAATTGGGGCGCCTGGTCGCAGAACAAAATCGCGTGATCGTACCCACACCGAACGCTCATCGGCCTCGGCGGCGATCGTCACCTCGTCTTCCATCTCGAGCGAAGGGTTGCTGTAGACGAACGCGATGTCGATGTAGCCGTCGATCAATCCTCTGATGACGATCGGTGACATGTCGGCGTGGACCAGCATGTCGGCCAGCGCGTCGGCTGGATGGAGCTTGAGGAACTCCTCGGCGAGCATCGTGCTCATTCCCAGCCGCAGCGGCTGGGGACCTTCATGATTGCCGCCGAGTCGAAGCAGTTGATCGTTCGCTTCGAGGATCCGCCTTGCCTGCTGCACGGCGACTTTGCCGAGATCAGTCGTTGTGGTGCCGTTTGCCGTTCTGACGAACAGTGCGCCACCAACCAGGCTTTGCAGTCGCTTGACCTGCGAACTGATCGCCGGCTGACTCAGGCCGAGACGCTCGCCGGCCTTCGACAGACTTCCCGTCTCTGCAATCGCAACGACGGTACGAACAATCTCGGTAGGAATATTCAGATGCTGACGTGGTCTGTGCATCGCGAGCCCTCCAATCTCAGCACGGGACGCAGTTGAGTTCTCCAGTATGTGATTCAGCTATACTAACATTTGGTTGCACTTTCGTTTAGCTTCAATTCGTTTCTATGAGGCAGTAGTTGCGCTTCATATGTATTGTTACGTGCATTGCCACGTAGAGCTACGGTATCGGACTGGTGCATATGCACATGCGCGCAGCACTTCTGCAGCATCGTCCCCGCAATTCTGCGGATGGGATATCAACAATTTTGATCGCCCCATAAGTCATCGCGCGTCCGATAAATTCTAGTGCGGTCATTCGTCCGAATTGACGTGACTGATTCGCGGAAGCGTTTTCATAGTTTTCCTTAATCAAAGCCTCGCAACGTGGCGCCACCGTTTGCGTTTCGAGGTGTGCCATGACCAGGTTCTTTCGTTGTCGAAGCGGCGCTTCTGCTGTCGAATTCGCACTTATGCTGCCGCTGTTTCTCGCTTTCATTTTCGGCATTATCGTATTCGGCTCGTATCTCGCGATGGTGCATGGCGTTCAGCAGCTCGCCGCCGAAGCGGCGCGTTCGTCTGTCGCCGGAATGACCAACACCGAGCGCAACAGCCTCGCGACGAGCTACGTTGCCGCCAACGCCTCCACCTATCCGTTGCTCGTTCCTGGCAATCTCACCGTGAGCGCCGCGCCTTCGCCATCGAACGCGAACGTCTACGTCGTGACGGTCAATTACAACGCCGCCGGCAATTTCATCTACCAGCTACCTTTCGTGCCCGCCCCGGCGAGCACCATCGTCCGCTCGGCGGCGATCCAGTACGGAGGGTTCTAGCATGACCGGCATCCTCACGCTGATGCGGCGCTTCGGCGCGGATGAGCGCGGCAACTTCGCGATGATCAGCGCCGGCCTGATGACGCTCGTCATCGGGTGCGCCGCGCTTGCGGTCGATCTCGGCTCGATCTTCGCCGATCGGCGCAAGACGCAGAGCACCGCCGACCTCGCCGCGATCGTCGCGGCCGCCAACCTGAGCAACGCCACCAATGCCGCGACCGCGACGGTGACCCAGAACAACTATCCGGCCAGCGCGCTGGTCAGCGTTCAACTCGGGACCTACACGGCGAACCCCGCGATAGCGCCGCAGTCCCGTTTCGTGACCCCGGCGGTCGGCACCGCAAACGCTGCACGGGTCACGCTGAACACCCAGACCCCGCTCTATTTTGCGCGCTACTTCACCGGCTCGAACAGCTTCACCATCAAGACGACTGCGACGGCGACGTCCACCGCCATGGCTTCCTTTGCCATCGGGTCGCGGCTGCTCTCGCTCAATGGAGGCGTGCTCAACGCGATGCTCGGCGGCATGCTCGGCACGACGCTTTCGCTCTCGGTGATGGACTACAATGCCCTGGTCGGCGCCCAGATCGACGCACTTACCTTCCTCACCGCGCTGGCAACGCGCGTCAACATGACCGGTGTGACCTACAACACCCTGCTGACCAGCAACATCAAGGTCTCCGACATCATCGCTGCTGCGCTGTCGGCGCAGCAGACCACCAATGGCGCGACCGCCGCGACGACGGCGCTGTCGACGATCTCCCAGGCCGTCAACAGCGTCACGACCAAGATCACGCCCGGCTCGCTGATCGATCTCGGCCCGTTCGACGACCTCACGGTGGGGCAGAGCCCCAAGCTCAGCGCCGTGGTATCGGTCTTCGACCTGCTGTCCGCGACGGCACAACTTGCCAACGGCACCAACCAGATCGCGACATCGGTCAATCTCGGCTTGCCCGGCATCGCCAACGTGTCGGTACTCGCGACCGTCGGCGAACGGCCGGTTGGGTCCGGCTGGGTGCAGTACGGTGCCCAGGGCGTCAGCGTCCACACCGCGCAGACCCGGTTGCTGGTATCGGTTCAGGTGCTCGGCAGCGGCCCAGTTTCGGCCATCAACCTGCCGATCTATGTCGAAATTGCCTCTGGCACCGCGACACTCAACGCTGTGACTTGCGGCTATCCCAACATCAACACATCGCAAGTCACGCTCGGGGCCACTCCAGGGATCGTCAATGCGTGGATCGGCGCCGTCACCCCCGCCGACATGACCAACTTCACGACCTCGCCCAACCCGCCTCCGGCGACACTGGTCAATCTCGGCCTCGTTACGGTCACCGGTCTTGCAAACGCCTATATGGGCAACACGACGCCGACCAACGTCAACTTCAGCTATAGCGACATCCAGTCGCTGAACATGAAGACGGTGACGACCACCAACTTCACGTCGTCGCTGACATCGAGCCTGCTCGGCAATCTGGCCCTCAACGTCAATGTCATCGGGCTCGGGATTCCGATCCCGGGCCTGGGTGCGACCGTGGCCGGCATCCTGAGCGGCGTCACGAGCCCGGTCGATCAGGTATTGGCCTCCCTGCTTGCGACCCTCGGCGTGAGTATCGGCCAGGTCAATCTGTGGGTGATGGGCATCCGCTGCGACGGCGCAGTGCTGGTGAACTAGGGGAATGATCGCGACGGAAATGACAACGGGGTAGGAGACTGCCGTGAGCACAACAATAAAAAAATACAAGACCGACAGCCAACGAACGATTCTGATGAAGCGCGGAACACTCTTCTTCCGCGACACCAGCGTCGGATGCCTGGTGCTCAACATCTCGACCGCCGGCGCGGGCCTCGCCGTGGAAAGCGACGTCGCAATCCCGTTCGCGTTCGACCTCGAGATCGAGAGCGAGCCGATCCGGCGGCACTGCATTCTGGTCTGGCGCCTCGAGCGCCGGCTCGGCGTGACCTTCGAGTTTGACCGGATGCAACGGCCCGAGACGGGGCCGATCTAACGGCCTGACCGTCATTCGACGAGCAAGATCTGTTCGGAGACTGCTCTGCGCTGCCTCGAGTGGTGCTCTGGATCGCGACCGATGGCGATGCAGTCATCTGACGCAACATCGCGTTGCGCTTGCTGTGGCTCGGGCCGCCGCCTGTTGGCCGCGCGTGGGATGCGCCTCGCCTCGCTCCACGGCTGCCGCTGAACCGCTGCTCCGGATCAGATCGCGCAGGCCGCGTCATGGATTCCAGTTGAATTCGTGGTTAGCGCGACGCTGCGGCAAAGCAGCCAATCGTCCAGACTGGATTCAAGCCTTGCTAAGGCCGGACGAACCGAAATGACCTGATCAGACACCAACGCGGCAGCGACGGCGCGCCATATGCGCGGTTGCGTGCTCTCGCTACGGGGCACGATGGTATCGGGCGGTCGAATTCGTCCGTATACGCCGCACATCGCCCCGATTTGAGCGGACGCCGCATCATCGAATTTTGATCACCCCATAAGGAACGGTGCCACCATCCGCGCGGATCGCCGCCGCCGTTTGGCGAATGTGTTTCTATAGTTTTCCTTAATCCGCGGGCCAGCAACATTCGCTCACAGGTTGTGTTTCCAGGTGCGCAATGTACAGGTTCCTCCGCAGTCAATGCGGCCCGTCGGTCCCCAAGTCAGTCCTGACCCGGTCGCTGTTTCTCTCCGCCATCCCCAGCATCCTCATATTCGGCTCCTGCGTGGCGATGTTGCGCGCCGCTCTGCCGCTCGCTGCCGGGGCGACGCATTTGTCGATCGCAAGATCGAACAACTGCGAGCGCGGCACCCTCCGTTTCATGGCTCCGCGGCCAGACACCGTCATCCGCATGGCGCAATACCAACGCGGAGGATACTGAGATGGCGCGATTGCTCGATCTGTTGCGGCACTTCCGCGCCGATAACCGGGCCAGCTTCGTGGTGATGACCGCCGGCCTGATGACACTCATGATCGGATGCGCCGGGCTGGCGGTCGATCTCGGCACGATCTTCGCCGACCGGCGCAAGACGCAGAGCACCGCCGACCTCGCGGCCATCGTCGCCGCCGCCAACCTGAACAACGCGGTCAACGCCGCCACCGCGACGGTCGTGCAGAACAAGTATCCGGCGAGCGCGGTCGTCAAGGTCGAGACAGGGACCTACACGGCCGACGGCGCGATTGCGCCACAGGCCCGTTTCGTGACCCCGGCTGTCGGCACCGCCAACGCAGTGCGCGTCACGCTGAACACCCAGACCCCGCTCTTTTTCGCGCGGTATCTGACCGGCCAGCGCAGTTTCACCATCAAGGCAACCGCCGTCGCCAGCACGACGGCGGCGGCGTCGTTCTCGATCGGATCGAGGCTGCTTTCAGTCAATGGCGGTGCGCTCAATGCGCTACTCAGCTCGCTGCTCGGCACCTCGATATCGCTCTCGGTGATGGACTATAACTCCCTGATCAGCACCAAGATCGACGCGCTGGATTTCCTGCAGGCGCTCGCGACGCGGGTCAATCTGACCGTGGGAACCTATGACACCCTGCTGAAGGCCAACATCAAGGTCGGCGACATCATCGCGGCCGCCTTGTCGACGCAGCAGTCCACCAACGGCGCGAGCGCAGCGACCACGGCGCTGTCATCGATCTCGCAGGCCGTCGCCAGCAGCCCGGCCAAGCTTGTGACCGGCAAGCTGATCGATCTCGGCCCCTTTGCCAATCTCACGGTGGGGCAGAAACCGCAGATCGGCGCCAACGTGTCGATCTTCGACCTGATCAACGCGGTCGCGCAGATCTCCAACGGCACCCATCAAGTCGCAACCAACATCGACCTCAATTTGCCTGGCCTCGCGCAAGTAGCGGTGTACGTCACCATCGGCGAACGGCCGGTCGGCTCGAGCTGGGTGCAGTTCGGTACCCAGGGCGTCAGCCTCCACACCGCCCAGACCAGGCTGCTGGTATTGGTCAAGGTTCTCGGCACCGGCAGCGTCTCGCTGATCAAGCTGCCGATCTATGTCGAAGTGGCATCGGCCACCGCGACACTCAACGCGGTGTCCTGCGGCCGTCCGGACATCAGCACGTCGCAGGTCACGCTCGGGGTGACACCTGGGATCGTCGATGCATGGATCGGCGATGTCGGCGTTGCCGAAATGAACGACTTCACACGCAAGCCGAATCCGCCGCCGGTGAAGCTGGTCGATCTCGGCAACCTCCTCACGATCAGAGCGCTCGCACATGTCGGCATTGGCAACACCACGCCGACCAGCGTCAATTTCAGCTACAGCGACATTCAGGCGGGAACCAAGAAAACGGTGACGACGAGCAACTTCCTGTCGTCACTGGTCGGGAACCTGCTTGGTGACCTCGATCTCAAGATCTATCTGCTCGAGGTCCCGCTGACGCTGCTGGACACGGTCCTCTCGGGCGTTCTGAATCTCGTCAAGGGCATCCTGATCGGTGTCACGGCCCCACTCGATCAGGTGCTGTCCAATCTGCTCTCCACGCTCGGCATCGGGATCGGCCAGGTCGACACGTCGGTGATGGGCATTCGCTGCGACGGTGCGGTGCTGGTGAGCTAGAGCATGATCCGGAAAAGTGCGAAGCGGCTTTCCGAAAAGATCATGCGCAAGCAAGAAGCTAAAGCGAGCTGACGATTCGACCTGATCTCATCTCGTTTTGGCGGAACGATCGCGCCGCGAAGCCCCAACCGGAATTGGCCCGCTATTTGTCCCGACCGCCGTCGTGCTTCGTCGGTGCCGGCTGCGTGACGCTGACCGGATCGGAGGCCGGGAAAGTGCCCTCCAGCCCCTCCTTGAGGCGGGAATGCGCCTTGCGGTCGGCGACCTGTGCCTCGCGCGGCGTGTTGGCATGCTTGTCATGCGCGGCTGGGTCGAATTTCTCGGCCATCCATCCCTCCGTTTCGGTCCGTTGCCCGCGGACAACGCGCCCAGACAACGCCTCCATGCGAACGGGGTTCCAGAACCGCCTTGGCCCATTGCGTCGCAGCGTGTATCAGGGGCGCAAATCTGACCGTGACCAGGAACTTGCCGCGTGCCCCAGGATGCCACCAAGAAGCCGCTCATCGAGGTCCTGTCCGGCCGCCGGCAGGACGTGCCGCCGCTCTGGATGATGCGGCAGGCCGGCCGCTACCTGCCGGAATATCGCGAGCTGCGCGCCAGGGCCGGCGGTTTTCTGGATCTCTGCTTCACGCCCGAATTCGCGGCCGAGGTCACGTTGCAGCCGATCCGCCGGTTCAACTTCGACGCCGCCATCATCTTCTCCGACATCCTGGTGATCCCCTACGCGCTCGGCCGCTCGGTCCGCTTCGAGGCCGGCGAAGGGCCGCGGCTCGATCCGCTGGCGACGCCTGGCGAGATCGCAACGCTGGCCACGCGGGCCAATTTCGACAAGCTCGAGCCGGTGTTCGAAGCCCTGCGCCGCGTACGCCGCGAGCTTGCGCCCGACATCGCGCTGATCGGCTTCTGCGGCGCGCCATGGACGGTTGCGACCTACATGGTGGCCGGACAGGGCACGCCGGATCAGGCGCCCGCCCGCCTGCTCGCCTATCGCCATCCGGACGCCTTCGCTGGGATCATCGACGTGCTGGTCGAGAACTCGATCGACTATCTCGTCGGCCAGCTCAAGGCCGGCGCCGATTGCTTGCAGATCTTCGACACCTGGGCCGGCGTGCTGCCGCCCCGCGAATTCGCCCGCTGGTCGATCGAGCCGACCCGGCGCATCGTTGCCGGGGTACGCCAGCAGGTCCCCGGTGCCAGGATCATCGGCTTCCCGCGCGGCGCCGGCGGCATGCTGCCGGCCTACATCGAGCAGACCGGCGTCGATGCCGTCTCGATCGATTGGGCAACCGAGCCGTCGATGATCCGCGAGCGCGTCCAGGGCCGTGTCGCCGTGCAGGGCAATCTCGATCCGCTGGCGCTGATCACCGGCGGCGCCGCGCTCGACCGCGCGGTGGACGACGTGCTGGAGAATTTCGGCAAGGGGCGGATGATCTTCAATCTCGGTCACGGCATCCTGCCGGAAACGCCGATCGCCCATGTCGAGCAGATGGTCGCGCGGGTGCGCGCGTATAAGGGGTGAAGCCACCTCCTTCACGCCTCGCCGAGTGCGCGCCGCCAAACATCGAAAACAACCCCATGCAAAGGAGCCGGGCGGCTACCGTCCTATATGCTGATATTGAATTCGCGGATCACGGACGCCCAGCGCTTGACTTCGTCGTCGACAAATCCGGCAAAATCGGTGACGTCGCTCATATCCTCGAACCCGAGGTCGAGCAGCTTGGAATTCACGTCTGGAAGCGCGACAATCTCCCGCAGTTCCTTGCTCAATCGAGCCGCGACGGCCTTTGGCGTGGCTGCGGGGGCAAAGAAGCCGCTGAAGCCGGTCAGCCCCAGCACGGGAAATCCCGCCTCGTCGAATGTCGGGATAGCCGGATACCGCTTCATCCGCGACGGGTTGGCGATTGCTAGCGTTTGTGCCTTTTCGTCTTGAGCCAACGCACCGCCGACCGAAACAAAGGCGCTATCCACTTCGCCGGAAAGGATCGCGGTCAGTGCCGGGGCCTCGCCGCGATAGGGCACCTGCAAGAGCTTGATGCCCGTGTTCTTCATCAGCACCTCGCCGATGATATGCGCGCTCGAGCCGAGGCCGTAGGTTCCATAACTCAGTGGTTTCGCGCTGCTGCGCGCCTTCTCGACGAAGTCCCGCAAAGTCGCGACGCCGAGGGTCCTGGGCACGATGAACGCGATCGGCAGGCGGCCGAGAGGCGCCAATGGCAGCAGATCGGACATCTTGTAGGACGGTAATTTGTGCAGCGAGACGTTCTGCACGATCGAGCTCATCGTGGAGAGAACGGTGTAACCGTCCGGCTCCGCCCCCGCCACAGCGCTTGCCGCGATCATGCCGTTGGCACCCGGCTTGTTTTCCACGATGACGGACTGGCCCAACCGCTGGGCCATGCGATCGGCGACCACCCGCGTCAAGCCGTCCATCACGCCGCCGGGTGGCAGCGGCACCACGATCTTGATCAGCCGGCTGGGCCAGGCGGGCGTCTCAGCCAGCGCAGGGGTCGAAACAAGGGCTGCAATGCCGGCTGCGCCCTTCATAAGTGCCCGTCGCGTGATCATGGTCCCTCTCAGATCTGCGTCGACCGCCCGGTCCAGAACGGTTCGCGCAGCTTTCGTTTGAAGATCTTTCCGCTCTCTTCGCGCGGCAGCGTGTCGTGGAAAACAACTTCGCGCGGCACCTTGAACCCTGCGAGGCGCTCGCGAACAAAATTCCTGACCTCGTCCTCGCTCAGTGCTGCGCCCGCGTCGCGCTGAACGGCAGCATAGATGCGCTCACCGAACTCATCGTCGGGAATGCCGAAGACCGCGCAGTCGTGGACGCCCGGACAACTCTGAAGCACCCCTTCGATTTCGGCAGGATAGATGTTCACCCCGCCCGAGATGATCATGTCCCGCTTGCGATCGTTGAGGAACAGATAGCCGTCGGTATCGAGGTATCCGACGTCACCGCACGTGATCAGCCCGTCGATTTCGACGGAGCGACGATCATCGTCACGGCCGTGATAGTTGAAATCAGGATAGGCCGGTGAACGCGCGTAGATTTCGCCGCTGACGCCCGGCGGCTGCTCGCGACCGTTCTCGTCAAATATCTTGATTGTGCCGCCGGGAGCGACGCGCCCCACGGTGCCGGGTCGCGAAAGCCAGTCGTGCGACGTGCAGACAGTGGCGATGCCGGTCTCGGACCCGCCATAGGTCTCGATCAGGACCGGCCCCCACCACGCGATCATGGCGCGCTTGATGTCGGGCGGGCACGGCGCACCCGTGTGCAACACCAGTTCGAGCGAAGACACGTCGTATTTGCGGCGGACGTCTTCCGGAAGCTTGAGCAGCCGCACAAAGAATGTCGGCACCATCACGAGTGTCGTCAAACGATGGCGATCGATCTGCCGAAGCAACTCTTCGGGGTCGAAGCGCGACGACAGCACGACGACGTCAGCCATCGCCAGGCCTTGCCGTGCAAACGCGTTGGGCGAGGCGTGATAGAGCGGTCCGCCGACATATGAACGCATGCCGTCGCGACAGCCATAGACGATCCGAAACAGATCGCGCATCGCCTTGGCCTGCTCGGGCGTTGCCGGCGCTCGCCGAACGCCTTTTGGGCGACCCGTGGTCCCTGACGTGTAGATCCACGACGTTCTCGGGGGTTGCGCCGGCTTGTCCCACTCGGCATGCGCGGCCAGCCACCGGTCCCAGTCGATATCCGTGTGCGGCGCGGCGACAAGCGGGTTGACGTCTGGAGCGTCTGGAGCCTGCACGACAAGTACCGCGCATCCCGCGGGAATGACGTGACGCACCGGATCGAGCAAATGGGAATGGACGACAAGCACCTTCGGCTTCGAGTCGCCCAGCATGTAACTGATTTCGTCCGGGCTTGCGTGCCAGTTCAGCGGTACGGCATAGGCGCCGATGATATTGGCTGCATGCGTAGCTTCGAGGAAGGCAAAGTCGTTTCGCAGCAACAGGGCGACGGCGTCATTTTCGCGCACCCCGAGCCCGGCAAGTCCGCAGGCCGCCCGGCGTGCACGCGCCAGAAGCTCGGCTTTCGAACGGACGCGTTCGCCAACAATGACGGTCGCAGTGTCGTTTTCCATCTTCCCCCCGCCAGCAGGTTCTACGTCCGGCTTGACATCGACTTCGATATAATGGTCTTACCATTAAATCAATAGTCCAATTGATCAATGATTGGCCGGCAAGACGCGAAGGAAGCACGCCATGCGCAACATCGTTTCTCTGGAAGGAAAGACTGTCGTCGTGACCGGCGCCGGCCAAGGCATCGGTCGCGCGACGATCAAACTGGCAAGGGAGCTCGGCGCCAACGCGGTTGCCATCGACCTCAACCGCGACACTCTGTCGACCTACGACGCGTCCGACCGCCAGTTGATGACGATCACCGGCAGCGTGACCGATGAGGCCTTCGCAACCGACGCGGTCGAGAAGATCGTCCAGCGGTTCGGTGCGATCCACGGCCTCGTCAACAACGCCGGCATCACCCGGCCGGCGATGTCGGAGAAGATGACGCTTGCGCAATGGAATGCCGTCATCGAGGTGCATCTGACCGGCGCGTTTCTCTGGACCCAAGCCGTGGGGCGCACCATGCTGAAGCGTGCAAAGGGCGGCGAAACCAATGTCGGCTCCATCGTCAACATCTCCTCTGACGCGGGCCGTGCCGGCTCGATGGGCCAGATCAACTATGCCGCCGCCAAAAGCGGCATGCTGGGCATGACGATGACATCGGCCAAGGAGTGGTCGAAGTTCGGCATCCGAACCAATTCCGTCTGCTTTGGCGTGGTCGAAACGCCGATGACCGAAACAATCCGGGGCGACAAGTTTCGTGAGGGAATACTGGCTCGCATTCCCATGGGTCGCTGGGCCCAGCCTGAAGAGGTCGTACAGCCGGTGTGCTTCCTGCTCTCGGATGCGGCCTCCTACATCACCGGCCAGCACTTGGCGGTGAACGGGGGTTTCCACATTTCCATCTGATCAACCGGCGGAAACCCTTGCAAAGCACTCGGCGGAGGCTGAAGAAGACCTACCATCAGGGACGACTCATGCCGCAACAGCGATCCAGATCGACGCAGCGCGCTGCCGGCAGGCGCGCGGCAAGTCCATCGGCATCAGAAGCGGCCGACCGCATCGGGACACGGGCAGCCGGCGGGCCGTTTCGCCCCGTCAAGACGCGCCGTATCTTCGAAGAGATCAGCGACGCCATTCGCGACAAGCTGGTCACCGGAGAACTGAAGGCCGGTGACCGCTTGCCGTCCGAACGCGAGCTTTCGGAAATGCTCACTGTCAGCCGCACCGCGCTGCGCGAAGCCATCCGAAGCCTCGAGATAGCCGGCATCGTCGAATTGAGAAAGGGAAGCAAGGGCGGTGCGTTCATCACCAAAAGCGGCGCCGGACAGGTCACCCGCACGTTCCGCGATATGCTCGACTTCGGCCACGTTTCCCTCGCCACGCTGCTGGAGGCTCGGTTGCTGGTGATGGACGCAGTGGTACGCGCAGCATGCGAGCGCGCCAGTGGCGCGGACATCGAGGAGTTGAGCAGGAACGTGACCGAAACGATCGAGTTGACCCGGCAGGGACGCTATGAGGAACGTACGCTGAAGGCGGTGGAGTTCAGCACCTTGCTCGCAAACTCGACCGGAAACCAGGTCATGTCGGCGATTCTGGAAGCGATGGCATCCGTGATCCGCCACTTTGTCCTGATTGCCGGACCGCCGGCCCATGACCCGGTGATCGCCTCACGCCTGAAGCTGATCGAGCAGATCAAGGCGAAGGACACCAAGGGCGCGTGTGAGACGATGCACCGCTATCTGACCAAGCTCAACGCCCATCTGTTGAACGCCGAGCAAGCCAAGCTCCGCAGCGATGCGCGCTGACGTTCACGGTTGCCCGCCTGATTGATCGATTCCACGGCAGCCCAGCGAACTGGTGATGCCGCAGCACATCCGAAGCCACAAGGCGCTCGGCAATTGCTCCTCGATCCCGGGGTGACGGAAGACGAAGCCGGCGGCGGCCCGTCGGACCACCGCTTCGCTGACCAGACTACCGCGCCTCCTCCAGGATCATGTCCGAGGCCTTTTCCGCGATCATGATCGTGGGCGCGTTGGTATTGCCCGACATCAGGTCCGGCATCACGGACGCATCGACCACGCGCAATCCGTCGACACCACGCACCTTGAGCCTGTTGTCGACGACCGCGAGCGGATCGTTGCCCATCCGGCAGGTCGAGGTCGGATGATAGACCGTGCTGCCGGTGCGGCGGCAGAAATCCAGCAGGTCGTCGTCGCCGACCACCTTGGCGCCGGGATCGACCTCTCCGACCGAATAGGACTTCAGCGCCGGCGCCGCCAGGATCTTGCGCAGGATGCGGATGCCGTCGATGAAGGCGCGGCGATCGGTTTCGGTTGCGAGATAGTTGATGCGGATTTCCGGCGGCACGCTCGGATCCGCGCTCCTGATCTTCAGCGAGCCGCGGCTCTCCGGGCGCAGCTGGCAGACCGAGGCGGTGAAGCCCGAGAACGGATGCAGCTTCTCGCCCATCTTGTCGGTCGAGAACGGCAGGAAATGGATCTGGATGTCGGGTGACGCCAGCCGCGGGCTGGTCTTGAAGAACGCACCCGACGTGCCGGCCGCGATGGTCAACGGCCCCTTGCGCAGCGCCGCGTAGCGCAGCCCGGCCATGACGCGGCGCACCGGATTGTTGACGACATCGTTCAGCGTCACGTTCTGCGCGCAGCGCGTGACGATGCGCACCTGCATGTGATCCTGCAAATCGTTGCCGACGCCTTGCGCATCGAGCACGATGTCGATGCCGTGCTGCTTCAGCAGGTCGGCCGGGCCGACGCCGGAGAGCTGTAGCAATTGCGGCGAATTATACGCGCCGCTCGACACCAGCACCTCCTTGCGTGCCTTGGCGGTGCGCAACAGCCCGTTCTGCCTGTAGGCGACGCCGCTCGCGCGCTTGCCGTCGAACAAGATGCGCTGCGCCAGCGCCGAGGTTTCGACATGCAGATTGCCGCGGGTCAGCGCCGGCCGCAGATAGGACCGCGCCGTCGAGGCGCGCCGGCCGCGCCGCGTCGTGGTCTGGAAGAAGCCCGCACCCTCCTGGGTCGCGCCGTTGAAATCCGGATTGGTCGGAATGCCGACCTCGGCCGCGGCATGCACGAAGGCTTCCGACAGCGGATCGTGATGCCGCCAGTCCGACACCGGCAGCGGGCCGCCGGCGCCGTGATATTTGTTGCCGCCGCGCTGCTGATCCTCCGCCTTGCGGAAATAAGGCAATACGTCGTCATAGCCCCAGCCGGCATTGCCGCGCTGGCGCCAGCGATCGTAGTCCTCGTGCTGGCCGCGCACATAGAGCAGTCCGTTGATCGAGCTGGAGCCGCCGAGCACCTTGCCGCGCGGCTGGAACACCTGCCGTCCGTTCAGCCCGGGCTCAGGCTCGGTCTGGTACATCCAGTTGACGGATTTTTCCTTGAACAGCTTGCCGTAGCCGAGCGGGACATGGATCCAGATGTTGGTGTCCTTCGGCCCGGCCTCGAGCAGCAGCACCGAGTGCTTGCCGTCGGCGCTCAGGCGGTTGGCGAGCACGCAACCGGCCGAGCCGGCGCCGACGATGACATAGTCGAACTCGGCGACGTCGTTCGGCGACGTGCCATGATTGTTGTTCATTGGTTTCCCCCGGCCAATCGGCGCGGCCGGCAGAGTTGCGCCCCTGCCAAGCATTGGGAAAAGACGTAGCGAGCGTGGCAGATGCGGTCAAGAAAGATAGCTGACGTTCCCGAACGGTACCACCGGACCTTCGATTGTCGGACCGGCAGCCGCGAACGCAGCAACGCGACGGTCGCGTCAGCTGCCGGCCTTTGTTCGACGCGAGCCGGCGCGTTGCTGGCTTCGGCGTGCCGGCTTGGCCGGCGTGGCCCGGTCCGCGCCGGCGGCGGGCGGCGCGCCGTATTTCGCCGATACCGCCTCCAGCGAAGCGTCCTCGTCGGGCACATGCAGGCTGGAGAGAAAATCCGCGCCGGCGCGCATCACGTGCTCCGCGGCAAGCGTGGCCGCGGCGCGCTCGTCGCCGGCGATGATCGCACGCAGGATCGCGGCATGCTCGTCCCAGGTGCGGGCCTGGCGCACCGGGTCGGTCGGCGAGAACAGCATCGCGGTGCGTTCGCGCAACCGCTTCAGCAGATCGGCCAGCACGCGATTGCGGCCGGCCGCGGCCAGCTCGTGGTGGAACTGCTGGTTGAGGTCGGACAATAGATCGTAGTGCCGGGCCGCAACCGCTTCGTTGCCCTGCTTCAGCACCGCGGCAATCCGCTTGATGATGCTCTCTTCGCGGCGACGCGCCGCAAGACGTGCATTCTGCCCCTCGAGCAGGGCGCGGACCTCGATGGTCTCGCGCGCCTCCTCATCACTCATCGTGATGACCGAGGCGCCGCGGCGTGCGGTCACCTCGACCAGCCCCTCCGACTCCAGCACCCGGATCGCCTCGCGCACCGGATTGCGGGAGACCCCGAGCTCTTCGGCAAGCCGGCCTTCCACCAGCCGCTCGCCGGGCTTGAGCCGCCGGCTCAGGATCGCCTGGCGCAACTCCTGGATCACCTTGCCATGCAGGGAAAGGTAATCGTCGCCAAGGCGTTTGGAATTTCCGAGACTGCCTGCCATGAGGTGACCTGTCCGGCCCCGCTTCATTCGTTTGATGGACCACGTGACGAGGTCCAACGAGCTGCCAGACTCCCGGCCGAACGGCGGCAAATCGGTATTTAGACCGCCGGCTGCGTGCCATCAAGCCGCGCTCATTCGCCGTCAACAGCTACCGGCCGCGCCGGCGGCACGGCGCTTCGCGGCGTCCACGATACGCTGACGCTGCCGTTGAGAAAGGTCTGGCACGCCATCCGGTAGCCCGCCGCGAACTGCTCTTCGGTGAGGTGCTTGCGCTCCTTCGGCTTGATCGCATCGGTGTTCTCGATGCCGCTCTCGATCAGGCACTTGCAGGTTCCGCAGAGGCCGCCGCCGCATTTGAACGGAATGCCGCCCTGCTCGCGCAGCGAGACGCGCAGCAGGTTGCTGTTCTCCGGCGCGGTCACGGTTTTCCCACCATTGGTCAGAAACGTGACTTCGATCATCGCAATATCCGTCAGCGCTTGCGCAGCTTGGTGTCCATGTGGCCGAAGGTGATGAGATGCTCGAGCTCGCTCAGCGCCCGTTCCGGGGTTTCGAACTTCTCGAGAAACTTCGAGGGCACCTCGTTCACGATCGGCGGCGACCAGGCCTCGTCGACGACCTTGACCTTGGTCTCCTTGATCAGCTCGGCGATCACGAATGTCGCCTTCCTGGTGCCGTAGAACAAATAGTCGTAGGCCGCGAGCGGCCGCAGCCCCTCGACGATCTCGGTGCGAAACTGTCCCGGCTTGCTCGTCAGTATCACATACATCGGTCACGGCCTCCCAACCGCTGCGCCGGCCGGCGCGACGACGTCGGCGAGCGGCATGGCCTCTTGCGATAGTTCAACGTCGTGCGTGAGCCAGAGCTGGCAGGCGAGACGGTAGCCTTGCTCGATCCTGGCGCCGAGACGCTTCTTCTCTTTCCAGTTCGGCTCCGGCAGATGCTCGCCGCCCGCGATGATCCGCGACGCGCATTTCCCGCACTTCCCCATGCCGCAGCCATAGAGGAAGTTCGGATAGGGAAACTGGCGGATGCCCGCGCGCACGACGAGATTGGTGTTCTCCTTGACCTCGCCGGTGAAGGTCTCGCCGTTGCGGTGAAAAACCACCTTGGGCATCGCGCCGTTCTCCGTTCCCTGACCGGTCAGGCCTGCAACAGCACGCGCTCCTCGGCAGTGACCCCGGTGGCGAGATCGAGCTCGGCCAGCGGAATCTCGCCCGCGACGTAGTCGTGATACAGCGCCGTGGTGTAGAGCAACCGCATCTGCGCGCCGATCTCGCAAATCTTCAGGCAACGCTGCTGCAATTCGACCGTGTCGGCGTGCTCCAGCACGATCTGGTAGCCGCGTTCGCCGTGGATTTCGTCGGAGACGATGTGGAGATCGAAGAACTCGACCTCCTCGTCGGTGAACTTGTACTTCTCACGCAAGGTCGGGGTCTGCTTGCGGTAGATCGACGGCACCTGCGATTCCAGGCCGACCACGAGGCCCGCGACCGCGACGATCGGATCCTCGCGCATCGCGACCGAATAGCACCAGCTCTGCAAGCCCCGGGTGGTCGGGGTCATGTTGTCGGGGTCCTTGACCCGCGCCGCGGTCGTACCGCAGGCCTCGGCAAAGCGGATCAAAAGATCGGTGTGACGATCGCCGCCGATCTCCTCCTCATACATGTTGGCAAGCAGGAAGTCCTTGGCCTCCTGATACTGCTCCGGCATCCGCGCGTAGATGTAGCCGAGATAGTCGGCGAACGGACCGACATAGTGGTAGTGGTTCTCGGCCCAGCGCGCGAGATGCGCACGGCTCAGCTTGCCACTGGCCCAGGCCACGCTGAACGGAGCCTTGTTGGCGCTCTTTCCCTTGATGGCGTTCTCGAGGGCGGTTCGAAATTCCACATGATCCATCAGCTTCTGCATCGTTGCGCTCCTGTGCCGTGAAGAACTGCCGTCCGGGCATCGGGCCGCCGGTCGCGGCGACATCTTTGATGTATATTGTATACTGTTTTTGGGCATGTCAACATCAAAGCGCATGGCGCAGACCGCTGGATCACCCTGCCCACGCGCGATGCACGACCGCTCCGATCATAGGCATTTTATGCCTCATAATGCAGTCGGCCGCCCCTTTGCCCGACAAATATCCGAACGTTCGGCCTTCAATTTGGGCTTGTCATTCTTGAATACAGTATACATTATTGGGCAAACAGGGGGAAGCAATAAGCATGCAGCACGTTCCGATCGTTGCCGCGCATTGGGTCTATCTGCTCGGCGTCGCCGTCATCGTCCTGACCATGATCTGGCGCGCCAACGTCGTGGTGCCGTCGGTGATCGCGACATTCCTGGTCGCACTGGCCTGGACTCACAGTCCGGTCGCAGCGCTTGCCAGCGTGTTCAATGCGAGCTTCACCGCCGCAAAGGAGCTCTTCAACATCTTCCTGGTGATCGCGCTGATGACCGCGCTGCTGAATGCGCTCAAGGTGCTCCGCTCCGACATCCGCATGGTCGAGCCGTTCCGCGCCGTGATGAAGACCGGCCACACCGCCTACTTCGTGCTCGCCGCGATCACCTATGTGATCTCGCTGTTCTTCTGGCCGACGCCTGCGGTGCCGCTGGTCTCCGCGGTGCTGTTGCCGGCGGCGATCGCGGCCGGGCTGCCGCCGCTCGGCGGCGCCATCGCCATCGCGATCGCCGGACAAGGCATGGCATTGTCGTCGGATTACGTGATCGGCGTCGCCCCCGGGATCAGCGCCAAGGCGGCCGGCGCCGCGGTCAGCGCCGCGATGGTTGCCGACCGCGCGCTGGTGCTCTCGCTGATCACCGGCGGCGTTGCGCTGACGCTCGCCTATCTCTCGATCCGCAAGTCGATCACCAAGCCCGACGACCGCTTGCTGGAACGCTGGCAGGCGAAGTCGAGCAATGGAGAGCTGGCCCGGCTCGAGCAGGAAGGAACTTTCGACAAGGCCGAGATCGCGCGCGGCACCGCCGAGGGCCAATGCCCGTTCGCAACCCAGGCGCAGATCGACACGGAACTGGCGAAAGTGCCGACCCGCCGCGAGCGTTGGTCGAAGTTCTTCGCGGTCGCGACCCCGCTCGCCTTTCTCTGCGTGATCGCCGTGATGGTGCTGGCCAAGCTCGGCATCGGTCACGATCTCAAGGGCGGCGACGCCGCGGCACTGGTCGGCGGCGTCGCGGCGATGCTGATGATCTGCGCGTCCTTTGTCACTGACGATCTGCGAAAATTCCTCGACACCAGCGCCGATCACGTCACCGAAGGCTTCGTCTTCGCCTTCAAGGCGATGGGCTCGGTGCTGCCGATCGCAGGCTTTTTCTTCCTCGGCGCCGAACCCGGCCTGTCCTCGCCGATCCTCGGCGTGCCCGCGGCCCAGGCGCCAAGCCTGCTGTTCGAACTGATCCAGACCGCGCAGGCCTGGATACCGGGCAACGAGTTCTTCGTCGCCTTCGGCGTCCTGATCGCCGGCATGATCACCGGCATCGACGGCTCCGGCTTCGCCGGGCTGCCGCTGACCGGCTCGCTGTCGGGCGCGCTGGCACCTTCGGTCGGGCTGGAGCCCGCGACGCTCGCCGCGATCGGCCAGATGGGCGCGGTGTGGACCGGTGGCGGCACGCTCGTGGCATGGTCGTCGCTGATCGCAGTGGCCGGCTTCGCGCGCGTGCCGGTGTTCACGATCGTGCGAACCGCGATGCTTCCGGTGCTGACCGGGCTCGCGGCGTCGACGATCGCAGCGGTTCTGATCTTTCATTGAAGAGGCCTTTTGACGATGACTGAAGCGGCTATGCGCAACACCCACCCCTCCACGCCGACCGAGATCGAGGAGTTCCCCAACCTGATCGCCGGCGAGCGCGTCCGCAGCGCATCGGGAAGGCTGACCGCGAACATCAACCCCGCCGACAATGCCGACATTGTCGGGCGCTTCCAGGAATCCAGCGCCACGGAGGCGCGGGCCGCCGTCGATGCCGCCGCCGCTGCATTCGAAGGCTGGAGGCGGACGCCGATCTCCAAACGCGCCGCCGTCCTGAATCGCGCGGCTGATCACCTCGAGTCGCACGCCGATCGGATTGCGCGCGAGATGACGCGCGAAATGGGCAAGTCGCTCGGCCTCGCCCGCGACGAGGTGGTGCGCTCGGCTCAGACCTTGCGCTTCTACGCGGTCGAAGGGCAGTCGTGGACGGGCGAAGTGTTCCCGAACGACGATGCCGACATGACCGTCTACACGCTGCGCGAGCCGCTCGGTGTCGTTTCGGTCATCACGCCTTGGAATTTTCCGATTTCGATTCCGGCGCGCAAGATCGCGCCGGCCCTCGTCACCGGCAACACCGTGGTGTTCAAGCCCTCATCGGATGCGCCGCTCAGCGGCTACCGGTTGGCGGAAGCGCTGATCGCGGCGGGGCTGCCGAAGGGCGTGCTCAACTTCATCACCGGCAGGGCCGGCGAGATCGGGCCCGCCATCACCGAACCGCCGGTGATCCGGGCGATCTCCTTCACGGGATCGACCACTGCCGGCGAACAGATCTGCCGCGCGGTCGGCTTCATCACCCGCACGCAGATGGAGCTCGGCGGCAAGAACCCGCTGATCGTGATGGACGATGCCGATCTCGACCAGGCCGTCGACCTCGCCATCAAGGGCGGTCTGTCGCTGGCGGGACAGGCCTGCACCGGCACCAGCCGGGTGCTGGTCATGAAACAGGTGCGGTCCGAATTCACCGCCCGGCTGCTCGCCAGGGTGCAGGCGATCAAGATCGGCAGCGGTCTCACGAGCGGCATGGAGATGGGGCCGCTCGCCACCGCGCGGCAACTCGAGACCGTGCTGCGCTATGTCGCGATCGGCAAGGCGGAGGCGATGCATCTCCACGGCGGCGATCGGCTCACCGGCGCAGGTTACGATGGCGGGTACTTCGTTTCGCCCGCGATCTTCACCGACGTGACCCAGGAGATGACGATCGCGCGCGAGGAGATCTTCGGTCCCGTGATCGCGATCATCGAGGTCGAGAGCTATGCCGACGCGATCGCCAAGGCCAATGCCAGCGAATACGGCCTGTCGGCTGCGATCGTGACGCGCAACCCGCGCGTGATGCACGATTTCGCCAACGACATCCAGTCCGGCACGGTGAAGATCAACCGCACCACGACCGGCAATCTGATCAACGCGCCGTTCGGCGGCCTGAAACGATCGAGCACCTCGACATTCCGCGAGTCCGGCCGCACCGGTCTCGAATTCTACACCCAGATCAAGACGGTCTATCGCGGCGTTTGAGCCGCGATCGACGCCCCTCAATATCGAAAGAGAGCGATGAGACAGACATTCAAACTCGAGCTTGCCGAAGCCCGCCACATGATCGCCGCCGCCATCCGGAAATCGGCCGAGATCGGCGTCGCCGAGACGGTCTGCGTGACCGACGATGGTGGTTACCCGCTGGCCCTGGAACGGATGGACGGCGCGCGGGTGACCGGCCCGCAGATCGCCTGGAACAAGGCGTTCACCGCGGCCGGCCACAAGCGTTCGACGCATCTGTTCAATCAGCCGCCGAACGGCCCCGCTTTGCCCGGCAACGAGGCGTTCGGCATCCAGTGGAGCTTCGACGGCAAGTTCGCGGTGTTCGTCGGCGGCTTTCCGATCGTCGTCGACGACGAGGTGGTCGGCGGCATCGGGCTGAGCGGCGGCAATGGCGAGCAGGACACCCAATGCGGCCTCGCTGCGCTGTTGGCCTTGCAGGAGCTATTGCGCGGCCATCGCGTCCTGGTCGCGGCCGACATCAAGAAATGACGGGCGACTTTCTTGCGCCGAGCGCGTCGATCAATCGCTCGACCAGCATGTTGAGCTGTTCGGCGCTGCGCGCGGCGCCGAACACGTAGCGATCAGGCCGCACGATGGCCGCCGCTACGCCGTGCTGCCGCATCCAGTCGGCAAACAGCCGGTCGCGCTCGACCACGCTCAGAATGCCGTTGGCGTCGCAGCTCTCACCCGACGCGGTGATGACGACGCGTTCGCCGGACAGGCGCTGCCAGCCGGCGCGTGATGTTTCCGACAGCCACGCCATCTGCTGTGCGGCCAGCGTCACGATCGCAAACTCCGGCTTCAACAGGTCGTCGAGCCGGCACGTCCGTCCGTCGGGCGCGCGCACATGCGGCTGCACGAACAGCCGCCCGGCAAGTTCAGCGCCGGGCGCGATGAGGCCGGACTCGAGGTCCGGGATGAATTTCTGCCTGATGGTCTCGGCCTTGCCGGCCTTCAACTCGGCGCGCAGCCGCAGGTCGCGTTCGGCGGCGGCCACGGGATCGAGCTCGCCGATGATCTTGCCGAACTCCTTGGCGCTGGCGACGACGGCGCGAACGTGCGGCTTGCGCTCGATCTCGTAACTGTCGAGCAGCGCCGCGTCGGCGTCGCCGCGCAGCACCAGGCGGAGCTTCCAGGCCAGATTGACGGCATCGCGGATGCCGGCGCAGAGGCCCTGCCCGAGGAACGGCGGCGTCTGGTGCACGGCGTCGCCCATCAGCAGCACCCGGCGATCGCGCCAGCGCTGCCCGAGCAGGGCATGGAAGCGATAGACCGCCGAGCGCCAGATCGTGAGATCGGAGATATCGGTGAAGCCCTTGAGCAGGCGGACAACATTGTCAGGCGCGCCAGCGGCCTCCGGATCCTCGCCGGGCAGCAGCTTGATCTCCCAGCGTCGCAAGTTTCGCGGCCCCGGCACGAAGGTGCCCGGACGCGACGGCCAGCAATACTGAAAACTCTTGGCCGGCCGCTTGGCGGGATCGCTGGTCAGCGTGTCCACCACCATCCAGCATTCATCGAAGGCGAGATCGTCCAGACCGATGCCGAGCCGCTTGCGGACAAAGCTGTTGGCGCCGTCGCAGCCGACCAGATAGCGCGCGCGGATCACGAACTCCGCGCCGGACTCGCGCCGCGCGGTCAGGGTCACCGCGCCGTCGTCCTGCTGCAACGACACGCCGGCGGCCGCGAGGAAAATGTCGACATGCGGATCGTCCGCGAGCTGGTCGCGCAGCGCCTGCTCGAGCTCCGGCTGCACGAAGGTGACATTCGGAATCCAGCCGAGCGGAAACGGCGGCGGCATCGGGTCGAAGATCTTGATGATCTCGCCGTCGACGCCGAGATAGTGCGAGCCATTATGCGGGGCGATCGCCTGCTCCATGAAATCGCCGAGCCCGATCGCCTGCAACACCCGCAGCGCCTCGTGGTCGAGCGTGATCGCGCGCGGCTTGTCGTAGATCTCGGCGACACGCTCGACGACAGCGACGCTCAGTCCGGCTTTCGCGAGCAGATTGGCGAAGATGGCGCCGACCGGCCCGAGGCCGACGATCGCCGCGTCATAAAGGGGGTTCGCGACCGGCATCGACATGCTACTTCGCGAGGTAGCTCTCGAGCGTCAACGGCTTCGGCTTCACCTGCGGCTCGCGGATCGCGACATCGGCGAACGGCGTCGCCTCCTCGAACCAGGCCTGCCGCGCCGGCAGCCCCCAGGGAAACGAGATCTTGTGGTCGGACGGGTCCCAGCCGATCGGCTCGTTCTCGATGTCCATGATCTGGTAATGCGTGTTGAACAGCTCGACGCGGTGCCCGTCGGGGTCGCGCATGTAGACATACATCGCGTGTCCCGGCCCGTGCCGCCCCGGGCCGCGTTCGACGGCGGCGCCATAGCCGAGCTCGCCAGCGATGTCGCAGGCGTTGAGCAGATGATGCACCTCGGGCGCCAGGAACGCGAAATGATGCAGCCGCGGTCCGGCACCGTTGAAGAACACGATGTCGTGCGGATTGCCCTTGCGCTGCAAGAACACGCCGCGCAGATCGAACGTGCCCGCGGGGGCGATATACTCGCTGAGCCGAAAACCCGCCGCGGTGTAGAACTCGCAGGCCTTGCGCAGCTCAGGCGTCAGCACCTGGTAATGGTCGAGCCGCAGCGCCGAGCCGCCGGCATGGCGGGTGAATTGGGTGATCATGCGCGGCTCGATCGGCATGGTCGCGCAGAACTCCAGCGGCGTACCGGCCGGATCGGTCGCATGCAGCGTGCGGCCCTGATGCGGCACCTCGGCCCAGGCGACGCGGCAGCCATGCGCTTCGAAAAAGCCCTTGAGCCGGTCGAGGTCATCCTCCTGGAACACCCGCAGGCCGAGCCGCGCGCAGGCGGCGCCGCCACCCTTGCGCAACACAAGGCTGTGATGGCAGGCCTCCTCGACGCCGCGGAAATAGAGCGCATCGCCCTCCTCCGCGGTGAGGATCAGCCCGATCACCTTTTCGTAGAACCGCCGGCTGGCGGCGAGATCGCGGACGGTCAGGACGACGTGGCTGGCCCGCGTGATACGAAACCCGGGATCGTGGTTCGTGGTCGGGAGGCTCATGCGCACCTTCTGATTTGCCGTCGCCGGAGCTCAACTCATTGCGAAAAACCGGCGGCCGATCAAGCCGCGCGGCGTTGGGCAATCCCTGCCGGTCCGTGACCTCGCGTCACGCATTTGTATCGATTTGTTAGCAATGCCCACCAGTGGAACCGATCCGCTCCCCCAACGCGGCTTGGTTCATCCCAAGAATTCATAGTTTGTCAAAGGTTTGCAGAGAATTCTTCGGCACTGCGTCATGGCCAGACCACGCAGGCAATGTAGTGAGATGCGTAGCGATCTCAGATCATATTTCGCGGCCTTGTTCGCGGGAGACCTTGCGGCGTTCGGCGCACCACCGACGGATGAAGCGCTTGCCGGCCACATCCGCGCCGAGCAGATCTCGCTCGTGCTCGGCTATTCCTTCGGCATCATGCTCGCCAATGCCTGCAACGCGATGGTGCTCGCGGTCGCACTCTGGCTATCGCCCGATTGGGTCTTCGCGCTGATATGGGCCGCCGCCGTGAGCTGCGGCGCACTGCTCTTCGGCTTGCAGGCGCGCGCGGCACGCCGCATCGCCAAGCCGCAATTCGTCTCGCGCCGGACCATGTACCGGCTGGTGCGCAACGCGCTGGCGCTCGGCGCTGCCTGGGGCGTCGTCCCGGTCGCCTTCTTCGCGAGCGCATCGAGCGGCGGGCAATTGGTGATCACCTGCCTGTGCGCCGGAATGCTGGCGGGTGGCGCCTTCGCCTTCTCGACCATCCCGGTCGCCGCGATCGCCTTCACCGGGCCGATCTTCGCCGGCATCGCGATCTGCCTCGGCCGCGACGGCGACTTCGTCTATCTGCTGTTGGCCGTGCTGGTCGTGGTCTACGGCTCCGTGCTGCTGCGCGGCGTCTTCGTCAACGCGTTCGAGTTCAGGCGGCGGATCATCGCCCAGCATGAGGCCGAACGAACGGTGCGGCAGGATCCGCTGACGCATCTGCCGAACCGCGTCGCCTTCAACGAGGCGCTCAACGGCGCGCTCGGCCGGCTGGCACGCTCGGGCGAGGAATTCGCGGTGCTGCTGCTCGACCTCGACCGCTTCAAGGAAGTCAACGACAGGTTCGGTCATCCGGCCGGTGACGAATTCCTGGTGCAGGTTGCGGCCCGGTTGCAGCGCTGCACGCGCGCGGCCGAGCACGTCGCGCGGATCGGCGGCGACGAGTTCGCGCTGATCATGTCCAATCTGACGCGGCCGGAGGATGCGCTCGCGATCGCCGAGCAGTTCGTCGCGGCCATTGCCGATCCGTTCCCGATCGACGGATTCGAGATATCAAGCGCCATCAGCATCGGCATCGTGCTCGCGCCCCGTGACGGCAGCACGTCCCACGATCTGCTCAAGCACGCCGACATCGCGCTCTATCGGGCGAAGAAATCCGGTCCGGGTCCCATCTGCTTCTTCGAGGCGAGCGACGACCAGGCCGCGCGCGACCGCCGCGCCTTGCAACGGGATCTGGAACACGCCATCGAGGCCGACCAGCTGTTTCTGGTCTACCAGCCGTTCCTCGACATCCGCAAAGGCCGTGTCACCGGCTTCGAGGCATTGTTGCGCTGGCAGCATCCGGTGCGCGGCCTGATCCCGCCGAGCGTCTTCATTCCGATCGCCGAGGAGAGCGGGCTGATCCACCAGCTCGGCGAGTGGGTGATCCGCAACGCCTGCGCGATGCTGGCGCGCTGGCCGCAGGACATCAGGATCGCGGTCAATTTCTCCGCGGTCCAGTTCCAGAACGTCGGCATCCTGCAGACCATCGTCGACGCGCTCGCCGCGGCGAACGTCGCCCCGAACCGGCTCGAGGTCGAGATCACCGAATCGATGCTGATCTCGAAATATGGATCGGCGCCCGCGATCCTGAACGCGCTGCTCGAGCTCGGCGTGACGGTCGCGCTCGACGATTTCGGCACCGGCTTCTCTTCGCTGACCTATCTGCGCAAGCTGCCGTTCAGCCGCATCAAGATCGATCAATCCTTCATCCGGGACATGCTGACCCAACCGGACTGCGCCGCGATCGTCAAATCGGTGATCTCTCTCGCGCAGGATTTGCAGATCGGCGTCGTGGCCGAAGGCGTCGAGACCGCGGATCAGCTCGAATATCTGCGCCAGACCAGTTGCGACGAGGTGCAGGGCTATCTGATCGGCCGCCCGATGTCGGGCGGCGAGATTTCCGCCCTGCTCGATCACAATCCGCGGCGGTCGGTGCACGCGGCGTAAAGCGGAATAAGTTTTGGTTGATCGGCTTGCCGCGGTCTCGATACACCTCTCCCCGTTGGGGAGAGGTGAACTCTCGACGCCGTTCGACCTCAACCTGATCTCTGGCACAGCCTTGTTCAGGCGCGCCTTGCCGGCCGGGCGCGTCAGAGCGCGTCGGCGCGATGCAGGGTATCCACCGTGATGGTGCCGCGGGCGCGGGAGACGCAGGCGCAGATCTTGCGGCTCTCCTGCTTCTGGTGCGTGCTGAAGAAGACGTCGCGATGATCGATTTCGCCATCGACGCCGACGACGTCGAGCGCGCAGACGCCGCATTCGCCGCGCCGGCAGTCGCTCATCACTTCGTGGCCGGCCTCGTCGAGCACATCCAGCATCGATCGGTCGCGCGGGATCACGAACTCGGTCAACGCTCCCGTCCCCTGGTCCCTGACCCGCACGCGGAACGCTTCGGTCGGCAGCAGCCCGCTCGATCCGAACGTCTCGTAGCGCAGATCCGTCATCGGACGACCAGCCGCTTCCCAGGCGCGCCGTGCCGCATCGAGCATCCGCATCGGACCGCAGAACAAGGTCATGGTATCGCGCGGCAGGGCGGCCAACACACCGTCGAGGTCGAGCCGCCTGCCCTCGTCGCCGGCATGAACCACGAGCCGGTCGCCGAGCAGACCTTCGAGCATGTCGAGATAGGCGGCGTCGCTGCGCGTGCGCACGGCATAGTGCAGCGTGATGCCGGCGCCGCGGCGCGCCAGCGCCTGTGCCGCGCCGACGATCGGCGTGACGCCGATGCCGCCTGCGATCAGGCAGAACTGCCGCCGCGTCCAGTCGAGTTGCACCAGCGAGGCGGGCAGCGTGATGTTGAGCCGCGCTCCCGGCGCCAGCGACCACATATAGTGCGAGCCGCCGCGGGAATCCGGAGCGCGCCGAACGGCGATCCGATAGCCCTGCGGATCGATTTCGCCGATCAGCGAATAGGAGCGGGTCTGCGGCTGGCCATCGATGGTGACGCCGACATCGATGTGGCTGCCGATCGGGTAAGGCGAGCCCGAAAAGCCGTCCGGCCGCAGCAGGAATTCACGGATGCCGGGCGTGAGGTCGCGCGTCGCGAGCAGCGTGGCGGACGTCCAGGTTGCAATGAATCGCATGGGACGCTCCGTTCAGCCGGCCGTGACCAGCGCCAGCGCCGGCAGCAGATCGAGATGGGTTCGATTGCGCAGCGCCAGCCGCAGGTTGCGGGACGCAAGCCGGGCATGCTCGCGCATCACCGCCTCGGCGCGCGCGCCCTCGCGGTTCTCGATGGCGTCGACCACCACGCAATGATGTTCCTGCCCGATCAGCAGGATCCGGCGCGCCTCCGGCAAGGCCGATTGCGCCATCACGAAGCTGCTCGGCGAGGCGAATGGCAGCGCCGAGGCGCGGTCGATCTGCCGGATCAACGGCGGACTGCGCGACAGCTCGGTGAGCAGCGCGTGAAATCGCGCGTTGAGCGCGACAAAGGATGAAAATGCATCCATCGAGATCGGATCCTGCCGCACCAGGTCGTCGATCTCGTTGAGACACTGCTTCAACGGCTCGAGGTCGCGCGACGAGACGCCACGCTCGGCGGCGAAGCGCGCGGCCAGCCCCTCCAGCGTGCCGCGCAGCTCGATCGAATCGAGAATGTCGCGCTCGGAAAACGCCTTGACCATGAAACCGCCGGACGGGATCACCTCCAGCAGTCCCTCCTCCTCCAGCCGGACCAGCGCCATCCGCACCGGCGTGCGCGACACTCCGGTGATCTCGACCGCCTGCAATTCCGAGATACGCTCGCCCGGCCGCAGCCGGCCCGCCAATACCAAGTCGCGCAGCGCGAGCTGCGCCCGCACGGTCTGCGACACTGAGCGATCCGCTTCGCGCTCCGCCATGGCTTGCTCCCGCCTACTCGGCCGCCTGCATGCGCTGCGGCGGTGGATTTTCCTTCGCCACCATGCGGTCAATCACGCGCCGCGCCCACATCGCACCGGCATCGATGTTGAGATTGTAGAACACGCGGTCGGGATTCTCGTCGATCGCACGCTGCTGTGCTTCCAGGATGATCTCGTCCTCGTGGAAGATGCCGGCGACGCCGTCGCGGATCTCCGAGGTCAGGCGTTGCTCGGTGAGGCGGTGGTTGCGGACGAAGGCCCAGAAGTAATGGCAGGTCTTCTCGGTCTCCGGCGTGATGGTGTTGAGCACATAGCCGTTGACGCCCTGCGAGCGGTCGCCCTCCGGCGCGCCCGATCCGGCCGGCGCGACGCCGACATCGATGGTGACGGTGCATGGCGCCTCGAACCGGATGATCTGCCAGCGATCGACCGGCCCCGGCTTCTGCAACAGCTTGACGAAGAACGGCGGCGCCTGGATGCCCTTCATCCAGCGCGTCACGGTGACGATCTTCTCGCCATGGGTGACGTCGAACGGCGCTTCGGCGACCGCGTCATTGCCGATGCTCGAACCGTGCACGAAGGTCTCGTGGGTCAGGTCCATCAGATTGTCGACGACGAGGCGGTAGTCGCATTTGACATGAATGGTCTTGCCGTCGCCGGCCCAGGCCGGATCGTGGTTCCAGTGCATGTCCGGCACCAAGGCAGGATCGGCCAGTGCAGGATCACCCATCCAGAGCCAGATGAAGCGATGGCGCTCGACCACGGGATAGGCGCGCACGCAGGCCGACGGATTGATCGTCTCCTGCGACGGCATGAAGGTGCAGCGGCCCTGCGCATTGTATTTCAGGCCGTGATAGCCGCAGACCACGGTATCGCCGTCGAGGCGGCCCTTGGAGAGCGGCACCAGGCGATGCCAGCAGGCATCCTCGAGCGCCACCACCTCGCCGTCACCCTTCCGGTACATCACGACGTGCTTGCCGCAGATCGTGCGCGGCAACAGTGCCTGTTTGATCTCGGCATCCCAGCCGGCTGCGTACCACGCGTTCATCGGGAAGGAGTTGGGCATCGATCGCTCCCATTCTGGATACTCTATGTATACATTAACTCCCGATCGATAGCAAATTCCATCGAAAATCGTCGATATCGAGACATAGCGGTATACATAAATATCTCAAAACCTCATGACGCGCCAAAGTGCGCGGCCAGGCGTGGCCTGGACACGGTGAGGTCAACGGGGAGGGAAATTGAGGGGCCGCCAGCGGCCCGGCGACGCTTACGAGTTCGACGGCGAGCGGCTCGAGGCCGACTGCGTGTCCTTGATGCTGATCACCACGGCGATGCGCTTGATCGTGCCGCTGCGGTAAGCTTGCAGGAACTTGTCGTAGTGCTTGACTGAGATACAGCCGTTGGAGTCGCCGTTCGGGCCGAGCATGTAGCTGTGCACCAACAAGCCGACGCGTCCGAAGGTCTCGCTGCCGTCGACCGGGGTCATGCGCAGCGCGGGGACGCCATGGAACAGCTTTTCGCGCGGCTTCATCTCGTAGATGCCGGGCGGGGTCGCACCGGCGTTGCGGGCATTCACATGCGCCGGATCGTCGAGCAGATTGCCGAGACCAGAATGCGCCTCGAACTTGGTGCCGTCGGGCATGTACACGATGCGGCCGGTGATGTCGTAGACCGCCGTGGTGCTGTCATAGCCGAGCGCGCCGAGATCAGGGCTCGGGCCGGACAGCAATCCGTCATTCGGATCGAGCGAGGCGAGTTGCAGCTTGCCCGGCATCATGTCGGCGATCTTCTGGAGGAAGGTGCGGTTGTCGCCCTGCTGCACCGGCGCCGGCTGCGGCACTGGCGCCTGATCGTTCCGCGCGAGCAGATTGGCCTCGGCCGGCCGCGAGCGCGGCATCGGCACTGTGGATGTCGCCGGCGCAGCCGTGGCAGCGACGGACGCCGTCGCCGGCTGGCTGGTCGGCAATTCGGTCTGCGTGTCACGCAGCTGACCGGCGAGCGCGTCTTCGATCTGACCGAACTCGGAATTGAAATCGCCGCGGCTCGAGCGGAACCCGCGGCGCAGCGGATAATAGAGCGAGGACGTATTGATCGTGGAGCGAGAGCCGAACCGGTCGTCGAAGCTCAGCGATGCGGTGGTGTTGGCGAGCGCGGACCCATGCAGCCACGACGTCGGATCGATGCCGACCACCCAGGCGGCAAGGCCGGACGACAGGACGAGCGCGCTCACGGCAAACGCCGTGCTGCCCACCAGAGACATGCCGCGGCTTGGCTTACGCCCGGCAGCTTTCGTCGTACGTTGACCCATCCGTCCCCAAGTACGGTGCTCTGGGGCCTGTTGCCCGGCCCACGCGGGATTCACCGATCGCTCATTATATCAGGGAATTAGAGTAAGGCATAATCGAGACGGAGCGGGCAACGACAGGATTTTTAAACGCTTTTCGGATGGAAACTGCCGGGAATCAGCCCCGGGCGGGCTGAAATGCCCGAAAAAGTCCCAATTCGGGACAATCCTGGGCGACTCAGGCGATCTTTTCTTCCCAGAGGGTCAGCACCGGAACCGGCTTCCCGATCGCATAACCCTGGGCGTAGTCGACACCGATCTGGCGCAGTTCGTCCAGGATGGCGGCGCTCTCGACGAATTCGGCGACCACCTGCTTCTGCATGATCTTCGCGGTCTTGGTGATCATCTCGACCATCGCGCGATCGACCTTGCTGTTCAGGATCTCCTTCACGAACGAGCCGTCGATCTTGATGATATCGACCGGCAGATGCTTCAGATAGGCGATCGAGGACATGCCGGTGCCGAAATCGTCGAGCGAGAAGCTGCAACCGATCTCGCGCAGCCTTGCGATGAATTTCTGCGCCTCGTCCAGGTTCGAGATGGCGCTGGTCTCGGTAATCTCGAAGCACACCGATGCCGGCGAAACGTCGTGCAGCGCGAACAACTCGGCGACGAAGTCGACGAAGTCGCTGTCGCCGATGGTGGCGCCGGAAAGATTGATGGCATAGCTCGCCACCTTGCGCGGCGAGCGCTTGCGCTCGGCGATGACCTCGAAGGCGCGGCGAACCACCCAGCGGTCGATCAGCGGCATCAATCCGTAGCGTTCGGCGGCGGGCAGGAAGCTGCCGGGCGGCACCACGGCGCCGCTCTCGTCGCGCAGCCGCAGCAGCAGTTCGCGCCGCTCATTGCCTTTCAGCACGCCGCTCACGGGACGGATTTCCTGCTCGTAGAGGCAGAACCGCTCCTCGTCCAATCCCTTGCGAATCCGATTGACCCAGCTCATCTCGGCGACGCGCACCGCCATGCCGGTGTCGGACGGGCGATGCTCCTGAACCCGGTTGCGTCCCTTGTCCTTGGCGAGGAAGCAGGCAACGTCGGCAAGCCGCAATGCGTCCTGCACGCCGGCACTATCGGCCAGCCTGACCAGCCCGATGCTCGCGCTGATCCGGAAACTCGAGGCGTCATGGACGAAGTTCGACTGCTCGACCACCGCCCTGATCCGCTCCGCGACGTCGGCGGCGACATCGTGGGCAGCAGAGCCGTCATCGCGCAGCAGGATCCCGAACTCGTCGCCGCCGAGACGCGCGACCAGCCCGCTGCCGCCGACTTCGCCTTCCAGCAGCCTGGCCACCTGCTTCAGCAGCCGGTCACCCGCCATGTGGCCACAGGTGTCGTTGACGATCTTGAACTGGTCGAGGTCGATCAGCATCAGGTCCGCCCCCGTTGCCGGCGAGACCGACATCGCCCGGTGCAATTCGAACTCGAACTGCCGCCGGTTCGCGAGCCCGGTGAGCGCATCATGGGAAGCGGCCCAAGCCAGTTCCTCGACCAGCCGCCGCTCCGCGGTCATGTCGTGAATGACCATGACGCGGCCGGCGGGTTCGCCGGCATGCACGATCGGGGTCTCGACCACCGAGACCGGCACGCTGGAACGATCCGACCGCACCAGGAGCCGCTGCTGCGAATGGCCGTCATCGTCGGCATTGGCCGCCTGGAACGGTCCTCCTACGGGCTGTTCCGCGATGCTGAACAATGATGCAAGCGGCCAGCCGGTCACATCGTGTCCCGACGCGATCAGCCGTTGCGCCGCAGCGTTCATGTAGCCGACGCGATCGTCCTCGGTCGTCACGATCACCGCATCGCCGATCGACGCCAGGGTGAGTTGGGCACGCTCCTTCTCGACTGCGAGCGCGGTCTCGGCAAGCCAGCGCCGCCACAGCATCCGTCGTGTATGAAACAGGACGATGCCGGCGAGACAGACCGCGATCACGACATTGACCAGCAGCAGCAGCGCGGAGACTTGACGCGATGCCTTGCCCAGATGGTCGGAGAAGTCGACCGCGAGCGTACTCAGGGCGGCATCGACCGCGCCGATCCGCTCGGCCCAGTGCCTGATCGTCGCGGCCGACGGATCATGCAGCGCGCTGTCGTTCGCGGCTTCGTTCCGGATCTCGATCAGCTGATCGAGCAGCGCATCCGAGTTGCGCCATGCCGTCACCGCGCCGGCGACGTGGTGCAACTTGCGGAAGTATTTGAACAGCCAGATCAGGCCGCTGATATCGTCATCATGATTGCCGGCCTTGGCGAAGCCGTCCCTCGCCACGGCGTCATTGTTGCCCGGCGCTTCCAACGCGCGCCGCGCCGTGCGATCGGCCAGCGGCACCGCGATCGCGGCATCGAATTTCGTCAGATAGAGCGGCGCGCCGGTGCTGACATAGATCTGAAGGTCATAGATGGCGTCCTTCTGGCCCTTGGAAAAAAGGCTCTCGCCGGCCACATAGGCCCGTACCGCCGACATCACTTGCAGGCTTCCCGCCGACAGGCCGGCAAGCAGCAACACGATCGCGAGCAGCGGCCCTACCACCCGCCACAGTGACCAGCTTCGAAACGAAAAGAACATGTCCAATGCGCTCCGACGGAATAGACGTCGGGTAAGCCTAGGAACCGTGACTTAACCTCACGTTGCAAAACGCAATGAGTTTGAAACGACTTGGCCGGAATAGAATTGCGTCAAACTTTACGCATCCCGGCGGCAGGCCAACGACGCTCATGGGCGCAATGTCGGCGACGTGTTCGGCGCCAGAGCCAGCTCCATTTCGGCCTCTTCAGGCAGCTTGTCGGCATGGACGGCAAGCGGTGTGCCGATCCACAGCGGATCGTCACGGTGATCGCGGCGCGGGTTCGTCGTGTTGGGATGGACCAGGATGCTCAGCCGGCCATGGTTCAGCATCAGCCACGGCACCAGGGTCGGAAACAGCTCGGCGGCAAACGCCACCTGATACATCGCCTGGTCGTGCGGACCGACCTTGACGTCATGCCAGCGTCCGAGCGTGACCAGGAAGCGCTCGCCGATCCAGGTGCGGAGCTGCTCGGCCTCGCCCCGGCTGGACGTTGGATCGTAGTAGACATGGGCGTGATAGCTCGCGATCTCGCCGATCGTCCTTGGCGCATCCGTCATCTCGCTTCTCCTGGTTCAGGCCGGCTCGCATATCGCTCGTCCCATGCAGCTTCGCAACCGATCATTTCCGTCGCAGAACGCTGAACTGAAACGACTGTGCTGCGCCCCACGGCGTCGCGTGCCGATGCGGCTCCGCGGCGATCAGTTCGAATTCCGGACCGATGGTCCGACTGAGCGATGCCGGATCATAGCGGCGCACCGGAAGTCCGCTGCACTGCTCCGGACCGTCCAGCGCGAAGGTGCCGATCACGGCGTGGCCGCCTGCCCGGACACCGCGATGCAACCTGTCGAGATAGGCTGCGCGATCGTCTTCCTCGACGAGGAAATGAAACGCCGCGCGGTCGTGCCAGACGTCGAAGGCCTGTCGCGGCTGCCAGACCGTTACATCGCCTGCGATCCAACGCACCGCATCGCCTGCCGCGCCGATCCGCTGCCGTGCGTTCGCCAGCGCGGCGTCGGACAGATCGAGCACGGCAACATCGTGAAAGCCGTTCGCCAGCAGCGCGTCGACCAGGCGTGACGCCCCGCCGCCGACATCGACGATCGCCGCGTCGTGGCCAGCCGCGACGGATTCGATCAGGCGCAGCGATGGCTGCGGATCGGCCTGCGACCAGCTCACCTGCTGCTCGCCCTTGGTCAGGTAAACGGTCTGCCAATGCGATTGGCGTTCAGAAGCAGTCATGGCGATCGAACCCGAAAGATTAACCATGAGCTAGGCGCGACGGTTTCCCGCGTCAACCGGCACCGGGCGCGCAACCGCAAATGCCGCATTTGCATCGCGGTATTTTCCATCTAACCTGACGCAGAGGTTGAGATCGGGGCGCCCGGGATGGCCAATTTCGGCTGGACACGCGTCAACAGGCCTGCACAAGCGGACGACGCCGCCAGCGATTTGCGCGGCCTGACCGATCCATTGGCGTTTCTCGCAGCGCTCGACAAGGTGGTGCCGCGTTATCTCGATCTGGCCGACAATGGCGTGCTGGTCTATCCGGCCTGCAAACGCAAGCCCGGCGACCTGCTCGGCGATACCAGGGCGATCTGGGAGCACACGCGGCTCGAAGCGATGCGCTATGTCCCGATGGTGCCGCGGAAGGACGCCGCGCTGCTCGCCGATCCATCCCGCCAGGCCGAGATGATCGACGCTTTCCTGCGCCAGCGCGCGCACGACAAGACCATCGTCGATTTCACCGGCACCGCGATCGAGGATTACGGGATTGCGATCTACGCCGCGCTGAACTGGCTCAACCATTGCGGCTCCATCGTCAACGCCGATCCGCAAAAGTTCTCCGGCACGCTGCGAAGCTTCCGCAAGGTGATGGTCGTCGCCCGGCAGTGGTGGGCACTCGACGGCGCCACGGACCGCTGCCGGCAGATGCTGGAGGCGCGCGAGCGGCCGCCGCTGGTGTTCTTCCTGCTGTGGGCCGAATGCACCAACCTGGCGCGGGAGATCGCGATCGCGGCGGCCGGCGCGACGGCGACCGAAGACAGCCTCGCACGCCTGCGCGCGGCCGAAGATCCGGAGGCGCTGACGCAGGACAACTGACGTCAGGCGAAAGGCCTGGCGCCCGCAATACCTACAATCGTACCATCGAAAGCCGAACAAGGCCAAGCCGGGATGAAGCACGGGCAGCGTTGCCGTACGCCGACGCAACAGCGCCGTGCCCAAAGCCGCCTGCCGCGGCTTTGGGCCGGATGCTAGGTTCGGTCGAATTCACACCGAACCCGCATAGGCCAGACATGTCAGATAAATCGCTCGCCGACGGCAAGATCCTGCAAAGCGTGGTCGATGGCGTCGGCGTCATCACCTTCAACAATCCCGACAAGCGCAATGCGATGTCGCTGGAGATGTGGGAGGGACTCGGCGAGGCGCTGGTCGCCTTGCGCGATGATCCGGCCGTCCGGGTCGTGATCCTGGTCGGCACCGGCGACAAGGCCTTCGTGTCGGGCGCCGACATCAGCCAGTTCGAGAAGACCCGCCATAACGCGGCAGCCTCCGAGGAATATTCACGGCGCAGCGCCGCCCAGCGCGCCCTGCTCGCCGACTATCCGAAACCGACCATCGCCTGCATCCGCGGCTTCTGTCTCGGCGGCGGCATGCAGGTCGCGATGCTGACCGACATCCGTATCTCCGGCGCCAGCGGCCAGTTCGGCATTCCCGCCGCCAAGCTCGGCATCGCCTACGGCTATGACGGGCTGCGCCATCTGGTGTCGCTGGTCGGGCCATCCTGGGCGCGGCTGATCATGTACACCGGCATGCGGATCGACTCCGCCGAAGCACTCAGGATCGGCCTGGTCGATCGGGTGCTGCCGGATGCCGAACTGTGGGACGCGACCATGGAAATCGCCCGCACCATTTCCGGCAACGCGCCGCTGGCGATCAAGGCGGCCAAGATCACCATCGCGCAGGTGCAGAAGGACCCCGCCGAGCGCGACATGGCCGCAATCAAGCAGATCGGCATCGACTGCATGGACAGCGCCGATTTCCGCGAAGGCCGCAACGCCTTCATGGAAAAGCGCAAGCCGCAGTTCAAGGGCCGCTAGCGCGACCCTTGCCGACTACTTCTTCTCGTTGACCGGCACCGTGTAGTTGAGGATCAACCGTCCGCCGTCGGGATAGATGGTCTGGCCGGTGACATAGGACGCGTCGTCGCTGGCGAGGAACGCCACGACGGAGGCGACCTCGCTCGGCTCGCCGCAGCGGCCGGCCGGGGTGCGCGACAGCACGCTGCGCCGGGCCTCGTCGGACGAGAAGATCGCCGTCGCCACCATCTCGGTCAGGATCGTGCCCGGCCCGACCGCCACGACGCGAATGCCGTGCGGCGCGAGCGCAACCGCTGCCACCGAGGTGAGCTGCTTCATCGCGCCCTTCGACATCGCGTAGGTCGCAAGCGAGGGGATCGCGAGCAGCGCGTTGACCGAAGACATGTTGACGACGACGCCGCCACCGCCCTGCGCGATCATCTGGCGGGCCGCGGCCTGGACGCCGAAGAACGCGCCCTTGAGGTTGATCCCCATCACGTCGTCGAACTCGGCCTCGCTGATCTCGAGGAAGTCGCGGTTGCGCGCGACGCCGGCATTGTTGACCATGACGTCGAGCCGGCCGAACTCCTTCACTGTGTGCGCGACGATCCGATCGACGTCGGCGCGCTTGCTGACATCGGCTTCGACGGTGCGCAACCGATCGGCATGCCCGAGCTCGCGGGCCGTTTCGGCGAGCGCCGCACCGTCGACATCAGAGATCACGACGCTGGCGCCGTCGGACAGGAAGCGTACGGCGCAGGCCTTGCCGATGCCGCGCGCCGCGCCGGTGATGGCGACGACCTTGCCGGAATTCTTCATGGGAGTGTCTCCAGACCAAACCGTTCACGGAGCAATAGCGCATTGCGCGGCGGCAGGGAACGCGGCGGATTCTCCGCAGGCGGCGTCAGGATTTGATGCGCGCGAGAATCCGGTCGGCCTCGGTGCGCCAATCGGCACTGCGGGCAAATTCCGCCGTTCCCTTGCTGCCGAACACGCCCTCGTCGGCAAGATCGGCGACCCAGCCCTGCCGCTCGGCGGTCCCCGACGCGGACCATGGCGTCAGCCCGGCCTCGCGCACGGTCTCCGCCACCTCGCGCACCTCCTCGGCGCGCCGGCGGCCGTGCTCGATCACGCGCTGGAAGAAATAGGCGCCCTGCTTCTCCCAATCGATGCCCGGAAACGTCTCCTTGAGCGAGGCGAGCACCGCGTCCTCGACGCCGTAAGCACGCGCGGTGGTGAAACTCTCGATCACCATCGCCTCCAGGCCCTTGATCATGATGCTGCGGCACATCTTGACCGCCGAGGACACGCCGAGCTCGTCGCTCGCGACCTTCGCCGCGAAGCCGAGCGCAACCAGAAGCGGCGCCAGCTCCCGCGCGTCCTGGCCGCCGAGCAGCAACGGCACCTTGATTCGGTAGGGCGGCAGCGACGTCATCACCGCGCCCTCGACATAGCGGCCGCCCGCGCCATCGATATGGGCCGCCGCGCGCTGCTTGGCGCCGGGCGACGCTGAATTGAAATCGAGAAACCAGGCCCCTTTCGCGATCGCAGGCGCCGAAGCCTCGGCAACGGCAACCGCCTGGCTCGCAGTCACCGCCGAGATGATGAGATCGGCCCGCGCCGCGAGATCGGCATGGGATCGGGCGAGCTCGACGCCGATCTCGGCCGCGTGCGCCCGGAGCGGCGCACCTTGCTCGCGGTCGAGCTTGATGTCGTAGGCGGACACGTTTAGGCCCTGCTTGCGCAGATCTTCGGCCAGGATGCGGCCGACCTCGCCATAGCCGAGCATGCCGATCTGCCATTGTCTGGGATCGCCGGAGATTGTCATCAGTTGAAGTCCCGTGTTGTGGCGTCGAACAGCTCGTCGACCGCGACGTGCCGGGGGATCAGCGCCTGTTGCGCGCAATAGTCGATCATCATTTCGAGCGGTCTGCGGTTTGCCGCGACGCCGAACGGCAGCATATCCGGCGCACCCGTCGGACCAGCCTCCGTTTTGGCGCGCTTGAGGAGATCGTAGAGGCCGCGCACCACATCCGGCCGCGCTGTCGCGAGTTGCTTCGTCACCACCACCAGATGATTGACCGGCACGACGCCGTGCCGCGCGTACCACCGCGCCGCCTCCGCGGCCGGATCGGCGAACAATGGCTTGAGCGCCGGATCGTTCGAGGTCTCGCCCAGCACGGCGTCGAGCTCGCCGTCCTTCAGCATTTGGATGATGGTGCTGCCCTTCGGCGCACGTTCGGTGTGGTCGACATATTCGGCGACATGCGGATCCTCGAAGGTGACCCAATCGATGCTGTCGAGGTTGACGCCATGGTCATTGGCGAGGATGCCGCGCATCCAGGCCCCGGTCGTGGTCGTGAACGAACGGATGCCGACCCGCTTGCCTTCGAGATCGGCCGGCGTGATCGCACCACGATCGGCGCGGCAAAGCGCATGGCCGTGCTGGAAGCGGCCGACCATCGCCGCCGGCAACAGCACCAGCGGCTTGCCGTGCGCCCTTGCCATCAGATAGGTCACGATCGCCATCTCGCAGACGTCGAAGGCCTGCTCGCGCACCATCGGCTTGAACGCGGCGTTGGTGGGCGTGAACTCGACGAAGTCGAGATCGAACAGGTCGGAGCGCAGCTCACCCCGTTTCACCGCCTCGATGTGCGGGTGATTGCCAAGCACCGTGCGCAGCCGAAGTTTTTCCATGGCGACGAACTCCGCGGGGTCAGGTCAGCGCTCGTCCCGGCGTTGCGCCCGGCACCTTGCGCGGCGGCGCCGGATCGAGCGGCGCGGCCTGGAACGCGGCGACGGTCGCGCGCACCAGTTCCTCGATGGCGTGGCCGGCATCGGTGCCGTCGGCGCGGCCGCGTGATAGGCGCGAGACGCGCTCCGGCGTCACCAGCGTGTAGTACAGCGCGCCGAGCAGGAAGTGGCCGCGCCAGACCAGGTCGGTGCGCGGAATATGCGGCAGGCTGTCGTGGATCGCGTCGATGAAGGCGTGGCTGGTGTCGTCGAAGGTCTGCGCGATGATCTTGCGCACCACCTCGTTGCCCTCGGCCGACATGATCGCGCGCAACCGCGTGAACCGCGTCCCGCCGCCGGCAAGGTCGCTGCCCGAGGTGAAGGCCGGCAACACATAGGCGCGTACGATCGCTTCCAGCCGGTCCTGCAAGTCGCGCACCCGCCGTGCCGCCGCCAGCAGTTCGGAGCGGCGCCGGTTCATCGGTCCGCAATGCCGCCGGTAGATCTCCAGCAGCAGGCCGTCCTTGGTCTTGAAATGATAGGTCACGCTGCCGGGATTGGCGCCGGCGGCCTGCGCGATGTCGCGCACCGAGACGGCGTTGAAGCCATAGGTCGAGAACAACTCTTCCGCCGCGGCGAGGATCGCCTCGCGCATGTTCGGCTTGCGGGTGCTGGCGGCCTTCAGGTCGGACTTGATGTTGGATTTGGCGGGCTTGCGGACCATATTTGCACTATCGTCCAAATAATCAGGTCACGTCAACAAGGCGAGCCTGCGGTCAGGAAAGCCTGACATCGGGCTCCGCGCGGCCGCGCGCAGCGGCATCGAGCAGGAAAGTCTTGCCATGCCCGGGATCGGCGGCGCGCTGCGCTTCGTCCATGTCCTGCCAGGCCGAGGTGACCAGCACGCGCGAGAAATCGCGGCCGACAAAGGCCGGGCAGCTCGACTGGCTCGCCGGCACGCGTAGCGAGCGCAGATGCTTGCCTGAAGGATCGTAGACATCGATGCAGCCGCCGCCCCAGCGCGCGTTCCAGATCAGCCCATCGGCATCGACGACCGCGCCGTCGATCCCGCCAGCGCCGCGATGCCGGATCAGGACGGCGGGTTCGCCGACCGGCAGTCCGGTCGCGGCGTCGAGCGGCACCCGATACAGCACATTGGTCGCGGTGTCGGCGAAGTAGCCGACGTCGCCGCCCGGCGAAAAGCAGATCGCGTTCGGGATCGTGATGTCGGGATAAAGCCTGGTGATGCGGCCGCGATGCAAGGCATAGATCGCGCCCGCTCCCTGCTCGGCCTGGCGGCCCATGGTGCCGATCCAGAATGTACCCGACGGATGCACGCGCGAATCGTTGGAACGCGTCGCCGGGTTGTCGGCTTCCAGCGCGGCGAACAATTCCAGGCGGCCATCGGCGACCCGTCGCACATAGAGCCCGGCATCGGTGACGATCAGTTGCCGGTCATCGTCGATCCGCGCCAACGCGCTCGCCATGTTCGGCAGGGCGTGGATTTCAGTGCGTCCGTCGGCGAAGCGATGCTCGAACAGCCGTCGCTCGCGGATGTCGAACCACCAGGCGGTGTCGGTCGCAGCATCATAGGTCGGCCCCTCGCCGAGATGGCAGCGCTCGGCCGACAACACCGAGGTCGGCACCTCATCCATCAGCACAGCAGCGGCGTGATCGGTCATGGCGGTGCTCCAATCGTCGAGAAACGATAGACGATGCTGCGCCGGTAGGTCTGCCCGGGATCGAGCCGAGCGGACGGAAAATCAGCCCGGTTCGGCGTGTCGGGCCAGGCCTGCGGCTCGAGGCAGAGCGCATCGGATTGCCGGTACAGCCGCTCGCCCTTGCCGGCGGTCGAGCCATCGAGGAAATTGCCGGAATAGAACTGCAATCCCGGCTGATCGGTGAGCAGCTCCATCACGCGGCCGCTACGTGGCGCCTCGAGGCGCGCGGCGAAGCGCAGGCTCATCCCCGAGGCGAGACAGAAATTGTGGTCATAGCCGCGCCCGAGCCGGAGCTGCTCGTCATCGGCTCTGATCCGTGCGCCGATGGCGGTGGGCTCGCGGAAGTCGAACGGCGTGCCGTCGACCGGCCGCGGCGGCCCGGTGAGCGGGATCGCCGTGGCGTCAACAGCGAGGAAATGATCCGAGGCGATGGTCAGCCGGTGATCGAGGATCTGCCGTTCGGCGCGCGCGCCGTCGAGATTGAAGAAGCTGTGATTGGTGAGGTTGAGGCAGGTCGGCCGATCGGTCGTTGCCTCATACGTGATCGAAAGCTCCATCGGGTTGCGCACGCGATAGGTCACGCGGGCCGCGAGATTGCCGGGATAGCCCTCCTCGCCATGCGGGCTTTCGCGCTCCAGCACCAGCGCGGGCCCCGGATCATCCGATAGTTCGACGATCCGCCACAGCTTGCGGTCAAAACCCTGTAGCCCGCCATGCAGCGCGTTCGGACCGTTATTGGCGTCGAGCCTCACCGTCTCGCCATCGAGCACGAAGCGCGCGCCGGCGATCCGGTTGGCATAGCGTCCGATGGTCGCGCCAAAGAACTTGCGCTGCGCGAGATAGCCATCGAGATCGTCGTGGCCAAGCACGATGTCGTCGCAATGCCCGTCGCGATCGGGCGTCACCAGCGCTTGCAGCGCCGCACCGAAGGGGATGATGGTGGCTTCGAAGCCATGCGCGCCGCGCAGCGTCACGCGCTCGACCACGGTGCCGTCGGACAATCTGCCGAAGGACCCGCGCTCAATTCCACCTGATGTCATGCTCAGTCCTCGAACGCCTCGACGAGGCGTCGCCGCCCCAGCATGAAGCTATCGGCAACGAGCTGCAAGGGCGTGAGGTCGACATCGGATTTGCCTTCCGCCGTCAGCGTGACAAAGCGGCGGTAGAGCGCGGGATACTCCTCGTCGGTGGCGTCGACGACCGGCGTGTTGCCATCGCGCAGTTGCCTGCCACCCTTCGACAGTTTGACGGGCCCGGCCTCGGTCTCGCACAGGATGTCCCAGCTCGGCGAGCCGGTCTGGCGGAAGTCGAATTCCGCATGAATCGCCAGGCCGCTCGCATCGGCAAGTTCGATCTCGGCTGCAATCGGCGCGGCCCGATTGGAAGGGAAGTCCAGCACCGCGCTCCTGACGAAGAGCGGTCGCGGCAGGATCTCGGTGAGGATCGACAGCGCGTTGATGCCGGGATCGAACACGCCGAAGCCACCCGCCTCGAAGATCCAGGCCTGGCCCGGATGCCAGACCCGGACGTCTTCTTTCCAGATGATGGAGACCTTGCTGATGGTGCGGCCTGCGAGCAGTTGTCGCGCCGCCCCGATCGCGGGCGCAAAGCGCGAATGCCAGCTCGCAAACAAGGTCCGGCCTGCCTGACGCGCCGCTGCGATCAGTGGCGTGAGTTCGGCAACGGTGGCGCCCGGCGGCTTCTCCAGCAGCACATGCTTGCCGGCGGCGAGTGCGGCAGCCGCCTGCGCATGACGCACCTGCGGCGGCGTACATAGCGCGACGGCATCGACGTCAGGGCCGTCGCGCAGCAGCTCCTGCAAATCACGGAAATGCGGCAGGCCGGGCGGCATCTTTTCGGGATCCACCACCGCGACCAATGCCGCGCCGGAGGTCTTGGCAATCGCGGGCACATGCTGCCTGTGAGCGATCTCGCCGAAACCGACGATGGCAATGCGAAGCAGGTCGCTCATGGCCGTCCTCGCATTGTCGACCGCCTCGACCGGCTGACGCCGTCAAGGCGAGACCATCGGTCAGCGCCGGACACCAACCGCACGGCTCTAGTCTGGTTGCAGTCTGGCAATCTCGTCGCACCCCGTTTGCAAGATTGCGGTTAACGGGCGGCTTCGAAGCCGCCCAACACCGCGGTCAGATTGGCGCCAAGGATATCGGAGAGATAGCCGCCCTCCTGCACCAGCACCGTCGGCAGGCCGAACCGGGCCAGCGCCTCGCCGATCCGGCGAAAACCGTCGGTGGTGACGGCGAGGCCCGCGAGCGGGTCCTTCTCGGAGGCATCGAGGCCGAGCGCAACCACCAGCGCAGTCGGCGCGAACGACCGGATCGCCTTCTCGGCCGCCGCGAGCGCCTTCATGTAGTCGTCGTCGCCGGTGCCCTTGGCCAGGGGAATGTTGAGATTGGTGCCAAGGCCAGGCCCAGCGCCGCGCTCATGTGCATAGCCCCAGACGAAGGGATAGAAGAACGACGGATCGGCGTGGATCGAGACGGTGAAGACGTCGCCCCGCTCGTAGAAGATGCCCTGCGTGCCGTTGCCGTGATGCACATCGACGTCGAGGATCGCGACGCGCTCATGCTTCTGGCGCAGATGCTCGGCCGCGATCGCGCTGTTGTTGAGGAAACAGAAGCCGCCGGCGAGGTCGCGATAGGCATGGTGGCCGGGCGGACGGCACAGCGCGTAGACGGCGTCCTCGCCGTCGAGCACCATCTGCGCGGCGGTGACCGCGACGTCGCTCGAGGCGCAGGCGCCGGCCCAGGTGCCGGGACCGATCGGGGCCGCGGTGTCGACGGTGTGCCAGCCGAGCTTGCCGACGATATGGGCCGGATAGGTGCCGGCATTACGCACCGGGTGGATGTTCGCGATCATCTCGGGTCCGGCATTGCCGAGCGCCAACCATTCGTCCCAGGCGCCCTCGAGGAAGCCAAGATATTCCGGACTGTGCACGCGCGCCCGCGGCCCCTGCCCGAACTTGGTCGGCTCGATCAGCCTGTGGCTGCCGGCCTTCAGGCCCGCCAGCAGGCGATCGGCGCGCTCGGGCTGCTCGGTGGTGCGCTGGACCACGCCGCGGACCAGGAAGAATTGCGGATCATGGCTGCGGTGCAGATCGCTATAGACGGCCTTCACGGGACACTCCTGTTCGATGCGGTTCCCAGCATAATCGATCCAAAATCGGTATCAATCGATACCCGTTTCGGCTTGGACCCATTGTCGTCATCTCTCTAGGACAGACCCCGAGGAAATTTCCAAGGAGGCGCGAATGAGCGCAATTGTGTCCGCCGCCGACGCGCGGCGATCCCGCGTCCGGCTGCTGATCGTGACGATGCTGTTTCTCGTCACCACCGTGAACTACGCCGATCGCGCCACGCTCTCGATCGCCGGCCCCGCCCTCTCCAAGGAACTGCATCTCGACCCCGTCGCGATGGGCTACGTGTTCTCGGCCTTCGGCTGGTCCTACGTGATCGCGCAGGTGCCGTGTGGCTGGCTGCTCGACCGCTTCGGTTCCAAATGGGTCTACGCGATCAGCATCATCGTCTGGTCGATCTTCACCGCGATGCAGGGCCTGGTCGGGTTCCTCTCCGCGGGTGCGGCCGTGGTGCTGCTGTTCGTGCTGCGCTTCCTGGTGGGTATCGCCGAAGCGCCGTCGTTCCCGGCCAATGCCCGGATCGTCGCCTCCTGGTTCCCGAGCAATGAGCGCGGCACCGCGTCGGCCTTTTTCAATTCGGGGCAGTATTTCGCGACCGTGATCTTCGCGCCGCTGATGGGCTGGATCGCGCATGAGCATGGCTGGAGCCATGTGTTCTACGTGATGGGCGGGCTCGGTATCATCATGGGGATCGTCTGGATCAAGACGATCTACGAGCCGAAGGACCATCCTTCGATCAACGAGGCCGAGTTCGACTACATCAAGCAGGGCGGTGCCCTGGTCGACATGGACGCGGCCAAGGACGGCAAAGCGCAGGACAGCGGCCCGCGCTGGGACCACATCCGCCAGTTGCTCGCCAACCGCATGATGCTCGGCGTCTATATCGGCCAGTACTGCATCAACACCCTGACCTACTTTTTCCTGACCTGGTTCCCGGTCTACCTGGTGAAGGAGCGCGGGCTCTCGATCCTGCAGGCCGGCTTCGTCGCGACATTGCCGGCGCTGTGCGGCTTCATCGGCGGCGTGCTCGGCGGCGTGATCTCGGACTACCTGCTGCGCCGCACCGGCTCGCTGACCATGGCGCGCAAGATCCCGATCGTCGGCGGCATGCTGCTGTCGATGGTGATCATCGGCTGCAACTATGTCGACAGCCAGGCGCTGGTGATCGGCTTCATGGCGCTCGCCTTCTTCGGCAAGGGCATCGGCGCGCTCGGCTGGGCCGTGGTCTCCGACACCTCGCCGAAGGAAGCCGGGGGCGTTTCCGGCGGGTTGTTCAATACTTTCGGCAATCTGTCCTCGATCACCACGCCGATCATCATCGGCTACATCCTCGCTGCCACCGGTTCGTTCAACGGCGCGCTGGTGTTCGTCGGCGCCAACGCGCTGGTCGCCGCAATCGCCTATCTCTTCATCGTCGGCGAGATCAAGCGGGTGCAACTGAAGGCGGCCTGAGCGAGGCCGCCACCGCCGCAACAACATATCAACGGCGGCTCCGGCCGCCGCCTTTGTCTGCCTTTTGTCTTCTTGGCCAGTGGGAGGCATCGATGCTAGAACGTACAAATCCCCGCGCGATCCATTCCGGGCTTGCATCGATGTTCGACCTGAGCCAGCTCCGCTGTTTCGTCACGGTGGCCGAGGAATTGCACTTCGGCCGCGCCGCGGCGCGGCTCAACATGACGCAGCCACCGCTGAGCCGGCAGATCCAGGTGCTCGAGCACATCATCGACGCACCGCTCTTGGAACGCACCAGCCGTTCGGTGCGGCTGACGCCTGCGGGACGCAGCTTCCTGCCCGAGGCGCGGCGCATCCTCAAACTCGCGGAATCCGCCTCGCAGGTCGCGCGCCGCATCGCGCTCGGCAAGACCGGCTCGCTCAAGATCGGCTTCACCGCGGCAGCCGCCTACGGCTTCCTGCCCGACCTGATTGCGGCAGCACGGTCGCGCCTGCCCGAGGTCGATTTTTCCCTGAAGGAGATGGTCTCCGGCGATCAGTTCGAGGCACTCACGACAGGCCAGATCGATGCCGGCCTGCTGCGGCCGCCGATCGCGCGGCCGGAATTCGCCAGCCGGCGCGTCGTAGCCGAGCCGCTGCTCGCCGCGATCCCGAAGAAGCATCCGCTCGCCGCCGCGGAGACCGTCAGCATCAAGGATTTCGACGACCAGCCCTTCGTGATGTATTCGCCCTACGAGGCGCGCTATTTCCACGATCTGCTGGTGTCGATGTTCACCCGCGCCGACGTGCTGCCGCGCTATGTGCAGCATCTCAGCCAGATCCATTCGATCCTCGCGATGGTGCGCGCCGGGCTCGGCGTCGCGATCGTGCCGGAGGCCGCCGCCAGCCTGAAGATCGCGGATGTCCGGCTGAAGCCGCTGAAGCTGCGCACGCCGGTGCCGGTCGAGCTGTTCATGGTGTGGCGGCGCGATCACGAGAACCAGTTGCTGCCGTCATTGATCGAGATCGCGACCGAAATCGCAGCGCCGCAGTCGCACGGCGATTGATGCAGAGTTGGCATCGCTCGATACCGCGTTTGGCTTGGACGCGCATCGACGCATTTCCTAGAAACAACGCCATGGACGCGCGCTGCTCGCGCATCCTTCCCAACATCATTCAAGGAGTGGCGCCATGAGCAAGATGACCCCTCGGGAGATGGCCGCGAAGATCGGTGGCGGCCTCCTGTCTTTTCCCGTGACCCCGTTCAAGCCGGACTATTCGTTCGACGAGGCGACCTATCGCGCCAACATGGACTGGCTGTGCGGCTATGACGTCGCCGGCCTGTTCGCCGCCGGCGGCACCGGCGAGTTCTTCTCGCTGACTCCCGCTGAAGTTCCGCACGTCGTGAAAATCGCGGTCGAGGAGACCAAGGGCCGCGTTCCGGTGCTCGCGGGCACCGGCTACGGCACCGCGATCGCGCGCGAGATTGCCGTTGGTGCAGAGAAAGCCGGCGCCGACGGCCTGCTGCTGCTGCCGCCCTATCTCACCCATGCCGAACAGGATGGCCTCGCCGCGCACGTCGAGGCGGTGTGTTCGTCGGTCAAGATCGGCGTCATCGTCTACAACCGCGACAATGCGATCTTGCAGCCCGACACGCTGGCGCGTCTCTGCGAGCGCTGCCCGAACCTGGTCGGCTACAAGGACGGCATCGGCGACATCGAGCTGATGACCCGCGTTCACACCAAGCTCGGTGATCGCTTGACCTATATCGGCGGCCTGCCGACCGCGGAAACCTTCGCGCTGCCCTATCTCGACATGGGCGTGACGACGTATTCGTCGGCGGTGTTCAACTTCGTGCCGGAATTCGCTACCCAGTTCTACGCCGCGGTGCGCCGGCGCGATCATCAGACCATCCATGCAGGGCTGAAGGATTTCATCCTGCCGCTGATCGCGATACGCAACCGCAAGAAGGGCTACGCGGTGTCGATCATCAAGGCCGGCATGAAGGTGATCGGCCGCGATTCCGGCCCGGTGCGGCCGCCGCTCACCGATCTCACCGAGCAGGAGATCGCCGAGCTCGCGGCACTGGTGGCAAAGCTGCCGCAAGCCGCGACCCAGCAGGCAGCGGAATAAGCCGAACGGCGAACAACGAAGGGAGGAGCAGATGATTCAAGACACGATCCGCAGCGGTTTTGCCGGCGCCCCCGTCGTCACGGCGATGGAGGTGATCCCGGTCGCCGGCCGCGACGGCATGCTCCTCAATTTGAGCGGCGCGCATGCGCCATTCTTCACCCGCAACCTCGTCATCCTCACCGACAACTCCGGCCACACCGGCGTCGGCGAGGTGCCGGGCGGCGAGAAGATCAGGAAGACGCTGGAGGATGCCCGCGACCTCGTCGTCGGCCAGACCATCGGCGCCTGCAATAACATCCTGGCCTCGATGCGCCAGACCTTCGCCGACCGCGACGCCGGCGGCCGCGGCAAGCAGACCTTCGACCTGCGCGTCACCATCCACGCGGTCACCGCGGTGGAGTCGGCGTTGCTCGATCTGCTCGGCCAGCATCTCAATCTGCCGGTCGCGGCGCTGCTCGGCGAAGGCCAGCAGCGCGCCGATGTCGAGACGCTCGGCTATCTCTTCTTCGTCGGCGATCGCAGCAAGACCAGCCTGCCTTACGTCGAGGGCGAGACCGGCAAACCCGACTGGTTCAACCTGCGCCATCAGGTTGCGATGACGCCGGAGGCGATCGTGCGGCTCGCCGAGGCGACGCAGGCGCATTACGGCTTCGCCGATTTCAGGCTCAAGGGCGGCGTGCTCAAGGGCGAGGACGAGATCGAGGCCGTCACCGCGATTGCAAAACGTTTCCCCAAGGCGCGCGTCACGCTCGACCCGAACGGCGCCTGGTCGCTTGATGAAGCGATCCGGCTTTGCAGCAACATGCATGGCGTGCTGGCTTACGCCGAGGATCCCTGTGGCGCCGAGGCCGGCTTCTCCGGCCGCGAGATCATGGCCGAATTCCGCCGCGCCACCGGGCTGCCGACCGCGACCAACATGATCGCGACTGACTGGCGCCAGCTCTCACACGCGCTGCGGCTCGGCGCCGTCGACATTCCACTCGCCGATCCGCATTTCTGGACCATGCAGGGTTCGGTGCGGGTGGCGCAGACCTGCCGCGACAACGGCCTGACCTGGGGCTCGCACTCCAACAACCATTTCGACATTTCGCTGGCGATGTTCACCCATGTCGGCGCCGCAGCGCCCGGCAAGGTCACCGCGATCGATACCCACTGGATCTGGCAGGACGGCCAGGCGTTGACCAGGGAGCCATTGCAGATCAAGGGCGGCAGGATCGCGATCCCGGATCGGCCGGGCCTCGGCATCGAGATCGATCGCGGTGCCATCGAGGCTGCGAACGCGCTATACAAGCAGCATGGGCTCGGCGCCCGCGACGACGCGCTGGCCATGCAGTTCCTGATCCCCGGCTGGACTTTCGACGACAAGCGTCCCTGCCTCGTGCGCTAACAAGAAAGTTGGAGAGACACATGACCGCTCACCAGAAGAACTTCATCGCCGGCGAATGGGTCGACGGAACCAGCATCACGCGCGACATCAACCCCTCCAACACCAAGGACGTGGTCGGCGAATACGCCAAGGCCGACAAGGCGCAGACCGAACGGGCGATCGCCGCCGCGAAGGCCGCGTTCCCGGCGTGGTCGCGATCGACACCGCAGGAGCGCGTTGACGCGCTGACCAGGATCTCGGTCGAGATCCTCGCCCGCAAGGAAGAGCTCGGCCGCCTGCTTGCGCGCGAGGAAGGCAAGACGCTCCCCGAGGGCATCGGCGAGGTGGCGCGCGCCGGGCAGATCTTCGCGTTCTTCGCCGGCGAAGCGCTGCGGCTGATGGGCGAGAAAGGCGCATCGGTGCGTCCAGGTCTCGATGTCGAGATCACCCGCGAGCCGGTCGGCGTCGTCGGCATGATCACGCCGTGGAATTTCCCGATCGCGATCCCGGCGTGGAAGATCGCCCCCGCGCTCTGCTACGGCAACACGGTCGTGTTCAAGCCGGCCGAGCTGGTGCCGGGCTCGGCCCACGCATTGTCCGAGATCATTGCGCGCTCCGGCATTCCGGCTGGGGTCTTCAACCTCGTGGTCGGTTCGGGCTCGGTGGTCGGCCAGACGCTGCTGGATCATCCCGACGTCGCCGCGATCTCCTTCACGGGATCGGTGCAGACCGGCCGCAAGATCGCGCAGGCTTGCGTGCTCTCCAATCCGATGAAGAAGTTCCAGCTCGAGATGGGCGGCAAGAACCCGCTGGTGGTGCTCGACGACGCCGACGTCAAGGTCGCGGTCGAGGTCGCCGTCAACGGCGCTTATTTCTCGACCGGCCAGCGCTGCACGGCGTCCTCGCGCCTGATCGTCACCGCGGGTATTCATGACCGCTTCGTCGATGCGATGACCGAGCGCATGAAGGGACTTTCCGTTGATGACGCGTTGAAGAGCGGCGTGCATGTCGGCCCGGTCGTCGACCAGAGCCAGCTCGACCAGGACCTCCGCTACATCAAGATCGGTCAGGACGAAGGCGCCCGGCTGCATTGGGGCGGCGAGCTGTTGAACCGCGAGACGCCAGGCTTCTATCTGCAACCGGCGCTGTTCACCGGCGCAACCAACCAGATGCGCATCGCCCGCGAGGAGATCTTCGGTCCGGTCGCCTGCGTGATCCGTGCCAAGGATTATGAGGAAGCGCTGGCGATCTCCAACGACACCGAGTTCGGCCTCGCGTCGGGCATCTGCACCACGAGCCTGAAATACGCCTCGCACTACAAGCGCAACAGCGAGGCCGGCATGGTGATGGTCAATCTGCCGACCGCCGGCGTCGACTATCACGTGCCGTTCGGCGGCCGCAAAGGCTCGAGCTACGGCGCGCGCGAACAGGGCGCCTATGCCCGCGAGTTCTACACCACGGTGAAGACGGCTTACACGTTCCCGGGTTGAGAAGCGTAGATGCGTAGGGTGGGTTAGCCGAAGGCGTAACCCACCATTACGACCACCGAACAGGCATGGTGGGTTACGCCTTCGGCTAACCCACCCTACAATTCGAGGAAGCTTCATGGACCAGTCGATCGGCGCGCAGGAGCAGCCCCGCTACATCAAGCTCAATGCGCGCGACAATGTCGCGATCGTGGTGAATGATTTCGGCCTGCCCAAAGGCTCTCGCTTCGCTTGCGGCCTGACCTTGCAGGCTTTCGTCCCGCAGGGCCACAAGACCGCGCTCACGGACATCGCCGAGGGCGCGCCGATTATCCGCTATGGCGAGGTGATCGGCCATGCTCTGTCGCCGATCCTCGCCGGCGAATGGGTCGACGAGGCCCGCATCCGGACGCCCGACGCGCCGCCGCTCGACCGGCTCGAGATATCAACCGCGGTGCCGCCCGTATTGCCGCCGCTTGAAGGCTTCACTTTCGAAGGCTATCGCAATGCCGACGGCTCGGTCGGCACCAAGAACATCCTCGGCATCTCCTCATCCGTGCAATGCGTCAAGGGCACGATGGAATATGCGGTGAAGCGCATCCGCGCCGAGCTGCTGCCGAAATATCCCAATGTCGACGACGTCGTGCCGCTGACCCATGCCTATGGCTGCGGCGTCGCTATCACTGCGCCGGACGCCGTGGTACCGATCCGCACGTTGCAAAACCTCGCGCTCAATCCGAATTTCGGCGGCGAGATCCTCGTGGTCGGCCTCGGCTGCGAGAAACTTGCGCCGGAGCGGCTGGTGCCGGACGGCGTCAATGATGCCATCGTGCGGATGCAGGACGAAGCGTTCGACGGCTTCGGCGCGATCGTCGATGCGATCATGACCCAGGCCGAGGCCCGGCTGAAGGTGCTCAACGCCCGCCAGCGCGAGACCTGCCCGGCCGCCGATCTCGTCATCGGCCTGCAATGCGGTGGCAGCGATGCATTCTCCGGCGTCACCGCGAATCCCGCGGTCGGCTTCGCGGCCGATTTGCTGGTGCGATCAGGCGCGACCGTGATGTTCTCGGAGGTCACCGAGGTACGCGACGCGATCCAGCTGCTGACCCGCCGCGCCGTCAACGAGGATGTCGGCCGCGCGCTGATCCGCGAGATGGCGTGGTACGACGCCTATCTTGCCCGCGGCGGCGCCGATCGCAGCGCCAACACCACGCCGGGCAACAAGAAGGGCGGGCTTGCCAACATCGTCGAAAAGTCGTTGGGCTCGATCGTCAAGTCGGGCTCCGGCCCGATCGCGGGCGTGCTGTCGCCGGGCGAGAAGGCGCGGCAGAAGGGCATGCTGTTCGCCGCGACACCGGCCAGCGACTTCATCTGCGGCACCTTGCAGCTCGCCTCCGGCATGACCTTGCAGGTGTTCACCACCGGCCGCGGCACGCCCTATGGCCTTGCCGCCGCGCCCGTCATCAAGGTCGCGACCCGCAGCGAGTTGGCGCGGCGCTGGAAGGACCTGATCGATTTCGACGCCGGCTGCATCGCAACCGGGGAGAAGACGATCGAGGAAACCGGCTGGGACCTGTTCCGCCTGATCCTCGACGTCGCCAGCGGCCGCACCAAGCCTTGGTCGGACAAGTGGGGCATCCACAACGACCTGACGCTGTTCAACCCTGCGCCGGTGACCTGAGGCACCCCTCTGACGGCCGATTAACCGCCGGTTAGCCACGCCTCCAAGCGCGAGGGAACGTCGCAATTCGATTCAAATTGTCTGGGCATGGAGGCAATCATGAGCCGGACAATTGATCATCTCAAGGATGAAGCCGACCGCGCCGAGCGTCTGGCGCGCACCGGCATGGATCCACTGACGGTGGAACGGTTGCGCGCATTCGCCGCGGAATGCCGCAGCCGGATCGCGACCGAACGCCGCGACGCTCCGGCGGCCGGCCTGCCTTGCCGCGACCTAGAGCATCATGCAGATCCACTCACGCATAAGCGCGAAATCTTGCACAAGGAACTCCGCTGAACACACATTCACCAGTGTGGCGAAATGCTCATGTTCCATGCGTTGAATAGCCTGATTTGATGGACCATGTCCTCATCAACAGGAGGACGTTCCATGAAGCAATCCCAGCACTTTCTCGACAATGCGGAGAACTGCGCCCAGCTTGCCGAGCGCGCCGGCGACGAGCCGGCCTACAATCGCTTCAAGCGCATGGAAGCGGCCTGGCGCGCGCTGGCAAAGGAGCAGGATTGGCTCGACGGCGAGACCTCGCCGTCGGAAACCGCGGCATGAGCCAAGGGGCCGTGGCGGCCGGAATGACGCCGCCACGGCCCTCGCCTATTCGGCGCTGCGCTGCCGCTGCCAGCGCAGCAAATAGGCCTGTAGCCGCCAGATGATCGCCGAGAGCACGACGCCAACCAGCATCAGCACCACCACTGCGACCATCATGCCCGAAGCCTCGCCGCGTGCCTCCGATTCGATGATGAGGCGGCCGATGCCGCGCTCGGCGCCGATGAATTCACCGACGATGACGCCGATCAGCGCAAACGAGATCGCAGGCGTCAGCGAGGCGAACACCCAGGCCATCGTCGAGGGGATCACCACGGTGCGGGTGATCTGCCATTCGCTGGCGCCGAGCAGCCGCGCGGCGTTGGTGAAGCCCTCGTCGATCGAGCGCGCGCCCTCGAAGGTGTTGAAGAACACGAGGAACACGACGACGATCCAGGACGTCACGATCTTGGACATGTCGCCGATCCCGAACGCCAGCACGATGATCGGCGCCAGCGCGATCCGCGGGATCGAATTCACCGCGGTGATGAAGGGCTGAAAGATCGCGCTGAGCCGGTCCGATCGCCCGAGGATCAGCCCGGCGACGAAGCCAGAGACCACGCCGGTGACGAAGCCGAAGAAGGTGTTCTTCAGGGTGATCGCCGTCGCCGCCCAGAGATTGTTCTCGTTGCGCGCCAGGCACTTGCCGAACTCGCCATTGAACCAGCCGTTGAAGGCGCCGAGCTTGGAGGTCAGGCAGCTCTGGATCAGGAAGTTGTCGAAGATCATCGACGGCTTCGAGATGAAATAGGGATCGAGCAGATCGGGCACCAGCCACGGCAGTTTTCCGCGCAGGTCGTAGCCCCATTGCCAGACCGACAGCACGACGGCGCAGATCAGGACCTGCCAGCCGATCGTGCCAAGCGTCCTGTACCTCTTCATGTGCTGCGGCCCTTGACGAACTCCTCGCCGAGCGAATGCCAGATGTGCTGGAACAGCTCGGCATAATGCGGAGTCTCGCGCACCTTCACCGCATCGCGCGGGCGCGCGAAGTCGACCTCGAACATGTCCTTGATGCGGCCCGGCCGCGCCGAGAACAGGATGATGCGGTCGGCCAAGGTCAGCGCCTCGCCGAGATCATGGGTCACGAACAGCACGGTCTGCTGCTCGCGCTCCCAGATCCGCAGCAGCACCTCATGCATGTCGATTTTGGTGTGGGTGTCGAGCGCGCCGAACGGTTCGTCCATCAACAGGATTTGCGGCTCGACGATCAGGGTGCGCATCAGCGCCGCGCGCTGCCGCATGCCGCCCGACAGCGCCGACGGATAGGCATTCTCGAATCCCTTGAGCCCGGCCTGCGCGACGCATTCCGCGATCCGCTCTTTCCGTTCCGACGCGGGCACGCCCGATAGCTCCAGCCCATAGCCGATATTGTCGCCGACCGTCCGCCACGGAAACAACGTGTCGCGCTGGAAGACGTAACCGACATTGGGCGTTGCCTTGCCGGCAACGACGCGTTTGCCGTCGATCAGGATCTCGCCGCCGGTGGGACGGATCAGCGAGGCGATCATGTTGAGCACCGTGCTCTTGCCGGAGCCCGACGGCCCCAGCAGCGCGACGAACTCGCCGCGGCGGACGTCGAAGGTGACGTCGCGCACGGCCTCGATCGTGGTCCTGGCGAGCTGGAACGACTTGCTCAGGCCCTTGACCTCGACGCGGCGCTCGGCCGACGCGCGCGGCAACAAGGTTGCGCGTGTCTCCAGCGCGCTCAACCCGGATAGGCCTTTCGCGCCGCGTCGATGAGGTTCGAGTTGACCACGTCGGCGATCTTGAGCGGCTTGATGCCGGTCATCTCGCGGAACCAGACCTTCTCGCCGCGCGCGAAGCTCGCCGCGTCGATCGACCCTTCATAGTCCGCGACCTTCTGGATCGCCGTGATCTCCAGCAAATTGGCGTCGCGCGAGGTGCTGCCGACATAAGGCTCGATGGCCTCGTAGACCTCGACCGGCTTGTGCGCCTTGATCCATTGCGACGCGCGCCACAGCGCGGTGACGTAGGCCTGCATCTTGGCCGGATCCTTGTCGATGGTCGCCTGCAACGTGAAATGCGCCGTCACCGGCACCTTGCCGCCGATATGCTTGTTCCAGATCGCCTCATCGGTGCCGTCGAACAGCAATTCGCCCCAGCCCTGCTGCTTCGCCTCGTTCAACAGCGACAGCGAGCTGACGAGGATATCGACCTGCTTCGACTTCAGCGAGCCCAGCATGGTGTCGACATTGCCGGTGCCGATCCAGGTCACCTTGTCGTCGAGCCCCATGGTTTCCATGTAGTAGGACGCCCAGACATGGTTGGTGCCGCCCAGCGAAGACACCGAGACGATCGGCCTGCGGCCGTCGGGCCGCTTCCATTGCGTGAAGGCCTCCAGCGAGTTGATGCCCTGGTCCTTCAGGTCTTTGCGCAAGATGAACATCACCGAGTTCGACCTTGTGTCGACCGGCAGCAGCACGCGCGCGGCTCGGCCGTGGTTGGTGAGCTGCATCGGATGGGTGACGTCGCCGATGCCGATATCGCCCTGCGATGAGGCGATGATCTCGCGGGTCTTCACGCCGCTGCCGCCCTGCACCAGCTTGCAGTCGAGCCCGGCCTCCTTGAAGTAGCCGATACGATCAGCGACGAATTGCGTCTGGTAAACCGGCACCGCGACCGGATAGATCGCACGACCCGGAATAGCCTGCGCCCATGTCCGCCCGCTCGCCAGCGCCGCACCGCCGGCGGCGATCACCGTCAGGGCCGAACGCCGCGAAATGGAGGGTATCGCCAGGCGCGTCATCACGCGTGCTCCCTGGCCGATATCTTGTCCAGCGCGCCGAGCACCGCATCGCCCATCTGGACGGTCGACAGCTTCTTCGCGCCGGCTTCAGCAATATCCGCCGTTCGGGCACCGGACGCGAGCGCGGCCTGCACCGCCTGCTCCAGCAAATCCGCATCCTCGGGCCGGTTCAGTGTCAACCGCAGCAGCATCGCCACGCTGAGGATCGAGCCGAGCGGATTGGCGATGCCTTTGCCCGCGATGTCGGGCGCGCTGCCATGCACCGGTTCGTACAGTGCCTTGCGCCGGCCGAAGCGATCGACCGGACCGAGCGAGGCCGACGGCAGCATGCCAAGCGAGCCCGAGGCCATCGCCGCACAATCCGACAGGATGTCGCCGAAGATATTGCCGGTCACCATGACGTCGAACTGCCGCGGCTCGCGCACGATCTGCATCGCGGCGTTGTCGACATAGAGATGGGTCAGCTCGACGTCGGAGAATTCCTCCTTGTGCAGCCTGATCACCTCCTCACGCCACACCACGCTGGTCTCCAGCACATTGGCCTTGTCGACTGAGCAAACCTTGTTGCGCCTCGTACGCGCCAGCTCGAACGCCGAGCGCGCCACGCGGCGGATCTGGTTCGTCGTGTATTGCTCGGTGTTGAAGCCGCGGCGCTGGCCGTCCGGCAAGGTCTCGATGCCGCGCGGCTCGCCGAAATAGATGCCGCTGGTCAATTCGCGGATGATGACGAAGTCGACGCCGTCAAGCACCTCGGGCTTCAGTGGCGCCGACGCCGACAGCGCCGGGCTCGCCATGATCGGTCTCAGGTTGGCGTAGAGATCGTATTTGCTGCGCAGCCCCAGAAGACTGCCGGCCTTGCGCGCGGCCGCGGGTACCTCGGTCGTCTCCGGACCGCCGGTCGCGCCCCACAGGATGGCGTCGGCCTCGTCCATTGCTTCGGCGGTGTCCTCCGGCAGCACCTTGCCGGTCGCCAGATACGGGATCAGGCCGTACTGCGCCTCGCGCAAGGTCATCGGCGCGCCACGCTTGGCCGCAAACCAGTCGAGCACGCGGCGCGACTGCGTGGTGACCTCGGGACCGATGCCCTCGCCGCCGACCACGGCGACCTTGACCATGTTGGATGGCGTGCTCATGCAGATATCCTTGTCGAATGAATCCAGGGCCGTGCGGTGCGGTCGGAAGCCTGGAAGGCGTGAATCTCGCTATCGCGCTGCAACGTCAGCGCCACCTCGTCGAGCCCTTTCAAGAGGCCTTCGCGCCGCCGGGGGTCGATCTCGAAGGTATGCCGGGCGCCCGACGGCGAGACGATGGTCTGCGCCTCGAGGTCGATCGAGACCTTGCCGGCGCCCTGCGTCGCCTCGATATCGGCGGCGAGTTGATCGACCAGCGCCTTGTCGACCACGACGGGCAGGATGCCGTTCTGGAAGCAGTTGGCGAAGAAAATATCGCCGAAACCGGAGCCGATGATGGCGCGGATGCCGCGCTCCTGGAGCGACCACACCGCACCCTCGCGCGACGAGCCGCAGCCGAAATTCGGCCCGGTCACCAGGATCTCCGCGTCCCGGTACGGCTCGCGATTCAGGATGAAGTCCGGATTCTCCGAGCCATCAGGAAGATAGCGCAGTGAGCCGAACGCCCATTTGCCGAGCGTGCCGCGGATTCCGTTGCCGACCAGACGCTCGATGCGGATGATCACGTCGGTATCGATATTGCTGCGCATGATCGGCGCAGCAGTCGCGGTGAGTCTGTCGAACGGTTTCGGCATCGTCTAGCGCCCCATCATCCTGACGTCGGCGATCGCACCGGCGATGGCGGATGCGGCTGCGCTTGCGGGGCTCGCCAGATGCGTCCGCGCGCGCGGCCCCTGCCGGCCGACAAAGTTGCGGTTCGAGGTCGAGACCGAACGCTGCCCCGGCGCCACCACCTCGCCATTGGCAGCCAGGCACATCGAGCAGCCCGGCTCGCGCCATTCGAAGCCGGCCTCGATGAAAATCTTGTCGAGCCCTTCGGCGACCGCCTCGCGCTTGACGTTCTCCGAGCCCGGTACCACCCAGGCGCGGACCCCGGCCGCGACCTTGCGGCCGCGCGCGACCTCGGCCGCAGCACGCAGATCGCTTAAGCGGCTGTTGGTGCAGGAACCGATGAACACCCAATCGACCGGCGTGCCGGCGATCGGTGCGCCGCCTTGCAGACCCATATACTCCAGTGCGGTTTCGATCGCCGCACGCCGCAACGGATCGTCGACCGCCTTCGGATCGGGAATGACGCCGTCGACGCCGACGACATGCTCGGGGCTGATGCCCCAGGTGACCTGCGGGATGATCTTTTCGACATCGATCACGACCTCGCGGTCGAACACCGCGTCGGGATCGCTCGGCAATTCGCGCCACGCTTTCACGGCGAGATCCCACATCTCGCCTTGCGGCGCGTAGGGACGGCCGCGCAGGAATTCGAAGGTTGTCTCATCCGGCGCCACCATCCCCATCTTGGCGCCGAGCTCGATCGAGAGGTTGCAGATCGTGAGCCGACCCTCGATCGGCAGCGCGCGGATCGCACTCCCGGCATATTCGACCGCATAACCGGTGCCGCCGGCGGCGCCGATATGCCCGATCAGCGCCAGAATCATGTCCTTGGCGGTGACGCCGAGCGGGAGCTTGCCCTCGAAGCGCGCACGCAGTGTCTTCGGACGCTTCTGGATCAGCGCCTGCGTCGCCAGCACATGGGTGAGCTCGCTCGATCCGATGCCGAAGGCGAGTGCGCCGAGGCCGCCATGGGTGCAGGTGTGACTGTCGCCGCAGACGATCGTCGCGCCCGGCAGGCTCAAGCCGAGTTCGGGCCCGATGACATGGACGATGCCCTGGCCAGGCTGATCGACATCGAACAGCGTGATACCGCTCGCCGCGGTCTCGGCCCGCAACGCGGCCAGCAATTCCATGCCGATCTTGCTGGTCCCGGCACGACCGGGCGCCGTCGACAGCGCGTGATCGGGTGTCGCAAACGTCAGCTCGGGATTGTGGACCTTGAGGCCACGGCTCTTGAGATCGAGCAGGCCGCGCGAGCCGCCGAGATCGTGCAGCAGATGACGGTCGATATGAAGGAGATCAGTGTCCTCGCTCAAGCGGGCAATGACATGCTGATCCCAGATCTTCTCGAGCAAACTTCGGCCGGGCATCCGCCTTCCCCTGCTCTCTGCGTTTCCATGCGTTTGATCTCATTGGCGCCAATCTGTGCCAAAGTTGTCGTCAAGTGAAGCCGTTTCGGCCTAACATCACATATGTGATGGAGGCGCTCATTGCCCCGCGCCGCGGAGACAGCCATGCCGAGCTCGAACAAGACGGCCATCGTCAAATCGGCCATGCGGACGTTTGCGGTTCTGGAGTTCTTCCGGGAAACGAAGCGGGCCGCTTCGGTGACTGAAATATCGTCGGCGTTGCAGATGCCCCAATCGAGCACGTCGGTGCTGCTTAGCAGTCTCGTCGAGTTGAACTACCTCGAATACGACCGAAAGACCCGGCGCTTCATCCCCAGCTACCGGGTCGGTCTGCTCGGTGATTGGATCCGTCGGTCTCCGTTCCGTGACACACAGCTCACCGATCTGATGGAGGAACTCTGGAGCGCGACTGGCGGCGAAACCATCCTGCTTGGACAACAGACCGGCGCCGCCGGGATGCGCTATCTACACGTCGTGCCGAGCGGCTATCAACTTCAGTTCATCACACATGCTGGTCAAATACGACCGATGGTTCGTACCGCGCTCGGACACGTACTGCTGAGCCAAATGCCAAACACCAAGATTCGCGGCATCATCCGTCGCAACAATGCCGATGAGCCGAGTCAGTCGGCGCGCGTTCGCGAAACGGCGTTCCTCGAAGAAATCGAGCGCATTCGCCGCCGCGGCTTTTCCGAGTCGGGCGGCCGCACGACGCCGGGCGCAAACACGATAGGCATGCTTGTTCCGCTGCCAAAGCGACGCGCTCCGCTGGCTATCGGCATCGGCGGCCCGATCGAACGGATCGCGGCAAAGCGCGAGCACATCATTGCAGTGATGCAAAGCCGGCTGAAGGAATTGACGGATAAAGCCGGGTCGAGGTTCGTCGAGAAATGACCTCTTGGCGCGTGGTGCGGATGACTACGCGACTGCACAAGAGATCCTATGTCGTCCCGGCCTGGTGCGCAGTTGCGCACGGGAGCCGGGACGACGGGAAAGGCTGCGAAGGCTCGCAAATGTTACGACGCCAGTGCTTCCTCTGGCATCACGGCCGACAGATGCTGGCTCTCGGCCACGGCGCGGTTGGTGATGCGGCCGCGATGGACGTTGAGGCCGGCGCGCAGATGCGGATCCTCGACCAGCGCGCGCAGCCCTTTCGACGCCAGCGCCAGACCGAACGGCAAGGTCGCATGATTGAGCGCGTGGCTTGAGGTGACGGGTACGGCGCCCGGCATGTTGGCGACGCAATAATGCACGATATCGTCGACCAGATAGGTCGGCGCCTGATGCGTGGTCGCCTTCGAGGTCTCGAAGCAGCCGCCCTGGTCGATCGCGACGTCGACCAGCACCGCGCGGCGCTTCATGCTGGCGAGTTGCGCGCGCGAGACCAGTTTCGGTGCGCTGGCGCCAGGCACCAGCACCGCTCCGATCACGACATCGGCGGCGATGATCTCCTGCTCGATCGCCTCCAGCGTCGCATAGCGAGTGCGGACCCGGCCGAGGAACAGATCGTCGAGCGCGCGGAGCCGCGGCACCGAGCGGTCGAGGATGGTGACGTCGCTGCCGAGGCCTGCGGCCATCCGCGCTGCATGAGTGCCGACCACGCCACCGCCGATGATCGCCACGCGCGCCGGCGGAACGCCGGGCACGCCGCCGAGCAGCTTGCCCATGCCGTCGGCGGATTTGCGCAGCGCAGCGCCCGCGGCTTCGATCGCCAGCCGGCCTGCGACTTCGCTCATGGGCGCCAGCAGCGGCAGCCCGCCATGCGCGTCGGTCACGGTCTCATAGGCGACCGCGGTGCAGCCGGACGCAATCAGCCCCGTGGTTTGCGGAACGTCGGGCGCGAGATGCAGATAGGTGAAGAGGATCTGTCCCTCGCGCAGCCTGATCCATTCGGACGGCTGCGGCTCCTTCACCTTCACGATCATCTCGGCGACGGAGAACACCTCTTCGGCGGTGTCGGCGATCCGTGCGCCGGCCTGGGTGTAGACGTCATCACCGGCGCCGATGCCGTCACCCGCGCCGCGCTGCACCACGACCTCGTGCCCGTGCGCCACATATTCCCGCACTGAGGCGGGTGTCAGCCCGACCCGATATTCCTCGACCTTGATCTCCTTGGGCACGCCGATGCGCATGGTCCGCTCCTTGCTAGATTGGTTTCCGCCAACCAGAAGGCTATGCTCCGCCACACGGCGTTTCTCAGCGAATTCCGGCTTGCTCACAGCCAAATACGCTCATATCTTTCACGTCCAGCTCAATCCTTGAAGGAAAACTGCGTGGACGGTCTCGATCGCATTGACCTCAGAATCCTCGCCGAGTTGGTCTCTGACGCCCGCGCCAGCCAGATCGAGCTGGCCGAAAAGGTCGGACTGTCGCCGACCGCCTGCGCGCGGCGCATTCGTCATCTCGAAGAGATCGGCGTGATCCGCGGCTACCGCGCCGACCTCGAACCATCAGCGCTCGGACTGGTGACCACGGTCGTCGTCACCATCACGCTGGAGAAGCAGAGCGAGGATTATCTCGCGGCGTTCGAGGCCGCGATCGCGCGTTGTCCAGACGTCGTGTCCTGCCATCTGATGTCGGGCAGCGATGATTATCATCTACAGGTGATCGCCCGCGACATCGCCGACTTCGAGCGTATCCACAAGCAGCATCTGTCGCGAATGCCGGGCGTCGCCCGCATCCATTCCAGCTTCGCGATGCGCGAGGTGGTTCGCCGCACCATTCCCGAGACCGCGTTGCGCGGTTAGCACTCAGGATGGATTGCGGCTCGCGCGCGGCCACATCCGCGCCAGCGTCTCGTCCTTCTTGACGAGAACATGCCAGAGCGTCGCGGCGATATGCAGCGCAACCACCGCATAGACGAAATAAGCCAGCGCGCCGTGGGCCAACTCGCCGGCCTCCGCCACCGCCTTGTTGTCGGCGAACAGGCGCGGCCAGCTGAAGGTCCAGAAGTAGCGCAGCGAGTAGCCGCCGGCCGATGAGAACATGTATCCCGTCACCGGCATCGCGAACAGGATGGCATAGAGCGCCCAGTGATTGAGCCTCGCCGCGATCCTGACCAGCGGCGAAAACGAGCCCGGCTCCGGCGGAACCGTGGTGACAGCGCGCACCATCAGCCGCAGGATCGCCAGGAAGAACAGGGTGACGCCGAGCGACTTGTGCACCTCGAGCAGTTCGCGCCGCGGCGACGTCCCCGCCGGCTGCAACCCGCAATAGAGCCCGATCAGCATCGCCGCGATGAACAGCACTGCCGTCGCCCAGTGAATCCTGCGCAGCAGCGGGTCGTAGCTGGCCGTCATATCCGTCGTCACAGGTCGCCTTCGCGTGAAGCCAGCCCGTGCGGGTTCGGCCTGAAAAAGGAAGCCGTTCTGTAATGGATCGGGCCGGGCCTGCCTACCGGCGCGGCCGTCACATTCGATCACGATCGCGAAGGCTGGAGGGCCAAAGCCCCTTCGTCATTCCGGGGCGCGCGGAGCGCGAGCCCGGAATCCATTCAACAGCGACACGGCGGCATGATGGATTCCGGGCCTGCGCTTCGCGCATCCCGGAATGACGAGACCGGGGTTTGGCGGCCCCCCATTGTCACAAACAGTGGGCCGCCGCTCACTGTCACAATCGCCGCGCTGTCACAATCGCTGTCACAATCCCGTAGCCGCCCTGCCCGTGCCACACGCATTTTTTAGTCGTGATTCGTGACCTTCTATGACAGAATTACTACAGTTCAATATCAATTCGGTTACACGCGGAGCGGTGAATGAGCATGGAGCGGCGGGCACGGCCGGTTTCGCTGGCTTGGTCGAATCCAGTGGTCCGGTGGTGGGGGCTCTTGAGCCTCGTCAGCGCCGCCAACATCGCGGTCTGGTTCGCGCTGTATCGCCAGTTCCACGAACAGTCCAACGGCAGCTTCAGCAACACATCCGGCATCGGCCTGATGATGCTGCTGTGCGCGGCCTATGTGTTCGGCTGCGCGTTCCGTTCGGTGCTGCCGCGCGCCGACGTGCAGCGTATCTGCCTGTTCGACCACTGGCTGTCGAGCGTCGTGGTCGGCCGCACCGTCGCCACCGTCGCCGAGGTCTGCTTCGCCGCGCAATGGGCGATCATCCTGCATCAACTCGGCACCATGACCGGCGCCGACACCACCGTGACCATCGCCTGGATCATCGTGCCGCTGATCGTGATCGCGGAATGCTTCTCCTGGTACGCGGTGCTGACCACGCATTATCTCTGCAACGCGATCGAGAACTCGATCTGGGCCGTGGTGTTCTTCCTGGTCGGGATCGCACTGTGCCGGCTGCTGCCCGAGTTTCATGGCCCGGTGCGCTGGGCCCTCATCGTGGCGATCGTCGGCATCGCCGCCTTTCTCGCCTTCCTGATGACCATCGACGTCCCGATGTACCTCAACCGCTGGCGCGCCAACCTCGCCGCCGGCGGCACCCTGCTGCATCCGCTCGACGGCCTGCGCGACGTCAGCCGGCGCTGGGTCGTCACCCATGACATCGCCGAGTGGCGCGAGGAGATCGCCTGGATGTCGCTGTATTTCAGCATGGCGGTGTGGTCGAGCCTCGCGCTCTGCGTCGGCTATTCGCTCGAGGATCAGCTGCCGCGCTATCGCACCGAGCCTGCGATCGTGACGGCGGCGCCGGCGACAGTCAGCACGACGCCCACCGCGCAGCACACCGCAACGATCGACACAGCCACGCCGTCGCGGAATTGATCGACCCACGCGGCTTGTGGCGCCAGGCGCTTTCGGAGTAAACGCTGGGTCGTCCCCATTCAGCCCTCAGCGCTTTCCATGCCCCGCATCACCATCATCGAAACCGGGCTCGTCAGCCCGCAATACCGCGAGCGTCACGGCAGCTATCCGCAGATGTTCGAGCGGATGGTGACCGCAGCCGATCCGTCGGCGGCCTGCGATGTCGTGAGCGTCGCCGGGGGTGAGGCGCTTCCCGATCCCGCGACACTCGACGCGATCCTGATCACGGGATCAGCGGCCGGCGTCTACGATGACGTCGAATGGATGGCGCCGCTCGAAGCGTTCGTGCGTGCGGCCCATGACAGGCATGTTCCGATGGTCGGCGTCTGCTTCGGTCATCAGCTGATCGCGCAGGCGCTCGGCGGCACGGTGCGCAAATCGGAGAAGGGTTGGGGCATCGGCCGCCACGTCTATCGGCTGGCGCCGGACAATGGCTTGCTCGAAGGCGAGACGGTCGCGGCCGCCGCCTCGCACCAGGATCAGGTGATCACCCCGCCGGCCTCGGCGCGCACCATCATGTCGTCCGAATTCACGCCCCATGCCGGGCTGCTCTATGCCAACGGCACGACGCTGTCGGTGCAGCCGCACCCGGAATTCACCGCCGGCTATGCCGACGCGCTGTGCGACCTGCGGCGCGGCCTGGCGCCCGACGCCGTGGTCGAAACCGCCAAGGCATCGCTCACCGAGCCGCTCGACCACGCCACGCTTGGCGGCGTGGTCACGCGCTTCCTGACGCAGCGACCGCGCTAGCCGCGCGGCGGCGCTGCGCCGCAGGACGGACTACCAGTTTGTCGCAAATCCTGCCTATAACGCCGGCTGGGGCCGGTCCCGGTCATTTCGGGCGCATAGATGGCGAGTTCTGCCCCGAGGGTGGCCTTATGAGCTTTCAGGACGTTCGCAGCGCCGTATGGGGACCGGTCTCACTCCGGCCCAATCTTTGGGACGTCGCGGCGCTGCTGCTGCTGGTCGGCGCGATGGTGCTCGTCGTCTATGGCGGCGAGCAGACCACCGTGCCGCTGTCCGAGCTCGCGCGCAGCCCGGTGTCGCTCGATCCGGCCAACCTGCCGTATTACGCGCTCCGGACCACGATGCGGATGCTGCTGGCGATCGTCTGCTCGGCCATCTTCACCTTCATCTACGCGACCGTCGCGGCTAAGAGCCGGCGCGCCGAGATCGTGCTGATCCCGATGCTCGACATCCTGCAATCGGTGCCGATCCTCGGTTTCCTGACCTTCACCGTCGTGTTCTTCATGAACCTGTTTCCCGGCCGCGTGCTGGGCGCCGAGTTCGCCTGCGTGTTCGCGATCTTCACCAGCCAGGCCTGGAACATGACCTTCAGCATGTACCAGTCGCTGCGCAACGTGCCGAAGGATCTCGAGGACGCGACCGCGAGCTTCCACCTCTCGGGCTGGCAGCGGTTCTGGCGGCTCGACGTGCCGTTCGCGATGCCGGGCCTGATCTGGAACGCGATGATGTCGATGTCGGGCGGCTGGTTCTTCGTCGTCGCATCGGAAGCGATCACGGTCGGCAACACGACGGTCACCCTGCCCGGCGTCGGCGCCTATGTCGCGACCGCGATCGATCAGAAGAACCTGCCCGCGATCGGCTACGCGCTGCTCGCGATGCTGATCGTCATCATCGCCTATGACCAGCTGCTGTTTCGCCCGATCGTCGCCTGGGCGGACAAATTCCGTTTCGAGCAGACCGCGTCCGGCGAAGCCCCGACGTCGTGGATGCTGGACCTGTTCCGGCGCACCCGCGCGCTGCGCGCCCTGACCTATCAGCTCGCCACGGTGAACAAGGCGGTCTCGACCATGCGCATCGCGTGGCCCGCGATGCTTCGGCCCACCGGCAAACCGGGGCAGCCCTCGCGGGTCGTCGATGGCATCTGGATTGCGGTGGTGGTCGCCACGGCCGGCTACGCCGCCTGGATGGCGTATCAATATCTTTCCGCGTCGCTCGGCCTGTCCGATCTCGCCGCTGCCGTCGGCTATGGGCTCGTCACGCTGCTGCGCGTCATCGTCCTGATCGCGCTGGCGTCGCTGATCTGGGTGCCGGTCGGCGTCTGGATCGGACTGCGGCCGAAGCTCGCCGAGCGGATCCAACCGCTCGCGCAGTTCCTCGCCGCCTTCCCGGCCAACCTTGCCTTCCCGGTCTTTGTCGTGCTGATCGTCCGCTTCCACCTCGATCCGAATGTCTGGCTCAGCCCGCTGATGATCCTGGGCACGCAATGGTACATCCTGTTCAACGTGATCGCGGGCGCGGCCGCCTTCCCGACCGACCTGCGCGAGGCGGCCAGCAGCCTGCACCTCGGGGGCTGGCGATGGTGGGTGAAAGTCGTGCTGCCGGGCATTTTCCCCTATTACATCACCGGCGCGATCACCGCGTCGGGCGGCTCGTGGAACGCATCGATCGTCGCGGAGGTCGCGAGCTGGGGCGATACCCATCTCGTCGCCACCGGCCTCGGCGCCTATATCGCGCGCGCGACGGAGGCCGGCGATTTTCCCAAGGTCGTGCTCGGCATCGTCGTGATGTGCGTCCTGGTCACTTTGTTTAACCGCATGCTGTGGCGGCCGCTCTACGCCTTCGGCGAGCGCCGCCTTCGCCTCGGCTGATCGAGAGGAATTCCGATGCTCGACCAAACCAACCAGACCGCGCTGATCGACATTCGCAGCGTCTCCCGCTCGTTCCCGAAGGGAAGCGGCGAGCAGCTGCTGGTGCTCGAGAATGTCGACCTGACGATTCATGCCGGCGAGATCGTCGGGCTGCTCGGCCGCTCCGGATCGGGCAAGTCGACCTTGCTGCGCATCATCGCCGGGCTGGTCGCGCCGTCGTCGGGCGCCGCGACCTGCCGCGGCGAAGCCATCGCCGGACCGCCGAACGGCGTCGCCATGGTGTTCCAGTCATTCGCGCTGTTCCCCTGGCTGACCGTGTTGCAAAACGTCGAGCTCGGACTGGAGGCGCTGGGCGTCGACGCCACCGAGCGCCGCAAGCGCGCGCTCGCGGCGATCGACCTGATCGGCCTCGACGGTTTCGAGTCCGCCTACCCCAAGGAATTGTCCGGCGGCATGCGCCAGCGCGTCGGCTTCGCGCGGGCGCTGGTCGTGCACCCCGACCTGCTGCTGATGGACGAACCGTTCTCGGCGCTCGACGTGCTGACGGCCGAGACGTTGCGCACCGACCTGATCGACCTCTGGATCGAAGGCCGGCTGCCGATCAAATCGGTGTTGATGGTGACGCACAACATCGAGGAAGCCGTGCTGATGTGCGACCGCGTCCTGGTGTTCTCGTCGAATCCGGGGCGCGTCGCGGCCGAGTTCAAGATCGACCTGAAACATCCGCGCAACCGGCTCGATCCGTCCTTCCGCCAGCTCGTCGAGCAGCTCTATGCGCGCATGACGCAGCGCGCGGAGCCCAGGGCACCGTCGCTCGAAGGGGTTCCGGGCGGCGGCGTCGGCATGGTGCTCGACCATGTCTCTTCCAACGAGCTGTCCGGCCTGATCGAGACGCTGGCCGGGCCGCCCTATGGCGGACATGCCGACCTGCCGGTGCTGGCGAGCCAGCTCCAGCTTGAGACCGACGAGATCCTGCATCTCGGCGAGTCGTTGCAGCTGCTGCGCTTTGCCCATCTCAGCGAAGGCGACCTAGTGCTGACCGACCCCGGCGTCCGCTTCGCGCACCTCGACACCGACGCGCGCAAGAAGTTGTTCGCCGAGCATCTCGTCAACCATGTGCCGGTGTTCGGCCTGATCAAGCGTGTGCTCGACGAACGGCCCTCGCACATGGCGCCTGCCGCGCGCTTCCGCAACGAGCTCGAGGACTACATGTCCGAGGATTATGCGGACGAGACGCTCAAGACCATCGTATCCTGGGGCCGCTATGCCGAGCTGTTCGCCTATGACGAACAGTCCGAGACGTTCAGCCTCGAAAACCCGGGCCACGACGGCGCCTGAGCGGTGCGGCGAGCCTCCGAACCAACGCGACGGCTTGCCCCAGGGCGTCAACCGCCGGCAGCCGCCACCTCGACGCGCGGCAGCGCGCTTCGCGACGCTGCCTGCAAGGCGCATTCGACGAACCGGCGCGGCAGCAGCGAGGCGTTCGAACGCATCGCCACCAGCATCCGGCTTTCCGCATCCGGCGTATCCAAGGTCTTCGCCACCACGTTCATGACGCCGGCCTGCTGGTAGCAGGACGGCAGGATCGAAAGCCCGATCCCGGCCGCGACCAGACTGAGCACGGTGCGCAGTTCATGCGCCTCCTGCACGATGCGCGGCGCGAAGCCGGCCCGCCGGCACAGCATCGCCGCCTGGTCGCCGACGCCGCAACCGCTCTCGGCCATGCCGACGAACTCGTGCTCGGCCAGATCGGCGACGGTCAGCTTGCCAGGTGCTGCGGCGAGCGGATGATCGATCGGCAGGAACACCATCAACCGGTCGCGCCACACGACATGAACTTGCAGGTCGGCGGCGGGGCGGAAATCGAGCGGCGGCCGCATGATCGCGACATCGAGCTCGGCGTCGGCTATCGCTTGCAGCTGCTTGGCCGTCGACATGTGCCGCAGCTCGATCTTCACCCGCGGATAGCTGGCGCGGAAGCTGCGGAACAGTTCGGCGAACATGTCGAGCATCGGAACGGAATCCGTAAAGCCGACCCGGACCGCGCCGGCCTCGCCACGCGCTGCGCGGCGCACGGTCTCGGATGCCAGATCGAGCTCGCTGACGGCGCGCCGCGCATGTTCCAGCAGCAACTGGCCGGCCTGGGTGAGCTCGACGGCGCGCCGCGTCCGCGACAGCAGTTGGGTGCCGAGCTCCTCCTCCATCGCCTTGATCTGGGTGCTGAGCGGCGGCTGACTGACATGCAGTCGCTTGGCGGCGCGGCTGAAGCTGAGCTCCTCGGCCACCGCGATGAAATAGCGAAGCTGCCTGTAATCCATCGCTTATTCCGATTCCCTATAAGTGAAGGGTCAAAGCGGTATTTGACCTCCCAGGACCGTTTCCCGATCTTGGCGCCAAAATGCCGGTGCTCCAAGGGATAATGCGGGGCAACGCGCACAGCCGGTCAGCCATGCGAAATCGCCGCGAATAACCGGCGCTGCGCCCGGTTCGATCCACCGGCGCCAAAACAAAAGCAAGGGAGGATTACAATGGCCGAAGCGGCAGCAAGCGAACTGGAGCGCGACACCATCCGCCGGGTCTATTGGCGGCTGATCCCGATCCTGTTCGTGATGATGTTCTTCAACTATCTCGACCGCATCAATCTGGGCTATGCCGGGCTGACGATGAACAAGGATCTGGGACTCAGCCCGGCGATCTTCGGCTTCGCCGCCAGCATCTTCTTCCTCGGCTACATGGTGCTCGAGGTGCCGAGCAATCTGATGCTGCACTGGCTGGGGGCCCGGATCTGGCTGGCGCGCATCCTGATCACCTGGGGCCTCGTCGCCACGCTGACCGCCTTCGTCTGGAATCCGCTCAGCCTTTATGTGATGCGGTTCGGCCTCGGCGTCGCTGAAGCCGGCTTCATGCCCGGCGTCGTGCTCTACCTCACCTACTGGTTCCCGTCGCGCTATCGCGCCCGCGCGGTCGCCGGCTACATCATCGCCGGCTCATTTTCCGCGGTGCTTGGCGGGCCGATCTCGACCAGCATCATGACCTTCCTCGACGGCGCAGGCGGACTGCATGGCTGGCAGTGGATGTTCATTGCCGAGGGCGTACCGACCATTCTGCTCGGCCTGTTCACGCTCTATTATCTGACCGACCGACCGGCCAAGGCGAGCTGGCTCACGAACGAGCAGGCAGCCTGGCTGGAGGGCGAGCTCGCCGCCGAGCGGGCCGAGATCGAACGACAAGGGCAGCACAGGTTGATCGAATGCGTCCTCGACATCAGGGTCTGGCTGCTGGCGGCGCTGTTCGGCTGCGCGCTGGTCGGCATCTACGGCCTGTTGCTATGGCTGCCGCAGATCATCAAGGGCATGGGCGACCTCAGCAACATCCAGGTCGGCTTTCTCTCGGCGATCCCGCCGCTGCTCGGGGTCATCGGCACCATCGTGGTCAGCCGCAGCTCGGACAGAACAGGCGATCGCAAGTTTCATCTCGCGGCCGTCTATCTGCTCGCCGCCGTCGCGATGCTGGGCAGCGCCTATGTGTCGAGCCCGGTGCTCGCCTTCGTGTTCCTCTGCATCGTCGGCTTCAGCCTGAACGCCGGCAACCCGCTGTTCTGGAGCATCAATGCCTCGCTGCTGACGGGTGCGGCCGGCGCCGCCTCGATCGCCATGGTCAACACGCTTGCGCAGTTCGGCGGCCTGATCGGGCCGTGGTGCATCGGCCTGATCAAGGACTCCACCGGAAGCTTCTCCTGGGCGCTGGTCGGGATCGCCGGCTTCCTGCTGGTCGCCTCCGCCATCGCCGCCACCATGCGCGTCAAGCCGCGCGAGACCCAACTGACCGGCGCGATCCCGTCATCCCTCGCACACCGATAGCCCTGCCAAGGGGACAACAAGGAAGCCACCATGATCATCGACTGTCACGGCCACTACACCACCGAGCCGGCCAAGCTGCAGATCTTCCGCGACAAGCAGCTCGCCGGCCTCGCCGACAAATCGCGCCGGCCGCTCACCACCAATCTCGGCATCACTGATGACGAGATCCGCAGCAGCGTCGAGGGCGCGCAGCTCCGCCTGCAAAAGGAGCGCGGCACCGACGTCACCATCTTCTCGCCACGCGCCGCCGGCATGGCGCATCATGTCGGCAAGGAAGCCACCAGCCGCGAATGGACCACGATCTGCAACGACCTGGTGCACCGGGTCTGCGCGCTGTTTCCGCAAAACTTCGTCCCCGTCTGCCAGCTGCCGCAGAGCCCCGGAGTGGCGCCCAAGAACTGCATCGAGGAGCTGGAGCGTTGCGTGACCCAGCTCGGCTTCGTCGGCTGCAACCTCAATCCCGATCCCGCCGGCGGCTACTGGTGCGATCCGCCGCTGACCGATGAATGGTGGTATCCGCTGTATGAGAAGATGGTCGAGCTCGACGTGCCGGCGATGGTCCATGTCTCCTCGTCCTGCAATCCCTGCTTCCACGGCACCGGCGCGCATTACCTCAACGGCGACACCACCGCCTTCATGCAGTTCCTGACCTCCGATCTCTTCGAGCGTTTCCCGACGCTGCGCTTCATCATCCCGCATGGCGGCGGTGCGGTGCCCTATCATTGGGGCCGCTACCGGGGCCTGGCGCAGGACATGAAGCTGCCGCCGCTTTCGGAGCATCTGTTGAAGAACGTGTTCTTCGACACCTGCGTCTATCATCTGCCCGGCATCGAGCTGTTGACCCGGGTGATCCCGGTCGAGAACATCCTGTTTGCCTCGGAGATGGTCGGCGCGGTTCGCGGCATCGATCCGGAGACGGGTCATCACTTCGACGACACCCGCCGCTATATCGACGCGTTGCCGCTCAGCGCCGAAGACAAGGCCAAGATCTTTGAAGGCAATGCCCGCCGCGTCTATCCTCGCCTCAACGCCCATCTCGACCGCCGCGCGCATTGAGCGGGCGCACCGCCAACACACCGGAGAAAACGATGGCCATAGGATTTGCAATTCACAAGGCGAAGCGGAAAATCTCGCCCGACCTCGTCGCGCGCTACCGTACGCTGCCGGTCGCCAATATCAGCGATGTGATGTCGCGGATCGCGGGCACCAACCGGCTGCGGCCGATGCATAAGGGCGGCTGGCTCGGCGGTCCGGCGCTGACTGTGAAAACCCGGCCCGGCGATAACCTGATGGTGCACAAGGCGATCGACCTCGCCCAAGCCGGCGACGTGATCGTGGTCGATGCCGGCGGCGTGCTGGTCAACGCCATCATCGGCGAGATCATGTCGACGCTGGCTGAGAAGAAGGGCGTCGCGGGCTTCGTGATCGACGGCTCGATCCGCGATGCCGGCGCGATCCGTGCCGGATCGTTCCCGGTGTTCGCGGCCGGCGTTGCCCATCGCGGGCCCTACAAGGATGGCCCGGGTGAGATCAATTGCGCCATCTCGATCGACGGCATGATCGTCGAGCCCGGCGACCTCATCGTCGCCGACGACGACGGCGTGCTCTGCGTGCCCCATGACGAGGCCGAGGCGATCTGCAAGCTGACCGAGGCCAAGAAGGCGACCGAGGAGAAAGCCATCCAGCAGATCCTCGCCGGCACCAGCGACCGCCGCTGGGTCGATGAGGCCCTGCACCGCCTCGGCTGCGAGTTCAAGGATTGACCTGACGCCGGTCCCGCGTGGCATCACGGACGGGCGATCAAAAACAAAGGCCTCAGCGCGACCGGCGCTGAGGCCCCACGGCGCAACAACCGAAGCGCCGAAATCTTTACTTCATCAGGCGAAGCAGCGCGCGCCCGGCGTGCGACTTCAGTTCCTTCGCATCCAGCGTTCCGTCATTGTCGGGATTGGCCGCGTTGAAACGCTGCTCGACGACGGCAAGATATTCATCCTTCGTCAGGGTGCCGTCATGATCGGGATCAGCGGCAGCCAGCTCCTTCTTGCTCAGTCTGCCGCGCAGCTCGCGCGCATCGAGGGTGCCATCCTTGTCCGGATCGAGCTTGTCGAACAGCGCCGACGCTGCGTTCTTCACCTCGGACAGATCGAGCGTGCCGTCATTGTCGGGGTCGAACATCTTGATGGTGTTGTCGTGGCTCGCAGCGAAGGCCGCTCCCGACAAGGTCATGGCAGCGGCCAGCACCAGGCCAGCCAATGGGCGCGAAGTCATTCTCGGTCTCCCATCCAATTACGTCCGTTGTGGACCTAACAGACGAATTAGCTGGTCGACGCATCATCCTCAAGCAATTATCCCGATATATTCGGGAAAAATTCCCGAATTCGAAGGGAACAATCCCAAAACCGATCGCGCACGGCCTACCCGAGGCAGACCGTGCGCGATCCCTGCGGCATGACCCGTTCAGGTCATGCTATTTGCAGGTCATGCTATTTGCTCTTCGGCCGGATCGCGTCCGCGGTTCCCTGGATGAAGGCCTGGATCTTCACCACGTCGGCCTCGGTCAGCTTGCCGGTGAAGTCAGGCATTCCCCGATCACGGAACGGTCCGTTGAACACGATGTCCTTCAGGTTGGCGATCTCCTCGGCAGGGACGTAACCGAGATTCCTGACATTGCCGCCGCGATCGACGCCGGGAACCCCGTGGCAGGTGGCGCAGGCCGCAACATAGATCGCGGTACCCTCAGGGACGTCCTTCGGGTCGTACTTCACGCCTTGCAGCAAGCCCTCGGTCTGGTACTTCACGAACTCCGGCATCTTGGCCTTGCCGTTGAGCGCGAAGGTGTAGACCGTGCCGGGATTCTGGTATTCGGTCGCGCGCGTGGCGATGCCGAACACGCCGCCCCAGCCGACCGCGATCGAGACATATTGCTGGCCATCGATCGTGTAGGTCGATGCTGCCGCCACCACACCGGTGCCGGTCGGCGTTTCCCACAGCGTCTTTCCGTTCCTTGCATCATACGCCACGAAACGTCCGTCGGCGGTACCCTGGAACACCAGATTGCCCGCGGTAGTCAGCGTGCCGCCATTCCATGGCGACACATAGTCGACCTTCCATGCTTCCTTCTGCTTCACCGGGTCCCACGCGATCAGCTTGCCGAAGGCTGGCGCCTTCGGCGGCGTGCCGTTGAGGACGAAACCGACGTTCCAGCCGGTGGTACCGCCGAACTTGCCGGGGGTCGCCGCATTCTGCGTCAGCGATTTTTCCGACGTCAGATTGACCGGAACGTTCTGCGCCGGCAGGTAAACGAGGCCGGTCTGCGGATTGAACGACATCGGGTGCCAGTTGTGAGCGCCGTACGGACCGGGCACTGCATCAAAGGGCTCGTCGCCGCGCGCCGCCGGCACCTCGATCGGGCGTCCATTGGCGTCGTAGCCAGTCGCCCAGTTCACATCGACGAAGTTCTTCGCCGAGATGAACTTGCCGTTGGTCCGGTCGATCACGAAGAAGAAGCCGTTCTTCGGCGCGTGCAGAATCACCTTGCGCGGCGCGCCATCGATCGCGATGTCGGCGAGGATCATCGGTTGGGTCGAGGTGTAGTCCCAATTATCGCCGGGCGTCTCCTGGTAGTGCCAGATGTATTTGCCGGTGTCGGCGTTCAGCGCGACCAGCGAGGCGAGGTAGAGATTGTCGCCTCCCGACGGGCTGCGGAATTTGCGATTCCACGGCGCGCCGTTGCCGGTGCCGACATAGACCATGTTCAGTTCGGGATCGTAGGTGATCGTATCCCAGGGCGTGCCGCCGCCGCCGTTGAGCCAGTATTTGCCGGACGGATCCCAGGTCTTGGCCGCGGCTTCCATCGAGGCATCCTCGAACGGCTTCGACGGATCGCCCGGCACGGTGAACCAGCGCCAGAGCTGGTTGCCGGTCTCGGTGTCATAGGCCGTGATGTAGCCGCGTGCGCCGTACTCGGCGCCGCCCTGCCCGATCACCACCTTGCCGTTGAAGGCGCGCGGCGCGCCGGTGATGGTGTAGGAGTGCTCGTGATCGATCAGCGTGTCCTTTTCCCAGACCTTCTGGCCGGTGGCCGCATCGAGCGCGATCAGGCGGCCGTCATAGGCGGCGACGAACACCTTGCCCTTGTAGACGGCGACGCCGCGATTGACGACGTCGCAGCACCCCTTGTAGCCCTTCGAGCGGTCGACGCCCGGATCGAACGACCACAGCTTCTTGCCGGTACGCGCGTCGATGGCGTGGACCACGCTCCATGACGCCGACTGATACATGATGCCATCGACCACGACCGGCGTCGCCTCGACGCCACGCGATGATTCGAGATTGTAGCTCCAGACCAGTCCGAGATCCTTGACGTTGTCGGCGTTGATCTGGTTGAGCTTGCTGAATCGCGTCTCCGCATAATCGAGACCGATCGTCGGCCAGTCCTTGGAGGTGGCGGTGTTCGCCTTGATGAAATCGCTGTCGACCTTCGACGTGACTTCCTTGATGCGGTCAGGCGTGGCGTTCTGTGCCGAGGCGGCACCGCAGAAGGCCGAAAGTCCAATTATTCCGGCGAAGACGACCTTCGCAGCCAGCAGCCGTGGAGAGGTTCTCCTCCCGTCTGCAATGCAGTGCGTCAACTCGAACGACAGCAAGCGCTTCATGTGCTTCCTCCAGCGATCTCTAACGGATCTGCTGGGAGCGTAGACGCGCGTTTATGCGACATCAAGATCGATGCATGACGATGACGCGCAACGCGCATGATTTGCGTATGCGCGAGATGACGAACGTCAGGTTATCTTTCCAAGACGAGCCGGGAATTCTTCCCGAAAAATGCGAGAGACAATCTCGTTGATCAGAACAGCGGCAACGATACGATCCGTCTTGCTACTTCCCGCGCATAGCGCAGGATTTATCCCAATGAACTTGTAACCCCGCCTCCTCCGTGAGAGCGGGGTTATTTTTGTCGCTGACGTCAGCAGCGATGCGTTGACGCGGTTCGACGGCGGTCGTGAGAAGGCGTCGCTTCAGCTCGGCAGGTTCATGGACATGCCGGCAGCCAGTTGCACCAATTCCCTCGTCGACCGAACTCCGAGCTTGTGCCGCATGATCGCGGTGTCGTTCGCGACCGTTCCGTAGGAAACGCCGATCAGCTTTGCGATCTCGGCCAAGGTCTGGCCAGCTACGAGCAGGTGAAGAATCCTGGCTTCGCGGGCGCTGATTTGCGCAAGCCGGTTCGCCGCGACCGACGGATCAGCCACCGGCGTATCCCCGCGGCTGCGGGACGGCAGAAACGTGCCACCCTTGCCAACTTCACGGATCGCAACCACCAGATCGTTGGGATCTCCCGACTTGGACACATAGCCCTTGACGCCGACATCGACGGCACGCGCGACGAAGACGGGATCGTCATTGATGCTGAAGATGACGATGCGCGCTCCGGCATCCTTTCCGAGGATCTGCTGTGCGAGTTCGAGGCCGGAGACCGTCGGCAGATTGATGTCGATGACGCAGACCTCCGGCGCCTCGGCGGCAAACGACGCGAGACCTCCCGCCGCATCCGCGGCAGCCGTCACGGTCATTTCGGCTTCATCGGCCAGCAAGGCCTGGCAGGCCGCGATGACGATCGGATGATCGTCGACAATCAGGACTCGCATCGGTCCTCGGAGCAGCGATTGATGGATATTGGAGCCATGTCTACAGGCGCCATCCGGGCGGGAACAAGCGACACTTAATGCGCATTGCGGCGCCGATACAAATCAATGCTGAAAGACCCGGCTTAGGCATGATTTCGTGGCCATGTCCACTCCATTGCCCCCGCGACAACGTACTGATTGCATGAGACGAATCGTCGCGGGCCAGCGGCCAGATTGCCGGCACGACAGCCCTGCGCAACAACCGGGAATTTTTCCCGACCTCCGCTGGAAAACAATCCCGCACGTCCGGGACAAAACTTGTTTGCCAAACTGGCATGCCTCCAGCAGTCTCGAACGCGAATGGTTCGTCGGGGAAAATGGCGAGCCGCGAAAAAAGGGTGGGCGCTATGGCTGGTACGTTGCAAGTCGCAACGCGATTTTCGTTGTCTTCAGCACACACGCGCGGCGCAGCAGCCGTGCTTACGGCGATCGGCGTCGTTGCACCGTTGACGGCGGTGTACGCGCAGACACCTGCCCCGACCGAATTGCCGCCAGTCACCGTGATTGCGCCCTCGCCGCTCGCCGGCACCCGCAGCACCAGGCCGGCCACGCGCCCGGTGGTACAGACATCGCGGACCACCAGAACGCGGGCCGCACCGGCTCGAACCGCGGCGGCGCCGGAAGGTGGCATCGGTGTGCCAAGCCCCTCCGAGCGCGATTCGAGCCTGATCGATCGCGACAAGGTTCCGTCCAACACCGAGGTGCTGACCTCGACCGATTTCAGCCGCAACTATTCGACCAATTTTCTGGACTCGGTGAATCGCAAGCTGCCCGGCGTCACGCTCACCGATCAGACCGGCAATCCGTTCCAGCGCAATCTCGATTATCGCGGCTTCACCGCTTCACCGGTGCAGGGCACGCCGCAGGGCATCGCGGTCTACCAGAACGGCGTCCGCATCAACGAATCCTGGGGCGACGTGGTCAACTGGGATTTCATCCCGGAGAAGGCCATCGACAGCGTCGCATTGTTTCCCAACAATCCGGTGTTCGGCCTCAACGCGATCGGCGGCGCGCTCAGCATCCAGATGAAGAACGGCTTCACCTATCAGGGCGTCGAGGGTGAAGTGTTCGGCGGTTCATACGGCCGTGTGCAGGGCAGCGTGCAGGCCGGCGGCCAGAAGGACAATGTCTCCGCCTACGCCGCTTTCGAATCCGCCTACGACCGGGGCTGGCGCGACTACGCGAATTCGTCGCACGTCAACCGCATGTATGTCGACGTCGGCGCGCGCAACGACCAGACCGAATTCCACATCAATTTCACCGGCGCCAGCAATCTGCTCGGCAACGTCGCCGCCACGCCGGTCGAGATGCTCAACCAGCGCTGGTCGAGCGTCTACACCTGGCCGCAATCGACGCTGCTTCAGCTCGCCTTCGTCAATGCGACATTGAACCATAATTTCTCGGACACCTGGTCGTTCCAGGGCAACGCCTATTTCCGCGGCTTCTGGCAATCCCACGTCGACGGCAACGGCACCGACGTCGAAGGCTGCAACAGGGGACGCAACCTGTGCATCGACGGCAACCACGACAATGACCCGATCTACGGACCGGTCGGCGGTCCGCCGGTCCCGAACACGCTCGGCACCGTCTTCCTGGGCGAGATCGACCGCAACCGGGTCGACACCAAGAGCTTCGGCGGCACCGCGCAATTCACCAACACCGATCAGCTGTTCGGCCACGACAACCATCTCGTGATGGGCGTCAGCGTCGACCACGGCTACACCAAGTTCAACGCATCGAGCGAGCTCGGCACGGTCGATCAAAACCTGTTCGTCACTGGCACCGGCATCTTCATCAACCAGCCCGACGCCGGCCTCAGCCCGGTCGACCTGCACGCAACCAACACCTATACCGGCCTCTACCTCACCAACACATTCGATGTGACGAGCAGGTTCTCGGTCACCGCTGGTGGCCGCTTCAACTTCGCCCAGATCGAACTGCGCGACCAGACCGGGACAAACGACCTGCTCAACAGCAACAACCGCTTCCAGCGGCTGAACCCGGTGATCGGCGGTACCTACAAGATCACGCCGAACCTCACCGCCTATGCCGGCTATTCGGAAGCCAACCGCGCGCCGACGCCACTCGAGCTCGGCTGCTCCGACCCCAACCATCCCTGCATGATCGACAGCTTCCTGGTGGCCGATCCGCCGCTCAAGCAGGTGGTGGCGCACACCGTCGAGGCCGGCCTGCGCGGCAGTTGGGGCCAGGATGCAAGGACCGGCAGGCTGAGCTGGGGCCTTGGTGCGTTCCGCACCCAATCGGACGACGACATCATCCAGGTGGCGAGCCCGCTCGGTGTCAACAATTTCGGCTTCTTCCAGAATGCAGGGCAGACCTTGCGGCAGGGCATCGAGGCCAAGCTCGACTATCGCTACAACCGCTGGAATGCGTACGCCAGCTACACCTATGTCAGGGCAACCTATCAAAGCGACATCACGTTGTTCTCGCCGAACAATCCCAACGCCGTGACCGATCCGAACAACTCCGACGTCTCGTATGTCAATGTCAGGCCGGGCGACCAGATCCCGGGCATTCCCGCGCACCGCTTCAAGGCCGGCGTCGAATACAACGTCACCGATGCGTGGAAGGTCGGCGCCGACGTTAACGTCGTGGGCAGCCAGTGGATCATCCACGACGACACCAACCAGAGCCCAAAGATCCCTGCCTATTCCGTCGTCAACCTGCACACCTCGTACCAGATCACGCCGAACATCGAGGTCTTCGGCCTGATCAACAACGTGTTCAACCAGCACTATTATCTGAGCGGCGCGTTCTACGAGACCGGCGGCTTCGCCAGCACGACGCGCGGGGTGACCAACCTGATGGCGCAGCTGTCCGATCCCCGCACCTTCGTGCCGGGCATGCCGCTCGCTGCCTATGCCGGCATCAGGGCGAGGTTCTAGGGCTTGATCCGGAAAGCTGCGAAGCGGCTTTCCGGAGTGCTTGTACGCAAACGGGGCGACGCGATCACGCGTGCTAGTCCGCGTGATCGTATTTGTGATCTAGCTACGCGACGGTGCCGCCGTCGACCGGCATCGCGATGCCGGTAACGAACGATGCCTTGTCCGACAGCAGGAACACGGCGACCTCCGCGATCTCCTCCGGACGCGCCGCGCGGCCCATCGGATTGCGGGTGACGGCGGCCTTGATCAGTTCCTCCGGATTAGCCTCGTTGTGACCCGGCTGGTCGGGGCGGTTGACGAACACCCGCAGCATCGGCGTGTCGATCGCGCCGGGACAGATCGCATTGACGCGCACGCCATCCTTGGCGTGGCGCTTGGCGAGCGCCCGCGCGAGGCCGATCACGCCGGCCTTGGCCGCCGAATAGGTCGGGCTCCACGGCGAGCCGACCAGGCCCGAGGTCGACGCGGTGAACAGGATGCTGCCCTTGCGCCGCGCCGTCATCTGACCGAGCGCAGCGTTGGTGGTGATCAGCTGCGAACGCAGATTGAGATCGACGCTGAGATCCCAGCCTTCCAGATCGTCGATGACCGAGGGCCCGGGAATGCCGAGATGGTTCCAGACGCAGTCGAGCGCGCCGAATTCCTTCACGGTCGCCGCGACGATATCACGCGAAAACTTGTCGTCGCGAAGATCGCCGGCCAGTGCCAGCGCGCGTCCGCCGCCCTTCCTGATCTCGTCGACGACCGCCTTCGCACCGGCCTCGTTCTGGTCGACGACGGCAACCGCCGCGCCCTCGCGCGCGAGGATCAGCGCGCCGGCGCGGCCGGCGCCCGATGCGGCGGCGGTGACGAGTGCGATCTTGCCCTGCATGTCCATGTTGCGATCCTGACTGTGCCCGTGGCCTCGGGCCTTCTCGGTTTGAGCTCAAGCTCTGGTTGGATCAGGACCGCAGCGCTGGGGTCTTGCGCTGACGCGCTATGTTCGTGTCGCCTAGCGGCCGCCGAACAGGACCGGAGACTGGCCGGGCAGCAGCTGCGAATGAATGTCGCTGTCCATGCGCTCCGCCCCTTGCTGGGTGAAGCTCGCTCCCAATGAAAGGCTGAGATTCGAGGTCGGCCGGAACTCGACGCCCGCGCGCGCCGAATAGCCGGCGTTGACGCCGGGATTGCCGCTGAATGGCGCCAGCGGCCCGCCGGCGCCGGGCGGATTGTACTTCAGGCTGTCGAAACCAGCGAAGAAGGTCACCGGCGTATCGCCGACGCCTCTGAAATTGTAGCCGACCTGCGTGCCCTGATATTCCAGCGAGCCGAACGCGGCCGATTGGCCGAGCGCGCTCCAGCCAGCGCGGCCGCCTTCGCTGCCGACGAACCAGCCGTCGGGCCGGCCATTCAGATATGCGGCGCCGCCTTGCGCGCTGGTGGCATCAAAGCCCGGAAAGTTGCCGTAGGTGTCGGCCTTTTGGCCATCGGCCAGGCTGCCGCCGAAGCCGAACAGCGAGCCCGGCGTCCAGTAGCGCACCGGACCGGCCTGGGCATTGGCCTGCTGGCCGCTCAGGCACAGCACCACGAACAGGGATGCGAGACCAGCTTTGCTTGCGAGGGACATTCCGACCAACCACCACGTACGCGCGCGAATTATACGCCGCGGTGGCCGGGAACGCCAGCGCGCCGCTCCGCGGCAACGCGCCCGCCTCTTGCCAATCGCGTGACCGCTCCTTATGTACACGCCTCCTTTTTGAAAGCGAGCGACCCAGGTTTCCAACATGCGGCAGTCACAGCGAGCATCAGTGCTGATGACGGGAGGGCTAATGCCCTCGTCCGCCGCCATTCTGCTTTGGACCTGACCTCACGTCACACCTGACATTGGACGGCGGCCCGGAGCGGAAGCGGCTCCTGGCGCCGAACGGGCTCTCGCGGTGCCTCGAGTCGTGCAAACCCAGCACGGGAGCTCGAACACCACAGGTGTCCCATGGCCAAAGAGAAGTTCATCCGCCTCAAGCCCAACTGCAATGTTGGCACGATCGGTCACGTGGATCATGGCAAGACGACGCTGACGGCAGCGCTGACGAAGGTTTCAGCCGATCACGGCTGGGGCGCGTTCGTCTCCTACCAGGACGTTGCCAAGGCGTCGGCCGCGCAAGGTACGCGTGACGATTCGAAGATCCTGACGATCGCGACCAGCCACGTCGAGTTCTCGACGGAGACGCGCCACTACTCGCACGTCGACTGCCCGGGCCACGCCGATTATGTGAAGAACATGATTACCGGAGCGGCGCAGATGGACGGCGCGATCCTGGTGGTCTCCGCGGTCGACGGGCCGATGCCGCAGACGCGGGAACACATCCTGCTGGCGCGCCAGATCGGCGTGCCCCGCATCGTCGTGTTCCTGAACAAGTGCGATGTCGCCGACGATCCGGAACTGGTCGATCTCGTCGAGATCGAGGTGCGCGATCTGCTGTCGAAGTACCAGTACGACGGCGACAACGCGCCGGTCGTGCGCGGTGCCGCGATGCAGGCGCTGCGCGGCGAGCGCGGTCCGCTGGCGGATCAGGCGATCCTGAAACTGTTCGAGGCACTCGACAGCTTTATCGAGCTGCCCGAGCGACCGAACGATCGTCCGTTCCTAATGCCGATCGAGGGGGTGCAGTCGATCGCTGGGCGCGGCACGGTGGTGACCGGGCTGGTCGAGCGCGGCGTCGTCAGGCTCGGCGACGAGGTCGAGATCGTCGGTCTCGGCGAGACCCGCAAGTCCGTCGTGACCAGCATCGAGAGCTACCGCAAGATCCTCGATCAGGGGCAGGCCGGCGACAATGTCGGCTGCCTGCTGCGCGGGATCGACAAGGCCACGGTGCAGCGCGGCCAGGTGCTGTCGCACCCGGGCGGTGCGACGCCGCACCGGACCTTCCGCGCGGAGGTGTATGTGCTGACAAAGGACGAAGGCGGGCGCCACACGCCCTTCTTCGCCAACTATCGTCCGCAGTTCTACTTCCGCACCGCTGACGTCACCGGCACCGTCCAGCTCGGCAATGGCGCCGAGATGGTGATGCCGGGCGACAGCGCCGAGTTCACGATCGAGCTCAACAAGCCGATCGCGCTCGAGGCGCGCTCACGCTTTGCGATCCGTGAAGGCAACCGCACCGTCGGCGCGGGTGTCGTGACCGAGATCGTGGAGTAACGGATGGAGGCCTGGTGCGAGCCGGGCCTCCATTCACTTTCGACGCTTGCGCGCCCTGACTCGATGGCCAGCCCGGCGCGAGGCGCATCAGATCCTGCCGCTGCTCCAGGACGTCGAATATTTGAACGCCGGCCCCTTCCTGAGTTGATCGGCCGACGCATTCATGCTGGCGTGCCAGGTTTTGTCGTTGGTGTTGTAGGTAACCTTCACGGCGGACGGGTCGACCGCCACGTCATGGCCGCCCATCCCGAGGAAGCCGCCGACCGAAACGATGTAGGCGGCCTCATGACCACCGGGGCTCAGCGCAATGTCCTTGATCGTACCGATGTCCTTGTTGTCGTTATTGTAGATCCCGAGCCCGATGACCTTCGAGCTGAAGTCATCGCTGGCGGGCACGCTGACGAAATTGGCATCGCTGTTCGCGGCGCCGGCATCCGCCGCGCCCTGGTTCGTGGCGTGCCGAGGTGTCGCGCCGAACGCCGTCACCTCCGTGAACTGGTCGGGACTGATCGACATCACGACGGGATTGCCGTTGTCGTCCGTGGCGCGGACGACGAAGGAGGACGGCGCCACGCGGATGTCGGTATAGCCCGACTTGCGCAGCATCTGGGTGAGATTGCTCCGCAGGTTCGGCGGCGTGGACGGCGCGGTGGTCTCGGCGGCCCAGGCCGCCGTGCTGACAACGGCAAGCGCGGCCACTGCCGCTCCTGCAAGTAAAGTGTTCGAGCGCATCGTCTTGCTCCTTTCAACTGTAGCCTCGATGCTGATTCAACGATGCGCCGCAACGCCAGTTGCATGAACTTTTGCTTAGCCGAGCGGCCGGCGCCGGCCTGTGCCGGCGATGTTGCAAAATCGCCCGGTGCCCGGAAATTCATCGCATCGCTCCAGCAATGCCGATTGACAGGCTGGAGCGTTTTCGAAACTGTGCGGCATTGCGCCGCATGGGGACTGCCGGCTTCGTGCCAATGCTGATCCGGCCCGGCGCGGAATGGCGTCGACATGAACTGGTTTCGCTCGAACATCAGGCACGGGGCTCGGCTGGCGCTGTTGGCGCTGGCGATCCAGTCCGTGCTGTCGTTCGGGCATTTTCATGCCATTGCAGCGGCGCGTCCGTCGCAGGCTTCGATCGGAACCGCCTGCGCCTCGCTTGTTGCGCATGTCGAGAGTGCCTCGCGCGACGAGCCGCGATCAAACCCGGACTCCGATCAGTCCACGGACCTGTGCGCCATCTGCGCCGTCGTTGCGATGGTCAACACGGCCGTGCCGGCGCCGGCACTGCCGCCATTGCAGTTGCCGGATGCCGTCAATCTGCTCCGTTGGCACCTCACCAGCTATGCGGCCCCGGTCGAAACCGGCCGGCTGCATTTTCAGCCGCGCGCACCTCCGATCTCCTGATCTCCCAGCACAACTGAACGTCGAACGCGGCCGCAATCCGGCTGCCGTTTGAGCAATGGGAATCTGGCCGTCGCGCATCGACGGTAGGCTCGGCCGCGTCCTCTTCGGATGGATCCGGATCGCGGCTTGATGAGATCGGGAACCAACATGTCAGGACCTATCAGACGACACGCCAGCGCGAGCGCGGCATCGCTCTTGTTCTGCGGGATGAGTGCAAGCGCATTCGCGCAGACGACGGCGCCGACCACCGAACTTCCGGATATCACGGTGACGGCGCCGCAAAGCCACCACGCACCGGCAGGACCGAGAAAACCGCGGACGCGCGTCGCAACCGGGAACGGACACCGCGCGCGAAGAGCCGGAGCGGTATCGGCCACGCCGGAATCACCCGAGCAGGCCCGCGCGCGGGGAATCGCGGGCCAGAATGAACGGCTCGACCAGGCGCGTGCCGCCCTGCTGGCGCCGACCGGCGCCAACACCTACCAGATGAGTCAGCAATTCCTTCAGTCGCTGCCGCAGGGGACCAACACCACGCTCGACAAGGCGCTGCTGCAAGCTCCCGGCGTCTCGCAGGACTCGGCCGCAAGCGGCGAGCTGCACGTGCGCAACGAGCACGCCAACCTGCAATACCGCATCAACGGCATCATGCTGCCGGACGGCGTCGGCGCCTTCGGCCAGATCATCGACACCGGGATCGTCGGCAGCATGGCGCTGATCACCGGCGCCCTGCCCGCGCAATATGGCCTGCGCACCGCCGGTGTGCTCGACATCCAGACCAAGACCGACGCCTTCAACAATTCCGGCAGCGTCAGCGTCTACGGCGGCAGCCACGGCAACTTCACGACCAGCGTCGACTATGGCGGCACGGTCGGACAGACCCAGTACTACGTCTCGGGGCGCTATTTCGGCAGCGATGTCGGCATCGAGAACCCGACGCCGGCCTACAACGCGATCCATGACAGGACGGACCAGGAGAAGGGCTTTGCCTACGTCTCGACGGCGATCGATCCGACCAGCCGGCTGACCTATATCGGCGGCGTGTCCAACGGCGCCTACCAGATCCCCAACAATCCGGGCCAGCCGCCGGCCTTCACCGCCTATGGCGTCTCCAATTTCGATTCCGCGCTGCTGAACGAGCGGCAGAAGGAGTTCAACCAGTTCAACGTCGTGGCCTACCAGAAATCGGCCGACGGGCTCGACTACCAGATCGCCTATTTCAACCGCTACAGCCAGCTCCACTTCACGCCCGACCCGATCGGCGACCTGGTCTTCAACGGGGTCGCGTCCGACGTGTACCGCCAGAGCTTCATCAACGGAATCCAGGAGGACACCTCCTACAAGCTCGGCTTCGCGCACACCCTGAAGTTCGGCGTGGCCTTCAGCGCCGAGCGCTCGCTGGTCAACAATGGCTCGACCGTGCTGCCGCTCGACGCCACCGGCAATCCGGTCGACGCGCCGTTCTCGGTGTTCGATTCCAGCGCCAAGACCGGCTATCTGTTCTCCACCTACATCGCCGACGAGTGGAAGATCACCAACCAGCTGACGCTCAGCGCCGGGCTGCGCTTCGACCAGATGTGGCAATATGTCGACGCCAACCAGCTCAGCCCCCGGGTCAGCCTGACCTGGAAGCCCTACGACGGCACCACCTTCCATGCCGGCTATGCGCGCAACTTCACGCCGCCCGAGCAGGTGCTGGCGGCTCCGACCAATCTTTCACTGGTGCAGAACACCACGGCACAGCCGGCCACCACCGCCAACGATCCCGTGCTGCCCGAGCGTTCCCACGTGTTCGATGTCGGCGTCACCCAGAAAGTCTATGCGATCCCCGGCCTCGAGGTCGGCATGGATGCCTATTACAAGATCGCGACCGACCTGCTCGACGACGGCCAGTTCGGCCAGGCCTATGTCCTGACCGCTTTCAACTACGCGCGGGGCATCAACCAGGGCGTCGAGCTGACTGCGAACTACAACCACGACAACCTGCATCTCTACGCCAACGTCGCCATCGCCAAGCAGATCGCGACCAACGTGGTGTCGAACCAGTATCTGTTCGATCCGGACGAACTGGCCTACATCGCCAACAACTACGTCAACACCGACCATGCCCAGACGCTGACGGCATCGGTCGGCGGCTGGTATCAGTGGCGCGACACCAAGTTCAGCGCATCGCTGATCTACGGTTCGGGCCTGCGTGACGGCTTCGCCAATATCGGCACCGTGCCGCCCTACACGCAGGTCAATCTCGGCGTCTCGCACGACTTCTATCTGGTCGCGCCGAACAAGCCGACCACGCTGCGCCTCGACGTCGTCAACCTGTTCGACACCGTCTACCAGATCCGCGACGGCTCCGGCATCGGTGTGTTCGCGCCGCAATACGGCCCGCGCCGCGGCGTCTATGCCGGCATCACGCAGAAGTTCTGACAGCTGATCGCCGAAGAAACCAAATCCGGAGGTCGCCGAAACGCGACGTCCGGATTCAGGCCGACCGCGTCCCCGGTCTGGCCTGCGTCATGGCGACGCCGGAGATCGCGAGCAGTCCGCCGACGATCAACTTCGGGGTCATGCGGTCGCCAAGAAACAGCACGCTCGAAATCAAGGCGAACACCGGAAGCAGCAGACCGAACGGCGCAACGCGGCCCATGGAACAACGCCCGATCAGCCAGAACCAGAGGCCAAACCCGGCAATCCCTCCGATGAAAATCGTGTAGGCGAGCGCGAGCCAACCGCGTTGATCCGCCGCGACAAGGCTCGCGACTTGTCCATGCTCAAGCAGCAGCGACATCAGCATCACCTGTGGCACCGTGAACAGCGAGAACCATCCCATCAACATCAAGGGATCAAAAGGGCCGTAGCGTTTCGTCAAGACGTTGGACACCGCGAACGCGAAGGCTGCCCCGACCACGAGCAGCAGCGGAAGCGCGTCCGCCGACAGGCCAGGCCCCGCTGCCAGCACGACCACCCCGCCGAAGGCAAGCACCACGCCGGCGGACGTGGTGAGCGACGGCCTCTCCGCGAGCAGCGGCCAGGCCAACAGGACGGTGAAGGGCGGAGCGAGTTGATAGGCCACGGCAGAAATGCTTCCCGAGCCGAGTCCAAGGCCAACATAGAACAGCCCGAAGTTCAGTCCGCCCAGGAAGACCGAAATGGCTGCGACAGGACCGAGCTGTTGGCGTGTCGGCCTCTTGACGAACGGAACAAGCAATAGCGCGATGGCCAGGAAGCGCAACGCGAGGAAGAACAGCGGTGGAAACTCCATGACGCCCACCTTGATGGCCACGAACTGATAGCCCCAGAGCAAGGGAACAAGCACGGCGCAGATGATCTGGATGGCAGACATGGTTTTCTTCTTTCAAGACCGATCGGTCCATATATCGGCGCGCGGACAAGAGAGGCGTCGATGGGTTGCTTTACCTGATGAAGCGCTCGAGAAAGGCGTCGACGGTGGCTTGCGAAATGATCCGCGTCGGTGCCGTTTTACCAACCACCCGCAGGCCCTCGACGAAACAGACGAGAATTCGGGCCGCGCTCGAAGGCTCGACGCCATCGGCCAACTTGCCCGCGGCTTTCGCCCGGGAGAGTGCACCAGCCACCCGCGCCTCCATGTCTTTGAAAAAGCGCCCGATGCGACGATCGACGTCGGCATCGCGGCCAGCCAGTTCCATGGCTGTGGCGACCAGCAGGCATCCGCGTCGACCGTTGGCACCGCTATTACGGTCAACGTAGCCGGCAAGGTAGGCCCGCAGGCCCTCGATCGGATCCCGGCGCGGATCGAGTTCGAGATCCATCCGTGTGTGGGCATCGGCGATGTAGCGATCGAGCGCGAGCAAGAACAACGAATGCTTGTCACCGAACGCTGCGTAAAGGCTGCCGCGTGACAGCTTCGTCGCGCGAAGCAGGTCCGGCAGCGCTGTGGCGTGGTAGCCGCGCGTCCAGAACACATTCATCGCGCGCTCGACGGCGGCCTCCGTGTCGAAACTTCTCGGGCGGCCACGGGGCAGCTGCACAGGGGTTTGACGGCTCATCGCGTAAATATAGACCATTCGGTCTTGATATCAAGCGAGCCCGCGCCGCGGCGACCATGCCGGCATCACGCAGAAGCCCGCGAGCACGCTTCGCCGAGGCGAAAGTGCGCGGCTCACAGTTCGGCGACCAGCTTGACCAGCTGGTCGCGCAACCAGACGTGAGCCGGATCGTGATCGTAGGACGCATGCCACAGCAGTGACACGGTGACGTCCTTGACCTTCACCGGTGGCGGACTGAGGCTGAGCCCGAGATCGGCGGCGAAACGACGCGCCAGCCGCGCGCCCATGGTGACGATGACAGGCGCCTGCGCCACCAGATACGGCACGGTGAGAAAACGCGGCGTGGTCAGCACGACGGTGCGATGCAGGCCGAGCTCATCGAGGGCATCGTCGACGAAGCCGCGCACGCTGCGCCCCGGCCGCAGGCTGGTCAGCACGTGCGGAAGCCGGATGTAATCCTGGAGCGAGATCGGCGGCGTGACGCCGGTCTTCTCGGCATTGAACATGCAAAGGAAGCTCTCGGTGAACAGCACGCGCTGCTTGTGGTGCAATTGCCCCTGCTGGATCGGCCCATAGGAGAGCGCGAGATCGAATTCGTCGGCGTCGAGGTCATCGAGCAAGCGGGACGTATCGACATTGTAAAGCCGCAGGTGAATGCCGGGCGCGATCTCGCGCATGCGGGCCAGCAGGCGCGGCACGATCAGGATTTCCATGCTGTCCGACAGGCCGAGCCTGAAGGTTCGCACCGCCGTGGCCGGATCGAAGGTCTGCTCGCGCCGGAGCACCGCCTCGACCTGCGCGAGCGCCATCCGCACCGGCTCGAGCAAGGTCACCGCGCGCGGGGTCAGGCGCATGCCGTCGGCCGCCCGCGTCAGCAGCTCGTCATCGAGCAGTTCGCGCAGGCGAGCGAGGTTGTGGCTCATCGCGGATTGGCCGATCCCGACGCGCGCCGCCGCCCGTGTCACGCTCCGCTCGGTCAGCAGCGCGTCGAGGTGAACGAGCAGGTTCAGGTCGACGCGGCCTAAATTGACGGTATCGATGGCCATTATCGATCTCATCTGTTTGATCGATGATCATAGCCTGACCATCTGCTTCGGCAAGGGAGCCGGCGGCATTGCCCGCCACCCAAGTTCTGAGACCCGAGCCAAAGGAGGATCCCATGTCGATCCGCAGTACAATTCTCGCCGCCGCCTTCACCCTGGCCTCATGGGGAACCGCGCACGCGGATGGGCTGAAGCCGTTCGAGGCCCAAAGCATCCATCTCGGCGACCTCTCCGGCGTCGCCTACTACACGGTCGAACCGGACGGATATCGCGTCGTGACCACGCTCGCGCAGGGCACGGCCGGCACGCCGGTGCGTTTCGTGTCGGTACTGGCGCCGGGTCAGCGTGCGCTGCTCTCGACGCCGACACAGGCCGGTGCAGTGGAGATCAGCCGCACCGGCGACAGCCTGACGGTTCGCAAGTCGCACGCGCTCTACGACTGAGCCGCGCAGCGTCAGCACCGTTCCATCACCCGTGCAGGAGCCAACGATGTCCACGATCCACCTTCACCGGACGACCTGGTTGACGCCCGAGCAATACGTCGCCGGTCTCACCGATTTCGGGCCGGGCCGCTCCAGGCTGTTCAGCAACAGCGCCGATGCCCATCTCAAGGTGCATGATCGCGGCCCGTCGCACGCGGACGTGACGGAGGGCTCGAACGGCATCTGGGAGCGGCTGCACTACGATTGGTCGAACCCCGATCACGTCGTCTTGACCACGACCGACTCCAACGTCTGGGGTGGCAGATCGGGCCATACCTACAGCTTCACGCGCCGGCCCGATGGCACCACCGACATCGACGTGGTCGTGGTGCGCGACGGCAGGAACGTCAAAGGACGGATCCTCGGCCTCGTGCTGCGCACGATCGGCAGCGGCGTCCTGGAAAAAGCCTTCGAAAACTCCGTCAACGCCATCGAACAGCGGCACGCGGATCCGCGCCAGCGGGGCCGGATCGCGGCCTAAACCCGGAGCATTGAAAGTATTGCTCCGAGATCAATGTTTATATTGCACCGAGTAATGTATCGGACCATATCTGGTCCATCGAACGCATTGCACCGGGCCCAAGCACCTCGCCAAGTCTGTGCAAGCCGAATGGAGGCAACTCAAATGGAGTTCAATTATCTCGATACGTTCCTGGCATTCCTCGGAATGACCTTCGGACTGGTCTCGGTGGCGCCCCGCTTGTTCTTCCAACCCAAGGTCGAGCCGGCTAGTGCGAGAACGGCGGCCGCGACCCGCGCCGGCAACCGCGGGCGATGACGCGCCGCGCCTTCTGCGCGGCCATCGCGGAGAAGCCCGACGGGAAATTCGCTCAGCCCGCGACGCGCAGCTTCTCCTTCAACAGCGCCGTCAGCCAATCCGCGAACACCTGCAACCGCCGCGACAAATGCTGGCGATGCGGATAGAGCAGGGTCATCGGCATCGGCGCTGCGCGGTGATGTGGCATCACCTCGACGAGCTCGCCGGCATCGAGATGTCGCTTCACGTCGTAGGCCGGAATCTGGATCAAGCCGAGACCGGCGAGGCAGCAGGCGATATAAGCCTCGGCGCTGTTGACCGTGACGCGGCCGCGCACCGCTGTCGTACGCGAGGCGCCCTGCTCGCACCACTCCCATTGCTCGATGCGGCCGGTTGATGGTGAGGCGTAGTTGACCGCCCAATGCGCGGCGAGCTCGTCAGGTATTCGCGGCGAGCCGTGGCGGGCGAGGTAGGCCGGGCTTGCGACATTGATCAGCGTCAGATTGCCGAGCGGTCGCGCGATCAGTGCGGAATCGCCGAGCGCGCCGACGCGCACGACGCAGTCGGCGCTATCCTCGATCAGGTTGATGGCACGGTCGGTGACGCCGAGATCGATCTCGATCTGCGGATGGCGATCGAGGAAAGCCGGCAGCGCCGGCGCGATGATCAGGCGCCCGATCCTCCCGGGCACGTCGACCCGGAGCCGGCCCGATGGTTCGGCCGCGGCCTGACGGAACAGCGTTTCGGCATCCTCGACATCGGCGACGAGGCGCAGGCACCGTTCGTAGAACGCCGCGCCGTCATGGGTCGGCGATACCTTGCGCGTCGTGCGATGCAGCAGCCGTGCGCCGACGCGTTGCTCCAGCTCCGCCACCGCCGACGAAACCGACGAGCGCGGCACGCCAAGCGTGTCGGCCGCCCGCGTGAAGCTCGAACATTCGACGACGCGGGCGAAGATGCGGAAAAGATCGATACGGTCCAGAATCGGCTCCAATTGTTCGCAATTTCTGACAAGTGAGGTCAGAATTGGTAGCTTTATCTGCCAATCCTAGACGATATCGTCCTCTCCAGAAAGCGGCCGCAGGGCGTGGCCGCACCATCCGGAGAGGCGAAACGCCAATGACCGACCACAGCATCAAGGACAAGACCGTCATCATCGCCGGCGGCGCCAAGAATCTCGGCGGCCTGATCGCGCGCGATCTCGCCGCCCATGGCGCCAAGGCGATCGCGATCCACTACAACAGCGCCGCGACCAAGGCCGATGCCGACGCGACGGTCGCGGCGGTGCAGGCCGCGGGCGCCAAGGCGGTTGCCTTGCAGGCTGACCTCACGGCCGCCGGCGCGATGGCGAAGCTGTTCACCGATGCAGTTGCCGCAGTCGGGCGTCCCGACATCGCGATCAACACCGTCGGCAAGGTGCTGAAGAAGCCGATGGTCGAGATCTCCGAAGCCGAATATGACGCGATGAGCGCGGTCAACGCCAAGACGGCGTTCTTCTTTCTCAAAGAGGCCGGTCGCCACGTCAACGACAACGGCAAGATCTGCACGCTGGTGACATCGCTGCTCGGCGCCTACACGCCATACTACGCGGCCTATGCCGGCACCAAGGCGCCGGTCGAGCATTTCACCCGCGCCGCATCGAAGGAGTTCGGCGCGCGCGGCATCTCGGTCACCGCGATCGGACCGGGCCCGATGGACACGCCGTTCTTCTATCCGGCCGAGGGCGCCGATGCGGTCGCCTATCACAAATCGGCCGCGGCGCTGTCCGGCTTCTCGAAGACCGGCCTCACCGACATCAAGGACATCGTGCCGTGGATTCGCCTGCTGGTGTCGGAGGGCTGGTGGATGACCGGCCAGACCATCCTGGTCAATGGAGGCTACACCACGAAGTAAGGCGCGCCGGCGTTAACTCACGAAAATGAAGCGGGCCGCGCATTGCGTGGCCCGCTGGCAAGTTACCGAATGACGGGCGCCGATGCGCTCAATCCCAGCTCAGCGCGCCGCCGTTCTGGTATTCGATCACGCGGGTCTCGAAGAAGTTCTTCTCCTTCTTCAGGTCCATCGCTTCCGACATCCATGGGAACGGGTTCTCGGCTTCCGCGAACACCGGCGTCAGCCCGATCTGGGCGCAGCGCCGGTTGGCGATGAAGTGCATGTACTGCTCGCACAGCACGGCATTCAGCCCGAGGAAGCCGCGCGGCATCGTATCGCGACCGTAGGCGGCCTCGAGCTCGGCCGCCTCGCGGATCATGCCGCGGATCTCGTCCTGGAACGCCGACGTCCACAGGTGCGGATTCTCGATCTTGATCTGGTTGATGACGTCGATGCCGAAGTTCAGGTGAATGCTCTCGTCGCGCAGGATGTACTGATACTGCTCCGCGATCCCGACCATCTTGTTGCGACGGCCGAGCGAGAGGATCTGCGCAAAACCGGTGTAGAACCACATGCCCTCGAAGATCACGTAGAACGCGACGAGGTCGCGCAGGAACGCCTGGTCGGCAGCCGGCGTGCCGGTCTTGAAGTCGGGATCGTCGAGATGCTGGGTGTGCTTGATCGCCCATGCCGCCTTATCGGTGATCGACGGCACCTCGCGGTACATGTTGAACAGCTCGCCCTCATCGAGGCCGAGGCTTTCGACGATGTACTGGAAGGTGTGGGTATGCACCGCCTCCTCGAAAGCCTGGCGCAACAGATATTGCCGGCACTCCGGGTTGGTGAGGTGGCGGTAGATCGCCAGCACGATGTTGTTGGCGACCAGGCTTTCCGACGCCGCGAAGAAGCCGAGATTGCGCTTGATGGCGCGGCGCTCGTCCTCGGTGAGACCGTCGCGCGACTTCCACAGCGCGATGTCGGCCTGCATCGAGACCTCGGTCGGCATCCAGTGATTGTTGCAGCCGGCGAGGTATTTCTCCCACGCCCATTTGTATTTCAGCGGCAGCAGCTGGTTGACGTCGGCGCGGCAGTTGATCATCCGCTTCTCGTCGACCGAGACGCGGCCGCCATGGCGGTCGATGGCGCCGAGGCCGGCGGCCTCGGTCGATGCGGCAGACACAGCCATGACAGGTGGCGGTGCCTTCTTGGCGGTGGCTGTGGTCTCTGACCAGTCGAGCATGTTTTTTGATCCTTCTTACTGGCAGGCTTCGCAGTCGGGATTGTCGATCGAGCAGGCGATCGCACCCGACAAATCCGGCGCCGGTGATGCCAGCGCCACCGACGACACCGCGTTGAGCTTGCCGTCGGTGCCCTTCAGCGTCGACTTCTCGACATGGGTCGCGCTGCGCGAACGCAGGTAGTAGGTGGTCTTCAGTCCCAGCGACCAGGCCAGACGATACAGCGCATCGAGCTTCTTGCCGGAAGGATTGGCGATATAGAGGTTGAGCGACTGCGCCTGGTCGATCCACTTCTGCCGCCGCGCCGCGGCCTCGAGCAGCCAACTTGAGTCGATCTCGAACGCGGTCGCGTAGAGCGCCTTGAGATCGTCCGGGATGCGGTCGATCGAGCCGACGCTGCCGTCGAAATATTTGAGGTCGTTGACCATCACCTCGTCCCACAGCCCCCGCGCCTTGAGGTCGCGCACCAGATAGTCGTTCACCACCGTGAAGTCGCCGGACATGTTGGATTTGACATAGAGATTTTGGTAGGCGGGCTCGATCGACTGCGCGACGCCGCAGATGTTGGAGATCGTCGCCGTCGGCGCGATCGCCATCACGTTGGAGTTGCGCATGCCGACCGACGTGACGCGGGCGCGCAGGGTCGGCCAGTCACGGGTCGAGGCGCGATCCATCGCGACACCGCCGCGGGCATCGGCAACGAAGTCGATCGAATCGATCGGCAGGATGCCCTGGCTCCACAGCGAGCCCTCGAACGAGGGATAGCGGCCGCGCTCGGCGGCGAGATCGCTGGAGGCCCAGATCGCATGGTAGGAGATCGCCTCCATGCTGAGGTCGGCGAAGGCAACCGCCGCGTCCGACGCCACCGCGATCCGCAGCGCATGCAGCGCATCCTGGAAGCCCATCAGGCCGAGACCGACCGGGCGATGCCGCAGATTGGAGCGGCGCGCCTCCGGGATGGTATAGAAATTGATGTCGATGACGTTGTCGAGCATCCGCATCGCGGTCGTCACCGTCGCCTTCAGCCTGGCGTCGTCGAGCTTGCCGTCCTGAATGTGGTTGGCGAGGTTGATCGAGCCCAGATTGCACACCGCGGTCTCGTCGTCCGAGGTGTTGAGCGTGATCTCGGTGCAGAGGTTCGAGGAATGGATCACGCCGGCATGGCGCTGCGGCGAGCGCAGATTGCACGGGTCCTTGAAGGTGATCCAGGGATGACCGGTCTCGAACAGCATGGTCAGCATCTTGCGCCAGAGATCGACGGCGCGAATCTGCTTGAACACCCGCATCTCGCCGCGCGCGGCCTTGGCCTCGTAATGGGCGTAGCGCTCGGCGAACGGCTTGCCGTAGAGATCGTGCAAATCCGGCGTCTCGTCAGGTGAGAACAGCGTCCATTCGCCGTCGGCCTCGACGCGCTGCATGAACAGGTCCGGCACCCAGTTCGCGGTGTTCATGTCGTGGGTGCGGCGGCGGTCGTCGCCGGTGTTCTTGCGCAGATCGAGGAATTCCTCGATGTCGACATGCCAGGTCTCGAGATAGGCGCAGACCGCGCCCTTGCGCTTGCCGCCCTGGTTGACCGCGATCGCGGTATCGTTGGCGACCTTGAGGAACGGCACCACGCCCTGGCTCTCGCCATTGGTGCCCTTGATGTGCGCGCCGAGCCCGCGGACGCGGGTCCAGTCGTTGCCGAGCCCGCCGGAATATTTCGCCAGCAGCGCGTTGTCCTTGACCGACTTAAAGATGCCGTCGAGATCGTCGGCCACGGTTGTCAGGAAGCACGACGAGAGCTGCGGCCGCTGGGTGCCGGAATTGAACAATGTCGGCGTCGAGGCCATGAAGTCGAACGACGACAACAGATTGTAGAACTCGATCGCGCGGCCCTCGCGGTCGATCTCGCGCAGCGCCAGGCCCATCGCGACGCGCATGAAGAACGCCTGCGGCAGCTCGATGCGGTTGCCGCGGACATGCAGGAAATAACGGTCGTACAGCGTTTGCAAGCCGAGGAATTGGAACGACAGATCGCGCTCGGGCTTCAGCGCCGCGGCGAGCCGCGCCAGGTCGAAGCGGCCGAGTTCGGCGTCGAGCAGTTCGGTCTTGATCCCGGTCTTGATATAGGCCGGGAAGTACTCGGCGTAGCGGCTTGCCATGTCGGCCTGCGAGGCGCTGGTCGGCACCTCAAGCACATAGGACAGCACCTCGGTGCGCAGCTTGTCGAGCAACAGGCGCGCGCTGACATAGGTGTAGTTCGGCTCCTGCTCCACCAGGGTGCGGGCGGCCATCACGGAGGCGAGCGCCAGCTCGTCCTGGCTGATGCCGTCATAGATGTTGCGCTGGGTCTCGGCGACCACGGGCGCCGCATCGACGCCGTCGAGGCCGGCGCAGGCCTCGTTGATGATCAGCGCCAGCCGCGCGTGGTCGAGCGGCACCTTGCTGCCATTGGGCAGCGTGACGTGAATGGTCGGACCGGCCGCGGGCTTGGCAACAGCCTTTGCCGCGTCCTGCTCGGCACGCTGCCTGGTGCGTTCGTCGCGATACAGCACATAGGCCCGCGCCACCTTGTGGTGCTCGCTGCGCATCAGCGCAAGCTCGACCTGGTCCTGCACGTCCTCGATGTGGAAGGTGCGGCCCTCGCTCATGCGTCGCGACAGCGCGGTGACGACCTCGGCGGTGAGCTGCTCGACGATCTCATGCACCCGGCGCGACGCGGCGGCGGTGTGCCCCTCGACCGCCAGGAACGCCTTGGTCATCGCCACCGAGATCTTGCTGGCGTCGAATCTCGACACCGTGCCGTTGCGGCGGATCACCTGCATCGGCGGCGCGGCTTCCGGCGCGGCAAGCGCTTCCGGACGCAGCAGGACAACTGACGCTGGCTTTGTTTCGCGATCGAGAGAGAGAGACATCGTGCAGACCCCGTGATGTTTGTTGGGACTGGATGTCAGGGGACGCTGCATCACCCGGCGGCTGGCGCCACCGGCACGGCTCTGCATGCGACCGCCGGGACACCCCGCCCGTGGACGTAATTTCGGTGTCGCGGCAGGTCTCCTGGCTCGCAGGTCGTCATTGCTCCCTCGTCTTCCCAATGCCTTGCGGCATCAGTGACTTAGCTATCGGGAACAACTCACTGCTTACAGTTGCGGGGGCAGCGCCGGGTTTTTACGGATCAACCCGTAGTTCACCGGCTTCCCTCTTAGCCACCAAATCTAGGGATATGGCAGACCGTGACGCCTATATCTGGTGTGATTTGGGCTGGGGTGTCAACGCCCACCAGACGGCCTATCCAAAATATTTCGATGCTTATCCAAAGCCTCGTTAAGGGTCTGTGGATGAATCATCCTGGAACCCCGTAGGGTTACTACGGCAGCCGCACCGCGCGTCGGCGACCAAACGGATTGAGCAAGCGGACGATTTCGCAGGCCGCAACCAAGCCGGCAAGCCAGAGCGCGCTGCGCAACCCGATGCGCGCAACGATGGCCGGGGTGAATGCCCCGGCCCCGCCGAGGACCGGCGTGGCGGCCAACAGCGTGATTTCATAGCCAGCATAGGCGCCGACGAAGGCGAGCAGGAAGGTACCCACCACGCGGTTCCTGGGCAGTTGGCGAAAGACGGCGGATGCCGCCGCGGTGCCGGCGAGGGCCGCAGCCCCGATCACAAAACCCCAGGCGATGGTCTTGGCATCGACGGGATAGTGCAGCACGCCAAATCCAATGGTCTGGTTGACCAGCCACGTGCCGAACACCACCAGCATGGCCCCGCGCAGCGGCAACACGGCCGCAGCGATCACGGCGAACGCGGCAAACGGCGTCGCGCAGGCGAACACGAAGCTCGCGAGCGCGGATGCGGCGGTCGAGAGCGCAAAGCAGAACATCGGCGCATAGCGCGGCTCGACGGGATGCAGCCGGAATCGATCACTGGAAGGCAGATCGTTCAAAGCCATGGCGTATCTCCTTCCGGCAATTTCTCACGTCCCATGCCGCTTGGCCTCAATGCGGCGCTTCCATCGGGTTCTCGGAATCTACCAGATCGAGCCGGTCGTGCACAGCAAGCCATTCGACAAGCACCGGCGTCAGTTGTTCCGTCGCCCCCAATTGTCGAAGGGCAACCCGGACGGTCGCCCTAGCGAAACGGTCGCCCGGCAAGACCACTGCATCTGGAGCCTGTCCGGCGGCGACGGCCTCGATGACCCTGCGCTTCAACGCCAGCAGTTCAGGCAAGCCGAAGCGCGCGAGCAGTGCCTGGAATGCGACGTGATGCTCGCGCCGAAATTCACGTTTGCGGCCGAGCTGATCGCGGAGCGGATGTGCCGGATAGAGATGCGCGCAAGGGATCCAGCCATCGGGCAACGGCTCGGTCGCAGCATGCGTGCGGCCATGCGCCAGCAGTTTGGGCAGAACATGGGTGTGCGGACCGTCCGGACTCCTGCCGCCCGGGGGCGGGATCGGTTGAAACACCTCGACCCGTCCGATACGGCTGGTGAAAACGCGATGCGGATTGGCGCCGAGGATGATCCCCATCGCATCGTTGCCCGGCGCGAACAGCGATTTGCCAACACGGCTCCGGAGGGCGCGGACGGTGTCCTCGTCGTCGAGCCGTACGCAGGCATCGATATGCAGTACGCCCAGGCCGAGGTCGAACAGCACGCTGTTGCGATCCCGGCTGCGCAACGCGTCGTGATCCGGGCCGACTTCGGTCAATTCTGTCCTCCCACCCATGGCGCATCCATGTTGTGGAAGGCAGAGCGCGACGCGATGCATCCAGCTATCCGTGGTCGGCGATTCCGACGCGATCAGACGCAGGCCGGCGTGAGCAACGATCCTGATCGCGCCCTTGTCAGTCACGGCAGTGATCCCGTCGCCGGCCCGTGTCATCCGCACGGGTTCGTCGGGCTCGCGCGTGAACTCGGCGATGGCGCCGAACGTGCCGACGCTCCAGCCGGCCTGTGGATCATCAAGCTGCGCGGCGAGCATGACCATGGTGGCAGGATCTGTTGTCATATCGGCCGATCAAGCTCGCGCGACTGCTGCGCTCATTTCCGACTCTCTCATCCATCCACGACAGGAATGGTTCCAGAATGCCTGCGTCGCTCGTGCCGGCATGAAGATATTATGTCAGACCGCGGCAACTTCACGACAGGATTATCTCGGCACGGCACGCGGCCAGTCACGAATGTCCAATCCGGACCATGGCTTAGATCGATCGCGCCGCGGGATGACCGCGGCAAGGTTGACGTCACCAGCCGATAGCCGCTAATCAGGCTCGTCGAGGTTCTCCAGGTCCCGATTGACCTGGAGCTAAGAGGGAAGCCGGTGTGATGCCGGCGCTGCCCCCGCAACTGTAAGCGGCGAGCTGTTGTCCATCCAAAGCCACTGAGGCGCGAGCCTCGGGAAGGCAGGACAAGAGCGACGACCCGCGAGCCAGGAGACCTGCCCCGACAACATACACGTCCTCGGGCGGGGTGTCCCGGTGGTGCGGTTGCGACCCGCTAGCGCCTTGGCACGTGCGGAGTCCAGACGTGTCACTACGGCCTTTGCCCCCAACTGTTTGGGGTTAAGCCAATGTCTACCAATCTCTCCTCTCTTCCGGTTACCACACTCGGCACGCCGCGGATCGGTCCGCGGCGCGAACTCAAGCTCGCGCTCGAAAGCTTCTGGTCCGGCGCGTCAAGCCAGCAGGTGTTGATCGACACCGGTATCGGATTGCGCGCCGCCAATTGGGCGCGCCAGAAGAAGCTCGGCGTCTCGGTGATCCCGTCGAACGATTTCTCGTTCTACGACCAGGTACTCGACACCTCGGTGATGGTCGGCGCGATTCCCGCGATCTATGGCTGGAGCGGCGGTCCAGTACCGCTTGCCACCTACTTCGCGATGGCGCGCGGCGCGCAGGGTGACACGCACGACGCGTCGTGCGGCCACGCCCATCATGGCCACGGTCATGGCGTACCGGCGCAGGAAATGACCAAATGGTTCGACACCAACTATCACTACATGGTGCCTGAGCTGTCGAAGGATCAGCAGTTCACCCTCGCCTCGCGCAAGCCGATCGAGGAATATGAGGAAGCCAAGGCGCTCGGTTACCAGACCCGCCCGGTGCTGGTCGGTCCGGTCACCTTCCTCAAGCTCGCCAAAAGCAAGGACGTCAGCTTCGAGCCGCTGTCGCTGCTCGACCGGCTGCTGCCGGTTTACATCGAGGTGCTGCGCGAGCTCGCCAAGCGCGGCGCCGATTGGGTGCAGATCGACGAGCCTTGCCTGGTGCTCGATCTCGACGATGCCGCGCGCAATGCGCTGCGCCACGCCTATGCCGAGATCGCCAAGGCGGTACCGCAGGTCAAGATCATGCTGGCGAGCTATTTCGGCAGCCTCGGCGCGAACCGCGACACGGCCTTCGCGCTTCCGGTCGCCGGCCTGCATTTCGATCTGGTCCGCGCGCCGGAGCAACTCGACGATCTTGCCCGGCTACCGGCCGACCGCGTCGTCTCGCTCGGCGTGCTCGACGGCCGCAACATCTGGCGCGCCGATCTGAGCAAGCTGCTCGACCGGCTCGAACCTGTGGTCGCCAAGCTCGGCAAGGACCGGGTGCAGATCGCACCCTCCTGCTCGATGCTGCATGTGCCGATCGATCTCGCACTCGAAGCCAAGCTCGATGCCGAGGTGAAGAGCTGGCTCGCCTTTTCGGTGCAGAAGATCGAGGAACTGGCCGCGCTCGGGACCGCGCTTGCCGCCGGCCGCGCGTCGATCGCGGATGCGCTGAAGGCCTCCGATGCAGCCGCCGCCGCGCGCAAGACCTCGCCGCAGATTCACGATCCGAAGGTGGCGAGCCGCCTTGCTGCCGTCGACGCCGCGATGCGCTGCCGCGCCAGCCCGTTCGAAGAACGGGCCGACGTTCAGCATGCCCGCTTCAACCTGCCCGCGTTCCCGACCACCACCATCGGCTCGTTCCCGCAGACGCCGGAGATCCGCAAGGCCCGCGCCGCGCATGCCAAGGGCAGCTTGAGCGACGCCAACTACAAGACCTTCCTGCGGGAGCAGACCGCCGAGACCGTGCGCTGGCAGGAAACCATCGGCCTCGACGTGCTGGTGCATGGCGAGTTCGAGCGCAACGACATGGTGCAGTATTTCGGCGAGCAGCTCGCCGGCTTCGTGTTCACCGAGCACGCCTGGGTGCAGTCCTACGGCTCGCGCTATGTCCGGCCGCCGATCCTGTTCGGCGATGTGTCGCGTCCGAAGCCAATGACGGTCGAGTGGTGGCAGTATGCGCAGTCGCTGACCAAGCGGCCGATGAAGGCGATGCTGACCGGGCCGGTCACCATCCTGAACTGGTCGTTCGTCCGCGACGACATCCCGCGCAGCGAGGCCTGCCGGCAGATCGCGCTGGCGATCCGCGACGAGGTCACCGACCTCGAGACGGCCGGCGCCGGCATGATCCAGATCGACGAGGCGGCGCTGCGCGAAGGCCTGCCACTGCGTCGCTCGGAGTGGACAACCTATCTCGACTGGGCGGTGGAGTGCTTCCGCATCTGCTCGTCCGGCGTCCGCGACGAGACCCAGATCCACACCCATATGTGCTACTCCGAGTTCAACGACATCATCGACGCGATCGGCGCGATGGATGCCGACGTGATCTCGATCGAGACCTCGCGCTCGAAGATGGAGTTGCTGGATGCGTTCCGGAACTATCGCTATCCGAACGAGATCGGTCCCGGCGTCTATGACATCCACTCGCCGCGTGTGCCAGAGGTGACCGAGATGACCGAGCTGCTCAAGCTGGCACGGGAGCGCCTGACCGACGGCCAGCTCTGGATCAATCCGGATTGCGGCCTGAAGACCCGCAAATGGGATGAGGTCCGCCCGGCCCTCGTCAACATGGTCGCCGCGGCCCGCGAGTTGCGCGAGCTGGCCTAGAACATGATCCGGAAAAATGTGAAGCGGTTTTCGGGAAAGATCATACTCCTATGAAAAGCCAAGGCGCGATGACATTCACCCGAACGTCATCGCGCCTTGAAAAACCCTGCCCGGGTCGAACCCGGACATCGAAGGAGACACCATGCGTTTCTGGATCGAGTGCACGCGGTTCGACAACGGGCAGGCCATTCACATCAACATCGCGCTGGTCGGCTCGATGCTGCGCGACGGCGAGCGCACCGTGCTCGCCTTCGTCGGCGGCGACGGACAGACGATGGAGGTCCGCGAGACACCGCAGCAGATCATGGAGCTGCATCTCGGGCCGACGACGAAAGCATAACGGGAGACTGACGATCAGACCTGAATTCGGGCCGTCCGCACCCACGTCCGCACCTGATCTTCGCAAGATCGCCGCTCATCCGGATTAATGAGACCGGCCCGGCCAGTCGCCGCCTGGTCGATCCCCTGAACCGAATTTGACCGCTGGTTTTGCCGGCGGTATCGTTCGGGCGCCGGGCCCTTCGCAGTGGCAATCTATTCGAGGCGCTCATGGAATGGTCGACCAGGCCGGCCCGTCCGGATCAGCCTTTCGGAAGTTGGGCCGACGACCTCGCGGCTGCTTTCGTGCGGCTGGAGCCGCGCCGGATCGCCGGGGAGTCCTTTGCAGGCGCGATCTCCAAGGTCGACGCCGCTCCGGTTCAGATCTCCCAGGTCACTGCGAGCGGACACACCGTGGTCCGGCTCCCGTCGCACATCGCCGCAAGCACCGACGATCTCTGCTTTGTCAATCTCCAGCTTGAAGGCCTGGGACGGACCTCGCAGCGCGGCCACGAGCAGATCTGCGCACCCGGCGACCTTGCGCTTGCGGATACGACCCAGCCGTTCGAGATCGCCCATCGCCGCGATTTCAAGCTGTTCTGCTTCGCCGTGCCGCGACGCCTGTTGCCTGATGCGCTGTTCGATCGACCGCGCCTCGGCCTGTCGGCGACCGAAACCGGCCGCACGCTGTCCCGGACGCTGGCGAGCTACGCCGAGCTCTGCCTCAATGGCCGCCAGCGCGCAACGACCTCGACGATGATCGGCACGCACATCGCCGAGTTGATCGCGCACGCGCCGGACATCCTCACCGACATGCCGGCGGAGCGCGTGCATACGCCCGTGCTGCTGTCGATGATGCTCGATCATATCGCCCGCCGCAGCGACGACCCCGATCTCGGCGCGCTCGCGCTCGCCACGCAATTCCACTGCTCCGAGCGTTACGTGCACCGCCTGTTTGCGACCACCGGCCGCTCGGTGGGCGAGCACGTCAACGCGGAGCGGATTGCCGTATGCACGCGCGCGCTGCTCGATCGCAACTCCGCCCACAGGACCATCGCCGAGATCGCCTTTGCGGCGGGATTCCGCGACATCTCGCATTTCAACCGCCTGTTCAAGCGCCACAATGGCCTGGCCCCCCGCGAGTTTCGCCGAACCGCCTTGAGCTGACGCACGACGCGGCCAGCCAGTCCGGCGGACGCCGCGAAGACCGGAAATCGCGATGGCTCGGACTCCCGCCTCATCCCCTCAAGATCTGGATCGATGCGCACGCTCGCGCAACTTCGCTTCGGCAAGCTCAAGGTGACGACGCATGGCGGCCCCCATGGCGCCGCATGCCGTTCGCAAGATGGATGGTGTCGACCATTCGACACCTCCAACGCGGGCAATTCCGGCAGGTTTGGCGGCTCCGCTGCGATCAGGCCGGCGCGAGCTTGGGCAATTCCTGCATCGGACCACCGAGCTTGTCGCAAAGAAACGCGAGCGTATCGCAGTCGCGGTTGATCGATTTGCTCAATGCATTGCCCTCGCCGTGGCCGGCGCGGCGCTCGACGCCAAGATATACGACACTCTCCGGAGAGAGGGCATTCAGCGTCGCCACGAATTTGTAGGAATGGGCCGGCGCTACCCGGTCATCATTGTCGGCAGTGAGAACCAGAAGCGGCGGATACTTCACGTCCTTGCGGATATTGTGAAGTGGTGAATAGGCGAGCAGCGTCTTGAAATCCGTCTCATTGCTTTCAGCGTCACCGTACTCCGGAATCCAGTTGATGCCGAAGGTGAATTTCGGGAAACGCAGCATGTCAGTCACGGGAACGGCCGAGACGACTGCGCCGAACAGGTCGGGTCGCTGCAACATGGTCGCAAGCACCAGCAGCCCGCCATTGCTGGCGCCGTTGATGCCGAGCCTCTCGGTTCGGGTGTAGCCGTTGCCGATCAGCCATTCCGCCGAGGCGATGAAATCGTCGTAGGAGGACTGCTTGTGGGTTCGCCGCCCGCCGTCATGCCACGGCTGGCCGTATTCGCCGCCGCCTCGAATGGAGGCAAGGGCATAGACGCCGCCCATCCGGACCCAGGCGGCAATCCTGTCGCTGTAATAGGGCCACAACGCGTATCCGAAGCCGCCATAGGCGGTGAGCAGCGTGCGATTGTTGCCGTCGCGCGCAATCCCGGGCCGATAGATCAATGTCATCGGAACTCGCGTGCCGTCCTTGCTGGTCACGAAGACCTGGTCGACGACGACATCGGCGAGGCTGTGCCTGGCGGCCGAAGCGCGAAACAACGACGGCTTGCCGCTCTCCAGATCCAGCCATTCGATGCGGCTGGCCCGCTTGTAGTCGTTCACCTCGAGCAGCAGATGGTCGTCGCCCCTGAAATAGCGCCCGAACGCGACGCTCTCAAGGCCGCCGAGATCGATCGTCGAGAGGTGCTGTCCGTTGAGATCGTGGATCGCCACCCGCTGGTTGACATCTCGATAGTGCTTGACCACCAGCTTGCTGTCGAACACCGCCGCGGCGTTCAGCGCCGCATCGCTTTCGGCGATCACGGTATGCCACCGGTCCGGCTTCGGGTCGGCCTGATCGATCCGCACCAGTCGAAAGTTCGGCGCGTCGAGATTCGTGATCGCGTAATGCGTCGCTCCGACATTGGCGATCGGGTAGAAGCCGGCTATCCCGATCGGGAATATCTCCGTGATGTCAGATGCGTCGTGAAGGGGAGCGACGTAGTAACCCGCCTTTTCAGACGTTCCGATGCTCACCACGATCTTCAAGAGATCGGCTTCAGGCGATGCCGTCACCTGACAATAGTAATCGTGACGCGCCGACTGCCGAAAGATCACTCGATCTGCCGACTGGGGCTCGCCGATCCGGTGCTGGCACACGATCTGGCTGCGGCGGTACCAATCGGCAGGCTCTGTGTCGCCCGGATAGCGGGAATAGTAGAAGCTGCGTCCGTCGCGGGCCCAAGCGACGGTCGTGTGCTTGCACCATGCGAGCACGTCCGGCAGGTCCTGGCCGGTCTCGACGTCACGGACATGCAGCGTCTCCCGATCGCTGCCGGCTTCGGACAGCAGATAGGCGACCTTGCTGCCGACCCGATCGGGGAAGAACGACAGGATCGCAACCGTTCCATCCGACGACAGCGCGCCGGCGTCGATCAGCGTCTTGCGCGGGCCGGCCAGGTACTCCTGAAATCCGACACTGCGTTGGTTGACGAGGCCATCGGAGAAGAAACTGAAGTAGCGCCGGCCATACTGGCCCGGGATCGTGGTCCTCGGGTAGTCCAGCGCCGCGTTCATGAAGTCCTGCAACCGCTGTCGGACCGGCAGCGCGTCGATCATGCTGCGCGTGCGCGCGTTCTGGCCTTCGATCCAGGTTTTCACCTCGGCCCGGGCGGTATCCTCAAGCGGCCGATAGGGATCGGGAATGTTGATGCCATGAAAGGTCTGCACCACGCTGTCGTCGCGCGGAGGCGCAAGGCTGATCGCCGCAACGAGCCCGTCGGCGGCCTGTGCGAAGGCTGGCCCCGCGATCGCGAACGCGCCAGACGCCAGGCCGCCGATCAAGGCGTCCCTGCGCGTCGGCTGGAAATTGTCGTCGAGTGCCACGTCTGCGTTCCCCTCGAGGTTAAGAACTTGACGCTCTCTTTTTGGTTTATGCTTTGAGCAACAGCTACCAATGATTATGCCCAAATCATAACGGCGACTTGAGCCTTGGGAACACTCACTTCCTCGTCAACACCCCGGCAGTGTCGTTCGCCCCATCGTTGCAAACCTTGTCTCGGCCGATCCCGACAACAAGCCAGGCGGCTGAAAGATCGAGTGCAAGGCCGCGGCCCGTCCGTGTCCGACGGCCGCTCCGGTTCACTCTGCGCCAAGAAATCTGGCGCTGCTGTCCAAGATTTCCCGACCACATCGGGATAGCCATTTGCCCCAACGGCCGACACAGAGGGCATTGACATGGCGATCGATTTCACGCTCACCGCACAGCAGCGCGAACTGCAACTCGACTCTCGCAAGTTTGCCAGGGAGGTGCTGGCCGATGCCAGGGCCGCCGAACAGCTGCCGACGCCCGAGCAGCGCTTTCTCGCGACCAAGCCGACTTATGAGGCGATGGTCGCGGCCGGCTATTTGCGCAAGTGCATTCCGGCGCCGGCGGGCGGCGACAACGCCGGCATGGTCGACATGGCGATCCTGGCCGAGGAATTCTATAGCGTGAATCCGAGTGTGACCCTCACCATGCTCGGCAGCGTGCTCGGCCTGCTGCCGCTGCTGCTCGGTGGCACGCCGGCGCAGTGTCAGCGGCTGCTTGCGCCGTTCCTGAAGACCAATGGCGCGCCGCTCGCCGCCTTCTGCTCCAGCGAACCGGGAGGCAGCGCCAACGCCGCCGCGCCGCCGCCCGGTGAAGGCGTCCGCACCACCGCGCGGCGGGAGGGCGACAATTGGGTGATCAACGGTCGCAAGAAATGGGTGTCCTCGGCGACAGGCTGGAATAGGGATGGCGCCGATCTTCTGACCATCGTATGCCGGACCGATCCGGCAGCCGCGTCCGATGCGGCGATCTCGATCATTGCCGTGCAAGGTCCGGTGAGCGGCCTCGTGTTCGAACGCGCGATCGACAGCATCGGTCATCGCGCCCATCTCGTACCGCAATTTGGCTTCCAGAACGTGCAGGCGCCGCACCACAATCTGCTCGGACAGCAGGGTGCCGGCCTGGCGCTGACCGCAGCGGCGTTCACCGGCACCGCGGCACTGGTCGGAATCTTCGGCGTCGCGCTGATGCGCGCTGCCTTCGCATTCGCGCTGGATTTTGCTCGTACCGAAAAGCGCGGCGGCGTTCACCCCATCATCGAGCATCAAGCGGTCGGATACGCGCTCGCCGATGCCAAGACCACGATCGAAGCCGCGCGTTATCTCAGCTGGCGCGCCTGCCATGCCCTCGACACCCAATCGCCGGCCGCAGAGGAGCTTTCAGTGCAAGCCAAGATCTTCGGCTCCGAGGCCGCCGTACGCGTCATCACCGATCTGATGCGGGTGGTCGGGATCGACAGCTACGATCATGAGACGCCATTCGGCAGCTTGCTCCAGGACGCGCTCGCGCTGCCGATCTTCGATGGAGGCAATCTGGGCATCCGGCGGCGGCAATTGCACACGATGTTCAAGAGCCACGACTACGATCCTCTTGCCGCAAGCGGAGCGGCATGATCTGGCGGAAGTTCCGGGAGAGCGAGACCTCCCTCGACCGCTATTCGCTTTTTCCGAATTTCCTCTTGACGCGGCCCCCAACTCAGTTGTCTAATGCTGCCGTCTCACCCGATCGAGGGGCGCTTCGCGGTCGTCACGAACGCGGGTCGAGATGCGGTGGACGCCGAATGCGCGACTGACGAGTGCGCGTGAAGCGGACGGTGAAGTCGTGTGGTCCTGACGCCCAAGTGGCAGGTGTCTTTTCCGATTGCGCGGTGCGCGTTGCGAAGACGGTGACAAACAAGCCAAGTCTCGCCGGGGAGAGCACGAAGTAAGCCGTAACCCATCGCGCAGGGAAAGCCGGGTTGTTCCCGGTTACACCTGTGGTCCTACCCCCGTGCTTTCTACCTTTTGCACGGGGCCCATGGGTGCGATCGGCACCCGGCTTTCCCTGTGCCCTCTTCGAGATGAGGGCGAGACAAGAAGCAAACCTCGGGCAAATCATGTCGCGAGAATGCGAAGTTGTGATTCACCGGCCGTGCCTCACATTCACCGTCGTCCCGGCGAAGGCCGGGACCCATTACCCCAAATGAAAATTGTTGCGCGATGCCGGAACGACGAGTCTCGCCGACAACGTCCGCTGCGGCGTATGGGTCCCGGCCTGCGCCGGGACGACGCGGGGAAAAAGTCTCGTCCCACGCACGTGTCATCGCCCGCGGATACTTTTCGCGGGTGACGGCACTGAGAAGTCTCCGCGACATTGCGCCGCGAACCGCGCTGCGGCGCAACAATCAAAATGAGACTGCCCGTTAAGCACTCCCGCGGCGACGACATCCGCGCCGCGCCTGCCTTCGGCTAGCTTTGCCGGCAACAACCGGACGCCCATCAGCCTTCGTGCCGCGTGGACGCCGGTGACAACACAGAGGGAGGAGAACGATGTTGAAAGGCAGTTTGGGACTGATTGCGTTGAGCAGCCTGTTGCTATCAGGCACGGCGTTCGCCCAGGAGAAGATCAAGGTCGGTGTCACCGCGACGCTCGAGGGCACCTACACCGTGCTCGGCGAGGACGGCATGCGCGGCTTCCAGACGGCACTCAATGTGCTCGGCAAGAAGATCGGCGACAAGGAACTCGAATTCGTGGTCGCCTCGACCGACGCGACGCCGGACTCCGCGGTGCGCGCGGTACGCAAGCTGATCGAGCAGGACAAGGTGCAGATCCTGCTGTCGCCGCTGTCCGGCGACGAAGGCATCGCGGTGAAGAACTTTGCGAAAACCAAGCCCGAGCTGACCTTCGTCAACGCCGCCTCCGGTGCGCAGGAAGCAACCTATGTCGATCCGGCGCCGAACTTCTTCCGCTACAACATGGACGGCGCCCAGTGGCAGGTCGGCCTCGGCAAATACGCCTATGAGACCAAGGGTTATCGCAAGATCGCGACCGTCGGCGAGGACTATTCCTTCATCTACACCCAGGTGTTCGGCCTGGTGCTCGAATTCTGCGGCGCCGGCGGCCAGGTCACGAGCCGGCAATGGGTGCCGCTTGGCACCAAGGACTTCGCCTCCGTCATCGCAGCCCTCCCCGACGATGTCGATGCGATCTATCTCGGCCTCGGCGGCGCCGACGCCGTCAACTTCCTCAACCAGTATCAGCAGGCGGGCGGCAAGGCGCATCTGATGGGCGGCTCGATCATGATCGACCAGACCATCCTGTCGTCGAAGGGCAGCGCCAAGAACGCGCTGGTCGGCACCATCGCCGCGAGCGGTCAGGCCGATACCTGGGAAGATCCGGGCTGGCAGAAATTCGTCAAGGCCTACCAGGACGCCTTCCCGCCGGCCAAGCGCTTCCCGAGCCCGTCGCTGCTCGCCACCAACTATTACGACTCGACGATGGCCCTGATCCTGGCGCTGCGTCAGGTCAATGGCGATCTCTCCAACAACCAGGCCAAGCTCAAGGATGCGCTGGCGAAGATCGAGATCGACGCGCCGAACGGCAAGATCAAGCTCGACGCCAACCGCCAGGCGATCGGCACCAACTTCGTCACTGAAGTGGTTGATGACGGCAAGGGAGCGCTGTTCAGCAAGGTCGTGAAGGTGATCCCGAACGTCAACCAGACGCTGGGTTACGATCCGGCGGTTTTCGCCAAGATCGGCCTGCCGAGCCGCACGGTCCCGGAGTGCAAGAAGTACTGACGTATTTGTTGCAGTGCAGGCAAAGTGGCCGCGGCATGATGCGCGGTTGCATCAACGGCCCTGCTCGCCCTTGCTTTCCGCGGGCGGATGATGAACGCTTGTCGAAAAGACAAGAACATCCCGCGGGAGGGGAGGCATGAGCAGGGCGCTTGCCGTCTTCCACGGCCGGTTTGGTCGCGCGACGGTCTATCAGTTGAACCGTCCCTTCAACGTGCACGCGCACCGCGAAGGTCACTTGATCTTTCATGTCGGCGGGACGCCGGCGCAGATCGACGTCTCCGATCAGCGCCTGCTGCTCAAGGACGACACCGTGGTTGCGGTCAACCCGTGGGAACCGCATAATTTTCTGCCGACCGACATGGCCCATGGCGCGATCTTCTTCGTGCTCTATGTCAACGCCGAATGGTTCACGCCGACGGCGAATGCGCAGGGGATGCGGTTCGGCCGCACCTTCTTTCCGCGCACCGAGGCACTCGACCGGCTGATCCGCCGCACCGCAGCGCTGGTGTGCGGTGCGCCGTCGCTGCGCAGCCTCGATTGCGAGCTCCGGCAACTGATCGATTCCTGCTACGAGGAGAGCTGGCAGACCGCCGGGAGTGCGCCAACGGCCGCCGCGGTAACCGATTTTCGGGTCCGCAAGTCGATCCGGCTGATGTCGGAAAGCCCCGGCGCCGAGATCGAGCTCGATGCGATCGCACGCGAGGCCGGGCTGTCGCGGCCGCACTTCTATCGGCTGTTCCGCACCCAAACCGGCGTCACCCCTCACCTCTACATGAACACGCTGATCATGGAGCAGGCGCTCGACGCGCTGGTGGCGACCGAATCCCCGATCGCCGATATCGGCTTCGATCTCGGCTTCTCGTCGCAGAGCGGCTTCACCCGCTTCTTCGCCGCCAATGTCGGCATGGCCCCGACCGACTATCGCCGCGCCGCCAAGGTGTTGCGGCCGTGAACGAGTTCCGCGCAACGATGGAGCCGCGATAAAAGATACTCTCGATCAAATCCGGAGCTTTCGCCCTCGGTAGGATGCGCGGCACGCGACCCGACAGACGGTCGCGACGTCAGAGGGAAACGCGACGGAGATGGCCAGGTTCATCGAACGCCATCCGGCCTGGGCGCTGATCGTGATCATCGCGGTCGCGGTGCTCGCGTGGCTGGTGTTCGCGATCTGGCCGCCGGGACTGGAAGCCGCTGTTGGCCGCAAGCGCGTGTTCCTCAACGCCGTGCTGAACGGCATCACGCTGGGCGGGCTGTATTTCCTGGTGGCGAGCGGCTTCACGCTAATCTTCGGCCTGATGCGCAACGTCAACCTCGCGCACGGCTCGCTCTATCTGTTCGGCGGCTATGTCGGCTATGCCGTCAGCACCTGGACCGGGTCCTGGATCCTGTCCTTCATCGTCGCCTTCATCGCGGTGGCGCTCGTCGGGGTGATCCTGCAAATCGCCGTGTTCCGCCGCATGGAGGGGCAGGACCTCAGGCAGACCATGGTCACGATCGGGCTCTCGATCGTGTTCGCCGACCTGATGCTGTGGGTGTTCGGCGGCGACTTCTACCAGGTCCAGACCCCGAGCTGGCTGATCGGCCCGGTGCAGCTGCCGCTGCTGACCGCGTTCAAATCCTCCGGCGAGCCGGTCTATCTGCAATATCCGCTGGTGCGGCTCGTTATCCTCGCCGCGTCAGTCATGATCGGGATCGCGATGTGGCTGGCGCTTAACCGCACCCGGATCGGCATGATCGTGCGCGCCGGCGTCGATGACCGCGACATTCTCGCTGCGACCGGGGTACGGATCCAGCTGGTGTTCGTGCTGGTGTTCGCGCTCGGCGCGGGGCTTGCCGGCATCGCCGGCGTCGTCGGCGGCACCTTCCAGTCGCTGTCGCCGGGCGAGGACACGCGCTTCCTGCTCGCCTCGCTGGTGGTCGTGATCGTCGGCGGCATGGGCTCGATCCCGGGGGCCGCGCTCGGCGCCGTGATCATCGGGCTCGCCGAGCAGCTCGGCTCGGTCTACATCCCGACCTACGCCATCGTCGTCACCTTCCTGATCATGGTGCTGGTGCTGGCGCTGCGGCCGCAGGGCCTGCTCGCGAGGCGATGAGATGTCGTTGCTGCAGAGCACCCAGCTTCGTCCCGACCGATCCGCCAACGCGACCCGCCGCGCGCTGATCGGCGCCTGGCCGGAATTCCAGAACCCGGCGGCCTGGCTGGTCGCGCTGATCCTCGTGATCATGCCGCTGATCGCCAACGGCTTCTTCCTGATCGAGATCTTCGCCACCACGCTGATCCTCGGCATCATCGCATTGAGCCTGATGTTCCTCGCCGGCTATGGCGGCATGGTCAGCCTGATGCAGCTCACCATCGCGGGCTTCGCCGGCTACATGGTCGCGGTGTTCGGCGTCAGCGGCAGCACCAATATCAGCCTCGGCTGGCCGTGGTGGCTGGCAACGCCGATGGCACTGGCGCTGGGGACGCTGTTCGGCACGCTCGGCGGCGCGCTCGCGGTGCGCACCGAGGGCATCTACACCATCATGATCACGCTGGCGATCGGCGCCGCGTTCTACTATTTCACCAATCAGAACTGGGCGATCTTCAACGGCCATACCGGCCTCAACACCGTCGCGACGCCGCATTTCTGGGGCGTCGACTGGCGTTCCGATATCGCCTTCTATTATGTGACGCTCGGCGTCGCCGCGGTCTGCTACTTCGCGGTCCAATATGTCTCGCGGGCGCCGTTCGGCCTCGCGTTGCAAGGCGTGCGCGACAACTCGCGGCGCATGGCGGCGCTCGGCTTCAACCCCAATGCCCACCGCATCGCGGCCTACGCCTTCGCGGCCTTCATCGCCGCACTCGGCGGCGTGTTGCAGGTCTGGAACTACCGCCAGATCTCGCCCGGCTCGGTCAGCGTCGGCGCTTGCATCGATGTCCTGATCATCGCCGTGGTCGGCGGCATCACGCGGCCAATCGGCCCGTTCATCGGCGCGCTGATCTTCGTGCTGCTGCGCACCTTCGCGCTCGACGTGCTGATCAAGCTCGGGCTCGACGGCAACCGCTTCCGGCTGCTGATCGGGCTCGGCTTCCTCGCCATCGTGTTCTGGTCGTCCGACGGCGTGATCGGGCTGTGGGAGCGCTGGCGGCGCCGCAATACGACCTCGACGCAACGTCCGGGCGGAGGCCGCCATGGATAGCGTCGCGCAACGGCTATCAGCGGTCGGCGCCGGCGCAGCGCTGGAATTGCGCGGCGTGACGCGGCTATTCGGCGCGCTGGCGGCGCTGACCGACGTCACCATCACGGTGCGTCCCGGCGAACGACGCGCCGTGCTCGGCTCGAACGGCGCCGGCAAGACTACGCTGTTCAACTGCATCACCGGCGACTTCCCGCCCTCCTCCGGCACGATCCGCTTCTTCGGCGAGGACATCACCCAGTTCCCGCCCTATGAGCGCATCCGCCGGGGCTTGCGCCGCACCTATCAGATCTCGGCGCTGTTCCCCGGCCTCACCGTGCAGGACAACGTCTACCTCGCCTGCCGCGGCGTCTCGCGCGGCCGCTTCTCGTTCCTGCGCCCCGGACAGAACGACGCGCTGATGCACGCAACCGAGACGCTGGTGCAGGCCGTGCACCTCACCGGCGTCAAGGACCAGCGCGTCGCCGAGCTCGCGCATGGCCAGCAGCGCCAGCTCGAGATCGCGTTGGCGCTGGCCGGCGCGCCGCGCTTCATCCTGTTCGACGAGCCGGCTGCCGGACTGTCGCCGACCGAGCGGCGCGAGCTGATCGAGATCCTGACCTCGCTGCCGGCGCATATCGGCTACATCATCATCGAGCACGACATGGACGTCGCGCTGCGCGTCGTCGAGAGCGTGACGATGATGCACAATGGCCGCATCTTCAAGGAGGGCCTGCCGCGCGAGATCGAATCCGATCCCGAGGTGCAAGAGCTTTATCTTGGAGGCGGCCATGAATGACCGCCGCGCCGCGCACGCGCTCGAAGTGAAGGGCCTCGACGTCTATTACGGCCATTCGCACGCGCTACAGGGCGTCGATCTCACGCTCGACACCGGGGTGTTCTCGGTGGTCGGCCGCAACGGCATGGGCAAGACCACGTTGTGCAAGGCGATCATGGGCCTGGTCCGCGCCAACGGTGGTTCGATCCGGATTCGCGGCGAGGAAGTCACAAAACTCAATCCGGCGCGGATTGCCCGGCTCGGTGTCGGCTACGTGCCGCAGGGACGGCGCCTGTGGCGCTCGCTGACCGTCGACGAACACCTTGCGCTCGCCGGCGGCCTGCGCCGTGGCGCCTGGACCATCGAGCGCATCTACGACACGTTCCCGCGGCTCGCCGAGCGCAAGACCAATGGCGGCAACCAGCTCTCCGGCGGCGAGCAGCAGATGCTGGCGATCTCGCGCGCGCTGCTGACGAACCCGCAACTCCTGATCATGGACGAGCCGACCGAGGGCCTCGCGCCCGTGATCGTCGCGCAGGTCGAGGACATGCTGCTGCGGCTCGGCGATGAAGGCGACATCTCGGTCCTGGTCATCGAGCAGAATATCGGCGTCGCAACGGCGGTGTCGCGCAACGTCGCGATCATGGTCAATGGCCGGATCAATCGCATCATCGACTCCGCCCGCCTCGCCACCGATCGCGAGTTGCAGCAGCGGCTGCTCGGCGTCGGTACCCACGGCACGGACGAGACCGACGCCGGGGCTGCTACCGCGAAAGCGGAAGCTGCCAGCGCACCGCAGCCGGAGCGCAAGGGACCGGTCCGCATCTACATCTCCAATCCCGTGCTGCCGACGCGCTGGTCGCAGCCGGTGCCAATCGCGCGCATCGAAGCCGCAGCGCGGACGCAGTCGACCGGCGTCGCACGGCTTGAAGAGGCCACGCGGCAGCGACGCGAGCCAACGGCGACAAGGACGTCAGGACCACCGGTCGTACTGGTAGTCGGCACGCTAGACACCAAGGGCGCAGAGCTGCGCTTCATCCGCGATATCATCACGGGTAGCGGCCTGCGCACGCGACTGGTCGATGTCTCGACCAGCGGCAAGGCGGCGAGCTGCGACGTCACCGCGCAGGAGATCGCGCTGAATCACGGCCGCGGCGGCTCCGGCGTCTTCGGCGCCGATCGCGGCGCCTCGGTGACGGCGATGGCGGACGCGTTCGAGCGGTGGCTGCGACGGCAGGGCAATGTCGCCGGCATCATTTCGGCCGGCGGCTCCGGCGGCGCCTCCCTCGTCGCCCCCGGCATGCGTACGCTGCCGGTCGGCGTGCCCAAGCTCATCATCTCCTCGGTCGCCTCCGGCGACGTCGGTCCCTATGTCGGGCCCGCCGACATCACCATGATGTATTCGGTCACCGACGTGCAGGGCCTCAACTCGATCTCGCGCGCCGTGCTCGGCAACGGCGCCCATGCGCTGGTCGGCATGGTCAAGGCTCGGCTCGACGACCAGGCCGGCAAGCAGCGTGAGACGAACGCCGGTCTTCCTGCCATCGGCATCACCATGTTCGGCGTCACCACGCCGGCCGTGCAGAAGATCGCGGCCGACCTGCGCGAGGATTTCGAGTGTCTCGTGTTCCACGCCACCGGCGTCGGCGGCCGCTCGATGGAAAAGCTGGTCGAATCCGGACAGCTCGCCGGCGTGATCGATCTCACCACGACCGAAGTCTGCGACCTCCTGATGGGCGGCGTGTTCCCGGCCACCGAGGATCGCTTCGGCGCCATCATCCGCAACCGTGTGCCCTATGTCGGCTCGGTCGGCGCGCTGGACATGGTCAACTTCGGCGCGCCTGACACCATCCCGGAGCGTTACCGGCAGCGCAAATTCCACGTCCATAATCCGCAGGTCACCTTGATGCGGACCACGCCGGAAGAGAACGAGCGGATGGGCCGCTGGATCGGCGAACGCCTCAACCAGATGGATGGGCCGGTGCGCTTCTTCCTGCCCGAGGGCGGCGTCTCCGCGCTCGATGCGCCGGACCAGCCGTTCTGGGATCCCGATGCCGACGCCGCGCTGTTCCGCGCGCTGGAGCGCACCGTGCGCCAGACCGGCAACCGCCAGATCATTCGCGTCAAGCGCAACATCAACGATCCCGAGTTCACCGCTGCCATCGTCAACGCGTTCCGCCCCTTGCTCGGACGCTCCGGTGGCCGGCGCAGAGTGGCGAGGTGACCCATGGCGAGGTTTGAACGCGCGGCACTGTTGAAGAAGTTTCACGCCATGATCGCACGCGGCGAGCCGATCGTCGGCGGCGGCGCCGGCACCGGACTTTCGGCGAAATGCGAGGAAGCCGGCGGCGTCGACCTGATCGTGATCTACAATTCCGGGCGCTACCGCATGGCCGGCCGCGGCTCGCTGGCCGGACTGATGCCCTACGGCGATGCCAACGCGATCGTCATCGAGATGGCCGCCGAAGTCCTGCCGGTCGTGACCAGCACGCCGGTGCTCGCCGGCGTCAACGGCACCGACCCGTTCCGCGACATGGACGTATTCCTCGACCAACTCAAGGCACTCGGCTTCGCCGGCGTGCAGAATTTTCCGACCGTCGGCCTGATCGATGGCACCTTTCGCGCCAATCTCGAAGAAACCGGCATGTCCTACGCGCTCGAGATCGACATGATCGCGAAAGCGAACGATAAGGACATGCTGACCACGCCCTATGTGTTCAGCGAGCAGGAAGCGACCGCGATGGCGATCGCGGGTGCCGACATCATCGTCTGCCATATGGGCCTCACCACCGGCGGCACGATCGGCGCCCAGACCGCGCTCAAGCTCGCCGACTGTCCCGCCCGCATCGAGGCCTGGGCGGAGGCCGCGCTCAGCGTCAATTCGAACATCATCGTGCTCGCGCATGGCGGTCCGATCGCGGACCCCGCCGACGCCGATTTCATCATGAAGAAGACCCGCAACTGTCACGGCTTTTACGGCGCTTCCTCGATGGAGCGCCTGCCGGTCGAGCGGGCGCTGACGGAACAGGTTCGCAAATTCAAGGCGATCGGCGCGCGCTAGAGCCGCCGTGACCAAGGGAGGAAGAGATGTCGGGGATGCTGGTCGGTGAATTGATCCTCTGGCTCATCGTCGCAATCGTCGCGATCATCATCATCGTCTATGTCGTGAACTGGCTGTATCATCGCTCATCGAAGGAGGTCTCCTTCGTCCGCACCGGTTTCATGGGCGAGCGGGTGGTGATCAATGGCGGCGCCTTCGTGCTGCCGTTCATCCACGACTATACGCCGGTCAACATGAACGTGCTGCCGATGGGGATCGTGCGTTCCCGGCAGGATGCCGTGATCACCCGCGACCGCATGCGCGTCGACATCGAGGCCGATTTCTATGTCCGGGTCCAGCCGACCCGCGACGCCGTCTCGATCGCCGCCGCGACGCTCGGCCGCCGTACCATGGAGCCGGAGCAACTCCACACCCTGCTGTCAGGCAAGTTCATCTCCGCGATCCGCTCGGTTGCGTCAGAGATGACGATGGAACAGATGCACGAGCAGCGCGGCGACTATGTCGCGCGCGTCAAGGCCAATGCCGCCGAGGCGCTGGCGCAGAACGGCCTGGAGTTGGAGTCGGTCGCGATCACCGATCTCGACCAGACCGACCTCGAATATTTCAACCCCTCGAACCGCTTCGATGCCGAAGGCTTGACCCGGCTGATGGAGGACATCGAGGCCAAGCGCAAGCTCCGCAACGACATCGAGCAGGACTCGATGATCAAGATCCGGTCCCGCAATCTGGAGGCGGAGCGTCAGGCGCTGGAGATCGAGCGCGAAAGCGAAACCGCCCGCCTCGAACAGGAGCGCGACATCGAGATGCGCCGCGCTTTGCAGCGCACCGAGGTGGCCCGCGAGCGCGCGCTACGCGAAACCGAGGCCGAGCAGGCCCAGATCCTGGCGCGGGAAGCGATCGAGAAGTCGCGCATCGCCAACGAGCAGGCGATCACCGAAGCCCGCATCGCCTCCGAACGCGAGACCCGGCACAAGGAGATCGAGCGAACCCGCGCGGTCGAGGAGAAGGAGCTCCTGGCCCGCGAGGAGATCGAGAAGGTCCGGATCGCCAACCAGCGCTCGGTCGACACCACCCGCATAGCGTCGGAGCGCGAGGTACGCCAGCGCGAGATCGAGCGGATGCGCACGGTCGAGGAGGCCGAGATCGCCGCGCGTGAAGCGATCGAGAAGGCCCGCATCCAGCAGGACCGCGTCGTCACCGATGCTCGCATCGCCAATGAGGAGGAGACCCGTCGTCGCGAGATCGAGCGCACCCGCGCGGTCGACGAGGCCGAGATCGCGGCCCGCGAGGCGACCGAGAAGGCGCGCATTGCCCAGACCATGACGGTCAATGTGGAACGCATCTCCTCCGACGAGCGCACCCGCGCGCTGGAGATCCAGCAAGTACGCACCATCCAGGAAGCGGAGATCGAGGCGCAGAAGGCGGTGGAGGCCGCCCGCATCATCAGAGAAAAGACACTGGCCGCCGAGCGCATCGCGGCCGACCACACCACGCGCAAGCTGGAGATCGAGCGCAACCAGGCGGTCGAGATCGCCGGCATCAGCGCCCGCGAGGCCACCGAAGCGTCGCGGATCGCCCAGGAAGAGCATGTCCGGGCACTCGAAATCGCCCGCACCCGCGCGATCGAGGAGGCCGACATCGCCTCGCGTGAGGCAATCGAGGCAGCGCGCATTACGCAGGAGAAGTCGGTCGCCGCGCAGCGCATCCGTGCAGAGCGGGACACGCGCGGGCTGGAGATCGAGCGCACTGAGGCGATCGAGGCCGCCGAGCTGAGGCGCCGCGACGCCATCGAGCGGCAGCGGATCGATGTCGAGCTGACGCTGGAGAGCGAGCGGATCGCCTCCTCCCGGACCCGCGAGGTGCTCAACATCGACCAGAAGAAGACCATCGAGCTCGCCGACGAGGAGCGCGTGATCGCGCTGGCCGCCAAGCGCTCCGAGCGGATCGACGCCGACCGGCAGGTCCGGCAGGCCGAGATCACCGCCCGCAAGGAGGTCGACACCACAGACGTCTCGCGCGAGCAGGCGCTGGAAGCCGCGCGGATCGCACGACGGCGTGCGATCGAGCAACTCGAAGTCGCCCGCAACCAGTCGCTGCAAGAGGCCGAGATCGCGGCCCGCGAGGAAGTGGAGCGCGCGCGGATTGCCTCCGACCGTGGACTCGACGAGGCCCGCATCGGCCGCGAGCGCGAGCTGCGCAAGCTCGAGGTCAATCGCGAGAAGGACGTCGAGACCGCGCTGATGGAGAAGGCCATCGCGCTGCATCAGAAATCGTTGGAGGAATCCGCGGCGCGCGCCGCGGCCGAGGACGCCCGGATCCACGCGACGGAAGCGGCCGAGCGCGTCGTCACCGCCCGCGAGAGCGAGATCGCCAAGCGGCGCAAGACGGTCGAGGTGCTGCTGGCCGAGAAGCAGGCCGAGGAGACAAGGATCGCGGCCGAAGCCGAGCGCGTCCGTGCCGCGGTCGAGGCCGAAGCGCAGCGGATGCTCAACGAGGCCGAGAACGTGCTGACCGATCAGGCGCGCTACTCGCTGTTCCGCCGCAAGCTGCTCGATCGCATCGAGGGCATCGTGCGCGAGAGCGTCAAGCCGATGGAGAAGATCGAAGGCATCCGCATCCTCCAGGTCGATGGCCTCAACGGCAACGGCCATGGCAACGGCAGCGGCCGCAGCGCCACCGACGAGGTGATCGACTCGGCGCTACGTTATCGGGTGCAGGCGCCGCTGATCGACTCGATCCTGTCGGATATCGGCGTCGAGGGCGGTAGTCTCGCCAAGATGCCCGGCCTGATCCGCGAGGCCCGCGACATGCAGGGCATCAAGGATGCCGCGCGCAAGAGCGATGGCGATGCCAAGCCCGCAGCGCCCGAGGGCGGCGGCGAACCGCGCTCCGAACGCCCGTCACGCAAGAAGGACTGAGCCCGCGCCATGGCACGAGTCTACGTCTCCACCGTCGTCAACGCCCGCAACGACAGGGTCTGGGCCCGCGTACGCGACTTCAACGGCCTGCCGAACTGGCATCCCGCGATCGCGGAAAGCCGGATCGAGGGCGGCGAGCCCTCGGACAAGATCGGCTGCGTCAGGGATTTCCGGCTGCGCAACGGCGATCGCATCCGCGAGAAGCTGCTCGGGCTGTCCGACTACGACATGTTCTGCACGTACTCGATCCTCGAATCGCCGATGGGCGTCGAGAACTACGTCGCGACCCTGCGGCTGACGCCGGTCACCGATGGCGACCAGACCTTCCTGGAATGGACCGCCGAGTTCGATTGCGCGCCGGAGCGCGAGGCCGAGCTCGTCAACAATATCGGCGGCGGCGTGTTTCAGGGCGGCTTCGACGCGCTGAAACGGGCATTCGGGGGATGAAGACGTGATCGCGACTGCTCCGATCAAGGCACACTGCGCCCCCTCGCCCCGCTTGCGGGGAGAGGGTTGGGGTGAGGGGGAGTCTCCACGGGGACGGCAGCAGTTTGGCCCGTGGAGAGTCCCCCTCATCCGGAATTTGCGCGGCGCGCAAATTCCGACCTCTCCCCGCAAGCGGGGCGAGGTGAAGAAGCCCGCTCGAATCGGAAACGGTGGGATGTAGCCGTGCCGCATATCGTCAAAAGCACCATCCTGGAAGCACCGACCGATGCGGTGTGGGCGGTGCTGCGCGATTTCAACGGCCACGATCATTGGCACCCGACGGTCGCGAGCAGCGGCATCGAGCGCGCACAGCCGTCCGACAAGATCGGCTGCGTCAGGCGGTTCAAGCTGAAGGACGGCGCCGAGCTGCGCGAGCAGTTGCTGGCGCTGTCCGATCTCGAACAGAGTTTCAGCTACTGCCTGCTCGATACGCCGGTCCCGATGTTCAACTATGTGGCACATGTCCGCCTGCTGCCGGTCACCGACGGCGACCGCACCTTCTGGCACTGGGAATCGCGCTTCACGACGCGGACCGAAGACCGGGACCGTATCACGCAGATGGTCGCCGAGGATATCTACCAGGCCGGGTTCGAGGCCATCCGCCGGCATCTGAAGGAGGCCGCGTAAGCGGGAAGCACACCATGCCAGTCACGGTGAAGACCTTCACCAACACCCATGACGCGGCGGCGGCGCTGTCGTCGGATCGCAGCGCCCGCTATCTCGGCGGCGGCACGCTGGTGATGCGGGCGCTGAACGAGGGCGACATCTCGATCTCGACCGTCGTACGCGCCAGCGACCAAACAATGACGAGGATCGACGCCACAGGCTCACGCATCACGCTCGGCGCTGGAGTGACCTTCGCGCGCATCCTGGCCGAACGCGATCTGGGCTTCCTGCACGCTCCTGCACGCTCGATCGGCGGGCCGGCGGTGCGCAACATGGGCACGGTGGGCGGCAATCTGTTCGCGCCAGTACCCTATGGCGACTTCACGGTTGCGATGCTCGCGCTCGATGCCATGGTGTCGGTCCAGGGCGGCCTCGGCGGCCGCGAGATCCCGATCGACGAGTTCCTGCAATCGCGCGACCGGCAGACCGGCGTGCTGGTGCTGGCGATCTCCTTTGCCAAGCCCGGCAGCGCCGATGCCTTCCGCTATCGCAAGATCGCACGGATCAAGCCCAAGGGCGGCGCCGTCATCACGCTCGCAGTGCATCTGCCGGTCAATGGCAGTCGCATCGTCGGCGCCCGGGTCGCGCTCGGCTCGATGGCACCGACCCCGATCCGCGCGCGTGCCGCCGAACGCGCATTAGAAGGCCGATCACTCGATAGCTCCACGATCAACGCGGCTGCCGCGGCGGCCGTGGAAGGGACTTCGCCCGGCGACAATGCGCTCGCCAGCGCCTGGTATCGCCGCGAGATCGTCGGCGTGCATCTCCGCCGCCTGTTGTCCGGTCAGGAATAATCGTGATGGCCAAGACTGCCCTTCAATTCCAACACAACGGCCGCGACGTCGCGATCTTCGTCGACGGTGGCACCAACCTTTTGGTCGCACTGCGCGAGCTGATCGGCGACATGACGCCGAAATTCGGCTGCGGCCAGGGCGGCTGCGGCACCTGTAGCGTGCTGATCGACGGCGAGCTGCATCTGTCCTGCCTGACGCTGGCCGAAACGGTCGCCGGCCGGTCGGTCGAGACGCTCGACGGCATCAAGGACGGCCCCAATCTGCATCCGTTGCAGCGCGCCTTCGCCGAGAATTTCGCCGCGCAGTGCGGCTACTGCACGCCGGGCATGCTGATGGCCGCGAAGGCGTTGCTCGACCGCAACCCGCAGCCGAGCCGGGCTGAAGTGGTCGAGGCGATCTCCGGCAACATCTGCCGCTGCACCGGCTATGAGCCGATCATCAACGCCGTGCTGGCTGCCGCATCCGGCGGCCGCGCTCGCGCGTAAGGAATAGTGCCATGCTGGAATTGCGCAAGGACCTGTTCGCCGACGAGCGCGACGATAACCTCAAGGAAATCGGCAAGGGCACGCAGCGCCAGGACATGCTCGGCCATGTCACCGGCACCTCGCCCTATTTCGACGATCACAAGCTTCAAGGCATGCTGCACTTGAAGGTGGTCCGCAGCGCGCATCCGCATGCACGGTTGCGCCGCATCGACACCACGGAGGCCGAGCGGTCGCAGGGGGTGCGGCGGGTGATCCGCGCTTCCGACGTGCCGCGCAATCTGAACACGCTGCTCTCTCTGATCAATTTCGGCAAGGACGACGAGCCGTCGCTTGCGGTCGACAAGGTGCGCTACAAGGGCGAGCCGATCGTGGCCATCGTCGCCGACAGCCCGCGCGAAGCCTATGAGGCGATCGCCAAGGTCAAGATCGACTACGAAGTGCTACCGGCGGTGTTCGACGTCGAGGATGCGCTGAAGTCCGGCGCGCCCGTGGTCAATGAGGTCTATCCCAAGAACACCTTCACCTATCACGAGACCTACGACCGCCAGCAGCTCCGCTTCGGCGACGCCGACCGCGCGCTCGCCACAGCCGACCATGTGCTGGAGCAGCGCTACCAGATGTCGCCGATCGAGCACGCCCCGACCGAGACCAACGGCTCGATCGCGGCGCCCGACACCAATGGCCGCTATATCGTCTACACCTCGACGCAGGCGCTGTTCTTCTCGGTCGACACCTGCGCCAAGATTCTCGACGTGCCTTCCAACACCTTCCACTTCATCGGCGGCACCGTCGGCGGCGGGTTCGGCGGCAAGGTCGACACGCTGACCGAGCCGCTCTGCATCCTCGGCGCGATGCTAACCGGGCGCCCGGTGCGCTATGTGTTCGGGCGCGAAGAGGAGATGCAATATGGCCCGCCGCGCGGCGCCGAGCGCATCTACATCAAGGACGGCGTGATGCGCGACGGCCGCGTCGTTGCCCGCAAGGTGCGCGCCTATTTCGACAGCGGCGCCTATACGCGGCTGTCGAGCTATGCGGCGGTGAAATGCGCCGCGCATCTGCCCGGCCCCTACACGATCCCGAACGTCCATGGCGACGTCTATTGCGTCTTCACCAACCGGACGCCGGCAACCGCGATGCGCGGCTTCGGCGTCACGGCGATGGATTTTGCCATCGAATGCCAGATGGACAAGCTCGCCCATCTCGTCGGCATGGACCCGATGGAATTCCGGATCCTCAATGCCTATCGCGACGGCGACATGAAGGCGCATCGCCGCGAGGCCAAGAACACCGCGCTGATCGAATGCGTGCAAGTTGCCGCCGAAAAGGCAAAATGGCCGCTGCGCGAGGACTTCAAGCGAATGTCGTCGCGCAAGGATGGCGGCGGTGCGCGTGCCGCGGTGTCGCCGACGCCGCGCGAAACATATGCGCCGCTGCCTGCACCATCGCAGCAGCGTACGACCTATGATCGCGCCCCGGCTGCGAGCCGCGAGCCGCCGCCACCGCCGCCCCCGTCGTCGCCGCCATCCCCTCCGCCACCGCGGCCGACCGCGCCGTCACATGGCGCCACCCGCTTCTCTTCCGTCTTCGGCACCAGGAGGCGCTGACCATGACCCGGCATCGCGGACGCGGCATCGCGTCAGTCAACTATCCCATCGGCATGAATCTCGGCGGCGATCCGAGCCAGGCGCTGGTGCATTCCAACCCGAGCGGCAAGTTCACCGTCGCATTGTCCTCGATCGATCTCGGCCAGGGCATGAAGTCGGTGACCCGGCAGATCTGCGCCGAGACGCTTGGCGTCCCGGTCGAGGACGTTTATGTCGACACCGCTGATTCCGACACCGGCCCGCATTGCATGGGCTCGTTCGCCTCGCGCGGCACCCATCGCGTCGGCAACGCCGTGATGGCGGCCGCACGGGAGGCACGCGGCGTGATGATGGAGGCGGCCGCCGAGGAGTTGGAAGTGAATGCCGCGGATCTCGAGACCGACGGCCGCGGCAATATCCACGTCAAGGGCGCGCCGCATCGCTCGATCTCGACCAAGGACGTCGCGATCGCCGCACAGTTCAAGCAGGGCAAGACCATCTCCGGCCGCGGCATCTTCCTGGTGCCGCTGTCCGACGTGAACCCGGAGACCGGTGAGATGTCGCCGGCGACGTGCTACGCCCATGCCTGCCTGGTCGCCGAGGTCGAGGTCGACGACGAGACCGGCGAGGTCGACATGGTCAGGATGGACTCGGCCTATGAACTCGGCCGCGCGCTCAATCCGCGGCTGGTCGAGCAGCAGCTCGTCGGCGGCGCCTGGATGGGCGTCAGCCACGCGCTCTACGAGACGCCGGAGCCTTACTATCCGGAGCCGGTGCACGGCCCGCGTGACTTCGTGGAATATCTGATGCCGGGCCCGGGCGACATCTGCCCGCATGACATCGCGGTGCTGGAACGCCCGGCGCCCGATGGTCCGTTCGGCGCCAAGGGACCGGGCGAGATGTGCGCCAACCCGGTGCTGCCCGCGGTCGCGAATGCGATCTTCAACGCGGTGGGCGTCCGGATCGACGATCTGCCGATCACGCCGGAGAAGGTGCTGCGCGCGATCAAGGCGCAGGGCGGCGCGCGGCCGCAGCCAAGGCGTTGAGGTTTCGGCATGCCGGTTCGCAGCAACATCGTCGGTATCGACAGCCCCGAGGCGCTGGAGAAAGCGCTGCGCGCGGCCTACTACCTCGCCGACGACGGCATCGCGACGGCCTCCTACCTTTCGCTCGCGCTCGGCAAGCCGCTGCTGTTGGAGGGCGCGCCGGGGGTCGGCAAGACCGAGGCGGCGAAGGCGATCGCCGCCGTGCTTGGCCGCAAGCTGATCCGGCTGCAATGTTACGAGGGTATCGACGCGTCCGCTGCCCTCTATGAATGGAACTACCCGCGCCAGATGCTGGCGATCCGGCAGGCCGGCGAGGAGAGCATCGACATCTACAGCGAGTCGTTCCTGATCGAGCGGCCGATGCTGGCGGCGCTGCGCGCACCTGATGCGACGGTGCTGCTGATCGACGAAATCGATCGCGCCGACCAGGAGTTCGAAGCCTTCTTGCTCGAATTCCTCTCCGACTTTCAGATCTCGATTCCGGAGCGTGGCACGATCCGCGCCGCCGAGCATCCGGTGGTGGTGTTGACCTCGAACCGGACCCGCGATCTGCACGAAGCGCTGCGGCGGCGTTGTGTGTATCACTGGATCGACTATCCGAACGCCGAGCGCGAGGCGCGGATCGTAATGATGCGGGCCTCCAGCGTCGCCGAAGCCACCGCCCGCGCCGTGGTTGCCGCGGTTGGCCGGCTGCGCCGCGAGCCGCTGAGCAAGGCGCCGGGCATCGCCGAAGCAGTCGACTGGGCGGAGGCCGCAACCCTGCTCAACAAGGGCGGCGCGCGCTGGCCCGATGCGTTCAAGCGCTCGATCGGCGTCGCGCTAAAGGACGAGGAGGACCTGCATTTCATCTCGCCGCGGCTCGATGCGATCATCGCGGAGGCGGCGGCGTGAGCGACGACCTTCAGCTGCCGCGCGCAGCGCAGATCTTCGTCTCCTTTGTCGCGCTGTTGCGCGCCAACGGCTTCTCGGTTGCGCCGGAGCAGACGACGAGCTTCCTGGCGGCGATCGAACTGCTCGGGCCACAGAGCCTCGAGCACATCCGCCGCGCCGGGCTTGCGACCCTGGCGCCGCCGCCGGAGCGCCGCGCGACCTACGACCGGCTGTTTGACATCCATTTCCGCGGCGCGGAGGCGATCGAACAGGCCGAAGGCGAGGACGAGGAGACGGTCCGCCTCCAGGAAGAGAGCCGCGGCGACGACGAACCACCGCTTGCCGACGAGGCCAATGAATCCGGGCTCGCGGCGGCGCGGGCCGAGGCGCTGGTCGAGCGCCGCTTCGCGCAAGTGCCGAGCAGCGATCCGCTCCGGCAATTGTCGCGCGAGGCGGCCCGGCGGCTGCCGCGGCGACGCGGCCACAGGCGACGCCGGGCGCGCAGCGGTCCGTTCGCCGATCTTCGGCGCACCTTGCGAGAGAGCGTCCGCAATGACGGCGAGGTGTTGCGGCTCGGGCGGATGCGCCGCCGCCAGCGCCCGCGCAAGATCCTGTTCCTGATCGATGTCTCCGGCTCGATGAAGGCGCGCACCGAGGAGAACATGCGGATCGCGCATGCGCTGGTGCAGTCGGCCGGCACCGTCGAGGTGTTCACCTTCGGCACGCGGCTGACCCGCGTGACGCCGGCGCTGCGGCTCAAGCGCCGCGAGCAGGCGCTGAACGCGGCGGCCTTCCTGGTCAGCGATTGGGACGGCGGCACCCGGATCGGCGATGCGTTGCAGGCCTTCCTCGCGGTGCCGCGGTTCGGTGGCTATGCCCGTGGCGCCGCCGTCGTGATCGTCTCCGACGGCCTCGAGCGCGGCGATCCAACGGCGCTGCGCGATGCGGTGGCAAAATTGTCTCGCCGGGCCTGGCGGGTGAGTTGGTTGACGCCGCTCGCGACCGCTCCCGGCTTCAAGCCGCAAACTGAGGCGCTGCTCGCGATCCAGCGCTTTGTCGATGATCTCGTGGACGGCGGAACGAGCGCGGCCGTGGTCGCGCATCTGCTGTCGCTTGCAACAAGGAGAGCTGCGTGACCGGCATCGTCGACGGACATCATCACATCTGGCGGCAGGCCGATCTGGCCTGGCTGTCCGGGCCGATGCAGCCGCGCATCTTCGGTCCCTATGAGCCGATCCGCCGCGACTACCCGATCGAGGAATATCTCGCCGACCTCGAGGGCACCGGCGTCACCCGCTCGGTCTATGTCCAGACCAACTGGCCGAACGGCCAGTTCGAGGACGAGGCAGCCTGGGTGCAGCAGACCGCGGATCAGCATGGCTGGCCGCATGCGCTGGTCGCCTATGCCGACTTCTCGGTCGACGATGTCCGCCCGCAGCTCGATCGCCTCAAGCGCTATCCGCTGGTGCGCGGCGTGCGCATGCAGCTGCACTGGCACGAGAACCCGCTCTATCGGTTCGCGGCGCGCCCCGACCTCTGTGCGGATCCCGTGATCCGGCGCAACGTCGGACACCTCGCGGACTATGGCTGGAGTTTTGATCTCCAGGTGTTCGCGCCGCAAATGGCCGACGCCGCCGGTCTCGCCGAAGCCTGCCCGGACGTGACCTTCGTCCTCCAGCATGCCGGCATGCTGGCGGACCTGTCGCCGCAAGGCCGCGCTGCCTGGCGCGCCGACATGGCACGGCTGGCGCAATGTCCCAACGTGGTATCGAAGCTGTCCGGGCTCGGCACCTTCATCCATCGCAACGATCCAGCACATATCGCCGGCATCGTGACCGACACCGTCGCGATCTTCGGCGCGGACCGCTGCCTGTTCGGCTCGAACTTTCCGATCGAGAAGCTGTGGACCAGCTATCGCGATCTGATCGACGCCTTCAAGGCGGCCGTCGGGCCGCTCAGCCCCGCGCAGCGCGACGCGATCTTCAGCACGACGGCGGAACGGGTCTATCGGCTGGGGCCATCGGCGCCGCGAGCACGAACATGACAATGAACAGGAATTGGGAGGGAAAGCGATGCCGTTGGAGATCAAGATCCTGGACTATGGCGATATCGAGCTGGAATCGAGCTTCCTCGTGCTCGGGCACAATTGCGGCCGCACCCGCCGCGTGCTGACGCTCGGCTTCCTGATCCTCGGCGGCCCCTATCCCGTGCTGGTCGACACCGGCTACCGCTCCAACCAGATCATGGAGACGCTCGGCATGCGCGGGCTCCAGTTCCACGAGAACATGATCGAGAACCAGCTCGCCCGCCACGGCGTGCGGATGGGCGACGTCCGTTTCGTCTGCCACACCCATCTGCATATCGACCATGCCGGCAAGGACGATCTGTTCCCGATGAACACGACTGTCGTCGTCAACCGCAAGGAGTTGGAATATTCGGTCTCCGGCCTGATGCACCCGCAATATCCGGCGCCCGACATCAAGCACCTGATCGATCGCCTCCACACCAAGAGCGCGCTGCGCTTCCTCGACCTCGAGATCACCGGTCCGGTCGAGCTGATGCCCGGCGTCTATTGCGATGCCGCCAATGCCCATACCGAGGGCTCGATGAACATCCACGTCCACACCGCCGACGGCATCGCCACGATCTGCGGCGACGTGATCTATGATTTCAACGACCAGATCATCAATCCGTTCAACGAAATCCACGATGCCGAACCGCGCACCACCGGCAACCACGGCACCAGCAAGCGGGCGGAGAAGGCGTCGATCAAGAAGCTGCTTTCAAACTCGCGCTATTTGCTGCCGGTGCATGATCGCCCGGCCAAGATCGAGGGCGGCACGGTAGTCGGCCGGTTGCACGACCAGGTGCCCGGGCCTGTCGTGCAGAGCCTGCCGCAGCGCAGCTGGTTCCCGGCATAGCCGCGAAGGTCCGTCACGATGACGCATGTCACGCTGCGCAGCGAATTCGAAGACCTGATCGATCCTTACGCGCCGGTCGGCCAGGTCGGGACCGGCTTCGATTTCACCGAGGGACCGATCTGGCACCCGGTCGATCAATTCCTGCTGTTCTCCGACATGCCCGGCGACGTGCGCCGCCGCTGGGATGCGCGGCGCGGCGTAGTCGAGATCAAGCGTCCGTCGAACAAATGCAACGGGATGACCTATGACGCCGACCTCAATTTGATCGTCTGCGAACACGCCACGTCCTCGCTGATCCGCGAGCGGCTCGACGGGCGGCGCGAGGTGCTGGCCTCGCATTACGAGAACCAGGAGCTGAACAGTCCGAACGACGTCTGCGTCCATTCCTCCGGCGCGATCTATTTCTCCGATCCCTGGTACGGCCGCATGCCGGTCTATGGCGTCGAGCGGCCGCGCCAACTCGGATTCCAGGGCGTCTATCGCGTGCCGCCGGGCGGCGGCGCGCCAAAGCTCCTGGTCGATCGCTATCTGTTCGATCAACCGAACGGGCTGTGCTTCTCGCCCGACGAGCGCATTCTCTATGTCAACGACACCGTGCAGGCGCTGATCCGCGCCTTCGACGTCGGCGCCGACGGCGCGCTCGGCAATCCCCGCGTGTTCGCCTCGGGCATCCGCTCCGAACTCGAACCTGGTCTGCCCGACGGCATGAAATGCGACCAGCGCGGCAATGTCTGGGTCACCGCCCCCGGCGGCGTCTGGGTCTACACGCCTGGCGGCGACCTGCTCGGCAAGGTCCGCCTGCCCGAGCTCGTCGCCAATCTGGCCTGGGGCGGCCCCGATTTTCGTACGCTCTATCTGACCGCGACCCATTCGGTCTACGCAGTCCCCACAAAAGTCGGGCCGCGTCATGAGCCCTATATGAGCGGCAAGCGCGCCGGGACGAGTGCAGCAACATCTTCCGCCGCGCCAAACCTCGCGGCCGGCGAGATGCAGATCGACCCGCAGCGCTGCGCGATGATCATCCAGGACATGCAGAACGACGTCATCATGGACGGTGGCGCATTCGCGGACTCGGGCGCGCCTGCGCATGCACGCCAGCAGCATGTCATTGAGAATGTCCGTCGCGTGGCGGAGGCCGCGCGTGCCCGCGGAGTGGCGATCATCCATGTCTGGTTCGTGGTCGAGCCAGGTGCGCCGGGCGTGACGCTGAATGCGCCGCTGTTCGAAGGGCTGGTGGACAGCAAGGCAATGGTGCGCGGCAGCTGGGGCGCGGCGCCGGTCTCCGGCCTCGAGCCGCGCCCGGGCGATTTCGTGGTCGAGAAGATGCGGATGAGCGCCTGGGAAGGCACGCGGCTGGAAACCATCCTGAAGGCGACCGGCCGTGACATGATCATCAACACCGGGGCCTGGACCAACATGTCGGTCGAGCACACCGCCCGCACCGGCGCCGACAAGGGCTATTTCATGATCGTGCCGGAAGATTGCTGCTCGACCATGAACGCCGACTGGCACAACGCCGCGATCAATTTTGCACTCCAGAACGTCTCCGTCGTGACCAACTCCGACACCGTCATCAAGGCGCTTGGCTGAAAGGCGGAAGCGGTGCCGAAACTGCTTCACGTCGCCTGCTCTCCCCGCGCCGATTCGGAATCGGCAGCGGGTGCACGCGTGTTTCTGGACCAGTTCAACAAGGTCCGCCCGGACTGGGAGATCGATGCGTTGAACCTGTGGCGCGAACGGTTGCCGGAGTTCGAAGGGGACGTGCTGGAGGCCAAATACGCCCGGATCGGCGGCAGGGCGTTCAGCAATGCCCAACGCGACGCGTTCGCGGCCGCCGAGCGTCTGGCGCTGCGGCTGTCGCTGGCGGATCGCGTGCTGATCTCGACGCCGATGTGGAATTTTTCGATTCCCTACAAGCTCAAGCAGTGGCTCGACCTCATCATCCAGCCCGGGCTGAGCTTCCGCTTCGATCCCGCGCAAGGCTATCTGCCACTGCTCAAGGACCGCCCGACGCTGGTGATCATCGCCAGCGGCAGCGATTTCGTCACCGGCATGAACCGCGGCCGCATCGACATGGCGACGCCGTATCTGCGCGAGGCGCTGCGCTTCATCGGGATCAGCGACGTCCGCTTCGTGCCGATCGGCCCGACCGCCGGGCCCACGGAGCCGGCCCACGCCGCGCGCGAGGCGGCGCATCGGAGGCTCGTGGACATGGCGGTGAGGTTTTGACACCGAGGCTTGCGCGATCGCACAAATGGCAGGAGGCGCGCTTGTCCCTCGTCATTCCGGGGGCAGCCCGAGGGGCTGAGCCCGGAATCCATTGAACCGCATCACGCGTGGCGAAATGGATTCCGGGCTCCCGCTCCGCGGGCCCCGGAATGACGGGTGAATTACATTTCCGCCGCGGGAAACACGAGCCGGCACAGCAATCCCGGCGCGTTGTCGCGCAATTCGACCTCCGCGCCGTGCAGGCTCGCAACGGCTGCAACCAGGCTGAGGCCGAGACCGTTGCCCGGGGTGTAGCGGCTCTGCTCGAGCCGGTAGAAGCGCTTGAACACGTGATCGCGCTGGTCGGCGGGAATGCCGGGGCCATTGTCGGCGACCGCGATCACCGCGCCGCCCTCCTCATTGTCGCAGGTCACGGTCACAAGGCCGCCCGGGCGGCCATGCTTGATGGCGTTGTCGACGAGATTGGCGATGGCGTCGAACAACAGATCGCGGTCGCCGGTGACCAGCACCGCCGGATCGCCGGCCAGACCGAGGCCGGTGGTGACCTGTTCGGCGGCAGCATCATAGAGCTCGACCACCTCGCCCGCGATCTCGGCGAGATTGACGCTGCGAAACGCACCCTTGCGCGCCCGCGTCTCGATTTCGGAGATCCGGGTGATCGACGCGAACATTCCGAGCACCGCGTCAAGATCGGCGATGGTGTCGCCGATCAGCACCGCGTCGGCGCCGCCGTCGCGCGAGGAGTGATAGGCCTTCTCGAGCCGGCCGCGCATCCGCGTCAGCGGCGTGCGCAGGTCATGGGCGATATTCTCGCCGACCTGCTTGACGTCTCCCATCAAAGTCTGGATGCGATCCAGCATCAGATTGAGATTCTCGGCGACGCGATCCCATTCGTCATGGCTGCCGCGGAGCGGGATGCGCTGGTCGAGGCCGGACAGCATGATGGCGCGGCTGGTCGCATTGATCGACTCAATCCGGCCGACCGTACGCCGCGTCACTCCGATACTGGCGGCGGCCGCAAGCACGATGATCAGCACGACGACCGCGAACCCTGCGGCCCTGATCTGCGCCATGAAGCGATCGAGATCGCTGATGTCACGACCGACCAGCAGCCGGTCGCCATTCGAAAAGGTTTCCGTCATGGCGCGCACCAACGCACTTCCACGGGTGGACTGTGGCAGCGAGACGCGAAACTCGGCCCAGCCAGGCCCAACAACGTCTGGCGGCCATTGCCGGAGATTTCCTGCAAGCACCGCGGAGCCGGGGCCGGCCAGCAGATAGACATGATCGGCAAAGCCCTTGTCCGCGATGCGTTGCGTGATCAGCGCGGACAGGCCGTCGCGTCCCGACCGCGCATAAGCCTCGTCGAGACGTGCCTGCTCGATCGTGATGGCGCGGTCGGATCGATCCCGCACATAGGACAGTGTCGACCAGTAGACGTAAGCGAAGATCGCGGACACGATCAGGCCGAATACACCGATGGCGATCAGGGCCAAACGGAAGGTCGATGAGCCAAGGGTCTTAGCCAGGAGCACGGAGGCAGTATCCGATGCCGCGGATCGTATGGATCAGCGGATAGGCTTGCTGGTCGTCGACCTTGCGGCGCACGCGCCCGACATAGACGTCGATGATGTTGGTCGACGGATCGAAATGCAGGTCCCAGACATGCTGAAGCAGCATGGCGCGCGACACCACGCGGCCCTCGTTGCGCGCGAGATATTCGAGCAGTTGAAACTCCCTCGGCAGCAGCGGAATCTTGCGGCCGCGGCGGCTGGCCGTCCGCGCGATCAGGTCGACCGCGAGATCGCCGACCCGCAGGATGGTCTCCTTGGCAACGGTCTCGCTGCGGCGGCCCAGCGCCTCCAGCCGCGCCAGCAACTCGACAAAGGAGAACGGCTTGACCAGATAGTCGTCGCCGCCGGCGCGCAAGCCCCGCACCCGGTCGTCGACCTCACCGAGCGCACTGATGATGAGGAACGGCACCGCGATGCCGTCGCCGCGCATCTGGCGCATCACGGTGATGCCATCGATGTCGGGCAGCATGCGATCGATCGTGATCACCGCATAGTCGCGCGCCGCTCCCCGGCTCAGCGCCTCGCGGCCGCTTGCCGCCAGATCCACGTCATAGCCGCTGATGGTGAGCTCCTCGACGAGCTGATCGGCGGTTTCAGGATCGTCCTCGACGACGAGAATGCGGCGATGCGCTCCGGTCATACTCTTGAACTCTCCGTGGCGTCCTGAACTCTCCGAGTTCTCCAACTCTCGAGTGCCCCGCGACAGTCGCCGCCAGACTATCCCATTCCGGGGCTGGATGGAACGTCTGGCGACGGCCGCGACAACGGTGCGGGTGGTTGGGCGATCACCAATAGTCCCCGCACACATTGACCCATTGCAGCCCATAGGACGTCCAGGCCCTGCGCCAGCAGCCATCGTCATAACCGGCATAGAGATAGGGCGCGCCGAAGAACGCGAAGCGATGGAAGCGGTGATGATGGAAGAAGCCGCCATGATGGAAGAAGCGCGCGCCATGGAATCCAGCGCCGGCAAACCGCGGCCCAAACGCGCCGGCACCCGCGAAGCGGGCACTGCCGAAGTGACCGCCTGCAAAGTGCCCACCGCCACCCATCGCGGCGAACGCCATGCCACCGCCATGCATGCCGCCGCCGAAGCCGCCGCCATGACCACCGCCACCGCCATGTCCGCCGCCGCCACCACCTCTGGCGAAAGCGGCCGGAGCAAGCGCTACGCTGACAGCGAGTGTCGCCGTCGTGAGAAATCTGAACACCCTGTTCTTCATGAAACCCTCTCCCTGATTGGGACCGCGGCGCGCCTGATGTCGCCGCCAGCAGAGGAGCGTCAGAAGACGCGCGCGCAAGACCGACTTCAACTGACAAATGCGCCAGATTCTGACGCCGGATTTAGAATCCGAAAGCGACCTCACGACATGATCGCGTGCTTGTGGGCGAACGTGATTTCGCACGATCCATGACGTCCGCAGAGCAATTCCCTGTCCGATTCGCACCTCGACCTGTCCGCTTCGCACCTCGGTGCTGCTCCATTCGGGAGCCCGCCCGCAACGGGGGCCCATTCGAAACTCCCTATCCGGTTGCGACCGAATTCTTGTTGACGCAGTATGCTCGAACCGCCGTTGCCATGCTGACGTGACGTCGAACGCGCATCTGCTTGCACACAGACATCACGTGAGCGCGTCAGTATCTCCAGAGACCACACGTTCAGCACCTCAACGTTGCGCCGCCGACGCCGATCTTCTGCTTCGAACATGGCTCGGAAGGCGAGGTGAAGGGCATTGTGAGGGAGACGATTCCGCGCACCTGATCGAGGACCAGACCGAGCACAGCGACGTCGAAGCGGCGAGGCACCTAAAACAAACCGCCCGCCAATCATATCAAGGAGGACCCCCATGGCCGATCCCATCACCGACAAGCTCAGCGACAACATCGGACGCGCTCGCGGCACCGACTATTTCCTGATGAAGGAGCAATTGACGGCTGAGGAGGTCGACATCCTGGCCAAGGTGCGCGAGTTCGGCGAGAGCGAGGTGCTGCCGATCGTCAACTCTTATTGGGAGCGCGGCGAGTTTCCGTTCGAACTGGTGCCCAAGATCGCCGCGCTGAACATCGTCGGCGATCACAACATGCGCGAGCACGGGTGCCGCCCGATGACCGCGGTCGGCGCCGGTCTCGTCATGATGGAGCTCAGCCGGATCGATTCGAGCATCGCGACCTTCTTCGCGGTTCATCTCGGGCTGGCGATGCAGTCGATCAACCTGCTCGGTTCCGAAGAGCAGCGACAGCGCTACCTGCCGCAGATGGCCCGGTTCGAGAAGGTCGGCGCGTTCGCCCTGACCGAGCCCGATCATGGATCGGATTCGGTCGGCCTCGAAGCGACCGCGAAGCGCGAAGGCGACGAGTGGGTGATCAACGGCCGCAAGCGCTGGCCGGGCAATGCGGTCTGGTGCGACTACATCGTGGTCTATGCCCGCGACGTCGCCGACAAGCAGGTCAAGGCGTTCGTCGTCGAGAAGGACAATCCGGGCTACAAGGCGACCAAGATCGGGGGCAAGGTGTCGCTGCGGATGGTGCAGAACGCCGACATCACGCTCACCGACTGCCGGGTCCCGGAGGACGCGCGCCTGAAGAACTGCAATTCGTTCAAGGATTGCGCCAGGGTGCTGATGGGCACCCGCAACACGGTGGCCTGGGCGTCGCTCGGAAATGCGGTTTCGGCCTACGACATCGCCCTGACCTACGCACAACGCCGGATCCAGTTCGGCAAGCCGATCGCCAAGTCACAGATGATCCAATCGATCCTGGTCAACATGCTCGGCGACGTCACCGCGATGCAGCTTTACTGCATCCGGCTCGGCCGCCTGATCGACGACGGCAAGCTGGAGGAGACGATGGCCGCACTCGCCAAGTACTATTGCAGCGTCAAGGGACGCGATGTGTGTCGGATGGCGCGCGACGTGCTCGGCGGCAACGGCATCACGCTCGATTTCCACGTCATGCGCCACATGTGCGACATGGAAAGCCTGGTCACCTACGAAGGTACCGCCGAAATCCAGTCCCTGATCGTCGGGCGGGACATCACCGGGCTGAGCGCCTTCGTTTGATCGCGCCGGGCGCCGAGACGGCGCCCATTTGCGGGGTTGCCAGAGCGAGGCGTGATCGGCCGACGAGCCGGCGCGCGGCGCAGATGGTTGATCGGAGACCGCGGCCGGACGAGCCGCGCGAACCGTTCGGCCGGACGCCGCCGGCGGGGCTGAATCTCGGCGCAGAAACCCTGCCTGAAATCGTCGCCTGCTGCGTTACAGAGGAGAACGCTTGGAATACCCCCGCTGGCCGCGCGCTCGGCAACCTCCGCCGCGGCAGGGGGCATTATACGAGAATACCGAGATGCCCTTGGGCGAATTCATCGAGCCGGATCGCAGCCTCGAAGACATCGCCAATCCGGCGGAGAAGCTCGGCATCGAGCTGTTCAGCGGGTTTCGCGCCCTCTACACCAGCGCCATCCAGCGCGGGCAAAACCGGATATTCGATCGGATCATCGATCGGCAGCAACAGCAAACGGATCTGCCGTACGAAGACCAGTGCTCCAGCCAGTACTACTTCGATCTGGTGCGGACGCTGCGCGATTTCAACGGGCAGTACGACCGGGTCGCCGAGGTCGGCGTCTACATGGGTGGCGCGTCGGCGTTCATCGCGGGTTGCATGGGTTCGTTCGATTTCGATCTCGACCTGATCGACCTGCACGCGCCCTATCTGCAATTCACCCATGAGCGGGTTCGCCGGCTCTATCCGGAGGCGGCCCGGCGCATCCGCCTGTTCCACGGCGACCTGCCGTCCTACGTCCGGCGCGTCATCATGAAGGAAACCGGGCACAATTACGTTGTGCATCACGACGGCGCGCATGATTTCAACGGCGTCGTCAAAGACATGGCGTCGCTGTTCTACGTCAAGGACAGCATCACGGCGCTGATCGCACAGGATACGCATCTGCGCGGGACGCTCAAGTATATGAACTTCGTCGATCTGGCGCTGCACGCGGTGTTCGGCACCGACATGAGCTATGCGCCGATCGGCACGTCCTACGAACCTGGTTCAGCGATGGCGCTGCCGAACCAGTACCAGGGCAATTATTTCGTACCGGGTGCACCGGAAGGCATGGTCCTGCCGATGTCCATGAACACGTTCAAATACCCGCATCCGCTGTTGAACATGGACGACTTCCTGCCCCCGGAGGCATGAGCGCTACTGCCACGCCCCCGGCGTTGATGCAAAGCTGGCGCATCGCACAGTGGCGATGCGCCACGAGATGGGGCGTTCCGTCAGGTCGGCTTGCCGCGCCCGCTTTTCTCGGCGGCGCGGCGTAGCGCCTCGGCAAGCGCGCCGCCGCCGGACTGCTCCTGTGGACGACGCGGCGCGGACGAAGACATCTTGGCCGAGCCGCGCGAAAAATCGCGTGACGGCCCGGCATTGTCCTTCTTCGGCCCGATCTCGTCGTCGAGCCGCAGGGTCAGCGCGATGCGCTTGCGCGCGACCTCGACGTCGAGCACCTTGACCTTGACGATATCGCCCGGCTTCACCACCTCGCGCGGGTCCTTGATGAAATTGCGCGACATCGCCGAGATGTGCACCAGACCGTCCTGATGCACGCCAATGTCGACGAAGGCACCGAACGCTGCGACGTTGGTCACGGTGCCCTCGAGGATCATGCCCTTCTTGAGATCCTTGACCTCCTCGACGCCGTCCTTGAACACCGCCGCCTTGAACGCGGGACGTGGGTCGCGGCCGGGCTTCTCCAACTCACGCAGAATGTCGGTCACCGTCGGCAGACCAAAAGTGTCGTCCACGAAGGATTGCGGCTTCAGGCCGCGCACGATCTCGGCATTGCCGATCAGCGCCTTGATGTCGCTCTTGGTCGCTTCGAGGATGCGGCGCACCACCGGATAGGCTTCCGGGTGCACGCCGGAGGTATCGAGCGGATCGTCGCCATTGGTGATGCGCAAAAAGCCGGCGCACTGCTCGAACGCCTTCGGTCCGAGCCGCGGCACGTCCTTGAGCGCCTTGCGCGACTTGAACGGACCGTTGGCGTCGCGGTGCTGCACGATGCTCTGCGCCAGCCCCTGGCCGATGCCCGACACCCGCGCGAGCAGCGGCACCGATGCGGTGTTGGCGTCGACGCCGACCGCGTTCACGCAGTCCTCCACCACGGTATCGAGCGAACGCGCCAGCTTGGCCTCGCCGAGATCGTGCTGGTACTGGCCGACGCCGATCGCCTTCGGATCGATCTTGACCAGTTCGGCGAGCGGATCCTGCAAGCGCCTTGCGATAGATACCGCGCCGCGAATGGTGACGTCGAGATCAGGCAATTCGCTCGAGGCGAAGGCGGAGGCCGAATAAACCGACGCGCCGGCTTCGGAGACCACGATCTTGGTCATCTTGCGCTCGGGCAGCCGCTTCACCAGTTCGGTGGCGAGCTTGTCGGTCTCGCGCGACGCAGTGCCGTTGCCGATCGCAATCAGCTCGACGCCATGCTCGATCGCAAGCTTGCCGAGGATGGCAAGCGACTCGTCCCAGCGCCGCTGCGGTTCATGCGGATAGATCGCCGTATGCGCCACCACCTTGCCGGTGGCATCGATCACCGCGACCTTGACGCCGGTGCGATAGCCGGGGTCGAGCCCCATGGTGGCGCGGGCGCCGGCCGGCGCGGCGAGCAGCAGGTCGCGCAAATTCGAGGCGAACACGCGCACCGCCTCGGTCTCGGCCGCAGCCCACAGCCGCATCCGCAGATCGATGTTGAGATGGATCTGGATCTTGGTTCGCCAGGCCCAGCGCACCGTCTCCGCCAGCCACTTGTCGCCCTTGCGCCCCTGATTGGAGATCGCAAAGCGGTTCATGATCCGCAATTCGTAGAGGCCGGGCACACCGACGGCCGGCGCCTCGGCCTCCGGCTTGATGGTGAGGTCGAGGACCTCTTCCTTCTCGCCGCGGAACAGCGCCAGGATGCGGTGCGACGGCAGCTTCGGCAGCGGCTCGGAGAAATCGAAATAGTCCTTGAACTTCTCGCCCTCGGTCTTCTTGCCGGTGCGGACGGTCGAGGCCATGATGCCGTTCGACCACATCTCCTCGCGCAGCGCGCCGATCAGATCGGCATCCTCGGCGAAGCGTTCGACCAGGATCGCACGCGCGCCTTCGAGCGCGGCGGCGACATCCGCGACTTCCTTGTCGGCATTGACGAAGGGTGCGGCGACCTCCTTCGGCTCGTTCTCGGGCTTCGCCAGCAGCATGTCCGCGAGCGGCTCGAGCCCGGCCTCCTTGGCGATCTCGGCCTTGGTGCGGCGCTTCGGCTTGTACGGCAGATAGATGTCTTCCAGACGGCCCTTGCTGTCGGCCGCCATGATCTGGGCTTCGAGCGCGGCATCGAGCTTGCCCTGCTCGCGGATCGAATTGAGCACCGCGGTGCGACGCTCCTCGAGTTCGCGCAGATAGGTCAGCCGTTCTTCCAGCGTGCGCAGCTGCGCATCATCGAGCGCGCCGGTAAGCTCCTTGCGGTATCGCGCGATGAACGGCACCGTGGCGCCACCGTCGAGCAGCGTCACCGCCGCCTCGACCTGCTCGTCGCGAACCCCCAGCTCCTGCGCAATCTGATGATGAATCTTGGCCACGCTTCTCTCTCTGATCCCGTTGCGCCGCCGGCTCACCGATGGCGCGGACGCCGCTTATGAACCATCCCGGATTGATTCATCAAGGCGCGCTGTGGATCAAATGAGGCGCCCCCTGCAATCTATTTCAGGGCTGTCGGCCGTCCGCGGCTTGACAAATAGACGCGCGCCGCATTGCCGCCGAAAATCGCGGCCTTTGCCTCACTTGACAAATCGGCAAGCAGGCGCTCCGCAGCCGCCAACCAGTGCCCGTAGCCGCCGGCAAGATTGATCACAGGCCAGTCGCTGCCCCACAGCATGCGCTGCGGCCCGAAGCATGCGAGCGCATGATCCACGGCCTCGCGGAGATCGGCGACTTGCCAGTTCGCCGCCGCCTCCGTTGCCAGCCCCGACAGCTTGCAGACGACGTTGCCACGCGTGGCGAGGTCCGCAATGTCGTTCTTCCAGGTCGCGATGTCGCCGCTCGCGAGCTGCGGCTTGCCGAAATGATCGAGCACGAATTGCAGGTCGGGATGGCGATCGACCACCTGGACGAGCCGCGACAGATGGCGCGGCAGCACCAGCGCGTCGAACACCAGATCGTGCCGTGCCATCGCTTCGAGCTGTGCCACCAACTCCGGCCGCAACAGCCAGTCGTCATCGGCGATGTCCTGCACCATCGGCCGCAGGCCGACCAGCAGCTCGCGTCCGGCGATCGCGTCGATCCGTGCCACCGCGTCGGATGCGTCGAAGTCGATCCAGCCGACGACGCCGCGCACCAGCTCCGAGCCCTTGGCGACGTCGAGCATGAAAGCTGTCTCGGCCTCGGTTGGCGCCGCCTGCACCAGGATGGTGCCCTCAATCCCCGCCGTGGCGAGATGCGGCGCGAGATCAGCCAGACCGAAGTCGCGGTAGATCGGCCCGCGCTCGGGTGTCAGCCAGCCATAATCGGCTCGCGCCAAAGTCCAGACATGGTGATGGGCATCGATCCGCATCATGCCGGCACCGGCGCATGCTGATCGAGCAGCCCTTCATTCTTCAGGTCACGCCACAGCGCGGCGGGAACGGGTGACGACAACGCGGCGACGTTGCGCTCGACCTCCTGCGGCGTCTGCGCCCCGAGCACGAGGCTCGCGACCGCCGGATGGCCCAGCGCGAAGTGCAGCGCGGCGGTCGGCAACGCCACGCCATGACCACGGCAGACGCGTTCGATGGCGGCGACTTTCTGCATCACGTCCGGCGGCGCGTCCTTGTAATTGTACTTGGCGCCGGCGATCGCACCGGTCGCCAGGATGCCGGAGTTGAACACGCCACCGAGCATGACGCCGATGCCCTGGGCCTGTGCCAGCGGCAGGAACTCGGCGAGCGCCGGCTGCTCCAGCAGCGAATAGCGGCCGGCGAGCAGCATGGTGTCGAACGTGCCCGCCTTGGCGAAGCGCACGCACATCTCGGCCTCGTTGACGCCGATCCCGATCCCCTTGACCACGCCCTCGCCGCGCAGTTTGTCGAGCGCGACATAAGCACCCGCCATCGCCTCGCGGAACCGGGCCTCGATGGCGTCAGCGCCATGGGTCCAGACGTCGACGTCGTGGATCAGCAGCAGGTCGATGCGGTCAGTGCCGAGCCGCAGCAGCGACTGCTCCACCGAGCGCATGGTGCCGTCATATGAATAATCGACCACGGCGCGATGCGGCTGGCCGCCGACGAAATTGGAGCCATCGCCGCGTCCCTTGAAGGGATCCATCCAGCGCCCGACCTTGGTGCAGACGACGATGTCGTCGCGCGCGACCCGGCGCAGCGCGGCGCCGCAGCGATGCTCGGCGAGACCATGCCCATACAGCGGCGAGGAATCCAGCAGGTTCACGCCCAGCGCAAAGGCCCGCTCCGCCGTCGCGATCGCGGTCGCATCGTCGAGCCGCGCAAAGAGATCGCCGAGCGGCGCGGTACCAAAGCCGAGGATGGAGACATCGAGCCCGGTACGGCCGAGCCTGCGGCGCGGCAGCGCGGCGGAACCTGAGGATCGCTGTTGGGTCATTGCGGCCTCCCGCCGTGCGTTTCTTGTTACCCTTTCTCCAGACTAGCGTCGTCGGCCGGGATCGTGAAGAGCTCTCGACGCACACATCACGCCCGCCGATACGCCGAACAACTTCACGTTGCCTGTCGGTGAGAAATGGGCTATGGGAGCGCTCCGCAATTTCAATCAAGGAGGCGACGATGTTCAGGTCTGCGCGCTTCCCGGGCTTGCCGCGCGATATTTGACGTGCGTCCCGGGATCGGATCCCGGGTGAGATTCTGACACCCACACACAAATCAAGTCTGTCTCGAGCTCCGCGTCTGCGGAACCATTGTCATGACCTCATCGCTTCTGCTGGCCTCTCGTCGGGAGGCCACACGCTCCGCGCTGCCCGAACGTCAGCTGCGAAGATATCATCCGGACGTTCAGGGAAAGGTCCGCGCGCTGGCCATGCAGCACACGCGCGTGGCGGACCTTGCCACGAGCTTTCCTGCGCTGTTGTTCGCGCTGGCGGTCCCGCGAGCCGGGCTCGACCCAGCGGCCGCGCTCGCATGCGTCATCGAAGGACGCTCCCTCGTGGACGCCGCAGCCGCGGCCAGTATTCCGCTGTGGCTGCGGAAACTGCCGCCGGAAACGTTCACGCGGCCAATCACGCCATTGCCTGATGATGACCTGTTTCGCCGGCAGATCGCGAACCATTTGCCGCCATCATCCAGGCTCGCGCCGATCTGGCTGAGATCCGTCGCCACCGTTGCCGAGGTCGCGCATGGACCGGCGGCGATCTGGATGGCGCGCGAACTGGTCCGGGCACCGCCGCGCGTCGATCCCGCACGATTGCGGCTCGTCGGCCTGTGGGTGTGGTTCTCGACCCAGCCGGCGACGTTGGGACACGCGTTGATCGACCGGAGGTGGACGCCGGGCATGCAGTTCAGTTCGGCGCTGGCGGCGACCGACGCATGGCGCACCATGATTGCGTTGCATGTCAGCCTCGGCTCACAGCCGATCGCGGACATGTGGTTGCAGCCAGGCCGCGTCGATGGGTACGACTTCATCCCGCTGAACTCGACCGCGGACATCGCGGAAGAAGCGGAAGCCATGCAGAACTGCCTCCGCACCTACGGCCACAATCTCGCTCACGATCGCTCGCGGCTCTGGAGCGTCAGGCAAAGCGGGCGACGCGTTGCCACCTTAAGGGTTGCGGCGCGCTTTGAAGGTCCGTTGCCCGGTATCGCCGAGCTTGCCGGTATCCGAAATACCGAGATGCCCCGCGAGGTTTGGTGGGCCGCGCGCCAATGGCTGCACACCCATGACCTGTTGCGGATGGAGATCCGGCATCGCGGATGGGGCACCGCGCCGCTCGATCGCCCGACCTGGCGCGCGATTTGGCGGCCATACTGGCTCGCCAGGCGACAGATACCGGAATGGCTACCGCTCGCTCCGTCGCACAAAGCGCTCAATGCGCTGTGATGCGTCTCCGCCATCGCTGCCTTGCGGACGCCCTGCTACTCGTCGGCAACGATCTGCCGGGCGACGTTGTCGACCACCACGGGACTTTCGAAATAGCTGACCGTCGGATCGGCGCCATACTTTTCCCGGGCACGGGCGCGCCAAGCATCGGTGTAGAGCGCTTCGGCCTCCGGCCTCGAGTTCCAGAAGTAGATGCCGCCGGCCGTCATGCCGTCGTCGGACAGCACATAGGTCTTGCGAAACAGCCCCGGCACCTCCCGATAGATCGGTGCGGTGCTCAGGAAGAGGCTGCGCGCTTCCTCGCGAGTGATCGGCTTCGGGAACTTGAACGTCGTGACGGCGGTGATCATGCAGAACCTCCTGGGACCTCGTTCTTGACATGAATGTCAACTTTGACGATGATGTCAAGAATGACATGGAGGAGCGAACCCGATGGTGGGCGTGCGTCAATTCGACGAGGACGAGGTAATCGCAACCGCGCTCGACGTGTTCTGGCGCAAGGGCCTGCACGACGCGACCATGCAGGACCTCGCGGCGGCGACCGGCGTGCAGCGCGGCAGCCTCTACAACGCCTATGGCGACAAGGAAGCGATCTTCCTGCGCGCCTTCGACCGGTATACAGAGCAGTTCCTGGAGGGGGCCGGCAACGCGCTGTCCCACGGCGACGCCGCGGCCGGGCTGCGCAATTTCTTCGACATGATCATCGTCAGCATGACCGACGGATCGCCGCAACGCGGCTGCCTGACCACGCGCACGGCGCTCGACGCGGCGATCTCCAGCGGGGATGTGCGTCAGCGCGTGCAAGCCGTGCTGAGCCGGCTCGAGCAGCTGATCGGCAAGACCATCAGCATGGCGCCCGGCCGGCGGAGCACAGCCGATGCAAACCGGCTGGCGCGCGTCATCGTGACATTCACGCGCGGCTTGGCCGTGATGGAGCGCGCCGGATACAGCCGCAAGCAGTTGAAGGAGTCAGCTGCGACCTTCATCGACGCGGTAACCGGCAATCTCTGAGGCTTTCGGTTTCGGTGACCACGACCGCAAAGGAGACGACGTGATGCAGGATCGAGAAGGCGGCTGTCTCTGCGGAGCGGTGCGCTATACGGTGAAAGGAGAGCCTCGGGGTACCGCAATCTGCCATTGCACGCACTGCCAGAAGCAAAGCGGGAGCCTGTTTTCGTTCAACCTCGTGGTCCGCGAGGCCGACTATCAACAGTCCGGCGAGACCGTGGTGTTCATCGACGAGGGCGACAGCGGCCATCCCGTCCATCGCCATTTCTGCGGACGCTGCGGCTCCCCGCTGCTGGCGAAGACCGCATTGATGCCCGGAAAGGTCGTGGTGAAAGCCGGCACGCTCGACGAACTGGACGGGCTGCGGCCTCAGATCGAGATCTACGCCGATCATGCCGTGACATGGCTCGCGCCGGTGCCGGGCGCTGCGCGCTTTGGCCAGAACGTGTAGCCGCCCGGGTCGGGCACAGACACGCCGAATGAGCCGGCGGCTGCCGAGCTCAGCGAACGATCTGCCGGAACTTGTCGGTGAGGCCGTCGAGATAGCCGACCCATGTCGAATTGATCGGCTGGTTTTCAATCAGGGCGTGAAAGCGGATCATCATGCAGATCAGGAACAGCGGCTGGATGAAGGCTGCCCGCACCGTCACCGCCAACAGGGCCGCGATGCAGACGGTGACGATCGCGCCATACTCCCTGATAGCTTCCGGAAGCCAGACCGTCACGAGGCCGGCCGGGACCAGCAGCAGCAGGCAAAGCAGGATGCTCAGGATCCGCTCGACGATGACCATCCAGACCGACGTCGCCAAAATCGGCTTGGCGTTCTGGCAGTAATAGACCAGTCCATCCTGGACGTTCCGCTTGGGGTCATCGCCGCCGCGCGCCAGATCGTAGGACAACACCACCTTGTCGAGATAGCGCGTGGCCGCCGACAGGATGGTGTTGAGCAGACCGACGACCGCCTTCATGCCGGGGGCCGGCAGCCAATCGCCAAGCGTATCGAGCGCATTGTGAAACGCGCGCAGCACGGCCCGGATTAGCGCGCCGAGCCCGAACAGGATCGCGACCTCGCCGAACCGGTCCATGACGATGCGACGGCCATAGGCGAACTGGCCTTCGCTGCCATTGCCGATGCTGCCGCGCGTGATCAGCTCGGTCAGCACGGCGACGTGGCCACAGGCGATCATGTGCAGCGTATAGCGCAGGATCGTGCCCCAGATCCATCCGCCGACGAGCAGGACGCCGAGCAGCCAGCAATAGCCGAACACCGTCGCAACGTGGGTGCCGAGCCACACCGCGCCGCCAACGGCAACGAGAGCCCAGAGCGCGCAAGCCGTGGCAAAGCCGAGCAGCACGCTCCACCGCGCCAGCGCGTAAGGCAGGGTTTCCAGCAGCAGCTTCAGCGCGGTGCCGAGACCGTGATCACGCACCAATAGCGGATAGGAATGCGACGGTCCGCCTGACGGCGGTCCGGCGCGCCATTCGGCCGAACCTTTGTCACTCCGACCGCCATCATTGGCGAGACTCATGTCAGACACGTGTTGCCTCTTCGGTTGTCGTGATCGATTGCTGGATCGGCCCGACGGTGGTTGTGCGGGAGCAGGTCGCTATTCATTCTGCCGGGCGTCACAGCGCCAACACCTCCGGGGCTGGCAGAGGATTGGTCCGTTGGCGCTGTGAGCCGGCACGGCCGCGACATCGATCAGGGAAGAAGCGCCGATGTCGCGGCATGCGATCATTGACCGGCGGCCGGCAGCTCGGCGTAGTTGCCGTCCTTGTCGCGGCGGTACACGACATAGTCGATCAGGGTGATGTCGCCCTTCGGCGTGTAGCTGATGTTGCCGAGCACGGTGTCCCAGCTACCGGCCTTGATGGCGACCGCGACCTTCCTGGCATCCGTGGTCTGGGCGCGGGCAACCGCCTGGCTCCAGATCTGGAACGCGGCGTAGCTGTAGAGCGTGTAGCCGTCGGGATCGATGCCCTTGTCCTTGAACTTCTTCAAGGTCGCGGCCGCGGTCACCTTCTTGCGCGGGTCGGGCGAGAAGGTGAACAGCGATCCCTCGGCAAGCGGCCCCGCGATCGCGGCGAACTGCTTGTCGACCAGGGCGTCGCCGCCCATCAGCACGGCATTGACGCCCTGCTCGCGCATCTGGCGCAGGATCAGCGCCGCTTCGGCATAGTAGCCGCCGACATAGACGAAATCGATCTGTTCCTTCTTGAAGCGGGACACCAGCGCGGCAAAGTCCTTGTCGCCCTTGGTGTAGGCTTCATAGAGCTTCTCCTTCACCCCAGCCGCGTTGATGGCGCTCTTGGTTTCGTCGGCAAGGCCTTTGCCGTAGGTCGTCTTGTCGTGGATGATCGCGACGTTCTTGGTCTTGTAGTTCTTGATGATATAGGCGGCCGCGACCATGCCCTGCTGGTCATCCCGGCCGCAGACGCGGAACGTGTTCCACAAGCCGCGCTCGGTGAACAGCGGGTTGGTCGAGCCCGGCGTGATCTGCAGCACGTTACCCTCGGCATAGGCATCCGAGGCGGGAATCGAGGTCGACGAGCAGAAGTGCCCGACCACGAACGGAATCTTCGCCCCGGCCATCTTCTCGGCGACCGACACCGCCTGCTTCGGATCGCAGGCGTCGTCGCCGACCTCCAGCTTCAGCTTCTTGCCGAGCACGCCGCCCGCCGCGTTGATATCGGCAATCGCGAGATCGGCACCGTTCTTGAATTGCTGGCCGAAGCTCGCCTCCGAACCGGTCATCGGCCCGACCACGGCAACGCTGATATCCTGCGCCATGGCGGCGCCGGACAATGCCAGGCTCACGCCAACCGCAAGGCAATATCCTCGAAGTGCAAACGTCATCACATTCTCCTCGATGGTCTCAAGTCGCCTCAATGCATCACAATCGACTCATGCGGCCGGATGTAACGATCACCGGGGGCTGCCTTTTATGCGCGCGCTGGCCAGCAGGCTCGGACTGAGGCGACGGGGGATTGGACATATGCGACATCGGACAACAATCTGAAACACGTTGCCGTGCATTGGTGTTTGGAATCGGTCACGCGATGATCGAAGGGACGCTGCGTGACCGACCGCACACGGGCGAAGTGCTCGACCTCCACCAATCGCGGAAGCCGGTTGAAGGCGGCTTCCGGACGTGATTAGCAACACAGCGCGACAGCGAGTGCTGGACACATCGCAGTGGCAGAGCCGTTCAGCGCGGGCTGATGACGCGAGAGGTACGACGATGGGCAGCCAGGAACGACCGACGGTTCAGGCGCGCGTGGCAAGGTTGGTGTTGGTGACGCCTGACGGCTCGGTGGTCGGTTGCTTGCCGCCGATTCCTGTCGCCCTCCCATGGTGGCAGGAAGTGGAGTCAGTCGTGCAGGCTGCCCGCGAACACCATGACATCGAGGTGACGATCCTGCGTCTGCTCGAATCGGCGCGCGGCCGACCGCAAGGCGGCGAAGTCACCTATCTGGCCGAGGTTGCGAAACCGGTGCCGGCAGACCGCTGGGCAGGAACGATCGAAACACATTCGCTCCGCCGACATTACGCCGAGCCGGGCGGTCCGGCCACCGATCTCGATTGGGCAATGCGGGTACTTGCCAGCCACGGCTTGGCACCGACCGCAAAGCCGGTCCAGGTTCGCAGTTGGAACCTGTCGAGCGTCTGGCGTATCCCGATCGGCGACCAATCGGCGTGGCTGAAAGTGGTGCCGCCGTTCCTGGGGCACGAGGGCCGCATCATCGCCGCGCTGGCCGGCCGCTCCGTTCCGACGCTGTTGGGTCGGGATGATAGCGGACGCATCCTGCTTGCCGAAATTCCGGGCGATGACCTGTTCGAAGCTGCGTTGCCGCAGCTGCTTCGCATGGTGACGTTGCTCGTCGACATCCAGGCCTGGTGGATCGGCCGCGTCGACGAGTTGCGCGCGATGGGGCTGCCCGATTGGAGCGGCCCGAGCTTGTCCGCCGCGATCGCCGACGTCGTACAACGAACGAGCAACGGATTGTCCGCAGATGAGCGCACGACGCTGTCGCGTTTTGTAGGAGGTCTTGAGGCGCGGTTCGCCGAAATCGACGCTTGCGGATTGCCGAACACGCTTGTCCATGGCGACTGCCATCCCGGCAATTTTCGCGGCGCAGAACAGCAATTCACCCTGCTTGACTGGGGAGACAGCGGCATCGGCCATCCGTTGCTCGACCAGCCGGCGTTTCTCGACGGGGTCGCGCCGGAGCACCGAGAGACGATCAGGCACCACTGGTACCACGAATGGTCGGCGAGAGTGCCGGGATGCGACCCTGTGCGCGCCTCTGGTCTCCTTGCACCGATCGCAACAGCCAGGCAGGCTGTGATCTACCAGCGGTTCATCGACAATATCGAACCGTCGGAGTGGGCCTATCATCGTGACGATCCGCTCGACTGGCTACGCCGGACGACGGCGCTGGCTTGATGGCAGGGCGTGGCGGCCAGCCCCGATTGGTAACGAAGATGAAGATATTCAGATCCCGCGACGGCGCGCCGTCAGCGCAGAAACTGACAAAGCTCGCCGTGGCGATGGCGGGCTGAAAGCCGCCGATCGAAGGCGGCCGGTACGTTGGCGATCGAACGTTCACAGCGCAGGGGATCGGGAACGCGCTTCATCGCGATCATCCGAGAACAGCAATGGCGTCGACCGCATGTCCACGCCGAGATACGCCTGACCTGCCATCTGATAGTTGGCTGGCGCCAAAGCCAGGTGCTGGACGGCGGCATGGACGTCGCGCACGCAACGTTCGAGCCCGCAGCTCACATCGAGCGACGCCGAGCCGCCGGCTTCGAACATCAACTCGGTCGCCTGCTTGGCCGCGTTGGCCGCGTGGGTCGATGCCAGCCACAGCGTGGCGCGCTCGGCAACGCTGAGCACCTTGCCGGCGCTGACGGCCTGCCACGCCTCCGCAAGCTTGCCGTGGAGAAACGCCCGCCCCGAGCCCAGCAGGGCCTCGGCGCGTCCGAGGTCGGCCTGGACCAACGCATCCTCACTGAGCAGCTTGCGCGAACGCGACGCGATCTTTCGTCCGACAAGCCCGACCAGGATATCGATGGCGTGGCGGGCGATGCCGAGCGGCACGGCCGCGAGCGCCGCCCCGAACAGCGCGATGGTCGGGAACGCATAGAGCGGCCCCTGCTCCACCGGCAGCTCGCGGAACGAGAGCGACCGCGCGGACGGCACGAAGGCACCGGCGACCGCATAGTCATGGCTGCCCGTGCCGCGCAGCCCGATACTGTGCCAGGTGTCGAAGATCTCGCATTGCGCGGTCGGAAACAGCATGATGCGCATCACCGGCATTCCGTCGGGCTGCAAGCGCGGCTGATCGCCGTCGAAGATCCGGCAATTTCCGATCATCCAGCCGGAATGCTGGCAGCCGCTTCCGAGCGGCCAGCGGCCGGTGACGTGATAACCGCCATCGACGACCCGGGCAGTGCCCATCGGCCGCAAGGCACCCGCGGTGCGAACCGTTGGATCGCTGCCGTAGATCTCGTGCGCAGCGTCCTTTGCGAGATAGCCGCCGAACACGCCATAGACGCCGCCGATAGCCATGCACCAGCCCGCGGCGCCATCGGCACGCGAGATCTCCTCGACCACCCGAACGAGGGTCATCGGGTCGGCCTCCGCGCCACCGATCGTGCGCGGCATCCAGAGCCGGAAGAGGCCTGCCTGCGCCATCGCCTCGACCAGTGGGACAGGCAGCCGCCGCGACCGCTCGCTCTCTTCTGCAGATGCCTGCACCAGCGGCGCAAGCGCCGCAGCGGCATCGACGAACGATGAAGTGACGTCAGTCATTGGAGGCCTCGCTCGGTCGCTATCGGTGGTTGGCCAGCGCGGGATGATCGGCGGGGCGCCTTTTAGGCGCCTGTGCGCCGCGAGGCTCGGACGGATGCGACGGGGATTGGGACCGATGCGACATCACACAACACCTTCGCAATCACTGCATGCTCTGCAACCGCGCTAGTTCGGGCTCGGAACGAAGATGACGATCTTCAGATCCCGTGACGGTGTGAAGTTCACATGCCGAACCTCGAAGCGGGTCGGTCCGGTCTTCCTGACGCCGTCGGCGCAGAAGCTGACGAGATTATTGGGATCGCCCTTGTCGATGGTGAGATGAAAGTCGCCGATCGGCGTCGCCCAATTGGCGCCGGTCGAGAGCACATAGGCGATCGACCGTTCGCTGAACGGGGGATAAGGTGTGCGCCTCGTGGCACGCGCGCGTTCGATCGAATGGATCAGATCGTCGTCGATGCAGTATGACGCCAGGAAGCCCTTCGCTTCCGGATTGTTGCGCCAATTGTCGGCTCCGATGATGGTCTGCACGGAGCCGCCGACGCTCGGACGATAGGTCTGCTCGAAGGTGAGCTCGCGACCCGCGGGGAAGGTCTGCGTCCAGGTGTAGGCCGAACGCAACGTCCAGGTCGGCACCAGGTGATCCTGCATCGGACCACCGCTGCCGTAAGTCTCGATGGCTCCGATGCCGAGCTTGACGAGCTCCGGCCAAGTCGACTTCGGTACCTGGTCGAGCAGCTGGCCCGCGGGTCCCCTGATCGGCATCAACGGGATCCTGAGCTTCCGCAGCAGCGCCGTCTGGTCCACACCATTGGCCAGCGCGGTCTGCTCGAGATGCGGCGACGCCGCCTTGCCATCGACAGTGACATGGAAATCAAAGATGTTCTTGGGATCGTCGGTCGGGATTCCGATATTCTCGTCGGCCGCCGTGCCGACGATGTCGGGCATCGGAAACGCGATCATGATCGTCTTGTCGGCGGCCGACGTGTTGAAGAACCGGTAGACGATCCGGATCTGCTTCTCGGAGATGAGCAGGTCCTCGGAGCGCATCACGATATCGGGATCCTGCTTGAAGCGAAGTCCGCCGGTTTCCAGCGCCGCCGAGGTGTCATTCGCCCGCGCGCACCAAGGCGTCAGCATGGCAAGCAGGACCAGAACGGCGCGGTTGGCCATCGTTATTCCTTCGTTTTGTCGCGGGGATTTGTCTTTGGATTGTTCGAACGAGCAAAGCCGACATGAGCGCAATCCTTCCTGAATGAGTACGCGCAGAACCGATCAGGTTCGATGCGTCGTGGTCTCCCCGCGATCCAGTATCGATGCATGGGCGCCCGCGGCCTTCGCCGCGAACAACATCGAGAGGAAAAGCCCTTCCTATCGCGCAACGATCACGTTCCACGCCGTCTCAGGCTCGGGACGATGGATCTCGACGGTTCCGAATCCCGCCTGCCGCAAAGCATGTCCGACATCATCGGCGGCTCGAAAGGTGAAGATATCCTCAGGGAATCCCAAGCGCTCCATCGCATCACCCGGCAGGAAGCCGAGCGCGAGCACGCCACCCGCCTTGAGCACCCTCCTGATCTCGCCGGCACCTGCGGGCAACGATCGCCAGAAGTACACCGTGTTGACGCTGCATAACTTGTCGAACTGATCGCTCTCCAGCGGCAAGGCCTCGATCTCTCCAATGAGAAAGTCGGCACGCCCGGCATCGATCGCAGACCGATATCGCGCTCTCGCCCACGCCACCACATCCTGCGAGCGATCGACCGCCGTCAGATGAGCTGCGCAACCGAGCAAAGGGGCGAGCGTCACCCCGCCACCGAACCCGATCTCGGCCACGCGATCGGAGGATTTCACATCGAGCAACTCCAGCGCAAAGCGGTTCATCCGGCTGTTGTGCCGATTCATCAGGCTGCCAACAAAGCGGCCGAACACGCCGCGAGGATGAGCGAGATGGCGAGCGATCAAGCGAGGCGGAGCCATAATGTTTCCCGAAGCGGCTTCAAGATCGTGACGCAAGTGGCTGATATCCACGCAACCGGCCAATGACCGCCAAGCTCCGGAGCACGGGGCCAAGCAGCCACTGCGGACCGGCGAGACGAAACACGTCGCGATAGGCAGTCAGATACACGCCGAACGCCAACAATCCGGGCATCCCATCGCGGCCGACGCGCCCCGCACGCTGCAGTCCGTCCAGCGCCATGAACCATTCGAGCGTTCGCATCGGCGGTGTGGTGACCCAGATTGCGTGAACCGGCTCGCTGCCGGCATTCCACATGCGGTGCGGCGTGCCCCGCGGCACGTCCCATGTTGCACCCGGGCCGAGTTCGGTCTTCCGACCATCGATCACGATGTGAAGACGCCCGGCAATGATCTTGAAATGCTCGTCCTGCGCGGGATGGAAATGCGCGGGAGGCAGCTGCCCGCCCGGCGAGTAGACGACGTCGACGGTTAGATGATCGGGACCCAGTTCGCGGACGGTCACGGATTCATGCGGGTTCAGCTTGAAGGTTCGAGCGTCAATGAGCGGTGGGACGATGGCGTCAGGCATCGATTTCTCCGTCGCATTCCACAGGCATGGCTCCGCTTGAGACTTGTCTCGCAATCGTGGGGCCGCCCCAAAGGCAAACTCAGGCGGAAGCTGCCTTTTACGTGCTTGGTGGATATGCAGCACGGACCGGTGCGACAGCGACTTGGACAAATGCGACATCGGTCGATGACATGAAGCAGCTCTGTCACTGCGGGTCGCATGGCTGCCCCGGGGCAGCATTGTGTGCAGGCCGGCCCCGCGATAATGATCGCCGGCCTTGGACGCCGCGTATCGTCGACGAGCGCTCCATAAGGATGGACGAGCGGCATGCGCGAATCATATCGTCGGCACATATTCGGATCGCTGCTGTTGATTGGAGCGACACTTGTCGCGACCGCCGCGTCGACACTCATGCCCGAAAGCGCGATCCTTTGGGATGCGAAGAACGCTTACCTCAAATGCGACGGCGCGATCGACGGCAGCATCGCATGGCCCTCCACGCCAGCGTCCGCCTGCGTCGCCATGCTGATGTGCGCGAATGAACGAGCGCTCTCCACAGAGCGTCACCAGCGGCTGATCGAACAGATCCGGCGAGTACCCGGTTGCGGCGAGCCGTAGGCAAGCGCGACGGCGCCACAGGGATTAGGGAGCTCGATCAGGAGCGCCGCGGCCCGGCGCGGATTTCCGACGGCGTCGCGCCGAAATGCCGGCGGAACGTGCGGTTGAAATAGGAGAGATCACCGAACCCCGATTCAAACGCGATGGTGCTGATGCTGCTGGCGGTTCGGCCGGGGTCGGTCAGCAACCGATGCGCGCGGGCCAGGCGCTCGCCGAGGACGAACTCCGAAAAAGTCGAGCCCGCGCGTTCGAACAAGCGCTGGATGAGGCGCGGCGTGAGCTTCACGCGTGCCGCCACGGCAGGCAGCATGAGATCGCCATAGCAGAGATTGTCGCGGATATCGGCCTTGACCGCCGCGAGCCGTGCCGCCGCCAATCCGCCATCCTCGGCGGCGATCGTGCCGTCCCGGTTCGCGCCGACGATCAACTCCGCAAGGTCGACCAGATGCTTGACGACAGAGCCGCGCAGTTCGGGCGCCTCGAGGCGATAGTCGTCGTCCAGTTCCCTGACGTAGAACGCAAGCAACCGCAGGGCCTCGGAATTGGCCGCCCATCTGCGCATCATCGTGTCCTCGATGTTGGAGCCGAGCGCCGTTCGTGGCAGGCGGAGCGCCAGGAATCGGCCTGAAGTTGTTGGCACGGCGATGTCGCCGGTCTCGGCGCACGACATCAGCACGGCTTGCCCCGCATGGAGCGCGACCTCGCGACCACGTTGCGACGCGCGCGCCTTGCCGCTCGTGATGATCGTCAGGAGCAAGTCGTCACTGCCGTCGAGCAAGCTGCGCGGCCGCGCGATCCGCAGATTGCTGCAGGCCCAGGAGCAGATGCCGAGCCCGGGCAACTCGCGCACATTCGCGGCCGCATGGTACGCGCCGGCTGCGAGCGGCTCCGGATCGAGCTTCACCATCATCCGGCCGACCTGCTCCCGGAAAATTGGCAAGCGGTCGCGCTCGATCCAATCCGCGGTGGAGAACCGAAGGCCGGTGATATGCGGTTCCACAATCATCGGCTCACCCTCACCTGCAGACGCGCGACACGACTATCAGCAGAAAATCCTGCTTAAGGGAGACGAAATTCTCATCAGGCGCGCCGCGGCACGGCGCGGATTTCCGACGGCGTCGCGCCGTAGTGGCGGCGGAACGTGCGGTTGAAATAGGAGAGATCGCCGAACCCCACCTCGAACGCGATGGTGCCGATGGTGCTGGTGGTCCGGCTCGGGTCGTTCAACAGCCAATACGCACGCGCCAGGCGCTGGCCAAGCACGAACTCCGAGAAGGTCGAGCCGGCGCTCTCGAACAGCCGCTGGATATGACGCGGCGTCAGCTTCAATCGCGCCGCCACTGCCGGCAGCGTGAGGTCGCCATAGCTGAGATTCTTGCGGATGTCGGCCTTGACCGCCGCAAGCCGCGCCGCCGCCAATCCGCGATCCTCGGCGACGACCGTTCCATCCCGGTTGGCGCCGATGATCAGCGCCCCGAGATCGGTGAGATGCGTAACCACAGCGCCAGCCAGTTCGGGCGTCGCAAGCTGATAGCCTTCATCGAGCTCCCTGACATAGAACGCGAGCAGGCGCAGCGCTTCGCTATTGGCCGACAGGGTCCGCATCATCATGTCTTCGGGCGCGGAGCCGAGCGAGGCCAGCGCCTTGCGTGGCAACCGAAGGCCGAAGAAGCGGCTCGGCGACAGTGTGGTGGCCATGTCGCCTGCCTCCGCGGCCGACATCAGTACCGCCTGGCCCGGACTAAGTTCGATGTCGCGGCCGCGTTGCGACGCGCTGACCTGACCGCTCGTGATGATCGTCAGGACGAAGTCGTCCTTGCCGTCGGTCAACATCGCGCGCGGCCGTGCGATCCGCAGATTGCTGCAAGCCCAGGATCCGATGCCGAGCCCCGGCAGTTCGCGCACATTCGCCTCGGCGTGAAACGCGCCATCGGTGATCGGCTCCGGATCGAGCTTCACCATCATCCGCCCGATCTGCTCCCGGAAGATCGGCAGGCGCTCGCGCTCGCCGAACTGGGCGGTCGAGAACCGGAACTCGGTGATATCCGGCGACTGCATTGTCATCGGCTGATCCTCATGGCGGCGGGAGGTCGCCGGTCATATGCGGCCGATTTGTGGCGTCACCACATCGATGATGCGGTAGCACGCACGACAAAACGCATCTCTCGCTGGTCTCATCGGCCACCAGGCGATCGAGCGCACGGAACCGTGCTTATGCATGCATTTTAGTGCAGCAGGCCGGTAACGGCGGAGACCCGGCGGGCCTCCAGGTGCATCGCAGGTGATCGTGCGGATATTCATAATTGACTGACCGGACGGTCAATAGTAATTCAGCACCAGGGCGCCGCGACCTTCGGTCAACAGAAGCCACAACGGGAGGCACTCATGGCCAACGATCTGGTGTTGACCGATATCCGCGCCGGATATCGTGTCCTGACACTCAACAGGCCCGACCGCCTGAATTCCTTCAGCGTCGACCTGCATTCCGCATTGATGGCCGCGCTGATCGCGGCCGAACAGGACAAGTCCTGCCGCGCACTGATCCTGACCGGAGCCGGACGCGGCTTCTGTGCCGGACAGGATCTTTCTGACGGCGTCTTCACCCCGGGCAAGACGCCGGATCTCGCAGCAACAATCGAAAAATACTACAACCCGCTGGTGCGCAAGCTCCGCAGCCTGCCGCTGCCGGTGCTGTGCGCGGTCAACGGCGTGGCCGCGGGCGCCGGCGCGAACGTCGCCCTTGCCTGCGATATCGTGATCGCCGCGCGCTCGGCCAAGTTCATCCAGGCCTTCGCCAAGCTTGGTCTCGTGCCGGATAGCGGAGGCACCTGGTTTCTGCCGCGGCTGGTCGGCCGCGCACGGGCGCGCGCCTTGGCGATGCTCGCCGAGCCGGTCTCCGCGGAACGCGCGGAAGCCTGGGGCATGATCTGGAAAGTGGTCGAGGATTCCGAACTGATGACCGAGGCCCACGCCCTCGCCGCCGCGCTCGCGACGCAACCGACCGATGGACTGGCGTTGATCAAGCATGCGCTGGACGCCTCCGAGACCAACACGCTCGACGCACAGCTCGACCTCGAGCGCGACTTGCAAGGACGCGCCGGCCGATCGGCTGATTACGCCGAAGGCGTCACCGCCTTCCTTGAGAAGCGCGCGCCGCGCTTCACCGGAAGGGCCTGACCCGCGAGTTGCACGTTCCGTCGGCAAGCAAGACGCATCATTGATCACAAGTCAAAGGGTTCAACTTCGATGACACAGCCTGACACCAGCAATACGCGGACAGTGGACGACATCATGAAGCTCGACAGTTTCGTCCGCGGCAAGTGGGCCGGTGCCGGCGAACCCGCGGTCGAGATTCACAGCGCCGTGAGCGGCGACGTGGTGGCAGTTACGACCAGGAGCGATCTCGACATGCGCGAGATCCTCGCCTACGGCCGCACGGTCGGCGGCAGCAATCTCCGCAAGCTGACCTTCCACCAGCGCGCGGGCCTGCTGAAGGCGCTGGCCGACTATCTCGGACAGCACAAGGACCGGCTTTACAAACTGTCTCTCCATGCGGGAGCCACCCGCACCGACGCGATGATCGACGTCGACGGCGGCATCGGCACGTTGTTCGCCTATGCCGGAAAGGGGCGCCGCGAGCTTCCGAACAACAAATTCCTGCTCGACGGCGGCGTCGAAGGCCTGTCCAAGGGCGGCGCGTTCGCCGGCCAGCATATCGTCACCCCGTTGCGCGGCGTCGCCGTGCACATCAATGCGTTCAACTTCCCGTGCTGGGGCATGCTGGAGAAGCTGGCGCCGGCACTGCTCGCCGGCGTTCCGGTCGTCACCAAGCCCGCGACCGTCACCGCCTATGTCGCCTATGAACTGGTGCGGATGATCACCGAATCCAGGATGCTGCCTGATGGCGCGCTGCAATTCATCGTCGGCTCGACCGGCGACCTGTTCGAGCATCTGACCTGCCAGGACGTGGTGTCGTTCACGGGCTCCGCCGACACGTCGCAGAAATTGCAGCGGCATCCGGCCATTGCGCGGGAAGCCGTGCGATTCATCGCCGAGCGGGACTCGCTCAATGCAGCGATCCTCGCGCCGGACGCCGTGCCGGGGAGCCCGGAGTTCGACCTCTTCATCAAGGAAGTGGCGAAGGAGATGACGGTCAAGGCCGGTCAGAAATGCACCGCGATCCGCCGTGCGTTGGCGCCGGCAGCGCAGGTCGATGCCGTGATCACGGCGCTGCGCGAGCGCCTGGCAAAGGTCATGATCGGCAATCCCGCAAACGACAAGGTGCGGATGGGACCGCTGGTCGGGCTTGGCCAGCGCAGCGACGTGCTTGCCCATGTCGCGAAGCTGCGCACCGAGGCCGATCTGGTCGCCGGCGATCCCGACAATTTTGCGCTGGTCGATGCCGACGCCAAGCGCGGCGCCTTCGTCCCGCCGCTGCTGTTGCATTGCGCCAACCCGGTCGCGGCAACCGCGGTGCACGAGATCGAGGCGTTCGGTCCGGTCTGCACCGTGATGGGCTATGACGATCTGGACCAGGCCATCGCGCTGACCAATCGCGGCGGCGGCAGCCTCGTCGCCTCGGTCTACACGCACGATATCCCGACCGCGACCGAGCTTGCATTCGGCATCGGTAGTTTCCACGGCCGCGTCGCGATCATCGATCGCGCTTGCGCCGTCGAGCACACCGGACACGGTTCGCCGATGCCGCAGATGGTGCATGGCGGCCCCGGCCGCGCCGGCGGCGGCGAGGAATTGGGCGGCGTCCGCAGTCTCCAGCACTACATGCAACGCACCGCGCTGCAAGGCTCGCCGGCGATGCTGAGCGGCGTCACCGGCCGCTGGTTCAAGGGCAGCCCGGTGCTCGAGGGCGACCTGCACCCGTTCCGCTATCACTATGACGATCTCGAGATCGGCCGCACACTGGTCTCGAAGGCGCGGCAGATCACGCTCGACGACATCGAGCACTTCGCGCATTTCACCGGCGACACCTTCTACGCCCACATGGACGAGGAGGCGACCAAGGGGCATCCGTTCTTCCCCGGCCGCGTCGCCCATGGCTATCTGCTGCTGTCGTTCGCGGCCGGGCTGTTCGTCGATCCGGACTATGGACCGGTGCTGGCGAATTACGGCCTCGACTCGCTGCGTTTCGTCAAGCCGGTCCAACCGGGCGAACAGATCCAGGTGCGGCTGACCGCCAAGGAGAAGACGCCGCGCAACAAGCAGTATGGCGAAGTCCGCTGGGACGTCGAGATCACGACCGGCACCGGCGAGACCGCGGCGACCTACGAACTGCTGACGATGAACGCGATGCGGGCGTAGGATTTCAGCTCAGGACAAAGCGGCCTGCCGGCTCCGGCCGGCCGCTTTCGTCTTGCCGCGCGGCCGGGTGACCGCCGCCTCCTCCGCACCGGCCAGCACCAGCTGCGCGACGAAATCGGCATAGTCGGCGCGGGTCATCGGCCCGCCCTCGCGAAACCACATGTAATGCCAGTTCAGCATGCCGAAGACGCTCATCGTCAGCGGCTTGAGGACGCGCTTCTGCTTCGCCGCAGGGATTGCGGCCGCCAGCGCATCCGACATGATCCCGACCAGGACGCGTTCGCTCGCCAGCAGCGGCTGCTGCTTCTCCTTCGGCAGCAACTTGAGACTTGCGATCTGGACCTGATGCTCCGCGTCGGCATGCCGGTAAAGCTCGAGTAAGGTCGCAACGATGGTCCTGAAGCGCTCGACCGGATCGCCGGCCGCGGCACTCGCCTTGCGCACCGCCTCCACCAGCGTCTCGAGGTGCGACGACAGGATGTCGAACAGGATCGCTTCCTTGTCGGGATAATAGTGATAGAGCAGCGCCTTCGAGACGCCGCACGCATCGGCGATGGTGTTCATCGACGTGCCGACATATCCCGATGCGGCAAACAGCTCGGCTGCACGATGCAGCATCGAGAGGCGCTTGTCGTCGTAGTCCTTGGCGCGCGATCGGGCCATATCTCTCCATTCCACCGGCCGGCATCCGGCCTGTCGTCCAAATCAATCAGGCCGCGGCCATTTATCGACCATCCGGTCAGGCAATTCTACGGCGCATTTGGCATGGCGCCCCGTTTTTCGATCAAGCCTTGCTCACCGCGTGTTCCGCGAGCGGCGCAAACGCGCAAGCTCCCCGAAAGCAGTGGCGCAATCGAGGAGCTCGGATCAAGGAATAGGCGCGTTACTTCTTGCCCTCACTGGCGCCCTTGGCGGCCTGCTCGATGACGGCCGCGACGGCTTGCGGCTGCGAGACGTAGATGGCGTGGCTGCCGGCCTGATCGACGGTCTTGGCGCCGGCGCGCTTGGCCATTATCCGCTGCGCGTCGACCGGGATCATCTTGTCGTTGGTCGCGACCAGGTACCAGCTCGGCTTGCTCTTCCAGGCCGGCACTGTCACTTCGCCGTTCAGCGCGGCAACGCCCCACGGCACCTGCGAGTCGGCCATGAACGCGGCGACATCGGGCTTCACGTCGGCGGCAAATGACGCGGCGAACTTGGCGCGATCGAGCGACAGGAAGCCGTCCTGCGGCGGCAAGATCGGCGGCACCGGCGCGCCGGGCGGAGGATTGGCGATCAGCTTGCCGACCGATTCACCCTGGTCGGGCGCGAATGCCGTGATGTAGACCAGACCTTCGGATCGGTGCCTGCCTCGGTGACCACGACGCCACCATAGGAATGGCCGACCAGGATGACGTTGCCATCCGCGGCAGCGATCGCGCGCCTGGTGACGGCGACATCATCCGCCAGCGTGGCGGTCGGGTTCTGGACGATGCTGACCTTGTAGCCGTCCTTCTTCAGGATCTTGTAGACGCCTTCCCATCCCGAACCGTCGACGAAACCGCCGTGGACGAGCACGATCGATTTGATGGGAGCGGATTGGGCGTGAGCCGCGGGGATGGTTGCAGAGGCGAGGCCCAGCGACGCTGTGGCGGCGAGCAATTTGGTGGTGATCGACATGGAAGTCTCCTGATGTTTATATCGCGATAATCTTTATCGCAATAGTCATCTTGTAGCTGAAGCCGATTTACCTGTCTAGCTATTTTTTATCGCGATAACTATTTTTGTGGTAAGGTACGGTAACAACGAAAGAAAGGCCCCCTGCCATGCCTGCCCCGGGACCAATTCCGCTGGATAGCCAGCTCTGTTTCTCGCTCTATGGAACGACCATCGCGATCAACCGCGCCTACAAGCCGCTGCTCGACGACCTCGGCATCACCTATCCGCAGTACCTCGTGCTCAGCGTGCTCTGGGAGGCGGACGGACAGATGATTTCCGCAATCGCCGACCGGCTTGCGCTCGAACCCAGCACCATCACTCCGCTGGTCAAGCGGCTTGAAGCCGCCGGCTTTGTCGAGCGTCGGCGCAGCACAGAGGATGAACGGCAGGTCGGCGTCCATCTGACCGCCAGCGGCAAGGCGATGCAAGCGCGCACCGGCTGCTTGACCGATACCTTGCTTGCGCGTTCCGGCCTCACGGTGGATGAACTGATCTCGCTCAACAAGCGCGTCCAGGCGCTTCGTGATGCGCTGATCGAATCCGGTGCCCGCTAGTCGCGATCGCAGGAGCATCGGAACACGACGAGGCAGCACTGCGATTTCCGATCGGATGGATCGAGGCCCGGCTGCGCGGGAAAGACTTTTTCTCGGTCTGCTTCGCCGACAAAATGAGTCTGTCGCAGAACCGATCGCTGCGCAGCTTTGATTGCAAAGTTGCAATCGCCGCGACATTCGCTCACGAGCGCCCGCAAGCCATGCTATCTTTCGTGAAACCTGCAACGTGAAGGAGGTTCTATGCGACGAACATCTTCTTCCTGGCTCCACGCTTTCGGCCTGATGACCCGCCGATTGCAGGCATGGCGGCGGAAGCTCGCGCGATCCGCCACAGCCGAGGGACGCGACAACCTGCACGAACTCTTTCTGTTCGGCCCTCACGGTTAGCGGCGAATTCCGCATCGACCAATCCAAGATCGACCACTCTGCGTTCGGAAGTGGTCTGACTCCAGGGCCCGGCATCAGCTTTCCATCACCGTAGCTGATACCGCGTATCACGTGCGTTCGACGGCAGCGAGCGCCGGCCATCTCGATTTCGTGCGGGCCGGCCGATCAGCGGAGCGACGACATGACCGGTGCGCGTGGGCGGCAAGTGCTCATTGTCGGCGGTGGCGCCAGCGGCGTGATGCTGGCCTACCAATTGCTCCATCAGCCGAGCCGCACCGCCGCAACTCGCGATCTTCGCGTGACGCTGATCGAGCAACGTCCGGACATCGGACGCGGCATCGCCTATCACACCGGCAATCCCGATCATCTGCTCAATGTGCGCGTCGCCAATATGAGCGCCTTGCCGGATCAGCCGGACCACTTTTGGCGCTGGTTGACGTCGCGCTCAACCGACGCTCCTATGTGCCCGGATCCCTATTGCTTCGTGCCGCGGCGGATCTACGGCGACTACATCGCGAGCCTGCTCGAACAGCAAATCTCCGATCCGTCCGACGCAGAGCGTCTCTCGATCGTGCGCGGCACTTGCGTCGAGATCAACGAGGGCCCGGCCGGCGTATCGGCCGTGCTGGACGATGGCCAGTCGCTGTTCGGCGACATCGCCGTGCTCGCGACCGGGCATGACATGCGGGCCAGCCGTGCGGACTTTGCCGATCCATGGACGCCGCCATCGGCTGCTCCGATCGATCCCGATGCGACCGTGCTGCTGCTCGGTACCGGACTGACCATGGTCGACTACGTCCTGTCGCTGCTGCGCGACGGACACCGCGGGCCAATCGTCGCGATGTCACGGCGCGGCCTACTCGCCAAACCGCATCGGCGCACCGACGCCCAGCGCATCGAGGAGGCCGATGTGCCGTTCGGCGCCGGTATCAGCAGCCTGCTGCGCTGGCTCCGCAGCCAAATTGAGCGGACCACGGCCGAGGGCGGCGACTGGCGCAGCGTGATCGACGGACTCAGGCCCTACACGCAACGGCTGTGGCAGGAGCTTCCGCAAGCGTCGAAGCGTCGCTTCCTCGAACACGCGCGCGCCTGGTGGGACGTACACCGACATCGGATGGCGCCGGAGGTCGAAGCCCGCGTGACCCAGGCGATCTTTGCGCGGCAACTCACTTTGCTGGCCGCCAAAGTGATCAGCATCGCGCCGGACAACGATGGAGCTCGGATCCATTATCGACGGCGCGGCGATGCCAGGATCCACAGCATGCAGGTAGGCGCCGTCGTCGACTGCACCGGCATCGTCAAGGATCCGCGTGCCACGCCCAATCCGGCGGTACGCAGCCTGTTCGATCGCGACCTGGCGCGCGTCGATCCTCTTTGCATCGGTATCGAGACCGATCGCGATTGCGCGATCATCCGTCGCGACGGCGCGGTGTCGCGCCGCCTGTTCGCAGTGGGGCCGCTGACCCGCGCGGCCTTCTGGGAAATCATCGCCATTCCCGACATTCGCAACCAGTGCGCTGCGCTGGCCGCGCGGCTCGCCGACAGCGAGGGCGAGCCGCACGCCGCGCCCCGCCAGGAACGCGCCGAAGTCTAGCTGCTGAAACCCGCCGGGATGAATGCCGGCAGCTTCTCCTCGATGAAGTGCTTGACCTCGGGCGAGTTGAAGACCTGGATGAAGGCCTTCAGCCGCGGATCGTCCTTCTTGTCCGGTCGCGCGGTGAAGCGCAGCACGAGACCATCATCGACCGTGCGGTCGATCACCAGCGCCGACTTCGGATCGCCACCAGCCGGGATCAGATAGGTGATGTTGACGAGCGCCAGTGTGACGTCGTCGAGCGAGCGATAGGTCTGCGCCGGATCGAGCTCGACGATCTTCAGGTTCTTCGGGTTGTCGACGATATCGAACCGGCTCACCGAAAAGCCCTTGCCCGGCGCCAGCTTGATCAACCCGGCACGCTCGAGCAGGATCAGACCACGCGCACCGTTGAGCGGTTCGTTCGGGATCGCCACGCTATCGCCGGACTTGATCTCATCAAGCGACTTGATCTTCCTTGAGAACAGCCCGACCGGCGCGATCACGCCGACCTTGTCGACCTGGACCAGGTTGAAGCCGCGCTGCTTGTTCTGGATCGCGAGATACGTGGCGTGCTGGAACAGATTGGCGTCGACATCGCCGCTGTTGACCACCTCGTTCAACGCGACCCAGTCCGACAGCTCGACGATCTTGATGTCCTGGCCCTTGTCCTTGGCGAGCTTGGCAGCGAAGGCCGCCAGTTGGCCGACCGGCCCCGCGCTGGTCGCGATCTTGAGTGGTTCGTCCGCGACGGCAGCCGCCGTCATTGCAAGCAGCAGGCCAGCCGCCTGTGCCAGGCGCAACAATGTCTTCATGGTCTCGGTTTCAACTCCGTCTTCAGGGATCGATCAGGCCGCCTTGCGGCCACTGTTGCCAGCCTCGGCCTCCGCCAATGCCTGGGTGAGGTCGGCGAGGATATCGTCGGGATGCTCGATGCCGACCGAAAGCCTGACGTAACCGGGCGTCACGCCCGCTGCGAGTTGCTCTTGGGAGTTAAGCTGCTGATGAGTGGTCGACGCCGGATGGATCGCCAACGACCGCGCATCGCCGATATTGGCGACGTGATAGAACAACTTCAGCGCATCGATGAAACGACGGCCGGCCTCGACGCCGCCCTTCAGCTCGAAGCCGACCAGCGCGCCGTAGCCGCCATTGAGATAGAGATCGGCACGGCGCCGATTCTCGCCGCTTTGCAATCCCGGGAAGATCACATGCGAGACCGCGGGATGCCGCGCGAGATAGTTCGCCACCTTGATCGCGTTCTCATTGTGCTGGCGCAGCCGCAGCGGCAGCGTCTCCAGCCCCTGGATGAACTGGAAGGCGTTTTGCGGCGCGAGCGCGGCACCGAGATCGCGCAGCAGCTTGACGCGGGCGCGCAGGATATAGGCGATCGGGCCGAGCGGCTTGGCCGCCTCGGTCCAGATCGCGCCATGATAGGCATCGTCCGGCTGCGTCAGCAGCGGAAAACGCTCGGCATGCGCCGCCCAGTCGAAATTACCGCCATCGATGATCGCGCCGCCGATCGACGTGCCATGGCCGCCGATATATTTCGTCGTCGAATAGACCACGATCGCCGCACCGTGCTCGAACGGACGTGCGATGAGCGGGACCGCCGTGTTGTCGAGGATCAGCGGCACGCCGAGCGCGCGGCCGATATCGGCAACCTCCCTGATCGGGAACACGTTGAGCTTGGGGTTCGGCAGGGTCTCAGCGAAATAGGCCCGGGTCTTCGCGTCGGTGGCGCGGCGGAAGTTCTCCGGATCGGACGGATCGACGAAGCGCACCTCGATGCCGAACTGCTTCAGCGTCTGCGAAAGCAACGTCCAGGTGCCGCCATAGAGATCGGTCGATGAAACGATGTTGTCGCCGGCCTGCGCGATGTTGAAGATCGCATACGCCGTCGCCGACTGTCCGGACGCCACAGCCAGCGCGCCGACGCCACCTTCCAGCGCGGCCAGACGTTCCTCGAATGCGTCCGCGGTCGGGTTCTTGATCCGCGTGTAGATCTGCCCGATCGCCTCGAGCGCGAACAACCGCGACGCGTGATCGGTATTCTCGAACTGAAAGGACGTCGTCTGGTAGATCGGAACGGCCACCGCACCCGTCGTCGGGTCCGAGCGGTACGATCCGCCGTGCAGGGCCAGCGTCTCGAGGTTCTTGGTTTCGACCGGCATTTCGAAATCTCCTGAAATCATCCAGCGTCCGAGGTCAGCGAATGATGCACAGCAGCTTCAGCCGCTGTCGAGACGTCCGGGAAAATAGCGATGGGCGTGCTGGCGCGCCGCGATGTGGCGTCGCTAATCTTTCAGGCCACGCATCCGACACGTAGTATTTATTTCGCTGCGTCCATGCGTCGACGGATCGGACGCCGCGACGCATGTCCAACGGATCAGGCGCGCATATCCGCGCGCGACGGCTCGCCGCGATCCGCCAACGTACAAGGCGCCGACGGCGAACAAACAAAACTCTGCTGCTCCAGCGAAGCGATGGAGCACGTCTTTGATCCGAGCTAGCCGAATAGAAAATAAAGCCGCGCGGACGACGTGATAAATCACCGTTCCGTCCTCAACTGCCGGAACAGCGCGATGACCCGACCGAGAGAACTTCGCTTCAATGCGTTCAACATGATGGCGCCGAGCCACAACTGGGCCGGCCTGTGGTCGCATCCGCGCGACACCTCACTCGACTACAACACACTCGACTATTGGGTAGATTATGCCCGAACGGCCGAACGCGGCCTGCTCGACGGAATCTTCCTCGCCGACGTGTTCGGCATCTACGACGTCTACGGCAACAGCCCCGAGACCGCGCTGCGTCACGCCGTTCAGTTGCCCAACGCCGAGCCGACCTTGCTGGTCTCTGCGATGGCGCTGGTGACAAAACATCTCGGCTTCGGCATCACGTCCAACCTCACCTACGAACACCCTTACCAGCTGGCGCGCCGCTTCTCGACACTCGATCACCTCACCGGCGGGCGGATCGGCTGGAATATCGTCACCGGCTATCTCGACAGCGGCGCCCGCGGCATGGGCCTTGAAGCCAATCGCGCCCATGACGAGCGCTACGAGGCGGCCGAGGAGTTTCTCACGGCGAGCTATCACTTGTGGGAAGGCAGTTGGGAGGACGGCGCGGTCCGCCGCGACCGGACTTCCCGCATCTTCACTGACCCGGCCAGGATCCATCCGGTGCGGCATCACGGCCGTCACTACACGGTCGACGGCATCCACCTTGCCGAACCGTCGCCACAGCGCACGCCCCTGCTCTATCAGGCCGGCACATCGAAGCGCGGCCGCGCGTTCGCCGCAAGGCACGCGGAGGCGATCTTCCTTAACGGCCAGACCAAGCCCATTCTGGCCCGCGCCGTCCGCGAGATCAGGGAGGCGGCCCGGGAATTCGGACGCGATCCCTATGACATCCGCCTGTTCGCCGGCGCGACCGTGATCGTCGCGCCGACGCGCGCCGAAGCCAACGATCTGCTCGAGGAATATGCCGCGCATGTCGATCAGGCCGGCCAGCTCGCGTTGCTGTCCGGCTGGACTGGCATCGATTTCTCGCACTATCGCTCCGATCAGGCGGTGCAATATGTCGAGAGCAATGCGATCCAGTCGATGGTCGAGAATTTCACCTTGCGTAGCGACCGGCCGGTCAAGGTCGGCGATCTCGCAACCCTGAGCCGGGTCGGCGCACGCTCGCCGTTCGTGGTCGGCTCGCCTCAGGATGTGGCCGACGAGTTGATCGCCTGGGTCGACGAAACCGACGTGGACGGCTTCAACCTGTTCCGCCTCGTGGCTCCGGAATCACTGACGTCGTTCGTCGATCTGGTCGTGCCCGAACTGCAATCCCGCGGGGTCTACAAGACCGCCTACCGCGAAGGCACGCTCCGCGAAAAGCTGTTTCCCGGGCGCGGCCCCCATCTCGACGCCACGCATCCCGGCGCCGGCTTCCGCCGCGCGTCGACGACCGCACGCGCCGACGCGGCCGAATAGAGCCGCTCGGATGCCTCATCGCCGACGGGCACCCGATGCCCGTCGTTACCATGTCGCGGTATAGGTGCCCTTGAAGCGCTTCTCGAGGAACGCCTTCACCTCGTCGGAATGGTAAGCGTCGACCAGCTGCTTGACCCAGGGCTTGTCCCTGTCCTCCTCACGGACGGCGATGATGTTGACCCAGGGACCGTCGGCCGCCTCACGGGCAATGGCGTCAGTGGACGGATTGAGCCCGGCCTGAACCGCATAATTGTTGTTGATCGAAACCAGGTCGACGTCCTGCAGCGCGCGCGGCAACTGCGCGGCATCGAGCTCGACGAAGCGCAGCTTCTTCGGATTGTCGCTGATATCAGCGATGGTCGAGGCGACGTTGTTGGGGTCCTTCAGCTTGATCACGCCGTGCAGCGCCAGGATCATCAGCCCGCGCGCGCCGTTCGACGGATCGTTGGCGATCGCGACCTTTGCGCCGTCGGGCAGGTCCGCCAGCTTCTTGTACTTCAACGAGTAGACGCCCTGCGGCGAGGCGATCGTATTGGCGACCTTGACGATCTTCCAGCCGGTCTTCGATATCTGGTTCCTCAGATACGGCTCGTGCTGGAACGAATTGGCCTCGAGATCTTTCAGCGCCAGCGCCTGGTTCGGGATCACATAATCAGTGAACTCGACCACCCTGATGTCGAGCCCGCGGCCGGCCGCCACTCTCTTCACCACGTCCAGGACTTCGGCATGCGGCCCGGCCGTGACGCCGACACGGATGGTCTCGGCCCTGGCGGCGCCGGTCAATAGCGCCGCCGCGGCGATCACGGTCATCACAATACGCATCTGTCTTTCCTCGGCAGTTGAATCGGCGATTACCAGCTCGGCAATACCGCGCCCTTGAACTTGGTCAGGACGAATTCCTTGATCTCGGGCGTGTGGTAGCTATCGACCAGGATCTTGACCCACGGCTTGTCCTTGTCGGCGGCGCGCACCGCGATCAAGTTGACATACGGTCCCTTCGGATCCTCGCGCAGGATCGGGTCCTTGACCGGATCAAGCCCGGCCTGGGTCGCGTAGTTGGTGTTGATGACCGCGGCATCGACATCGTCGAGCGCGCGCGGCGCCTGGGCCGCGTCGACCTCGATGAACTTCAGCTTCTTCGGATTGTCGGTGATGTCGACGACGGTCGGCTTGAACCCGACGCCGTCCTTCAGCTTGATCGCGCCCTTGTCGCGCAGCAGGAGCAGCGCGCGGCCGCCATTGGTGGGATCGTTGGGAATCGAGACCTTGGCGCCATCCGGAATATCGGCCCAGCCCTTGTGCTTGCGCGAATAGACCCCGATCGGGAAATTCACCGTCAGTCCGACCTGCTCGATCTTGTAGCCGCGATCGGCCTTCTGGTTGTCCAGATAAGGCTGGTTCTGGAACGAGTTGGCCTGGATGTCGCCGGCGTCGAGCGCGGCGTTGGGGACGACGTAGTCGGAGAACTCAATGAGCTGAAGATCGAGCCCGTTCTTGGCCGCGATCGGTTTCACCGCCTCGAGGATCTGCGCGTGCGGCCCGGGCGTCACGCCGATCTTGATCGTTTCAGCCGTGGCCGCGGTCGACCAGACTGCGACAATGCTCGTGAGCGCGATAAGAGATCGAAACAACATCTTGGTCTCCATGGATCGGGAATGGTTTTGGGATCAGCGATTGCGCAGCCGGCGATTGACGCGGCGCGCCAGATAGTCGCCGGCGGTCTGCACGGTCTGGACAAGCGCGATCAGAACGACGACGACCGCCAGCATCATCTCCGGCATGAAGCGCTGATAGCCATAACGAATGCCGAGATCGCCGAGGCCACCGCCGCCAACGGCTCCGACCATCGCGGAGTAGCCGAGCAGGCTGACGACCGCGAGCGTCAGGGCGAGCACCAGTCCCGGCAACGCCTCCGGGATCAGGACCTTGAATACGATCTGCAACGGGCTTGCGCCGAACGAGGATGCGGTTTCGATCAGGCCGGCGTCGACCTCGCGGATCGCCGCCTCGACCAGGCGGGCGATGAACGGTGTCGCGGCGATCGTGAGCGGCACGATCGCGGCACCCGAGCCGATCGAAGTGCCGGCGATCAAGCGGGTGAACGGAATGATCGCGACGACCAGGATGATGAACGGCGTCGAGCGCGCCGCGTTGACGATCACGCCAAGCACGCCATTGGCCGGTGGCGCGGCGAACAACTCGCCCTTCCGGCTGGTCGCCAGGAATATCCCGAGCGGAAGCCCGAGCGCGGTCGCAACCAGTGCGGCGACCGACACCATGAAGAGGCTCTCGCCCGTGGCCTGAACGATCAGGTTGATGAGTTCACGCGACATAGCCGAGATGCTCCACCGGAATTTCATGCTGGGAAAGATAGGCCTGCGCCTGCCTGGCCGCGGCTTCGCCGCCGGGAATGCCCAGGATCAGTGAGCCGACATGCTGGCCGCCGATCTCGTCGATACGGGCCGACAGCAGCGCCACGTCATGCGACAGCTCGCGCGACAGGCGGCCCACCACTTTATCGCCGGCTTCGGTGCCCCGCACCTGCACGCGAAGCACCGCCTGACCGCCAGGAACCGGCTGGGACGAGAGCCGGCTTTGCAGCGAGACCGGAACACTATCCCCGATCGCTTCGGACAGGGACGCCTGGGTGACCGGATGCCGCGGATGCGTGAAGATGTCGGCGACGTGCCCGCGCTCGACGACATGACCGCCGTCGATCACCGCGACTTCCTTGGCGAGTTGGCGGACCACCGACATTTCGTGGGTGATCAGCACGATCGTGACGCCGAGCTCGCGGTTGATGTTGGCGAGAAGGTCGAGAATTGCACGGGTCGTCTGTGGATCGAGCGCCGATGTCGCCTCGTCGGACAGCAGCACGTTCGGCCGGGTCGCCAGCGCGCGCGCAATGCCGATGCGCTGCTTCTGGCCGCCCGACAATTCCGACGGATAGCGGTCGCATTTGTCGGCGATGCCGACGAGCTCGAGCAGCTCCGCGACGCGCGTAGCAATATCGGCCCTGGACCAGCCGGCGATCTCGAGCGGGAGCGCGATATTGTCCGCCGCGGTCCGCGACGACAGCAGGTTGAAATGCTGGAAGATCATGCCGATCGACCGCTGCGCCAAACGCAGCTCGCGGCCGGCCAGCGCGGAGATTTCGCGGCCGTCCACGATGACACGACCGGTCGATGGCTTCTCGAGCCCGTTAATGAGGCGGACGAGGCTCGATTTGCCAGCGCCGGAGCGGCCGATCACGCCGGTGATCGAGCCGCGCGGGATCGCGAGGTCGACCGCCTGCAAGGCATGGACGCTCGGCTTGTCGCGGTAGGCCGGATAGACCTTCGAGACGGCTTCGAAGCGGATCATCGCATCGCTTGCGTCCGAGGCGAGCGAGATCGACGGCAGCGGCGCAACGGGCTGCGCCGTCGTCAGGGATTGATGTACATTCATGCAGTCGATCCAATCGGGAGAAGGCCTTGGTCGCCGGGCACCGCCCAGGCTCAATGACCAAACAGCAGATAGCTGCGGTCGATGCCGCGGAGATCGCGCGTCTCGTCGGTCCAGCCGACTGCACGACGGTAGCTGCCCAGCGTCGCGGTCTGCCGCAGCGCGACCACATCGGTCGGGCGGGGCTCGTCCGCATAGGGCGAGACGTAGAGCGCATCCTCGGGACAATAGAGCTCGCAGAGGAAGCAGGTCTGGCAATCGCCCTGGCGCGCGATCACCGGCATGCCCTCGGTCTTGTCGAAGACGTTGGTCGGGCAGACATTCACGCAGATGTCGCAGGACGTGCAGCGCTCGGCATCGATGACTTCGATCATTCCGCCGCCTCTGCGTAAGTTGCACCTGCATGCGGCCGGACCGCGGTCCAGACCTCGTCGAGGCCTCCGCTCGTCACATAATGGCGCTGCAGGTCGTCCTGATCGGGATAGTCGTCGCGGCGATGCATGCCGCGGCTTTCATTGCGTGCCAGGGCGCTGCGGTACATCCAGCGCGACGTTGCCAGCATGGCCGCGCTCTCGCGGGCGCGCAGCAGATCATCCTTGCTCGCCGCATCGGCCGCCGTCGCGTCGGCCCACGCCGCATCAAGCCGCGCCAGCGCGCCTTCGAGGCGGGCTCCGTGCCGGAAATAGTTCAGCTCATACGGATAGACCTCGTCCTGCACCGCTCTCGCCAACGTGGCCGGCTCATACGCGCGGCCAGCACGGCTGCGGAATGCGACGGTTCCGGCAGAGGCCAGGCGTCGACGGCGCACCGGACCGAGCTGCCGAGCATAGCCCGCGGCACCCCATCCAGCCCAGGTCCCCGACGACATCGCCCACGCCGCATTGTGGCTGCCGCCGCCGGTGAACCCGCCGCAGATCAATTCGCGCGTGGCCGCGTCGCCGGCGGCATAGAGCCCCGGCACGCTGGTGGCACAGCTGTCATCGACGACGCGAAGACCGCCGGTACCGCGCACAGTCCCCTCGAGCCGCAACGTGACCGGAAAGCGCTCGGTGAACGGATCGATCCCGGTGCGATCGAACGGCAGGAAGAAATTCGGCTGCGATGCCCGCATGTGACGCTGGACATCATCGTCGGCCTTGTCGAGCCGCGCGTAGACCGGCCCCTGCAACAGCGCGCGCGCAATCGCTGATCGCCCGCCTTTGGACGCGGCGCCGGGAACGACACTGCCGTCCTCGTAGCTGAACGTCGCCCAGCCATAGAACAGCGTCTTGGTCACCGAGCCGAACGCCGGCGAGATCGCGTAGGGGTTGGAAAACTCCATGCTGCTGAAATCGGCGCCGACCTCCGCGGCCATCAGGTAGCCGTCGCCGGTCAGCACATTGGAGCCCAGCGTCTTGCTCAGGAACGCGCAGCCGCCGGTCGCGATCACCACCGCGCCGGCACGCACCGTCCAGCGATCGTGCTTCTGCCGGCGCAAGCCGCTGGCGCCCGCGACCCCGCCCTCGTCATCGACCAGCAGTTCGAGCGCCGGACTGTGATCGAGAATGGTGACGCCGGCCTGCTTGGTGCGCTTGCGCATCAGGCGCATGTATTCCGGCCCCTGCAGCGAGTTGCGCTGCGACTTGCCGCTGCCGTCGACAGGGTACGGGTACCCCCAGACAGCCAGCCGATTGCTGTCCGCATAGGTCTGGTCGAGCACGCGCGCCATCCAGCGCCGATCCTGCAAATGGCCGCCCATCTTCTCACGGTTGGCCATTGCGGCCTCGCGCAGCGCCGGATTCGGATCGACATACCAGACGCCGGTGCCGGCCGCCGCGGTGGCACCCGAGGTGCCGCAAAACCCCTTGTCGGCGAGCACGACACGGGCGCCGCGCTCCGCGGCGCTCACCGCCGCCCAAGTGCCCGCCGGGCCGCCGCCGATCACCAGGACGTCGGCGTCCAGTTCGACCGAGCCGTCTGCTGCGGCTCGCCGTTCGGCGCGTCGATCGTTGGTTGTCATCGTCGAGAGTCTCCAGGCGGCGCCGATCGCTTGCGGTGCGCCGCAGCAACATGCTTACGCGCGCGTGCGGCTCTGGCAATTTCAGATATTTGCGCAGACGTGGATGAAGCTTCCCCGGACACGGCGCGCGGAAGAATATTCATGCACCGGCGGACCGGACGTTTCGTACGGCCTGAGGGATCAATACGGGAATTGCCTACAAACCTCGCAACAGAGGCGGATATTTCTTTTTGCACGCGTACGCTTACGGTCCGTTTTCCCGCGAGCCGGCAGGCGATATTTCGGACGTGACCTCACCCCAATGCGTGGCAGCCATGTCCCATCGTCAGCTTCACCTCAACGTCAACCTGCTGCATTCCGGCGTCTATGCGTCGGCATGGCGGCTGCCCGAGAGCGATCCGGGCGCCTGTTTCGACGTCGGTCACTATGTGCGGGTCGCTGAGATCGCCGAGCGCGGCAAGTTCGATGCGATCTTCCTTGCCGATACGCCGGCGATCACCGACCGCATCGACTATCGATCGTTCATGTCGATGGAGCCGACCATCGTGCTGGCGACGATTGCCGCGGCGACCAGCCATGTCGGGTTGATCGCGACTGCCTCGACCACCTACAACGAGCCCTACAACATCGCGCGCCGCTTCGCGACGCTGGATCTGGCGAGCGGCGGCCGCGCCGGCTGGAACGCGGTGACCACCGCCGATGCGTCAGCGAGCCGAAATTTCGGCCTCGGCACCGTGCTCGAGCACAAGGCCCGCTATGAGCGCGCCAAGGAGTTCGCCGATGTCGTCCATGCGCTGTGGGACAGTTGGGAGGACGATGCTTTTGTCGGCGACAAGGCGACCGCCCGGTTCGTCGACGTTTCGAGGGTCCATCCCATCGCGCATCGTGGCGCGCATTATTCCGTCGCCGGTCCGCTCAACGTGCCACGCTCGCCGCAGGGCCGGCCGGTGACCGTTCAGGCCGGCGGCTCGAGCGACGGCCGCGATCTTGCCGCCGCGCAGGCCGAAGCCGTGTTCACGCTGACGCAGACGATCGAGGAAGGCGTCGCCTATGCGCGCGACCTGCGTACGCGCGCAGCAGCGTACGGCCGCGCCGGCGATTCCATCGTCATCCTGCCCGGCCTTGCCACCGTCATCGGCAGCACCGCAGCCGAAGCGAAGCGGCGCCAGGAGGAGCTGTGGGAGCTGGTGCCGATCGAGTACAGCCTTGCCCGTCTCGCCGGCACCTTGCAGGTCGATCCCGATATCCTCGAGCTCGACAAGCCGCTGCCCGATCCACTGCCGTTGCCGGTCAACGCCAATCAGACCATGTTCCAGGGCACGGTGAACCTGGCGCGGCGCGGCAACCTCACGGTCCGGCAGTTGCTGCGCGCGCTCGGCGGCGGCGTCGGACACCGGATCATCGTCGGCACGCCGGAACAGATCGCCGATGACATCGAGACCTGGTTCACGGCAGGGGCCGCCGACGGCTTCAATCTGATGCCGGACGTGTTGCCGTCCGGGCTCGAGGTGTTCGTCGATAACGTAGTACCGATCCTCCAGCGACGCGGCCTGTTCCGGACCGACTATGCAGGCACCACCCTGCGCGAGCATTTCGGATTACCGCGGCCGATCAGCCGCTTTGCGCGGCAGGCAGCAAGCGCGGCAACCGCCTGACGCGGCTATCGCGAGCCTGCGATAAGGGATGCAGCCTCGCTCGCCAACAGCGACGACGCTGTGCGAACGCGCGGAATGATCTCCTTGGCGAAGCGCTCCATCTCGGCCTCGAACGGTTGGAATTGCAGCATGAACAGCTCGATGCCGGCGGCATGGAACGCCCCGATGCGGGCGGCTACCTCGTCATAGCTGCCGACCAGTCCCGCAGCGGTGCCGCCATTGCTGCCGACGCGTTCCGACTTCTGCATGGTCTGCATCATCACGACCTTCGGATCGGTGTTCTGGCGCTGGATTGCCTTGATCGGCGCATCCTTGCGCGACAGTGCCAGCAACCGCTCATAGGCAGCCTGAGCTTCGGCTTGCGTCTTGCGCGCAACGACGAAGGCGGACAGCCCAAACCGTAGCGGCGCCGATGCCCGCGGCCGCACCGCGACGTCGGCAATGAGATTGGCGACATCCTCGAGCGGCTGCCCGTTGATGAACCAGACGTCACCGTGGTCGGCGACCAGCGCACGCGCCGGCTCGGACTCACCGCCGACATAGATCATCGGCCGCGGCCGATAAAGGCTCGTCGGGCGCAACAGATAGTCACGGACGTCGAAATGCTCGCCCTCGTAGGTCAGCCGTTCGCCCTGCATCAGCCGCGAGACGATCGTGATCCACTCCCGACCATAAGCATAACGCGCGTCGTGCTCGGGAAAACCGATACCGGCCTTGTCGAGCTCGGGCCGGTTCCAGGCATTGACCAGGTTGATCGCGAAGCGGCCGCGGCTGATGTTCTCGATCCCGAGCGCGAGCTTGGCGAGCACCACAGGGTGATAAAGATAGGGCTTGATGGCGGCAATGATCTCGATCCGACTGGTCAATGCCGCAATGGCCGCCGCAGCGCTCCAGGCCTCGAGCTGGTCGAGATCCTCCTGATGCGGGTTGATCGTGTGCTGCGCGATCAGCGTGGAATCGTAGCCCAGTGCCTCCGCGGCGAGCACCAGATCGCGATTGCGCTCCCACGACGCATCGTATGGTTCGTCCGGATCCTGATAGGCCGCGCGCGAGCCGTGGACCAGGGCCCAGATTCCAAAGCGAAGCTGACGTGTCGACATGCCGTGTCTCCGATGTCTCCGGTGTTGCACCGGTGTTTTCGAAGAAGCACGACGTCAGATCAAGCGACGGCACATCAAAAGATTTTCCTTGCCGCGTCACACACGTCGATAAATCAGAAAACTCCGGAAGCAACCACAATTGGAAAACCGCTCTATTTCTGTTCGAGGAAAATCGTGGGACAGTTTGCGCGACATCACGACGTGCTCCATTCGTGCGGCGACAGGCCGTCGATCGAGTGATTGATGAGCTGTGTCGCGCGCTCAATGATGTTCGCGCGAGTGACGGACGAGGACGGAATTAACTTGAGCAATCTCGAACAGGCCGCCTCATCGATCGCGTTCGATCCTGCGCAACGCAGCGAACGCACCGTATCGCGATCCCGACCCACACGCGTCGAGATCGGCCCGCGTGGCATGCTGTTGCTGTCGTGGCTCGCTCCGGCTCTACTTCTGGTCATCTGGGAATTGCTGGCGCAGGCCGGCTGGATCGCGCCGTACGTGCTGCCGGCGCCGAGCAAGGTCGTCCAGACCGCGTTCAAGCTGGCAACGTCGGGGAGCCTGCTCAATGATCTCGGCGTCAGCCTCTTGCGTGCCGGGGCCGGCTTTGCGATCGGCGGCAGCATCGGCTTCACGCTCGGCATTCTGGTCGGCTTCTCGCGGATCGCCGAGGCCGCGATCGACCGCAGCATTCAAATGATCCGCGCGATCCCGTTTCTCGCGGCGTTGCCGCTGGTGATCGTCTGGCTCGGCGTCGGCGAAGCCCAGAAGATCTTCCTGGTCGCGCTCGGCGTTGCCTTTCCAATCTACATCAACACCACGCTGGGCATCCGGCAGGTCGACCCGAAGCTGCTTGAGCTCGGCCGCATCCAGGGCCTTGGAACACTGGAACTGATCCGGCGCGTCATCCTGCCGGGGGCGTTGCCCTCGATCCTGACAGGTGTGCGCTATGCGCTGGCGACCGCATGGCTCGCGTTGGTCGTCGCGGAGACCATCGGCGCGCAGTCCGGCATCGGCTTCCTCGCCATGGACGCCCGCGAATTCCTGCGCACCGACGTGATCGTGCTGACGATCGTGATCTACGCCCTGATCGGCGTCGCGGCCGACGGCATTGCGCGCGCACTCGAGCGACGATTGCTGGCATGGCATCCGAACTTTGGCGGCGCACGATGACCCTGCACGTCGTTCCCTCTCCGAGCCTGGCTACCCCGGCCGTCGTCGTCACCGGCCTGCATCGCGCCTATGGCAGCCGGATCGTGATCGAAAATCTGAACTTGCGGATTGAGCGCGGCGAGTTCGTCGTCCTGCTCGGCGAGAGCGGTTGCGGCAAGACCACGCTGCTGCGGGCACTGGCCGGCCTCGATCCGATCGACGGCGGACGCATCACGGCGCCACGCCGGCCAGCGGTCGTGTTCCAGGAGCACCGGCTGCTGCCGTGGGACAATCTGTGGCGCAACGTCGCGCTCGGTCTCAATGCGCGCGACGCCCGCCAGCGCGCCGCCACCGCGCTCACCGAAGTCGGGCTTGGCGCCCGGCTCGACGACTGGCCGCGCAATCTCTCCGGCGGACAGGCGCAGCGCGTGGCACTGGCGCGGGCGCTGGTGCAGGAACCCGAATTGCTGCTGCTCGACGAGCCGTTCGCTGCGCTCGATGCGCTGACCCGCATTCGCATGCACGAACTGGTGCGCGAGCTGGTCGCCGCCCATCGGCCCGGCGTTCTGCTGGTCACCCATGACGTCGACGAAGCCATTGCGCTTGCCGATCGCATTCTGGTGATGCGCGAAGGCCACATCGCGTTCGAGCATCGCATGAAGCGCAATGGCGCTCCTCCGATCGCACGCGCCGATCTGCTCGCAGAGCTCGGCGTCGGCGTTTCCCATTCCATCCCTGCCTGAGGATCATCCGATGTCCCGCCCTGTATTCACCAGCCCGACGCGTCGCAGCTTCCTCGGCGGCGCCGCCCTGGGCATCGGCGCGCTGGCGGGCTTCGACCTCACCGTACCAGCGCATGCGGCGAGCGGCCGTGTCACCGACACGGTCCGCCTGACCTGGGGCCTGAGCGGGCTCAATCTGATCGCCAAGGAACGCGGCGCGTTCGAGAAGCAGTTGGCCAGGGACGGCATCAAGGTCGAATGGCTGGGGCCGTTCCCGAATCATGCGCCGACGCTGCAGGCCGTCACCGGCGGCAGCGCCGATTTCAGCTTCGGCGGCAGCACGACGCCGGCGCTGGCCGCGATCATCGCCGGCTCGCCATTGGTGTTCACCCAGTTCGTGGTCTACGAGCCGCGCACCACCGCGATCATCGCGCGGGATGACTCCGGCATCAACAAGATCGAGGACCTCGTCGGCAAGTCGGTGGCGGTGAACCGCTCCGGTCTCGGCGAGTTTCTGCTGGTTGCGGCGCTCGAGAAGCACAAGGTCGACCGCGCCAAGGTCAAGTTCGTCTACCTCAATCCGCCGGACGCCGCGCCGGCACTCGCTTCCGGCAAGGTCGATGCATGGTCGATGTGGAGCCCGGGCGTGGACATCGCCCGGCTCGAATACAAGGCGCACGACATCTTCCTGGAGGGTCGCGATCTCGAATTCCAGATCGACTACACTTCCTACCTGACCACCCGCAAATTCGCGACCGACAATCCAGCGCTGGTGCGCGCGGTCAACGATGCGTTCCGCGCCGAAGGCAAGTGGATCTCGGAGAACAGCAAGGATGCCGAGTACATCGCGCAGAAGGCCGGCAAGTACAGCGACCAGGTCCGCGACCAGTTCATCGCGCTGAACCGACAGTATCGATACTTTGCCGCCAATGACGAGAACTTCCTCGCCGAGTTGCAACGGGCGGCCGACTGGCTGGCCGCGCGCAAGGTGCTGCCGGAACCGGTCAAGGTCACCGACCATCTGGCCCAGATCTGATCGGAAACCGTCGCTATCCCTCAACGTCATTCGGGTGACACCATGAACAAACCTGTATCCGCCACCTCGCTGGAGCCCTCCGACCGCCTCCACAGCCATGCGCCCGATCTCGACGCGCTGCTCGGCCGCATCGCCGAGGGAGCCGGCGACCGCGAACGCGAGCGCGTGCTGCCGTTCGCGGAGATCGATCTCATTCGCAAAGCCCGTCTCGGCGCGTTGCGGCTACCGGTGGAGGCGGGCGGCGCCGGCATCTCGATCCGTGCCTTGTTCGAGATCGTCATTCGCCTCGGCGAGGCCGATGCCAACGTCGCCCATATCCTGCGCAACCATTTCAGCGTCGTCGAACGACTGGTGCGGCGGCCGAAGGATGATCAACACCGACAGTGGCAGAAGGCGGTCGCCGACGGTGCCATCATCGGGCTAGCGGCGACCGAGCTCGACACGCCTAAGGTCGGCAACGTGACGCCGAACACGACGCTCACGGCCGATGGCGACGATTACCTGCTCAACGGCACCAAATACTACAGCACCGGCACGCTGTATTCGGACTTCGTCCTCGTCCGGACCGCCGACGCGGCCGCGACCAACGCGGCCGTGCTGATCCCGGTCAATCGCGACGGGATCGAGCTGGTCGACGATTGGGATGGCCTCGGGCAGCGGCTGACGGCGACCGGCACCACGCATTTCCGCAACGTGCGGGTCAGGCGCCAGGAAATCGTGTTCGACGCGCCGGACACCGGCTATGGCATCCCCTACTCCAACACATTCGCGCAGCTGTTCCTGACCGCGATCAACGCCGGCATCGCGCGCGCCGTGCTGCGGGACGCCACCGCTCTGGTGCGCTCGCGCAAACGGACTTTCTACTACGCGCCGAGCGAGGTTCCGGTGGACGATCCATTGCTGCAACAGACGGTCGGCCAGATCGCCAGCGGCGCATTCGCCGCCGAGACTGTCGTACTTGCCGCTGCGGAAGCGCTCGATGTCGCGACCGACGCTTTCGATGCCGGCGACGCGAACGCGGTGGATGCCGCCCATAGCGCGGCACTGTTGGCGGCCAAGGCCAAGATCGTCGCAGACGAGTTTGCGATCCGGAGCGGGAGCCTGCTGTTCGACGTCGGCGGCGCATCGGCGACCAAGAAGGCGACCAATTTCGACCGCCACTGGCGCAATGCGCGGACACTGGCGTCGCACAACCCGAACACCTTCAAAACGCGCTCGATCGGACAATACGAAATCAGCGGCACGCCGCTCCCCGCCAAGGGCTTCTTCTAGCGAAGTCCGATCCGGCGAGGCAACACAAGGGAGACTCCCGATGAGCAAGCCGGATATCCATCTCGTCGACGCCGACCACGAGATCGAGCGTCAATTCCGCCTTGTCATGCGCCGCCTTCCGGGCGGCGTTTGCATCATCACCGCGGGACAGGGCGAGGACATCACCGGCATGACGGTCACCTCGCTGACCTCGCTCAGCGCCAACCCGCCCCGGCTGCTGGTCAGCATCAACCGGCAGGCATCATCGTTCGGGCTGATCGCGCGTCATCGGCTGTTTGGCGTCAACATTCTCGGCTCGGACCAGCAGGCCGTCGCCGAGCGCTTCAGCAATGGCGTGGTGAAGGGCAAGGAGCGATTCGAAGGCATCGCCTGGACTCATGGACCGTCCGGCGTGCCGCTGTTGCAGCGGTCGCTTGCGATGGTCGAATGCCAGGTCGAAGAGATCATCGAGCGGCATTCCCACGGCATCATCGTCGGCCGGCTCTCCAGCATGGAGCTGTCGCATCGGCTGTCCGGTCTCACCTACTGGAATGGACAATATGTCCAGATCGATCACGAAGCCGATCTCGACCTGCTGGCCGAAGTCAGCATTCCTCTCGCGCATGTGCGCTAGGCCGGGGAAAGGGAGAGCATGAAACGCGAAACCCCGCCTACATCGCCTCCGTCATCAGCCGGTGCAGCCGGCAGGCCACCAGGCCGCTGGCAGCTCGATCGCATCGTCGCCGAATTGCGTACCTCCCGGGAGGAGACCCATAGCATCCGGCGCGACGGCGAGGCACGCCGCGCCCCCTCGCGCGAGGTGCTGGAGGCGATCCTCGACGGCCTCACCGAAGCGCTGTTTCCGCGTCATTACGGCCGATCCGATCTCGACGGCGAGAACATCGATTATTTCGTCGGCCATACGCTGAGCACGGCGTTGGATTCGCTCAGCGCTCAAATCCATCGCGGCGCGTTGTTCGTCGGCGACGAGCTGGAGCCGGGCTTTGCGCATGAAGAGGCGATCGAGCTGACACGCGGCTTCGCGGCCCAGCTACCACAGGTCCGCGGACTCCTGATCAACGACCTGCGTGCGGCCTTCGTCGGCGATCCGGCGGCGCGGAATTTTCCCGAGATCCTGATCGGCTATCCAGGGATGACCGCCGTCATCCACCATCGCCTTGCCCATCTGCTCTACCAGATCGGCGCCCGGCTGGTGGCCCGCCTGATGTCGGAGATCGCCCACACCAGGACCGGCATCGACATTCATCCCGGCGCCCGGATCGGCTCCGGCTTCTTCATCGATCACGGCACCGGCGTCGTGATCGGCGAGACCGCCATCATCGGCAACAACGTCCGGGTCTATCAGGCGGTCACGCTGGGCGCGCGGCATTTCCCGACCGACGACGAGGGCCTCGTGATCAAGGGCGACGCCCGGCACCCGATCGTCGAGGACGATGTCGTGATCTACGCCGGCGCAACCATCCTCGGCCGGATCACGATCGGCCGCGGATCGACCATCGGCGGCAATGTCTGGCTGACCAAGGACGTGCCGCCGAACAGCGTCGTGACGCAGGCCACTGCACGAAACAGCTCCAGTGGGGCCTGAACGGCCAAGGCCGTCCCATCATCAAGAACAAGCAGAACCGTGTGAGCCACGACATGAGCAAACGACAGCTTTCCCTCAACCTCTTCATCTATCCCGGCGGCCATCACGAGGCGGCATGGCGCTACAAGGACTCCGCCGCGGATCGGATCCTCGATATCAGCTATTACCAGGAGCTTGCCCAACGGGCCGAGGCGCAGAAATTCGACGCGATTTTCTTCGCCGACGGGCCCGCGCTCGCCGACAACGTCCGCTATGCACAGCGCTTTCGTTTCGAGCCGATCACCTGGCTGGCCGCCATCGCGGCGGCGACGAAGCGGATCGGCCTGATCGCGACCGCATCGACCACCTACACCGAACCCTACAACCTCGCCCGCTTGTTCGCCTCGCTCGATCATCTCAGCGGCGGCCGGGCCGGCTGGAACATCGTCACCACGAGCAACGCGCTGGCGGCGCAGAATTTTGGCTTGCCTGAGCACCCTCCCCATCACGAGCGCTACGAGCGGGCACGCGAATATCTCGATGTGATCACGCGGCTGTGGGACAGCTGGGAAGACGACGCGGTGGTCAATGACCCCGTCTCCGGCGTGTTCGCCGACACCGGCAAGATCCATCCGATCGACCACGTCGGCAAGCATTTCCGGGTACGCGGCCCGCTCAACATCTCACGGACGCCGCAGGGGCGGCCGGTCTATGTCCAGGCCGGCTCCTCCGAGGATGGGCGCGCCTTTGCCGCGCGCTTCGCCGAGGCGATCTTCACCGCGCACCAGACGCTGGCGAGCGCCCAGGAATTCTATGCCGACATCAAGCGGCAGGCACGCGCCTTCGATCGCAGTCCGGATCAGGTCAAGATCCTGCCGGGCATCAGCCCGTTCATCGCCAGCACACAGGTCGAGGCCGACCGCCTGCAAGACGAGTTCAACGAGCTGATCCAGCCGGAATACTCGCTGACCCAGCTCCGCCAGATGATCGGGCTCGATCTTTCCGGCTTCGACCTCGACGGCCCGTTCCCGCGCCATCTGATCGACACCGACGGTGCCCGCGGGGTGGCAAGCCGCTTCAAGCTCGTCGTCGACATCGTCGATCGCGAGAAGCCGACCATCCGTCAGCTCGTGCAGCGGCTCGCCGGAGCGCGCGGCCATTGGGTGATCGCGGGCCCGCCGGAGAAAATCGCCGACAATATCCAGACCTGGTTCGAGAATGGCGCCGCCGATGGCTTCAACGTGATGCCGCCCTGGCTGCCCGGCGGCTTCGACCTGTTCGCCGAGCACGTCGTACCGATCCTGCGCAAGCGCGGCCTGTTCCGCGACGAATACGCAGGCACCACGCTGCGCGATCACTACGGCCTGAGCCGGCCGCAAAGCGTGTTCTCCGGATCAGTCAGGGCGATCGCGTGATCGCCTGACAAAGTCCGAGACGACCGGCTTTTTAACGGCCGGCACCGACGTTCACCCCAACTGCCAAGGATTTGACGATTCCTATGAAGACGACGCCTCTCCTGCTCCGCTCACTCGTTCTGTTTCTCAGCGCCCTCTGCGGCGCCGCCCTGCACGCCGAGACCGCAGCCAAATCCGATTTGAAGGTCGGCTTCGTGCCGGGCCCCTATATCGACGAGTTCAAGGTCGGCGTCGCGCCGGAGCTGGAGAAGAAGGGTTATCGAATCCGCTATGTCGAGTTCTCGACCGGGCTCGAAGCCAACAACGCCGTGTTCAAGGGCGAGATCGACGCCAATGTCATGCAGCATACGATTTTCCTGAACTCGTACAATGAGCGGCAACAGACCGATCTCGTCGGCATCGTCCATGTGCCGACGCCGCCGATGGGGCTCTATTCGAAGAAGCACGCGGTGGGCTCTCCGATCAAGCCGGGATCGACCGTGGCCGTGCCCAATGATCCCGTCAATCTGCAACGCGCGCTCTGGATCCTGCGCGATCTCGGGCTGGTCGAAATTCGCGACTCCAAGCCGGTCGATGTCAGCGAACTCGATGTGATCAAGAACCCCGGTGGCATCAAGATCGTGCCGCTGGAGGCCGCGCAGGCGCCAAGAGCGCTCGACGATGTCGACTTCGCCGCCATCCAGGGCAATTTCGCGATCTACAGCGGCCTGAAGCTGACCAATGCGTTTGCGCTGGAGAGGATGACAACGCCCTATGTCAACGTGGTTGCTGTGAAGAAGGCCAATGCGAATGCGGCCTGGGCGCAGGACATCGTCGCCGGCTACAAGTCGGAGACGTTCAAGACCGCAATCCTGTCGGATCGGTTCTATGACGGGTTTACCCTGCCGGACTACCTGAAGTGACCGCCTGACCGAACTTCCACCGCAAACGCCGAAGCGCGACGAGATCGTGTTGAATCATCGTCGCGCTCCCGCTTATGTTCAGGCCCGATCTCCGGAAACTCGCCCGCGGGTCTTCCGGAGCGCTACATCAAACCCAGCCGCCATCGACGATGTAGTTCTGGTTGGTGCAGGCGCCGCTGTCGGCGGCGGCGAAGAACAACACGACGTTGGCGATGTCGTCGGGCACCAGCTTACGCTTGAGGCATTGGCGCTGCATCAGCTCGGCCACGCCTTCCGGCGTCAACCATAGATCCTGCTGCCGCTGCGTCATGATCCAGCCGGGCAGGATGGAATTGACCCGTACGTTGTGCGGCCCGAGATCGCGGGCGAGCGCGCGGGTCAGGCCCTGAACCGCCGATTTGGCCGTCGTGTAGCAAGGCATATTGCCTTGACCGATCACCCAGCTCACCGAGCCGATGTTGACAATCGAACCGCCGCCTGCCTGCTTCATGTCCGGTACGACGGCCTGGGCGGCGAAGAACTGATGCTTCAGGTTGACGGCGATCCGCTCGTCCCAGAATTCCGGGGTGACGTCCTCGATCGCATGGCGGTCGTCGCGCGCGGCGTTGTTGACCAGGACCGTGATCGGCCCAAGCGTCTCTCGGATTGCAGCAATCGCCTGCCTGAGCGCGCCGATATCGCGGAGGTCGGCGTGCTCGAAATGCACGCTGGCATGTGCTCCAAGATCGGACAGCAGTTGCTCGGAGGACGTCAGATCAATGTCGATGAAGCCGACCCGTGCGCCCTGGCCAAGGAACTGGCGGACGATGGCCTCGCCGATGCCCGAACCGCCGCCGGTCACCAGCACGGTCCGGTCCTTGAGGCTTGGATAGATCGCGCCCTGCATTTGGCATTCTCTCGTTTTTGCGCCGGAGCGGCGTCGGTTGCGTTGCCGCGGCGCAAGCAAACACCGCTGCTTTCGGTGTTCAGTCGGTGGCTTCCATGTGGTTTCGGTCCACGACCCGCAGCGTCCGCCGCACCATGCCATCGACGATCGCCGCCGATTCGCTTGGACGGACATAGATCGCGGTCGACTTGAGCAGCCACGGCAGCACCGCTTGCTCGAGCCGCTCCTCATAGGCGTGGCGCATCATCTCGAAGGCCTGCAGGCCGGGGCCCGCCAGCACGACGTGATGCGGACGCAGCACCGAGATCGTTGCGGCGACCGCTTCAGCGAGCGAGCGGCCTGCGGCCTGGAATACCTGTTCGAGCCGGGGATCGCCGCTCTGCGCGCGCTCGCGCAGCAGCGCCATCTGCGCCTCGGAAGGCTGCTGCGACGCCGCCGGCGGCAGGTCGAGAAAGGTGCGGGCATCGCGATAGAGCGCGTAGTCGGCAAGATAGGCTTCGATACAACCGCGCTGGCCGCAGCGGCATTGCGGACCGTCCGACGCCAGCTTGACGTGGCCGATCTCGCTGCCCGCGTCGGCGCCCCAGCGCGCTTCACCGTCGATGACGACACCCATTCCGACACCGTGGCCGACCACAATCGTTGCCGAGAGGCCTTGCGCCAGTGCCGGCTCCGCGGCCGTCAGCGCCAGCGCCACGGCGACCGCGTCGTTCGCCATCACGGGCTCGACCCCAAATGCCTCGCGGATCGGCTGCGCGAGATCGACGTCGGTTGCCGACAGCGCCGGACTCCACAGATGCCGGCCGGTATCGGCGTTGACGATGCCTTGCAGCGCGATCCCGATTCCCAACAGCCGATGCCGCGGGGTGTCGGTCGCCTCGAGCATGGCATCGATCTGCGCCACCACGAGATGACGCAACGCGGTCGCATCGAGCGCACGTGTCGGGAGTTCGAGTCGCGATTGCGCCAGGGCGGAGCCGCTGAAATCCGCGATCAGTGTCTCGATCATGTTCATGCGCAGCGAGACCGCGACGATGCGGCCGAACTCCGGGTTCAAGGTCAACAGGACTGCTGGCCTGCCGCGGCGGCGGCCGGTCAGCCCGTCCGTGTCCTCGTCGTCACTATCGTCGGACCATGACACCGTCTCGGTCTCGGCCTCACGGAGCACCTCGTCCGCGATCAATTTCGACGTGATGGCCGAAACGGCCGCGAAGCTCAGCCCCGTACTGCGCGCGAGTTCGACGCGCGGCAATGGCCCTTGACGCCGCAACATCTCGACGAGGCGGCCGCGGTTCGATCCGCGGCCAATGCCGGAAGCACGTCTCGACGGCTCGGTCTGCTCGATCATATCGCCTCTTTAATTTGTCTTCTGAAGTTAATCAACGTGTTCGCTACCCAGTGTAATCGAAAAAGCACAACCAAGAGCTATTTTAGCTCGCCAGATTTACTATCATCGTACCTTGTGTACTATTAGTGCGTGAAGAGACCAGCAAAAGCATCCTTGACTGAACACAAACCCTTTCCTAGTTTCTTCACGAACTGAATAAAATAAGGCGTAGCAAGCGCCGCACATGACGCCCCACCCAATGGGGCGACCAAAGGGAGGTGCTCATGAAGGGCCCAATAAAGAAGTTGATTCTGCCGCTGCTGGCCAGCGCGGCAGCGCTCTCGATCGCCACGGGCGCGGTACAGGCGGAGCCGAAAAAGACCATCGCGCTGGTGACCAACGTTGCGGCCGACTTCTGGACCATCGCCGGCCGCGGGCTCGAGAAGGCCCAGAAAGAGCATCCGGACTACAATATCGAACTGATCGTCACCAACGAAGGCACCGCGGCGGGTCAGCGGCGGGAGCTGGACGACCTGCTGGTGCGCGGCGTCGCCGGCATCTCGATCTCCGTCGACGATGCGCCGCATGCCACCGAACAGCTCAACAAGGTGGCGGCCAAGACCGTGTTGATCACGACCGACAGCGACGCACCGCAGAGCAACCGCGTCGCCTATATCGGCACCGACAACGTCGCGGCCGGCCGCCAGGCAGGCGAGGAGATCAAGAAGGCGCTGCCGAACGGCGGCAAGATCGCGCTGTTCGTCGGTACGATGGATGCCGACAATGCCCGCGAGCGGGTGCAGGGCATCAAGGAATCGATCGCAGGCACCAAGGTCGTGCTGGTCGACGTGTTCACCGATCAGGTCGACTTTGCCAAGGCCAAGGCGAACATGGAGAACGTGCTCGTCAAATATCCCGACATTGCATTGTTGTCCGGCTTGTGGAGCTACGAGACGCCGCTGATCTATGACGCAGTGAAGGCCGCCGGCAAGGCCGGCAAGGTCAAGATCGTCGGCTTCGACGAGGACCAGCGAACGCTGCGCGGCATCTCGGATGGCACGATCGAATCCACCGTCGTGCAGCAGCCATACGAGTTCGGCTATCTCTCCGCCGTCAACATCATCAAGACACTGAACGGCGACAAGTCCTGGATCCCGAAGGACGCCAAGCTGATCGTACCGACCAAGGTGATCAACAAGGCCAATGTCGCTGAGTTCGCCGCCCAACTGAAGGAATTGCTGAAGAAGTAACTTCAGCCGGCTTCGCCGCCCGGCCGCCAGCAGGCCGCCGGGCGGCGTGCAGGAGGACATTCCGAATGGCCGAGACGCTGCTGGAGCTCAGCGGAATCAGCAAGACCTACCCCGGCGTCCGGGCGCTCGACGACGTCAACCTGCGCCTGCATCGCGGCGAGGTGCTGGGCCTGATCGGCGAGAACGGCGCCGGCAAATCGACGCTGATGCGAGTACTGGCCGGCGTGATCGCACCAAGCGCGGGCGTGATCCGCATCGGCGGAAGCGAACACGCCCGGATGACGGTGAGCGAGGCGACCCAGGCCGGTATCGCCTTCGTGCACCAGGAGCTCAACCTGTTCGACAATCTCGACGTCGCGGCCAACGTCTTCATCGGGCGCGAGAAGCTTGCCGGCGGCCCGCTGAAACTGGTGGACAATGCCGAGATGCGCGCCCGCGTCACGCCGCTGCTGGAACGACTGGGCGCCGATTTCAAGCCGGGCACGCTGGTCGACAATCTGTCGCTCGCGGAGCGGCAGATGGTGGAGATCGCCAAGGCACTGTCGATCGACGCCCGCGTGATCATCATGGACGAGCCGACCTCCAGCCTGACGATCTCGGAGACCGAACGGCTGCTCGAAGTGATTGCCGACTTGAAGGCACACGGCATCTCGGTGATCTACATCTCCCACCGGCTCGGCGAGATCATGAGCTGCGCCGATCGCGTCGTGGTGCTGCGGGACGGACGCACCGTCGGCGAGCTGGCGCGCGACGAGCTCAGCCACGCCGCGATGATCCGCCTGATGATCGGCCGCGACCTGAAGGCGCTGTACACGCCGCCGGCGAGCGCGCCGCAGCCGGGCGGCTGCGACATCGCCGGCGTGGTCACGACGGCCTTTCCCGGCCGGCGGATCGACCTGTCGGTGCGGCGCGGCGAGATCCTCGGCCTCGCCGGGCTGGTGGGCGCCGGCCGCACCTCGCTCGCCCGCGCGATCTTCGGCGTCGACCCGCTACTCGGCGGCGAAATCAGGATCGACAACGCGCCGGTCGGGGTCGCGTCGCCGCGGGACGCGATCCGGCAAGGCATCTATCTGGTGCCGGAGGATCGCAAGAAATCCGGGCTCGTGCTGGAGCTGCCGATCCGGGAGAATGTGACGCTGGCGAGCCTGCTGGACCACGCGCGGATGTGGCTGGTCAACGGCGCGGCCGAGCGCAAGATCGCCAAGGATCAAGCCAGGCGCCTGTCCATCAAGGCACCGAGCGTCGACATCGAAGCCGTGACGCTCTCCGGCGGCAACCAGCAGAAAGTGGTGCTGGGCAAGTGGCTTTCGATGCGGCCGCGCGTGATGTTCTTCGACGAGCCGACCCGCGGCATCGACGTCGGCGCCAAGAGCGAGATCTACGCGCTGATGCGCGGCCTCGCCGACCAGGGCGTAGCGATCGTGATGATCTCCTCGGACATGGAGGAAGTCATCGGCGTCTCCGACCGGGTCGCGGTGATGCACGAAGGCAGCGTCAGCGGCGTGCTCGAGCGCGAGAAGTTCAGCGAATACAACGTGCTGAGGCTGGCGGTCGGCCAGGCGCTGGAGACGATGGAGACCGCCGCGTCATGATGAAGAAAGAACTCGGCCTGTTGTTGCTGCTGGTGGTGATCTCCGCGATCACGGGCGCGATCAATCCGGCCTTCCTGTCGTTGGTGAATCTGCTGAACATGGCCAATCTGATCGGGCTGTTCGGCGTGTTCGCGCTGGGTGAAGGGCTCGTGATCATCACCGGAGGTATCGATCTATCGCTCGGCTCGATGTTCGCGCTGCTTGGCGTCGTCTTCATCGATCTGCTGACGACGTATCAGGTGCCCTGGCCCTTCGCGCTGCTGCTGGTGCTGATGGGCGGGCTTGCGCTCGGCGGCATCCAGGGCTTCCTGATCACGCGGCTGAAGATGCAGCCCTTCATCGTGACGCTGTGCGGGCTGCTGATCTATCGCGGCGCCGCGCGCTACTACACCAGCGATTCGACGCGCGGCTTCGGCTACGGCGACGAGGCCAGCACGCTGAGCAACATCGCCTCCGGCAACATCGCTGGCATCCCGAACACCTTCATCTTCCTGATCATCCTCGCGCTGATCCTCGGCGTGCTGCTGCATCGTTCGGTCTACGGACGCTGGCTCTATGCCGTGGGCAAGAACGAGGAAGCGGCGCGCTTCTCCGGCATCAACACGAACATGGTGATCGCAACCGCCTATATCATCAGTGGCGGCCTCGCCGGCGTTTCGACTGTGCTGTTCGTCTTCTACACCAACTCGGTCTCGCCGAGCTCGTTCGGAAATTTCTACGAGCTCTACGCGATCGCGGCGGCGGTGCTCGGTGGCTGCAGCCTGCGCGGCGGCGAGGGCTCCATCCTCGGGATCGTGCTCGGGACGGCGCTGCTGCAGGTGCTGCAGAATCTCGTCAACATCCTGGGCATTCCCAACTCGCTGAACTTCGCGGTGATGGGGACCGTGATTTTGATCGGCGTGCTGGCGGATCAGCAATTGCAGGCCCGCCGGCGGCGCAAGGCTGCGCTGGCCGGCCTCGCCCGTACCGCGCCCAAGCCGAAGGACAGCACAATTCTGCAAAGCGCAACGCCGCACGGCGCGGCTGCGTTGCCGACGACGACAGGCGATCAGGCATGACAAGCCGAAGGAACCACGATCGAGAACGGCGACTTGAGGGGAGGAATGTGGTGAGGAGTTCATTGGGCAAGATTGATCACGTGCATGGCGCTCGCGTCGATGTTGGCCTTGCATGGCGGGTCTGGCCGCACCGCGGACGGCCCCTCACCACCGTCTCGACGGGCGTTGGCGCGCCCGCACTTTCCATCTCAAGTTGAACGATCGGAATCACAAACGGGGCGCGTTCCACGCTGAAGGGCTTTGGGCGGGGACGTGACACAACAATCGACAAAGCCGGGGACGCTGGGAGTGCAGAAAATGTCACTTAGGTCAGTAGCCACCGCGCGGGCGTGCGGCGTGGGGATCGCCTTGTTATCTCTGTTCGGCGGCGGCGGCGCGCATGCGGCCGATCTGTTCACCAAGGCTCCGCCTGTGCCTTATACCGAGACCGACGATTTCTGGACGCGGCCGTATCTGTTCGGCGATCTCGGCAGGACGCAGCTCAAGGACCGCGGCATCTCGCTTGCCCTGACGCTGGGTGACGAAGCCGTCGGCAACCTGTCGGGCGGCAACAGGAACACCGCGACCCAGGCCGGGCAGTTGTTCTTCCAGGCCAAGTTCGACATGGCGAAGCTTGCCGGCATCCAGGGCGGCACGGTCGGCCTGACGCTGGTCGACCGCTTCGGCCGCAACCTCAACGACGAGGCAGGCATTCCGGCCCTGCAACTGACCAACGAAGTGTTCGGCCGCGGCAGCATCCTGCGCCTGACCGAGCTCTATTACTCGCAGAAGCTGTTCGATGACCGCCTCGAACTGAAGGGCGGCCGCTTGCCGGTCGGCTCGGACTTCTTCTTCGGCCTCTGCGAATTCATCAACCTGACCTTCTGCGGCGGCCAGCCCGGCAACATCCAGGGTGGCTACATCTACAACTGGCCGGTGAGCCAATGGGCCGGTGTGGTCCACTACAACTTCGCCAAGGAATTCCAGTTGTCGGTCGGTGTCTACGATGCCAACCCGAACTATTTGACGACGTCGGACTCCGCGACCTATTTCCTGCCCGGCGTCCCCGGTTCGAGCCGTGCATCGGGTGTGCTGGTGCCGGTCGAGTTGGTCTGGGCGCCGAGCGGTCCGTTGAACGGGACGTGGCGCTTCGGCGGCTGGTATGACAGCGCCTCGACGATCGACGGCGGCCTGCCGGGGATCATCGCGATCGCGCCGGGCATCGGTGGCGTCTCGGATCAGAATCTGGGAGATTCACGCGGCCGCTACGGCGTCTATGAATCGATCCTGCAACGGCTGACCGTCGACGGCCCGAAGGCACAGGGCTGGTACACCTTCCTCAATACCACCGTCGCCGATCATCGGACCTCCTATCAGGACTACCAGATCGCACTGGGCTTCAGGCACACCGGAACGTTCTCATGGCGCCCGGACGACGAAGTCGGCTTCGCGGTGGGCACGACCCACGTGAATTCCGCCGCCCTCACACCCAATGCCGGCGGCAACGAAGTTCCGATCGAAGCCTGGTATGGATGGCAGGCGACCGGCTGGATGAACCTCAAGTTCGACGCCCAGTACGTGATCAATCCCGGCGGGCGCGGATACAATGCGGCCGGCGTGAAGACCGACAATGCCTGGATTCTCGGCTTGCGCACGCTGGTGCACTTCTGATCCGGCGGCGGTCTGCCAGCATGCCTGAGCGAGGCCAACCATGGTGATCCCTCACGACGCCGGACTGCCGGTCCTGGAGTTGAAGGGAATCGGCAAGGAGTTCGGCGCCATTCGTGCTTTGCATGGCGTCGACCTCCGCATCGCTCCCGGAGAGGTGGTTGGCCTGATGGGCGACAACGGCGCCGGCAAGTCGACGCTGGTCAAGATCATCGCCGGCAATTTCCCGCCAAGTCAGGGCGAGATCCGCTTCGACGGCACGGCGGTTCATTTCGCCCGGCCGATCGACGCCCGCGCGGTCGGCATCGAGGTGGTCTATCAAGACCTCGCGCTGGCCGACAATCTCACGGCCGCGGCCAACGTCTTCCTCGGCCGTGAGCTCAAGCGCAGGCTCGGTCCGTTCGCCTTGCTCGACCACAAGGCGATGGCGGCACGTGCGCGCGAACTGTTCGCGGAACTGCGTTCGGAGACGCGCCCGGACGATCTCGTCAGGCAGATGTCGGGCGGCCAGCGTCAGGCGGTCGCGATCGCGCGGACGCGGCTCTCCAACGCCAGATTGGTGATGATGGACGAGCCGACCGCGGCGATCTCGGTCCGCCAGGTGGAACAGGTCCTGAGCCTGATCCATCGCCTGAAGGAGCAAGGCGTTGCGGTCATGCTGATCTCGCACCGCATGCCCGACGTCTTCGCGGTCTGCGATCGCGTCGTCGTCATGCGCCGCGGCGAGAAGCGAGCCGACAAGGCGATCGGCGACAGCAGCCCCGAGGAAGTCACCTCCCTGATCACGGGAGCGAAGGAGGCTGCGTGATGGCCACGCCGGTGGAATCTCCGATCACCTTCAGCAACGTCGGCAAGACCAAATGGTGGCAGAGCGGCTTCCTGGCGTCGCAGACCGGCTACGTCCTGCTCGCGCTGGTGGCGCTGTTCGTGGTGATGAACTTCGCCAGCCCATATTTCCTCACCGAAGGAAACATCCAGAATGTGGCGAAGAACTTCTCCTTCATCGCGATCGCCACGCTCGGCGTGACCTTTGTCATCATCACGGGCGGTATCGACCTCTCGGTCGGCTCGGTGATGTGCTTTTCCGCGATGATCACCTCGATGGTCATGACGCAGATATCGACACCGGGCCTGCCGGGCGCCGGGTGGTTCGTGCATCTGGCTGGCGACGGCAAGACCGTGATCGCCAACCTGCCCGGCTTGATCCTGCTGGTCTCGGTCCTCGCGGGACTCGGCGTTGCGCTCGTGGTCGGCCTCGTCAACGGCTTCTGCATCGCTGTGCTCGGGCTGTCGCCGTTCGTCACCACGCTCGGCATGCTCTCGATCGTACGCGGCCTCGGCTATGTCGTCTCCAACGGCCGCGGCAGCTTTCCGAGCGGTCCCGACGCCGATTATTTCTACGAGCTGACGTCGGGCGTCGTATTCGGCCTGCCCGCGCCGTTCATCTACCTCGTGATCCTCGCGGTGGCGATGGCGATCGTGCTGCACCACACCGGCTTCGGCCGCCACGTCTTCGCTCTGGGCGGCAACGAGAAGGCGGCCGCGTTGACCGGCATTCCGGTCGTGCGGGTCAAGATCGAGGTCTATGTGATCTGCGCACTCGCAGCGGGTCTGCAGGGTATCATCATCTGCGGCTGGCTGGGATCTGCACCGGCGAACATGGCGTCGTCCTACGAGCTCAACGTCATCGCCGCCGCCGTGATCGGCGGTGCCAATCTCGCCGGCGGACTCGGCGGCCCGCTCGGGGCGATCGTCGGCTGCATGCTGCTCGAGGTGATCCGCAACGGGCTGGTGCTCGCGCAGGTCAACTCCTATTGGCAGCAGACCCTGGTCGGCGTGATCATCATCGCAGCGGTGCTGGTCGATCGTCTCCGTTCGCGCATGGCGTGAAGATTTTCCGGGAGGATAACGAAATGAACGTCTATCCGCCTCCCGTAGCCACCGACTGCAAGTGATAGACGCAAAAGCTATGGAGGGACGTACAATGAGAAGAGCACTCCTTGCCGCCGCTGTCCTCACCGTGATGGCCACGCCAGCATTTGCGCAGAACTACAAGTTCGTGATCGTGCCCAAGGCGATGAACAATCCGTTCTTCGATTTCGCGCGCGACGGTTGCCAGAAGCGCGCCAAGGAACTCGGCAACGTCGAATGCATCTACAAGGGTCCGGTCGAGCACGAGCCGGCGACGCAGGCGCAGATCATCCAGGATTTCATCACCCAGAAGGTCGACGGCCTGGCCATCTCGGTCGCCGATGTCGCGGCCATGACCAAGTCGATCGAGGCGGCAACCGCGGCCGGCATTCCCGTCATCACGTTCGACTCGGACGCGCCGGGCTCGAAGCGGATTGCCTATATCGGCACCGACAACAGGGAGTTCGGCGTCGCGCTCGGCAAGCAATTGCTCAAGCTCCGGCCCGGTGGCGGCAAGTACGCGCTAATCTCGGGCGGGCCCGGCGCGGAGAACCTGGCCGAGCGCGTCGACGGTGTTCGTGAGGCGCTCAAGGGCTCGAAGTGGACCGAGGTCGGGGGCTCGCCGACCTTCTGCAACGACGACCCCGCGCTTGCCGTACAGCAGATGACCGATCTGCGCACGGCGACCCCAGACCTCGCAGCGATCATCCCGGTCGGCGGCTGGCCGATGTTCGCGCCGGAAGGCTTCAAGGCATTCGTCAGCAAGAGCAAGAAGGATCTCGACGCCGGCAAGTTCACACTCGTCGCGGCCGACACCCTCAGGATGCAACTCGAGTTGCTCAACGAGGGTTATGCCAACTCACTGATCGGCCAGCGCCCATTCGAGATGGGCGGAAAGGCGATGGACACCCTGCTGGCGATCAAGAAAGGCCAGAAGGTGCCGGAGATCATCCACACCGGTCTGGACATCGTGACCAAGGACAATGTCGCGACGATGTTGAAGTAGCCGCGCAGGTTCGGTAGAGGCTGCGCCGCCCATCACGGACGCAACCTCGGCCCACCGGAGCGGCGGACCACGGTGCGGCCAAGAGCGGCCGCACAATGCCGCAAGGCCAGCCGGAGATCATTCTCGACCGTCCGAAGGCTGACCCGCAGGTGATCCGCCACGTCATGCGCTGTGCGGCCCTCGATCGAAATGCCCTCGAGCACGCGACGCGGCCGCTCCGGAAGCTCGGCCAACGCGCGCTTCAAGGCTGCGATCTCTGAGCGCGCCTCGACCACCCTCGTGGCGTCGGGCTGATCATCGCAGATATCCAGTATTGCTTCCACGTCGGACACGCCGACGCGATAATTCTGCGCCCGGTGGCGATCCTTGGCGACATTGATAGCGATGCGAAACAGATAGTCGTTCGGGCTGCGCACCGGCTCCGCTTCCGTGACCCGATCCAGCCGCAGGAATGTCTCGTGCAGCGCTTCATGGGCGAAGTCGGAGGATCCCAGGCGGCGCGTCAGCTTTGTAATGAGCCCGCCATAGTTCTCCACCAACTGGTCGCGCAGCCTGGCCTGATTGACATCACCCACGTTCGAAGCCCCTGCCTGCCTCTTAGAGCGCCTTCCCGCGAAATGGACAGCGGTTCGCGGGAAGGAAACGCGTCAGTCCAACAATCCAGAGCCCCGTTCCGATTCAATCGGAACGGAAGACACCCCGGCGTCACTGCGGAGCAAGCTTGCGCTTCTCTTCATCCGTGAGGCCTCGCGTGTCGATGTCGGTGAGCGGGCCGTAGCCGACCACTTTGAGGGGATCGTTGGGATTGTAGCTCCGTTGCTCGGCCGGTGGCGGCCGCCGCTTGTCCTCCGGGGACGTCTCGCCGTCGGCTCCGCCGCCATAGCCAAGCACCTCGACGATGATGATCGAGGGCTGACTGTTGGCAGCAGGTGCCGCGGGCTGCGCCTGCTGAGACGCCGCAGTCGTGTTGTTTGCGGAGGTCAGCGCACCGACCGGCGGACCGGTGACGACCGGCAGGCCCGACGACACGCCCTGTACCTGGATGTTGGTCGCATTGATGATTTGCAACGCAGCCAGGTTGACGTTGCCGGAGACGCGGACGCCGGCCTCGCCGAGATCGATGCTGCCAAGCGGCGCGACGAGGTCGATATTGCCCGGTCTTACGCTCGGAACTTGCTGGATGGTGGCGACACCCGCGCCGAACACCGGCGGCACAGGAGTCAATTGCACACCGCCGTAAGGATCATAGGTCCGGTTTGGCGGCGTGTAGATCGCGGTGGTCTTGGAGCCGCGGCCGGCGTTGATGTCGCCCTCCGCCGACCAGGCGCTGATGTTGCCGCCATAGACGGTCATGACGCGGCTTTGCCCGAGCAGGATACTACCCTGCGCATAGATGCCGATGTCGCCACCCTGCCCGAGCGAGACGAGGCCCGCATCCGACGTGGGTGTCACGCCTTCGGTGCCGACCAGCACCTTTCCGCCCGGCGCCATCAACTGGATGCTGCCGCCATCGCTGCCATTGCTGGGTCCGGTGCGGACGAAGCCGCTGAGGGATCTGCCATTGGCATCGAGCGCGCTGAACAAGGTGATGTCACCTTGGTAGCTTTGCGGTTGCCCGCCGGCGCCCTGGCTCGGAAACAGCACCGCGATCGCGTCGCGCCCGCGCAGATAGCTTCCCGGACGCAGACCACTGGCGTCGTTGTACTCCCGGCCGCTCGCCGTCAATTCCGCGAAGTAGACCATGCGATCGAACGTCGCCTGTTGTTGCAGCGAGAGCGCGCTACGGAAGAAGCCGAGTGCGCCGTCCTGATCGCCGGTGTAGCCGTAGTTGACCTGTAGCCAGCCGTAGAGCATCGCATTGTAGGTAAAGCGGCTCTGCAACGCGCTGCTGCCGAGTAAATAGGCGATCGCGTCGCCTTGCGTACCGGCATAACCGGTGCTCTTGAGCCAGGCATAAAGCGGCGTGCTGGTCGGGTACTGCGCCCGCTGCGACGCCGGCAGGCCGCTGAAGAACGCCAGCGCGCCGCTTTCGTCGCCGGTGTAGCCGGCGGCGCTCTTCAACCAGACCGCCAGATCCTTGAGCGTGGCGACTGTGTCCGCGGTCTGAATAACCTTGCCCGGCTGGCCGGCCAGCGGCTTCGAGGGATCGGCCGCGTTCGCGGGATCGAGATAGCGGGCGGCAAACCCCGCATAGTTGATCTGGCCAACACCCGGCTCGCCGGGGCCGACGCCGGCCAGCAGCGACACCGCAGCCACCGGGGTCGTGCTGCCCGAGATCAGGGAGGCAAGACCTTCAACGCTTGCGGTCGCTCCCTGATAGAGGTTCTTCCCCGCAACCAGCGAGAGCGAGCCGGGACCTGAAACGCGGAGACCGGGCACGGAGCGTCTGCCAGTGCTGTCGTCGAGGAAGTCGTTGATGCCGGCATAGATGATGTTGCCGGAGGCAGCGATCAACGACATGTCCGAGGGGCTATCGTGAAGGATCATGCCGTTCAGATTCACGATGTCGCCACCGGCGAGGATCTGCACCGGCTTCATCGCCCGATAGAACGTCGTGCTGACATTCTGATTGCCGATAAAGGCGAGACCGATATAGGTCGCCCCATATCTGAGATTGAGAACGTCGCCGCCGACCGCGTAGACATGCGAGACGATGTCCGCGCCGCCGAAAGCGGTGGCGTCGGTCACGGTGTTCGGGCCGAAGGTATACAGCGGCAGGCCGGCGCCCGACATGCCGTCGAGAGGCTGGGAAAATTTGCCCCAGAAGTTTGACGCAGTGATCTGCGTGCCGCCGGAACTATCAGCCTGCGACGACAGCCAGCCGGGATTGAACGGCGTCGCCAGGCTCGACAACGAGGTCGCCGATGGGCCCAACAGTCCGTTCGACGATGCGATGATCTTGCCGGCAGCGAGCAGATCGAGTTCGCCCTGGGGAGACGGCATCTGGGTGCTGCTGGCGGCATCCACCGGCGTCAGGTAGATGCTGCCATTGCCGGCAACCGCGCGCAGGATCGGCGGCAGCACCGACGTGGTCGACAGTCCGATTCTGGAGACGCCCTGGTCGGAGGACAGCGGCGCGAGATTGCCGCCCGCGGCAAACAGGTTGACCGCAGTCGTTCCCGTCCAAAGCGTGAACCACGACGCGGTCTGCAGGCCATTGCCGCCAGCGCTCGCGTTCTGAGACAGCAGGCCACGACCCAGGTCATCGATAGTCCCCATCGCGAGGTCGCCGCGCGCGCGAACGGCAATGGTTCCGTCGCCTGGCGCAAACGAGCCACCAGCGACTGCAACCATCCCATAGGGTATCAGCGGGTTGGCGGGGCGCGGATCAGCGAGACTAACGCCGAAGTTTGTTCCGGTCAGGGTACCAAAGGCCCCCGCATCGACGCTGGTGTCGCCGCGCAGGTTGACGAACTGGTTGCCGCCGGTACCGACATTGCTGCCGGCCGCCACCTTCAGCGAACCGCCGCCGGTTTGCGCGAGGCTGCCATCACCCAACACGCGGCCGCTGCCGCCGATTGCGACGATGATGCCCTGCCCGGCATCCCCGATGTCGTGCCCCGCAGTGACCGTGACATTGCCGCCTCCCAACGCGCCGACTCCGGCGAAGGCGGACAGGGCCGGCTGCGGCCCCGGATAGTTGGACGTCGCCACATAGCTACCGAAATTGACGCCCCACGCGGTCGCCTGCCCGAGCGCGGCGCCGCCTTGACGCCACAGCCAATTGCCCACTGCGGTCGCGCCCGGCGGCAGATTGCCACCAACGTCGCCTTGCGCTGCCAGCAGCACGTCGCCGCCGCCGTCGGTGTAGTACATGCGTTGCGGATTGAGCGTCGGCTCGTAAGCCGCATTGGCCTGTCCCATCACCGAGCCATCGGGCAACGTTGCGCGGCCGATATTGTACGCAGCGTCGACGGTAATCGCCGTGCCTGCCGTGTAGACGCCGAATGGCGAGGTCTGCTGATAGTTGCCGCCGGCGAGAATCTCGAGACTGCCGGTGCCGGTGCGCACCACGCTGACACCCGGGCTCGGGTTTCCCGTGCCGGCCAGGTTGACGTTGAAGGGATCGTTCAGCACGACGTTGCCGCTGCCCGACAGCGTCGAGACTGACTGCAAGGCGCGGCTGTCCACGCCTGCGAGATCGGCGCCGCCGACCAGGCGCATCGACCAGGATTGCGATCCCGGCGCGAGCATCGGCGCGATGGCCCATACCTGACGGTCACCCGCCGCGGTCAACGACCCGACACTCATGCCGGCAGGCAGAATCGTGCCGATCGGCAGCGAGACATTCTGGGCGAACGTATAGCCGTTGAAGAGGGTAAGGTCGGCATTGGCCGGCAGGGTCACCGACTGAATGTACGCCCCGATAACGAGCAGAGAGCTTGAGAAGTAGGTGCCAGCCGCGATCCTGGTTCCAATCTGCCAGGTGATGGCGGTGGAAATCCGGTCACCGGATCTATAGAGGACGCTCCCGTCCGGATTGTAGATCGTTCCGAACACGCGCCGCCCCGAAAAGGCTGGCTGGAATGGATCGGAGAGCACGACGTCAACAGGGAAAGGATGCGCGGCAGTGGGATCCTGGTTGAGATAAGTATCTTCCGGGAGGGTCAGCGGGATGTTGATCGTGCTGCCGCTTGGAATCGACGATCCGGCGGACAATGTCGCCCCGGCAGTCTGGACGGTGTAGTCGGAATCCAGCGTCCCGGAGAACAGAACTTTCAAGCTATCGGGTGAAGCCGGCGGCCGCGCAAACCCATCGTTGACGCTGCCGTTGATCTTGAGGTTGCCGCCGGCGCGGACGACCAGCACACCGGGCTCGCCCGAGCCCAGGACCCCGGTCTTCTGAGTGAACGGATTGAGGCTGGCGTAGCGGAAGCCGGAGAGATCGAGATCACCGGCAGTCGAAAGATCGCCATCAGATCGGATTTCGACACCGGGGCGCAGATGGAACGCGCCGGAATAGCTCGATAGTCCGGCAAGACGCTGCAGCAGGCTGCTGTTCGCCAGGGCCGCGTTGATGAACGCGGTGCTCTCGGCGTCGCGCGCAACGAGATAGGCCTGATCGATGGTGCTGCCGCCGGGCAGCGTGTAGGTCCGGAACGCGTTGACCGCGATGCTCGCCGCGCCGGTGACGGTCACGCCACGGGGCGCATTGATGGCAACGTCGTTGGCACCGTCACCCGACCCACCCGCACCGCCGGTGCGCGGCGCATTGAGGTTGACTTGTCCGTAGGAGGCGAGCAACGCGCCCTGTGGCGAGGTGACGCTGACGTCGATGCGTGCACCATCATCGAGCAGCAACGTGCCCCGGCTGGTGGTCAGCTCGACGGTTCCGCGGTTGCTGGCCGCGATCGGCTGACCGTAACTGTCGGTCTTGAGTACGGTGCCATGCGCATCGAGCACGCCCGATCCGGTGAGGTCGAGAGTGTCGCGCGCCGAGAGGCGGATCGTGCCAGGAGATGTGCCGCTGGCGTCGATCTTCCCGTTGACGACAAGCGATCCGCCATCGAGCGAGATCGTGACGCTGCCGGCTTTGACCTCGTCGCCGACGACGAGGCTGCCTTGCTTGATGTCGAAGGCACGCGATCCGAACACCCCGCCCGCATTCAGCATCGTATTGAGCGCGGCGAAATTGCCGATGCTCTGGCCCGTCGCCAGGAACGCGCCGCTGGTATAACCGCCGCTGCTGCCACCCAGCACCTGACCACCGAACAGCACCGCGCCATTGCCGGCCGTCGCGCTGACGCTGCCGCCGACGTTGTTGACGGCGGACACATCGATCACCGAGCCCGCAGACTGGACGATGTTCGCCTGCCCGCTGCTCATCACCAGGGTGCCGCCCCAGCTATTCTTCGTGACGTCGAAGAAAGCAATGCTGCGGCCGGCAAGATCGATATGGGCGTTGCTGCCGAGCGCCACATCGTTGGTCCCACTCAACGTCAGCTTGCCGCTCGGCAATGCCACCGCGGTGTCGAGAACCACGCTCGCACCGGTGAGAGAAACGGTGCCGCCGAGATCGGTCACGGCCGCGGTATTGGCAGGCGCCATGCCCGCAGGCGCCGCAGCATTGATCGTGCCGCCGGCCTTGATGTCCAGCACCGCGCCGTTGGTTGCCGTCACCAGCGGCGTCGTCAGATTGAGGTTACCACCAACGAGGGTCCCGGAGGCATCGCTGGTCTGGCCGACCGAGAGCGTGCCGTTGCCGTTGGAAGTGATACGTGTCGCCGCGCCGAGATTGACCGTGGAGAAGCCGAGCGCGATCCGATTGAGTGTAGCACCATCGGTCGGCCGGCTCGCGGCATCGTAGCCGAACAGAATCTCGTTGGCCTTGATGTTGAACTGCCCCGAGCCCGTGCCGGCGCCCCCCGGCAACACGGCGGGCGGTGGCATGCTGCCATAGGCCGGCGGGCTGCCGGTCCGGATTCCGTTCCAAATCAGCCGATCGGCGATGATCGTCGCGCGATCGTTGGCTCCCCCGCGACCGTAGATCGCCGGGGTATTGATCACGAATTGCAACGACTTCCCGTTCGGTCCGCCAGTGGCGTCGAGCGACGCGGTGCCGAAGAAGTTGAGGCTGCCGCTGGTCAGGATCAACTGTTCGAGTGCAGGCACGCCCGCTGTCGTGGACGGACGCAGCAGTCTGTCGAGTTCGACCTGAGTCAGTGTCCAGCCGGCCGGCAGCACGCCAGCTGCCTGGGCGGCGACGAGCGATGCCGTATCGCCGATATTGATCTGGTTCTGCGTCACTGCGAGATAGCGTGCGCCGAAGTTGGCGTCGCCGATGTTAAGCTGTCCCGGCGCGCCGAGTACGATGCTGCCGTCCGTCAACAGCGATGCGCCGCTCGCCAGCGAGATCGCGCCGGTTCCGCCGATCGGCAGGAAATTCAGCCGGCCATTGCCGACCGCGAGCACGGCGGGCCCGCCCGGATACTGCTCGTTCTGCGCATTGCTGTACACGTAGCCAAGCGTCGAATCGATCACCGCGCCGGTCTTGCCGCGGGTGTCGATCGTGGCGGTCCCGGCGACATTGATGTTGTTGCCGACGAGGAAGACCTGGCCCGCTTGCAGCGTCGCGCCGTCGAGGACGTTGACGGTCCCGCTGCCGCTGAGCTGGATCCGGGGCCCGTAGATTTGGTCGAACCAGTAAAGGGAATGCCCGCCGACGACGAGCAAGCCGGCATTGAACGCATTGAGATCGGCGCTCGAAAGCGACGTATGCCCGGCGATCGGAGCAGCGTCAGGTGCGGTGATGTCGATGATATTGCTTGGTGCCGACGAGTTGACGATCAATCCGCCGGTGATGCCGTCGCCGCTGCCGTTGAACAGGGCCGTGCCGGCGAAGGCCAGTGACTGGCCGCTGTCCGGCGGAGTGCCGAAACTGAGCGAGAGCACGCCGCCATCCGACGGGAGACGCGGACGCACTGCGCCGAACGTCGCCGCCTGGCTGCGCGCAAAGTCGCTGTAGCTCATCTCGTTGTATTGCGAGTAGCTGCGGACGGTTCGACCGGGCGTGAGCAGGAGCTGTGTCGCCAACGCGTTCACGATACCGGTGTTGGCGATTCCCAGCGTTCCGGTCGCCGCGTAGGATCCGTTGCCGAGTCCGACCGCTCCAGTCAGCGTCGTGTTGGTGCCGCCGAGCTCGACGCGGAACGCGCCGGGCAGCAAGGCGTAGCTCGACGGCAGCAGCGTGTAGGTTCCTGCTGGCAATCCCGGCACGCCGGCGCCGATCGTGACCTGCTGGCCGACGACGGGATCGCCCGCGCCATTGGAGGCGATTGAAGGGGCATAGGCCGACGCGTAGCCGGGCAGGATGGCGTAGACTTTGTTGCCCGCCGAGCTAAAGCCGGCATTCGCCGGATTGGCGCTTGCCAACGGCGTCGTCAGGACATTGACCGAACCGCCGCGGCCGGAGATGAAGCCGGCGCCGGCAAGCATCCCGCCACCGGACATGTCGAGCACGGCGCCAGGCTCGCCGACCATCGAGTTGGTCCTTATGGAGATGCCGGTCGCAACGCGGTATTGCCCCCCTGACAGGACCTCGAGCGAACTGAGATCGAGCAGCGTGCCTGCCCCCTGGTAGGTGATGCCATCCGGCGTGCCGCCGAACGGCATCGTGAGCCCGTTGGCGCTGGAGGAGGTGACGCTACCGGATCGGAAGATCACGGTCGTCGGCTTGGTGACGGTATCGTCGTAATTTATGTTCGAGATGAGCGGCGGATTGAACAACACGGCACCGAGCGGCGCGCGCACGATGCCGCCCTGGTCGATCTTGGCGCCGATAAAGGACAGTTGGCCGAATGCCGAAGCCGGCACCGCGGGGAGAGCCCCGCCATTGCCGCGGATGGTCAGCAGGGCATCGGGCTTGAGCGCGGGGCTCCAGACGCCGCCGGTATTGTTGGTCCGCAGATACATGCCGACGTAGATTGCAGCGTTGGCGCCGCTGAGCGGATAGAGCTGGGCTGCCTGAATGGTCAGGTCGCCGGGAGCCACCACCGCGCTGGTGGCAAGCCGGATGTCCCCGGAGCTCTGGAGTGTGATCTGGTCGAACCCCGGTGCATTGACGAGATGCGGTCCCGACGTATGGGTGCCCTGGTCGGTAAACGGCGCCGGAATATTGTTGGTATCGCTGATATAGAGCAGCGCACCGCTGCCCTGAGCGCCGAATGCACCGAAGCGGAGAGTGCCGCTGATATCGATCAGGTCGGCCGCGATATGGAGGCTGTTGTCATTGCGGAGGCTCGGTCCACTGACACCGAGGCCAGGCTGATACTGCTGAAGTGACGCCTGGTTGTTGTCGATCCGGCCGTCCAGCCGAACATAGGGTGCGGCAAGCGAAATAGCGGCGTTGGGCGTGTCGCTCGAGGCGGTGATGATGCCGCCAGAAAGCGTGAGGCTGCGCCGCATCGCCAGATTGACGTCGCCCTTGAAGACGAACAGGTCGGACGTGCGCAACGACAGCGAGTCGAATCCTCCGGCGTGAATCTGGTCGACGCCGAGCACGGCGGTGCCGAATTGCAGCGCCGGGTCCGCTTTGCCCGGCGTCAAATCCGCGGCCAATCCGCTCGATGGGTTGTTCTGGACGATGGTGACGTTGTGCAGCTTCTGGATCGCATCGGGGATCAGACCGATGCCGTCAGGGGCCAGCGGCCCGGCAATCAGCGGGGTGTAGATGCGGCCGACGAGATTGACTGCGAGCGTGCCGCCGGATGCTCCGGGGCCGCCCGCCGAGGCGCGCATTTCGCCGTCAAGATAGATGCCGTTGTCGGAATAGAGCCCGATGCTGCCGCCGTTGCTCGCGACGAGCCTTGGACGCGATGGCGTGCTTGGCGACGCCCCGGCGGAGAGATCGATGATCGCCGACGTGCCCGAGGCATCGAGCCGGGCGCCCGGGCGGATGACGATGAAGGCATCGCTGGCCTGATCAGCCACCCCCGTGCCGCCGAGCTGAATGGTACCGCCGTCGCTCACCGTGCCGTAGCTGCGGCCCGATCGGTCCTGCGCGATAACGGCCGTGCCTGACACGTCGAGAACGGCATCTTCGCCGATCCAGACCGAGCGGGTCAGCGAGAAACTACCGTGGCGGCCGGCAACCTGCGCCTGCCCCGCCGCGTCCACGACGCTGTTGACGCTGATCGTACCGCCCGGAACCGTGATTCGACCGTCGATCGTGGTCTGGCCGTTGGCGAGGATGCTGACCGACTTGCCAGGATCGGCAGCGATCGCAGCCTCTCGCTGCAGCGTAAAATCGCCGAGGCTCGCAAGCGTCAGGGCCGCACCTATGCGCGGTGTGACTTTGGCAGCGACCGGATCATCCAGGTAAGCGGGCGGCAGCCATAGCTCGGCAGTGGCAGCCAATCCGCCTCCGCTCCGCGCAGCGAACGACGTCGCAGCGAACTGATAGACCGGCACCACCGGTTTCACGTTGGCGCCATCGGTGACGAGAAGGCCAGTGCCGCTGGTGATATTGTAGCTGGTGAAACCCGATGCCAGCAGGCCGCTGTCCAGCGTCAGCACCGGCTTGATAGCCGCCGGAGTCGGCAACACCGTGCCGGCGGGAATCAGCGTGCCCGCTGGCAGCGTTAGGGGCGCAGTCGTCAGGTCACCGGCGTGATACGAGGCCAGAACCTGCGGCACGACAGTGAAGCTCTGGGGAAACACCGACGACGGCAGCACCGTGCCGGCCGGCACCGGGCTGATCGAGAAAAGCACCGTACCCGCCGGCACCGTTTGTCCCGTGCCGAAATATGCAAATGTGCTGCTGAACGCATAGACCCCCGCGGGAACGACCCAGGCGCCCGCGGTCGTGATCGAGTTCGGCACGAAATTCGGCGAGATCGCGACCGATGTCGGCTGATCGAGCGGCGCGGACGTCAGCGCGTTGGTGTAGTCGATAGGAACCTTGCTGCCGGCCGGGATGACGAGGTCCTGATTGAGCCTCAAACTGATGCGGGCTGGCGTATTCGCTGCGAGCGTACCGCCTGCGAGCGCCGCATCGTCGCCAATGACGATGGTCTGACCGGCATTGAGCGTCAGGTTGCCGCCGCCATTGAAGCCATAGGCGCGCACGGTGCCGTCGAAAATCAGCGGCGCCGAGCGGTCGGTGCTGAAATAATTGGTGGCCCCGAGGTGGGAATAATCGTTGGTGATCAGGCTGACGCTGCCGCCGGTTCCGCCCCGCGTCTTGTTGTTCAGGACGATGGCGCCGCCGGATGAGACATCGACGAGGCTGCCGCTCGCAAGCGTGATGCCGCCGGTGGTCGATACGGTCAGCGCCCCCCCGTTGAGATAGCCAAGACCGGACGTGTTGCTCGGATCGACCTGCGCATTTGTCCACAACCCCGACAGGTCGACGGTGACACCAGAACCAATGGCCACGGAGGCCGGCGTGCTTCCCGTCGTCAGCGCCCACCATTGCTCCAACTGGCCGCTCGCCAGCACCGCGTGCATGATGTTGCCGAGCGTGATGCTGCCGCTATGGGCCGTGACGTCAGCGTTGAGGGCGATCGACGGGGCCGCGAAGGTGATCTGGCCTCCAGGCGCGAGCGTCAGTGGCGCAGCAACGGTGATCTGGTTGCTGGTTGCGAAATTGAGACCGCCGAGCCCGAAACTGTTGAGCGTCGGCGCATCGAAATAGGCGGTTCCGGCACGATTCGACGGCAGCGCATCGGTTGCACCGACTCCATCGCCGATTGGCGCCACATTGCCGAACCGGACATTGGTGTTGTAGGCGCCGGTGAGACCGAAGCCCGTGTACTTCCCGAGCGCGAGCGTACCGGCCAGCGGCACGGTCGTCTGCGTCAACTTGTAGCCGTCGGTGACGCCCGCTGAACGCGCCGTGGCCTGCCGTTCTCCATCGATGACATCGGCAAGGATCGCGCCTTCGAAGACGGCGGTCGGAGTCGAGAGGTTGAGCCGGCCGGCATCGCGTCCGATCGTGTAGCCGCTCTCCCAGCGGACGCTGCCCCTGCCGAACGGACTGAGATAGATCTCGACGACGTTCCAGCGTTGATGGTTGACGACGAAGCCATTCGCCAGGCTGACATAGGTGAGACCGGACGGTGCATTATTGGCGTCGTAGATTCGCCCGTCGCTACCGAGCAGATTGGTCTGACGTATCCAGCCGTCCTGATAGCGCACCGCGCCGCCGGAGATGTTGAAGATCGAGCCCCGTTGGGCGACGACTTCCGGCGCGGATAGCGTGATCGAACCGCCGACGGCGGTCCATTCTCCGATTGTATGCCCTGTATTGCTGAGATAGCCGGAAACTTCCAGCAGACCACCCGGGGTGTAGTAGCGATCGGAGGCATAGCCTCCGGTGCCCGCCGGCACCAGAACGAGATTGCGTGCGTCGACCCAGACATTCTTGTTGAGCAGTGTCCCACTGTCGCGGTTCTGCGGGGAGTCGCGCAGCTCATTGCCCTGGATATTCACGGAGATGTCGTTGGTCGACATCGCCAGCACGGTGCCGGTCATACCGGACACGTCGATGACCGATCCCGTCTCGGCGAAGACACGCTTGCCGGCAGATACCGCCACCTGGCCGCCCTGGGCCATCGTCAGCGAACCATTCCGGAAATTCACGATGCCGCCGCTGACGATCTCGACGCGAGACTGGTCCTTGCGATCGGCGAGCGTCGAGAGATTGTCGAACAGGCCAGTGGCGAGGCCGTTGGCGCCCGACGCCGCGATCAAACTATCGCGCTGGGCATTCAACGCGGTGGCGTTCGGATTGATGCCGGCCACGAGCGCGGCCGCAGCATCAGTCTCAGGCAGGACCAAATTGATGCTGTTGCCGGTCAGTGTGACGCTGCCGGTGCCGTCCGAGGCAGAGTTCAACAGATGGATGGTTCCGCGCTGATTGACCGACGTCGTCGAGAGCAGGATCCCATCCTGGGTGATGGCGTGACCGGCAAGCGTGATGTCGCCCCGCTGCGCCAGGATGAGACCGGTGTTACCGACCGCGCCGCTGACGCTGCCTGCGCGCAGCAAGGGAGCGATCTCGTTGCCTCGAGTCGTCGAATACTGGTTGACGTTGGTGCCGTACCCCGGTCGCAGGATGAAGTCGTCGCCAGCGGAGAGCATGACCTGCCCCTGGGGCGTGGTGATGGCGCCGGCATTGGTGACCTCGCTACCCATCAGCAACACGAAGCCGCCGCCCGATGTGTTCGATACCGGCGGATTGGTCGTGATCAATGCACCCTTCTCGACGACGATCTTTCCGCCTGCCCCACTGAAGCTTGGCAGGTAGCTCGCGTTGCTCTGTGACGAGTAGATGCCATTGGTGATGAACTGCTGGTCGGTGATGGCGGCGGTGGAAGCGATCAGCGAACCGACGTTGATCTGACTGGCGCCGCCGAAGATGATGCCGTTCTGGTTGATCACCAGCACCTGGCCGGGAGCATTGATACGGCCGAGAATCTGGCTCGGAGCGAGATTGCCGCCCACGCGATTGAGCGCGGTCCAGTTGCTCGCCTGCTGATTGAAGTTGAGGGTGGTCTGGCTGCCGACGTTGAAGGTCTGCCAGTTGAGGATCGCCCGCGCGGCGGTCTGCTCGACGGTGACGGTGGCCTGGCCGCCGCTGACCGACTGTGTCGGCAGATTGGCGCCCTGCCACAGGCTCGAGCCCGCGGTCGCGCCCGGCGCCACCTGAAGGCCGCCGGGCGTCAGACCGTTCGGCACCACCACTTGGGGCAAGGCGTTCGAACGCTGCGTGGCGGCCGCCGCGTTGCGCGCGCTGGCCTGGGCGGCTTGCAGGGCCTCGATCGCCCTTGCCGCACGCATGAGCGCATCCTGGCTCTGCCTGGCGACGTCGGTGGCCTGCTGAGCGGCGCGACTTGCGGCATCACTTGCGACCGCAGGCGCCGCCGTCGTCGTGGCATAGCTGCCAAACGGCCGCGCCGTCGCCGCCTGGGGTGCGGTCAACATCAACGCCAACGCGCTTGTTCCAGTCAGAAGCAGCCGCCGTGAGAGCACATGGTGTACCCCGAGGATCGTCGACCCCATGGAAGAGGCGCGGGTGGCGCGATGCACCTTGCTTCGGGTGGCTTGACGATGGGGCATTCCGATCCTCTCAGCGACATCGATTTTCGATCCGCTGCGAAGACGGATGCGGATCGTGGAATCCACCGACGCTCCAGATTTTTTTTGCAGGGAACGGGATCGCCCCGCCTTGCGAGCCCTCACCCCACCAGCACGACGCCACCAGGCAAGGATCGAATCCGGATACCCATCGCCTTCGACATGAAATCAACCGCATCCTCAATGCGGTCGAGGCGGAAACTTGCAACCACGAGACGTCGGCCGAGCGCCGCATCGAGCAGGACGACACGCCCCGAGCGGTAACGATTCACCTCATCGATCACCTGGGTCAGCGGCGCGCGGCGGAATATCAGCAATCCGCGTTGCCAGGCAGCAACGGTCTCCGGGTCGATTCCGCTAATTTCGTGAGGACCCCCGGCGTCATAGACAATCTGCTGTCCATTCCGAATGGTGACCGCACGCTGCTGGCAATTGACCACAAGCTCGCCGGCACTACAGCTCACGCTGACGGAGGCACCGTCCTTGCGGATGTTGAAGGAAGCCTCGCGCGCGGCAACACGGCCATTGCCCGCGATCACCACCAGTTCGCGGTCGACGGTCCCGCGGCTGGAGACTGCGGCCTCTCCCGCAATCAACTCGATCTGAGCACCACCGTCGACCGGGGCACGCAGATCTAGGCTGGTCCGAGTGTTGAGCTCCACCGCGGCCAGGTTCCCGATCTCGATCTTTCGTCGTTCACCCGTGCTCGTGCGATAATCTGCAGCGAGTTCGGCGATGGATGGCCACAGTTCGAGCGGCGGCCGAAGCGCCACCACGCCCGCGGCCGACGCCGCCAGCGCCGCCCCGCCGATGAGAAAGCCGCGCCTTGCGAGCATTCGTTGCGGCTGCGACACGGCCGCCTGCGCCGCTCGGGCGTCCTCCGCCTTGCGCGCGGCATCGCCGAGCACATTCCAGAACAATGTCGCCTCGGCAAACTCTGTGGCATGGGCGGGACTGCTTTCACGCCATCGATCAAAGGCCTGAACGTCAGCTCCGGTGGCCTCACCGCTGTTGAGCCGGCGCAGCCAGTCGAGCGCTTCCGTCCGCAGCGCTGCTTTGCCCGCCGAATCTCGGTGTGGAATGCTCATGGCCTGCCTGGTTCGATCCGCTCTGCCGATTGCCTCATGTCCTAGACGATCCCAGGTCACCCGTTCCGCCCCCGGTTTCGTCTTTTCTCCAAACTTTACTGAGGTGATCCAGCGCGATCGCCAGTTCGCGGTCGACCACCCGTACCGTCACGCCGAGCCGCTCGGCGATCATCTTGTAGGGCAGGCCTTCCAGCCGCGCCGCGACGAAAACCGCCCGCCGGCGCGGCGGCATGGCGTTGATGGCCTCGGACAGCGCTTCCAGTTCGAGCCGCGCCTCGGCAATGCGCGCGGGATCGAGATCATCTTGAGCCCGCAAGTGGATCGCCTCGACATCGGCCACAACCAGCCGCGACCGTTCCGCGCGCTGGCGATCGGTCGCCACATTGAGGACCACCTTGTAGAGATAGGCCCTTGGATTTTGCACCACGGATGCCGACGCACCGGCGTCGCTGCGTTGCAGCCGCAACCACGCTTCGTGAAGCACCTCGCTGGCGAAATCGAACGAGCCGAACCGGCGGCCCAACCGCTCCTTGAGGCCGTGATAGTCGTCGATCAGAAGACGACGCAACGCCGACAGCAAGGTCTCGGTCATCGCCTCGCCTCGCGGCCCCGCGCGGCGTCCTGGCAATAGCCGTCCGCGATTGCTTCCGACGTGATGAGCAAGGTGACCGGCTGCGGCAGATCGCTCGGCGGCGCTGCCCCAACCACGAGTTCGCGAAAGCTTGTCGCGAGCATCGCGTCCCGTTTGGCGTCGCCGGACGATGTCAGGAGTTCCGCACGCTCGGTCGCGCCTGACCGCCCGATCCAGACCCGTGCCAGCACACGATACGAGCCGGGCAACGTCTCCCTTTGACGGCACAGCGCGTTGCGCAGCGCGTCTTGCACCCGCGCCGAATAGGCGTCGAAACGCCGCACCGTCGGAGACATGTCGCTTGTGCTGCGCCGGTTTCCGTCGGTGAGTTCGGGAACAAGCGTGAGGCCATCATTACCGATCATCCGCGCAGCAATCCCGGTTCCGGCAAGCAGCTGCGCAAGCGCGGCCTCGGCGGTGAAGGCCCCCTTCACCCCGTTCGTTCGCCGCCCTTCGGTCATATCGGCATCGAACAGCAACTGAATGCGCGTTGCCGCGCCATAAGCGGTCAGTGCCGTGTCAAGCGGCTCGGCCGGGATGTCGAATTCGATGAGCGGCTCAGTGGCCAACACGCCCTGCGGAATGACGGCGGCAATCGCAACAACCAAACCAATCACCGCCAACAAGGCACCGCATCTTGGGACCGATCCCGGCAAGTAAAACCCAACTGCCATTTCTGTGGGATCCGAGGAAGGCTCCACCACAACGGCAGGTAGCCCTGCCAGATGACAAAGGCATGACGAGAGGCCTCGAACAGGATTTGCGGCAACGACTGCGCTTCAACGCTTGTCGTAGCGAGCCGCATCTGACGAGCTACCCAAACCGCGCGCGTCCACAACGGACGTTCTTGAAGCTTGCGCAGATCGAAGCATGAACGTGGTCAAGCGACGAGCGGGGGAGAGGTCGCGCTCCAGAGCACGGGACGGATCCACCGCGGTGAACGGCCCGCTCATTGGTTCGACGAGATCGGCGCCACGGCGAATGCCGGGCGCAGGACATCGTGGTTTGGCGGAGAAAATCGCTGAGTGAGCGGCTCATGGTAGCGGGGGAGGGACTCGAACCCCCGACCCCAGGATTATGATTCCCGTGCTCTAACCAGCTGAGCTACCCCGCCATGGGCTCGCGTATGGCGGCTTGGAGCCGCTCCTTGCGAACGCGCGGCATATAAAGAGTGGCATGCGCGCCTGTCAAGCAAAGCTGGACGGGGCCGCAAACTATTGCGGCGAGAGGCTATTTTGGCCTGACCGACGGGTCGCCGCCGGGGCTGCCGGGTGGTGGAATCACTGGCGTGTTGCCGCCCTGCGGGGTCGGCGCACGCATTTCGGGATCGACGCCGGCCGGCGGGCACAGCACACCGTCGGATTTGGCAAGCTTGTCGCCCAGCGGCTGGGCGCCCTGTCCAGTGGTGGTTCCCTCGGAAGCCGCCGCGCCCGGATGCGACGGCTGCTGCGGCGCGCAATTCTGATTCTGGACGGCACGTGACGGCGCCGGCGGCGCGGTCTGTGCCGGTGGCGTGGCTGGCGCGGGCGGCGCCTGCGCCGCGGCCACGGCCGGCGCCAGCATCAGCACCCAGGACAAAGCGACTGTTCGGTTGATCGTCATGACGAGAAAACCGGAACGACGCGCCGATGTTCCCCGTCAAAATCGCCGCAGGCTCACGATTTGCGGAACCGGATCAGCGAGAAATGCCCCATCGGCGGCATCGGCCTGCGTTCCGCGAGACTGACGCCGCCATGCCTGGCCGCCCAGTCGGTCAGTCGCGCCCACGGAAATTCCGGTCGCCAGCCGAGCCGCCGCGCCAACGGCGCGAAGGCCAGTTCGAAGACCCGGCGCGCCCCGCTCTCGGCGCCGATGTGATTGACCAGGATCAGCTCGCCGCCTGGCTTCAGCACCCGAATGAAATCGTCGAGCGTCGCCTCGGGGTCCGGCACCGCGGTGATGACGTATTGCGCGACCACCGCGTCGAAGAATGCGTCCGGAAATGCGAGGTTCTTGGCGTCCATCACCGCCAGCGTCTCGACATTGGAGAGGCCCAGCGCACGCACGCGCTTGAGCGCCCGCCGCAGCATCGGCTCGGAAATATCGACGCCGCACAGCCGCGTCGTGCGCGCATATTCCGACAACGACAACCCGGTGCCGACGCCGACATCGAGCACGCGTCCGCCGATCCGGTCGGCTTCCGCGATGGTCGATTGACGGCCGTGATCGAACACCTTGCCGAACACCAGATCGTAGATCGGTGCCCAGCGGCCATACGCCTTTTCGACCCCGTCGCGGTCGATGTCCCCAGCCATTCCCTGCCCCGAATTCAGCTTTGTTTGCGCATGACCGTTTCGGAAAACCGGTTGCCACTTTTCCGGATCATGCGCTAGCCGCGGATCGCTTCCGCGAGCGGCGCCACTGTATCGCCTGTGACGCCACGCGTCGCACGGCTTGCGGTCGCACTCTTGATGAAGCCGCCGCCAAGCACCCGCGCCTGCCCGGAGGCCGCGTCATAGAACACGCAGGCCTGGCCGGGCGACACGCCCTCCTCGCCGGCAACGAGCTCGACCTCATAGCCGCCACCGGCGGCGCGCAGCCATGCCGGTTGCGGTGCGCGCGTCGAACGCACGCGGACATAGATCTCGATGCCGTCGCCGATCACGCGATCCAGCGCACCGTCGCCGATCCAGTTGACGTCGCGCAGCGCGATGCGGTCCATCCGTAACGCCTCGCGCGGCCCGACCACGACCCGGCGCGTCGCCGCGTCGAGCTTGACCACATAGAGCGGATGGCCGGAGGCGATGCCGAGGCCCTTGCGCTGGCCGACGGTGAAATGAACGATGCCCTGGTGCTGGCCGACGACGTTGCCGGCGAGATCGACGATGTCGCCCGGCGCGATCGCATTCGGCTTCAGCCGTCCGATGATGTCGGTGTAGCGGCCGGTCGGCACGAAGCAGATGTCCTGGCTGTCCTGCTTGTCGGCGACCTCGAGCTCGAAACGCCGCGCCAGTTCGCGGGTCTCCGGCTTGGTCATGTCGCCGAGCGGAAAGCGCAGGAAGTCGAGCTGCTCGCGCGTGGTGGCGAACAGGAAGTAGCTCTGGTCGCGGTCGGCATCCGCCGCGCAGACCAGCGCGCGCGATCCATCCGCGAGCCGGCGCGAGGCGACATAGTGGCCGGTGGCGAGCGCCTGCGCGCCGAGCTCACGCGCGGTCGCGAGCAGATCGCGGAACTTGACTGAACGGTTGCACTCGATGCACGGCACCGGCGTCTCGCCGAGCGCGTAGCTGTCGGCGAAATTGTCGATCACCGATTGCTTGAAGCGGCTTTCATAGTCGAGCACGTAATGCGGGATGCCGATCCGCTCGGCGACATTGCGGGCATCGTGAATATCGCGGCCGGCGCAGCAGGCGCCCTTGCGATGGGTCGCGGCGCCGTGGTCGTAGAGCTGCAGCGTGATCCCGACCACGTCATAGCCCTGCGACTTCAGCAGCGCAGCCGTCACCGACGAGTCGACACCACCGGACATCGCAACGACGATCCGGGTGTCTTCAGGGCGGCCTTCGAGGTCCAGGCTGTTGAGCATCTTCAAGCGGTCATTGGTCACTGTCGCGGCGAGCTTATGCGCTCCGCGACGAAATTGGAAAAAGCCTTTGTCCAGAGAGCCTTAGAACGCGTCCAAGATCGGCTCGGTCGGTTCAGGACGCGTTGGAGGCCACCTTTAATATAGGCCGTATTCCGGCGAGGCAATCCGGCGCAAGCCGTGGCGTGCCACGCGCAGACGGCAAATCTTGCCGCCGGGCAAAAAGAAGGCCGGTCGGGAACTGGTTCCGGTCCGTAAGCGCAAAAGCTAATACATTGAAGTATCTGAATATTTTGTGCCTGCCGTGGTTGGCCCACTCCTTGCTGACAGAACGCCGGAAGTCTCATTTGCGAGGGTTGGCAGTGGTCAGCGTCACGTCGGAAGCATTGGCAGGCCTGTCTTTTCAGGGCGCGACACCGCGCCCTGCGCGGTCCGATTCCAGTTCGCGGACCAGCAATGACGGTTTTGCCGCGCTGGTCGACAGCAGCACCGCGTCCAGCAGCGACAGCAGCCGCTATGACACGCAACCGGCGCCCGCGCGCCGGTCTGACGATGCCTCCCGCGACGGCAGCACGGCCCCCGACCGGACCGCGCGGGATTCCACGAGCTCGCGGGACGACAAGAAGGTCGACAGCGACGATGCCTCGTCGCGCAAGACCAAGTCGAAATCGAAATCGGACGACTCGAAATCGAGCACCGACACGCAATCCACGACCGGCACATCGGCGACCGCGCAAGCCACGCCACAGCCGGATCCGTCCAATGCCGCAACGGCCAGTGCGGTGATCGCGGCTGTCGCGGCAGCGCCGGCAGCCGATCCGACGGCGGCGGCCAGCGCGCCATCCGACCAGCCGGCCGCACCGCTTGCGATCGCCGCCGCCGCCATCGCGGCAAGCGCGGCGATCGCCGGCACTGGTGCTACTGCCGGCACGGGTACGCCCGCGGCGACCGGCACCGCAACTGCGGCGGTCACGACGGCGAATGCCGATAAGGTCGCCAAGGCGGCCGGCGTCAAGACCGAGGAGCAGCTCGTCACCGGCACCGATGCCGCAACGGTCGCAGGCGCAGCGACGGCGTCCGGCGATGCTGCACTCGGCACGACGGTCGCCGCCGCAACGCCCGCCACGAAGACCATTCAGGCCAAGGTGCAGATGACCGCAAAGGACGCCACCGCGACCGCGCCTGCCGACCCGGACAGCGCCGCCTCCGGCAGCGGCGGCGCCGCGTCGGCCAGCCCAACCACTATCGTGCCCGCGGTCGCGCAGGCTGCCGCCGTCACCGGCAAGGCGAAGGCCACCGCGGACGGTGCGGCCGATGCCATCAAGGCCGATACGAACGGCGACGGCAGCACCGCGCCGACGCCGACCATCGGCGGTCACGCCGCCGCGCAGGCCCAGCTCGCGACGCCTGATCCCAGCGCACAGGCGGCGAATGCATTGCAGCCGCAACTGCCCGCCACCCAGACTACGCCCTCCGCGACCGCGCAATTGACCGTGACCAACGCCGCGCAAGCTGCCGCGGTGCCGCTCAGCGGGCTCGCGATGCAGATCGCGGCCTCCGCCAAGAGCGGCAAGAGCCGCTTCGAGATCCGGCTCGACCCCGCCGAGCTCGGCCGCATCGATGTCCGCATCGATGTCGACCGCAACGGCCAGGTGACCTCGCATCTCACCGTCGAACGCCCGGAAACGCTGTCGATGCTGCGCCAGGACGCCAACCAGTTGCAGCGCGCACTCGACAATGCCGGCCTCTCGACCAGCAATGGCGGATTGCAGTTCAGCCTGCGCGACCAGTCGCAGTCGGGCCAGAACAGCAATGGCCAGTCCAATCCGAACGCGCATCATCTGATCGTCGCCGAAGAGGACAGCGCTCCCGCAGCGGCAGCCGGCCGCTCCTATGGACGCACCACCAGCGCCCTCGGCGGCGTCGATATAAGAGTGTAAGGAGTTCATCATGGCAGTCGACGCAAGCATGCCGACGCCGGTCGTCTCTGCACCGGGCACCAACAGCGGAACGAGCTCCGGAAGCAGCAGCGGCAGCGGCCTGACCACCTCGAAGGGCATCGCCGACAATTTCCAGACCTTCCTGACGCTGCTGACCACGCAGTTGCAGAACCAGAACCCGCTCGACCCACTCGACACCAACCAGTTCACCCAGCAGCTCGTGCAGTTCGCCGGTGTCGAGCAGCAGCTGAAATCCAACGATCAGCTCAAGCAGTTGATCGCGATCGAGAAGAGCGCGCAGTCGACCCAGGCACTGGTCTATGTCGGCAACACGGTCGCGGTCGACGGCAGCAAGACGCAGTTCAACAAATCCGCGACCTGGAATCTGGTGTCCCCCCAGGCCACCAGCGCCACCATCACGATCACGACCGCGACCGGCCAGACCGCCTATTCCGGCAATTTCAACCTCAGTCAGGGCAATGCCAGCTTCGTCTGGGACGGCAAGGGCAATGACGGCACGCAATGGCCGGCCGGCACCTACACGTTGACCGCCACAGGCAAGGACTCCAAGGGCAACCCGATCGCGATTTCCACCGAGGTGCAGGGCATGGTGGATTCCGTCGACCTGACCGCCTCGCCGCCGCTGCTCTCGATCGGTGGCCAGACCTACACCACCGACAAGGTCAAGCGCGTGGTCCGCGGCACCACGAGCTCGAGCTAACCTCGGCCTGCGGGTGCGTTGCATCACGTCAATCACCGGCGTCGTCCCGGCGAAGGCCGGGCCACTTACGCCGCGGCGAAGGTTGTTGCAGGGACTCGCCGCTCCGGCAGCGCGCAACAATCGGCATTTGGGGTGACTGGAACGGCGGTAATCTGGCGCGAGCCGGTTCGCAATCTCTCGCCAACAACATCAATAGACATGATCAGAAATAAATTGCCGCACGTCAGCTGTCTGTAAGCAAGCCAGCGCTATCGTGATTTTCCGCGCCCGATCGCCGATTCTGCCCTGAAACCTCCGCAGCCACCCAAGCCGCCCGCCTTCGACCACCGGGAAGAGTTAGCTCGTGAACCCGACACGTCCCCCATCGCCCGACCGCGCTCCCAACGCTCCCCGGCACGCGATGGCCATGCCTCCTCAGCTCGCCGAGACGATGGCCGAGAACGCGCGGCTCAGGACCATCGCCATCACCGTCATGCTGGAGATTGCAGCGCTCCGCGAACGGCTGCCGGCCGCAGAAGAGTAGCCGCGCGGCTGCATATCGAATGTGGTTGAGCGCACGCGTCATGCTTTCGAGAGCCGCCTAACACTTTCCGGATCATGCGCTCGGTCGGGCGATCAACGCGACCAGCGAGTGCTGTCGGCGGCCCTCACTTCGACTGCCCCGCTGCATCAAGGATCAGCCGTGCGATCGCGTCGGGCTGCGAGATCAGCGCGAGATGGCTGGCCTTCAGCTCGATCGTGGTGGCGCCCATCCGCTTCGCCATGAAGCGCTCGAGATCCGGATTGATGGTGCGGTCCTCGGTCGAGACGGCGTAATAGCTCGGCTTGCTGCGCCAGGCGGCGTGGCTGGTCTTGCCTGCCAGCAATTGCCTGTGGAACGGCTGCTGCACGGCGTAGAGCACCTTCGCCTTGGCTTCTGGCAGGTCGCCGGCGAAATCGCGCAGGAAGGCTGCTTCCGACAGTCGCCCCTCGTCGCCGTCGAACACGATGCCGGCGCTCGCCGGCGGCGTCGGATAGGTCTTGGCCAGCGCGGTGTAGTCCTCGTTCGCATCGGGAGCGCGCGCGGCGACATAGACCAGCGCCGACACCTTCGGATGCATGCCGGCCTCGGTGACGATCATGCCGGAAAAGGAATGGCCGACCAGCACCGTCGGGCCATCCTGCCGATCGAGCACACGCTGCGCCGAGGCAACCGCTTCGTCGAGCGTGGTCAGCGGATTTTGCACCGACGTTACATTGAGCCCGGCCGCTTGCAGGCGCGGAATGACGTCCGACCAGCAGGAGCCGTCGGCAAACAGGCCATGCACCAGCACGACGTTGCGTGCCTGCACCGGCGGCGCGGTTGCGGCCGCGCCGCGCGAGGACACCAGCGAAGCCGCCGCGCCGGCCAGCAGGGCGGTCGAGAAAGTACGTCTGTTCATCATCATGACAAGGGTTCGGATGGAAGGAGTGAAGTGCTCACCTGCGATGAGCGGACAACCTCTCCTACGCACGCAATGGCGCATGGTTACGAGCGGTGTCGCTCCAAGCGCGGACATCAAGGATAGTTGAACAGGGTGGGAAGGCCGACCAAGGTTCACCTCGTATGACGCCGTTCAAGCAGCGGGGAGATACTGAGGGGAACGACGATTTCCTATTGCTGCCGGCCGGAACCGGCGGCCTGGCGGCCGGACGGCCGGGGATGAAACCGGCATTCCGCCCGGGCCTTCGATTTGTTGAATCCGGCCCTTGCCGCCCCTCTGTTCCCGGCCGTTCCAACGAGATTCGTATTGAACGCTTGGGCTTAGGCAAATTTTAAACCGGTGGGCGTAGTTTACCTCCTGCGAGTTCAGTGGTTGAGAGTTTGTGAGTACGCCATGACAGAACCCCATCGCCCGAGGGTAAAATACGTCATCGGGCCTGACGGCAGCCCGTTAACGATTGCGGACCTGCCGGCCCCCGGTACCAAGCGGTGGGTCATCCGCCGCAAGGCCGAAGTCGTCGCTGCGGTCCGCGGCGGCCTGCTCTCCCTTGAGGAGGCCTGCAGCCGCTACACTTTGACCGTCGATGAATTCCTTTCCTGGCAGTTCTCGATCGACCAGCATGGTCTGGCCGGGCTGCGCACCACACGGATCCAGCAGTACCGGCAGTAAGTTTCGCCTTAATGGTGCATTTGATGAAAACCGGCTTCGCCTTGCGAAGCCGGTTTTTTTCATGTCCGCGTTTTTGCCGCGGTTCTTAACCTTCGTTAACCATATCGAAACCATACCCTAGGCAATATTTGCCCAGTCGGACCCGCGTGGGCCGAATCCCTGGGGGCCGTTGGTGCAAAGTCTGGTTGCTTTCCTGAGAGGTCTTGGTGCGGCCCGTCTCGTGGCCATGGTTGCGGTCACCGCAGCGCTGATCGGTTTCTTCGCCTTCGTCATCATGCGCGTCACCACGCCGCAGATGACCACCCTGTTCACCGATCTGTCGACCGAGGATTCCTCCGCCATCATCAAGGAGCTGGAGCGCCAGGCGATTCCGTTCGAGCTGCGCAATGACGGCGCGGCGATCATGGTGCCGAAGGACAAGGTGACGCGGCTCAGGATGAAGCTCGCCGAGGGCGGCATGCCCAAGGGCGGCGGCGTCGGCTACGAGATCTTCGACAAATCGGACGCGCTGGGCACCACAAGCTTCGTCCAGAACATCAATCATCTGCGCGCGCTGGAGGGCGAGCTCGCCCGCACCATCCGCGCCATCGACCGCGTCCAGGCCGCGCGGGTCCACCTCGTGCTGCCGGAAAAGCCGCTGTTCTCGCGCGAGACGCCGGAGCCTTCGGCCTCGATCGTGCTCAGGGTGCGCGGTTCGCTGGAGCCGCAGCAGATCCGCGCGATCCGCCACGTGGTCGCCTCCGCCGTCAATGGACTGAAGCCGACCCGGGTCTCGATCGTCGACGAAGCCGGCCAGCTGTTGGCAGACGGCGCCCAATCGGATGCCGATGCCGCGGTTGGCGACGAGCGTCGCGCCGCGTTCGAGAAGCGGATGCGCAAGCAGGTCGAGGACATCGTCTCCTCGGTGGTCGGCGCCGGCCGCGCCCGGGTCCAGCTCTCGGCCGACTTCGATTACAACAAGATCACCCAGACCTCGGACAAGTTCGACCCCGAAGGCCGCGTGCTGCGCTCGACCCAGACCCGCGAAGAAAGCAGCCTCACCGCCGACAATTCCGGCCAGGTCACCGTCAACAACGAGCTGCCGGGCAACCAGAACCAGGACAACGCCGCCCGTGCCCGCGACCAGAGCAAGAAGAGCGAGGAAACCAACAATTACGAGATTTCCCGCACCACCAAGACCGAGGTGACCGAAGCCGGTCGCGTCAACCGCATCTCGGTCGCGGTGCTGGTCGACGGCAGCTACGCCAAGAACGACAAGGGCGAGCTGGTCTACCAGGACCGCACCAAGGATCAGCTCGACCGCATCGCAGCCCTGGTCCGCTCCGCAATCGGCTTCGACCAGAAGCGCGGCGACCAGGTCGAGGTCGTCAACCTGCGCTTCGCCGAGCCGCCCGCGACGCAGCCGATCGCCGAACCGACCGGCCTGCTCGGCATGCTGCAATTCACCAAGGATGACGTGATGTACGTCATCGAGCTCGGTGTCATGATGATGCTGGGCCTGGTCGTGCTGTTCATGGTGGTCCGCCCGCTGGTCAAGCGCATCGTCGCCGCCGACGTGGTCCCGGCGCTGGCCGGTGCCGGCGCGCCCGCGATGGCGGAAGCGAGCGCAGAAAGCACCGGCGCGACCGGGCAGGCCTTGATCCCGAGCAGCAACGGCGCAGCGCAACTGATCGACGTCGCCCAGATCCAGGGCCAGGTCCATGCCCAGGCCGTGCATCGGGTCGGCGAGCTCGCCGAGCGCAATCCGAACGAAACCGTCTCCATTGTCCGTCAATGGCTGAGCGAGCCTGCAGAGAGCTGACATGGCAGCAGTACCGCAGACCACCAACGCCAACGACATCGCCACCGTCCTCTCGACGCTGGCGACCCGGCAGCACGCGCGCCCCAAGGCCAAGCCGCTGCCCGGCCCGAAGCGCGCCGCGATCCTGATGCTCGCGCTCGGCGAACAGTATGGCGGCAAGATCTGGTCGATGCTCGACGACGAGGAGGTCCGCGAGCTGTCGGTCCACATGTCGACGCTCGGCACCGTCGAGGCCGACGTGGTCGAGGATCTGATGCTGGAATTCGTCTCGCGGATGTCGGCCTCCGGCGCGCTGATGGGCAATTTCGACGCCACCGAACGGCTGCTGCAACAGTACCTGCCGGCCGAGCGGGTCACCGGCATCATGGACGAGATCCGCGGCCCCGCCGGCCGCAACATGTGGGAGAAGCTCTCCAACGTGCAGGAAGAGGTGCTCGCCAACTACCTCAAGAACGAGTACCCGCAGACCATCGCCGTGGTGCTGTCGAAGCTGAAGCCGGAGCATGCCGCCCGCGTGCTGGCGATCCTGCCCGAGGACATCGCCCTCGACGTGGTCGGCCGCATGCTGCGCATGGAGGCGGTGCAAAAGGAAGTCATCGAGCGGGTCGAGCAGACGCTGCGCACCGAGTTCATGTCGAACCTGTCGCAGACCCGCCGCCGCGACGCCCATGAGGTGATGGCCGAGATCTTCAACAATTTCGACCGCCAGACCGAGACCCGCTTCATCACCTCGCTGGAGGAAGAGAACCGCGAATCAGCCGAGCGCATCAAGGCGCTGATGTTCACCTTCGACGACCTGATCAAGCTGGATTCCGCCTCGGCGCAGACGTTGATGCGCAACATCGACAAGGACAAGCTCGGCGTGGCGCTGAAGAGCGCCAACGAGGAGGTGCGCAGCTTCTTCCTCGGCAACATGTCCTCGCGCGCCGGCAAAATGCTGATGGACGACATGGCCGCGATGGGCCCGGTGCGGCTGCGCGACGTCGACGAGGCGCAGGCGCTGCTGGTCAACCTCGCCAAGGACCTCGCCGCCCGTGGCGAGATCACGCTGACCAAGAACCGCGCCGACGACGAGCTGGTGTACTGATGGCCGCCCCCGCAAAATTCCTGTTCGACACGGATTTCTCGGCGCCGGACCGCTCGCGGGAACGCGCGCCGACGCCGGCCGAGGTCGCCCAGAAAGTGGCCGATGCCGAGGCACGGGCCTACCGCGCCGGCTACGAGGCCGCGTTGCGCGAGGCCAAGGTCGAGAGCGACCGCCGCGCCGCGCAGGCGCTGGAGGAGATCGGTACCGCGATCAAGGGCATCGCCGCGCGCTTTGCCGGCATCGAGACCCGGATGGAGACCGAGGCTGTCGACGTCGCGGTCGCGGTCGCCCGCAAGCTGTGCTCCGAACTGATCGCGCGCGAGCCGCTCGGCGAGATTACCGCGCTGGTCTCCGACTGCTTCTCGCATCTGGTGGCGACGCCGCACCTGGTGGTCCGCATCAATGACGCGCTCTACGAGGCGGCGCACGACAATATCGAGCGGATGGCGGCGCATTCCGGCTTCCAGGGCCGGCTGGTGATCCTGGCCGAGCCGACCATTGCAACCGGCGACTGCCGGATCGAATGGGCTGACGGCGGCGTGGTGCTGGAACGCGCGGCGATCGAAGGCAAGATCAACGAACTCGTCGGGCGCTATCTGGCGTCCCGCGACCAGGCCGGCTGAAGGCGATTGAGGGCTGAACCATGAGCGACACCAACGTCCCGCTTCCCGATCTCAACTCCGCCGACGCGCCGGGGATCGACGACATCGGCTACAACGAGGACGAACATGCCGCGCGCATCGCGGCCGATCTCGAGGCCGTGTTCGACGTGCCGGTGCAGGTCTCGGCGGTGCTCGGCCGCTCCAAGATGGACGTCGGCGACCTCTTGAAGCTCGGGCCGGGCACCGTGCTCGAGCTCGACCGCCGCGTCGGCGAGGCGATCGACATCTACGTCAACAACCGCCTGGTGGCGCGTGGCGAAGTGGTGCTGGTGGAAGACAAGCTCGGCGTGACCATGACCGAAATCATCAAGGCAGAGCGCTCTTAACAATCTAGCGGTAGCGCGCGGAACCTGCGCGACCAGACGAACAGGAGATCATCATGCGGCTTCTCATCGTTGGCACCCTGAAGGGCCAGCTCACGACCGCGACCAAGATCGCGATGGACAACGGCGCCACGGTGACCCACGCCGAGGCGGCCGAACAGGCGATGGGTGTGCTGCGCGGCGGCAAGGGTGCGGACCTGCTGCTGGTCGATGTCGGCCTCGACATCCGCGATCTGGTGATGCGGCTCGAGGCCGAGCACATCCACGTGCCGATCGTCGCCTGCGGCATCTCCAACGATGCCCGCGCCGCGGTCGCCGCGATCCACGCCGGCGCCAAGGAATACATCCCGCTGCCGCCCGATCCGGAATTGATCGCGGCCGTGCTCGGCGCGGTCGCCAACGACGCGCGCGACCTGATCTGGCGCGACGAGGCGATGGGCCGGGTGATCAAGCTCGCGCAGCAGATCGCGGGCTCGGAGGCCTCGGTCATGATCACCGGCGAGTCCGGCACTGGCAAGGAGGTGCTGGCGCGCTATGTCCACTCTCGCTCGGGCCGCGCCAAGCGGCCGTTCATCTCGATCAACTGCGCGGCGATCCCCGAGCACCTGCTGGAATCCGAACTGTTCGGCCATGAGAAGGGCGCCTTCACCGGCGCGGTGGCGCGCCGCATCGGCAAGTTCGAGGAAGCCACCGGCGGCACGCTGCTGCTCGACGAAATCTCCGAGATGGACGTGCGCCTTCAATCCAAATTGCTGCGCGCAATCCAGGAACGCGTGATCGACCGCGTCGGCGGCACCAAGCCGGTCCCGGTCGACATCCGCATCATCGCGACCTCGAACCGCAACCTGTCGGAGGCGGTGCGCGAGGGCAGCTTCCGCGAGGACCTGCTGTTCCGCCTCAACGTCGTCAATTTGAAGATTCCGCCGCTGCGCGACCGTCCGGCCGACATCCTCGAACTGGCGCAGCACTTCGCCAAGAAATATGCCGAGGCCAACGGCCTGCCGGTGCGCCCGATCTCGACCGAAGCCCGTCAGATCCTGACCGCGAACCGCTGGCAGGGCAACGTGCGCGAGCTCGAGAACACCATCCATCGCTCGGTGCTGATGGCCCAGGGCGACGAGATCGGTCCCGAGGCGATCCTGACCCCGGATGGCGACCGCCTCGACCTCGCCAAGACCGCGCCCGCGGTCGCGCACGCCACGCTCGCCGCCGAGCAGGTCACCCGCGCGCTGGTCGGCCGCACCGTCGCCGACGTCGAACGCGACCTGATCCTGGAAACGCTGAAGCACTGCCTCGGCAACCGCACCCATGCCGCGAATATCCTGGGCATCTCGATCCGCACGCTGCGCAACAAGCTGAACGAATATGCCGACGGCGGCATCCCGATCACCCCGGCCGGCAATGGCGGCGGCGACTATCAGCGGCTGGCGACGGCCGGCTGAACCACGAGAGGCGGGAGGAACTGGCCCCGCCGCTTGCCGCGCGTCACGAATAGCTGGGCGCGTCGGGCTTGCGGAAGATCCGGATCGGATCACCCGGCGTGACGTCGCGGCCGCTGAACGTCGCATACGCATAGAGCGCCAGATACGCGACCGCGATCGCGCCGACGAGATAGAACAGCCAGGTCCCCACGCGCTTCATCGAACCGTCACGTCTCCCAGACACCGGCGGCTTTTAGTCCGCAGCCCGGCAAAACGCTAGCTCGACGACTCCGAGCCCGTCAGTTAGCGCGGGCCGCTTGCGTGGACGTGACGCGACGGCAGGCTGACCTCGGCGAGCCGCGCGGCATCCTCCTCGCGGTCAATCGCGACATATTCGCCGTGCCAATAGGCCAGCGCGGCGGTGCGCTCCGAGGCGATCACGTCGAGCACGCGGCCGATGACGATCGCATGCGAATGCCGTTCGATGACCTCCTCGACCTCGCAGTCGACAGCGGCCAGCGCCCCGACCAGCAGCGGTACACCGGTGGCGCGCGTCGTCCATTCGGCGCCGGTGAAGCGGTCGGCACCCTTCACTCCGCCCTTGCCGGTGAATCGCTCGGCGATGTCGAGCTGATCCGCGGTCAGGATGTTGACGCCGAACGCGCCATGGCGGGCGATCAGCGGCCATGAGGAGGCGGCACGGTTGATGCTGACGATCAGCGACGGCGGCTCGACTGACAGCGATGACACCGAGGTCACCGTCATCCCCGAGATGTCCTTGCCCCGGCCGGCCGTGATGATGCTGACGCCACCGGTGAGATGGCGCATCGCGCCGCGGAAATCGGCGGCCGTAACCGCTGATGCGATCGAAACGTTGCGGACGACGGAGTTCATGACGGCCTCACAGATCGGATGTGTCTTCGCTGCCTTCCAGCAGATGCTTCAGGATCTCGCCTTCCAGCGCGGCGAGCTCGGCCGACCCGCGCCGGCGCGGCCGCGGCAGGTCGATCGTGACGTCCTGCGCGATGCGGCCATCCTCGATGACCAGCACGCGGTCGGCGAGCGCGACGGCCTCGGCGACGTCGTGCGTCACCAGGATCGCGGTAAAGCCCTGGTCGCGCCAGACCCGCTCCAGCAATTGCTGCATCGAGATCCGGGTCAATGCATCGAGCGCGCCGAGCGGCTCGTCGAACGCCAGCACGCGCGGCTGGCTGACCAGCGCCCGCGCCAGCGCAACGCGCTGCTTCTGGCCGCCCGAGAGCACCGACGGCCACTGGCTGCGCTTGTCGCCGAGGCCGACCTCGACCAGCGCCCGTTCGGCGCGCGCCTGCGCATCCGTCGAGGAACGCTCGCGCCCCAGACCGACCTCGACATTGGAGAGCACTCGCGCCCAGGGCAACAGCCGCGGCTCCTGGAACATGACGCGGACATCCTGCGCCCGCGGCTGTTCGCCGAAAGCGATAGTCCCCGCGGTCGGCGCATCGAGGCCCGCGACCAGGCGCAGCAGCGTGCTCTTGCCGCAGCCGCTGCGGCCGACGATCGCCACGAACTGGCCGGCCGGGATGTGCAGGTCGATGCCGCGCAACACCTCATTGTCGCCGAACGCCTTGCGCAGGCCGCGGATGGTCAGCGACAGCCCACGGGTCGCGGCGTCCGGTCCTCGGCGCAGCTGCCGCGCCTGCACGACGATGTCGGCACGATCGACCGGCTCGGCGTCCACCGCCTGGAAACGAAGCGCTTCTTGCATTCTCATTCTCACTTGTTCTGGAAGGCGGGGTGCCATGACAGGGTCAGCCGCTCCAGCGCCCGGGAGGCGCTGTCGGCAAGCTTGCCGAGCAGGGCGTAGATCAGGATCGAGAGCACGACGACATCGATCAGCATGAACTCGCGCGCCTGCATCGCCATGTAGCCGAGGCCCGACGAGGCCGCGATGGTTTCGGCGACGATCAAGGTCAGCCACATGATGCCGAGCGCAAAGCGCAGGCCGACGAAGATCGAAGGCAGTGCGCCCGGGAAGATCACCCGGCGGAACAGCTCGCCATCGGTCATGCCGTAGATCCGGCCCATCTCGATCAGTTGCGGGTCGACGGTGCGGATGCCGTGCAGCGTGTTGAGATAGATCGGGAAGAACACGCCGAGCGCAACCAAAAACAGCTTGGCCGACTCGTCGATCCCGAACCAGAGGATGACGAGCGGGATCAGCGCCAGATGCGGGATGTTGCGCACCATCTGCAACGTGGTGTCGGTGAGCTTGGCCGAGAGCTGCGACAGGCCGTTGGCGAGACCGAAGGCGAAGCCGATGCCGCCGCCGATCAGGAAGCCGATCGAGGCGCGCCAGAAGCTGACCCAGATGTTGCGGACCAGCTCACCGGACAGCAGAAGTTTCCATCCCGCCAGCGCGACGTCAGTCGGCGCCGGAAGTACGCGCGAGGGAACAAAACCGGTGACGCAGGCAAGCTGCCAGATCAGCACGATCGCGAGCGGCACGATCCAGGGGATCAGTCCATCGACCTTCGGCAATTTGGGCGCGCCGACGCGCGGGAGTGAATCGATCAAGCTCATGATTGCGATGCCTGTTTCTGCGGCCGATATTCATTGCCGATGGTCTCGCCAAACGGCCCGGTGTTGACCCGGATCGGCGTTACGTTGTTACCGTGTCCGAGCGACAACAGCGGGAATACCAGCTCGGCGAAGCGATAGGCTTCCTCGAGATGCGGGTACCCCGACATGATGAAGGTATCGACGCCGATGTCCTGATACTCCTTGATCCGCGCAGCGACCGTCTCGGGATCGCCGACCAGCGCGGTGCCGGCCCCGCCACGCACCAGGCCGACGCCGGCCCACAGGTTCGGGCTGATCTCGAGTTTGTCGCGCCGGCCGCCATGCAGCTGCGCCATGCGCTGCTGACCGACCGAATCCATCCGCGAGAAGATCTTCTGCGCGGTGGCGATGGTGTCGTCGGTGACATGCTGGATCAGTTCGTCGGCGGCGCGCCACGCCTCGGCATTGGTCTCGCGCACGATCACATGCAGGCGGATGCCGAACGACAGCTTGCGGCCCCGCTTCTCTGCGACCGCCCTCACCCGTGCGATCTTCTCGGCGACTTGCGCCGGCGGCTCGCCCCAGGTCAGGTATTTGTCGACGGTATCGACCGCGACGTCGATGCCGGCATCCGACGAACCGCCGAAATACAGCGGCGGCCGCGGCGACTGCACCGGATTGAACAGCAAGCGGCCGTCCTCGATCCGGATGTGCTGGCCCTCGACATTGACCGTCTTGCCCGCGAGCAGATCACTGTAGACGTTGAGGAACTCGCGGGTCACCGCGTAGCGCTCGTCATGATTTAGGAAGATACCGTCGCCCTTGTTCTCGATCGGATCGCCGCCGGTGACGACGTTGATCAGGAGGCGGCCGTTCGACAGCCGGTCCAGGGTCGCGGTCATGCGCGCAGCGACGCTCGGCGATTGCAGGCCGGGCCTGACCGCCACGAGATAGCGCAGCCGCTCGGTCCAGGGCGCGACGGCCGACGCCACGACCCAGGAGTCTTCGCAGCTCCGCCCGGTCGGCAGCAGCACGCCGTAATAGCCGAGCTGGTCGGCGGCCTGCGCGATCTGGCGCAGATAGTTGAAATTCACCTCGCGGCCGCCGATCGACGTGCCGAGATAACGGCTGTCGCCATGGGTCGGCAGGAACCAGAGGATGTTGGCGTTGGTCGGGGTGCTCACGTGCCTGGCCTCCATGCGACGTCGGAAATCTTGATTTGTTTGGGGATCAGGCCGAGCGCGAAGAACGTGTCGGCGACCTGTTGCTGATCGGCGATGACGGCATCGGTGACCGGCTTGATGCCGTAGGCCTGCCGCTTCAGCGCGACCTCGACCACCGGCACCGACAGGCCAATGCTCGGCGCCAGCTGTTCGGCGACGGCGTGGATATCGTTCTTGGCCCAGTCATCGACCTCGCTGAGCTGCGCCACCACGAGCTGGACGATCTTTGGATCGGCTTGCAGGAATCTCTTCGAGGCGAAGTAGAACTGGTAGTTGGCGACGACACCGGTGCCGTCCGCGACGGTGCGCGCGCCGGTGGCGGCCTCGGCCGCTGCCTGGAACGGATCCCAGATCACCCAGGCATCGACCGAACCGCGCTCGAACGCCGCGCGCGCGTCGGCCGGCGCCAGGAATACCGGCTCGATCTCGGAATATTTGACGCCGGCTTTCTCCAGCGCCTTCACCAGGAGATAGTGGACGTTGGAGCCCTTGTTGAGCGCGACCTTCTTGCCCTTGAGGTCGGCGACCGATTTGATCGGGCTGTCCTTCGGCACCAGGATCGCCTCGCCCTTCGGCGCCGGCGGCTCATAGGCGACATACTGGATCGGCGCGCCGGCGGCCTGCGCGAAGATCGGCGGCGCCTCGCCGGTGTTGCCGAAATCGATCGCGCCGACGTTGAGTGCTTCGAGCAGCGGTGGCCCGGACGGAAACTCGGTCCACACCACCTTGGTGCCGACCGCCTTCAACTTCTCCTCGAGCGAACCCTTGCTCTTCAGCAGCACCAGCTTGCCGTATTTCTGGTAGCCGATGCGGACCACATTCTCCTCGCCGTAGGACGCGCTGACGGTGGCGGCAACGATGCTGACCGACAGCACTGCGCGGGCGACCCAGCGCCGGAACAAACGCGTCATGAGAAATCCTTCTGCATTGAAATGACCAAATGCGCGCCGATCAGGTCTGGGTGTTGCGCCAGACGATGTCGCGGATCGCGATCTGCTTCGGGATCAAGCCGAGCTTGAAGAAGCGGTCGGCGACGCCTTGCTGGGTCGCGATGACGTCGTCGGTCACGGGGCCCACCGAGAAGCCGGCGCGCCGCGCCGCGATGGTCTGGATATCGAGCGGCACGCCTGTGACGGCGGCCAGCGATCTCGCGACCTCGTCCGGGTGCGCCTGCGCCCACGCCGCCGTTGACGTCGTGACATCGACGACCTGCTGCAGGAGAGCGCCACGCTTGGTCGCAAAGTCGCGGTTCGCGATGTAGAACGCGTTGGTCTTGGTAACCTCGCTGGTGTTGATCAGAATGCGGCCATTCTGCTTGGTTTCGGCGATCGCGAAATACGGATCCCAGATCGCCCAGGCATCGATGCCGCCATTGGCGAAGGCCGGGCCAGCATCCGGCGGCGTCAGATAGACCGGCGTGATGTCGTCATAGGTCAGCCCGGCCTTCTCTAGGGTCTGGATCACGACGTTATGCGCGCTGGATCCCTTGGTGAAGCCGACACGTTTGCCCTTGAGGTCGGCAATGGTCCTGATCGCCGAATTCTGCGGCACCAGGATGCCCGAGCCATTGATGATGGGCTGGGCCGCGGCATAGACGATGGCCGCCCCTGCGGCCTGCGCGAAGATCGGCGGGGAATCGCCGACCGCGCCGTAATCGACACTGCCGACATTCATCGCCTCCATCATCGGCGGGCCCGAGGAGAACTCGACCCATTTCACGCTGATGCCCTGCGGCTTGAAATGATTTTCCAAGGCTTCGCGCTGCCGCGTGATGACCAGCACGCCGTTCTTCTGGTAGCCGATACGAATTTCCTTCGTGTCCGCCTGCGCCTGCGCGCCCGGCGACAGCGCGACCGATGCGGCTGTGGCGAGCGACAGCTGGAGGAACTCACGACGCTTCATTCCAAAAATCTCCTGACGACCAAGCGCGCTAGCGGTCGCGCGATCATGCGATGTCAGGATGATGGGGCGCGCGAATGAAGCTGTCGAGCACCGCCCAAAAATAGCGATGCCTGCACTTCGGTGCAGGCATCGCGCGTGCCGTTTCTTTTAAAGCGCCGACAGGGCGTAGCGAATTATTTTCCTCACGGAAACGCGAGGTCGCTGCACATCGATTGATCAACCCGCGGCGGCGGCTTTCGACCCGACGTTGACCGCGAGTTTGCCGTAGCGGTCCGAGAACGCCTGGGTGTCGATCTCCTCGAGCTGGATCGAGCCGTCGAGCACGCCCTTCTTCCAGGCATCGTGCTCGGGATCGTGCTGGAACTCCGGCATCACTTCCTTGCCGAACAATTCGAGCGACTCGCAGATATGCTCATGCGTGTTCTTGCCGGCTTGATTGAGCAGGATCACCTGATCGATATGCGAGGCGCGGAAGCGCCGCAGCTTCTTGCGCAGTGTCTCCGGCGAGCCGATCAGGCCGCCGCGCAACGCGGCCTCCTGCGCCTCCGGATTCTCGCGCTTCCACTTGTTGTACTCGTCCCACATGTTGACGGTGCCGGGCGCCGGCCGCTGCCGGTTCTGCGCCTGGCCGTAATAGCGCAGCGCGAACTGGAAGAAGGTCGCGCCGTCGGCGCGCTTGCGCGCCTCCTCGTCCGTCTCCGCGCACATGAAGAACGAGACCAGCGCCATGTTGGGATTGATCTCGTAGTCGGCGAGCTTCTTCAGCCGCTTGGTGATCGCGTTGTAATAGGCGTGCACCCAGGCGTGCGCCGCCTCGGCGCTGACGAACTGGAAGCCGAGCGCGCCGAAGCCGTTCTGTCCGGCGCGTTCGATGGTCGGCAGTTGCGAGCAGGCCATCCAGAGCGGCGGATGCGGCTTCTGCACCGGCTTCGGCACGACGTTGCGCAACGGGATGTCGAAATATTTGCCGTGGTGCTCGGTGCCGACCTTGGTGAACATCGGGAAGATCGCCTCGACTGCTTCCTCGAACACCTCGCGCTTGGTCTCCATGTCGCGCCCGAACGGCGTGAGCTCGGTGATCGAGGCGCTCTCGCCCATGCCGAATTCGCAGCGGCCGTTGCTCAGGAGATCGAGCACCGCGACCCGCTCGGCGACGCGCGCCGGATGATTGGTGGTGAGCTGGAAGATGCCGTGGCCGAGCCGGATGTTCCTGGTGCGCTGGCTCGCGGCAGCGAGGAAGGATTCCGGCGCCGGCGAGTGCGAATATTCCTCGAGGAAATGATGCTCGACGACCCAGGCATAGTCGTAGTTGAGTCGGTCGGCGGTCTCCAATTGGGTCAGCGCATTCTGGTAGAGGCGGAGCTCGTCGCCGTCGTTCCAGGGGCGCGGCAGTTGCAGCTCGTAAAAGATGCCGAATTTCATGGCGTCACTCCCAAGGTCGGGTCCCACCTAGGGTGGCCCGGCCATTTGTTGTTTTCAGGCAGTCTAGTGCTGGCTCGAACCAAGTCTAGCCTCAGGGACGAAACGCCAATTCCGCGCAGCGGAAGCCGGCTTGATCGGAACGCACGAATGGTTAGCTTGTAACAAGCTGAGTCGCGGCGTTATTGATCGCGCGCTCACCCTTCCGAAAGCTCATGACCACCTTTACGCCGCATCAGGATTCTGCGCTGAAAGCCGTCGCCGACTGGTTGAAAGCCAAGCCAGGCCAGAACGGGACACCGCCGGTGTTCCGACTGTTCGGCTATGCCGGAACCGGCAAGACCACGCTCGCCCAGCATATCGCCGAGGGCGTCGACGGCGAGGTGAAATTCGCCGCCTTCACCGGCAAGGCGGCGCTTGTCATGCGCAACAAGGGTTGCGACAGCGCGTCCACGATCCACTCACTGATCTACCGCGCCCGCGAGTCCGGCGTCGAGCAGCCGAGCTTCGAGCTCTGGGACGACGCCCCCGCATCCAAGGCCAAGCTGATCGTGATCGACGAATGCTCGATGGTCGATGCCGAGCTTGGCCGCGATCTGATGTCGTTCGATTGCCCGCTGCTGGTGCTCGGCGATCCCGCGCAATTGCCGCCGATCCAGGGCGGCGGCTTCTTCACCGACGCCGAGCCGGACGCGATGCTGACCGAGGTGCATCGCCAGGCGCAGGACGATCCGATCGTGCGGATGTCGATGGATATCCGCGAGGGCCGCGAGCTCGAGATCGGCCGCCACGGCGAGAGCGAGGTGGTGTCGCGCAAGGAGCTCGATCCAGACCGCGTGATGAGCGCCGACCAGGTGCTGGTCGGCCGCAACAACACCCGCCGCGCCTACAACATGCGGGTGCGGCAGCGGCTGAACATCGAGGATCCGCTGCCGGTCGCCGGCGACAAGCTGGTCTGCCTGCGCAACAACCGCAAGAAGGGCCTGTTCAATGGCGGGCTGTGGCGGGTCAAGGCACGCGCGCAGTCGAAATCCAAGATCATCACCATGCGCGTGATGCCGGACGAGGATTTCGGCTACAAGGTCACCAAGGTCTCGGTGCGCGGCGAATGCTTCGACGGCGGCGTCGAGGGCGTGCCATGGGAGCAGCGCAAGCCCTATGACGAGTTCGACTTCGGCTATGTGCTGACCGTGCACAAATCGCAGGGTTCGCAATGGGACGACGTCGTGCTGTTCGACGAGAGCTTTGCGTTCCAGGACTCGCGCGCGAGGTGGCTTTACACGGGCATCACGCGGGCGGCGAAGCGGCTGAGCGTGGTGGTGTGACGGTCCCGCAGGCGCCGACGTCATCCTGACAGGTGAGTCTGTGACACCAACATTCGGCGTCGCCCTGGCGAAAGCCAGGACGACATGCGTGGAGGGGCCGCGGACAAAAATCCATCACCGTCATCCCTGAACTTCGCTGATTTCCCTCACGAAACCGTGTGGCCCGCGCCGTAACAAAACGGCCCCTCGCCCGTATTTTGAAGCGTCGGAGCAGCCCGGTCCGATTTGCCAATGCCGGCGCCCGCTCTAAACTGGCCCCCGATCCCACGAGGAACCCATGCCCAAGAGCTCCCTCAGCCGCCTCTCGCTTTGCGCTGCCGCGATTAGCGCGCTGGCCGTTGCCGCTTTTGCAGTCGCGCCCTCGCTTGCCGCCGAGGACGCCGTGATCATCCCGCCGCCGGCCGCAAGCGCGCCGGAGACTGGCATCAAGACCGCGGTGTTGGCCGGTGGCTGCTTCTGGGGCGTGCAGGGCGTGTTCCAGCACACCGCCGGTGTCGTCAGCGCGGTGTCCGGCTACTCCGGCGGCAGCAAGGCGAATGCCGACTATGAGAAGGTGTCGACCGGCTCCACCGGCCACGCGGAATCGGTCGAGATCAAATACGACCCGCAGAAGATCTCCTACGGCAAGATCCTACAGATCTTCTTCTCCGTCGTGCATGACCCGACCCAGTTGAACCGCCAGGGCCCCGACTCCGGCACGCAATATCGCTCGGCGATCTTCACCACCAGCGACGAGCAGAAGAAGGTGGCGGATGCCTATATCGCCCAGCTCAACGCCGCCAAGGTCTACAAGAGGCCGATCGTCACCAAGGTCGGCGCGCTCGAGGCGTTCTATCCGGCCGAGGGCTACCACCAGGACTACCTGACGCTGCACCCGAACCAACCCTATATCGCGTATAACGACATCCCGAAGGTCGAGAACCTGAAGAAGATCTTCGCGGAGAATTACATCGAGAAGCCGACGCTGGTGAGCAGCACCAAGGTCACCAACTGAGCATCTCGCAAAGGAGGTTGAATGTCCGACACCAAGACTGACGGCAAGGTCCGCAAGAGCGAGGCCGAGTGGCGCCAGGAGTTGACGCCGATGCAGTACGCCGTGCTGCGTGAGAAGGCGACCGAGCGCCCGTTCACCGGCGAATACGAGCACGATCCCCGCAAGGGTACCTATGTCTGCGCCGGCTGCGGACAGACGCTGTTCGAGTCCGACCAGAAGTTCGACTCCGGCTGCGGCTGGCCGAGCTTCTCCAAGCCCGCGGTCGAGAGCCATGTCGACGAGGAGCGCGACATCAGCCACGGCATGATCCGCACCGAAGTGCTGTGCTCGAAATGCGACGGCCATCTCGGCCATGTCTTCAACGACGGCCCTGGCCCGACCGGCCTGCGCTACTGCATCAATTCGGCGGCGCTGAAGCTGAACGAGAAGAAGTAGGCCGTCACCACCCACGCCCCGCGCGACCGCCGACCGGTCGCGCGGGGCTTTATTTTGACCTCCGGGACAAACAACATCCTCGTGATCGACCGCCGGCCTTAACGACTCGCGGGCCGGAATGTGCTTTGCTCGGAACTCGCGGGGCCTTCGGCGTCTCGCCGCGCGGCTGCCGCCTGTTCCGAGGAGGGCGCCATGTCGCTCGGATTGATCCTCATCATCATCCTGCTGGTTATCCTGCTGGGCGGCTATAGCGGCCGGATCCGCGGCTATGGCTATGGCCTCGGCCACTCCGGAATGGGCCTTTTCGGGGTGATTTTGATCGTGGTCGCGATCCTGGCCTGGCTCGACAAGATCTGAGAGCCATAAACCATTGAAATAAATAAGATTATTTGATCCGCTTTCGTGCCATGCGCGGATTCAGCATGTGCCCTGCCGGGGGCGCTTCTGGGGTCGCATTTTTGTCAAAGAGGCCTATATTAGGGACCGAAATGACATGTACGGCGCGCCGCCAAGTAGAGGCCGCCGTCCCCCAAATCCCTTTCGCCACGCTAACTGCCAAGAACACAAGAGGTCGTCGACCATGCGTCCCCTGCGTCCGTTCAACTACAATACGTCTGCCGAACTGTTTCCTGCCGCGATCCGCAAGAAGAAGCGGGCGGGCTTCGCGTACCGCCGTTTCGGCACCGCCGCCGAAGCCGTGCAGTTCGCGATGGAGCAGTTGCCGGCGGATTCGCTGAACGGCGCCTATTTGCAGGTCGAGGAAGCCCGCTTCGACCAGAACGGCATCCGGTCGCTTTATGAGAGCGAAGCCTTCCCGCTGCCGCGCCGTCCGCGCCCCGCCGCCAGCCAGACGGATGCCGACGCCGCATAAGTTCTCTGCTCTTCCCTCAACGAAAAGCCCTCGGCGATTGTCCGGGGGCTTTTGTTTTGTGGGTCAGAATCCGGGCTGCTTGTCGAGCCAGCGCCGCAGCATCCGCACATTGCGGATGTTGGCGCGGAACATGACGTCGAAAGCATCGCCCGCCACCGGCACCATGCCGATCACGCCGTCGACGGCGACATTGGCGAGCATCCGCGCCGTGATGTGCCAGGGCGCGCCCAGCAAACGGGCCTCGCGCACCAGCCACAGCGAGATCGCCGTCGTGATCAGATCGCCGATCACCGGGATCAGGCCGATCAGCCCGTCGATGCCGTAGCGGACATTGGTGCCCGGCACGACGAAGGCGACGTCGAGCAGCCGTGCGATCATCTCCAACCGCTGCAACCGCTGCTCGCGGGTCAGATTGCCGAACGGATTGGCGCTGGAGTTGCGGAAGTCGAAGTGGAAGCTCTCGAAGCCCGGATGCTGCGGGCCATCCGGCAGCTCGCGCCCGTCCTGATCGATGATCTTGCCACGCGCCTGCGCCCCGCCGAAGGGCGGCCGCGATCGCGTGGCATTGGGCGTAAAGACGTCGTCCTCGGGCATGGCCATCACATGGTAACGCAGGCAGGCGGTTCAAGTTGCGTCACATTACCACTGTGTCACGTTCAAGGCCGCATCAGGTGCCGCGCGCGGCCGACGGCGTCAAGCCGAAGCGGCGGCGGAAGCAGCGGTTGAAATAGGACAGATCGTTGAAGCCGCAGTCGAAGGCAATATCGCTGATCCGCCGCTCGGCATCATGGACCAGCAACTTGGCAGCCTTGGCCAGCCGCAATTCGGTCAGCCGCATGGTGAAGCTCGCGCCCGCCTCGTAGAGTAGCTCGTTGACGTAACGCTCCGACAGCCCGGTTGCGGCGGCGAGCTTGTGCGCCGAGAACTCCGGCTCGGTGAAGCGCGCCTCCAGGATCATCAGCAGCGACTTCAGCCTGACCGCGCGCAGGCCGCGGCGCTGCGCAGCGGCCGCGAGATCGCCGCGGGCGCCGAGGCCGAGCGCCACGAGATCCAGCAGATGCGCGGCGATGGCGAAGCCGGCCTCGTCGACCGCATCAGGGGATTGCAGCAGCAGGTCGCTGTAGTCCATCGCCAGCGACAGCGCGCCGCCCGGCGCGAGCTCGCGGCCGACCAGGTCATCGACTCCGCCGACCATGGCGCGCAACGTCGCCATCGGCAGATGGACATTGGTGAAGCGCTTGTGGTGGGCGCCGTCGGCGGTGAAGAACGGCTCGTCCAGCTTGAGCAGCACCATGGCGCCCGGCCGCATCTGGAATTCGCGCCCGCGGTGCGTCACGACAGAAGTGCGGTCGCCGGTGTTGCGCGCCAGGCAATAGCGGTCGTCGTTGGTCGCCAGCACCTGGCGCCGCTCGCGCCGCACGGTGGTGAAGCTGCCGTTGCAGCGGCCGAGCATGGTGGTGCCGATATGGATCGAGTTCATCGTCGCGCGAAACGGCACCGCCGGCGACGGGTCGAGTTCGCCGGTGTTCGAGAAATGCTCGAACAATTCGGCGAAGAACAGGTAGCGCTGCCGCTCGCCGAGGCCGGGCGGCAGCATGTCGGTCGACAGCCTTTTCTTGATGACGGACATCTTGACGACGGACATCGGAAGGGCGGGACCAAATGGCAGGCCTGTAGTCTGACTACCATCAGATGAACCGCCCGTGAAAGCAACTGTGCCCTCGCCGGTCCGTGCACAGCGCCGGACAGTCCAAGTCCGCAATTCTCCGGCGCTTCCCAGTCCAAGACGCGCGAGCCGCGGAGGGCGTACCGATGGCTCTGAGTTCAATCGGCGAGGTGCGGGCCAGGATTGCCTTCGCCGGCAGCTAGAGCCTATCCCGTTCCGATTGAATCGCAACGGGGCTCTAGATTCTTGTTTTGACGCGGTTTCTTCACGCGAACCGGTATCCACTTCGCTCGAAAACGCTCTGGTTACTGACGAATGACTTTTTGCATCAGCAGAGGACGATACTCATGAGCAGATTGATTGCGACGGCCTTGCTTCTCGCCATGCTTGGCAGCGCCGGCGCCATGCCGCTCGCACCGGTCACGACCGCGCAGAATCCCGATGTCGTCACGGTTGCCGGCGGTTGCGGCGGCGGCTGGCATCGCGGCCCCTACGGCGGCTGCCGCCGCAACTTCGCGCAGCCATGGGCGCATGCCTGTCCGCGCGGCTTTCATATCGGCCCGGGCGGGCGCTGCCGCGCCAACGGCACCTAAAGGGATTTGAGCACGAAGACCTTTTCCATCACGCGAGCGGCGGACGGACACGTCCGCCGTTTTCGTTTGCAGCCATCAACGGGTCGGCCAAAGCACTCAATAGACGCCCTTGTTCATGGTCCTGAGCCGCTGTGCCAGCGTCCTCATCACCTTCAGGGCAAAATGCGGCGTCTGGCTGACGAGGAAGAGAAACTGCTTTTCCGAGACTGGGACGAGCTCGACATCCGTGAGCGCCGTGGCGGTCGCACTCCTCGGTTCGTTGTCGATCAACGCCATCTCGCCGAAGATCGTGTCCGGTGCCAGGTCCGCCATGGTCTTGTTGCCGACCTGGATGCGCACATAGCCGCTCTTGATGACAAAGAGCTCGTTGGCTTGCTCGCCCTCGCGAAAGATGATTCCGCCGGCGCGGACCAGCCGGGTTTCGATGCTGTTGCCCGTCAGAAGGCTGAAGCTTGCGTCTGCCACTCGAAATTCCTTTCCCCGAACCAGGCGCAGAATGCGTCCTGTCGTCTGCGGCTCCGGCTAAAACAAATGCGCGAAAACAGAGTAGAGAACGCCCGAAATCAGCATCGCCACCGGCAAGGTCAGAACCCAGGCCATGGCGATGTTGCGGATGGTCGACCATTGCAGGCCGGACCCGTTCGCGGTCATGGTGCCGGCGATGCCGGACGACAGCACATGCGTCGTCGACACCGGCAGGCCGTATCCGTCCGCAGCCGCGATGGTCGCAGCAGCCGTGATTTCGGCGCAGGCACCCTGCGCGTAGGTCAAATGGGTCTTGCCGATCTTCTCACCCACCGTCACGACGATCCGCTTCCAGCCGACCATCGTGCCGAGGCCGAGCGCGATGGCGACCGCGATCTTCACCCAGGACGGAATGAATTTGGTGGCGGCATCCAGCGAGCCCTTGTAGCGATTGAGCGTCGCAGCGTCGGCATCGCTCAGCGCGCTGTCGCCGCCCTTCATGAGCAGGCGAAGCGCCTCCGACACCAGGTACATGTCGTTACGCGTGTTGCGGACGGTCTCCGCCGGGAATTTGGCCAGCGAACCGTATTGAACGACCTGGTCGCTGATCTCGCCGATGAGAACGGCGAGTGACGGATAGGTATCGTCGGTGAGTTGCCGAAGCGAAATGTAGTTCGTCAGCGCCGGCCGCGGGTCGCCGGTCACCTTGCGATCGGCGCCCCTGTCCTCGACGACCTTGCTCGCCGCTGCCGAATTCGCGGTGAACGCCGCGATCTGGCTCGCCGGCATCGCGCGGTTGAGCGCATAGGCGGTCGGGACCACGCCGATCAGGATCAGCATGATGAGACCCATGCCCTTCTGACCGTCGTTCGATCCGTGGAAGAAGCTGACCAGCGTGCAGGTCAGGATCAGGATGCCGCGTATCCACCATGGCGGCGGCTGATCGCCTTGCGGCTCGCCGAACAGTGCCGGGGTTGCGCGCAGCAATGCGGTCTTCAGCCCGTAGAGCAGGATGGCGGCGAGCAGGAATCCGAACAGCGGCGACAGCAGCAGCGCTTTGCCGGTGTTGACGGCCTGCGACCAATCCACGCCGGATGTGCCTTCCCTTCCGTGCATCAGGGCGTTCGCGATGCCGACGCCCATGATCGATCCGATCAGGGTATGCGAACTCGACGCGGGCAGTCCGAAATACCAGGTCCCGACGTTCCAGATGATCGCGGCGATCAATAACGCGAACACCATGGCGAAGCCGGCGCTGCTGCCGACCTGAAGGATCAATTCGACCGGCAGCAAGGAGACGATGCCGAACGCGACCGCACCGCTGGAGAGGAGGACGCCGATCAGATTGAACAGGCCCGACCAGACGACGGCCACATGGGCCGGCATCGAGCGCGTGTAGATCACGGTTGCGACGGCGTTCGCCGTGTCGTGGAAGCCGTTGACGAATTCGAAGCCGAGCGAGATCAGCAGCGCCACGAACAGCAGCAGGAACGCGGCATATGACGTCTTGCCGGCACCCGTGGCGCCGACGTCCGCGTAGATGCTGTAGGCCACGAACAATAGCGCGGCGCCGATCACGCCCAGATAGATGATGCCAGTGAGGGGATGAAAGCCCTTCTCGAGATCGGGACCGCTACGCCGCGCAGGCTCGATCGAACCAGGTAACGCCACATCACTCATTGGATAGCCCCTTACAGCCGCGGGAGGACAAAAGCGGCCGTGTGACATTGGGACTACGTTTACATGACATCCATATGACAGTTGCATGAAGGAACGCCGACCCAGTGCCCGGACCTGCGTCTAATGCATTGATAAGACTAGCGTAACAGACCTAGTGCTGGGATACCGGCCGCGCCGGCACGTACAGCTCCTCGGCATATTTGTGCGCCAGCCAGGAGGTGATCACGCCCGGGATGAAGCCGACCAGCCCGTACAGGATGAACTGCACTGCGCCGCTTTCGGAGCCGTGCGAGGCATACATCAGCGCGGCGCCGACGAACGCCACCGCACCGACAATCAACATCCGCACCACCGGCGAAATCCGCTTCACGTGCATCAGGATGTCGTCGATCGCGCCGAACATCAGCGACGGCACGATGCCGAACAGATAATTGTATTGCAGCGACTTCACGAACACGACGAGCAGCTTCGCCACCTCGCCGCCATCGGCATCGGTCCAGTAGCCGGACTGATAGGTGGTCATCACCAGCAGCAGGAAGCCGCCGATGAACGGCCCGATGGCCGCGAAGATCAGATAGCGTTTCATGGCACCCTCTTGCCCGACCTCAAGCAAGTGTAACGCAGTCGCGCGACGGTGCCAGGAAAAATCGAAAACGCCCGACAATGTTCCGAAGCTTGCGCGTCGAATGCGCCGCAACATGCGGACGCGCTGCGATACGAAATCGCCCGGACGGAGCCGGGCGATGACATCGTGAGCATCAGAGCGGAAGCGCCGACGGCTACTCACCCCACGCCGCGAAGGCGTCGTTGAAGGCGCGCTCGCCGGGGGCGCCCTTTTCGATCGCGATGATCGCGCGGCGCTGGTTGGTGTAGACCAGCGGTACGTCGAACCAGGACCGCTCCTTCAGGAGCTGCAAATTGCGCGAGCGGTCGGCGTCGACGTTGGAGAGGCCGACCAGGAAGAAGCCGTCGGTGACCTTGACCGCGAGGCCTGCGAGCGGCGTGCCGCGCGCCTGCTCGTTGGACTTCATCAGAATGCCCGGCACGTTGCCGACGCCGCCATTGGCGAAGTCCTGCGGCAGGATGAAGGTCAATTCCGCGGTGTGGCTCGCCGGCAGCGATGAATCGGTGTTGCGGCGGAACGACATCGTCATCTTGAACTTGCGATCCGGGATGTCGATGTCGGCGCGCACGGCGATGTCGGGCTTCTGGTTGCCCGATCCCTTGATCTGCTCGGTGCGCCAGACCACCGAACCGACATATTGCTTGCCCTTCGGATCCGACGGGTCCTCGTCATAGAGCACCACGCGCTGCGCGATCGGCTCGCCCGACGACGAGGGCTGGCCGACGCGGTCGGTGATCTTCTTGCTTGCCGGCGCCGCGGCATCCTTCGGCGCCTCGACCGGGGCGGAGGATTTGAACAGGCTGCTGATCGAGGAAAAGTCCGGCTTGCCCCAGATCAGCAGGCCGGCGCCCACCAGGATCAGCAGGATGCCCGCGATCGCGGTCTTGAATGGGAATATCGAGCCGACGCGCGGCGGCTTCTTCGGCTCGCGGTCGGCGTTGCTGACCCGCGACCGTTGCTGCGGAGGCGCCTGGGGCGGCTGCGGGGTGTAGCGCTCCGCCTCCTCGATCGACTCGTCGTAGGAGTACGGCGGTTCGGGATCGCCACCACGGTTCTCCAGGCTCGGCTCGAGCCGGTCGAATTCCGGCGTGGGCGACGGCACGTTGGCGTAGGTCTTGCGCGCGTTGCGGCTGGCCTGCGCGGCGGCGCGCCCAAGATCGTCGGCATCGGCGGTGATGTCGCGGAAACCGCGTACGCCTGGCGCTGCCGGCGGCACCGGCGGCGGCGCGCCTTCGCCAGCGCGGCGCGGCAGACCCGGCCGGGCCGGCGGCACCTGGCTATCGAGCGCGGGCGGAGCTGACGGACTCTGTGGCCGCGGCGGAGCATCGGGGCGCAGATTGCGCGACGGGCGGGGTTCAGCGGGGGGACGCGGGCGCGCGGCACTGTCGGCGGAGCTGGCCTCCGACGGCCTTTGATTTGCCTCCGGCGGCCTTGGATTTGCCTCCGGCGGCCTTGGATTTGCCTCCGGCGGCCTTGCACCTGCTTCCGGCGGTCTTGGATTGGCGCGGCGCAACGGATCGCTGGTGCGGGCGCCGCCGCCGGGGCGGGAGGCCTCGCGGGCGCGCTGCGCGGCTTCGGACTCGACCTTGCGAACCGCCTCTTCCAGCGACAGCCGTTCGCGGGTGATCTCGGACTCGGAGAGCGGCGGCTGCACGCCGCGGAGCTGCTGGATCAACGCCGTCCGTGCCCGCGCATAGAGCGCGCGCCGGGCTTCGCCGGGAGCGTTGGGATCCAGTCCGGCGATGGCACGGGCGATCAGCGGGTAGTAGTCAGCCATTTCCACACAATTGGTGGGATATAGGTAATATCCCGTTAAGCCTCGAACGGATTCTGTACCAGAATAGTATCTTCACGCTCCGGGCTGGTGGACAGCAGGGCGATCGGACACCCCACCAGTTCCTCGACCCGGCGGACATACTTGATGGCCTGGGCCGGAAGGTCCGCCCAGGAGCGCGCATTGGCGGTCGGCTGCTTCCAGCCCTCGATGATCTCGTAGATCGGCTCGACCCGGGCCTGTGCGCCCTCGCCCGCCGGCAGATGGTCGATTTCCTTGCCGTCGAGCTTGTAGCCGATGCAGACCTTGATGCTGTCGAACCCGTCCAGAATATCGAGCTTGGTCAGGGCCAGCCCGGCAATTCCGCAGGTCCGGACGGTCTGTCGCACCAGCATGGCATCGAACCAGCCGACCCGGCGCTTGCGGCCGGTGTTGACGCCGAATTCCTTGCCGCGGCGGCCGATTTCCTCGCCGATCTCGTCGAGCAGCTCGGTCGGGAACGGACCCTGGCCGACCCGGGTGGTGTAGGCCTTGCAGATGCCGAGCACATAGCCGACCGCGCCCGGGCCGAGGCCAGTGCCGGTCGCGGCCTGTCCGGCCACCGTATTGGACGACGTCACATAGGGATAGGTGCCGTGGTCGACGTCGAGCAGGGCGCCCTGGGCGCCTTCGAACAGGATGCGCTTGCCCTCGCGGCGCTTCAGGTCGAGCAGCCGCCACACGGTTTCGGCATAGGGCAGCAGTTTCGGCGCGATCGCCGACAGCTCGGCCAGGATGCTCTTGCCGTCGATCTCCGGCAGGTTGTTGCCGCGGCGCAGCGCATTGTGGTGCGCCAGCAGGCGGTCGATCTTGTGCGGCAGGGTGTCGAGGTCGGCGAGGTCCATCAGGCGGATGGCACGGCGGCCGACCTTGTCCTCATAGGCCGGGCCGATGCCGCGGCGGGTGGTACCGATCGAGGTGATGGCGTTGGAGGATTCGCGCAGCGAATCGAGCTCGCGGTGCAGCGGCAGGATCAGCGTGACGTTCTCGGCGATGCGCAGATTGTCCGGCCCGACCGCGACGCCCTGCCCCTTCAGCTTGGCGACCTCGTCGAGGAAGGCCTGCGGATCGAACACCACGCCATTGCCGATCACCGCCAGCTTGTTCGGGCGCAGCACGCCGGACGGCAGCAGCGCGAGCTTGTAGGTCTCGCCATTGATCACGAGCGTATGGCCGGCATTGTGGCCGCCCTGGAAGCGCACGACGATGTCGGCCTGTTCCGACAGCCAGTCGACGATCTTGCCCTTCCCCTCGTCGCCCCATTGGGCGCCGACGACGACAACATTGGCCATTTCGAAGATGTTCCCTTCAGGTGTTTCAGACCATGATCGCGGCGAAAACGCGTCCGTCCACAGCGACCAAGCATTGATATGCCGAGCCCAGATCACGGCGCCCGACCGCGCGCGCGCAAGGCGCCTACCGGATAAAGGAAGCGGGTCGGCTGCGCAAGCAAGAACGGGGTGCTTTACGCCTTTTAGAGGAGCTACAACCCTTTGATATCCCCTGAAAATTCCATATCGCTGACGGTCACGCCGTGCTGGCGAGAATTTAATGTTGGCGCGCCCTCGCGCCAGCCGCGCAGCCGATTGATCGCCGGCCTCGTTGCGGCGATCATCCGGCCGCATCAACCGGTCCGATCCATGCCCAATTCGACACAAGCAACGATGGCGCTGCGGAAGCTAGGCATTGCCTTCAAGCTCCACACCTATGTCTATGATTCCAACGCCGAGAGCATCGGGCTGCAAGCGGCCGAGGCGCTCGGCGTCGACCCGAACCGGATGTTCAAGACCCTGATGGCAGAGGTCGACGGCAAGCCGGTCTGCGCCGTGGTGCCGTCCGACTGCGAGGTCAGCATGAAGAAGCTTGCCGCCGCCCATGGTGGCAAGTCGGCCAGGATGATGCGCCCGACCGATGCCGAGCGGCTGACCGGCTATCATGTCGGCGGCATCAGCCCGTTCGGCCAGAAGAAGAAGGTGCCGACCGCGATCGACGAGGCGGCGCTCACCCACGTCACCATCTTCGTCAATGGTGGCCAGCGCGGCCTTCAGATCGAGATCGATCCGAACGACGCCGCGCTCGCCGCCGGCGCCATGATCAAGGCGCTGACGGCGACGCAGGACTGACCCGCCGTCCAACCCGGACCGCCGCGATCAATGCGAGGACTTGTCCCTCGCGAACTCCGCACCAACGAAATCCGACAGGCCGGTCAGTTCTTCCGCCGTGATATCGTTGACATTGAGCCTGAGTTGCATGATCGCGAGATCGAGCAGATGCGCGGCAAAGCCTGCGCCCGCCGCCGTCACGATGCTGCGTTGCTCGATCAACACCGCGATGACGTCGCGCAAACTGCGCAGTTGCACTTGATCCATCGCCCTCTGCCCGATGCTGGCCGTTGTAAGCTGAGTTGTCATTGGGATACCGATTGCAGTGTGCTGATGGAGGCGGCGCCGACGGGTGGGATGTACGGCAACTGCTCGGCTTCCTCGCCAAGATGCAGGATGCTCGGGCGCACCTCGCGGACTTCGATGTCGATCGTCATCGGCGGCGGTACGAGCGTCACCGAGGCCTTCGGCCACGGTGCCGGATTCGGGCTGACGGCGGTGAACCGATAGGCCGCGGCGATCTCGAGTGCGAGCAACTGCAATTCGAGCATCGCAACCCCCATCCCGGCGCAGGCACGCGGACCGGCGCCGAACGGAATGTAGGCATCGGTGTTGTAGCGCCGCGTCATCAGGAAGCGGTCCGGGTCCTCGAAATGCCTGTCATCCCGCTGCAACTGCCAGGGGCAGATCAGCAGCGAGGTGCCGACCTTGAGATCGCGGCCGCCGATCGTCACCGGCTGCATCACCTCGCGCGAGAACCACCAGGCGCTGGGATAGAGCCGGCAGACCTCCTTGACCAGCGTTGCGCTGACGTCGGCGCGCCTGACCGCGTCGACGCGCAATTCGCCGTCGTCGCCGATGCAATCGGCGGCCTCGTCGGCGATCTCGTCCATCAGCGCCGGATTGGCCGCCATGTGATACAGCACCCAGGCCGCGGTCGACCCGGTGGTGTGGTGGCCGGCCAGCAGCAGCGTGAGGATTTCGTCGTGCAGGTCGCGATCGCTGAGGCCGAGCGCCTCGAGGTCGCGCAACGCGCTGGTCGAGCCAGCGCTAGAGCGCAGCCGCTGCACCACGGTCGACATCGCGAGCTTGGCGCAAATCCGGTTCTGCCGTCTGCGATACCAGGACACCGGACCAAGCGGCATCACGCGGAACATCTCGTCGGCGAGATCATCCTCGATGGTGCCGACCGCCTGCACCAGGGCCTCCTCGTCGCCGGACGAGATCACCTGCGCGCCGAACACCGCGATGCAGATCGTGCGCAGCGCCAGCGTCGCCGTGAAGCGATGCGGATCGAACGAGCCGAGCCGCGCCAGCTTGGCACCGACCGCGCGGATTTCGGCGCACATCTGCGGCAGGTATTTTTCGACGTTGCCCTTGGCCATGTGCTTGTGCAGCACCGCACGCCGGCGCTTATGCTCGTCGCCATGGAGCATCAGCGAGCTTTGGCCGAGCACCGGCGAAAGCTTCTTGATCAGCCGGCCCTTGCCGACGTCGGTCTCCGGCGCCTTCAGGATCGGGCGGATCAGGTCGGGATCGTTGACCAGCAGGACCGGCGCCGGCCCGAGATGCAGCGGCACCAGCCCGAGCGGCGCGCCCTTGCCACGCTCAAGCAGGAATTTGAGCGGGTCGCTCCGGAAGGCTCGAACGTCCGAGAACATGTGTGGCATCGTGAATCTCCAATTGCCGTCCAAGGTCGATGAATTTGCTCAGGCCGGGATTGCCGGCGCGATCGAGCGGGATCTCGCCGGCGAGCGCCGTCAGCGGGCGGCCGAAGCGATCGTTGCCGATCACTTGCGGTGGACCGTAGCGGTGGGTCTGGATGCGCATCCGCGCGAGGAAGCGCTCGTAGGTAAGGTCGGCCATCGCCACCAGCGCGTCCGCACCGCGCAATTCGGCGAAGCGAAACATCAGGGCGTAGTTGACGCGCGCAGCCGATGCCGTGACCCCGGGCAACACGCCGAAACGACTGATCTCCCAGGCGTCACGTCGGCTGGGAAAGCGACGCTGCGCAAGCTGCGGGAAGACCGATTTGGTGAGATAGGGATAGTCGGTGCGGATGGCGCGGAAGCCGCCGATCAGCTCCGAACCGAGAAACAGAAGACAGTGCTCCGTATACCAGACGTCGAACTGGTCACGCTCGACGTCCCCTGTCGTGGTCAGTATCCAGCCGCAATGGTCGACGAACAGCCGCTTCCGCAGCCTGAGCAACGCCTGAACATGCGCCGGATGGCGCTCCTCAGTCGTGACGAGCGCATGGTATTCCCCTAGTGGGTGCGACATTCCCTCCGCCTCCAGATGTCGCCGGCATCTGGGACAAAAAGGCTTAATTGTGATACCCCCGGAAACCGGGGGTTTTACTCAATGGTCTTGGAAGAAGCGATTACGAGTATCGAGGCGTCGAGCACGATCGACGAGCTTCGACTCTCGCTTCATCGCATCATTCAGGACTATGGCTTCGCCAGTTTTGCCTTCATCGATGCGGGCCGGCCCGAACTCGATCTACCCTACCATACCGGCACCTACGCGCCGGCATGGGAGCGCGCTTACATCCAGAACGACTTCGTCCATGCCGATCCGGCATTGACCCGGGTCCGGCGTACCAACACACCGTTTCACTGGGGCGAGCTGAAGCTGCCGGAGCGGCAGGGCCGCAAGCGGCCGCCGGAATTGAAGATGATGGAGGCCGCGCGCGACCAAGGCTTTCGTCAGGGCTTCGTCGTGCCCTTCCACTATCGCGACCGGCTCGGCGCCGTGCATTCGAGTTCGACGGTGTTCTTCTGGGAAGACCAGCCGCGCGACTTCGACAAGTTGTTCATCTGCCACCGGCACGAACTGCATCTGTTGATGATCTACTGGGTGCAGCGGGCGATGGACATCGTCAACCGCGACCAGCGCAACGCGCCGACCATCCTCAGGCCCGCCGACGCCGCCGAGACGATCACGCTCACGGGGCGGGAAAAGGAAGTGATGGCTTGGGCGGCGCGCGGCAAGACCGTGGCGGACACCGCGCAGATTCTCGGTATTTCGCCAGAGACGGTGGAAGGTTTCATCAAGCAGGCATTGCGGAAGCTCGAGGCGTCCAACAAGACCCACGGGGTGGCGAAGAGCATCGCACTCGGGATCATCGACCTGTGAGCGGTGCCACAAAACCCACCGAGATCGTTTTTCCCGGTTGGGTCCGCTTGACTCATCGCCTCCTGATTGCATTCGGGCACGATCTTGCTAATAAGGCAAAGGCCGGATGACGCGGATGCGAGCATGTCAGACCGTGATGTGCACGCCGGAAGCGCACCTCGCGCGACGGGGCGGCTGGATTGGAGGTGCGGAGCTGCATGTCACCCGGTCGTCGATCCGGATGAACCGCACAAGGTCTTCGACGGCGAACCGCCGGTTCATTTGTTGGCGAGATTCGTCAGAATACTGTCCACGAACGTTGCTGGAGATCGCCTGAGCGCACCATGAGCACATCGCAGGACGACCAGATCGATCAACTCGTGCAGGCGCGCTGGCGCGCGATCGGGCTATCGCAGGGTGATCTCGCCGAGATCTTGTGCTCGGAGTCCTTGCCGGCCAGGACCGGCGTCGCCGAGGCGGCGAAGATCGATGCCGGCCGCCTTGCAAATGTCGCCGAGATGCTCGGGATCGCCGCCGCCACGCTCAATCCGCAGACCGCCGGCGCCGCGCAGCCTGGGAGCGTCAGCCAGTCGACGGAATCGCTACAGTCCCTGCTCGAGCTGCGCATGTTGCGGGTGTTCCGCGAGGTTCAGGACTCCGACACCAAGCGGATCCTGATCGAGCTCGCCGAGCAGATCGTCAAGCGCCAGGGCACGCCGCCGCAAGCCGGCTAAGGCGCGTAAGGGGCCTTCGCGCATGGTCGCGATGCGTCCGTCCCCATTGATGGACTGGCGGAATCCGTGTCTGTCACGGGAGCCGGGGAGATTTATACCGGCCCGGCGTCGTCAGCCGGGCGGGCCACGGCGTTGCGAACCCCGGGCCTTTCGAATGTCTGTCTCCGATTCCCCCACAACGCCGGCGTCCGGCTCCTGGATTGCCAACCAGCCGTATTTGCTGCTGTGCATCACCGCGATGTGCTGGGCCGGAAATGCGATCGTCGGCCGGCTCGCCGCCGGCCACATCCCGCCGGTGACGCTGTCGTTCCTGCGCTGGTTCGTGGCTTTCCTGATCATCCTGCCATTTGCCTGGAAACACCTCGCGCAGGACTGGGCCGCGATCCGCAAGAATCTCGGCATGATGATGCTGCTGTCGTTCACCGGCATCAGCGCCTTCAACACGCTGCAATACTGGGCGCTCGAGCACACCCAGGCGCTCAACACGCTGCTGCTGCAATCCTCCGTGCCGCTGATGGTCGCGGTGTGGTCGCTGGTGCTGCTCGGCATTCGGCTGACGCTCGGCCAGCTGCTCGGCGTCCTGCTGTCGCTCGCCGGCGTGCTGGTGATCCTGCTGCACGGTGATCTCACGACGCTGTCGAAGATCGAGTTCAACAAGGGCGATCTGATCTTCATCGTCGCACTGCTGATCTTCGCGCTGTATTCGGTGCTGAGCCTGAAGCGGCCGCGCATCCACGGCCTGTCGGTCGCTGCCTTCACCTTCGGCTGCGGCGCGCTGTTCCTGGTCCCGTTCCTGATCTGGGAACTCGGCGCGCGGCCGGTGATGCAGCTCACGACCACCAATCTGCTGTCGCTGTTCTATGTCGCCGTGTTCCCCTCGACGCTGGCCTATCTGTGCTTCAATCGCGGCGTGCAGCTGATCGGCGCCAACCGCGCCGCGCCGTTCTTCCACATGGTTCCAGTGTTCGGCACCGTCATGTCGATCGTGTTCATCGGCGAGCATCCGCAAGCCTTCCATTTCATCGGCTTCGCGCTGGTGCTGGCCGGCGTCTTTGCGGCGTCGCGGAGGCCGGCGGCGGCATGAGCGGATCGCGGTGACTATTGGCGGCAAATCCGCTATCTCCTAGGGTCTGCTTCGCGGACGGACCTTGACGCATGGCGCGCGCCAGCAATCTGTTGATCGGCACCCTGACGCTGGCCCTCGTCGCCGGCTCCCTTGGCGGCTGGCTGGGCTATCAGCGCTATGCCGGCATCAAGCGGATGGTGCCGTTCCGCGTCGTGTTCGAGGGCTCGGCCTCCGGCTTGCGCCGCGGCGCCAGCGTCAATTTCGCCGGCGTCAGGGTCGGCGAGGTGGTCTCGATCAGGCTCGACCGCCACCGCGTGGTGGCGATGACACGGATCGAGGGCAACGCTCCGATCAGGAAGGACACCCAGGTCGGTCTCGAATTCCAGGGCCTGACCGGGATCGCCTCGATCTCCTTCACCGGTGGCACCGACGACGCCCCGCCGCCGCCGCTCGGCGCCGACGGCATTCCCGAGCTGACCGCCGACGCCGAAGGCACGATGGGCATCCAGGAGAAGCTGCGCGTCGCGCTGCGCAATGTCGACCGCGTCATCACCGAGAACGAGGCCGACATCAAGGACTCGCTGCTCGGGCTCGAGAACTTCACCAACTCGCTGTCGGGCAATGGCGAGCTGATCGCCGGCTTCATCGACGCCGCCGATGACGGCATCAGCACGGTCGACGCCAAGCTGACCTCGGCCGACAAGTTCCTGAAGAGCTTCGGCAGCGACAAATATGGCGGCGAGCTGCTGCCGACCGTGATCTCGCTGCGTGAGCTGATCCAGAGCTTCGACAAGAAGTCCGGCACCATGATCGCCGAGACCCGCAGGACGCTCAGCGACGTCAGCCAGTCCGTCAATCAATTCAACCAGAAATTTGTCGGGCCCGCCGGCAGACGCTAACCTCTTCTCCGAACCAAGAACCAAGAACAACGGAAACGCTCACCGTGCACGACCGGACCGCAGCCCCTTCACCGCCGCCCGCAACCGTCACCCGCGCGGCGCCCGCCGTGCCGCGGCAGTTGCGGCGCTACCTCACGCTCGACGATTTCGAGCCGCAGGCGCGGCGGTTGCTGCCGAAATTCCTCTATGGCTACATCTCGGGCGGCGCCGAGACCGACGCAGCACGGACCGACAATCGCAGGGCGTTCGACGAATATGGCTTCGTGCCGCGCGTGCTGAACGACGTCTCCGGCCGCGATCAGACCACGACGCTGTTTGGCAAGTCCTACGCCTCGCCGTTCGGGATTCCGCCGATGGGGTCCTCGGCGCTGTGCGCCTATCGCGGCGATATCGTGCTGACCCGCGCCGCGGCCGCCGCCAATGTCCCGATGATCCTGTCGGCCTCGTCGCTGATTACGCTCGAGGACGTTCGCGCCGCCAACCCGCAGGCCTGGTACCAGGCCTATCTGGCCGGCCTCCCCGAGCGGATCGAACCGCTGGTCGACCGCGTCGCGGCGGCCGGCTACGATACCTTCGTCGTCACTGCCGACGTGCCGGTGCCGCCGAACCGCGAGAACAACATCCGCAACGGCTTCCAGGTGCCGCTCGAAATCACCCCGCGGGTGTTCTGGGACACCATCACCCATCCCGACTGGCTGCTGAACACCTGGGCACGCACCGTGCTCAACCATGGCATGCCGCATTTCGAGAACATGGACGCCAAGCAAGGCCCGCCGGTGCTGTCCAAGAACCTGATGCGCAATATCGGCAGCCGCGACCAGCTCGCCTGGAAGCATGTCGAGCTGATCCGCAAGCGCTGGAGCGGCAAGCTCGTGGTCAAGGGACTGATCTCGCCGGAAGACGCGCGACTGGCACGCGAGCACGGTTGCGACGGCGTGATGGTCTCCAACCATGGCGGCCGCCAGCTTGACTACACCGTCTCTGGCCTTCGCACGCTGCCGGAGATCGCGGCGCAGAAGGGCAACATGACGGTGATGATGGACGGCGGCATCCGCCGCGGCACCGACGTGATCAAGGCGCTCGCGCTGGGGGCCGATTTCGTCTGGGTCGGCCGCCCGTTCCTGTACGCCGCCGTGGTCGCCGGCGAGGCCGGCGTGTCGCGCGCGATCTCGCTGCTGCATGCCGAGATCGACCGCGACCTCGCGCTGCTCGGCATCCGCAGCCTGAAGGAGATCACGCCCGACCTGGTGCGGAAGTTTTAGAGAGGATTACATCGGCGACGGGACGACTGTGCGTCGCCGGGATATGTGCGGTGATGGTGGAGTAACTCGCCACCGCGGGCGCGCACGGTCAAAATATCGAAAACAACCCCATGCAAAGGGTTGACGGCCACCCGGCGCCTGACGAGGCAGCTTGACCCGACGGGCAACTCAGGATTATATTTCCAATATTCCGAAATCGTGCAAGCACCCTCGCCCGCGGGGCTGTCGCGCATACCGCGAGCGGGAGAAGCAATGAACGCTCAGGCATAGCGCGCCGCACCCATGCACAGCGCGGTGATGGTAAGCAGCGTGGCAGCGATGCGATGCGCGACCGCCAGTCGCGAACGTCCGGCTGAATGATCGCCCGCTCCGTTGCGCATCTGCCTGATGGCACCGCCGCCGACGATGATCTGCACGGCGATCGCCGCCAGCGCGGCGATCGCGCCGCCGGCAAGGATCTGCTCGGACAGCCCGAAGGAGCCCTCATGAACCAGTTGCCACAGCGTCGCGCCGGTCACGATCGCGACTGTCGCGGCGCCGATTTGCGGAACCAGCAGCTTCTCGCCGCCGAGGCCGCCGGTGCGCGCCAAAGTGAAGCTGGAGCCAGCCCAAAACACCGATGACAGGACGTGAAGAGACAGGGCTATGATGAGGATGCTCTGCATGATGTTGCTCCAAACCGGTATCGGAAATTAGATATACATAATGTATAGTCAATATGACCAAAGCAAGGCAAACCGATGCCGCCGCGCAGCTATGTGAGCCCGGCGCGCAGCGCCGCGGCGACCGAGACCCGCGAGCGCGTGATCGAGGCGGCCTCGCGCGCGCTACGCGAAGGCGAAAGCATTGCGCGTTTCTCGCTGGACACGGTGGCGAAGGCGGCCGGCGTGACCCGGCTCACCGTCTACAACCAGTTCGGCTCGCGGCGCGGGCTGCTCGAGGCCGTGTTCGACGAGATCGCCCGTCACGGCGGACTACATCAGCTCCCCGACGCCATGACGATGGCCGATCCGCGCGCCGGACTCGACCGCATTGTCGAGATCTTCTGCGGCTTCTGGAGCCGCGATCCCGCGGTCGGCCGGCTGCATGACGCGATGGCGACCGATCCCGAATTCGCCGAGGCCCTGCGCGAGCGCAACGAACGCCGCCGCCGCGGCGTCGCGGCATTGATCGGCCGTATCGCGTGCAAGACTGCATCGCAGCAGGCCCGCAAGGACGCCATCGACCTGATCTTCACACTGACGGATTATCCGACCTTCGCCTCGCTGAGCGCGGGCCGGTCGCGGGACGAGGTCTGCCGCGTCGTACAGGCGGCCTGCCACGCGGCGCTTGTGCCGCTGTCGCCCTCAAACCCGTCATCCTGAGCATGGTCCATCAGCGGTCATTGCGAGGAGCGATGGCGACGAAGCAATCCATCGCTCCGCATACGCGGTAAGTGGATTGCTTCGCTCCGCTCGCAATGACGCGGGGAGAACCGCGGTCGACCTCACCCCAGCTTGAACTTGCTGTAGGCCTCGCGCGTCGCGATGATGACGTGCTCCTCGCAGCCATTGCGGCGATGCGGGTCGCAGCGGTTCTCGTAATCGGCTGACGTCATCATGTCGATGAAGGCCGCGACGCTCGGATAGTAGACCAGCGCGAGATAGTCCCAGCGCTGGCCGTCCGGCTCGCCGAGCGCAACCGTCTCGGCGTTGCCGGTCCACAACAGCGTGCCGCCGCGCGCCTTGATCATCGGGACCGTGAGCGCGCTGTAGCGCAGATAGGCATCCCAGCCCGAACCGTCGCCGTCGGCCGAGCGCTGCCGAAATCGCATCAGGTTGACCATCACGACCGGCGCCTGCCGATCCAGCTCGTTCAGGCCTTTGACGTTCAAGAGATCGACACCCATCAGCTGCTGCCCCATTCCGGAATAATACGGTCGCTTCGGTCCGGCCACTTCGGTCCGGCCGCAACGATTATGTCACATCGCCGGACTAGCCTGAAATATCGCCGGGCCGTAAGCTCGCGTCAGCTCTCGGAGGTCAAGGCCGTGATGACCCTTCCCGAACTTGCGGCCGACGCGCTCGGCAAATTCCTCGGCGAGTACATGCAGCGCCGGTTCGGCTCTTCACAGACCCAGTTGGTGGAGATGGTGCCATCGATCGCGCGGATCGCGCTCGAATGCATCGGCAACAGCGACGCGCTCTATCACAATGTCGAGCACACCATGCTGGTGACGCTCGCCGGCCACGCCATCCTGCGCGGCCGCGCGCTGCATTCGCACATGAGCGCCGAGGACTATGCGCATGTCATCATCGCCTGCCTCACCCACGACATCGGCTATGTGCGCGGGCTGTTCGACGCCGACGACCAGGACGGTTATCTGGTCAATGCCGAAGGTCGCAAGGTGATCCTACCGCGCGGCGCGTCGGATGCGGCGCTGATGTCCTATCACGTCGACCGCTCCAAGATCTTCGTGATGGAGCGGCTCAAGGGCGTCGCCCAGCTCGACAGGGATCGTATCGCGCGCGCCATCGAGGGCACGCGCTTTCCGCTCAGCGCCCCCGAGGCGGACGGCGATCTCGGCGAAGAGGCCACCTTGCTGCGCGCCGCCGACCTGATCGGCCAGCTCGGCGATCCGCACTACATCCGCAAGGCCAACGCGCTGTACATCGAATTCGAGGAGGCCGGGCTGAACCGCCAGCTCGGCTACGATTCGCCCGCCGACCTCGTCGACCTCTATCCGCGCTTCTACTGGGACAGCGTCGCGCCGCATGTGCAAGCCGCGATCCGCCACCTCAACATCACCTCCAGCGGGCGGCAATGGATCGCCAATCTCTACAGCAACGTGTTTCGCGCCGAACGCGATATCTCGCTGTCGGGGCCGCAGAAATAGGCATCGTGCCAGTGCGTCCGGCCCTACGCAAAACTATCCCCGTCATCCTGAGGAGCGCGTAGCGCGTCTCGAAGGATGCACGGCCCGGCCGGTGGCCGTCGCCCCTTCGAGACGCGCGTACCGCGCTCCTCAGGGTGACGGTGACAATTCTTACTCGTGGCAGGATGACGTCTCGGGCGGGTGGCTTCGGCGATATATCGCGCTGCCGGCACGCATGGCTCCAATCCGCACTTTCGTCTTGTCGCGGCGGTGGATTCGGGCACAACATCAACCAGGTAATGACCGCCTTGCCCGCACCTGCAACAACGCCGCGCCGTTCGCCGCTGCACTGGCTCAACAACCAGCCCTATTTGCTGCTCAGCCTGACGTCGCTGTTCTGGGCCGCCAATATCGTGCTGGCGCGGCATGTCGGCAGCCATGTGCCGCCGGTTACGTTGACCACGATCCGCTGGTTCGGCGTGTTCCTGATCCTGTTGCCGTTCGCCTGGCCGCATCTGAAGCGGGACTGGCCGAAGCTGCGCGGCGCCCTGCCGCTGATGCTGCTGCTGTCGGCGGTCGGTTTCGCCTTCAACAACGCGATCTCCTACTGGGCCATGCAATATACCGAGGCGCTGAACGCGCTGCTGATCCAGTCGGCAGGGCCGCTGTTCGTGGCGCTGTGGTCGCTGATCCTGTTCGGCGTGCGGCTGACTCCGGCGCAGCTTGCCGGCATCGCGATCTCGCTCGCCGGCGTCCTGACCATCATCCTGCGCGGCGATTTCTCGGCGCTCGCCAGCATCTCCTTCAACCGGGGTGACATCATGTTCGGCGCCTCGCTGGTGTCGTTCGGGCTCTATTCGGCGCTGATCCCGCGGCGGCCGAAGATCCATCAGCTCTCGCTGATCTCGTTCACCACCTGCTGCGGCGCGTTGATGTTGCTGCCGGTGGCGATCTGGGAATTCGCCAATGGCGTGACGCTGAAGCTCGACCTGCTGACCTTCGCCACGCTGGGCTACACGCTGATCTTCCCGTCGACGCTGGCCTATCTGTTCTTCAACCGCGGCGTCGCGCTGATCGGCCCGAACCGCGCGGCGCCGTTCTTCCATCTGGTGCCGGTGTTCGGCTCGGCGATGGCGATCCTGCTGCTCGGTGAAACCCTCGCGCCGTTTCATCTGATCGGCTACGCCCTGGTGCTGGCCGGCGTCGTCATCGCCTCGCGGCAGGGGTCGGCGAAAGGACCTGCAAAGAGCTAGCGGCGCCCGGCCGTCACCGCGATCACCGGGTCCCGCTTCCCTCTTTTGGCAGGACTGACAACCGGCAATGCCGTGCGTGGCTGCCTGCTCAGGCTGTCGGTCACGAAATCGATGAAACTCCTCACCTTCGCCGGCACGTGATTACGCGAGGGATAGAAGACGTAGAGCGGGTAGCGCTCGTCGGACCAATCCGGAAACAGCTCGACGAGCGCGCCGCCCTTCAGGTGATCGTCGAGGCCAAGATCAATCACCTGGGCGATGCCAAAGCCGGCCAGGCAGGCGCCCAGCTTGGTGCCGGAATCGGTCACCGTGAGCCGCCCATTGACGGCCACCGGCAACACCTCGCCGCCGCGCCAGAACTCCCAATCGAAGGGCCGTCCGGTCGCCGGGTCGATCGCCAGGATGCATTGATGGGCATCGCTTGCCAGATCAGCCGGATGAGCCGGCCGCCCATGGCGCCTGATGTAAGCGGGAGAAGCGACGGTGAGGACCCGCGCATCGAGAATCCGGCGCGCGATCAGGGCCGACGGCGCCGGCTCGCCGAAGCGCACCGCGAGATCGAAGCCGTCGCTCACGAGGTCCGCGATGCGGTCGCGGGTCTCGATGCGCAACTCCATCTCCGGATTCTGAAGCAAGAACTCGCTCAGTTTCGGCGACAGAACGATACGGGAGAACAGCGGGTCGACATTGACCCGGAGCCGCCCGCGAATGGCACCGCGTGACTTCGAGGTCTCGGCCGCGGCCTCGCCGATCGCGGCCAGATGCTGCGCGACCCGCTCACAGAGCGCACGTCCTTCCTCGGTCAGCTCGACGGCGCGGCTCGTGCGGTGGACCAGCCTCGTGTCGAGACGCGCCTCGAGCTTGGCGATCGCCTTGCTGACACCGGACTGCGTCATGCCAAGCCGCTCGGCGGCTTTGCCGAAACTACGCGCGTTCGCCACGGCCGCGAGGACCACGAGCCCGCCGACGAGCCGACCGTCAACTTCGTCCATGTCGATGCCTCTCAGTCATCGATGAGATGACAGCCCAGTCGTAGCACTCCGCTGCCACATCGGCCACTGTCGGCGCAGATCACCGGTTCGATCCGGTGAGGTCAGCGCCACATCATCGCCCAGGGAGACTCTGCAATGAACGACATCCAGGCCATCGCATCCGCGATCGATGGATATTTCAACCTGATGTATGACGTCGACGACAGCCGGTTTCGCGACGTGTTCGCCGACGCCTGCATCGTGCACGGCATCCGGGACGGCAAGCACACGGTGCGGTCGGCAGCGGAATTCCGCGACTTCATCCAGAGCCGTCCGTCGCCGGCATCGATGAAATCGCCGCGCGAGGAAGCCATCATCAGCATCGACCAGACCGCGCCCGATCTGGCCATCGCCAAGGTGCGCGTCCGGGCCGGCCAAACCGGCTTCGTCGACCATCTCGTGTTTCACCGGATCGACGGCAGATGGCTGATCACCACCAAGGCATTCCATGTCGCGCAGGTCTTCGCGGCGGGATCGTAACCATCCCTCGCCAGGCGCGTGCGGCGATAAGCTGCTCCCACCACGGCTTCCGCGGCCGTGGTGGGCGAGCTAGGTTCCCGCCCGCGGGCCGGCCCAGGCTCGATGCGGGGGGAACGACGATATGATTGCGCGATTGAAACGATGTTGGCGAGCAGTCGCCGCCGCGGCAATGCTCATGCCGCTTTCCGGGATTGCGGCTGCCGAGGCACCTTATCCCACCCGCAACGTCACGCTGGTGCTGCCATTCGCCGCTGGCAGCGGCACCGACACCACGACCCGCCTGATTTCCAAAGAGCTCGGGGTGGCACTCGGCGTCGGCATGGTGATCGACAACCGCGCGGGCGCCAACGGCTCGATCGCGGCGAACTATGTCGCCCGCTCCGCCGCCGACGGCTACACCCTGTTCGTCACCACCAACACCACCCACTCGGCCAATCCGTATCTGCTCAAGATCATGAATTACGATCCGATCAAGGATTTCACGCCGATCGCGCGCACCGGCGACCTGCCCTTCATGCTGGTGATCCATCCGGATATCCCGGCGAACTCGGTCGCCGAGCTGATCGCGCTCGCCAAGAAGGAGCCGGGCAAATACTCCTATGCCAGCGGCTCGTCATCGGCGAGCGTCTCCGGAGCGACCTTCGCCCGCCTCGCCGGCATCGACCTGCTGCATGTGCCCTACAAGAGCTCGCCGCCGGCACTGACGGATGTCATCGCCGGCCGCATCTCGATGATGTTCATCGACGTCCCGACCGGGTTGCCGCACGTCAATGCCAAGGCGCTGAAACCGCTCGCCGTCACCACCAAGCGAAAGTCCGCGCTGCTTCCGGACCTGCCGACGATGGACGACACCGTCAAGGGTTTCGACATCACCTCCTGGCAGGGCTATCTCGGGCCCGCCAACATGCCGAAGGATGTCGTCGCCAGGCTGAATGCGGAGATCCGCAAGATCGTCGAGCGGCCCGACATCAAGAGCCAGCTCGCCGAACGCGGCATGGAAGCATTTTCCGGCACGCCCGAGGAGTTCGATGCCTTCCTCAAGGAGCAGCTCGTGCTGTGGGAAAGGCTGATCGCCGACGCCGGGATCGAGAAGCAGTAGACGGATCGAAACGCGAATGCCCGGGCCAGGCCCGGGCATCATGACGGTTTCGATTGATCGCGCCGGCGTTACGCCGCGCGCACCTTCTCCAGGAATTCGTCCACCGCATTGCGCAGCATGCCGGACTGGGTGTCGAGCTCGCGCGCATTCGACAGCACGTCGCCGGCCGCGGTGCCGGTGGCGGCCGCCGCGGTGGTGACGCCGCCGATATGGGCGGAGATCTCGCTGGAGCCGGCCGCGACCTGCTGGATGTTGCGGGCGATTTCGCGCGTCGCATCGCCCTGCTGGTCGATCGCGGTCGAGATCGAGGCGGTGATCTCGCTCATCTGCGCGATCGTCGTGGTGATGCCGCCGATCGAGGTCACGGCCTCGCCGGTGGAGGCCTGCATCGCGGCGACCTGTGCCGAAATCTCCTCGGTGGCCTTCGCGGTCTGGTTGGCCAGCGCCTTCACCTCGGATGCGACCACCGCGAAGCCGCGGCCGGATTCGCCGGCGCGCGCCGCCTCGATGGTGGCGTTGAGCGCCAGCAGGTTGGTCTGAGCCGCGATCGAGTGGATCAGCTTGACCACCTCGCCGATCTTCTCGGCGCCGGTGGACAGCGCCTGCACGGTCGCATTGGTTCGCTCGGCATCGGCCACGGCCTGGCTTGCGACCTCGCTGGAACGCGCCACCTGGCGGGCGATCTCGGCAACCGAGCTCGACAGCTCCTCGGCCGCCGCGGCGACGGTGCCGACATTGTTGGAAGCGCTGTCTGAGGCGGCGCCGACGGTCGCGGCGCGTGCGCTGGCATCGCTCGCGGTCGCGGTCATCGACTGCGCCGTGGTCTGCATGCCGGCGGCGGCGGACGCCACGGTGCGGACGATGCCGTTCACGCTGCGCTCGAAGTCGCTCGCAAGGTCCTGCATCGCGTTGCGGCGCTCGGATGCGGCACGGGCCTGCGTTTCGGCCTCGGCCTGCTCGAGCCCGCGGATGCGGATCGCATTGTCCTTGAAGATCTGCACGGTCGCCGCCATGCCGCCGACCTCGTCGCCGCGGCCGACCCCCGGGATGTCGCCGTCGAGCTTGCCGTCGGCGATGTCGCGCATGCGCGCGCCGAGCAGATTGAGCGGTCGGGAGATGCTGCGGCCGATCAGCCATGCCACCGAGCTCGACACGATGCCGATGCCGAGGGTCGCAAGGCCGAGCAGCCATGCGATCGGCCGCATCTTGGCGTCGATGTCGTCGAGATAGGCGCCGGTGCCGACATACATGTCGAAGCCGGGAACCGCGACGGCATAGCCGAGCTTGCGGATCGGCGTCTCCTGGCCGGGCTTCACGTAATCATAGAACAGCAGGATCTCGCCATTGGCCTTCACGCCGTTCATCAACTCCCACGACAGCTTGCGGCCATTGGTCACGACATCCATCCGGTTGGTTCCGACCTGCTTCGGATCCGGCGCCAGCACCGTGATGCCATTGTAATCCGTGCCGAACAGGTAGCCGGCCCCGTTGTCGTAAGTCATCGCGTTGGCGCGCTTGCCGAACTCGGCGAGCGCGGCCTCCTTGGTCATCTTGCCGGCGTCGACTTCCTTCTTGAGGCTTGCCGCCATGTTCTTCGCCATCTCGACGATGGCCTTGGCCTGGTCGATGCGCGAATTCGTCATCTCACGCTGCATCAGGTGACCGGCGAGGATGCCGGCCGCGCACAGGCCAAGGAGGGTCACCCCCACCAGAATGCCGAGCTTGGGGGTGATCTTCAGATTTGACAGCTTCACGGGGATCTCCAGGAGAGGCGGGGAACGCGACGCGATTGGCGGATTGATTCCGCTCACCGTAATGTGAGACCCTTTACCTGATGGTTACGGAGGTTCCCCGTAGAAGCCCGGAGAATCGGGCCCCGGACCGACCGGCAATTGTGGGGAGGACAGCTCAGCCCGCGTACAAATACAGGGAAAAGCGGCGATGCGAGCCGCGCTCCCGCAAGCAACAAGATCAAGAAACAAACCAGCAAGAAACAAACCAGCAAGAAGCAAGAACAGAAGCCTCACATCGGGAGCAGACAATGTCGAAATTCAGAGTGGTCACGCCGAAGGGCGCGAGCTTCACGGTCGCCGGCGGCGGCTATGACTACGAGCGCGAGGCGCTCGATCCGATCGGCGCCGAGATCGTCGAAGCGCCGGCCAACGAGGCCGAATTCATCGCTGCGGCCCGCACCGCGGACGCGATCTACGCCAAGGGCATGCCGATCACCAAGGCCGTCATAGACGCGCTGGAGAACTGCAAGGTGATCACGCTCGGCAGCGTCGGCGTCGACTCGGTCGACGTCAAGGCGGCGACCGCTCGCGGCATCCCCGTCACCAACATCCCCGATACCTTCATCGAGGAGGTCGCCGACCACGCCATGATGTTGCTGCTCGCAGGCTTCCGCCGCCTGATCGAGCAGGACAAGATGGTGCGCACCGGCCGCTGGGCCGAAGGCCGCCCGGCGCTCTTGAAGATTCCGCGGCTGATGGGCCAGACGCTCGGCTTCATCTCGTTCGGCCGGGTCGCCCGCGCGGTCGCCAAGCGCGCCGCGCCGTTCGGCCTCAGGATGATGGCCTACGATCCCTTCATCCAGGAAACGCTGATGTACGACCATGGCGTGATCCCCTCGACGCTGTCGGAGGTGCTGGCGCAATCCGATTTCGTCTCGATGCATGCCCCGGCGCGGCCCGAAGTGCACCACATGCTGACCGAGAAGCATTTTCGTCAGATGAAAAAATCGGCAGTCTTCATCAACACCGGCCGCGGCGCCACCGTCGACGAGGAATCGCTGATCAAGGCGCTGCAAGAGGGCTGGATCGCCCACGCCGCGCTCGACGTGCTGGAGAAGGAACCGCCGTCGCACAACAACCCGATGCTCGGGATGGACAATGTTACCTTGACCGCCCACGTCGCCTCGGCATCGGCACGTTTTGACGAGGCGCGCAAGCGTCGCGTGGGCTACGAATTGTCACTAGTGCTGCAAGGCATGTGGCCGGTAAGCTGCGTCAACCCGTCGGTGCTGCAAAACACCGCGTTGCGCCGCTGGCAGCCTGTCAGCATGGATCGCGGTCCGAACAGCTAGACGGCAGCGCGCTTCACGCGAAGGCCCGTCTCGCTGACGAGATGGGTCCTTCGCGCGGCGGGTGCACCGAGACGACAAGGCCTTCACCGGCGACCAACGCCGGGAAGGAACGATAAGAACAGACAAAGCAGGGAGTGCAAACGACATGACGTATGAGGTCACGCGTCGCGACGCGCTGGCGCTGGGAGCTTCCGCGGCGGCGCTGGCAATCACCGGTGCTTCGGCGCAGGACGCGTCGAAGGTCAAAGCGGCCGACGTCGCGGCGCCGTCGCTGCCGATCGAGAAGGGCGCGACCCTGCGCATGCTGCGGCCGGTGCGCTTCGTCCAGGCCGACGAGGACGTGTTCCGCGCCAATGCCAAGAAATTCACCGACAAGACCGGCGTCGAGATCAAGGTCGACTTCGTCGGCTGGGAGGACATCAACCAGCAGACCGCGGTGACCTCGAACTCCGGCGCAGGTCCCGACATCATCATCGGCTTCGGCGATGCGCCGCACATCTATATCGACAAGCTGATCGAGCTGACCGACGTCGCCGATTATCTCGACAAGCGCTACGGCGGCTGGCTCGCGCTCGCAAAACGCTATGGCATGCGCTCGAAATCGAAGAGCTGGATCGGCCTGCCGTTCGGCGCCTCCGGCGGCCCGCTGGTGTACCGCAAGTCGCTGGTCAATGCGGCCGGCTTCGACAAGGTGCCGGAAGACCATGCCGGCATCCTCGAACTCTACAAGAAGCTGAAGGCGGCCGGCAAGCCGGCGGGCTTTGCCCTCGGCAACGCCGTCGGCGACGGCAATGGCTTCGCCAACTGGCTGTTGTGGTCGCACAACGCCGCGCTGCTGGACGAGGAAGGCAATATCATCATCAACAGCAAGGAGACGATCGCCGCGCTGAAATACCTGAAGGAGCTCTATCCGACCTTCATCGCCGGCACGCCGTCGTGGAACGACGTCTCCAACAACCGCGCCTACTCGTCGCAGGAGATCGGCCTGACCGCCAATGGCGTTTCGCTGTACTTCTCGCTGAAGAACGATCCCGCGACCAAGGCGATCGCCGACGACACCGAGCATCAGCTCCTGCCCAAGGGGCTGGCATCGACCTCGCCGATGTCGGGCCTGACCCTGAATGCGATGGTGTTCAAGCACAGCGCCTATCCCAATGCGGCGAAGGCGTTCCTGCAATTCATGCTGGAGAAGGAGCAGTACGAGCCGTGGCTCAACGCCAATTCCGGCTACTGGTCGCAACCACTCGCCGCCTATGCCGACGCTGCGGTGTGGTCGGGCGATCCCAAGGTCGCGATCTTCAAGGACACCATGAGGAGCCCCTACTACAACGGCTACAAGGGGCCGATCTCGACCGCGACCGGCGCCGTCAACGCCGACTACGTGCTGGTGCAGATGTGCGCCTCGGTCGCGACCGACGCGGCCACGCCCGAGGCAGCCGCCGCGGAGGCCGAGCAACGCGCCAAGCGGTACTTCCGGCGGCAGAACCGGTAACGGCGATCATTGAACTGCGAAACTCAAATCAGCCGTCGTTGCGAGCGAAGCGAAGCAATCCATAGCGCCATAGACGAGAGCTGGATTGCTTCGTCGCTTCGTTCCTCGCAATGACGAGAAGACGAGCATTCAATGTCTGTCACGACCCTCCCATCGCGCGGCGCGGCGCTCCGGCAACCGGGCTGGCTCGCGCGCCTGTTCGACTACAAGCCGTTCCTGATCGTGATGTGCCTTGCACCGGCGATCGGCCTGCTGCTGGTATTCCTCACCTATCCGCTCGGCCTCGGCATCTGGCTCGCCTTCACCGACACCACGATCGGCCAGCGCGGCGTCTATATCGGGCTCGAGAACTTCCAGTACCTGCTCAAGGATCCGCTGTGGTGGAATGCGGTGTTCTACTCGGTGTTCTACACCGCGGTCGCGACCTTCGGAAAGTTCGCGCTCGGCTTCTGGCTGGCGCTGCTGCTCAACAACCATTTCCCGTTCAAGAGCCTGGTCCGCGCCATCGTGCTGCTGCCGTGGATCGTGCCGACGGTGCTGTCCGCGCTGGCGTTCTGGTGGATCTACGATCCGCAATTCTCGATCATCTCCTATCTCCTGGTCGACGTGCTGCATTTGCGCGACAGCAATGTCGATTTCCTCGGCTCGCCCTGGCCGGCACGGTTCTCGCTGATCGCGGCCAATATCTGGCGCGGCATCCCGTTCGTCGCGATCTCGCTGCTGGCCGGACTGCAAACCATCTCGCCCTCGCTCTATGAGGCAGCGATGCTCGACGGCGCCACCGCCTGGCAGCGCTTCCGCTACATCACCTTCCCGATGATGATGCCGATTCTCGCGATCGTGATGACGTTCTCGATCATCTTCACCTTCACCGATTTCCAGCTGGTCTACGCCATCACCCGCGGCGGCCCGGTCAACTCGACGCATCTCTTGGCGACGCTGGCGTTCCAGCGCGGCATCGCCGGCGGCGAGCTCGGCGAAGGTGCGGCGATCGCGGTCTCGATGATCCCGTTCCTGGTGTTCGCGACCTTGTTCAGCTATTTCGGCCTCGCGCGACGCAAATGGCAGCAGGGAGAAGCCAATGACTGACGTCGCAGCCTCCAACGTCGCCCGTGCCGCGCCGGACACGATGTCGTGGGATTCCGGCGCCCGGCGCATGGTGATGATCTATCTGCCGCTCGCCTGCTTCATCCTGATCCTGCTGTTTCCGTTCTACTGGATGGCGATCACGTCGTTCAAGCCGAACGCGGAGCTGCTGAATTACAAGGAGCACAACCCGTTCTGGATCACCTCGCCGACGCTCGCGCATGTCAAGCACCTGCTGTTCGACACCGAGTATCCGCGCTGGCTGAAGACCACCATGATGGTCGCGATCGGCTCGACCTTCCTGTCGCTGTTCGCCTCGACGCTCGCCGCCTATGCGATCGAGCGGCTGCGCTTCCGCGGCAGCCCCTATGTCGGGCTCGGCATCTACCTCGCCTATCTGGTGCCGCCGTCGATCCTGTTCATTCCGCTCGCCACCGTGATCGTGCAGTTCGGCCTGTTCGATTCGCCGCTGGCATTGATCCTGGTCTATCCGACCTTCCTGGTGCCGTTCTGCACCTGGCTCCTGATCGGCTATTTCAAGTCGATCCCCTACGAGCTCGAGGAATGCGCGCTGGTCGACGGCGCGACCCGGTTGCAGATCCTGTGGCGGATCACGCTGCCGCTGGCGGTGCCTGGCCTGATCTCGGCCGGCATCTTCTCCTTCACGCTGTCCTGGAACGAGTTCATCTATGCGCTCGCCTTCATCCAGAGCGGCGCCAACAAGACGGTGCCGGTCGCGATCCTGACCGAGCTCGTCACCGGCGACGTCTACCAATGGGGCGCGCTGATGGCCGGCTCGCTGCTCGGCTCGCTGCCGGTCGCGCTGTTCTACTCGCTGTTCGTCGACTATTACGTGTCGTCGCTGACCGGCGCGGTGAAGGAGTAGGTAGGCTTCGGCACGAAACAACCTCACTCCATCTCCGTCACCCTGAGGAGCGCGAAGCGCGTCTCGAAGGGTCGACGGCCACCAGCCGGGCCGTGCATCCTTCGAGGCTCGCAAGGGCTCGCGCCTCAGGATGACGGGGATGGACTTAGCAGCTCAGACGTCATCGCGGCACGAACGCGACCGGCACGGAGAAGCCCATCGAGCCCTGCGTGACCTCGGGAGGAAACGCCGGGAACGGCTGGGCCTGGCGGATCATCGCCAGCGCCCGCGCGTCGAAGGTCGGATTGCCGGAGGAGCCGCCGAGATGGCTCGACAGCACCTGCCCGCCGCGGCCGAGCGTGAACACCAGCCGGACCACGCCGCGCTGGCCGTTGCCGCCGGCTGGATAAGAATGGAAGCGCAACAGATGCGCGCGGACCCGCGCGTTGTAGGCCGCGATCGCCGATGCCGCGGCACCCGCGCTGATCGCGGACGCCGCCGGCGCCTGACGCTCGGCACGGCTCGGCGCACTGGCGCGCGGAGCCGGTGTCGCCTCGGAGGGCTTCTTCGCGTCCCGACGCACCACCTTCGGCTTGACGGGCTCGGTCTTGTGCTCAGGCACGACCTTGGTGGGCTCTGGTTTCGGCGGCGTGACCTGCGGCTTCTGCTCCGGCGGCGCGGCGACCTCGGCCTTTTCCTGCAACGGCGTCGGCGCGATCTCCTCGTGCACGGCCTGCGCGGCGGCAGGCTCGGGCGGCGCGGCATCGGCCTCCTGCATCGCAGGGCCCGGCGGCAGCTCGGTCTTGGAAATCTCCGGCGCTGACGTGATCGGCGTCAGGTCGACCAGCACCGCCGGCACTGCGACGCCCGGCGGCGGCAACGCGACCCAGCTCATGCCGAGCGCGATCATCGCCGCGTGCGCCGCCAGGATCGCGGCCGCCGCCAGACCCCAGCGTCTCAGCCAGATGTCACCGCGGGAATCATGCAGCGCATAGGCATTCATCTTGATCAACTTCGTCCGTCGAGGCCGACCAGCGCCACCTTGAGGTAGCCGGCGTTACGCAAGAGGTTCATCACCTCCATCAGGTCGCCGTAACTGACCGCCTTGTCGGCGCGCAGGAAGATGCGTTCGTCCTTCTTGCCTTGCGTGGCGCCGTCGAGCGCCGACGTCAGCGTATCGCGCGCGATGACGTCCTCGCCGACCGCGACGGACAGATCCGGCTTCACGGTGACGAACACCGGCTTGTCCGGCCGCGGCTGCGGCTCGGCGGTCGAGGCCGGCAGATCGACGCCGAGATCGACGGTGGCGAGCGGCGCCGCCACCATGAAGATGATCAGCAGCACCAGCATCACGTCGATGAACGGCGTGACGTTGATCTCATGCGCCTCGACAAGGTCGTCGTCGCCGCGACGCCGGCTACCGAACGCACCGCCCGTGCCAAGCTTGACGCCCATCTCTCACTCCGCGGCGCGCGCCAGCCGGAACAGGCTGCGATCGCCTTCGCGGCTCACCAGCAGCATCACCATGACGGAGGCGTCGCCGAGCAGCGCGCGGTAGCCCGCGATCGAGCGGGTCAAATGATTGTAGATCACGACGGCCGGGATCGCGGCAACGAGCCCGAGCGCGGTTGCGAGCAGCGCCTCGGCGATGCCAGGCGCGACCACGGCGAGATTGGTGGTGTGCGCCTCGGAGATGCCGATGAAGGCGTTCATGATGCCCCACACCGTGCCGAACAGGCCGACGAACGGCGCAGTGGCGCCGATCGTCGCGAGCACGCCGGTGCCGCGCGCGATCTGCCGCGACATCGCCGCTTCGACCCGCTCCAGCCGCAGCGCGATGCGTTCCTTGAAGCCGTCGTCGAACATGCCGCGGGAGAGCGTGGCCTCGCGCGAGGCCGACTGGATGATCTGCGCAACGGCATCGTTGCCGTCGCGGCTCGCCAGCTCCACCTCGGCAAGCTGGGTGTCGCGCTCGAGCAGGCCGATGCGCTGCCTGGCCAGCACGGTCTTGCGGCGGATCTCGATGGTCTTGGCGAGCCAGATCGTCCAGGTCACCAGCGAGGCGAAGGCGAGCCCGATCATGACCGCCTTCACGACGATGTCGGCGCTCTCGAACATGCCCCAGGGCGAGAGGTTGCGCGGCAGCAGCGCAGCGTCGGTGGCAGCAAGGCCCGTTCCCGGCGACATGCCGAACCCGGCAGTCGCCGCCATCCAGATCCGCCGCCCAAGCCACCGATACGCCATGGTCGCCTCCCGTCCTGCGTTCGCCTCAGCCCGCCTGCGGCGCGAGGCGGTCCGCCAGCGCATGGAAACGCACCAGCTGATCGCCGCGCAGCGCGCGCGTCTCGTCGCGGCCGACGAACACCTTGAACATGATGCCGCCGTCGAGATTGATGAAGGCGATGAACGCCGACACCTTGCCCATGAACGGCCGCTCGACGAAGGCAATCGCCGCGCAGCGCTCGTGCCTGAGGTGGCCGTGCAGGCCCTTCGGCTGCATCAGGTTGAAATAGCCGCGGCCGACCTCCCCCTTCGGGATGGCACCGGTGAACTCGAAGATCGCGTCATCGGTGTGCACGATCAACGTGACCTCGCCCCATTCCGCGATGTCCTGCATCGCGGCAGCGAAATCGCCGGCGCCGATCCGCACCATGCTTTCCGGCAGCGCCTCGATCACCGCGCGCGGCATCACCTTGCGCTCGCGCGCGACATCCTCGATGACGGCGCCGGGATTGTCGGCCATGTAGGCCTTCAACCCGGCGAGATCCGCATTCGGCATGGCCGCCCCCGTCACGCCGCGGCGCTCTTCGCCCGCTCGGTGATCAGCACCTCGAAGCCCTCGAACCGGGGATGGCCGAGATAGAGGCTGCCGCCGGTCTCGTTGCCGGCGCGGGCATGGGCGCGGCGGAACGCATCCGACTTGGTCCAGTCCTCGAACGCCGCCTTGCTGGCCCACACGGTGTGGGTCGCATAGAGCGTGTGGTCCTCGGCCTCGGGACCCTTCACCAGGTGAAACTCGACGAAGCCCGGCAGGTCGCCGAGATAGGACTCACGCGTCCTCCAGACCGTCTCGAACGCCTGCTCCTTGCCCTTGATCACCTGAAACCGGTTCATTGCGATGAACATGAAAGCCTTCTCCTGTTTGCCGACGGATGCCTTGGATGATGCCCTGGATCCTGCCGGTTGATCTCGTTGATATCATGAACGCGCCAAAGCCGCGCTGGGGCACCAGCGCGGCCGGAGCAACCTGGATGGAATGATCGGCTCGTCGCGTTACGCTCCACCAAGGTGAATTTTCAGTCCGGCCTTGTAAACGGTGCCCGGGCCGGGGCTCGAGAACAGCACGTCGTTCTGCGTCGTGCCGTCGGTCGAGGAGCCCGGGATCGCGTAGGGCCGGTAGTATTGGTTCAAGAGGTTGTCGACCGACGCCGTGAAGGTGATGTCCTTGGTGGCGTTCCAGGTCAGGTAGAGATTGACCAGCTCGTAGCCGGTCGACGGCAGATAGCCCGCCGGCAGATCGTTGTTGGCGCCGAACGAGGACCATTGCGCGGCAATGATCAGCGAGCGGTCGAGCAGGCGCACGCCGGCGGTCGTCGTCACCTTGCGCGGCGTGATGGTGGCGAGCCCGATATTGGTCTGGGTGTTCCGGCCGCGCATCAGATGACCGGCGACGCCCAGGAACCAGTCGCCCGCGTCATACATCGTCTCGGCTTCGAAGCCTTCGATCCGGGCATGGGCGATGTTCTGGTACTGGTAGAACTGGCTGAAGCGTCCAAACGGCGTCGTGGTCGGCGCCGACGCCACGAGATCGATATAGCCGTCGACGTCGTTCTGGAACACGTTGATCTTGCCGCGGAACGAATCGCTCGCGGTGAAGATGCCGTCATACTTCAGGTTGATGCCGGCTTCCTTGTTCTTGCCGACCTCGGGCCGCAGCGCCGCGTTGGGCAGGAAGCAGAACAGCCCGCTGGTGCCGTCGGGGCAGTTGAACAGCGCCGGCCCGCCGCCGGTGGCGTGGCCGCCCGCGATCAGGGTCTCGGTGATCGACGGCGCGCGATAGCCTTCGGCATAGCTGACATAGGGCGTGAAGCCCGCGACCGGCGTGACGCCGAGCGTGATCTTCGGCGACAGCCGGTCGCCGCTGGTCGTGGTGTTGATCGAGGTCAGCTCGTAGTGGTCGTAGCGGACGGCGCTGACGAGCTCGAGCCAGGTCGAATAGTTCTGCTTCAACTGCACGAAGCCGCCGGACACCGTGCGCTGGCCGCCCGGCGTCGTGATGTTGGAATTGCCGCGGGAATCGAAGGTCTCGACATCGTCGCGGAAAGCGTCGAAGCCGTAGGTCACGGCGTTGCGCCAGTCGCCAAAATTGAAGCGCGAGGTGTTGTTGACGTCGATGCCGACGGTGTCGAGCGAATAGCCACGCTTGTCGCCGACGCAGCCGGAGATGTTGTTGCCGGGATTGCCGAGCGTACACACGCCGCCACCCGTGGTGATGCGGTTGTTGTAGGTCTTGACCTGGTCGTTGTCGGTGCGGTTGCCGTAGACCGAGATATTCCAGTCGAACAGCATGTCGTCGGGTTTCGAGTACTTCCAGCTCAGCGTGCCGGTGTAGTTCCTGGCGTCGGAGGCATAGACCGAGGAGCCCGCGATCGCCGCCAGCGGCGCCGCCGTCGTGGTCGGGCCGCGGTTCTGCTGACCGATATTGTACTGGTAGTCCTGGAAGATGCCGCCGATCTTGAACTCATGGCCTTCGGCCGGGCGGATCGTCACCTTCATCAAGCCGGCCGCGATATCGTTGCCGGTGTTGCCGATCTCGGTGCCGGAGCCATCCTTGTAGTTGCTCTGGGTGCGATAGACCGCGCCGCCGAACACGTCGACATTCGGATCGGCGCGCACGCCGCCGAACACCGAGGCCATGCCGCGGTCCTTGTTGCTGCCGTAGGAGCCCGACATGTCGACGCCCCAGCGCTCGCCCGGGCGCACCACATCGTCGATGTCCTTGGTGCGGAACGACACCACGCCGCCGATCGCGCCGGAGCCGTAGATGTTCGCGGTCGGACCGCGCACCACGTCGACGCCGCCGATCAACTCAGGATCGAGGAAGAACGAGCCGTTGGCGTTGTGGCCGGTGCGCTGATAGTTCTGCCGCGCGCCGTCGACCACGACAGCGACGCGGCCGAAATCCTGCAAGCCACGGACGTTGATGACGGTCGCAGGGTCATCGCCGCGCTCCTGGAACGAGACGCCCGGGACGCTGTAGAAAATGTCCGACACCCGGTTCGGCTGCAACCCCTGGATTTTCTCCAGGGTGACGGAGCTGACCGGAGCCAGCGCATCGATCGCGCGCTCGTCGGTCTTGGACGCCACGGCGGTGATGGTGTCGAGCGACTGCACCGGCACCGCGCCGATCTGCGCGCGCGCGTTCATCGCCGGCGCCGCGGCCTGTTGTTGCGCGGCGGGCTTCGGCTTTCGCTTGGCCTGCTTGGGCCGCTCGGTCGAAGGACGCGGCGCCGAAGCATCGGCGGTTTGCGCCAAACCACTTTCCGGCAATGCCGCCGCGAATGAAAACACCGACGCGCCCAAAATCAAGGCGCGCGAAACCCTAGCCCCGTCAGCCATACTAGCCCCAGCCCGATGATCGCTTTTCTGGTCTGGCTGGCGTGCGCTCGTCGAGCGACTTGCTGGCTACCAACTTCATTGCGCTGCAAGCCACCCGCTCGCACCGCGTCAACGATTGGTTACGAGCCGGCAACAAAACGGTCAAGAATGCGGCAGCGCTGTTTATATCGATTGTAAAGTGCGGCCGTTGGAAAGCGCCTTGGCCGTCTTATACAGACAGGCGACATTCAACGGTTTCGAAAGGCGCAGCATCAGGCAATGGCGGCAACCTCCGGAGAGAACATCGGCGTGGCCGGCGGGCAAGCCGATTCCGCTTCTGGCACCGCCAAAACGCTCGTCATGCGGGGAAATCGTCTCGACAGCCGCGAGCTGTTCGCGACCGAACGCGAGATCATCATCGCGCATGGCGAGGACCAATACCGCTTGCGGCTGACCTCGCAGAACAAGCTGATCCTGACCAAGTGACGGCCCCGATGACAATTTGTCGCACGCTCGCTGTGCTCGCCTTCTCCTGCTTGCTGCCGATCCAGGCGGCGACCGCCGAGGGCATCACCGTGCACGACGCGCGCGACCGCGACGTCGTGATCGACGATCCGTCGCGGATCGTCTCGATCGGCGGCGCGATCACCGAAATCCTCTATGCGCTCGGCTTCGAGGATCGCATCGCCGGCGTCGATGCCACCAGCCTCTATCCGCCGTCAGCGCTGCGCGAGAAGCCCGACGTCGGCTATATGCGCCAGCTGTCGCCCGAGGGTGTGCTCGGCCTGCATCCGTCGCTGGTGCTCGCGGTGCAGGGCTCCGGGCCGAAGGAAACCATGGACGTGCTGGAGGCGGCGAAGGTGCCGCTGGTGCTGGTGCCGGAAACCTTCTCGGAGGCAGGACTGGTCGAGAAGATCAAACTGGTCGGCCATGCCATGGGCGCCGAACCGCGTGCGGCCTGCCTGGCCACGGCAGTCGAGAGCGACCTTGCGCAACTGCGCACGCTGCGCGCCAAGGTGACCAAGCCGGTGCGCGTGATGTTCGTGATGTCGCTGTTGAACGGCCGGGCGATGGCCGCGGGCCACAAGACCGCTGCCGACGAGATCATCCAGCTCGCCGGCGGCGTCAACGCGATCGACGGCTATGACGGCTACAAGCCGGTCAATGACGAGGCGATCGTGGCGGCGAAGCCGGACGTCGTGCTGTCGATCGATCGCGGCAAGGACTCGCTGACCTCAGAGGCGGTGTTCGCGCATCCGGGCTTCGCGCTGACGCCGGTCGCCGCCAACAAGGCCTTCATCTCGATGGAAGGACTTTATCTGCTCGGCTTCGGACCGCGCACCGCGGCCGCGGCCCGCGACCTCTCGGTCAAACTCTATCCGACGCTGGCCCCGCAAGCCGAAAACTTCAAGCCTTCGGCGCTGACCGCGAACTGCCGGCAATGAGCGTGCTGGCCGAGCGCAGCGGCCCTGCGAAACGACGGCGCGCCGGCACGGCGCTGCGGCCGGCGGCGACACTCACTTTGCTTGGCCTGCTGGCGGCGCTCACGATTACCGCGCTGGTCGCCCTGACGGTCGGGGCCGCCGGCATTCCGCTGGCACGGCTTCCGGCCGCGCTCGGCCTGTGGGTGGATAGCGCGGCCAACCCGCTGCTGGCACGCGACCAGCTCGTGGTATGGTCCATCCGCATCCCTCGGATCGCCGCCGCCGCGATGGTCGGCGGACTCCTCGCGGTCTCCGGCGCCATCATGCAGGGCCTGTTCCGCAATCCCCTCGCCGACCCCGCGCTGGTCGGCGTCTCCTCCGGCGGTGCGTTCGCGGCGGCGACCGCGATCGTGTTCACCGACAGCCATCTCGGCGAGAGCTTGCGTTTCCTGCAACATCAGCTGCTGCCGATCGCGGCCTTTGCCGGCTCGCTGATCACGACCATCGTCCTCTACGCCATCGCCAGCCGCGGCGGCCGCACGTCGATTGCGATCTTCCTGCTCGCCGGGCTTGCGATCGCCGCGATCGCCAATGCCGGCATCGGGCTGCTGGTGTTCGTGGCCGACGACCGCCAGCTGCGCGACATCACCTTCTGGCTGCTCGGCTCGCTCAGCGGCGCGACCTGGAGCAAGCTCACCACGCTGGCGCCCGTGCTGGGCGTTGCGTTGATCGTCTGCGTCTCGATCGCCCGTGGGCTCGACGTGCTGGTGCTCGGCGAGGCCGAGGCGTTCCACAGCGGCGTCGATGTCGAACGGCTGAAGCGGATCTCGATCGTACTGGTGTCGGCGATGACCGGCGTCGCGGTCTCGGTGTGCGGCGTGGTCGGCTTCGTCGGCATCGTGGTGCCGCATCTGCTGCGGCTGGTGATCGGCCCCTCGCATCGCCTGCTGCTGCCGGCATCGGCGCTGCTCGGCGCCATCCTGCTGGTCGGTGCCGACACGGTGGCGCGCACCATCGTGGCGCCGGCGGAGATGCCGATCGGCATCCTGACCGCGGCGATCGGCGCGCCGTTCTTCCTTGCCATGCTGCTGCGCCAGCGCGGGCTGGTGTCGCTATGACGGCGCTGCTCGAGGCGCAATCGGTCTCGATGACCATCGGCGGCACCACCCTGGTCGACGCGGTATCGCTGCAAATCGGCGCCGGCGAGATGGTGGCGATCGTCGGCCCCAACGGCGCCGGCAAATCGACGCTGTTGCGGATGCTGTCGGGCGATCTCAAACCATCCCACGGCACGATCAGGCTGAAGCAGCGCGACCTGCATGGCTACGCGCCGCGTGAGTTGGCACGGCACCGTGCGATGCTGTCGCAGCACGTCCACGTCACCTTTCCGTTCACCGTCGAGGAGATCGTCGCCATGGGCGCGGGTGAGAGCCCGCGCGCCACGGCGCATGGCCTGGTCGAGGCGGCGCTGGACGAGGTCGGGCTGGCGCAATTCCGTTTCAGGCAATTGCCGACATTGTCCGGCGGCGAGCAGCAGCGCGCGCATTTTGCCCGCGTGCTGGTGCAGCTCGCCTGCGGCGAGGCACTGCATGGGCCCGGACTGTTGCTGCTCGACGAGCCGACATCGAGCCTCGATCTGCGGCATCAGATCGATCTGGTCGAGACCGCGCGGCGGCGTGCCGCACGTGGCACCGCCGTGATCGCGATCCTGCACGACCTCAACCTCGCGATGCGGTTCGCCGATCGCATCCTGCTGCTGCATGGCGGCCGGCTTGCGGTCGATGGCGACCGCGCCGCCGCGATGCAGGCCGACACGCTGAGGCGGATCTTCGAAATCGACGGCGCGATCGAATACACCAATAACGGCGTGCCGTTCCTGCTGCCGCAGACCATGCAGCCGGCAAGCAAAGCGACGTAAGGCCGCAAGCCTTATCCCGTCGCAACACAGGCGATTCACAAAACTGTCAGCCGGCTGTAACAGGCGCCTCGGAGAACACCGCATCGTTTCATCTCGAGGAGATCAACCATGCGTCTGTCCCTGCTCTGCTCCGTCGCCACCATGCTGTTCGCCACATCGGCGTTCGCGCAAAGCGAGGGCGAATTCCCGGCGACGCTGGCGGGACACGCCGTGATGCCGGCGGAGAGCTTCATCGAGGCTCCCGCCGACGCTCCGAACGATCTGAAGACCTCGGGCAAATACACCACCGGCAAGCGCGTCGACGCCATCGGCACCGTGATGGGCAAGTCCTACGAGCGGCCGACCGGCGTGTCGCTGCCGTTCAAGGGCCAGCCGTTGCAGGGCAATTCCGGCATCAAGACGATGCCCGACGGTTCGTTCTGGGTGCTCACCGACAACGGCATGGGCTCGCGCTACAACTCGGCGGACTCGATGCTGTACCTGAACCGGTACAAGATGGATTGGGCGGGCGGCAAGATCGAGCGCCAGGAGACCATGTTCCTGCACGATCCCGACAAGAAGGTGCCGTTCCGCATCGTGCATGAGGACACCGCCAAGCGCTACCTCACCGGCGCCGACTTCGACACCGAGGGCTTCCAGATCATCAACGACACGTTCTGGATCGGCGACGAGTTCGGACCCTACATCCTCAAGGCGGACAAGACCGGCAAGATCCTCGCGGTGTTCGAGACGGTTGCCGACGGCAAGCCGGTGCGCTCGCCGGATCACTGGGCGGTGCAGTCGCCCGGCGCGCCCGGCGCGAGCTACACCAACGTCAATCTGCGCCGCTCCAAGGGCTATGAAGGCTTCGCCTCGTCCAAGGACGGCAAGTTCCTGTACGGTCTCCTCGAAGGGCCGCTGTGGGACGCCGACAAGAAGGACTGGGAGAAGGTCGACGGCAAGGAAGCCTCCCGCATCCTCGAATTCGACGTCGCCGCGGAGAAGTTCACCGGGCGCTACTGGCACTATGTGTTCGAGCAGAACGGCAATGCGATCGGCGACTTCAACATGATCGATCCGACGCAGGGCCTGGTGATCGAGCGCGACAATGGCGAAGGCACCGCCGACAAGGCCTGCCCGCAAGGCCAGCGTGGCGAGAACTGCTTCCCCGATCTTGCCAAGTTCAAGCGCGTCTACAAGATCGAGCTGTCGGACGCCAATGTCGGCAAGCCGGTGCGCAAGATCGCCTATGTCGACCTGATGAAGATCCGCGATCCGAACAAGAAGGCCCGCAAGCCGCTCAATGACGGCGTCTACACCTTCCCGTTCTTCACCATCGAGAACGTCGATCGGGTCGACGAAACCCACATCATCGTCGGCAACGACAACAACCTGCCGTTCTCCTCGAGCCGCGATCCGAACAAGGCCGACGACAACGAGTTCGTGCTGCTCGAAGTGGGTGACTTCCTGAAGGCGAAGTGACGCAGTCACTTTCGTCGCACACAACAGTGTCGTCGCCCGGCTTGACCGGGCGACCCAGTATTCCAGAGGCTTTTGCGTTTCAACGGAAAGGCCGCGGCGTACTGGATGCCCCGCTCGAGGCGGGGCATGACGGTGAATATGCGGCGACCTTCGTGGTCGTCGAGCCATGGACAATTCAACGTTGTCCGACAAATACACTTCTGGCAGCCCGCCAGATGATGATAGCCTCGGCGGATACTTGAATCGCTTTGGGGCAAATCATGATGGAAAAGTCTTGCCTGACCTACGTCGAAGCGCTCATAGCCGCGGGCTTCGTCGTGTACCAGGCCTGGGATGAAAGCTGGGGCCTTCCGCCGGGATGTATTGCCTTCATCCTCGGCGTGGTCACCTACTTTGCCTATCTATGCCTGATGCGCTGGCTGGTGCGGCTCCATCAGACCAGCTACGAGGCCGTGGCAACGATCTTGGCTCTCGCATGGGCCGGAGTGGCGTACTTCGCAGTGAGCGCGCTGCAAGCCGGGTTCGCCAATCAGATACCCGCCTCCCTGCTCGCGCATCTGTGGCCCTGGATCGCAGCGGTCGCCGCTTTCATCGGAGCACTCGCCAGCAAGGTACGCTTCATGGACGATGTTCGCGAATATGTCCTCGGCCGGCGCGCGCACTGGGACAACCAGCAATGGCTGGAGGAGGACGCCGGCTTCTAGCCGGCGCTAGCTGCTGAAGCTACTGGTTCGCGTGCGGAGCGCCCGTCAAACAGCCAGGCTGCGGCCCCGTTAGCCCGCCGGCACCATCACGATGCCCTTGTCTTTCGGCCAGCGCATCCGCCAGGCGAAATTGATGTCACGAACTTCGCCGGCCTTGGCCTCGAATGCCCATTCCAGCACGCCGCGCTTGTCGCGCAGATTGGTCGTGGTGGCAGGCGTCGACGACGGCAGCATCTCGACCACGATATCGTCGTTCTCGCTGACCGGAAGCTGATCCAGGATCGCGACCTTGATCGGGAAGTCGTGGCCGTTGCGCACAACGGTCTTGAACGCGCGCTCGTCGGTCTTCGACGTCGTCACGATCAGCCCGGCGGAGCCTTCGTTGCGCTTCACCACCGTGCGCTCGATCTTGACCTTGTCGTCGGCGCCGAAGCCGAGCCGCACCGTCTCGTCCTTGGCGGCCGTGGCCATCCGGCTACGGCCGACAAAAATGCCGTCGCGATAGATCGAGACCTGGCCGGGCAACAGCGGCGCGTCGTCGGCCTGCACGAAGCTCGCTTCCAGGAACGCGGTCGGATCGATCACGGGGACGGCGCGAATCGCGAGATCGGGGGTGATCGTCGCCGTTGCGATGCGCAGACTCTTGGTGCCCTCATTGGCTGAAACGCTGACGCGACCTGGGATCTTGAAGGTGGCCTGGAACGCCCCGATTTCCGCCGTCGCCTCTTGTTCGCCAAAGGTCGACCCGCCACCGAAGCGGAATTGCTGGACCATATCGGCCTGCGGCGCAGCCGCCACAGCCTCACGCGACCGTGTGCTGGCCGACGGCAGCGGCCGCGGCGGCTGCGGGTATTGCACCAGCAGTGAATTGAGCTCGGGCGCATTGCCGCCACGCGCAACCCGCACGGTGGAGACCGCAAGCGCCACGTTCGACCAGTCCTCGCCGGTCGACTGGGTGATCTCGGCACGGCGCACCAACTCGATCGCAGGCTTGCGGTCCTTGCTGCCGGTATCGAGACGGGCGTCGTAAATCGGCATCCAGCGCGCATTGCGCACCGCATAGGTCACCCGCAGGGTGGCCTTGGTAGCCGCGGCGGAGGCAAGCTCGATCCGTACCTCGAGGTGGCTCGGCGGCTTGGCGCCGCGGTCGGCTTCCAGGCGCGCCAGTTCGCGGTCGATGTCGCGCTGCTTGCGCGCGGCGTCGCGGATCGCGCTGTCGGCGGTTGCGACTTCATCCGCCACCGCCGAGAACGCCGCCCGCCATTCGCTGACCGGGCGTGCCTCGCCCTTCTCGCCGATCCCGACCGGCGCGGCCTCGGCGAAGTGCTCGGCGAATTTGCGCCGCGCCTCGGCCGAACTGATGAGCCCCTGCAAATCCTCGCGTTGATCCCTCAGCGCCTCGATCCGCTTGTCGATGTCGGGCAGGTTGGCCGGCGGCACCAGGCGCGGCGGCCGCGCGTCGATGGCGCCGATCGTCAGCTTGGCGCCGGCATCGCCCTCGACCCGCAGCGAGGATGGATCGAGCCCCATCGGGAAATCCTTCGCGATGAGCGTGTTGTCTCCGGCTGGCAGATCCAGCGTGATGACGCGGGTGACGCTCGCGCCGTCCGGATAGACGGTGACGGCGTCGACCTGCGACGCCGTATCGAGATCGGCCGCGTGGAGCGGCCCGGCAACCAGCGCGCCCGCCAGCACCAGGCTGGTGGTCACAAGACAATTCGCAATCCTTCGCATCACATCCCTCCGGGAAAACGCCGCATCACGCGAGTTGAACGGCGCGCCAAACGCGCAGGCGCGCCGCTTCTCGTGGTGAGACGCACCAAGGAAGAGACTGGTTCGATTGAGGTTTCCCCGCGGCGCGAGGATGGCGCCGTCGCGGCGGCCGGATGGCGCGGCGATGTCTTTCGGGCGTTAGCGGTTCGATCTGCGCCAGATGAACAGGTAATTCGGCACGAAGCCGGCCATGGTGATCGCGATCATGATCCACCAGCCGCGATGAAACGCCGCGATCCGCTCGGTCATCGTGGCCGGGGTAGCCAGGATCGCGACAAAGATCGCAACGCCGATCGCCAGCGCCGCTTGCCGGATCATGTTGATGACGCCGGAGCCGGTTGCGAACGACGACGGCGGCAGCGAGCCGGCGCCGACGCCCATCAGGGTCGGGAATGTAAGCCCGACGCCGATACCCGTGAGCATCATACCGGCCACGAAGGCAGGCATGTTGGGGTCCGCGCCGAGCAGCATTGCCCAGATCACAAGCCCGCCGGCGAACGACAAGATGCCGGCGGACACCACGGCGGCCGCACCGAAGCGTGCGATCAGGCGACCGGCGAACAACAGCGACGTGAACGGGACAAGCAGCGGACCTGGCGCGATCGCGAGGCCGGTCTTTAGCGCCGACCATCCCCACACGGTTTGCTCCCACAGCGCCACCGACAACAGCATCGCACCGAAGGCCGCCGAGTAAGGCGCCATGACCAGCGTCGCTCCGGTAAACGGCCTGACGGCAAACAGTGCGGGATCGACGAACGGATTCTTCGAGCGCAGACAGTGCCACGCGAAGGCCGCGAGCGAGAGCCCTGCGAGGACGAGGCCGAGCACGACGCCGCGCGAACCCCATCCCCAGTCATTCGCCTTCACGATGGCAAATGTCAGCGCGCCGATGCCGCAGGTCACGAGCAGCGCCGCCCACCAGCTCGGACGCGGCACGTCGTGGCCGGGCACCTCGGGCAACTTGAACCAGCCGATGATCAGCGCGAGCACGCCGATCGGGACATTGACGATGAAGATCCAGCGCCAGTCGAAGGTAACCAGCACGCCCCCGGCGAGCGGCCCGAGCGCCGCGGCAAGGCCGCCGATCGCGGTCCAGGTGCGCACCGCGCCGGCGCGCTGCTCGGGCGGAAACGAGGCCAGCAGCAGGCCGATCGAGGTCGGCGTCATCAATGCCGCCCCGGCGGCCTGTGCCACGCGGGAGAGGACCAGGAGCTCGACGCTGGACGCCAGCGCGCACGCCGCCGATGCCGCCGTGAACAGCGCAACGCCAAGCAGGAAGCTGAGATTGCGGCTGTGGCGTTCGGCGAGCCTGCCGAAGAACACCAGCAGCGCTGCATAGACGATCGCATAGCCATTGAGGATCCAGGACAAATCCTCGAGCGAGGCACCGCGGAATTCCTGAGCGATGTTCGGCAGCCCGACATTGACGATGAACAGGTCGAGATTTGCCAGGCAGATTCCGACCGAGACGATCGCCAGAACCTGCCGCGGGGTCGCCGCGCGGGACCGTGGCCGCGCTGCACTTCCGACCGCCAGCCCGATCGTCTCCGCTTCGGCGTCCGACATCACACATCCTTCAGATACGTGCATATACACCTATTGCCATTAGGTGCATATGCATGTATCTGTCAAGTCCAGTTTGGAGGCAGCCAATGGCGAAGACGGAAGCCACCCGGTGCAACCTCACGGCATTGCGCAAGGCGACACGGCGGGTGTCGCAGCTCTACGACCAGGCCCTCGCGACGTCGGGGCTGCGTGGCACGCAGCGGGCCATCCTGGTCTATGTCAGACGGTCGGGTTCGCCGACGATGGGAGAACTGGCCACGGCGCTGGTGCTCGACCGCACCGCGCTCAATCACAACCTGAAACCGCTCGAGCGCGACGGCCTGGTGACCGTCACCGTCGACAAGAATGACCGCCGCAGCCGGCTGGTACGGCTCACCAAGCGCGGCGAAGCGAGGCTTGCGGAGTCGCAGGCCGCCTGGCTCGAGGCGCAGGACCTCTTCGAGACGGCGTTCGGCGCCAGGCAGGCTGCCGATCTCAGGCAGACGCTCGAACTGGTCGCCGCACTCGAATTCGGCGAACGCGCTCCCGATTTGCCGGCGTCATGACCGGCGTCAAATGAAAAGCGGCCCGGCATTGCCGCCGGGCCGCTCGTTCGTATGCGATCCGCGTCGATGCGCGGTTAGCTATAGATCTCGAACAGGCCGGCGCCGCCCTGGCCACCGCCGATGCACATGGTCACGACGCCCCACTTGGCCTTGCGGCGGCGGCCTTCCTGCAACAGATGGCCGGTGAGACGGGCGCCGGTCATGCCGAACGGATGGCCGATCGCGATCGAGCCGCCATTGACGTTGTACTTCTCGGGATCGATGCCGAGCTGGTCGCGCGAGTAAAGGCACTGGCTGGCGAACGCCTCGTTGAGCTCCCAGAGATCGATGTCGTCGATCTTCAGGCCGTGACGCTTCAACAGCTTCGGCACCGCGAACACCGGGCCGATGCCCATCTCGTCGGGCTCGCAGCCGGCCGAGGCCCAGGCCACGAAGCGACCGAGCGGATTGAGGCCGCGCTTCTCGGCGTCCTTGGCTTCCATCAGCACCACGGCGGCGGCGCCGTCCGAGAGCTGGCTGGCATTGCCGGCGGTGATGTACTTGCCCGGGCCCTTGACCGGCTCAAGTTTTGCCAAACCTTCCAGTGTGGTCTCGGGGCGATTGCACTCGTCGCGGTCGACGACGTAGTCGACGATCGACTCGGCCTTGGTCGCCTTGTCCACCACCTTCATCTTGGTCTTCATCGGGACGATTTCGTCCTTGAACTTGTTGGCCTGCTGCGCGGCGGCCATGCGGCGCTGCGATTCCAGCGAATACTCGTCCTGGTATTCGCGGCTGACCTTGTAGCGCTCGGCGACGATGTCGGCGGTATCGATCATCGCCATGAAGATGGCGGGCGCGGTCTTGAGCAGGTCCGGATCGATCGATTCCTTCGGCGAGCCGCCGCCCGGAATCGAGATGCTCTCGACGCCACCGGCGACGATGCAGTCAGAGCCATCCGAACGAATGGAATTGGCGGCCATTGCGATGGTCTGCAAGCCCGACGAACAGAAGCGATTCACCGAAACGCCTGCGGTCGACTTCGGCAGGCCGGCGAGCAGCGCCGCCTGACGGCCGATGTTCGGCGCGCCATGCGCGCAATTGCCGAGATAACAGTCCTCGACATAGTCCTTGTCGACGCCGGCGCGCTCGACCGCGTGCTTGATGGCATGTCCGGCCAGCGACATCGGCGGGGTGATGTTGAATCCGCCACGGCCGGACTTTGCCAGGCCGGTGCGCGCGTAGGAAACGATTACGGCTTCACGCATTGTTTTCTCCCTTCGAGATCGCCCATTATGACGCTTCGGATGCTATTCATACAGATATCCCGCCAAGGCAACAGAAATTGTTTTCGCCTCATTTTCCGGCCAGCGGAACTAATCGGCACGCCCGGCCCGGCCCCTCATCGCGTAGCGCTCGAAAGCCGCGCCTTGATGATCCCGTAGAGTGCGCTGGCGGCGGGTGACAGCGTCTCGTTGCGCCGACGCACCAGCGCGATCGCGCGGTACAGGACAGGATCGACCAGCGGCACCTCGACCAGGCCGCTCGCGACGGCGGTCGCCTTCATCGCGGCGGGGAGGATCGCCGCGCCGACATTCTCCCGCGCCAGCGCGATCGCGCTCGGCGTGCTCTCGACCACGAAGCGGCCTCGGGTTTCCAGACCGGCCTTGACCAATTGCGCCTCGACGATGCGGCGGTTGCCGCTGGCGCCGCCGAGCGTGATGAGGTCGATGCCCGCCAGGTTCGACCACCCCACCCGCTTCAGCTTCGACGCCGGATGCGATCGGCTGCAAACCAGGACGAAGGGATCCCGCATCAGCATCTCCTCGGCAAGCTCCGGATTGGTCTCCTGCTGGATGTGGATACCGAAATCGGCCTGCCCCTCGCGCACCGCGCTGGTGACGAGCGCGCCGGATCGCTCAAGGAGGTGGACGCGATTGTGCGGATACGCCTTGGCATAGCTGCGAAGCGCTCGCGGCAATTGCCGGAATGCGATCGATTGCAGCGTCGCCAGCGTGACGTCACCGACCCCAAGCCGCGACGTCGTGCGCAGCCGGTCGAGGCCGTGAACGAGGTCGTCGACGATGCGGCGCGCCAATGGCAGGAAATCCCTTCCCGTCGGGCTCAGCGCCGTTGACCGCGTGGTGCGGTCGATCAGCCTGAGGCCGACAAAGGCCTCCAGCCGCTGGATGCGACGCGTCAGCGCGGTCTGGGTGATGAAGAGATGCTCCGCTGCCCGGTTGAAGCTGCCGAGATCAGCCACATGGACAAAGGCCTGCACGCCATCGATCGGGATTTTCATGCAAATTTCTCATGAAAAATTGCTATTATTGCATTTTACGCAGCGAGCGGCGTCCCGCAAGATCGTTGTAACGGCCGGACAGGCAACCCACCGCGCCGAGCGATGAACCGGGAGGAAACGATGACGACGAATGCGGTGGCAGGTCCCGTGCACGGGGTGACGGAGCACGCGCCGCCGACCGAGAAATCCGGCGCCAACGTCCTTCAGCGCGCGATGCAGGTACGGATCGGCATCATCCCGCTGCCGATCTATCTGGTGCTGCTCGGCCTGATCGCGGCCTTTTCGTTCAAGGGTAAGGTTTCCGGCGAGGTCACGGTGATGATCGCCGTTCTCGTCGTCGGCGGCTTTACTTGCGCCGAGATCGGCAGACGCATCCCGATCCTGAACGCGATCGGCGGGTCGTCACTGGTGACGATCTTCCTGCCTTCGTTCCTGGTCGCGCATCAACTCCTGCCGGCACCGCTGGTGCAGCAGGTGACGACATTCACCAAGTCCACCAACTTCATCTATCTCTTCATCACCGCCGTTGTGGTCGGCTCGATTCTGAGCATGGACCGCCGCGTCCTGATCCAGGGGTTTGTCAAGATCTTCATTCCGCTGATCAGCGGCTCGGTCCTCGCACTCGGCGTCGGCGGCACGGTCGGCTGGTTGTGCGGGATCGGCTTCTGGCGTTCGATCCTCTACGTGGTCGTGCCGGTCATGGCTGGCGGCGTCGGCGAAGGCGCGATCCCGCTCTCGGTCGGCTATGCGGAGGCGCTGGGTCTCAACCAGGGCGCCATGCTCGGCCAGATCCTGCCGCTGGTGTTCTTTGGCAATCTGGTCGCCATCATCTGCTGCGGCGCGCTGAACTCGCTCGGAAAACGGCGACCGGATCTCACCGGCAACGGCCAGCTCCAGCCTGGCGCCGGCGATGCGGCGGATACCGTCTCCGACCGCGCGCATTCGAGTGTCACCCGCATCGACGTCGCGACCGTTGCAGCCGGCGGTATCACCGGCATTGCCATCTACGTGTTTGGTACGCTGATCCACAGCATGATCGGCCTGCCGGCTCCGGTCGCCATGCTGTTCCTGGTCGTGCTGGTCAAGCTACTCCGCGCGGTACCGGCTTCGCTGGAGGAAGGCGCGCGCGTCGTGTTCCGTTTCTTCGTCATCGCGGTGACCTATCCACTGCTGTTTTCCACCGCGGTGGCGCTGACGCCGTGGCACGAACTGGTGGAAGCGTTCCATCCGGCCAACCTGGTGACCATCATCGCGACCGTCGCGACGCTGACGGCGACGGGGTTCTACGTCGGCCGCCTGCTGAAGATGTATCCGATCGAGACCGCGATCGTGAACGCCTGCCACAGCGGCCTTGGCGGTACCGGCGACGTCATGATCCTGACTGCGGCCGAACGGATGGAGCTGATGCCGTTCGCGCAGGTGGCGACCCGGATCGGCGGCGCCATCACCGTGACGCTCGCGATCGTCGCGATGGCCCATTTCAAAGTCATCTAGGCGGAGAGAGCGACGTGCTGATGCGAAGCAAACTGTTCGTTCCGGCCTCGCGGCCCGAATTGTTCGACAAGGCGATGAGTTCCGCCGCCGATGCGCTGTCATTCGATCTCGAGGACGCCGTCGCCCAAAGCCAGAAATCGCAAGCGCGTGCGCTGCTCGCCAGCTTCCTGAGCGAGCTGCCGGCGCCTGACAAGACCATCGTGGTCCGGGTGAACGCGTTCGGTACCGACGAGTTCGGCGCCGACATCGACGCGTTGGCCAGAACCCGGGTCGACATCGTCAACCTGCCGATGGCCGAGGACGCAAGCGCCGTGATCCAGGCGATCGCCAGGATTGAAACGCTACAGACCTCGTCGCGACGGGTCGGCGTACTGCTCAACATCGAGACCCCCAGAGGTCTGCGCAAGGCGGCAGAACTCGCCAGGTCGCATCCGCGGGTGGTGGGGTTGCAGATCGGCTATGCCGACCTGCTCGAACCCTGCGGCATAGCGCGATCCGATCGCGACGCGCTCGCTCACGTCCGCCTCGCAGTGAGGTTTGCGGCCGCCGAGGCCGGCGTCGCCGCCTACGACGGCGCCTTTGCCGCAGTCAAGGACGCCGACGCTTACCGCGCCGAATGCCTGATGGCGAAGGCGCACGGCTTCGCCGGCAAGAGCTGCATCCATCCGAGCCAGATCGCGATCGCCAACGAAACGTTCATGCCCGATGCGGCCGAGATCGCCTGGGCACGCAAAGTGGTGTCGGCGGCCGCCATTGCCGATACCCGCGGCGTCGGCGCCTATCTCGTCGATGGCCACATGATCGACAAACCGTTCGTCGAACGCGCCCGTGCGGTCGTGGCGCTCGCCGACAAATTCGCAACCGAGGTCACGACATGAACCAATTGCACGCCCGCGACTACGAACCCGGCCGGCGCGGAACGCTGGACGGCGTCCGTATCCTCGACCTGTCGCGCCTGTTTGCCGGCAACGTGCTGACGCAGATCCTCGGCGATTTCGGCGCGGAGGTGATCAAGGTCGAACCGCCCGAAGGCGACACGCTGCGCGCCTGGAAGACCGAGGGCATCGAAACCCACTGGAAGGTCTATTCGCGCAACAAGAAGAGCCTGTGCCTGTCGATGCGCGATCCTCGCGCGATCGACATCATCCGGAAGCTGGTGCCATCGGCACAGATCTTCATCGAAAGCTTTCGGCCGGGCATATTGGAGAAGATGGGATTGTCCCCGGAGGCGCTGCTGGCGCTCAATCCGTCGCTGATCATCATCCGGATTTCCGGATGGGGACAGGATGGACCATACGCGCAGCGCCCGGGCTTCGGCACCGTGATCGAGGGCATATCCGGCTTCGCTGCCATCAACGGCTTTGCCGACCGCGAGCCGGTGTTGCCGCCGATGTATCTCGCCGACGGCGTCGCCGGGATCTATGGCGCCTCCGCCGCGATGATCGCGCTACGCGAGGTCGAGATCAACGGCGGCCGCGGCCAGGTGATCGACCTGCCGCTGCTCGATCCGCTGTTTGCAATCCTCAGCCCGCAGGCCGCGAACTACCGGCTCACCGGCAAGGTCAGACAGCGCACCGGCAGCCGCTCCAGCAATTCGGCACCGCGCAATGCCTATCGCTGCGGCGACGGACACTATGTCAGCCTGTCCGGCTCGATCCAGAAGATGGCGGAGCGGCTGTTCCGCGCCATCGGCCGCCCCGACCTGATTGACGACCCGCGCTTCCGCACCAACGCCGACCGCCTGCGGCACGCCGATGAGCTCGATGCCATCATCGGCGAATTCATCGGCGCGCGCACGCAGGCCGAGAACATCGCCTTCTTCGAGCAGGCCGAGGTCACGATCGGCCCGATCTACGACACGCCGCAGATCATGGCCGACCCCCACGTCATCGCTCGCGACCTGATCGCCGACTATCCCGATCCCGAGATGGGCCAAATCCCGATGCATCACGTGGTGCCACGGCTGTCGCAGACGCCGGGCTCGATCCGGACTCCGGCGCCGGCGCTCGGCCAGCACAATCGCGCATTGCTCGATGAAATCGGTATCGATGGCGCCGGCTACGCGGCGCTGGTCGAGGCCGGGGTGGTCTGCGAGACGCCGAACAAGATCGCCTCTGCCCAAGAGCCGCAAGTGACGGAGAATCCTCAATGCCGTACCGGATGACACGAAGGACATTCGTCGGAGCGGCTGCCATAACGGCAGCGGGGCTCGCCCGATCCCATTCAGCGGTCGCCGGGACGGTCCCCAATTCGTCCGGCATCGAGACACCGAAAACGCGGGCCCCGGCGAACGCCTGCGACGCGCATTTCCACATCATCGATCCCCGCTTTCCGACACCGGAAACCACCAAACCCGTGGGTTCGACCTTCGACGACTATCTGCTCCACCAGCGCCGCATCGGAACGACGCGCGCCGTTCCGGTGCAACCGAAGTTTCACCGCACCGATCACACCTGCATCCTGGATGCGCTCGGCCGGCTCGGCAAGAACGGGCGTGGCGTCGGCGTCTGTCATCCGGACGTACCCGATACGGAATTGAAGCGGCTCGATGCCGGCGGCATCCGGGGGCTTCGCTTCAGCGTCTGGAATCCGAGCGACACGGTGACCACGATCGACATGATCGAGCCGCTGGCCAAGCGCATCGCCGGTCTCGGCTGGCACGTCCAGCTTCACATGTCCGGCGATCAGATCGTCGAGACGTCGGCGCTGCTGAACCGCCTGCCCTGCCCGATCGTGTTCGACCACATGGGACGGTTGCCGCCCAAGCAGGGGCCGGAGCATCCCGCGTTCCGCGTCATCGTCGATCTCGCGGGAAAGGACCGCGCCTGGGTCAAGCTCGCCGGCGCCTATCTCAACACCGAGCAGGGCCCGCCCTACGCCGACGCGACGCGGATCGCGCAGGCTTTCGTCAAGGAGGCGCCCGAGCGCCTGGTCTGGGGCAGCGACTGGCCCCACGTCACCGAACCGCGCAAACCCGATGACGCGGAGCTGTTCGATCTGCTCGCGGTGTGGGCCGGCAGCGAAAAGACCCGCGACGCGATCCTGGTCGACAATCCGGCGCGGCTCTATGGGTTCGATCGCTGACGGCCGGAGATCCCCGCAGGATCAGAACGTCAGCGCCTTGGCCTGCTTCACCTGCGGCAAGGACTGCACCTTGCCGAGCAGGTCCGCCGGCACCGCGCCGTCGACCTCGACCAGCGCGATGGCATCGCCGCCCTGCTTGACGCGACCGAGATGGAAGGTCGCGATATTGATTTTCGCATCACCCAGCAGGCTCGCGAACGCGCCGATGAAGCCCGGCTTGTCTTCGTTGGTGACGTAGATCATCGATTTGCCGAACTCGGCGTCGACGCGGATGCCCTTGATGTCGACGAGGCGCGGCTTGCCGTCGGCGTAGACCGTACCGGACACCGAACGCTCCTGGCGCTCGGTGGCGACCGTGACCGTGATCAGGCTCTCATAGTCGCTCTGCGCAGCGCGGACGACCTCGTCGACCACCATGCCGCGCTCCTTGGCGACGATCGGCGCCGAGACCACGTTGACCTCGCCCAGCATCGGACGCAGCAGGCCGGACAGCACCGCCGAGGTGATCGCCTTGATCTTCATCTCGGCGACGTGGCCCTCATAGGTGATGGTGGTCTTGAGGATGCCGCTCTCGGTGAGCTGGCCGGCGAACGAGCCGAGCTTCTCGGCGAGTTCGATGAACGGCTTCAGCTTCGGCGCCTCTTCCGCCGTGATCGAGGGGAAGTTGACCGCGTTCGAGATCGCGCCCGACAGCAGATAATCCGACATCTGCTCGGCGACCTGCAGCGCGACGTTCTCCTGCGCCTCGGTGGTGGAGGCGCCGAGATGCGGGGTGCAGATCACGTTGGGATGGCCGAACAGCACGTTCGACGTCGCCGGCTCCTCGGAGAACACGTCGAAGGCGGCGCCGGCGACATGCTTGGAATTCAGCGCGTCGACCAGCGCCTGCTCGTCGACCAGGCCGCCGCGGGCGCAATTGATGATGCGGACGCCCTTCTTGGTCTTGGCGAGCGCGGCGGCGTCGATCACGTTGCGGGTCTTCTCGGTGAGCGGGGTGTGCAGCGTGATGAAATCGGCGCGCTTCAAGAGGTCGTCGAGCTCGACCTTCTCGACGCCGATGTCCTTGGCGCGCTCCGGCGACAGGAACGGATCGAACGCGATCACCTTCATGCGCAGGCCGAGCGCGCGGTCGGCGACGATCGAGCCGATATTGCCGCAGCCGATCACGCCGAGCGTCTTGGCGGTGATCTCGACGCCCATGAAGCGGTTCTTCTCCCACTTGCCGGCCTGGGTCGAGGCGTCGGCCTGCGGGATCTCGCGCGCCAGCGCCAGCATCAAGGTGATCGCATGCTCGGCGGTCGTGATCGAATTGCCGAACGGCGTGTTCATCACGATGATGCCCTTGGCGGTCGCGGCGGGAATCTCGACATTGTCGACGCCGATGCCGGCGCGGCCGATCACCTTGAGCCGGGTTGCCTTCTCGAGGATCTTGGCGGTTGCCTTGGTCGCCGAGCGGATCGCAAGGCCATCATAATTGCCGATGATCTCGGCGAGCTTGTCCTTGTCCTTGCCGAGGTTGGGCTGGAAATCGACCTCGACGCCGCGGTCCTTGAAGATCTGCACGGCAGCGGGAGACAGCGCGTCGGAAATGAGAACCTTGGGTTTTGTCATTGTGATTGTTCCTCTGCCTGGCAGCGGGCGGGTCGCGCGGACCAATGTGGTGAAGTCTCTGATCACTTCTTCCTCTCCCCGTTGTTACGGGGAGTGGGTTGGGGTGAAGGGCAGCCGCAGGCGAGGAACAAGCCGAGAAGGCCCCTCACCCGGATTGCTGCGCAATCCGACCTCTCCCCAACGGGGAGAGGTGACAAGAGAAGGCTCAAGCCGCCTCTTTAAGCCGCCTTGGGCAACGCTGCCTTGGTCTCGGCAAAGGCCCAGTCGATCCACTGCGTCAGCAGTTCGACGTCCTTGGCTTCGACGGTGGCGCCGCACCAGATCCGCAGGCCGGCCGGCGCATCGCGATAATAGGCGAAGTCGAAGCCGGCGTTCTCCTTCTCGACCAGCGCGACCAGCTTCTTGCAGAAGTCGGCCTGGGCGTCGGCGGGAAGCGAAGTGATCGCGGGATCGGTGAACTTCAGGCACACCGAGGTGTTGGAGCGGATCGCAGGATCCTTGGCCAGGAAGTCGATCCAGGGCGTCCGTGCCTTCCAGTCGGCGAGCGCCTTGGTGTTGGCGTCGGCGCGCGCGATCAGGGCCTTGAGCCCGCCGATCGACTTCGCCCAGGCCAGCGCGTCGAGATAATCCTCGACGCACAGCATCGACGGCGTGTTGATGGTTTCGCCTTCGAAGATGCCCTGGTTGAGCTTGCCGCCCTTGGTGAGGCGGAAGATTTTCGGCAGCGGCCAGGCCGGCTTGTAGGTCTCGAGCCGCTCCACCGCGCGCGGCGACAGGATCAGCATGCCGTGCGCAGCCTCACCGCCGAGCGCCTTCTGCCAGGAGAAGGTGACGACGTCGAGCTTGGCGAAATCGAGCGGCTGTGCGAACGCGGCCGAGGTGGCGTCGCAGATCGTCAGGCCTTCGCGGGTCGCGCTGATCCAGTCCGCGTTCGGCACGCGCACGCCAGACGTGGTGCCGTTCCAGGTGAACACGACGTCCGACGCCGGATCGACCTTGGAGAGATCGGGGATTTCACCGTAAGCCGCGTTCAGCTTGGTGACGTCCTTCAGCTTCAATTCCTTGACGATATCGCTGACCCAGCCTTCGCCGAAGGATTCCCAGGCGAGCGTGGTGACGGGCCGCGCGCCGAGCAGCGACCACAGCGCCATCTCGACCGCGCCGGTGTCCGACGCCGGCACGATACCGATCTTGTAATCGGCAGGCACCTCAAGCACTTCGCGCGTCAGTTCGATCGCGAGTTTGAGCTTGGCCTTGCCGACCTTCGCGCGGTGCGAACGGCCGAGGGCGGCATCCTTGAGATTGGTGGGGTTCCAGCCGGGGCGCTTGGCACACGGGCCGGAGGAGAAATGCGGCACATTGGGCCGCGAAGCGGGCTTCGCTGCAGTCATGATCTACCCTTCCAGATAGCTGCCTCTCGGTGGGGAGAGGTATCCCGCCATCGCAGATAGTGGAAAGGTCGGCGAACGTCAAGGAAGTTCGGACTTGTCCGGAACCACGTCGCGATCACGGCTGATTGAAGGGGATTGCTCAAGCGTCTGCACGGTCGTTCCCTGATCCAGCAGATCCGTCGCAAGCGTCACCAGCTTGACCGCCTTGCGCCTGCTCGAAACTTTCAAAATGCTCTTATCGCCGGCCTGCACGATGTACTCGTTGCCGACCCGCACGATCGAATAATCCGACATCCAAATCCCCAGTTGCCCGCGCCCCGTGGGAGACGCTGGACATATCGGACTCGTTCCGACCGGTAAAATCGTGGAGACCGGCGTAGTTTACTGGTTCTTAACCGGACAGCAGAGCAGCGACTACCGCAGGCATTGCCGGATAGGCGGCACAACCTCTTGCGCACGCCTCAGAAGCGAATCGTCATGCCGACATGGCTGCGTGTAAAACCAAGCCGTTCATAGAAGCGTTGCGCATCGACGCGGGTGTGATGCGTCAGCAGCTCGACCATCATGCAACCTCTCTCGCGCGCTTCCGCGACCGCCCATTGCACCAGCCGCTCGCCAATGCCGCGGCCGCGACAATGCGTTGCGACGCGGACGTCCTCGAGCAGGCCGCGGCAGCCGCCCTGGGAGCTGATGCCAGCCAGCACCGCGAGTTGCAGGCAGCCGACGACAGTTTCTTCCCCGTCGACGGCGACGACGAGTTGCAGATTGGGATCGCGTTCGACCCGCTCGAATGCCTCATAATAGCCTTGCGGCAACGGATCCTCGATCCGCTCGCGGGCACGGCCGAGCGCATCATCCGCCAGCATGCCGACGATGGTGGCAACATCCTCGCGGCGCGCGCGACGAATCGAGATCGATGAAGCTTGGGTCATGTCGGTGTGCACCAGAGGTCAGCGGGCCGGCGGCAGTCCGAGCACCTGCTCGGCATCGGCGATCCAGCGCCGGACCATGGGATAATTCTTGAGTTCGAGACCACCATCCTCCGCGACCCGCGTATAGGCGAGCAGCGAGACGTCGGCGAGCGAGAACGCATCGCCGACCAGGAATCGCGCGCCCGCCAGATGCCGCTCGAGATGAGCGAGCGCGATATGGCCGCGCTGCAACAGATTCGGATCGATCTCCGAGACGGCCTTGCCGAGATACACGGCCTGAAAGCGGCAGACGGCGACATAGGGCTCGTGGCTGTTCTGCTCCCAGAACATCCAGGCATCCATCTGCGCCGCGCGATAAGCATCGCTCGGGATCAGATCGCTGCCGCGCGCGAGGTAGCGGATGATGGCGTTGGATTGCGCGAGCATGCGGCCGTCATCCAGCTCCACCGTCGGCACCTGCCCCCAGCCGTTGCGCGCGAGGAATTCCGGCGTCCGGCTGCCGCCCTTCATGGTGTCGATCTCGACCCATGTGTATGGCAGCGCCAGCCTGTCGCACACCCACTTCACCTTCAGGCAATTGCCTGAATTGGCGTCGCCGTAGATTTTCATGTGAGGTCGCTCCGCTTGCGGAACGATATCCGATCAGCCGCACATTACGGAGTCAAGCGACGCGGCGTTGCTCAGAACTTGTAGCCGATGCCGGCGCGCGCACTGTTCACCGTGACCGCCGTATTCTCGACCGACATGAACCTGATGTATTCCCATTCGCCGCGCACGAACACATTGCCCCAGAGCATGTATTCCATGCCGATGCCGGCGGTCCAACCGACCGCGTAATTGTTGGACCTGCCCTGGGTCTGGGTCTGCGACACTTGCGGCAAAGGATTGATCGGGCCGTATGTGGTGGTGGTAGCGCCGGTGACGGGATTGGTTGAGGTCGTAGCCTGCTGCAACGATGCCTGGCTCGTGACGGTGCGCGCGACGTCGATGCGGCCGACGGCAAGGCCGCCGAAGATATAAGGCAGGAAGTCTCCGGTCGCCCAGCCAGCACGTCCCCTGAACGTGATCGCGTCCCTGATCTGCGCGGTGGCGGCGCCATCGAGCTGGACCCGGTAGATGTCGGTCACACCGGGAGGCGGATTGTCACCGGCCGGGTTGATGATGGACAGCGGCCCGATCGAGCCAGAGGTCGTCATCGCCAGATTGCCGATATAATTGTAATTGGCTTCGACGCCGAGCACGACATCGTCCCACTGGTAGTTGCGGCCGACGAAGCCACCGAAGCCGGTGCCTTGTGTACTGGCCTTGCTCAACAGCGCCCATTGCGACGTCGGCTCCTGAAGCACGCTGTTGCGGAAGATGTAGTTCGTCTGGCCGACGACCGTCTGGCTGAAATCCGTGGTCGCCGAGGAGTAACCGACCTGGCCACCGGCATACCAGCCGTCCCAGTTCCTAGTGGGCGCGCTTGAAGCGGGAAGACTGCCACGAAGAAAATCGGGCATGTCGGCCGCGTGCGCGCCGGTTGCCGCCCCGAACATCATCGCCGCCAGCAAGAACCTACGCATCGCAACGCTCCATCCACTCACCGAATGCGCGTTGATCATCGCCTGTTAACCTTAACCAATCGTTGTCGTCGCCCGCTTTCAAGCATGCAAGTTGCAGGAAGTTCGAACCCAGGACGCAAAGCAAAACGGCGCGGGATGGTCCCGCGCCGTTGCAATCGTTAACCGTGAAGGCTCGAAATTAACCCTTGCGGATCAGCACCGGCGGCGGCGGAGGCGGCAGCACGTCGCAGCAGGGCAGGTTGAAGCGCACGCCAAGCTTGACGTCCTGCGAGGTCATGTCGCGATACTGGAAGCTCGAGGGACCGGCCGGCGTGCCATCGAAGAAGTGACCCTGCCCCTGGCCGGCAGTGCCCATGTCGAGATAGCGATAGGCCAGTTCAACCGTGAAGTTGTTGGTGACCTTGTAGGCGACACCGGCATGCAGTGCCCAGGCGAAGTTGGTCTTGGTCGCGCCGTCGGCGATGTACGAGCTGGTCAGCCCGGATCCGCTCGGGAACGTCGCATTGTCGGAGAAGGCCGAGGTTTTGATCACAGCGGCACCGACACCAGCGCCGATGAACGGAGTCAAGCAACCCCAAGTGCCGAGATCGGCATAGACGTTCACGAGGCCGACCCAGCTCTGGACGCCGCCATGATAGGTGTCAGCGAGCGAGCTCGGCCCGGGGAACGTGAAGAAGTCGGTGCCGTTGAAGCTCACCTTCGAGCGATACTCACCGGTGATGTCGGCGCGGAACCAGCTGTTGAACTGATAGCCGACGCCGAGGCCAAACAGCATGCCGCTGTCGAAGCCCGCGCCGTACTGATTGAACGCGGTGCCGGCAGGCAGCGTGTCATAGGCGTTGACGTGCAGCTTGCCGCTGGTGTTGGTCATGCCGATATCGCCGCGCAGATACCAGCCACCGAAATCCTGGACCGGCGGGGGAGCATACGCCATCGGGGGCGGCGGCATGATGGGCATGTCGGCAGCGAACGCTGCCGCCGAGGACAACAGAGATGCCGCTCCCGCGGCAATCAGGGTCTTTACGCTACGCATTGGCTTCGTCCTTTTGGGCCAAGTGAGGCGACACGAAAAGCCCCACGTCTGAAACTCACAGGCGGACGATGGCAGCAAATGTTTAAGCGGCACTTAACCCTAATTTTTAAGGTTGATTTTCTCTCACCTTCTGCTGCGGCTGTTGCTTATGGGTCCATAGATTCGCGCATGCGGCAGCGAACCATGGCGATCCCGCCACAGGTGCTAACGAAGCGTTGACATCCGCGCGCCGTTTGCAGCGCACGCAAGCTGCGTGGGTTAGCGAATGCTTAATGCTGGTACGCCGTCGGTGCTCCGCGGCCGCGCGTTCAGCGAACGGCCTTCGGCATCTTCGGCAGGAACACCGCGAGCAGACCGATCGCCGGCAGGAACGCGCACAGCTGATAGACGTAGGCGATGCTGGTGTGGTCGGCGAGCTTGCCGAGCACCGCCGCGCCGAGACCACCGATCCCGAACGCGACGCCGAAGAACAGGCCGGAGATCATGCCGAAGCGATGCGGCATCAGTTCCTGCGCGAACACGATGATCGCCGACGTCGCCGACGAGATGATCAGGCCGATCACGACCGTCAGCACGGCACTCGTGAACAGGCCGGCATAGGGCAGCGCCAGCGTGAACGGCAGCGCACCGAGGATCGAGAACCAGATCACGTATTTGCGGCCGAAGCGATCACCCAGCGGCCCGCCGAAGAACGTGCCCACGGCGTTCGCGGCGAGGAAGATGAAGAGGTAGAGCTGCGCCGCCTGCGTCGAGACGTCGAACCTGTCCATCAGGTAGAAGATGTAATAGCTCGACAGGCTCGAGACGTAGAGCTGCTTGGAGAACAGCAGCGCCACCAGCACGACGAGTGCGATCATCACGCGCCGCTGGTCCGGATGGTCAGGATGGCGCTCGATGACGGCGGCCTTCCTCGCCGCGATCTGCGGCTTGTACCAGACGCCGATGCGCCAAAGGGTCACGATGGCGAGGAACGCGATCGAGGAGAACCAGGCGATCGAGGGTTGGCCGAACGGCACCACGATCAGGGCGGCGAGCACCGGCCCCATCGAGGTGCCGAAACTGCCGCCGAGCTGGAACACCGATTGCGCGAAGCCGTAACGGCCGCCGGAAGCGAGCCGCGCGATGCGCGAGGATTCCGGGTGGAACACTGCGGAGCCGAGCCCGACCAGCGACGCGGCGATCAGGATGATCCCGTAGGAGTGCGCGACGCTGAGCAGCAACAGGCCGAAGAAGGTGAAGCCCATGCCGATCGCGAGCGAGAACGGCTGCGCCTTCTTGTCGGTGACATGCCCGACCAACGGCTGCAACAGCGAGGCCGTGAACTGGAACGCCAGCGTGATCATGCCGATCTGGGCGAAGTCGAGCGCGTAATTATCCTTCAGGATCGGATAGACCGAGGCGATCAGCGACTGCATCGTATCGTTGAGGAAATGCGAGAAGCTGATGCCGGCGAGCACCACATAGGCCGGCCCCGCGACGACCGCTTTCGCGGTCTGCGCCGCCGTCAGTTCCGGCACCAGCACCGGCTCGCCCAGTGCCTCTTCGCTCACGACAGGCTTGTTCAATGCAGCATTCCCGGAATGGATTCGCAAATACCTCCGTGTCGTACGACGCGAAGGTAGCCGGGACCAGTTGCGCTAGCCGATGGCAGCGATGCGTTGCGTGGTTCTCACCGCTACCGTCTCGTCGCCCCGTCATCCTGAGGAGCGCGCAGCGCGTCTCGAAGGATGAACGGCCCGGCTGATCGCGGTGCATCCTTCGAGACGCGGCCAAGTGGCCGCTCCTCAGGATGACGGAAACGTCGACCGGAGAGCTCGGCGCTCAAGCCGCGGCGGCGTGGCCGAGTGCGTTGACGATGTTGTCGACGACCTCTTCCACCAGGATGCGATCGTCACCCTCGCCCATGACGCGGATCACCGGCTCGGTGCCGGAGGGACGGATCAAGAGGCGGCCATGGCCGTTGAGGCGCTTCTCGCCGTCGGTGATCGCGGACTTGACCTCGGCGGAGTCGAGCGGCTTGCCGCTGCGATAGCGCACGTTCTTCAGAATTTGGGGCAATGGATCAAAACGCCGGCAAACTTCCGAGACCGGCCGGCGCAGCTTCTGCACCACGGCGAGCACCTGCAACGCCGCAACGAAGCCGTCGCCGGTCGTTGCATAGTCGGACAGGATGATGTGGCCGGATTGCTCGCCACCGAGATTGTAGCCGCCGCTCAGCATCTGCTCGAGCACGTAGCGGTCGCCGACGGGCGTACGGATCAGTTGCACGCCATGGCCTTGCAGGAACCGCTCGAGGCCGAGATTGGACATCACGGTGGCGACGATACCGGGCTTGGCGAGGCGGCCGTCTTCCTTCCAGCTCTGCGCGATCACCGCGAGCAGCTGGTCGCCGTCGACGATATGGCCGCGTTCATCGACCAGGATGACGCGGTCGGCATCGCCGTCGAGCGCAATGCCGATGTCGGCGCGCATCTCGCGCACCTTCCGGGCGAGCGCCTCGGGCGAGGTCGAGCCGCATTCCTTGTTGATGTTGAAGCCGTCCGGTTCGACACCGATCGGCACCACGTCGGCGCCGAGCTCCCACAGCGCCTCGGGCACCACCTTGTAGGCAGCGCCATTGGCGCAATCGATCACGACCCGCAGACCGTCGAGCGAGAGGTCGCGCGGCAAGGTACGCTTGGCGAATTCGATGTAGCGGTCATGGACGCCGTCGATGCGGCGGGCACGGCCGAGGCTCGCGCTCTGCGCAAGGCGGCGGTCGAGCGATTCGTCGAGCAGTTGCTCGATCTGCTTCTCGACGTCGTCCGACAGCTTGAAGCCCTGCGGACCGAACAACTTGATGCCGTTGTCCTCGAACAAATTGTGCGATGCCGAAATCATGACGCCGAGGTCGGCGCGCATCGACTTGGTCAGCATCGCGACCGCCGGCGTCGGCATCGGGCCGAGCAGCAGCACGTCCATGCCGACCGAGGTGAAGCCCGCGACCATGGCGTATTCGATCATGTAGCCGGACAGCCGCGTGTCCTTGCCGATGACGACCCGATGGCGATGGTCGCCACGCTGAAACACAAGGCCTGCGGCCTGCCCCACCTTGAGCGCGAGCTCCGGCGTGATTAGCCCATTGGCGCGGCCCCGAATTCCATCGGTCCCGAAATATTTGCGGCTCATGATACCCCCAACACGGACCTCTCGAACCACACCGCGAGACAGTCCCGAACGCCCACCAGTCTAGCGTGCATCGGCCTTATAGACTGTCAGACGCTAAAACGACTTCAAAAAATATGATGAATCATTACCGCCGCCGAACCCCATGGTTCGACCTTAAGGCACTGAAAAATATAATATTACCACCTCTACCGCAATCCCGGAAACGGCCCGCGGCCATTACCCCTTGCCGTTGCGCCTGACGTGCTGGTCGCCCTTGGTGGGGGCCGGCTGGGTGACGTTGACCGGGTCGGAACCGGGAAACGTCTCTTTCAGCCCCTCCTCCAGGGCCTCGTCGAGCCGGCGCTTTTCGGCGTTCTCATCCGCTTTCGGCTTCGAGCCTGATTGCGTCATCGTGCTCTCCCATCCGTCTTCGATTTGGCAGGCCATCCAACCATGCTAGATGACGGCAGGACCGAACATCTGCAAGAACTCGCCTCAGAACTTGCGGCAAAGAAGAAGGGCCGGGAACGTCCATGAAGCACATTACCTGCATCGAAGACCTGCGCCAGCTGCACAAGCGCCGGGTGCCGAAGGCGTTCTTCGACTATGCGGATCGCGGCTCCTACACCGAGGACACGCTGCGCGCCAACTCTGAGGACCTGCAACAGATCAAGTTCCGCCAGCGCATCCTGGTCGACGTGTCCAGGCGCAGCCTCGCGACAACGATCCTGGGCGAGCCCTCGGCGATGCCGCTGATCCTCGCGCCGGTCGGCCTGCTCGGCATGCAGCATGGCGACGGCGAGATCCATGCCTGCCGCGCGGCGCAGGCGGCCGGCATCCCCTTCACCCAGAGCACGATGTCGATCTGCTCGATCGAGGACATCGCAGCCGCCGTCGACAAGCCGTTCTGGTTCCAGCTCTACGTCATGAAGGACCGCGGCTTCATCAAGTCGCTGATCGAGCGCGCGATCGCGGCGAAATGCTCGGCGCTGGTGTTGACCGTCGACTTGCAGGTGATCGGCCAGCGCCACCAGGACATCAAGAACGGCATGACGGTGCCGCCGGAATGGTCGCTGTCGAAGCTGATCGATTTCGCGACCAAGCCGGCCTGGGTCTCCGGCGTGCTGCAAGGCAAGCGCCGCACCTTCGGCAACATCGCCGGTCACGTCAAAGGCATGGACGACATCGTCAAGCTGTCGGAATGGACGGCATCGCAGTTCGACACCACGCTGAACTGGAAGGACATCGACTGGATCCGCAGCATCTGGCCGGGCAAGCTGATCCTGAAGGGCATTCTCGATGTCGAGGACGCCGAGCTTGCCGCCAAGAGCGGCGCGCAGGCGATCGTGGTCTCCAACCATGGCGGCCGCCAGCTCGACGGCGCCCCCTCCTCGATCGAGGTGCTGCCCGAGATCGCCGACGCGGTCGGCTCGCAGCTCGAGATCATGTTCGACGGCGGCATCCGCACCGGCATGGACATCATGCGCGCGCTGGCGCTCGGCGCGAAGTCCTGCATGATCGGCCGCGCCTATGCCTACGGCCTCGGTGCCGGCGGGCAGCAAGGCGTCGCCAAGGCGCTCGACATCCTCGGCAAGGAGCTCACCACGACGATGGGCCTGTGCGGCGTCAATACGATCGCCGAGATCGACGACAAGGTGCTGGCGGTTTAGCTCCCAGCCACACACTCTTCGTCGTCCCCGCGAAAGCCGGGACGACGGAGTAGCGTGTGGCCTGAGATCCCGGGTCCGATGCCACGCATCGCCCCGGGATGACGCTTCGCGTCACATCGGCGGGGTGATGCCGTCGCGCCCGACATTGACGCGGTTGGCTTCCAGGGTGCCGTCGTCCTTTTTCATCGCGCCGAAGATGATGATCTTGGCGCCCGGCTTCAGCTCCGACTTGTCGCCGGCGACGAAGGTGACGATCGGCGTGCCCGGCGGCACCACGACCTTCTTCTCACCGTCCTTGTACTTCACGGTGATGTTCTGGCCGTCGGTGCCCTTCACCGTCTCGGCGACGGTGGCGTTGGTCATGGTCGAGTTGGCGCGCAGATCCCATGGACGAAAGCCCTCAGCGGCGCCGCGCTGGTTCTCCGGGAAGATGTGGACTGCGATTGCCTTCTGCGTTCCGTCAGGCTCGGGCATCGCGGTGACGCCGATATAGGAACCGGGCTTGATCTCCGACAGGTCGGTCTTGGCGACGCCGAACACCGCGACGTTGTCGGTCGTCCGCACCTTCATGTCGGTGCCGTCGCGCGACTTGATCGACAGCATCGCGCCGTCGACGGCTTCGATGGTGCCGCGAATGCGCGTGGTCGGCGGCTGTTGCGCCGATGCGACTGATGCAAAGGCAACGAGAAGCAATGCGGCAAGGAGCGGCGATTTCGGCATGGTGTCCCTCATGGGTTGGGCTGGCGATTCAGGGAACACCGGGGAATTGGCGGTATTCCGTGCGTGTCGCATCTCCGCGGGAGAGAGGACATGCAGGACAACTACGCGCGGGATGACAGGCTGTTACTGCGATAACGGACAGGTGATGCAACGCTCCTTTCCTTCTCCCCTTGATGGGAGCGAGTTCTTGACGTCACATCGGCGGCGTCAGCCCGTCGCGGCCGACGCTGACGCGATCGGTCTCGAACGAGCCGTCGGGCAATTTCTTCATGAAGGCGATGACCTTGGCGCCGGCCTTCAGATCCGTCTTGTCACCGGGAACATAGGTCACGACCGGCGTATCCGGCCCGACCTGCACCTTCTTCTCGCCGTCCTTGTATTTGACCAGCAAGGTCTGGCCGTCATTGCTGACCACGGATTGCGAGACCGTCGCGTTGGTCATGCTGCTGTTCGGCTTCAGATCGTAGGGCCGCGACCCTTCGCCGGTGCCGCGCATGTTCTCGGGGAACACATGCACCTCGACCGCCTTCGGCACGCCGTCGGGTCCGGGCACCGTGGTCGTGCCGATGAAGGAACCGACCTTGATGTCGGACAGCGCGATCTTGGTCAGGCCAAGCACCACCATGTTGCCCGCCATGTGCAGCTTGACCTCTTCGCCGCTGCGCGACTTCACCGCCAGCGTATCGCCGTCGACGCTCTCGACGGTTCCACGGACCCGCGTCGGCGTCGGCGGCTGCTGCGCGAGCGCAGAGAGCGTGGACGCCGTCACCATCGCGAGTGCGATGAACGGACGAATGACATGGGAACGACTGGCAGGCATCATCGATCTCCGGGAAGAACGCGGGGTGACGTAGCACGAGACCCCGGCCCGGAGAGGCTATTCCCGGCCTCAAGTCTTTGTGAGATCGGCCTCGACCAGCGCGCGCAGTTCGGCGGTGACTTCAGGGCGCTGCCCGAACCATAATTCAAAGCCGCGCACCGCCTGGTGCAGCAGCATGCCGAGCCCGTCCGCGGTCTTCAGGGAGCGTGCCTGCGCGGCCGCCAGCAACGGCGTCACCAGCGGGACATAGACAATATCGGAAACAACCGCGCCCTGTGGCAACAGCCCGACATCGATCTCCAATGGAGGCTGGCCGTGCATGCCGAGCGACGTGGTGTTGACGAGCAGACCGGCACGCGGCAGCAAATCGCCGACCGTGTCCCAGGTCGCCGGAAAAACCCGCGCGCCAAACTGCTCTGCGAGCGCGCGGGCACGGTCGATGGTGCGGTTGACCAGATGCACGCGCGCGATCCCACGTTCGATCAGGCCGAACACCACCGCGCGCGCCGCGCCGCCGGCGCCGAGCACCAGCACGTCCTCCGCCTTGTCCCAGCCGGGCGCGCAGGCGTCGAGATTGTTGATGAAGCCTTCGACATCGGTGTTGGTCGAGCGCAATTCGCCATCGGCGAACCACAGCGTGTTGGCGGCGCCGACCGCGCGGGCACGCTCATCCGGGGTCGACAGCGCCAGCGCCTGCTCCTTGTGCGGAAGGGTGACGTTGGCGCCGACGAAACCGCGCAGCGACAGGCGGAACAGGAAATCCTTGAAATCCTGCGGCGGCACCGCCTCGATCACATAGCCGCCCTCGATGCCGAGGGTGCGCAGCCAGTAATGATGGATCAGCGGCGAGCGGGAATGCGCCGCCGGCCAGCCGATCAGGCACGCCGCACGGGTCTTGCCTTGGGATGTCGGGCTCGAGGATGTCATGGCCGTGACATCGGCCAAGGCAAGCGCCCTGTCAATCCGTCCGCTTCGCGGTGGCCGCGACCAGCGCACTGAGGGCGAAGGCGGTGGCCGCGGCGAACCAGACCGCGGCCAGATTGATCCAGCGGTAGGCAAGAGCTCCGAGCAGCGCGCCGGCGACCAGCGCCGCCCACAGCAGCAGGTTCGGCAGCCAGGCCCAGCCCGCGCCGCCGGTCAGCGCGGCCGCGATCAGCTGGCCGGCCTTGACCAGCGCCCCCGTGACATAGGTGAGGCCGAGCCCGGCTCCGCCCTCGAGCTGAAAGACGGCGTTCTCGAGCCCCATCGCTAGCACGATAGCCGCGACCGCCGTGGCCGGCAGGCCATACGCGTAGGCGCCGGCCGCCGCAGCCAGCAGCAGCGCCTCGACCAGCAGGATCAGCGGCCGGCGATGCGCGATGCGGCTGAGCACGATCAGGCTGCCGGCCGCCGCTCCAGCGACGAACAGCACGATCAACTCCAGCGCCTCCAGGGCATGCTGCCAATGCCCCTCGGCGAGCGTCACGCCCAGCCGGGTCGAATTGCCGCTCATGAACGACACGAACAGCCCGCCGAGATGCAGATAGCCGATGCCGTCGACATAGCCGGCCAAGGCGCTGAGCGCGCAGGCCAGCGCCAGGTTGCGGCGGGATTCAAGCATGATGTCCTTGCGCCCAGGTCGGGGGCACAAGCTAGCCGCCTCGCGCCATCCTGCCAACGATCACGCCCGCGCGGGGCGTGATCGCAGGGCCAGCTCACGCCGCGTCGCGATGCGCGGCGATGATCTGGTCGGCGGCACGGCCCGTGACTTCGGCCATGCGGTCGAACTGACGGGTGAAGGTGCCGGCGCCGGCGGTGGCCGAGCGCAGCTCGACGATGAGATCGCCGATCTCGGATTCCGGCATCGTGGCGCGAACGCAGTCCCAACCGCTCCAGCCCTCGCGGGTGTCGAAGCCGAGGATCTGGCCGCGCCGCGCCGACAGGATCGCGTTGATCTTGGCGGTGGCCTCGGTCGGACAGACGATTTCGACCAGATGGATCGGCTCCAGCAGCACCGGCTGGCACTGCGGCAAGCCTTCGCTGACCCCGATCCGCGCCGCGGTGCGGAACGCCAGATCGGAGGAGTCGACGCTGTGATAGGAGCCGTCGGTCAGCGTGACGTCGAGGTCGATCACCGGAAAGCCGAGCGGCCCCCGCGCCAGCGCGTCGACGACGCCTTCCTCCACCGCGCCGATGTAGTTGCGCGGCACCGCGCCGCCGACCACCTTCTCGTGGAATTCGAAGCCCGAGCCGCGCGGCTTCGGCTTGATGTCGAGCACGACGTCGCCGAACTGGCCGTGGCCGCCGGACTGCTTCTTGTGCCGGCCGCGCTGGGTCACGGCCTTGCGGATGGTTTCCTGATAGCCGATCGCCGGCGGGTGTGATTTGACGCTGACGCCGTAGCGGTCCTTGAGCCGCTCCTGCGCGACGCGCAGGTGCATCTCGCCCTGCCCCCACAGCACGGTGTCGTGGGTGCGCGGGTTCTGGATCATCGTCAGCGACGGATCCTCCTCGTTCAGCCGCAACAGCGCCTGGCCGAGCTTGACGTCGTCCTTGCGGTCGGTCGCGGATATCGAGATCGACAGCACCGCCGCCACGGGATCGACCTTGACCAGCGACGCCGGGGCGGTCTTGCCGCTCGAGACCGTGTCACCGGTCTTGATCGCATCGAGCTTGCCGAGCGCGACCGAGTCGCCAGCCTCCGCCGACGGCCGCTTGCTGTCATGCGTGCCCGAGACCGCGAGGATGCCGGAGACGCGCCCGCTCTCGCCGGACGAGGATTGCAATGTCGCGCCGTCGTCGAGCCGGCCCGCAAGCACGCGCGCCAGCGACAGCTTGCCGCCGTGCTGCAAATGCACGGTCTTGAATATGTAGGCCAGCGCGTCCTTCTGCTCCTTGATGCCGAGTCGCGCGGCGGTCTCGGTGATGCCGGGCGCCTCGTGCCGCAACGCCTTCATCAGGCGCAGCACGCCGTTTTCGCGGCTCGCGGCGCCAAGCAGCACCGGACAGATCAGGCCTTCGCGCAATTCGCGGGAGAGATCGTCGAACACCGCGTCGCGCGGCGGCTGGATATCCTCCAGCAATTGCTCCATCAGCGCGTCGTCGTGATCGGCGAGCTTCTCCAGCATCGAGAAGCGCGCTTCCTTCTCGCGATCGAGATTGCCACCCTCCAGCGCCATCACCTCGGACGGCTTGTGCTCGCGATAGACGAAGGCGCGCTCCAGCGCGAGATCGACGAAGCCTTCGATCAGATCGCCGTTCCAGATCGGAATCTGGCGCAGCACCAACGGCACGCGCGAGGCTGGTTGCAGCGTCGCAAGCGTTTCGCGGACCCGCTTGTTGGCGCGGTCGATCTTGTTCAGGAACAGGAAACGGGGGATTGCGAGCTCCTCGAGCTCGCGCAGGATGATTTGCAGCTGCGGCAGCTTCTTCTCATCGGCTTCGCAGACCACGACCGCGGCATCGACCGCCGGCAGCGCGGCACGCATGTCGTGCGCGAATTCGACGGAGCCGGGGCAATCGATAAAGGTGTAGCTGTCACCCATAAAGCTGGTGGTGGCGGCGGTCAGGCCTACGCCCATCTTGTGTTGCCGCGCCTCGGGGCTGGCATCGCCGACGGAGGTTCCGGCATCGACGCTGCCGGCACTCTTGATGGCGCCCGTGCGCGCCAGGATCGCTTCCAGAAGTGTGGTTTTACCGCTTTGGAAAGGGCCCACCAATGCGATGCACCGTGGACCTCGGGGACTTCTGACGTCTTGTCCCATTGCCGCCTCCTCGTGTTGGAGCTCGGCCCATGATTGGGTCGGCGACCGTTCATGCTCTGCCTGCGTTTGGCATTTGGCAAGCGGGAAACTTCGCTGCGGTGCGGCGGCACGGAGATCGACCGACGCAGCGTGCAAACCATCAATGTCCGGACGATTGCATCCGGTGCGGATGTTCCTTACAGCGCCGATATGTCGCGCCAGCGTGCCGCGATTTCGAGCAGGCGCTGCACGGCGGGCGAAACATCCTCCTCGCGCCACGCAATGGTAAGCGGCGCCATGACTGTAGGATTGGCGAGCGGAATGTAGGCCACCCCGCGTCCGGTTTGCGCGCGTGCCGCAGCTTCAGGAACGAGCGACACACCGACGCCGGCGGCGATCAACCCGATCGCGGTTTGCAGATGCAGAACCTCCTGCGCCAGCCGCGGTGTGAAGCCCGCGGCCGCGCAGGCCGCCACGATCAAACCGGTGACCGAAGGCTCCGGCCGCGCCGGATAGAGCACGAACGCATCATCGGACAATTCGGCGAGCGCAACGCTACGCCGGGCGGCGAGCGGATGCGTCCGCGGCAACGCCGCGACATACGGCTCCTCGAGGATCACGCGCTGGGCCAGGCCCGCTTCGGGCAGCAGCGCCGGACGCGCGAACCCGACATCGATCCGGCGCCGCCGCAGCGCCTCGGCGATCTCCGCCGCCAGCATCTCGTCGAGCACGAGCTCGACATCGGGGCAGGCGTCGCGATAGGCGCCGACAACATCCGGAAGGCCGGCAAACATGGCGGAGCCGACGAACCCGAGCGCAAGCTTCCCCGCCTGGCCGCGGCCGACGCGCCTGGTGTCGGCGACTGCGTCCTCGAAGCTCGCGAGCAGCGCACGGGCGCGCGCAAGAAACAGCACGCCGGCCTCGGTGAGGCGGACCGGACGGCTGTTCCGCTGCAACAGCGTCACGCCGAGCTCGTCCTCGAGCTGGCGGATCTGCTGGCTCAGCGGCGGTTGCGCGATGTGCAGCCGCTCCGCAGCGCGGGTGAAATTCAATTCCTCGCCGAGCGCCACGAAATATCGGATGTGTCGCAATTCCATGCCGGCGATATAGCACGGCCACCGCCGCCACCATCATACGCAATGGCTCTGCAATCGTATCGAACCAGTATTGGACCGGACCCGCCAACGCGGACAGCCTGCGGCAAACCACAGGAGGTCGCCATGACAGCATTGGAAACAGCCTTCGCGGACGCAGCCGCAGCAGGCATCACGCAACAGAGGATCGATATCGGCGGCTTGCACGTCAATGTCGCGCGCTTCGGCAACGGACCGCCGCTGCTCCTGCTCCATGGCTGGCCGGAGTTCTGGCTGGTGTGGCGTCCGCTGATGCTGCATCTCGGCGACAGCTTCGAGCTGATCGCGCCCGATCTGCGCGGCTGCGGCGATACCGGCAAGCCGACGGCGGGACCCGACGCGTCGGCCACCGCGGAGCGCCACGCGCGCGATATGTTCGCGGTGATGGATGCGCTCGGCCATGCCAGCTTCGGCGCGATCGGCGGCGACCTCGGCGCTTACGTCATGCAGGCGATGTCACACCATGCACCGCAACGGCTGACCGGGACGCTCTACCTGTGCACGCCCTATCCCGGCCTCGGCCACCGCTACGGCCAACCCGGTCACCTGATCGAGGTCTGGTACCAGTACTTCCAGCAACTGCCATGGGCCGCGCAACTGGTCGGCAGCTCGCGCGAGTCTTGCCGGCTCTACTTCCGCCATTTCCTCGACCACTGGTCGGACGACAATCCCGCCGTGTTCGCCGACCTGCTGGAAGCCTATGTCGACAACTTCATGAAGCCGGGCAACATCCAGGGCGGCTTCGACTGGTATCTCTCGTCAGCGCCCAACCGCCGGCTCTGGCTGGAAGGCCGGCTGCCGGCGAAGCCGCGCATCGAGGTCCCGTCGCGCTTTCTCTGGGGCCGCCGCGATCCGCTGATCGCGCCCCAATGGTCGGACAGGTTGGGAGATTACTGGAGCGAACCGTCGATCAGGTTCGTCGACACCGGGCACTATGTTCACGTCGAAGCGCCCGCGATCGTTGCCGAAGAAGCCCGCGGCTTCTTCGGCCGATTGGAGAACGCTACGCGCGGAGGCTAGCGTCCCGGACGCAGTTCCAGGCTTTCGAGGCCGGCGGCGATGTTGACGCCGACCTGGCCCTGCACGCTGAGCGGTTGCAGGGCAATGGTGTTGTCGGAACCGCCGACCAGCACGTTGCCGCCGACGCCGACTCCGAGCGTCGCGCTGCCCTGTGCGCCTGCATAATTGCCCGACAGCGCACCGGGCCCGAGCCGGTCCACCGGCGCATAGACGCCCCAGGCCAGCGCCGATTCCTGGGTGATGCCGAGATCGATGCCGACCTTCTGGATGGTCGCGATGTAGCGGTCCTCGGGCAGGCCACTGGCGCGCAGCACGCAGCCGAGATGGGTCACGGAACCGACGATGAAGCCGACGCTTGCGCCACCGCGGCATTCCAGGACACCGACCTGCACGCGCTGGATCGGCTGTTGGGCGCTGGCACCAACGATAGCGGTCGCCAGCGTGGCGATGGCAGCACCGGCGAGGAGAATGAAGCGACGCATGGTGGGGAGTCTCCGGCTGAGAGGCATGACGCGAGCAGAGAACAGAACGGCGCCGTGTCTGCGGCGCCTTCCATATCCTATGCCATAACGTCGAATGTGCAGCCAGAATTTGCGGTGCCCGGCCACCGATTGTTGCGGGATGTGGCGGCGTTGCTATGCCCCGGCGATCGCGCAGAACCTGTCACCCGATCGACAAGACACGACACATAAAAAAGAGGCCCGCTTTCGCGGGCCTCTTTGATCGAACGCCGACCGGCTTAGTGGTGGCGATGATGACGGCGGTGATGGTGATGACGGCGCGGACCGCCAGCACGGACCGGCTCGAGGTCGATGCCGGCGATGCCAGCCGCGACGTTGAGGCCGGTCTGGCCTTGCAGGCTGATCGGCTGCAGCGCGTAGGCATTGTTCGGACCGCCGAACAGGAAGTTACCGCCAGCGCCCAGGCCGACCGAGGCGTTGACGCCGAAGCCGCCGTAGCTGCCGGCGAGCGCGCCGCGCGGGACCACCGTGGTCGGCGCGCTGACGGCCCAGGCGAGCTGGGTCTGCCCGGTGAAGCCGAGGTCGACGCCGATCCGCTTCACGGTCGCAAGATACGGCTCGGGCCGGCGGCCACCGCTCTGGAACACGCATTCGAGGCGGGCGACCGAGCCGACGACGAAGCCGACATTCTCGCCGCCCTGGCATTGCAGAACCCCGGCCTGAACCTGCTGGGGCGCCGCGTTGGCAGTGGCGAACGGCGCCAGCAACGCGAACGCTGCAAGGGTGAGTGTCGAAAGTCGCATTGGTTTGTCTCCGCAAGGTGAACTGAATTTGTGCCGCGGACACAATGCAAGGGTCGTGTCCAAAACAAGGCAGTTCGCAAAGAGGCCGTAAAAACTTCCCGCGTGTGGCATTGATGTTCGCGCACACAGGCCGTGAGATGAGCAGGTTGTGATTTGACTCTGCGTTTTTACCGCTGGGCGATCCACGTACACAAACAGAAACGCTCCCGCATCTGGTGCGGGAGCGTCTCCAGGTTCGAGGTTTTCTGGTTCGAAACCGGATTACCTCAGATTGCCGCAGAAGCGCTGGATGCGCTTGCAGGCATCCTCGAGGTCCGACGTCTTGGTGGCGTAGGAGATGCGGAACGCGGGTCCAAGCCCGAATGCCGAGCCCTGCACCACGGCGACGCCCTCGCTCTCGAGCAGCTCGGTGACGAACGCCTCGTCGTTGTCGATCACCTTGCCCGACGGCGCGGTCTTGCCGATCGTGCCGGCGCAGGACGGATAGACGTAAAACGCGCCTTCCGGCCGCGGGCACTCGATGCCGCTCGCCTGGTTGAGCATGGAGACCACGAGGTCGCGGCGCTCCTTGAACACCTTGTTGTTCGCGGCGATGAAGTCCTGCGGACCGTTGAGCGCCTCGACCGAGGCCCACTGCGCGATCGACGACGGGTTCGAGGTCGACTGCGACTGGATCGTCGCCATCGCCTTGATCAGCGGCGCCGGGCCGCCGGCGTAGCCGATGCGCCAGCCGGTCATGCAATAGGCCTTCGACACGCCGTTCACGGTCAGCGTGCGCTCGTAGAGGCTGGGCTCGACCTGCGCCGCGGTGGTGAAGACGAAGTCGTCATAGACCAGGTGCTCGTACATGTCGTCGGTCATCACCCAGACATGCGGATGCTTGACCAGCACGTCGGTGATCGCCTTGAGCTCGCTCCTGGTATAGGCCGAGCCGGTCGGGTTCGACGGCGAGCACAGGATCACCCATTTGGTCTTCGGCGTGATCGCCTTCTCGAGATCTTGCGGGCGCAGCTTGAAACCGGTCGAGGCCGGGCAGACCACCGGCACCGACTCGCCGCCGGCGAGCGCAACCATCTCGGGATAGCTGACCCAGTACGGCGCGGGGATGATCACCTCGTCGCCCGGATTGATGGTCGCCATCAGCGCATTGTAGAGCACCTGCTTGCCACCGGTACCGACGATGATCTGGTTCGGCTTGTAGCTCAGGCCGTTCTCGCGCGAGAACTTGTTGATGATGGCTTCCTTGAGCTCCGGAATGCCGCCGACATCGGTGTACTTGGTCTTGCCGGCTTCGATCGCGTGGATCGCCGCCAGCTTGATGTTGGCGGGCGTGTCGAAGTCAGGCTCGCCGGCGCCGAGGCCGATGACGTTGCGGCCCGCGGCTTTCAGCGCGCGTGCTTTGTCCGTGACCGCGATCGTTGCGGACGGCTTCACACGGTCGAGCGCAGCGGACAGGAAGGCCATTATCATCTCCTGGCAAACGTCGTGAGCGATTGGGCCACGACTTGATTTGAATGGGATCGCGGCACCCTAGGCCTGTCGCCGCTGCATCGCAAGAAGCTTGGCGCCAATGCAGGAAATCTTTCGCGCAGGACTCGCGGGATGCGCAATATTCCACAAGTTCCGGCGCCAAATAGCTCATATCCGGCAAGCTCGATCGCGTGCGCGCCAAGCCTGCCGAAACAGCCTCCAGGCAAGTGCGTTGGCGCGGATTGCTCCGAGGACAATGTGCAGTGCGGCGGCTGTCCGACAGTGCAGGCAGAGGCCCCGTCCGGCGCGGCGAGTGGCTGTCGCATCGCGCGTTAAGTTTCGTGAATTGGCACGGCGGCCGAGGCACGAGCGAGGCACCGACCGGCACCTTGCACGACGTCGCGCGGGCGTGATCCGAGTTGTTCTGCCGTGTTGATGGAATCGTTCTGCACGCGTGCAGTGCGGTAGACGTTTCGACTTTTTCCATGTTCCGGGGCTTGCGACGCACCGGTGTCGGCATCATTGTTTAGCGGCGTTGCGGTGTGACAGGCCGCGCAACTTTTGAGCGTACCGTCTCCCTGACCGAGTGAACCCCGACGCACCGAGTGAACCCCAACGCAATGTACAAGCTCTATTCGATGCAGCGCTCCGGCAACAGCTACAAGGTCCGGCTGGCGCTCGCCGTGCTGAACACGCCATACGAGGCGATCGAGATCGACATCCTGCGCGGCGAGAGCCGTACCCCGGACTTCCTGGCCAAGAATCCGAGCGGCCAGGTGCCGCTGCTCGAGGTCGCCGAAGGCCGCCACCTCGCCGAGTCCAACGCCATCCTCTGGTATGTCGCGATCGGAACGCCGCTGGCGCCGGAATCGCGGATCGAGCGCGCCGAGGCGCTGCAATGGATGTTCTTCGAACAGCACGCGCTGGAGCCGAACATCGGCGCCGCCTATTTCTGGCTGTCGCTGGTCAAGGGCGGGCGCGACTTGCAGACCCACGCGCTGGAGGACTGGATGGAGCGCGGCTACGCGGCGCTCCAGGTGATGGAAAATCACCTCAAGGGACACTCGTTCTTCGCCGCCGAGCAATTCACCGTCGCCGACATCGCGCTCTATGGCTACACCCACGTCGCCGACCGCTGCGACTTCGACCTGGCGACCTTTCCGTCGATCCGCGCCTGGTTGAAGCGGGTCGAGCAGACCCCCGGATTCGTCTCGATGGATTGGCGGCCCGGAACCGAGGCCGAGCCTCCGGCTTGCCTGGTGGCCGGCGTCTGAAAAGCGGGAATAGCGGGGAAACTGCCCAAATAGCGGGCAAAAAGCCCGCCACAGCCGTATTTTAGCCATTTTCGGGCAGGCCGGCCGCCGCAATGTTGCCTGTGACGATGGGCAGATTTGCTCGGATGTCGCGAGTGATTCGCTCGCGACCTGAGGGATTTAGACCATGAGACGGTGGTCCGGCACGGTAGGCTTCCATGGCCGCCCTGCCCCAGTGGCATCATCCCGGCTGACCAACGCGATCGCCGCGTCGCTCGCGCTTGGCGCGCTGACGCTGTGCCTGGTGGTCGCCGTGACGGTGCTGTCGAGCAACATCACCATGGCAATTCCGGTCCCGGCGTAATCAAGCACTTCCCGATTGGCACCTGATCCGCGGCAAGGCGCGGGAGAGACAGCGGCGCGACATGATGAAGACCCCCGTCGGACTTGTGACCGTGACGCTGTCGGTGGCGATCCTGCTGGCGGCGTCGCTGCTGATCGTGACCGGCACGCAGGGCGAGGACCGCGCGCGGCCGGCGCACGTAACGGCGCCTGCCGCCAAACCGGCTCCGCAGCACTAGAGCGCCGGGCAAATGCATTTGCGCTCAACGCAACCTCGTCATGCCCGGCCTTGTGCCAGGCCATGACGGTGCGGAACGTCTAGCTCCATTTGTGGAAGATGAAGAACGCGCCGGCGGCGATGAAGGCAAATCCGAGCGCGTGATTCCAGCCCAGCGGCTCCTTCAGGTACAGCACCGAGAAGCCGGCGAACACGACCAGCGTGATCACCTCCTGCATGGTCTTGAGCTGCGCCGCCGAGTAGACCGCACTGCCCCAGCGATTGGCCGGCACCGCCAACCAGTATTCGAAGAACGCGATGCCCCAACTCACCATGATGACGATGGGGAGCGGATGATCCTTGAACTTGAGATGACCGTACCAGGCAAAGGTCATGAAGACATTCGAGGCAAACAGCATCAGGATCGGCAGCAGCGACGGCGAAATGGCGGGCATCGATGTCCTCTTGCGGGCAAGGCAGGCGGCAACCGGCAGGCTCGAAACCGGGTTCAATGCCGATCTGCATATCATTTGAATTGAAGGCTGCGAAAGCTCGCCTGGCCGCGGCAACCGCCTCTTAACAGTCGGAGCGGAAATGCCGGCGCCGTTGCGGCGCTGTCGTCAAACTATGGGCCTGTCGTTCGTTTGACAAACAGACAGCGAGAACGCGCATGCGGTTCGAATGGCGTGCCATTTCAGGTCCGGCCTTGACGGCGATCACAGCGCTCGCCGCCTTCCTGATCGATCGCCTGGTCGTCGCGGTGCCCAATCCGGCACCGCTGTTCGTCTGCATCGTCGCGCTGGCCAGTTCGATCAACGGCATCACTTCCGGACTGATCTCGGCGGCGATCGCGGTAGCCGCCTCGGCGCTGTTCTTCCTCGATCATCGCGCGCTGCCCGGATACGACGCCGTCGACGTAGCGCGGATGCTGATGCTGGCCGCGACCACCGCCGGCACCGCCTTGATCACCGGGATGCTGCGACAAAAATGGATCGACGCCTTTGCCGCAGACCAGCAGCATCACGCCACCGCGGCGCGGCTCGCCGCTGCGCTCGACCAGGTCGACATCGGCATCGTGCTGCTCGATGCCGACACCCGCGCCGAATTCATCAACCGCGCCTTCCGCGATTATTTCGCGCTGACGGATGCCCAGGCCGACAGCAAGCCGCCCTTCGTCGCGCTGATGTATCATGGCCGCGACACCGGCGCGTACGAGCTGCCGGAAGACGAGCTGAGCGCGTTCATCACCAAGCGCATCGAGATGATGCGCGCAGGCGATTCCACGCCGATCAACCTCGATCTCGCCGACGGCCAGGTGCTGCGCTTCAGCTGCACCGCACTGCCGGACGGCGGCCGCATGCTGAGCTACACGCCGGTGACCGACCTGGTCCGCCACACCGACGATCCCGCCCGGGCCGGCGAATATCGCGCCCGGCGCGCCGGGCGCGAACGCCATCTGGCGCGGCTCATGCGCGCCGCCGAGTGAGGCGCGCCCTCGTTCGCAATTGATCCTGCATCTCCGCCCCGATAGAAGATTGCAGCGATGCGCACGCATCGCGCAACGCAGGATCGATCATGGCCGACGACGTCACCATCCGCTTCGTCACGCGCGACGACTACGCTCAGTGGCTTCCCTTGTGGGACGGCTACAATGCCTTCTATGGGCGGTCCGGACCGACCGCGCTCGCGCCCGAGATCACCGCGATGACGTGGCAGCGTTTCTTCGATGCCTATGAGCCGGTGCATGCACTCGTCGCCGACGCCGGCGGCACACTGCTCGGGTTGACGCACTATCTGTTTCACCGCTCGACCACGGCGATCGCCCCGACCTGCTACTTGCAGGACCTGTTCACCGGCCAGGCCGCGCGCGGCAAGGGCGTCGGCCGCGCCTTGATCAACGGCGTCTACGCCCAGGCCCGGCTTGTGGGATCGCCGCGCGTCTACTGGCAGACACACGAGACCAACCACACCGCAATGCAGCTTTACGATAAGGTCGCGGACAAGCCCGGCTTCGTCATCTATCGCAAGATTCTCTGAGCGTGTTCGCGGTTTGTGGATTGCACAGAGATGTCACCGGCGCGTTACAAAGCCCGGCTAGGCTTTTGCTTGCGTAAGATCAGGCCCCCCGTCTCAGATCTCGCGCCCCGAGCGGTCCCCGTCAGTCGCCGCGTCTGACCGGGACCGCTTTTTTTGCGGCATTGCCATGCACGATCGGCGGTAGGGCGACACCTTGCCGGCCCGCGACGCGACCGTCACAATGCGCGACCCCTCGCCTATCCCACAGGATTGTCTCATGGAAATTCGCAATCTCGGCGGCTCCGGCCTGCGCGTGTCCGCGGTCGGCATCGGCTGCAACAATTTCGGCCAGCGCACCGATCTCGAAACCTCGCGCAAGGTGATCCACAAGGCCATCGATCTCGGCATCACGCTGTTCGACACCGCCGATATCTATGCCGGCATGGGCGGTTCGGAAACCGTGCTCGGCACCGTGCTGGGCGACCGCCGCAAGGACGTCGTGCTCGCCACCAAATACGCCAAGCCGATGGCGGCCGACGGCACCAAGCAGGGCGCCTCGCGGCGCTACATCGTGTCGGCGGTCGAAGCGAGCCTGACGCGGCTGAAGACCGACTACATCGATCTCTACCAGCAGCACGATTACGACCCGCTGACGCCGATCGACGAGACGCTGCGCGCGCTCGACGATCTCGTCCGCCAGGGCAAGGTGCGTTACATCGGCAACTCCAACTTCCCGGCCTGGCGCATCGCGGAGGCGGAATATGTCGCGCGCCAGATGAATGTGAGCCGCTTCGTGTCCTGCCAGGACGAATACAGCCTCGTGGTGCGCGACATCGAGAAGGACCTGCTGCCGGCGGCGCAAGCCTACAATCTCGGCCTGCTGCCGTTCTTCCCGCTCGCAAGCGGCCTGTTGACCGGCAAATACCAGCGCGGCGCCGCCGCCCCCGCCGACACCCGCTTCGCCAAATCGCCGGCGCTGAAGGATCGTTACGTGACGCCACGCAACGAGGCCATCGTCGAGAAGCTGCAAGCCTTCGCGCAGGCGCGCGGCCACACCATGCTCGAACTCGCCTTCTCCTGGCTCGCCGCCCGCCCGCAAGTCGCAAGCGTGATCGCCGGTGCCACCCGCCCCGAGCAGGTCGAGCAGAACGTGAAAGCGATCAACTGGAAGCTGACGGCGGAGGAGATGACGGAGATCGACGGGATCACGAAGGGGTAATTACCGGCGTCGTCCCGGCGAACGCCGGGAGGTGGATTCACACTCGAAGTGCAACACTTGAGCAGCAAAGACCTCTGTCGGGGTCTTGAAGTCAAGGCATTTGCGCGGGGTGTTGTTGTAGGCGGCGATGGACTTGCGAAGGCGGCGGGT